>JAESGP010000057.1_pt1 | contig 122674 bp, 109 predicted proteins | sample 9269741 | NCBI WGS metagenome assembly JAESGP01 (sample SAMN15720684, study PRJNA650882) | algae metagenome | isolation source: Desmonostoc vinosum HA7617-LM4 and co-occurring heterotrophs from cave wall | place: USA: Waikapalae cave, Hawaii | collected 2011-05-27 | reverse complement strand
TCCAAGACACTTTGTGGCCTAAAGCGTGCTGAAGGCGCATTGAACCCTGGGCTGGCTGTCAACCTCTCGGTCGTTACATGGCAATCCTGATCCCGAGCCTGGGCTATGCGCGCTTCGACACCCGCGGCGAGCTGCGGCTTGCGGAGCGCCTGAAGGACTTCCTCGAAGAGAACGCCGTCGTCTGGCACAACCTTCCGGTGGGCCCCCGCAGCCGGCATCCGGACTTCATCATCGTTCACCCGGCGAACGGCCTGCTCGTGCTCGAGGTGAAGGACTGGCGCCTGGAGTCGATCGCGGCGGCCGACAAGACAATGGTCGAACTGCTGACGAGCCGCGGCACCGTACGCGAGAGCAATCCCCTGGAGCAGGCTCGCAGATATACGTTCGACGTCGTGCGTACGCTGGAACGGGATGGGCAATTGCTGTTTCCGGCCGGTCACCGCTTCATGGGCAAATCCATCGTTCCGTTCGGCTACGGGGCCGTTTTCACGAACATCACGCGCAGGCAGTTCGATCAGACCGATCTCAAGGAGGTATTCGCCGAACACCTGTGCATGTTCAAGGATGAAATGACCGAAAGCGCGAACCCGGAAGAATTCCGCGCCAGATTATGGCGCATGGTGTCTCCGCGCGTCAGTGAGCCGCTGTCGTTGCCGCAGTTCGACCGGCTGCGTGCGCTGATGTTTCCCGAGATCCGGATACGACAGATTGCCTTGCCGCTGGAAGAAGCGCCCGCGCTAGATCCATCCGACCGGACGCTCGCCGTCATGGACATGCATCAGGAGCAAATTGCGCGCAGCTTGGGAGAAGGGCATCGAATCATTCGCGGCGTCGCCGGATCCGGCAAGACGCTGATCCTTGCCTTTCGCGCCGAGTATCTGGCGCGCGGGGCGACAAGGCCGGTGCTCATCCTGTGTTACGCCAATGGCATCGCGGGCCGGCTCGAGGATACCATGCAGGCCAGGGGCGTGGAGCACCGTGTCCAGGTCCTTACCTTTCATGGCTGGTGTTACCGGATGCTGCGGACTTATGGGATTCCCGCCCCCTCCGAGCGTGACTATCCGGACTACGCAGAACGCCTGGCTGCGAGCGTTTCAGAGGTCGTCAAGGCTGTCGATCAGGGGCACATCCCGATGGAACAGTACGACGCGGTCCTGATCGACGAGGCACACGACTTCGAGCCGCAATGGCTCGCGCTTGCCGCCAGGATGGTGAACCCGCGCACGAAAGCGCTGATGGTCGTCTATGACGATATTCAAGCCATCTACAAGGGACGTGAGCGGCCGGTGTGGAAGCAGCTTGGAATCGAAGCGTCGGGCAGGACGACCGTTCTGAAGGTCAACTACCGCAACACGGCCCAGATCGTCGCCTTTGCACGGCGCTTCGCGTCGGACGTGATCGGCGCGCCCGGCACGACGGCCGATGACGAGCACCCCGTCCTGTTGCCGGAAGATGCGGGCCGGCAGGGGCTGGCGCCAGACGTGCGGCAATGCGTGAGCATCGACGCGGAAGCACACTGCGTCGCCGAGTGGTTTCTCGGGCGGAAAAAGGCGGGATACGAGTGGCCGCAGATGGCTTGCCTTTATCCGGAGCACTGGATTGGCGAGCGGGTTGCTCAGATACTCACGAAGCACGACGTGCCGATCGATATGGTCAAGAACAACAGGAACCGGGTTTCGACGAAGCGCGTCGCCGTGCGTTTGCTGAGCATGCACACCGCGAAAGGGCTCGAGTTTCCGTGCGTCGCGATTGCAGGATTGGGCTTCCTCGGCCGCCACGGCGAGGCGATCGAGGAATGTGTGCGACTGACGTATGTCGGGGTTACTCGCGCGACTCACGAGGCGCTTTTGACGTACTCGAGTGAGTCGGCGCTGGTGCAGCGGTTGATCGCGTAGACCGGAGCCGCTAGGCTGAAACGCGATTTCAACGCGATCCTGGGCCTTGCCACCGGCCACGGGCTGCCGCGCACCGCCCCTGGCGCGATTACGAGCAGCGGAAGCGTGAAGGATGACACAATGCCACTCACCCGGAATTTTCGTGACACAGTGCGGGCGCGAGCGGAGCGCGAACCCGCCTTCCGCAAGGCGCTGTTCTAGGAGGCGGTGCTGCAGGGCGAGACGGATGAAGGCCGCGCTGCACTGCGCACCTACGTCAACGCTATGGTGGGGTTCGACCCGTTGGGCGAGTTGCTTGGGCGTTCGCCGAAGAGCCTGACGCGCATGTTCGGTTCGGACGGCAATCCCCCCGCCGAGAAACTGCTCGGCGTCATCGGGGCGTTGCAGGAAGAAAACGGCGTGCATCATCATCTCGGATGCGCTCGGCCGCAATGTGCGCCTGCGCGTCTCGACCAACGCGCTGAAGAGCGTCGACCACAATGGCGGCCTCGATGCGTATCTCTTTAAGGCCAAGGCCGACGTGCTCTCCCCCCGCGCGCTGGATCTCAAGCGCGCCCTCGAGAAGAAGGTCGGCAAGCCGGTGTTCGTGAAGAAGGCCAACTGAGCCAAGACTCAAACAGGCAGATCGAAGTTTGAAGCGGCCGGGTCGAAAGACTCGGCCGTTTTTTGTTTTGGGCAATGTGGAAAAGCCAACGTCGTAAGCCAAGAAAAGTTGACCACAACATTTTTGTTGTGTAGACATGATCCATGGCTATTCCGGCAATGATTCTGAACGAACGCGAGGCCCGCGAGGCTCGAACAAGAGCGGTTGAGTTCGATGAAGTTTTATCGACTGCCAAGAGCTTTGATCTTCTTGTCGCAGGCTTGCCCCCGAAAGTGGTCGAAGGCTTCCGTAAAGCGCTTAAGGCACACAAAAACGAAATCAACTCGCTCGTCGGAGCTTATGAAGCAGCCAAGGACGGCGATTATAGCGCGCTCAAGCGGCGAGCCGGAAATGATCCGGGCCTGTCGCTCATCGTTGGCCGAATTGCTCGGGGGTTAACTCAAAAGGAGCTCGCTCGGAAACTTGGATTGAAAGAACAGCAGATCCAAAGATATGAGGCGGACCGATACAATACCATCAGCATCGCGAATTTTCAGAAGGTTGCGAGCGTTCTCGGAGTTCAGTGGGAAATAAAATTATCTGACTGGATAGGCAGCGGCTGGAACGTCGCACATGAAGTGACTGCTACTGAGGTCAAAAAGATCATAAAACATGCACGCGCCAGCGGCTGGTTTGAAGATGATTTATTGAGCGACGCGTCAGACGAGGAGAGCTTTAGTTATCTGCAACGATATGTTTCCGATCAAATCGTAAAATACGGTAGCCCCTCCCTCTTACGAACCGGCTTGAACGTACAAGATCATTCCGAAGATCTACTTCTCTTGGCTTGGAAGGCGCGCGTTACGCGCCGCGCAGAGAACGTGATTCCGGCAATAGGACTTGAGTATCGGCCTCTCGATATTTCTTGGTTACTCGACCTTGTTAAATTGAGTGAGACCGACGATGGCCCAGTTCGCGCCCGTGAATTTCTTCTGCGTAAGGGCATCGTACTTATTGCCGAGCCACAAATTCCAGGAATGAAAGTTGATGGGGCAGCATTCTTAGTCGATAGCACACCAGTGATTGGTCTAACTCTTCGCCGAGACGCAATCGATAATTTCTGGTTCACTTTGATGCACGAAATTGGGCATGTGATTCTTCATTATCGCGCCGGCCTTGCCATTGGCTTCTTTGACGACACAGAAAACCTGAGTCTTGATGAAATCGAGAACGAAGCAAATGACTTTGCTTCGAACATCCTGATTCCCGAAGAGAAATGGAAGCGTTCGCCAGCTCGGATAACGAAGGCACCTTCCGTAATTGAAAAATTTGCTAAAGACCTGCAGATTCATTCTGCAATAGTTTTCGGGCGACTACAAAAAGAGAGAGGGAATTACGCAACCTTCTCGAATCGAATTGGGAGAGGTCTAGTACGGAAATACTTGGTCCCTTGAAAGAAGGTTCGAACCTATGATCCTACCAATTTATGTTCCGGCTCTCCGTTTGAAGCAGGGAGAGTATAGGGGCTTACAGCGGCTCTCTCCCGACGTTGCAGACAAGATCCTACCGCGACTAGTGATCCCTCCTCCGAGGGAGCGCGACCCAGAAAAGCGGCGCCCTCTGACAAAGGACGAGATCATTTACGAGACAGGCCGCCGAATCGCAGATCATTGGCCGTTACGCAGCGCGTTGCTTGATGTTCGCTTTCTGTTTAAGGATTTAGGAGAAATTGAAAGCGCTGAGTGGTTACCACGCATATTTGACGTCGCTCGCGAAGCGGGAGCGAAGCCCATTCCGATTGCTGACCTCTCTGATGCCAGCGCTCCGCGAATCATTGGAGTACGCCAAGCCTTAGCGAAAGGCAGCGCCACCAAAATCGGACTTCGCATCGAGTACACTGAAATCGACGAGGACCTTCCACGAAAACTTTCTGCGCTTATGGTTGCCTTGGGTGTGAACCCAAATGAGTGTACTGTACTCGCAGACTTTGCTGAGGCCGATTTCTCTAATCCAGAAGCGGTAGCGGATATCGCACAACGCGCCCTTGAAGATTTGCAGTTTATAGGACGCTGGCACCAAGTCGTTTTCCAGGGAACAAATTACCCCGCGGTAAACCCAGCGCAGCCTAACAGCAGCGAATTGATTCCGCGCAATGAGTGGCTCGCTTGGAAAACGGCAATCAAGCTAGACGGTAAATCGTCAAATCACCTGGTTTTCGGTGACTACGGCGCAGATTGCGCAGAGTTCAAATTCAGCAATAAGTCTGGCGGAATACCCATAAGGCATTATCGGTATGCCACGCCAGAAAGTTGGCTGGTTGTCCGTGGCGAGAGTACCGGGAAGTCTGATCAAGTTATGCGGGAAGTCTGCCAGCGCATCCTGGCCAGTGGACAATTTGCTGGACGACGGTTCTCATCTGCAGATGAATATATCTTTAGAACCGCAAATGGGTGGGATGGGCCGGGTAACGGCTCCACATGGCGCGAAATTAATACCGCTCACCATATCACTCGCGTCGTGCGAGATATCGGCACGATCAAGGGCATGTCGTTCTTGGATGTGAACGTCAGCAATCCCGCAGACCAATTATTGCTTTTCGATGAGCAACTCGGGTCCGGGTGATGCTGACACCACAAACATGAAGCGGCAACCTTCTCCTATTCCCAAGAAGGGAAGCACGTAGTCAGAGATGGGTTACCCGAAGAACGTTACCCCATTTCTCATTCAGATATTCACAAACAAGTCTGCGGTGACAATGATGCGGTGTATCCTCCGAGCAGAGCAAGCAAGCCTGGTCCAACATTTCTGGCTTAAGCTTATCTTCAATCTTCCTGTCAGCCATAAGGCTTAGGAAGCGCTGCTCGTATAGCCTCCAGTCACCTTTCTCTTTCTTGTAGGCTGTTAGAATATCGGCTGTCGGCGCCAAGATTGGGAAGTGCTGGTACTTAATCTCACCAATTTTGCTTAGCAGATATTTTAGATCCTGAGCCTTTGCAAAACCTGCAAGCTGCGAGGTATTGTTTAGGCGAACGTCAATCACAGTTCTTATTTGTGAACGCAACAAGCGCTCAAAAAAATGTTGTGCAGTTGTTTTGGTAAAGCCAATTGTTGAAACAGAGGGATCGGTCAACGTCTCTGCCCCGATACAATTCTTGATTCATTTGCTTGCAGTCCGGCTAAGCCACCCGGCTTGCGACTTCCCTCGACATAGGCGACCCTATTCGCCTGCTTGCGGTAGGCCATAGAAAGTCGTTCAGTGTTGGAGAATAGATCGTCTGTTTGACGTTCCAGGCCACTCAGCAGCGAATCCTCAATGGCAACTTGATCCAATATCTTCCGGCTCGATAAGATGTGTCGCACGCTAACGCCTTCAGCAGCGATCGCGCGACCGACCAAAAGGCACCGATGGCATTCTATTGGATTGTGCTCGGAGCACATCAGGGCAATTCTGAACTTTTTTGAACCCTCAAAAATCCGCGCCAAACCTTCCTTGAAGGAGGGCTCCAACGCCATCTTTTCGTAATCGGCAACACCATTCAGAAAAAGATGCTTCTTCTTTGGCCTGCCTCCTAGTTCGTTGCCCAAAAATGCGTACGAGATTCCATCAAGGCGAAGTTCACCTTTAAGGACTTCACGCCCAAAGTGTGGGAACTGCCTCGAATATGGGGACGACCTCACATCTGCAACCGCAGTGATCTCAGCGGATCGCAACAAAGACAAAAAGTCTTCGTAGCAATACGTTGAATGGCCGACCGTCAATATGTCGTTCATCTTGAACGTCACCCGCGCTCTCCGACTATCGCATTCATCCGGGGACAACAGCCGCGACTAACTTGTAGGCGTATCCATTATATGGTTCGCCTAGACTTATGCACAAGAAAGCTTTTCCGATACTGTACTCTCCCACGCTACCTCCTAAATACCTTTCTGTAATGACGGGGTCGGTGACCGAGAGCAGGTATTCAATACCCGCCAAAGTAAATTGCGCTCTAACCCTCTTACGTGGGTTATTGAATTCTGCGCCCTCAATTGCAATGTGAATGACGAGGTCGTCTACCGAGACGAACCTGAGCGAACCTGCGCCGGCAGCCTCGTCTTCAAGAACGCGATCGTTTAGTCCGTTATAGCTTGATGATTTATTGAGCCAAAGCGGTCCCGAAACGACGTCAAGCGAGCTCTTAACTTGCGCTAGGTTCGCACGCCCAACCCTTATCCAATAGATCGTATCGTCAATTACATAATTTTCGGATTGATACTTATGGGTTTGTTTCTCGATAAACGGTGCTCTTATTATGTCGAATATCCGAGGGTCACTCCCGTCTTGATAACGTCGATCCCTGTCCGATAGCTCACCAGTATTCCTAACGCTCACCGGACGTATCCACTGGCCGACCCTCGCTCTTTCAATCACTTTCCCAGCGACACATTTTCCGCGCAACTTTGTAGAGTTTGCGAGACATATAAATTCTTTGAAGTCGGAGATCGTCCCATCCTTGGATATTCTTCGTCGTCTGCTCGGCCGACTTTCTGGTGCTCGGCGCAAAGGATCGTATGGCAAACGTATTTCAACTCGTAGGCCGTCAAGTATTAGTGGACGCGTGTCCGTTCCTACTCAACAATATATAGAAATCTGATATGCTCGCCAAGGTAGAGCGCGACGCCTCCTATGAAAAACATCATCATCTGCTGCGACGGCACCGGCAACGAGATCTCCGAGAACATTTCCAACGTTCTCAAGCTGTATCGCTGCCTGCGCAAGACGGAGAAGACGTCGCCGCGGCAGCTCGTCTATTACGATCCGGGGGTCGGCACGCTGGCGCGGCCGGATCCGTGGCACAAGCTGCGCCAGGATTTCAACGCCATCCTCGGGCTGGCCACCGGCTATGGGCTCGATGACAACGTGCTCGCGGCCTATGCCTTCCTGGCCCAGCACTGGCAGAAGGACGACCAGATCTATCTGTTCGGCTTCTCCCGCGGCGCCTATACCGTGCGGGTGCTGGCGGGACTGATCCACAAGATCGGGCTGATTACATCAGAGCAGGTCAACCTCGCGGGCTCGGGGCTGATCGCCTACAAGCAGTTCTCCTCCGACGAGGCGCCGAAACTGCGCGCGAAGCTGAAGTCGATCACGGATGCGGCGAGGGCCGAGGACGAACTGCCGCCCTCGCCCTACGACAACGCCGCGCAGTTCGCGCGCATCACCTCGTCGCGCTGGCCGACCATCCGCTTCGTCGGCGTCTGGGATACGGTCGCGAGCGTGATCGTGCCGCGGCCGGATCGGCTCTACTGGCCGAGCCTGGAAGAACTGGCCTGGACGCTGCAGAACCCGAGCGTGCAGACATTCCGCCAGGCGATCTCGATCGACGAACGGCGTTGCATGTTCCGCCTGAAGAAGTGGCACCAGCCGCAGACGTACAAACCCGTCCGCTTCAACGAGGTGCGCGCCGCGCCGCAGGATATTCTGCAGGTGTGGTTCGCCGGCGTGCATGCCGATATCGGCGGCGGCTATCCCGAAAAGGAGAGCGGGCTTTCCAAATATCCGCTGCTCTGGATGATCGACGAGGCCGCGAAGAGCGGGCTGAACTTCACCACGGCGAACATCAACCAGCTCGCCTGGGGCATCCAGCGCAAGAGCAGCCCGTTCTCCTATGTGAAGCCCGATGTCGAGGGCGATCTGCACAATTCGCTGACGGGCGCGTGGTGGCTGCTGGAGTACCTGCCGAAGCGCGCGAAGTACAAGGAGTGGCCGGCGCGGAAAGCGCATTTCGGCTACTACATCCCGGACGCCGAGCCGCGGCTGATTCCGGAAGGCGCGATCATCCACCAGTCCGCCATCGACCGCATGAACGCGATGCCGAGCTATCGCCCGGTGAACATGCCGACGGCGTATGAGACATTCCCGATGCCGACGCCGCCGGGGCATGGTGCGAGTGCGGAGGAAGCGGCGGAAGACGAGGCGTAGGAACATCTCGCCGTCATTCCGGGGCGTGCCTCTTGGCGCGAACCCGGAATCCATCAAGCGACACGTGCTGCCGTTAAATGGATTCCGGGTTCGTGCTACGCACGCCCCGGAATGACGGAGAGAGCGGGGAGTGTGACTGCCCGACGGGCAAATCACTTCCACATCGGACACGGTTGATACGTCCAGCCCTGGCGCGAAAAATATTCCGCTTAACCCGTCGGGCAAATCAAAAGTAAAATTAGCGCCATCCCGTCCCACTGGAGGGGCGTATCGCGATCGTCACGGACGTAGGTGCGGGATGCGGTGGCCGCGGCAATGCCCGGCGCGCAAGGTGTTTGCAGGGCGGAGCGATCCGTGAGCGAGCAGCGCGCGCCAGACGAAGGCGTTGTTGCGGACGGCAAAACCGTGTGGTCCTGGCGCCCGTGGCTGGCGTCAAGCCGCCGGAGGCCTGCAAAACCCTACCGGGATTTGTTCGGCCTTCAATCCGGCGGCGATGGAGGCAAGAGGAATTCGTCTCCAGGGAGAGCGCGGCATAAGCCGTAAAACCACTGCGCAGGGAATGCCGGACTGCTCCGACTGTACCTGTATGCTCGTGTGCGCTTCTTCTCGCGCACTATTGCACACGAGACCGCGGGTGCAGCAAGCACCCGGCATTCCCTGCGCCCTCCTGATTTTTCGGGCGCGAAGGATGAGCAAGACTCGGGCGAAACGCGCCGCGAGAATGCGGACCCATACTCACTTGTCGTCACCCGGCTTGACCGGGTGATCCAGTATTCCAGAGGCCGCCATGATTGAACCGATAAGCCACGGCGTACTGGATCGCCCGGTCAAGCCGGGCGACGACAGCGGAGTTTGTATTTGCTCCGTCATGCCCGGGCTTGACCCGGCCATGACGGCGTTGGTGAGCCGTGAATGACTGCCCCCTCACCCCGCCTTCGCCAGCCGCCCCGCTTCGATCGCGTCGATCTGCAGCGCGATGTAGCGGGAGTAGATTCTCGCCTGCGAGAATGCGCCGCCGACGAACCACAGGCCTGGCTGCGGCGTGCGCGTCCACATGTTGCGAAGCTCGGATGTCGTCTCGTCGAATCCCCACACGCGCCCGACGCGTTTCGCAACATCCTCGCCGAACAATTGCGTGAGCAGATGATCGGGGCCCTTGTAGCCGGTGGCGAGCACGAACAGATCGACCTTGCGCGTGGTGCCGTCGCGCAGCTTCACGCCGCTGGTCTCATAGGCCGCGATGTCGGCCGCCTGCAGCAGCCTGATCCTGCCGTCGGCGATCAGTTCGCTCGCGCCGACGTTGAAATAATAGCCGCCGCCGCGGGTGCGGAATTTCAGCGGCCAGCCGGTGCCGTCCTCGCCGTATTCGAGGCGGAAGCCGGCGGCCTCGAGCCGCGTCAAGAGCGGCGCGTCGAGGCGCTTCACCTCGTCGGTGACGAGCTTGTGCGCGAGCTTCATGACAGGCAGCGGCACGCCGGAATTGAGGATGTCACGCGACGCGATCGGCGGGCCGTCGCCGAGATAGGTTTTGTCGTAGAGCTGCGCCGTCTCGACATTGACGACCATGGTCGGGCTGCGCTGGATCATGGTGACGTCGGCACCCGCGGCCTGCAGCTCCTGGCAGATGTCATGCGCGCTGGTGCCGGTGCCGAACACCATCACCGGGCGTCCGCGCCACTGCGCGCCCGCCTTGAAGCGGCTGGAATGCAGCACCTCGCCCTTGAAGCCCTCGATGCCTTCGATGTGCGGGATGTTCGGCGTGCCGCTGACGCTGGTCGCGAGCACGATGTGTTTCGGGCGAAGCGTGCGGGCAGCACCCTCACGCGTCAGCTGCGCGGTCCAGCGCTGCGATGCGTCGTCGTAGTCAGCGCCCTCGAACGCGGTGCGGGTCCAGAAGTCAACTTCCATGATGTCGACATAGCTTTCCAGCCAGTTTGCGATCTTGTCCTTCGGGATGTACTCCGGAAACGTCGTCGGGAACGGCAGGTAGCGCAGGTGATTGACCGGCGTCTTGTTGTGCAGCTTGAGCCCGCGGTAGCGCAGGCGCCAGTTGTCGCCGATGCGCTCCTCGCGGTCGATCACCAGCGCGGAAAGCCCTATGCGCTTGAGTTCGACAGCGACCGAAATGCCGGCATGGCCGCCGCCGACGATGAGCACGTCGGGATCGCGGTTATCGTAAGCGCCCTCCGCCTGCCGCGCTTCGAGCCAGTCGGGGCCGGCAAAATCGCGGGTGGTGGATTCGGCAACGCCGCTGGCGCGCGCCGCGCAAATGGAGTCGAAATCGAGCGAGGTGGAAATCGTCCAGGCTTTTGCCGTCCCGTCCGGCTGGGGCGAGAGCCGCATGGCGCCGTAGCCCGGGCCGTTGACGGTATCGAAGGTGAAGATCGCCTCGATCACATCACGGCCGCCGACCATGCCGTTGCGCGGCGCGAGCGCGGCATGATCGATCCGGAAATTTGCCGCGCGCGCTTCCGCAGCCCGTGCCAGCAATTCCGTCACGACGGTTGCGTTGCCGCTGAAGGTTGCGAAATTCCAGGAGATGCCCAAAAGATTTCGCCAGTGGCTGTCTGCGACAAAAAGCGCCGACAGTTCCGCCGCCGAGCGACGTGCGAGCGCCGCGTCGAACGCCTCGATCCAGCGCTCCGTAGTATCACGGAGTGCGTCGGCGAGCGGCACTCCCGGTCGGTCCAGCATGGCGGCGTTTCCCCAAGGTTTCGTCGTTATCGGCCATCAGAGCGCAGCTTTCGCTTGCCGACAACAGGCGACGCTCCGTTGCAAGGCGGCATGCGCGGAACGCGTCCCGCACGTCGTCCCGGCCCGGGACGACGTGCGAAGGTTTGGTGCGCGGGCTCCCTCACTCCGCATTCCTACGGTCCCTTCCCGCCCCTCGCGACCCCAATGGTTTACCCATCGTTCAACTCTGCTTCCTATCCTCGTCCACCTGCCAGAACCGGCTCCAACGCTCAGGATGAGCGATGCTCGAACGATCGATCTCCGATGAGGTCGAGGCCGCCATCAAGGCCGCCTCCGCCGACAAGCACCTCGAAACCGTCAGGCGGGTCACGGACCTGTTCCTGGCGCAGGCCGATGGCTACAGCGGCGAGCAGATCGAGCTGTTCGGCGACGTGCTGGAGCGGCTGATCAAGACCATCGAGATCCGCGCGCTGGCCGATGTCTCCGCCCGCATCGCGCTCGCCGAAATGAGCACGCAACTCGCCTCCGTCAAGCAGGCGCCACGGGGCGTGATCCGAAGGCTGGCGCGCCATGACGAGATCACGATCGCGCGACCGGTGCTGACGGAATCCGCGCGGCTGACGCCGGAAGACCTGGTCGAACTCGCGGAAACCAAAGGCGAGCAGCATCTGCTCGCGATCTCCGGCCGCTGGTGGCTGAACGAGGTCGTCACCGACGCGCTGCTGAAGCGGTATTATCCCTCCGTCAGCCTGCGGCTGGTCGGAAATCCCGGCGCAAAAATGTCGGCGGCCGGTTACGCCATCGTGCTGAAGCAGGCCGAGACCGATCCGGCGCTGGCGGTCGAGACCGGCATCCGCGTCGACCTGCCGGTTGACCTGCGGCAGCAATTGCTGCGCAGCGCGACCGACGCGGTTCGCGAAAGGCTGCTGTCGCGCGCGCCGCCGCACATGTTCGAAACGATCCGCGATGCGATCGCCGCGGCCGCCGCCGGCGCCCACCGCGAAATGTCGCGCAGCCGCGATTTCACCGCCGCCGCCCGCTTCGTCGCCTCGCTCGCCAAACATGGCAAGCTCACCGAGGCCGAGCTGCTTGGCTTTGCCAGGGAACGAAAATACCCCGAGACGATCGCAGCCCTTGCCGAACTGTCCGCTTCCAGCATCGAGGTGATCCGCCCGGTCATGCAGAGCCTGCGCGACGACGGCGTCCTGATCCCGTGCCGCGTCGCCGGGTTGAAATGGGAAACCGTCGCCGCCATCCTCGACAGCCGCTTCGCCTCCGGCACCATGGCCCGGGATGAACTGGCGCGAGCGAAGGCGCAATACGCCAAACTGACGCTAGAGAACGCCCGCCGCCTGATCCGCTTCTGGCAGGTGCGCCCCGTGGCGCCAGTGGCGAAAGCGAATTGAGGGGGGACAAAACTATCGAGTCGTTCCGGGGCGCACGAAGTGCGAACCCGGAACCTCGAGATTCCGGGTTCGATGCTGACGCATCGGCCCGGAATGACGTGCATTGCCTCACGCCGCCTTGATCAAACCGGCGTCGAGATGCTTCAGCCGCGGCATCACTTCCTGCTTCAATAGCCGCAGCGAGTTATGCCAGGCCTCCGGCTTGTGCTTGTAGTCGAAGCCGAACACCAGCAGCGTGCCGAAGCCGCCGACCTCGTGGTAGATCTTTTCGATCTTCTCGGTAACCGTCGCCGGCGACCCCACGATCCAGTTGTTCCGCGCGCAATATTCCGCCGTCACGTCGGAGTCCGGCACGTCGGGCGAAGCCTTGAGGTAGTCCTTGAAACCGAAATGGCCGAGCAGCGGCAGGAAGTACTCCGTCATCATCCGGCCCATCATGTCGCCGACCGAAAGCCGCCACGCCTCCTCGTCGGTATCGGCGACGAACACCTCGCGCACCATGCGCCAGTCGCTGCGGTTCGGCTTGCGGCCGGTTTTGGCCGCGCCGATCTCGACCGACTCCCAGTGGCTGCCGACATAGGCCGGGTTGAGGTTGAGGCTCATCGGGATGTAGCCCCGCTCGCCCGCGAGCTTGAGCGTGTCGGAGCCCTTGGAGAGGCCGGCGACGCCGATCGGCGGATGCGGCGCCTGTACCGGCTTGAGATGGGGCTTGAGGAAGTCGAACATCACGTCCGGCTTGTTCACCGTCCAGTACTTGCCCTTGTAGGACCACGGCGCGTCCTCGGTCCACATTTTCAGGATGATCTCCAGCGCCTCGCGCGTCATGTCGCGGTTCTGGCCGGACATGCCGTCGACATTGAACATCGCCCAGTCGCTCGGCAGGCCCGAAGCAGCGACGCCGAAATTCAATCGCCCGCCGGAGAGATGGTCGAGCATCGCGACGCGGTTGGCGAGTTCGGCGGGGTGGTGATAGGGCAGCAGGAAGCCGCCGGGGCCGAGGCGGATGTTTTTGGTCTGCAGGAACGCCTGCGCGAGGATCAGGTCGGGCGAAGGATGCGGCTCCCATGGAGCGGTGTGGTGCTCGCCGATCCAGGCTTCCTGGTAGCCGAGTTCGTCGAGCCAGCGCAGCGTCTGCAAGTCCCAGTCGTGGCCCTCCTTCAACCCGCATTCCGGCGGATGGGACGGCATCGTGAAATATCCGATTTCCATGGGGCGTCCTCGCTATGTGTTTATTTGAAAGCGCGTCTGTCGCGCGCCAGCACAAGCATAGCACCCCCGGCGTGTGGCCGAGATATGACAATAAGAGTTGGTCGTCATTCCGGGATGGTGCGCCAGCACCAGACCCGGAATCTCGAGATTCCGGGTTCGATGCTTCGCATCGCCCCGGAATGACCGCGCGGCGTATGCTGCTACCTCGTTCCGAAGGTGGTGGCGCCGAACAGCGCCTTTTGCGTCGAGGGTTGCGAGCGCCAGTATTGCGGCGGGGCTTCGACCTGGCCGCCGAGTTCGGCCGCGGCGTGCCAGCCCCAGCGCGGGTCGTAGAGCATGCCGCGCGCCAGCGCGACCATGTCGGCCTTGCCGGAGGCCACGACCTCCTCGGCCTGCTTCGGCTCCGTGATCAGGCCCACGGCAATGGTGGTGAGCCCGGTCGCCTCCTTGATCGCCTGTGCGAACGGCACCTGGTAGCCGGGGCCAAGCGGAATCTTTTGCAACGGCGAGACACCACCCGAGGACGCATCGATCCAGTCGACGCCGTGCTTTTTCAGTTCCTGCGCGAATTCGATGGTCTGCGCCAGGTCCCAGCCGTTTTCGACCCAGTCGGTCGAGGACACGCGGATGCCCACGGGCTTGTCCGCCGGAAACGCCGCGCGTACGGCGTCGAACACTTCGAGTGGAAAGCGCATGCGGTTCGCCAGCGAGCCGCCATACGCATCGGTGCGCTGGTTGGCGACCGGCGACAGGAACTGGTGCAGCAGATAGCCGTGGGCGGAATGCACCTCGATGGCGTCGATGCCGAGCCGTTCGGCCCGCCGGGTGGCGGCGACAAATGCCTCGCGCACGCGCTTCAGGCCGGCCGCGTCGAATGCCAGCGGCGGCGTCTCGCCTTCCTTGTGCGGAATGGCCGAGGGGCCTTCCACCCGCCAGCCGCCTTCGGCCACCGGGATCAGTTGCCCGCCGTCCCAGGGTGTGTGGCTCGACGCCTTGCGGCCGGCATGGGCGAGCTGGATCATCACGGCGGCCTTCGAGCGCTTGCGCACCGAGGCCAGGATCGGCTTCAGCGCCGCTTCCGTGGCGTCGTTGTAGAGGCCGAGACAACCCGGCGTGATCCGCCCGCTCGGCTCGACGGCGGTCGCCTCGATGCAGAAAATCCCCGCCCCCGACAGCGCCAGCGAATTGATGTGGGTGAAGTGCCAGTCATTGGCCTCGCCGTCGACGGACGAGTACTGGCACATCGGCGCCACCATGATGCGGTTGGGAAGCGTCAGGCCGCGCAGCTTGATCGGGGTAAACAGGGCGCTCATGGGATGGGGTCCGGACCGGAGGGGAAGCGACCCTCAATGTGTAGCGAGCAGCTTCCCCCTCCTCAACCCGCTCCGGCCGCAACCCACCTCTCACGGTTTGATGCGCTGCGGCCGGATGCCTCATGGCTTGATGCCGGCAGCCTTGACCAACTCCAGATTGGCCGCGGTCTCACGCTTGACGAAGTCGTCCATCTCGGTCGGCTTCATCGGCATCGGTTCGATCCCGAGCTTTTTCAGGCCTGCCTGCATCGCCGGATCGGCCAGCACCTTCTCGCCGACCGCATACAGTTTCTCGACGATGTCGCGCGGCGTCTTCGCCGGCACGAACACGCCGAACCAGATCGCGCTGTCGGCATCCTTCAAGCCGATATCTGTTGGCGTCGGCACGTCGGGCAGATCGGGCGCACGTTTCGCCGTCGAGACCACGAGCGCGCGCACCTGGCCATCGCGGATCAGGGGCAGCGCAGTCGAAAGCGGGCAGAAATACAGGTCGATCCGCCCGCTGATGATGTCGGTGATCACTTCCGGACCGGAGCGATAGGGAATATGCGTCGCCTCGATGCCGGCAGCAAAACGGAATTTTTCGGTGGTGATATGCACGGCGCTGCCGATGCCGACCGAGCCGAACGAGATCGAGCCGGGCTTGGCCTTGGCGTCCGCGATGAAGTCCTGAACGGTTTTCCAGGGCCGCGCGTTCGGCACGATCATCACATTGGCGCTGGATCCGATCATCAGCACCGAGGCGAGGTCGCGGGTGGGATCGAAGGTCGTGCTCGGGAAAATAGCCGGCGAAATCGCCAGCGCCGATGACTGGGCGAGAATGCTGTAGCCATCGGGATCGGCCTTCGCGACCAGCGCCGAGCCGACCGTACCGCCGCCGCCGGCACGGTTTTCGATCACGATCGGCTGGCCAAGTTCGGCCGAGATGCGTTCGAACACCAGCCGCGGCACAACGTCGGCCGCGCTGCCGGCGCCGAACGGAATGGTCGCCTTGATCAGCCGGGTCGGCCAGCCCTGTGCCTGTGCAGCCGTAGCCGTGCAAAAGCCGGCCAATACGCAAATAACGCGAAGAAAGTTGTTCATCGAAAGCTCCGGTTTCATCGCCCGCAGCGTTGCAAGAACCGTTCCGTTATTGGCCGGCCGGGCTACTCCACCAGCGTGAACTGCAGCAGCAGATTACGCTGTATCAGCGAAAAATTGTCGTCCGAGACCAGCGTCAGCACCGTTTCGCCCTCCGGCGTTACGTGGGCATCGATGGCTTCCAGATTGTCGACCTCGTTGCCGAGATCGGCGCTGAATATAGGGGGACCGTCGACGACGGCGCCGGGCGTGACGGAGGCCAGGGGAATGCGGCGGATCCGGATGCCGATGCCGCCGAGCCAGGAAAATTTCCGCTCGAGCAGCAAGAGATCGCCCGACGGCAGCAGCACCGCATCGCTGACGTCGAAGCTTTCGCTGCGGCGAACGCTGAACGGACCCGGCGTCTTGCCGCCGATCAGGAAGGCCGCGATGTTGCCCTGCGCATCGAGGCCGCGCTCCGAGATAGCGATCAACGATCCCGCCATGGGCTGGCCTTTCGGCACCATCACCAGCGCCTCGATCCCCTTGTTGTAGGGCAGCCTGCGCGCGCCCGGCGGCAGTTGAACCGGTTCGCCGGGGGCACGTGTAAACCCCTTTGCGAAGTCGAAGCGCAGGATCTGGTTGACGCGTTCGATGCCGACATAGACCAGCGACCCGTCGAGCGCGAGCGCCTCGGTGTCGAACCAGCCGCGCGACGTGATCGGCTTGCCGTCGGGCCCGAGCATCGGCGCGGCCTCGACATCGTCGAGCCCGGTCATCTCGCGGCCCTTGTAGACGATGCGGCCGGTGAACCAGCCACCCTTGTCGCTGATGGCGATGAAGCGTTCGCCCTTGGCATCCAGCCGCAGGCCGGACAGTCCGCCAAAGCCACGAAACCGCGAGGTCAGGATGAGCCCGCTGCGAAATTCCAAAGCACCAAAGCGGACCCGCGCGCGGTCGCGGGTGTCGAACGAGGCGATCGGCCGGGCATTGACGTCGATCGAAACCGCCGAGCTGACCGCGTACTCGTCCGGAGGCGCCTGCTTCGGCCGCGGCTGAACGGCGGTCTGCGCCCTCACGCCTGATGTCGCCGCTACCGAGAGCCCCGCCGCTGCATATTTGAGAAGGCGGCGGCGGCCGATGAGCGAACGCATGCGCTACGAATGCAGGCGGCGCGGCCGGTGGGTCGTCGCGGGCGCGGCGCCGTGGGTCTCGCTGAACAGTTCGGCGAGCTTCTCGGTGATGGCGCCGCCGAGTTCCTCGGCATCGACGATGGTAACGGCACGGCGATAATAGCGCGTGACGTCGTGGCCGATGCCGATCGCGATCAGTTCGACCGGCGAACGGGTCTCGATCTCCTCGATGATGTGACGCAGATGCCGCTCGAGGTAGTTGCCGGGATTGACCGACAGCGTGGAATCGTCGACCGGCGCACCGTCCGAAATCATCATCAGGATCTTGCGCTGCTCGGGCCGACCGAGCAGCCGCTTGTGGGCCCAGTCCAGCGCCTCGCCGTCGATGTTTTCCTTCAACAGGCCTTCGCGCATCATCAGACCGAGATTCTTGCGCGCGCGCCGCCAGGGCGCGTCGGCGGATTTGTAGATGATGTGGCGCAGATCGTTCAGCCGGCCGGGATTGGCTGGCTTGCCGGCGGCGAGCCACGCCTCGCGCGACTGCCCGCCCTTCCAGGCGCGCGTGGTGAAGCCGAGAATCTCGACCTTGACGCCGCAGCGCTCCAGCGTGCGCGCGAGAATATCGGCGCAGGTCGCCGCCACCGTGATGGGGCGACCGCGCATCGAACCGGAATTGTCGAGCAGCAGCGTCACCACGGTATCGCGGAAGGTCGCTTCCTTCTCGTGCATGAAGGACAGCGGGTGATAGGGATCGGTAACGACGCGCGACAGCCGCGCCGGATCGAGAATGCCTTCCTCGAGGTCGAATTCCCAGGCGCGGTTCTGCTGCGCCATCAGGCGGCGCTGCAGCCGGTTGGCCAGCCGCGCGACGATGCCCTGCAGATGCGCGAGCTGCTTGTCGAGATAAGAGCGCAGCCGTTCGAGCTCGTCATGGTCGCAGAGGTCTTCGGCCGCGATGACCTCGTCGAATTTCGGCGCAAAGGCATGATATTCCGGCCCGCGCGGCTCGTTGGCGCCGCGCGTATTCGGTCGCGTCGCCTCGCCCGGGGTTTCGTCGTCGCCGAGTTCGCCGTCGTCGAACGTGTCCGACGTGGAAGCCTGTGCGCTCTCCATGGCACTATCCGACATTTCGTCGGTGGAGGCTTCCGCCTGGTCGGCGCTCATTTCCTGCGCGGCGTCGGAATCGGGTGAACCTTCGGCGCCCGACTGATCGTTCTCGCCGTCCTGGTTCTCGTCCTGGTTTTCGTCGTCGTCGGCGTCCGCATCGCGGTCGTCGCCGAGGTCGAGCGCCGTCAGCAGGTCGTGCACGAGATCGCCGAATTTCGCCTGGTCCTCGGTGACGCGGCTCAGCTGGTCGAGCCGGGCGCCGATCTTGTCTTCCAGCGCCGGTCGCCAGAGATCGACCATCTTTTTCGCGGCCGCCGGCGGCGCGAGCCCCGTCAGACGTTCGCGCACCAGCATCGCCAGCGCGTCCGACAGCGGCGCATCGGCGCGGTCGGTGATTTCATCGTACTTGCCGCGATGGAAATGATCGTCGAGCATCGCCGTGAGATTCTTGGCCACGCCCGCCATCCGGCGCGAACCGATGGCCTCGACGCGGGCCTGCTCCACCGCCTCGAACACGCCGCGCGCCTGCGGATTTCCCGGCATCAGCTTGCGGTGCACCTTGGGATCGTGACAAGCGAGCTTGAGCGCGATCGCATCGGAGTGGCCGCGTACGATCGCCGCATCGCGCTTGGTCATCTTGCGGGCCGGCTCCGGCAGCCGTGCCTTGCCGGGTGCGAGGCCCGGGCGCTCGGCCGCGAACGTCACTTCCAGCTCTGGCGCTTTTGCGATTGCGCGGAGGCAAGAGGTTACGGCGCGCTTGAACGGTTCGGTCGGCGCTTCCTTCGATCCGGTTCGGAATTTGGAATTGGATGTGCTCATAGCGCTTTCGTAAACCAGTGCCGGGTGACGCCCTTGGGGTAGCCGTCGATCGAACCGAATTCCTCATAACCACAGGCGCGGTAGAAACCCGGCGCCTGGAAACTCATCGTATCCAGATAGGACCGCGTGGCCCCAAACTCTCTTGCCTCGTCTTCGATCGCCTTTATCAGCCTCGTCCCGTGGTCCTTGCCGCGAAGCTTCTGCTCCATCCAGAACAGCTGGACAAACAGCACCGTGGTCCAGACTTCGCCGACAATGCCACCGACGATTTTTTCGTCTTCGCGTAGCGAGATGGCGAGGCGCTTGTACTTCTGCTTCCCCATCTTCTCGGTGTTGTAGCCGATCAATCCGCCGAGCACCGCCTTCTTGGTTTTTCCAATGGTGCGCTCGACGGCAATTTTCGGCATAGGCTAGCTGAGCGCCACGTTGACCGAGGACTCGGCCAGTTCCTGATTGAAGCAGCGCTGGTAGAACTCCGCCACCAGCGGCCGCTCCAGTTCGTCGCACTTGTTGAGGAAAGTGACGCGGAACGCGAAGCCGATGTCGCCGAAGATGTCGGCGTTCTCGGCCCAGGTGATGACAGTACGCGGGCTCATCACCGTCGACAAATCGCCATTGGCGAACGCGTTGCGGGTGAGATCGGCAAGCCGCACCATCTTGTTGACGATGTCGCGGCCTTCCTGGGTGCGATAGTGGTGCGCCTTCGAGAGCACGATCTCGACTTCCTCGTCATGCGCCAGATAGTTCAGCGTCGTGACGATCGACCAGCGGTCCATCTGGCCCTGGTTGATCTGCTGGGTGCCGTGATAGAGGCCCGACGTATCGCCGAGGCCGACCGTGTTGGCGGTCGCAAAGAGACGAAACGCCGGGTGCGGCTTGATCACCTTGTTCTGGTCCAGCAGCGTCAGACGGCCGGAGACTTCCAGCACGCGCTGGATCACGAACATCACGTCCGGGCGGCCGGCGTCATATTCGTCGAACACAAGCGCGATATTGTGCTGCAGTGCCCAGGGCAGGATGCCGTCGCGAAACTCCGTGACTTGCTTGCCGTCCCGGACCACGATCGAGTCCTTGCCGACCAGATCGATACGGCTGATGTGGCTGTCGAGGTTGACGCGCACGCAGGGCCAGTTGAGGCGCGCGGCGACCTGCTCGATGTGGGTCGATTTGCCGGTGCCGTGATAGCCGGTGACCATGACGCGACGATTCCTCGCAAAACCGGCGAGGATCGCAAGCGTGGTGGCGCGGTCGAAGCGGTAGTCCGAATCGACTTCCGGCACGTGCGGATCGACTTCGGAATAGGCCGGCACTTCGAGATCGCTGTCGATACCGAAAACCTGCCGAACCGACACCTTCATGTCGGGCATACCGGCAGGCTCCGAAATTTTGCTCATGGCGGCGGTCGTCATCAATCCTCCGAGGTCCGGGCGTTCCCGAAACCGAATTTGCTGAATGGCTGCGGATGGGGGCTTGTGCAAACCTAGCAGAGAGCAAGGGCCGGCAGAAGCCCGCGCCGCAATCAAAGTTCCCTCGCCTTATCATTGAGATAGGTCATCTGTCAGGTTTTTGGAGGGCTGCCCTGCAAATCTCGCTGCACTTTTGCGCGATTGGCCGGCCTGTCCGCTGAAATCTGCGGCCCAGGTGCCCTTTCAGGCACGATCCGGAGCTGTTAGCTGGAAATCGGGCCGGCCGCACCGAGACAGGACCTTTGTGACAACATTCCTCGATCCCCTGATTGCGTTCGTGTCGGCGCACCCGTGGCTGGCCTATCTCACGCTGTTCCTTGCGGCCCTGCTGGAGGCGGTCCCTGTCGCCGGCGCGCTGGTGCCGGGCTCGACCATTATTCTGGCCCTGAGCGCGCTGGTGCCCGGCGGCGAACTGCAATTGTGGGGCGTGCTGGCAGCGGCCATGGCCGGCGCCGCACTCGGCGATGGCTCGGCGTACTGGGCCGGCCATCGCTCGCAACGGGAAATCCTCGGTGCCTGGCCGATGTCGGGATATCCGGGCCTGATGGCGCAAAGCGAAGCCTTTTTCCATCGATGGGGTGCGTTGGCGGTGTTTTTTGCCCGCTTTGTCCCGCCGGTCCGCGCCTTCGTGCCGGTCACGGCCGGCGCGCTCGGGATGCCGCCTGGCAGATTTTACCCCGTCAACATCGCCGCGGTGGTCGCCTGGGCGTTCGCGCATGTGGTGCCGGGCGTGCTCGCGGTCACGGCGCTGCACCACTTTGCCGGCCTGCCGCATCACGAGCACGTCGGCAAGCATCTGTGGATCCTGGCCGTGATCGCCGGGGCGATCGTCGCGCTCGGCATCTGGGCACTGCGCCGCCGTCAGGTCCGGACGGGGCTGCGGCCTGGCGCCGGACCGACATAGCGCGCGCGGGGCCGGATCAGCCGGCCGTGCTGCAACTGCTCGCAGGCGTGGGCGATCCATCCGACGGTGCGCGCCATCGAGAACAATACCAATTCATGGCCGGGCGGCAGCCCGAGCGTATGCACCAGCGCCGCAAGCGCATAGTCGATGTTGACGAACTCGCCGGTGGCTTCCGCGATGCGCTCAGGGATTTCATGGGTGAACTTGCGGTCGGCGCCGGAGCGCGCCAGCGCCGCAAGCAGCGCCTTCGCGCGGGGATCGCCGTGCTTGTAGACGCCATGGCCGAAGCCCGCAAAACGCTCGCCCAGCGCGACGCGCTCGCGAATCAACGGCGCGACGTCGCCATTGGCGAGCGTCTTTAGCAACTGCGCCGCCAGCACGCCGGCGCCGCCATGCTTCGGGCCTTTCAGCGCAACCAGGCCGGCGATGACCGCGTCGTAGAGGTTCAATCCGGTCGAGGCCGCACAGCGCACGGTGAAGGTCGAGGCGTTCAGTTCGTGATCGGCCAGTAGCACCAGCGCGCGGCGGAGCAGGTCCGCAGCGTGCTTGTGATCCGGCGCCCAGCCGCGCGCGACCTGCAAATGAAGTGGTTTCGGCGATGATTTCGCGTTCAGCATGGTCGCGACCACCAGCCGCATGATACGGCCGCCGAGCAACGCCCGCCCTTCCGGTGCGCGAGTGTAGGCGCGCGGATCGGCGCTGGCTGCGAGCGCCAGCACGGCAATCGCACGATCGATCGCATTGGCCTGACGGGTGGCGTCGGCGACGGCGCGCATTTCGTCCGACACGACAGGGCAATTGTCCTGCTCGAACGGGTCGACGCCGGTGACGTCCCACAACAGCGTCGCGGCATGTTCGAGCGTGTCGGCTTCGGCAAGATCGACGCAGTTGACGCCGCGGTAGATCGGCCCGTTCTCGGTGATGGTAGCGATCGCGGAATCCATCACCGGCAGATCGGCATCGAAACTGCGCAGGCCGCGCGGCTCCGGCGACGGGGTGCGCCGCTCCTTCAGCGTGCGGACGTCCTCGGCCCGGTAGCGATGGCTGCGCGAATCCTCGGACGGCTCCGATCGGATCAGCCCGCGGCTGACATAGGCATAGAGCGTCGCCTGCGAGATCGCGAGTTCGGCGGAGGCCTCGCGGGCGGAAAGATAGAGCCCGGCGGATTTTTTCATATTGATTTACGTAATCAAGATTGATCAATCTGTCGAGAGGCCCGACCTTTGGAACGACAAAGGAGTGTCTCGATGAACATCCAGCTTTCAAAGACCCCGATCGGCCTCGACGGAATCCCTGCCGCCGAAACCGTGCTCAGCCATGTCGACGGCGAGCGCGGCGAACTGATCATTGCCGGCGAGCGCGTCGGCGACCTCGCCCGCAAGACCGGCTTCGAGGGTGTGACCGCCCGGCTGTGGAGCGGCGGGACCGGCCAGCCGATCGGCGAAGCCGCGGTGCGCGCCGCGCTCGGTGCAGCGCGCGAACGCGCCTTTGCCCGGCTGCCGGATCTGCTCGGCATCACGCGCGGACTCTCGATCGTGGACGGATTTCGCGCGGCGGTCTCGGGGCTGCGGGCCGAAGCCGGCCTCGCGCACGAGGCCACCATCGTCGGCGCGTTTCCGGTGATTGCAGGCGCGCTGGTGCAGCGGAGCAAGGGCAATGATCCGATCGCACCCGATCCGACCGCAAGCCACGCCGCCGACACGCTGTCGATGATGCTCGGCCGCTCGCCGAACGCGCGCGAGACCGCGGCGCTCGACGCCTATTTCGTCACGGTGTGCGACCACGGCATGAACGCGTCTACCTTCACGACGCGGGTGGTGGCATCGACGCAGGCCGACCTGTTCGCGGCCGTCACCGCCGGCTATTGCGCACTGACGGGACCGCTGCACGGCGGCGCGCCGGAGCCGGTGCTGGAGATGCTCGATGCAATCGGCTCCCGCGAGCGCATCAAGCCGTGGGTCGACAGCGCGCTCGCCCGCGGCGAACGACTGATGGGATTCGGCCACCGCGTCTATCGCGTCCGCGATCCGCGCGCCGATGTGCTGAAGGGCGCAATCGAGCGGCTTGCCAGCGAGGGCACCGATCTGCCGTTTGCCGGCGAGGTCGAGGCCTATATCCGCAGCGCGCTGCGGATCAAGAATCCGGATCGTCCGCTCGACACCAATGTGGAGTTCTTCACCGCGATCCTGCTCGACGCGCTGAAAATCCCGCGGCAGGCGTTTACGCCGATCTTTGCGGTGGCCCGCGCCGCCGGCTGGACCGCGCATGCCCGCGAGCAGCAGCGCGGCGGACGGCTGATCCGGCCGAGTTCGGCGTATATCGGGGCGATGCCGGGGTGAGCGGACGAACGCACTTTCAAGACGATAGCGGAGCCGCGATTTCCGCTGTCGTCCCGGCGAAGGCCGGACCCATAGCCACAGGCTTGGGTTATGGGGCGAAAGCCGTCGAACAGTTCGTTGCAAATCGAGAGGCCGCGGCGTATGGGTCCCGGCCTTCGCCGGGACGACATTGCTCGCGGCTTACGCGCCGCGCACCACGGTCTTGAGATAGTTGTACGCCTTGATGATCTCGATCAGTCGATCCTCGGTGGAGCGGTCGCCGCCATTGGCGTCGGGGTGGTGCTGCTTGACCAGCGCCTTGTACTTCGCCTTGACGTCCTCGAGGGTCGCTTCGGCGGAGAGTCCCATCACCTGCAGCGCCTTGCGCTCGGCGTTCATCACCTTGCGGGTCTCGACCTTGGCTTCGGCGCCCGGTCCGGGCCGCCAACGGCCACGGCCGTTGAGTTCGGAGAACATGGAGAAGGGATCGGAGGCGCCGTCGAAATCCTCGGCCGCCTGCTTGCCTTTCTTGCCGGCGGTGTTGGCGCCCATCTTCCAGGTCGGGCGATGGCCGGTCAGCGCATCCTTCTGGTAGCGCGCAACCGCATCGGCATTCATGCCCTGGAAGAAATTATAGTTCTGATTGTACTCGCGGACGTGGTTCAGGCAGAAGTGAAAGTACTCACGGGAATTCTCGCGGCCCTTCGGCGCGCGGTGCGGTCCCTTGTTCTGGCAGCCCGCCCACTCGCACATGGCGGCTTCCTCGCGCGCCTGCGCCTGCTGCTTCGCGCTCAGCTTGTTGGGCTTGATGCGAATGGAATCGAAGAACTTGGATGAATCAATTGCCATGACAGACTTTGACTACGCAATGCCCGAGGCTTCAAGTCTTGACATTGCGAATAACTCCGTTCGGGTACGCCATTGACGAAAAACAGATACGGAATTATCTGCCGACATCATGAGCACCAGGGACATTATCATAAACAAGTTGCGTGAAGCTTTCTTGCCGGAAAGCCTCGACGTCGCGGATGAATCACATCTGCATGAGGGCCACGCCGGGCACAGGCCGGGCGGCGAGACGCATTTCAGGGTCTATATTGTGTCTCCGGCCTTCGAAGGGAAGAGCCGGATCGAACGCCACCGGATGGTAAATGCAACATTGGATGCGGAACTCAAGGGCTCCGTCCACGCGTTGGCCATCAAGGCGCAGGCGCCGGGCGAAACTGCAGGGCGGTGATCGGCTTTCGCCGTCGTCACCATAGACATCGAATGACGAGAGCGGGTGATCAGAACGCCTTGCCTGCCCGCCTCGGCTTCGGCTCCTCCGCCTCGGCTTCACGCGGCAGCGGCACGATCTTCAGTGCCGTGATGCGGTTGCGCTCGCGGCGGAGCACGCGGAAGCGGCAGCCGTGGAAAGTGAAACTCTGGCCGCGCTCGGGGATCGACCGCGCCTCGTGAATCACGAGCCCCGCCACCGTGGTCGCCTCCTCGTCGGGCAAATGCCAGTTCATGGCGCGGTTGAGATCGCGGATCGGCACCGAGCCGTCGACCACCACGGAGCCATCGGCCTGGGCGCGGACACCGGCCACCACCACGTCGTGCTCGTCGGAGATGTCGCCGACAATTTCCTCCAGAATGTCTTCCAGCGTCACCATGCCTTCGACTTCGCCATACTCGTCGACGACCAGTGCGAAGTGGGTCTTGCGGCGGCGGAACGCCTTGAGCTGTTCGGACAGAGGCCGCATCTCCGGAACGAACCACGGCGGCAGCATGATGGCTGACACGTTGATGCGCGACATGTCGCCCTCGGAGGCGCGGATCGCGCGCAACAGATCCTTGGCGTGCAGCACGCCGATGATGTTTTCCGGCTTGTCGCGCCAAAGGGGAATGCGGGTGTACTCGGTCGCCAGCACCTCGCGCACCAGTTCTTCCGGCGGCATGTCCGCATTGATCATCACCATGGCGGTGCGGTGGACCATGACGTCGGAGACGGCGAGGTCGCCGAAGCGGAATACGTTGTGAATGTATTCGGCCTCGCCGCTTCCAATGCCACCGTGCACGGCCGACTCTTCCACCAGGCCCTCGATCTCGGAATCGGTGAGGATTTCGTGCTGCGAGGATTCCTTGACGCCGAGCAGGCGCAGGATGCCGCGCGAGGCGGTATTGAGCAGCCAGTTCAGCGGCCAGAAGATCAGGTAGGAGACATGCAGCGGATAGGCGATCCATTGCGAGACCGGCATCGGCTCCCTGATCGCCAGCGTCTTCGGCACCTGCTCGCCGATCACGATATGCAGCGAGGAGAAAATCAAAAACCCGGCCATGAACGACACGAAGTGCAGCGTGCGTTCCGACATTCCAAGCGGAAGCAATAACGGCTCGAGCAGTGCCGAGACGGTGGGCTCACCGACCCAGCCGAGGCCGAGCGAGGCCATGGTGATGCCGAGCTGGCAGCAGGCGAGATAGGCCTCGATATTGCCCATCATGCCGTGCAGCAGGCGCGCGCCGAAGCGGTCCTGCTCGACCATCGCCTTGATGCGGAATCCGCGGCTCTTCACCAGCGCGAACTCGGCAGCGACATAGAACGCGTTGGCGGCGAGCAGCAGGAACGCCAGCAGCAAATTGAATGCAGTCGAACTCATGCCTGCCTCGCGACGGCCCCGGCCCTGCGCGACAACTCGACTATGCGAGGCGATCCCGTTTTCATCCCGACAGCTTCTGTTGCAGGAAGCCGCGAACCAGCACCGGCTCGACGTCGTTGGTGACCACCGCGCGGCCGATCGCCTTCAGCAGGATGAACGTCAACCTGCCGCGCTTGACCTTCTTGTCCTGCGCCATCAGCGCCATCAGGGCATCGGCGTCCGCCAGCCCCTCCTGCGCGAAGCCCGCGATGTCCTGCAGCCGGGTCGGCAAGCCGACCGAGGCAAGATGGCGCTCGACGCGGGCAGCGTCGGCTTCGGAGATCATGCCGAGCTGCGCGGAAAGCTCCGCCGCCAGCACCATGCCGACGGAAACCCCTTCGCCATGGAACAGGCGATCGGAGAAACCGGTCGCGGCCTCCAGCGCATGACCGAAGGTATGGCCCAGATTGAGCAATGCGCGCTCGCCGGTTTCACGCTCGTCGCGCGAGACGATCGCGGCCTTGGCGCGGCAGGAGGTTGCGATCGCGTGTTCGCGCGCGGCCCCTCCCGAAAAGATGTCGGCATGGTTGGCCTCGAGCCAGGTGAAGAAGGCTTCATCGCCCAGCACGCCATATTTGGCGACTTCGGCATAACCGGCCCGGAACTGGCGCGGCGACAGCGTGTCGAGCACGGAGGTATCGGCGATGACCAGCACCGGCTGATGAAACGCGCCGAGCAGGTTCTTGCCCTGCGGCGAGTTGATGCCGGTCTTGCCGCCGACCGAGGAATCCACCTGCGCCAGCAGCGAGGTCGGCACCTGCACGAAATCGACCCCGCGGCGCAGGATCGCCGCGGCAAAGCCGGCGAGATCGCCGACCACGCCGCCGCCGAGCGCAATGACGAGATCGTTGCGCTCGATCCTGGCCGCGATCAGCGCCTCGCTGACCTTTTCCAGACCGGCATAGGTCTTCGACCCCTCGCCCTCCGCGACGATTATTCGCGACGACGGAATGCCGGCTTCCGCCAGTGAGCTCTCGGTTTGCGCCAGCCAGTGCCGGGCCACGGTGTGATCGGTGACGATCGCCGTCCGCACCCCCGGCCGCAACGCGGCGACGCGCGCGCCCAGCGACTGGAGCACGCCGCGGCCGATGACGATGTCGTAGGCGCGGTCGCCCAGCGCGACGTCGACGGTAATGTCGGCGGAAGGTTTCAGGGGCGCGGTCATCGCGTGGCGCTCGTCTATTCGTTGTTGGTCGGGTTTGCCGGGGTGCCGGCACACAGCCGCGCGCGAAGGGCATCGATGCATTCATCGACGATGCGGTCGTGCGGCACGTCGCGCGAGGCGATCGTGAGGTCGGCGCTTCGGTAGACCGGCTCGCGGGCTTCGAGCAGGCGGCTGACCGTCGCCTCCGGATCTGCCGTCTGCAACAGCGGCCGGTCGGCGCGGCGCTTGACGCGCTTCATGATGACGTCGATGTCGGCCTTGAGCCACAGCGAGACCGCCTTGTCGCGGATACGGTTGCGGGTTTCCTCGCGCATGAAGGCGCCGCCGCCGGTGGCGATTACCGCCGGCCCGCCGTCGAGCAGCCGCGCGATCACCCGCGCCTCGCCGTCACGGAAATAAGGCTCGCCATGGGTCGCAAAGATCTCCGGGATGGTCATGCCGGCGTGGGCCGCCTCGATCTCGATGTCGGCGTCGAGAAACGGCAGCCGCAGCCGGGCCCCCAGCCGGCGGCCGATGGTCGACTTGCCGGCGCCCATCATGCCGACGAGCACGATCGACCGCCTCCCGAGGGCCGCCGTAATGTCGGCCTCCTGGGAGGTGCCTGCGTGTGCCGGTGCCGCCGTCTCGGACATTAAAAACTCTGTCTCCCTGCGGCGTTGCGCCGCTCCGCGCCACCTATACTACCCCCAGCGACGCCGTTGCCAGAGACTCTTGCCACGGGGATGGGAACATGATGGATGATTCCATTGGTTAATTTCGCCGCCCTGAGCCCCCTATGCCCAGTTTGTTCCGCTTTCTGACGGTCGTCGGCATCATCGCCGGGCTGATCTATGGCGTGCTTTTCGCGCTGGCGAATTTCGTCAGCCCAAAGCCCCGGGAAATGACGGTCACGATCCCGGCCGACAGGTTTCTCAAGAAATAGCCGCTATCGTCTGATCTGTGGGTAAATCGCTAACTCGGGGAGAAGACACTTCGCCCACGGAGGTGTCGGGTCATGCGTTCCAGCAAGGCACATACAGATACACGGCTGATCCACCTGTTCCTCGACATGCTCGCCGCGGAACAGGGGGCGGGTGACAACACGCTCGACGCCTATCGCCGCGACCTCGAGGATTTCTCCGAATTCCTCGACCGCGCCGGCCAGAATTTCACCCGCGCCGGAACCGACGTGCTGCGGGATTACCTCGCCGATCTCGACACCCGCGGCTTCAAATCCTCCAGCGTGGCGCGCCGGCTGTCGGCGATGCGGCATCTGTTCCGCTTCCTGCTCAACGAGCGGATTCGGAGCGACGATCCCGCCGCGATATTGTCCGGCCCGAAGCGTGGCCGCGGCCTGCCGAAGGTACTGTCGATATCTGACGTCGACCGCATGCTGACGCGGGCCAAGGAATTGACGCAGGCGGACGTTTCCCCCCAGCACCGGCTGCGCGCGATGCGGCTGCACTGCCTGCTCGAAGTGCTCTACGCCACGGGCTTGCGCGTGTCCGAACTGGTGGCGTTGCCGCTGTCGGCCGCGCGCAGCGACGCCCGCATGATCGTGGTGCGCGGCAAGGGCAACAAGGAGCGGCTGGTGCCGCTGAACGAGGCCTCGCGGCGCGCGATGGCCGACTACCTCGCAGCGATGCAGGCGCTCAAGACCGATAAACAGAAGAACGCCGCGAGCTCGAAATGGCTGTTTCCATCGTTCGGCGAAAGCGGCCATCTGACGCGGCAGCATTTTGCCCGCGACCTGAAGGAACTGGCAGCGGCCTCGGGGCTGGCGCCGCGGCTGGTCTCGCCGCACGTGCTGCGCCACGCCTTTGCCAGCCACCTGCTGCACAACGGCGCTGACCTCCGCATCGTGCAGACGCTGCTCGGCCATACCGACATCTCGACCACGCAGATCTACACCCACGTCGTCGAAGAGCGGCTGAAGAGCCTTGTCCGCGACCTGCATCCGCTCGCCGAGAAGTGACGAAAGCGTAGCCCGGATGGAGCGCAGCGAAATCCGGGTTCTTGCCGTGAGCAGTCATCCCGGATTGCGCTACGCTCCATCCGGGCTACGGGAGAGCGTTCGGGGATCAAATTCACTCCCGCCTTGACTTCCGCGGCTTCTCACCCGAAAGAGCGATCTCCCGCCCGCGGCCTTGATCGGCGCGGCTTCGGCGCACCGGGAATACCGGACCGAGGTACGTGCTAAATCATTGAAGATGCGTGCTTTCCCGCAGCGAATCGAAACGCTTCGCCTCCACGCAGGTTGTTACCTATATTGTTTTGATGCCGGATCAGATGCGCAGCTATCTCGACTTCGAAAAACCCGTCGCCGAACTCGAGGCCAAGGTCGATGAACTGCGCGCGCTCGCAGCGTCGGGCAGCGACATCGGCGATGAGATCGCGCGAATAGAGGACAAGGCGTCGCAGGCGCTGGCCGACCTCTACACCAGCCTGACGCCGTGGCAGAAGACGCTGGTGGCGCGCCATCCGCAGCGCCCGCACTTCACCGATTTCATCAACGCCCTGGTCACTGAATTCACGCCGATGGCGGGCGACCGCAAGTTCGGCGAGGACGAGGCCTTGGTCGGCGGCTTCGGCCGCTTCCGCGGCGAGAGCATCTGCGTGGTCGGCCAGGAAAAGGGCGCCACCACCGAAGGCCGCATCAAGCATAATTTCGGCATGGCCCGCCCCGAAGGCTACCGCAAGGCGGTCCGGCTGATGGAGATGGCCGACCGGTTCGGCATTCCCGTCCTGTCGATCGTCGATTCGGCCGGCGCCTATCCCGGCATCGGCGCCGAGGAACGCGGGCAGGCGGAGGCGATCGCGCGCTCCACCGATGCCTGCCTGTCGCTGGGCGTGCCCAACGTCGCGATCATCACCGGCGAAGGCATGTCGGGCGGTGCCATCGCGATCACCACCGCCAATCGCGTGCTGATGTTCGAACACGCGATCTACAGCGTGATTTCGCCGGAGGCCGCCTCCTCGATCCTCTGGCGCGACGGCACCAAGGCCCAGGAAGCCGCGACCAGCATGAAGATCACCGCGCAGGACATGCTGCGGTTCGGGGTGATCGACCAGATTCTCCGGGAGCCCCCGGGGGGCGCTCACCGCGATCCGGCCGCGATGATAGCGGCGACCGGCGACGCCATTGCCGAGGCCTTCAACGACCTCCGCAACCTCGACGCGGACGGCATCCGCCGGCAGCGACGGCAAAAATTCCTCGATATCGGCCGCAAGCTCGGCTGACCTCGTGCTGACTTGGGGCTGACTTGGGGCTGACTCGGCGCAAGCCATCTCCTCCTTTTGAGGTCGCGGGGCGGTATTCCCAAGCGCGCCTTCCTTTTTTCCTGAATCGCTGGATTTGGCCCCAATTAGGCCCCGACCACGGTTTTTAAACTTTGGTTGACCATGCCTGCCGTAGGACCGACGGCCTTGTCCCGTTCGGGTTGCGGCGCGCTGGGGCAAAGGGTAAGATTTTAGACAATGGCTTCAGGGCGTGCCGCTGTGATTTGGGGTGCGGAATTGCCCGGAGGGTGTGGAGCTTAAGCCTTTGGATAATCGCTCGCTGGTTCGCGCGCTCGCAACTTCGGCTGCCCTTGCAGCCGGTGTGGTGCTGGCCGGCTGCAAGGGCGACGATCTCTCGCTGGCCAACAACGCCAAGGCCAACCAGCCTGTCCCGCCAAAACTGGTCGCCGACATGTCGGCGAAGAACATGGATCTGCAGTCGCCGATCCTGGTTCGCCTGTTCAAGCAGGAAGCGGAACTGGAGATCTGGAAACAGGACCGCTCCGGCCGTTTTGCCCTGCTCAAGACCTATCCGATCTGCCGCTGGTCCGGCGATCTCGGCCCCAAGGTCCGCGAAGGCGACCGCCAGGCGCCGGAAGGCTTCTATTCGATTTCGCCGGCGCAGATGAATCCGCAGTCGGCCTATTACCTCTCCTTCAACACCGGGTACCCGAACGCATTCGACAAGGCGCTTGGCCGCACCGGCTCGCAGCTCATGGTGCACGGCGACTGTTCGTCGCGCGGCTGCTACGCGATGACCGACGAGCAGATCGCGGAGATCTATTCGCTCGGCCGCGAATCCTTCTTCGGCGGCCAGAAGCAGTTCCAGTTGCAGGCCTATCCATTCAAGATGACGCCGGTCAACCTGGCCAAGCATCGCAACAACCCGAACATGCCGTTCTGGAAGATGATCAAGGACGGCAACGATCATTTCGAGGTGACGCGGCAGGAACCGAAGGTCGATTTCTGCGAGAAGAAATACGTCTTCGACGCGGTCAAGAAGCCGGGCGCCACGCGTGATCTCGTGTTCGACGCGTCCGCAAAATGCCCGGACTATGCGGTTTCCGAAGAGATCGTCGAGGCCGTGCGCGAAAAGCAGGCGACTGACATCGCCGAGACCGCCAGGCTGATTGCCAAGGGAACGCCGGTGGCGCGACTCAACCCCGGCATCGATGGCGGAATGCATCGCGTGTTCGCCGCACGCGTACCCGAAGCCACCACCGGCCTTTCCGAAGCAGGCGACGGCTCCATGTCGCTGCTGGCGCGTGCGCCCGGCACCGTTCCCTCGCACGTCAATCCGCCCAAGGCGCCCTCCGAGAACCTGCTGATGGGTACGCCGGAACCGCCGAAGCTTGCCGCAGCGCCGGCGCCCGCCCCTGCTCAGGCCGCCCCCGCAACGACGCGGGTCGCCAATGCCGCCCCGGCGGCCGAGAATGACGGGTGGTTCTCCAACCTGAAACGTAAAGTCGGCTTCGGCAGCGCAGCCGATGCCACCGCCAGCACGCCGCCTTCGAAACCGAAGGAGGCCGCCAAGCGGCCCGAGCCGCCGCGTCCTGAAGCGTCCGCGCCGAAGACCACCGCGCCCAAGCATGACACCAAGCAGGCCGCCAGCCGTCCGCCGCTGAGACCGTCCGTACCGGATGCCCCGGCCCCGGCCGCGAAGGACAGCCAGGTCGCCGGTTCCGCGCCGATCGTGCCGCCGAACTCGTTCGACAGCCGCTTCGGAGCGGTGAGGTAAGAATTTTCCGTTGGATCTCTTGAAAGCGCCGTTGGTCGGGTTGTTTAAGCTTCCCGCAAACGGTCAGACCATCATCCTGAGGAGCCGCGTAGCGGCGTCTCGAAGGATGGATGGCACCCGCCCGGCCTCATGGTTCTCCCGGCGAATGCGAAGCATCGTCCGGAGCGCGCCTCCTCACCATGAGGGTCTAATTGTTGCGGCGCTTTGCCGTCAGCGCACGCTCAGGCATACCGCCCGTGGCAATGCTTGTACTTCTTGCCGCTGCCGCAGGGACAATCCTCGTTGCGGCCGACCTTGCCCCAGCTTGCAGGGTTCTTGGGATCGCGATCGACCGCGCCGGCCTGCGGTACCAGCGAGGCATTGGCGAACGCCATCTCGTCTTCGCCGGTGTTGGGATCGAGCTTGTGCGCTTCCATCGCCGGCAGCACCGGCTGCTGCTCTTCCGGCGGCACGATCTCGACGCGCATCAGCTGCGCCGTCACCGCCTCGCGCAGATGCGCGATCATCGCCTCGAACAGGCTGAACGCCTCCGACTTGTATTCCTGCAACGGATCGCGCTGGCCGTAGCCGCGCAGGCCGATCACCTGGCGCAGATGATCGAGCATGATCAGATGCTCGCGCCAGAGATGGTCCAGCGTCTGCAGCAGGATGGTCTTCTCGACGTAGCGCATCACGTCGGGACCCCATTGCGCGACCTTCGCGGCCATGTGCTCGTCGACATGCTTTTCGATGCGCGCCAGCAATTCCTCGTCGGCGATGCCTTCTTCCTTGGCCCATTCATCGACCGGCAGGTCGACGTCGAGCACGCGCTTCAACTCTTCCTTCAGGCCCGCGACGTCCCATTGCTCGGCATAGGCATGCTCGGGCACGTGCTTTGCCACGACGTCATCGATGAACGCGTGCCGCATGTCGGTGACCGTCTCGGCGACGCTCTCGTCCTTCATCAGGTCGACGCGCTGGTCGAAGATCACCTTGCGCTGGTCGTTCTGGACGTTGTCGAACTTGAGCAGGTTCTTGCGGATGTCGAAGTTGCGGGCTTCGACCTTCTGCTGCGCCTTCTCCAGCGCCTTGTTGATCCAGGGATGGATGATGGCCTCGCCCTCTTGCAGGCCCAGCCGCTGCAGCATGCTGTCGAGCCGGTCGGATCCGAAGATCCGCATCAGGTCGTCTTCCAGCGACAGGAAGAACTTCGAGCGGCCGGGGTCGCCCTGGCGGCCCGAACGGCCGCGGAGCTGGTTGTCGATGCGGCGGGATTCGTGCCGCTCCGAGCCCATGATGTAGAGCCCGCCGGGCTTGGTAATGGTCTTCGCCGCCTTTGCGCCCTTGGCGGGCTCGACCTCGACCACGTCCTCGGCCTTCAGCACCATCTCGCGGAAGCGCTCGATGTCCGCCTTGATCTGCTCGATCTTCCTGGCCTTCTCGGCTTCGTCCGTGATGTTGGCGGTCTCCTGCTGGATGCGCATTTCCAGCGAGCCACCGAGCTTGATGTCGGTACCGCGGCCGGCCATGTTGGTCGCGATCGTGATCGCGCCGGGGACGCCGGCTTCGGCGACGATATAGGCTTCCTGCTCGTGGAAGCGCGCGTTCAGCACCGCGAACAGCTTTGCCGGCTTGCCGGCACGCGCCGCCGCGTAGAGCTTCTCCATCCCGGACTCCGAGCCGAAATCGATCTGCTTGTAGCCGTGCTTCTTGAGGTAGTCGGCCAGCACCTCCGACTTTTCGATCGAGGCGGTGCCGACCAGCACCGGCTGCATCCGCTTGTTGGCGCGTTCGATCTCCGCCAGTATCGCGGCGTATTTCTCGTTCTGGGTACGATAGACTTCGTCGTCCTCGTCGAGACGCGCAACCTGAACGTTGGTCGGGATTTCGACGACCTCGAGCTTGTAGATGTCGAACAGTTCATCGGCCTCGGTCAGCGCCGTGCCGGTCATGCCCGCGAGCTTTTCGTACATGCGGAAATAGTTCTGGAAGGTGATCGAGGCCAGCGTCTGGTTTTCCGGCTGGACCGCGACATGCTCCTTGGCTTCCAGCGCCTGGTGCAGACCTTCCGAATAGCGGCGGCCCGGCATCATGCGGCCGGTGAACTCGTCGATGATGACGACCTCGCCGTCGCGGACGATGTAGTCCTTGTCGCGGGTGAACAGGGTGTGGGCGCGCAGCGCCTGGTTGACGTGGTGGACCACGGAGACGTTCTCGACGTCGTAGAGCGAATCGCCCTTGAGCTGGCCGGCGTCGCGAAGCAGGGTTTCCAGCTTCTCCATGCCGCCTTCGGTCAGCGTCACGGTGCGCTGCTTCTCGTCGACCTCGTAATCCGCCTTGTCGAGCTTCGGGAAGAAGGTGTCGATGGTGTTGTAGAAATCCGAGCGGTCGTCGAGCGGGCCGGAGATGATCAGCGGCGTGCGCGCCTCGTCGATCAGGATCGAGTCGACTTCGTCGACGATGGCGTAGAAGTGCGGGCGCTGGACCATGTCCTCGAGCCGGTACTTCATGTTGTCGCGCAGGTAGTCGAAACCGTATTCGTTGTTGGTGCCGTAGGTGATGTCGCGCGAATAGGCTTCCTTGCGCTCGGCATCGTCGAGCCCGTGCACGATCACGCCGACGGTAAGGCCGAGGAAATTATAGATCTGGCCCATCCACTCGGAGTCGCGGCGGGCGAGGTAGTCGTTGACGGTGACGACATGAACGCCCTTGCTGGCCAGCGCATTGAGGTAGACCGCAAGCGTCGCGACCAGCGTCTTGCCTTCGCCGGTCTTCATCTCGGCGATGTCGCCCTCGTGCAGCACCATGCCGCCGATCAGCTGGACGTCGAAGTGGCGCTGCCCGAGCGTGCGCTTGGCGGCCTCGCGCACGGTGGCGAAGGCCGGCACCAGGATGTCGTCGAGCGACTTGCCGTCGGCGAGTTGCTGGCGGAATTCGGCGGTGCGCGCCTTCAGCGCCTCATCCGACAGTTTTGCGAGCTCGGGCTCGAGCGCGTTGATGGCGTTGACGCGGGACTGGTATCCCTTCACCCGCCGGTCGTTGGCGGAGCCGAAAAACTTGCGGGCGAACGCGCCGATCATGCCAAATCCTGCCTTTGCCGTTACTGCGTTGCAGCCGTGTCGTGTTAGACCAGGTCGCCCATCAACTCACCGTGACACATCGCGGCAAACGCCCGAGCCGGGGGTCTTCCGCCAAATGAGTGGGAATCGGGCAATCCTGGGTTCAACGGCAAAAACCGCAGCGAAATAAGCTCAATACCGTCGATAGGTTCCGGCAGAGATATGGCTGCCCCCGGGGCTTGTCAACGTATCGAGATATGTCAAGGAATTCATGATTTCGACAGACTTTTCGCGTTGCCAAGACCCCATGATTGGGCGAGTGTCCCCGCCGCCTTTGGCCTTCCCCTGTTCAAGACAAGGATTTTGCATGACCACCTCGTTCCCGGAAACGAAAACCGGCCTGCGCTTCGGCCTGGCCGCATTGGCCGCGACGGGCTGCCTGGCCGCGGTACTGGCCGCCGGCCTGCCGGTTCGGGCCCAGGACAATCCCGTGCTCGCCAAGGTCAACGGCGTGGAGATCCGGCAGAGCGACGTCGCGCTTGCCGAAGAGGAACTCGGCCCGAGCCTCGCCCAGATGGACCCGGCGACCAAGAAGGACAACGTGCTGGCCTTCCTGATCGACCTGAAGATCGTCGCCAAGGCCGCCGAGGACAAGAAGGTCGAGAATTCCGAGGACTTCAAGAAGCGCCTGGCGTTCACCCGCAGCCGCCTCCTGATGGACAGCCTGCTGACCACCGAAGGCAAGGCGGCGACCACCGAAGAGGCGATGAAGAAGGTCTATGAGGAGGCCTCCAAGCAGATCACCGGCGAAATGGAAGTTCGCGCCCGCCACATCCTGGTCGAGACCGAGGATGAGGCCAAGGCGGTCGCCGAAGAGCTGAAGAAGGGTGCCGATTTCGCTGAACTGGCGAAGAAGAAGTCCAAGGACCCGGGCGCCTCCGACGGCGGCGATCTCGGCTTCTTCACCAAGGAACAGATGGTGCCGGAATTCTCCACCGTCGCCTTCGCGCTCGAACCCGGCAAGATCTCCGACCCGGTCAAGTCGCAGTTCGGCTGGCACGTCATCAAGGTCGAGGAAAAGCGCGCCCGCAAGGCCCCCGACTTCGAGCAGGTCAAGGCCCAGATCGAAACCTATGTCACGCGCAAGGCGCAGGCGGAATACGTCGCCAAGCTGCGCGAGGCCGCCAAGGTCGAGCGCATGGACAAGCCGGCGGAAGCCGCCAAGACCGAGGCGCCGAAGCCATCGGATTCCAAGATGGCGCCTCCGGCGAAGAAGTAAGAAATCGCTGTCACTTCTTCGAGACCAATAGTATCTACCATCGTCATGGCCGGGCCGTAGCGCCCGGCCGTTCCATGTCTGGGGCCGGTTGGCAGCCCCGGCTGAAGTTGACCTGGTCGAACAAGGTGCTCGCATGTCCGCTACCGTCTCCCCCCTCGCCCCGACCGATGTCCCTGATATGCCCGCCATTGCGGGCGTGAGGCTTGCGACCGCCGCCGCCGGCATCCGCTACAAGGGGCGCACCGACGTGCTGCTCGCGGTGATGGACAAGGGCACCACGGCCGCCGGCGTGTTCACCAAGTCGAAGTGCCCGTCCGCGCCCGTCGAATGGTGCCGCGCCAGGCTGAAGGGCGGCAAGGCGCGCGCGCTCGTGGTCAATTCCGGCAACGCCAACGCCTTCACCGGCAAGACCGGCAAGCAATCGACGGCGCTGACCGCGCAGATCGCGTCGAAGGCGGTCGGCTGCGCCACCGGCGACGTGTTCCTCGCCTCGACCGGCGTAATCGGCGAACCGCTGGATGCCACCAAGTTCGACGGCGTGCTGGCGACGCTGGCTGAGGCCGCCACGCCGGATCACTGGATGGACGCGGCGAAGGCGATCATGACCACCGACACCTTCCCGAAGGTGGCGACCGCGACCGTCAAGCTCGGCAAGGCCAGGGTCACCATCAACGGCATGGCCAAGGGCGCCGGCATGATCGCGCCCGACATGGCGACGATGCTGTCCTTTGTGTTCACCGACGCGCCGCTATCGTCGGCCGTGCTGCAGTCGCTGCTCAAGACCGGCGTCGAGGACACCTTTAACGCCATCACCATCGACAGCGACACCTCGACCTCGGACACCCTGCTCGCGTTTGCCACCGGCGCGGCCGCGGAGCATGGCGCGCCAAAAATCAGCCGCGCCAGCGATCCCCGGCTGAAGGCCTTTGCCAAGGCCTTCCACGCGGTGCTCGCCGACCTCGCCGAACAGGTCGCCCGCGACGGCGAAGGCGCGCGCAAGCTGGTCGAAGTGATTGTCGAGGGCGCGACCACGAAGACCTCGGCGCGCAGGATTGCGATGTCGATCGCGAACTCGCCGCTGGTCAAGACGGCGATCGCCGGCGAGGACGCCAATTGGGGCCGCGTGGTGATGGCCGTCGGCAAGGCCGGCGAGCCCGCCAACCGCGACAAGCTGTCGATCGCGTTCAACGGCATCCGTGTGGCCAAGAGCGGCGCGCGCGATCCGTCCTACAACGAGGCCGAAGTGTCGGAGGTGATGAAGAACCCGAAGATCCAGATCAAGGTCGGGCTCGGGCTCGGCAAGGGCCGCGACCGCGTGCTGACCTGCGACCTCACCAAGGAATACGTCGCCATCAATGGCGACTATCGATCATGATCGCCGCTTCGCTGTCATTCCGGGGCAATGCGCCAGCATTGAACCCGGAATCTCGAGATTCCGGGTTCGCGCTTCGCGCGCCACGGAATGACAGCCAACTGGCAGCGACGCATGGCTGACATCAAGCTCACTCTGGTAGTTGCCTGCGCGCTGGTCGACGTCGACAAGCGGATTCTGCTGGCGCAGCGCCCGGAGGGCAAGGCGCTTGCAGGCCTCTGGGAGTTTCCCGGCGGCAAGATCGAGCCCGGCGAGCGGCCGGAGCAGACGCTGATCCGCGAACTGCACGAGGAGATCGGCATCGACGTCAGCGAGCCGTGCCTGGCGCCGCTGACCTTTGCCAGCTACGCCTATGACAGCTTTCATTTGCTGATGCCGCTCTACATCTGCCGGCGCTGGGAAGGCACGGTGACCGCACGCGAAGGCCAGCAACTGGCCTGGGTCCGCGCCAACAAGCTGCGCGACTACCCGATGCCGCCGGCGGACATCCCGCTGATCCCGCATCTGATTGATTTGTTGCTGTGAAGTGACTGGCCGACGCCTCGTACACGCAGGTCCGGCACAAAATATCGAAAACAACCCCGTGCAAAGTAGAGCGCCGCCGCGCCTGCAGGCGTTCTGCCGGTCCAACCTCATCCTGAGGAGGCGCGACAGCGCCGTCTCGAAGGATGGCCACATCGGGGCTTCATGGTTCGCCCGGCGATGCCTGCATCGTCCGGAGACGCGCCTGCGGCGCTCCTCACCATGAGGTCAGGCATTAAGTGTTCTTCCCTTTCACCGCCGCCTCGAGACTTGCCTTGGCCGAGCCCGGCTTCAACGGCTTCTGCTGGCTTTCATGCGGCGCCCAGCCGGACAGCCAGATCACGTCGAAGGTCGCGCGGATGCGGCCGTCGGGATCGGCAAAACGATCCGCGTATATCTGCGCCATCCGCAGCATGGTGGCGCGGCGGGTCGGCGTCCGCCGCCGCTCGATCAGGATGTTGCTCGCGCCCATGCGCCGGAGATCGGCCATCAGCGCGAACGCGCTGTCGTAGCGCACCACGACACGATCGACGTCGGTGACCGGCAATGCAAGGCCGGCCCGCTGCAGCAGGCTGCCGATGTCGCGCAGATCGGCGAATGGCAGGACACGCGGCGACACGCCGCCCTCGCATTCGGCTTCCGCCGCCGCAAAGGATTGCCGGAGTTCGGTCAGCGTATCGCCGCCGATCATCGCCGCCAGCAGCAGGCCATCGGGCTTCAGCGCGCGACGGATCTGCGCCAGCACGCCCGGCAGATCATTCACAAACTGGAACGCCAGCGCGGAGACGACGAGGTCGAGTGATTCCGGCTTCAGAGGCAGCACTTCCGTTTCACCGGGATCGGCATGGACGATCGATTGAAAACGATCGGCCAGCGGCTTTCGCAGCAACTCGCCCGGCGTCCAGACATCTGCCACGTCGGAAAAGCTGCGCGTCACCGCCTGCAGCCGGTCTTCCATGTCCTCCCGGACGCGATCGAGCAGGAACGTGACAGGCTCGGACCGTCGCGCGCGATCGAGCCGCGCGCGCAGCATGGTGCGGTCGAATAACATGGGCGCAACGGTCGGGTTCGAAGCCATGCCGGTTGGTACGCCGCCTGCCCCGTCTCTGGCAATCCTGTGCTTGAGCCGCACGTCGCACATCGCTAGCCTCACACCCATGGACGCCGAAGCATCCCCACGCTCCATCTCCAACCATTTGCGCGGCGCGCTCGGCGCCTGCCGCGACGTGCTCGCGCAGATTCCGCGGCTGGCGCTCGACATCGCGCTGCCGACGCTGTGCGTTTCCTGTCGCGAGCCGGTCGATGGCGAGGGCGTCTGCGCGGCATGCTGGTCGAAACTGTCGTTCATCGAGCCGCCTTATTGCCCGCGGCTCGGCATTCCCTTTGTCTACGATCCGGGACCGGAACTGCTGTCGATGGAGGCGATCGCCAGCCCACCGGCGTACCAGCGCGCCCGCGCCGCGGTGCGCTATGACGACGTCGCGCGCACGCTGGTTCATTCGCTGAAATACCAGGACCGCACGGACCTTGCGCCCACCATGGGCCGCTGGATGGCGCGCGCAGGCCAGGAATTGCTTGCCGGGGCCGACGTGCTGGTGCCGGTTCCGCTGCACTGGCGACGTGGCTGGAGCCGCCGCTACAACCAGTCCGGTGCGCTGGCACGGGTGATTTCGCGGCAAAGCGGCGTCAAACTGGCCTCCGAGGCGCTGCGGCGAATTCGCGCGACCGAGCAGCAGATCGGGCTGTCGCGGCCGCAGCGCGCCAGCAATGTGCAGGGCGCGTTCAAGGTTGCCCCCGAACGCAGCGCCGATATCGCGGGGCGTCGTGTGATTCTGATCGACGATGTCCTGACGTCGGGCGCCACGGCTGATGCCTGCGCCCGCGCCTTGCTGCGCGCCAAAGCCGCGCAGGTCGACGTGCTGGTGTTCGCGCGGGTTGTGGACACCCATCGGGCTCCCATATAGTCCAGACAGTTCCGAACCAGAGCGCGCCATGACCGCCATTGAAATCTATACCCGTCCGGGCTGCGGCTATTGCACCGCCGCCAAATCGCTGCTGACGCGCAAGAATGCCGCGTTCACCGAATTGAACGTGGCCAGCGACCCGGCCCTCCGCGATCAGATGTACGACCGCGCCGGACATGGCTCGACCTTTCCGCAAATCTTCATCGGTGCAACCCATGTCGGCGGCTGCGACGAGCTCTACGCGCTGGACCGCGCGGGCAAGCTCGACGCCCTGCTCGCCGGAGAAAAGGCCTGATCATGAGCGCTGGCTCCACCTTCACGGCCGCCATGGTGCAGATGCGCACCGGACTGTTGCCCGAACCGAGCCTCGAGCAGGGCATGAAACTGATCCGCGAGGCGGCCGCGCAAGGCGCGGACTACGTGCTCACCCCCGAGGTGAGCAACATGATGCAGCTGAACCGCAAGGCGCTGTTCGAGCATCTCGCTGCCGAGGAGGACGACCGCTCGCTGAAAGCCTATCGTGAGCTCGCGGCGGAACTGAAGATCCATCTCCATGTCGGCTCGCTGGCGTTGCGCTTCTCGCCGGAGCGCGCCGTCAACCGCTCGTTCCTGATCGCGCCTGACGGCAACGTGCTCGCCAGCTACGACAAGATCCACATGTTCGACATCGACCTGCCCGGCGGCGAGAGCTACCGCGAGTCCGCGAACTACCAGCCGGGCGAAACGGCCGTCATCTCCGACCTGCCGTGGGGCCGCATCGGGCTGACGATCTGCTACGACGTGCGTTTTCCGGCGCTCTATCGCGCGCTGGCCGAAGCTGGCGCATCGTTCCTCACCGTGCCGTCGGCGTTCACGCGAAAGACCGGCGAAGCGCACTGGCATACGCTGCTGCGCGCCCGCGCCATCGAGAACGGCTGTTTCGTGTTCGCAGCCGCGCAGGCCGGCATGCACGAGAACAAGCGCGAGACCTACGGGCATTCGCTGATCATCGCGCCCTGGGGCGAGATCCTCGCCGAGGGCGGTGTCGAGCCCGGCGTATTCCTCGCCGAGATCGATACCTCGAAGGTGGAGGCCGCCCGCAAGAGCGTGCCATCGTTGCAGCATGGCCGGCGCTTCGGCATCGCCGATCCCAAGGCCGGCCCGGAGCACCTGCATCTCGTCCGGGGCTCGGTATGATCCACTACAACCTTCGCTGCGAGAAGGGCCACGCATTCGAAAGCTGGTTTCAGAGTTCCGCGGCGTATGAAAGCCAGGAGAAGCGCAAGCTGGTGAGCTGCCCGGTCTGCGGCTCGGTCAAGGTCGAGCGCGCCATCATGGCCCCGCAGATCGTGACCAGAAAGGGCCGCGAGGCTCCTGCGCCGACACCTGCAGCACCTGCGGAGGTGGCTGCTTCGGAATCGACGCCGCTTCTGATGGCACAGGAGCTCGAGTTGCGCACCAAGCTCAAGGAGTTGCGCGATCACATCGTGAAGAACGCCGACAATGTCGGCGAGCGCTTCCCCAACGAAGCGCGCAAGATGCACTATGGCGACATCGAGCATCGCCCGATCTACGGCGAAGCCTCGCCCGAGGAAGCGCGTTCCCTGATCGACGAGGGCGTCGAGGTCTCGCCGTTGCCGGTGCTGCCGGACGACAGGAATTGATGTGCAACGTCATTCCGGGATGGTCCGAAGGACCAGACCCGGAATCTCGAGATTCCGGGTTCGATGCTTGCGCATCGCCCCGGAATGACTGGTGAGAGATTTCACACAGCCACGAGCAGCGCCACGCCGATCACGATCAGCACGATCCCCGACAGTTCGCGCGCCGATAGCGCCTGCTTGAACGAGTAGTACGCAACCGCCTGTGCGAACAGCACCTCGACCAGCGCCAGCGTGCGGACGTTGGCCGCCGCCGTCAGCGCGAACGCCAGGAACCAGAATTGCGAGGCGAACGCGCCCATGAACCCCGCGAGCATCGAGGGCCGCCACAGGCCGAAGATCTTCACCAGCACGTCGGGCGCGCGGGCGAGCAGATAGACCGTCAGCACCAGCGTCTGCACGAACAGGCCGAACACCAGCGTGTACGACGCCGCCGTCACGAAGGAGACGCCGGGCACCGTGATGATGGCGCCGCGAAAGCCGATCGCCGACAGCGCAAAACAGCCGGCGGCAACCAGCCCGATGATGGTCGGCTTCAGCTCGGCAAAACCCTTTTCGCCGCCCGGCCGCAGCGCCGTGATCACCACGCCGACGGTTGCGATCAGGATCGCGACCACTTTCAGCACCGTCAGATGATCGCCGAGGAAGACAAAGCCGAAGATTGCGGTCTGGATCGCCTCGGTCTTCAGATATGCCGTCGTCACCACGAACGAGCGGTCGTTCATCGCCAGCAGCATCAGGCCGGTCGCAACGATCTGGCTCAGCGCACCCAGCAAAAGCCACGGCCAGAACATCGCCGTCGGCCACGGCACGGCGTCGCCGGTGAAGGCCACCACGACCGCGAAGAACACGATCGAGAACGGGAAGCCGAACAGGAAGCGGATATTGGTCGCACCCCAGGTCCCGAGCGGCCCCGTCAACGACCGCTGCATCGCATTGCGCGCGACCTGGCCGAGCGCAGCGACGATGGTGAAGGGAATCCAGAGCGAGGCGACGGTGAACATGGGAAATACCGGCGAGAGATCGCCGCACCGTGCCGGGCGGCACGGGTGCGGTCAACCGAAGCCGCGTCATGACAGGATTGCGATCAAGTACCAAATCCATCGTCGTCCCTGCGAACGCAGGGACGACGAAAACCTACGTTTCTTAGCTCCCCTCTGCCACCACCATGTAGTTCACGTCCATGTCGGACGAGATGCTCCAGCGGTCGGCGAGCGGGTTGTAGACCACGCCGGCCTGTTCGGTGATGGCGAACTTGCTGTGGGCGAGATGCTGGGCGAGTTCGTCGGGGGTGACGAACTTGTCCCACTGGTGCGTGCCGCGCGGCAGCCAGCGCAGCACGTATTCGGCGCCGACGATCGCCAGCGCAAAGCTCTTCCAGTTGCGGTTCAGCGTCGAGACCGCCATCATCCCGCCCGGCTTGACCATCGCCGCGCAGCGCGACAGGAACGCGCCGACGTCAGTGACATGCTCGATCACTTCCATCGCCAGCACGATGTCGAAGCGCTCGCGCACGTCCATCGTCTCGACCGTGGTGCAGCGGTAGTCGATCGACAGGTGACCCTTGTCGGCGTGCAGCTTGGCGGCGGCGATGTTGGTCGCGGACGGATCGATCCCGATCACCTGCGCGCCCAGCCGCGTCAGCGGCTCGCACAACAGCCCGGCGCCGCAGCCGATATCGAGGACGCGCAGGCCCGACAGGCAACTCAGGCTTTTGACGTTGCGATCGAACTTGCGGCAGGCCGCGTCCCTGATGTAACCGAGCCGCAGCGGGTTGATCTTGTGCAGCGGAGCCATCTTGCCCCGGGGATCCCACCACTCGTCCGACAATTTGGAAAATTTCGCGACTTCGGCCGGGTCGACCGTGCTGCCGCTGGAGGAAGAACCGGCGGATGATTTTTGCTGCATCGCCATGGCTACGTACCGACCGGTCGGGCGGTGATGGCGCTGCGAAACGAGAGCGGCCGCGCAATGGTGGCGATGGTTTGCGTGCCCTCGCCAACGCCCTGAATCGTGACATCGCCGTAGTTCATCAAGCGCCCAAGGATGCTCTGGTTGACATCGACGCTCTCGACCTTGTCGAGGCTCATCTCGAAGGTCCGCCGCTTGATGAAACCCGTCTTGTGAACGACTCGCATATTGGTGACATCGGTCTCGGTGGTCCAGCGGTGGAACCAGGCCGTCGCCGTCCAGTACAAGGCGACAAGAGCCGCCACTGCCGCGAAGGCCAGGCAAATCAGCATCAGGACGTCAGTGCCGACCATGCGCGAGAGCACCAGAAACACGATCACCGCGATCCATGCCGCGATCGACGGCAGGAAGAACATCCAGTGCGCATTGGTCGAGTACAACACCTTCTCGCCGGGTTGCAGGATATCGTCGATGTAACGCCCCATACGCCTATCCTGAATTAACCCGTCACCACAGAAATTGCGCCATTTTTTGGCCGGAAACGTGCCTGGTTGCTTGCCCCGAACCGCGCCGCTATGTATACGCCGCTTTCGACCCGGGCGCTCCAGTTTCCGTGCGGGTCACTTAACTTATCCTCACAGGGAATGCACGCGTCGTCATGGGCCGCCTCGTGATGAAATTCGGCGGTACGTCCGTCGCCAATATCGACCGAATCCGCAACGTCGCGCGTCACGTCAAACGTGAAGTCGATGCCGGACACGATGTCGCCGTCGTGGTGTCGGCCATGTCCGGCAAGACCAACGAACTGGTGGAATGGTGCCGCGACGCCTCGCCGATGCACGACGCACGTGAATATGACGCCGTGGTCGCGTCGGGTGAACAGGTGACATCGGGACTGCTCGCGATCGTGCTGCAGGGCATGGGCATCCAGGCCCGCTCGTGGCAGGGCTGGCAGATACCGATCCGGACCTCGGATGCGCACGCTTCGGCGCGGATTCTCGAAATCGACGGCGCGGAGATCGTCAACCGCTTCAAGGACCGCAAGGAAGTCGCCGTCATCGCCGGCTTCCAGGGCATCAATCCGCAGACCAACCGAATCACCACGCTCGGCCGCGGCGGTTCGGATACTTCGGCGGTAGCGATCGCGGCCGCGATTCACGCCGACCGCTGCGACATCTACACCGACGTCGACGGCGTCTACACCACCGACCCGCGCGTGGTTCCAAAGGCGCGGCGGCTCGACAAGATCGCGTTCGAGGACATGCTGGAACTGGCCTCGCAGGGCGCCAAGGTCCTGCAGGTACGCTCGGTGGAACTCGGCATGGTGCACAACATGCCGGTATTCGTCCGTTCCAGCTTCGACAAGCCGGAGGATATCGACCCGCACGGCACCCCGCCGGGCACGCTGATCTGCAGCGAGGAGGAAATCATGGAAAGCCACGTCGTCACCGGCATCGCCTTCTCCAAGGACGAAGCCCAGATTTCCGTGCGCCAGATCGAGGACAAGCCCGGCGTCGCGGCTGCGATCTTCGGACCGCTGGCGGATGCCAATATCAACGTCGACATGATCGTGCAGAACGTCTCCGAGGACGGCAAGACCACCGACCTCACCTTCACCGTTCCGGCGTCCGACTATACCCGCGCCCGCGACACCATCACCGCGTCGAAGGACAAGATCGGCTACGCCAGGCTCGACAGCGCCACCGACGTGGCCAAGGTCTCGGTGATCGGCAGCGGCATGCGCAGCCATGCCGGCGTCGCCGCCAAGGGCTTCAAGGCGCTGTCGGAGCGCAACATCAACATTCGCGCCATCACCACGTCAGAGATCAAGTTCTCGGTGCTGATCGACGCCGCCTATACCGAACTTGCGGTGCGTACGCTGCACACGCTCTATGGGCTCGACCAGACCTAGAACGATTTTCTCCAGACTCGCCGCCCCATGGTCTGATCGTCAGACCAGCGCAGTTTTCGGCAGATCCAGCGCTTCGCTGGCGCAGCATCGCCAGCGACCCACACGTTATTGCTTCTGGCAGGCCTTTTGCTTGGCAAAACAAGCCTCGATTGGCTATAGGCCTGAGAGGTGGGCTGCCACAAACTGTGCGACGGTTGTGGTGACCTCGATTCGGCCGGACCAGCGCCTGCGGGCGGCGCCGAATGATTAAAATTGTTGATTTTCGTGCGTTTTACATCAGCCCCCGGCCACCCGGCCGGACGGCTTTGCGGGGGAGGATTTTGGCACATGCGGAGCGCGTCGGGAGGTCCCCGCGTCTTGTTGAGACGGCTCCGCGAAACCATGGCGGAGCAGGTCTCCGCCCAGGAGCGCCTGGACAAGATCGTGGTGCTGATCGCGGCCAACATGGTGGCCGAGGTCTGCTCCTGCTACGTGCTGCGCATCGACAACACGCTCGAACTCTATGCCACCGAGGGCCTGAACCGCGACGCCGTGCACCGGACGGTGCTGCACGCGCATGAGGGCCTCGTCGGTCTCGTCTCCAGCGAGGCGAACCCGCTCAACCTGTCGGACGCGCAAAGCCATCCGGCCTTCTCGTTCCGCCCGGAAACCGGCGAAGAGATCTACCACTCGTTCCTCGGCGTACCGATCCTGCGCGCCGGCAACACGCTCGGCGTGCTGGTGGTGCAGAACCGCGCCAAGCGCACCTATGTCGAGGAAGAGGTAGAGGCGCTGCAGACCACCGCCATGGTGCTGGCGGAAATGATCGCCTCGGGCGAACTGGCGGCGCTGGCGCAACCCGGCGCGGAACCTGCGGCGCGCCACTCCCTGCACAAGACCGGCGCCATCCTCTCCGACGGCATCGCGCTCGGCCATGTCGTGCTGCACGAGCCGCGCGTCGTCATCACCAACTACATCGCCGAAGACCTGCCGAAGGAACTCAAGCGGCTGGACACGGCGCTGGGCAAGCTGCGCGCCGACCTCGATCGTATGCTGGAGCGCGGCGACGTCGCCGAAGGCGGCGAGCATCGCGAGGTGCTGGAAGCCTACCGCATGTTCGCCAACGACCATGGCTGGTCGCACAAGCTGCATGAGGCCGTCGCCACCGGCCTCACCGCGGAAGCTGCCGTCGAGCGCGTGCAGTCCGACACCCGCGCGCGGATGCTGCGTTCGACCGATCCATACCTGCGCGACCGCCTGCACGACCTCGAGGATCTCGGTCATCGCCTGATGCGGCAACTGGTGGGACAGGATCACGCCCCCTCGCGCGAGCAGCTGCCCGAAAACGCCATCCTGATCGCGCGTGCGATGGGACCGGCGGCGCTGCTCGACTACGACCGCAAGCGCCTGCGCGGACTGGTGCTGGAGGAAGGCACCGCCAATTCCCACGTCTCGATCGTGGCGCGCGCACTCGGCATTCCCGCCGTCGGCGAGGTGCCGAACGCCCCCGGCATCGCCGATCCCGGCGACGCCATCATCGTCGACGGCACGTCCGGCTCGATCTACGTTCGCCCGTCGGCGGAAATCGAATCAGCCTATGCCGAGCGGGTGCGCTTCCGCGCCCGGCGGCAGGCCCAGTATGCCGCGCTGCGCGACATGCCCTGCGTCACCAAAGACGGCCAGCCGGTCGAGCTGATGATCAACGCCGGCCTGGTCGTCGACCTGCCGCATATCGACGACACCGGCAGCGCCGGCATCGGCCTGTTTCGCACCGAATTGCAGTTCATGGTCGGCCAGAGCCTGCCGCGCTCCTCCGACCAGCTCGCGCTATATCGCACGGTGCTTGATGCCGCCGGCACCAAACCGGTTACATTCCGGACGCTGGATATCGGCGGCGACAAGGCACTTCCCTATATGGAAACCGTGATCGAGGAAAATCCCGCGCTCGGCTGGCGCGCGATCCGCCTCGGGCTCGACCGGCCGGGATTGCTGCGCGGACAAATTCGCGCGCTGCTGCGGGCCGGCGGCGGCCGCGCGCTGAAGATCATGTTCCCGATGATTTCCGATGTGGCCGAGTACGATCAGGCCAAGGCGATCGTCGAGCGCGAACTGACCTATCTGCGCCAGCACGGCCATCCGCTGCCGGAACGCATTGACGTCGGCACCATGGTGGAAGTGCCCGCGCTGCTCTACCAGCTCGACGAATTGCTCAAGAAGGTCGATTTCGTCTCGGTCGGGTCGAACGACCTGTTCCAGTTTCTGTTCGCGGTCGATCGCGGCAACGCCAAGGTTTCCGAGCGCTTCGACACCATGTCGGCGCCGATCCTGCGCGCGCTGCGCGATATCGTGCGCAAGGCCAAGGCAGCGAAGAAGACCGCCTCGCTCTGCGGCGAGATGGCCTCCAAGCCGCTTGGCGCGCTGGCGCTGATCGCGCTGGGCTACCGCTCGCTGTCGCTTTCGGCTACCGCACATGGGCCGGTGAAGGCGCTGATCCTCGACCTCGACGCAAAGAAGGCCGAAGCCATGATCATGCCGCTGCTCGATGCGCCGGCCGGCAGCGTCTCGATCCGGCAGAAGCTGACGGAATTCGCCGAAGCCGAGGGGCTGTCGTTGTAGCGAGGCTTTGCCCGACGACGCTCACCCTCTGCATCCGATCCCTGAGAACAACGCCATGCTACCCGAAGCCAAACTCGACATCCTGCTTGCCCACCACGCCTCGCTGGAGGCCGAACTGCTGGGCCAGTTGAATTCCGAGAAATACGTCCAGATCACGCGCGAGCTCGCCGAACTCAATCCGCTGATCGACGCCGTGAAGACCTATCGCGCGGCGCGGACCGAGATTGCCGATGCCGAATCGCTGCTGGCAGATCCTGCCACCGATCCGGAAATGCGCAGCATGGCCGAAGCCGAGCTCGAGACGCTGCAGGCGCGCGTCGACGAGCTGTCGCAGAAGATCCGCGTGGCGCTGCTGCCCAAGGATGCCATGGACGACCGCAACGTGATGCTGGAAATCCGCGCCGGCACCGGCGGCGACGAGGCTTCGCTGTTCGCCGGCGACCTGTTCCGGATGTATGAGCGATTCGCCGGCCTGCAGGGCTGGAAGGTCGAGGTGATCTCGGCTTCTGAAGGCACCATGGGCGGCTTCAAGGAAATCATCGCCGAGGTGCAGGGCCGCGGCGCGTTCGCCAAGCTGAAATTCGAATCCGGCGTGCACCGCGTGCAGCGCGTCCCCGACACCGAGACGCAGGGTCGCATCCACACCTCGGCCGCGACCGTCGCCGTGCTGCCCGAGGTCGAGGATGTCGACGTCGACATCAAGAACGAGGATCTGCGGATCGAGACCATGCGGGCGCAGGGCGCCGGCGGCCAGCACGTCAACAAGACCGAATCGGCGATCCGCATCACCCACATCCCGACCGGCATCGTTGTCATGATGCAGGACAGCCGCTCGCAGCACAAGAACCGCGCCTCTGCGATGAACATCCTGCGCTCGCGCATCTATGACGCCGAGCGCCAGCGCGTCGATGCGGCACGCTCCGCCGACCGCAAGGAGAAGGTCGGCTCCGGCGACCGCTCCGAACGCATCCGCACCTATAATTTTCCACAAGGCCGCGTCACCGATCACCGGATCAATCTGACGCTCTACAAGCTGCCGCAGGTGATCTCGGGCGAAGCGCTCGGCGAACTGATCGACGCGCTGACCACCGAGCATCAGGCCGCGCAGCTCGCCGCCCAGGGCGCGGCGGCGTGACGCCTTCGCAAACCGTCGAGACGGCGCGCCGCGCGCTGACCCTGCAATTCAGATCCGCTGGAATCGATTCCGCCGAACTCGACGCGCGGTTGCTGACAGGGCACGCGCTCGGCCTCGACCTGACCGGCCTGATCACGGCGGCGCAGCGCCAGCTCACGCATGGCGAATCCGCGCGCCTCGACGGCTACGCACGCCGTCGTCTCGCGGGCGAGCCGGTCGCGCGCATCGTCGGTGAAAAGGAATTCTGGGGACTGCCGCTGCAGCTCGCGCCTGCGACGCTGGTGCCGCGGCCCGACACCGAGACGGTGGTCGAACTTGCGCTCGAACTGTTGCGCGCCGGCGGCGAACTCGACCGCCCGCTGCGCATCGCCGATCTCGGCACCGGCACCGGCGCCATTCTTCTGGCGCTGCTGTCCGAATTGCCGGCTGCAACAGGCACAGGCACCGACATCTCCGAAGCAGCGCTGCAGACCGCCGCAGCCAATGCTGCGCGCGCGGGACTTTCGGATCGCGCGACATTCATCGCATGCGATTACGCGAGCGGCCTGTCCGGCCCGTTCGATCTGATCGTCTCGAATCCGCCCTATATCCGCTCGGCCGATATCGGCGGCCTGGCCGTGGAGGTCCGGGACCACGATCCGCGGGCCGCGCTCGACGGCGGCGCCGATGGGCTGGACGCCTACCGCGCCCTGGTTCCGCAGGCGGCGCGCCTGCTGGCGCCCGGCGGTGCCCTGGTCGTGGAGGCTGGAGAGGGCCAAAGCGGCCAGATCGAGGCTTTGATGGTAGCCGCGGGGTTAACGCCCGCCCCCGCCCCCAAAGCCGATCTGGCAGGCATTCCCCGGGCCGTCGCGGGCCACAAAACGGCCCGATAAAGTCCTATTGGAACGCAAAAAAACCTCTTGGAATATCACCCGGGAGCGACTACGTTCCGGTCACAAATCGGTCCCGGGTGGCTGGCCCCGCAGCTAAAAGCGGGTGGAAGCCAGAGTTCTCGAATCGAGAACCCGCCGAGCGAAAGGTTCCAAAACGCAGGTCGAATTGAGCGCAATAGCTGGAGCTGTGCTGCTCTTGACCGCAAAGCGAACGAAAGCCTGATATTGGTCTTGCAGACTTACGCAAACATTCCGTCACGCGAAGTCGTCACGCAAGACGATTAGGCTGGTTTGACTGGCTCAATGATTTGGTCCGGCGCGCGGTAAACGGCGCTGGTTGGGGAACGCGTCTTTGCTGAACGCGATGGTTGGCGAAATCGACGACATGGATTTGAACGGCATCGTGACCCGGTGCGCCTGAGCGCGCCCGGACGCGATGAGGATACGACGGCAACTGCATAACTTCAGGGCTGGAATTAAAGGCGACACATGAGAAACGGTCAAAACAACAAGCGGATGCGTAACCGGAACAATAACAACAACAATAATGATAACCGGCGCGGTCAAAACCCGATGACCCGGGTGTTCGAATCGAACGGACCCGACATCAAGATCCGCGGCACAGCATCGCACGTTGCGGAAAAATACGTCCAGCTGGCGCGTGATGCGCGCTCGTCCGGCGACCCGGTCGCTGCCGAGAATTACTACCAGCACGCCGAGCATTATTTCCGTCTGATCGCCGCGGCCCAGGAGCAGTTCCGGCAGAACCAGCCGCAGCCGCGCATCGACAACGAAATGCCGGCAACGGAAGATGGCGAGGACGAAGGCGAGAGCTTCTCGCATTTCGGCCAGGAGCCGGGCTTCGTCCCGCAGCAGCAACAGCAGCCGTACATGCGCGACAGCAATCCGCGCGAGCAGCGTGGCGACGGCCAGCCCTATCAGCGCGACCAGCAGCAGCCGCGCGAACATCGCGAGCGCGATCGCGATCGCGAGCATCGTCCGCAGCCGCAGTATCAGCCGCAAAACCAGCCGCAGCCGGTGATTGCCGATGCCGGCGGCGTCGACCGCCTGCCGTCCTTCATCACCGGACCGCAGCCGCAGGTGAACGGGTCCGGCGGCTATGAAGGCGGTGGTGAACGCGAGCGTTTTCCGCGCCGCCGACGCCGTCCGCACGGCCCGCGTCCCGACAGCATGGCGGCGCCCGCCGCACCGAGCGAAGACTTCAATCCGGGGAATGAGTAAGCGGTAACCTTCGCGTGGGCACAGCGCTAACGCGCCTGTGCCCTTTTTACGTTTCTGTCAGCTTGTCGCGCGACGCCGTCGATGACGGCACCAGCACCGGCTCCAGCGACGGAATCAGCCGCGTGCGTTCGCGGCCTGCGGGGATCGCGCGATAGACCTGCTTGGTCGCTTCCACGATATGCACGCCGGCAAACGGCAGCGACAGCGCAGCACCGGCGCGCTCCCACGCCATCGCCGATCGCAGCAGCCAGCTGTTGCCGACCGGCGGCAGGAACAGCGCCTCGCCCCACGCCGCCGGCGTGAACCAGGTGTGCCGCAGCAACTGCGTGATCTGCGCACGCGAATACGGCCGGCCGTGACCGAACGGCGTGTTGTCGGTGCGCGTCCACACGCCGCGGCGGTTCGGGATGACGGCGATCAGGCGCCCGGACGGCGCCAGCACACGCCACACCTCGCGCAGCAACCGCTCCGGATCGTCGGACATTTCCAGTGCATGGACCAGGAGAATGCGATCCACCGCGGCGTCCGGCAGCGGCATCGAGAATTCATCGATCAGGGTCGCCAGCGCCGGACGCGCCGTCGGCCATTTCAGCACGCCCTGGGCTGCCGGCATGAAGGCGATGCAGCGTTCCGAATCCTCGCGAAACAGCCCGAGATAGGGCGTGGGGTAACCGAGCCCGAGCACGCGCTGCCCGGCCGCATCCGGCCAGCGCGCGCGGATGCCGCGGTTGATCAGCTGCCGCGCCACGATGCCGAGGCGCTGCGAATAGAAGTCGCGAAGGTCGATCACGTCGATGGTCATGGCACCAATCTAACATACCGCGCTCGGCTGCGGCGCGGCGAAAATGGCATTGCCGCATGAGCGTTAACGCCATATTCCTTGCGATCCAATGGGGAGCTAACGCCTTACTCAGGGAGCTATCATGGCCGCGGAAATTCGCACCTTTGCCTGCCTCACCGACAATTTCGGCTATCTGATCCACGATCCCGCGACCAAGGCCACCGCGTCGATCGATGCGCCGGAGGCCGCGCCGATCATCGCGGCGCTGGAGCGTGAAGGCTGGACGCTGACGGATATCCTCATCACCCATCACCACCACGACCATGTCGGCGGCGTCGCCGAACTGAAGCAGAAGTACAATTGCCGCGTCGTCGCCCCGCACGACAAGTCGACCAAGATCGCCAATGTCGATCTGCGCACCGCTCATGGCGACGTCCTCAAGGTCGGCAGCCTGCTGGTGCGGGTGCTCGAAACGCCCGGCCATACGCTCGACCATGTCTCCTACGTGTTCGACGGCGAGAAAGCGGTGTTCGCCGCCGACACGCTGTTCTCGATCGGCTGCGGCCGGGTGTTCGAGGGCACCTATCCGATGATGTGGGATTCGCTATTGAAGCTGCGCGCGCTGCCGGACGATTTCAAACTATATTGCGGCCATGAATACACCGCCTCCAACGTCAAGTTCGCGCTCACGGTCGACGGCGACAATCCCGCGCTGAAGGCGCGCGCCGAGGAAGTGGCGCGGCTGCGCGCGGAGAACAAGCCGACCATCCCGGTGCTGCTCGGCGAGGAGAAGAAAGCCAACGTGTTCCTGCGCGCCGACGAGCCGTCAGTGGCGGCGAACCTGCACATGAAGGGCGCCAGCGCCGAGAAAGTGTTCGGCGAGTTGCGCGAACGCAAGAACAAGTCCTGATGGCGCTTCCGAAAGAAGCCGCCGCCATCATCGCGCGGCTCGATCTCAAGCCGCATCCGGAAGGCGGGCATTACCGCGAGACGTTTCGCGATCAAGCCGTGAATGCCGGCGGGCGTTCGCGATCGACCGCGATCTATTTCCTGCTGGCGCGGGGCGAACGCTCGCACTGGCATCGCATCGACGCGGTCGAGGTCTGGCACTACTACGCGGGCGCGGCGCTGACGCTGCAAATCGCCGATGATAGCGGCCGGCGGAGCGTAACGCTTGGCGCCGATCTCGCAGCCGGCGAGGAGCCGCAGGCGATCGTGCCGCCGCATGCGTGGCAGGCTGCCGAAAGCAATGGCGACTGGACGCTGGTCGGCTGCACCGTCGCGCCCGGTTTCGAGTTTGCGAAATTCGAGCTCGCCCCGAAGGGTTGGGAGCCGAGTTGATTTCGTAGGGTGGGCAAAGCGCAGCGTGCCCACCATCGGCGGCACGTCGGGAATGGTGGGCACGCTTCGCTTTGCCCACCCTACTTCTTCAACACCATGTCTTTCGCTGCGATCAAGCCGCCGCCGGCGATCAGGACGGCGGCGATCGCGATCGTCGCGGTTGGCTGCGCGTAACCGGCGAGGATCAGGAACGCCGTCGACAGCAACGGCGTCGCGTAGGATGCAGCCCCCAGCACGCGGATATCGCCGCGCTTCATGCCGATGTCCCAGACAAAGAACGCCGCTCCCACCGGGCCAACGCCGAGCGCGATGATCGCAAGCCACTGCCCCATCGTCTCCGGCCACACGGTGGTTTCGACCATGTTGTGGACCAGCGCGGCGAGCAGCGCGGTGGCAAGGCAGAAGCCTGCCACCGCATCGGTCGGCACCGCCTTCAGCTTGCGCGACATCACCGAATAGGCCGCCCACACGAAGGCGGCGAGGAAGGCTGCGGCCAGGCCCGGGATCTGGCTGGGCGCAAATCCCGCCGTATTACCGGCCAGCAGCAACACGGTGCCGGCAAGCCCGAGCAGCGCGCCGATGATGTGATGCGACGCCAGCCGTTCGCCCGGCAATAGCGACGAGAACAGCACGATCAGCAGCGGCCAGAGATAGTTCAACAGTCCGGCTTCGGCCGGCGGCGCAAACCGCAGCGCGAGGAAATACAGCGCGTGATAGCCGAACAGGCCGCCGACGCCGACCACCCAGGCAATGAGCGGCTGCTTCATGGCGGCGAAGGCAGCGGGGCGGAACAGGAAGCTTGCGAATGCTACGGCGGCGCCGATGCCAAACGTCATGGCAGCGAGCTGGAAGGCGGGAATTTTTCCGGTGGCGACCGTGAGCACAGACAACAGCGACCACATCAGGATTGCGGTTAGTCCGATCAGTGTCGCGCTACGGGGGTTCATTGCCAGAATTCTCTCGTCATGGCCGGGCATAGCCGTCTGAAGGACGGCGTCGCTTGCGCTCGCCTATGCCCGGCCATCCACGTCTTGCCTGCAACTGGTTTTAAAGACGTGGATGCCCGGGACAAGCCCGGGCATGACGACTTTCTTTACGCGCCGCTGCTGGATGCAGCAGCCACAAAATGACGAGATAGTCTCAGGTCATGTACTGCCCGCCGTTGATCGTCATCGTCGAGCCGGTGATGCCGCCGGCCTCGTCGGCGGCGAGGAACACTACGGCGCGGGCGATTTCTTCGGGCTCGCCGAGGCGATTGACCGGGATCAGCGGCAGGATGCTCTTCTCCAGCACTTCCTTCGGCACCGCCTGCACCATTTCGGTGTTGATGTAGCCGGGGCAGATCGCGTTGACGGTGATGCCACCCTTGGCGTTCTCCAGCGCCAGCGCCTTGGTGAAGCCGATGTCGCCGGCCTTGGCCGCGGAATAGTTGACCTGGCCGAACTGGCCCTTCTGGCCGTTGATCGAGGAGATGTTGATGATGCGGCCGAACTTGCGGGCGCGCATGCCTTCGATCACCGGGCGGGTCATGTTGAACAGCGAGCCGAGATTGGTGTTGATGACCGCGTTCCACTGCTCGAGCGTCATCTTGTGGAAGGCGCCGTCCTTGGTGATGCCGGCATTGTTGACGAGCACGTCGATCGGACCGACTTCAGCCTCGACCTTCTTGATCCCCGCCGCGCAGGCGTCGAACGAGCTGACGTCCCATTTGTAGACGGGGATACCGGTCTCGGATTTGAATTTCTCGGCCGCGGCGTCGTTGCCGGCGTAGCTCGCCGCCACGTTATAGCCTGCGGCCTTCAGCGCCTTGCTGATCGCCGCGCCGATGCCTCGCGTACCCCCCGTTACCAATGCAACACGTGCCATGTCGTAGTCCTCCTTGGTGGTCTTCTTTATAAGCCGGAAATCATTCCGGTCTTTTGACGAAGCTCAGCCTGCAGGTTTGAAGCGCTCCAGAAAACGCTTCCGAAGATGAAAATGCCCGGCGCGAGACCGGGCATTTCATCTTTAGCAATTAAGACTGCGGGTGACAGATGATCTTTTCATCATTCAGCCGGTCACTTTGCCTCAGGATCAGTCGCGTGCGACGCACATGGCGATGCCCATGCCGCCGCCGATGCACAGCGTGGCGAGGCCCTTCTTGGCGTCGCGCTTCTGCATCTCGTGCAGCAGCGTCACCAGCACGCGCGCGCCGGACGCGCCAACAGGGTGGCCGATCGCGATCGCGCCGCCATTGACGTTGACCTTGCCGGTATCCCAGCCGAGGTCCTTGTTGACGGCGCAGGCCTGCGCCGCGAACGCCTCGTTGGCCTCGATCAGGTCGAGGTCGCCGATGTTCCAGCCGGCCTTCTTCAGCGCGGCGCGGGACGCCGGGATCGGTCCGGATCCCATGATCTTCGGATCAACGCCGGCCTGGGCCCAGGACACGATGCGGGCCAGCGGCTTCTTGCCTTCCTTGGCAGCCTGCTTGGCGGTCATCAGCACCACGGCGGCGGCGCCGTCATTGATGCCGGAGGCGCTGCCGGCGGTGACCGTGCCCTCCTTCTCGAAGGCCGGCTTCAGCTTGGCCATCGCGTCGATGGTCGCGCCATGGCGCGGATATTCGTCGGTATCGACGACGATGTCGCCCTTGCGGGTCTTGATGGTGACGGGGACGATCTCGTCCTTGAACTTGCCGGCCTTCTGCGCGGCCTCCGCCTTCTGCTGCGACTTGACCGCAAACTCGTCCTGTTGCGCGCGCGTGATCTGCCACTGCCGCGCGACGTTCTCGGCGGTGTTGCCCATGTGGTAGCCGTTGAAGGCATCCCACAGGCCGTCCTTGATCATGGTGTCGACCAGTTCGAGGCCGCCCATCTTGACGCCGCCGCGCAGGTACTGGGCGTGTGGAGCCATGCTCATGGATTCCTGGCCGCCGGCGACGACGATTTCGGAATCGCCGTTGAGCAGCGCCTGGTAGCCCAGCGCCACGGTGCGCAGGCCGGAGCCGCAGAGCTGGTTGACGCCCCAGGCCGGGCTTTCCACCGGGATGCCGGCGGCGATCGAGGCCTGGCGGGCCGGGTTCTGCCCCTGTGCCGCGGTCAGGATCTGACCCATGATGACTTCCGAGACACGGCCCGGCTCGATGCCCGCCCGCTCCAGCGCGGCCTTGATGGCGACGGCGCCGAGGTCGTGGGCCGCGGTGGTGGCGAACGCGCCGTTGAAGCTGCCGACCGGGGTGCGGGCGGCGCTGACGATGACGACATCGTCTGACATGGACATCTCCTGAGGTTGAGGTTTCTTGTGACGGCGGGCGGCCGGTTGGCGAGCCTGTCTCTCACCTTATCCTGTTAACCTCGTTGACCCATGTCAATCGGCCCCAGCCCAAAATCATGCCGCGGCGCATTCAAATTGGCCCCCGTGAGGGTTTCCTCAGCAGCGTCCATGCCTTGGAATTAACCGTGCCGCACAAAACGGTAGCCGAACCCGATTGAAAATGCTTACTTTGTTGCGTTGCGTTGCTCGTCTGCCCTTCGGCAATGCCGTCGGGTTCCCCGCTCTCGGTGTATTGTGTGAGCCCATGGCAAAGTCAGAACAACCCACGACCATCAAGAAGTACGCCAACCGGCGGCTCTATAATACCGGCACCAGCACCTATGTGACGCTCGAGGATCTCGCAGCGATGGTGAAGGATGGCGAGGATTTCCTCGTCTACGACGCCAAGACCGGCGACGACATCACCCGCTCGGTGCTGGCGCAGATCATTTTCGAACAGGAGAACAAGGCCGGACAGAATTTGCTGCCGACCACTTTCCTGCGCCAGCTGATCCGCTTCTACGGCGACAGCATGCAGATGGTGGTGCCGAAATATCTCGAGCAGTCGATCGACACGCTGACGCGCGAGCAGGAAAAATTCCGCAAGCAGCTCGCCAACACGTTCAGTGGAACGCCGTTTGCGCCGCTGGAAGAGCATGTCCGCCGCAACATGGAATTGTTCCAGCAGACCTTCTCGATGTTCAAGCCGTTCGCGCCGCCGCGCAGCGAAACGAGCGAGCCGGAGAAGGCGCCTGAGCCCGCGCCCGCCGACAATATCGACGACCTTCGCCAGCAGATGAAGGACATGCAGGAACGTCTCGAGCGCATGTCGAAAGAGCCGAAGAAAGAAGAGTAGCGCTCTGCCCTCGTGACGGCGCCGACAGTCCCGGCCTCCTCCGACACGGCGCGACAGACCTTGCAATCGCGGGCCATGTGCTCGCGATTTTCTTTTGTTCCCCGGTTGACCTGCATCAAACGCTAAAGCGCGCGTCACAGCCACACTGTCCGCATGGACATGCAGGTTGCGACGATCGAGCCGCCGGTCACGGGCGGATCACCTCCCGGAAATCGCCGGCGGCTTTCATGGAAGCTCGCGGTCGCGATCCTGATCGTGGCTGCAGCCATCGCCATCGCATGGTGGTTTCTGCGAGGGCCCGCGATCACGGTGGCGCGTGTCACGCGCGGCGCCGCCGCCGAAATCGTCTACGCGACCGGCTCGGTCGAACCCGAGACGTGGTCACGCTCGACCCCCCTGGTGCGCGGCCGGATCATCGAGCGCTGCCGGTGCGAGGGCAAGGCGGTAAAACGCGGCGACGTTCTCGCCCGCCTCGACGACAAGGAAGCACTGGCGACGCTGAACGACCTGCATGCGCTGGCGGAATTCCAGCAGCGCGAGTTCGACCGCCAGTCGCAATTGCTGGCGCGCGGGGTTGCGAGTTCGCAGGCGTTCCAGAAGGCCGAGACCGACCTGGCACGCATCAGGGCGCAGATCGCGGCCCAGGCGCAGCGGCTCGATTATTACAAGCTGGTGTCGCCGATGGACGGCGTCGTTCTCAAGGAGGACGGCGAGGTCGGGGACATGGTTGAGCCCGGCACGATCCTCTACCGCATCGGCCTCGAGAAGCCATTGTGGGTCGTGGCCGACGTCAACGAGGCGGACATCCCCCGGGTCAAGGTGGGTCAGAATGCGCTGCTGCGCACCGATGCGTTTGCAGGTCAGGTCCTGCCGGGCGCCGTCAAGCAGATCACTCCGGCCGGCGATCCCCTTTCCAAGACGTTTCGCGTCCGGATCAGCCTGCCCGACGAAACACCGCTGCGCGTCGGCATGAGCGTCGAGGCCAACATCATCAGTCGGGAAAAGCTCGACGTCCTGCTCGTCCCGGCCAACGCCCTGGTCCACAGCAACCTGTTCGCGATCGAAGACAGCCATGCGCGGCTGCGCAAGGTCGAGATCGGCATCCGCGGCACCGGCTTCGTGGAAATCCTGCATGGCGTGAGCGAAGGCGAATGGGTCGCCTCGCCGGCCACCGCCAACATCAAGAATGGTTTCCGGGTCCGCGCCCTTCCCGTGGAGACGCCAGCGCCGTGAACCTGATCCTGAGCATTGCCTGGACTCACGTCCGTTATCGCGCCCGGCAGACCCTGGTGGCGATCGCCGGCGTCATGACCGGCGTGGGGTTTTCGATCATGATGGCGGCAATGATGGAGGGTTCGCAGGACGACTTCATCCAGACCCTGGTCAATGCGCTGCCGCATATCTCGGTGACGGATGAACTGCGCGAGCCGAACCGGCAACCCGCCGAGATCCGCTACGCAGCGGCCGAGTTCCACGGTCTCACACCGGAGGTGCGCCGCCCCGGCATCAAGAACCCGATGGCCACGATCGCCTCGCTGCAGACCTGGGTGCCCGGGACCATGACGCCCTCGGTGCAGTCCAAGGCGGTGCTGCGCTTTGCCGGCCGCAACCTCACCGTTTCGATCATCGGCATCGATCCCCGCACCGAGGTGGAGGTCTCCAACCTGGCGACCCACATGCGGCAGGGATCGCTGCAATCGCTCTACCGTGCATCCAACGCCATCGTGCTTGGCGACCGGCTCGCGGCCAAGATCGGCGCGCGCATCAACTCCAACATCACGCTGGCCTCTGCCTGGGGCGTCAACATGAGCGCCACCGTGGTGGGCACGTTCCATTCGGGTTTCAGGATGACGGACGAAACCACCGGCTACGTCCTGCTCAAGACCGCACAGATTCTCGAAAGGCAGACCGGCGTCGTGAACGAAATCCGGGTCCGCACGCGCGATCCGATGGAGGCGCGCCTGATCAGCGAACGCATCGGCGAGCAGACCGGGTACCGGTCGATCTCCTGGCAGGAAGCGCAGGAAGACCTGCTCTCCGCCATCACCGTGCGAAACGTGCTGATGTACACCATCGTCGGCGCGATCCTGCTGGTCGCGAGCTTCGGCACCTACAACATCATTTCCACCATCACGCATGAGAAGACGCGCGACATCGCGATCCTGAAATCGCTCGGCTTCCGCGACCCGACGATCCGCGCCATCTTCATCTTCGAGGCGCTCCTGGTCGGGTTCGTCGGCGCGGCGCTCGGATGGATCTTCGGCTATCTCCTGACCCGCGGCCTCGCCTCGCTGGAATTCAAGACGCCGTTTTCCGATTACAACCATCTGCCCGTGATCTATTCGGCCAAGCACTATCTGCTCGCGACAGCCGTGGCGCTGCTGTCGAGCCTGGTGGCAGGTTATTTTCCGGCCCGCGCCGCCGCGCGGCTTCATCCCGTCGACATCATCAGGGGCGCAACATGACGACGCCGCTGATCGAGGCCCGTCGCGTCACCAAGATTCTCGGCGGCGTCGTGCCGGTGACGCTGGTTCGCGATATCGACCTCAAGATCATGCCGCGGGAGTTCATCGCCATCACCGGGCCGTCCGGATCGGGAAAATCCTCCCTGCTGTATTTGCTGGGACTACTCGACCTGCCGGCCAGCGGCGATGTCCTGATCGACGGCCGTTCCACGACGGCGATGACGGAAGACGAACGGGCCAAGGTGCGGCTTGCGCGGCTCGGCTTCGTCTTTCAGTTCCACTTTCTGCTTCCGGAATTCACCATCACCGAGAACGTCGCGTTGCCGATGCGCGCGCAGGGACGCCTGTCGCCACGCGCAATCCAGGCGCGCGCCGAGGAACTGCTGGGATCGCTCGGACTGGGCGACCATCGCCACAAGATGCCGGATCAGCTATCCGGCGGTCAGCGCCAGCGTGTGGCCGTCGCGCGCGCGCTCGCCAACGATCCGCCCGTCATTCTCGCGGATGAGCCGACCGGGAGCCTCGATTCGATGTCCACCGCGCAGGTGTTCGGCATCCTCCGCGACCTGGTGGCGCTGGATGGCAAGACCGTGGTCGCGGTCACCCACGACCTCAATCTCGCCGCGCAGATGCATCGCCGCATTCATGTGGTCGACGGCCGGCTGCAGAACGAGGCGCTTGCACCGGCCGACGGTGAAATGCCGGCTTGAACCCAACCGTCGCCGATCAACCGGCTACAGGCAGCGCAGCATCGGTCGTTGTGCTCCACGGCCGCTGCGGCGAGGCCAGTCCGATCAGCCGGCCCTGGATATAGTCGCAGCCCCACTCGCGCAGCATCACGGCGGCTTCCTCGTCCTGCACCCATTCGGCGACCGTCTTGATCTGCAGCCGCCGCGCCAGGTCGATCAGCGTCTGCACAAAGGCGCGATCGTCCGCCGAGCGCGCGATGTTCTGCACGAAGGCGCCGTCGATTTTCACGATATCCACGCCGAGCTTGCGCAGGTTGCGGAACGAGGTGTAGCCGGCGCCGAAATCGTCGATCGCGATCCGGCTGCCGAAATTTTTCAGCCGCGTGATGAAGCCCCTGATGTCGTCGATATCGCGGATCGCGACCGTTTCGGTGATTTCCACGATCAGCCGCTCGCCGGCGCCGGGATACGCCTGCATCAGCGATTCGATCGAGGTCCACCAGTCCGGGTCCATCGTGGTGGCGGGCGAGATGTTGAGGCTGAGCCGCACGTTCGGCGAGGCGGCGAGTTCGGCGACCGCGAGTTCGAGCACGCGGTGATCGACCAGCCGGATCAGGCCCAGCCGCTCGGCGACGGGAACGATATCCGGCGCCAGCAGCGCACGGCCGTCCGCCTGCTCCATCCGCACCAGACATTCGTAGAATGCCGGCTGCCGCGAGCGGACCTCCACCACGGGCTCGAACGCCGTGACGATGCGGCGCTCGTTCAGCGCGGTGACGATCTCGTCGGTGACGCGGATGTTGACGCGGCGCTGGGCGTCGCGCTCGACGTTCGGGCGCCACAGCGAGAAAGATCCGGCGCGGCGGCGCTTTGCGCCATCGAGCGTTTCCTGCGCGCGGTTGACGGCCTCGTCGGCGTTGCGGGCATAGCGCGGGATGCTGATCGCTCCGATCGACGCGGTCACCGAAACCGGCCCGGATCTGGTGGGAACGACTTCGTCGCGAATGCCGGCCAGGAACCGTTCGGCCGCGACATTGGTGTCGTCGACGGTGCAGTTGCGCAGGATCAGCCCGAATTTGTTGCCGGAGAAACGTCCCAGCACATCGCCGGCGCGCAGCCGGACGCGGATGCGCTTTCCGATCTCGGCAATCACGGCATCCGCGACGTCGAAGCCGAACGCGTCATTGATGCGGGCCAGATGATCGATGCCGATCAGCATGAACGCACAGGACGAGCGGGATCGCGCGGCCTCCTCGATGCTCTCCGCCAGCGCGGCGACCAGATGCGTGCGGTTGAGTTCACCGGTGAGCGGATCGTGCCGCGACAGCCGCATCAACTGCTCGTCGCGGGCGTGACGCTCATTGTTGATGCGGACCACGCCGTGCGCCAGCGCCGGTTTGCCGTCCGGCCCCGCATACCAGCAGCCGGTCTCCTCGATCCAGATTACGGGCGCCGAGGTCGAGGTTCTTACGCCGTATTCGATCCGGTAGTTGACCCCCTCGCCGCTCCGCGCCGGCGGCGACTGCGCGAGCGCGTCGGCCCGGATCGAACGCGTCGGCTCGATCAGCTTCGCGAACTCAGTGGCGTTTGCCAGCGTTTCCAGCGGGATGTCGGTGAACACCGCGCCGGCATTGTCGCTCCAGGCGATGCTGTCGGCTGCCACGTCCCAGACGAAGGCGGCTTGTCCGAGCGAGGCGAGAATGCTGGCGGCTTGCGGGACAGCGGGCATCGGTTGCCTCGATTCGGGACACCGGGTGATTCCCGATTGCCTGAGGATAGTGGCTGTTTCGAATCGCAGGCTAGGCAAAGTTCATAAATAATCCGGAAACCACGTTTTACGGACTTCCCAAACCGGCCGGGAACGAAACGGAAGGGAACGGCATAGGCCTTGCGAGGATCGGATCGCAGTGGGGCTTAACGTCCCGAAACGTGACAGTTTTAGCCGGTTACGGTGTGCGATGCTGGATATCGATCGAACGGAAGAGATCCTGGATGGCGACTTCGTCGACGCTGACGAACCCGCCTGCATGGAACTCGTGCCCGTCGCCCAGTCCGTGCAATGGGCGCCGAGGCAGGCCACGCCGCGCCCGGACCCAAGCTTCCTCGCCCACTTGATGGCTACCGCCGATGAGGCCCCGCAGACCCGCAGCCTGCGGCAGGCGTCGCTGGCGGACGCGCAGAGCGCCTACGGCGCCAGCCGGGGCGCCCGCTGCGGCACCGGCTTCAGAACCCGTCAGACGATATAGCTTATCGCTGAGGCGTATCCGGCTTGTCCGGCGAGGGTGTCGGGCCGGTACCCGGCTGAATTGCCGGCGACGGCAGTTCCGGTGACGGCGGCTCTGCCGGCGGGATTTTCGCCGCAGCCGGCTCGGGAGCACTGGCGGGCGGCACCGGCGTCGGTGCGGGTTGGACCGGTTTCGGCTCAGGATGATCCAGCAAAACGGATTCGGCGACCGAAGCGGCCGGCGGAACGGCGGCCGCGGGTGGAACGGCGGCCGGCGGAGCGGTCGGCTTCGGCGCGGGTTCAGGCGCCGGCTCGGGTTCGGGCGCGGGCGCCTCGGCTTTTGCCGCACCCTTTCTCGACGGCGCAGGCGCTGCGACTGCAACGGTACGGCGCCGCGTGCGCAGGGCGAGGCCGGACAGGAAATCCACCAACGCCAGCGCGGTCAGCAGGAAAAAGGTCGAGGTGCCGAACTTCGGCCACATCACGAATTCCGCCGCGGCCGCGCCAAACACGATCAAGGAGAGCAGATGGTCGGTGAGATATTTTGCGCCGGGCCGCGCGCCCTTGATGACTTCGGCGAGCAGCAAAAGGATGCCGAGCGTCAGCAGCACGTCGCTCAGCGTCACCGTCCATTCCGCGCCTGACACCAGCGCCAGTTTCACCAGCGGATCGGTGAACGATACGCCGGGCATCAGGAAGACGATGATGTTGTAGATCGCGAGCGGAATCAGGAGCAGCGGAAAACCGACCATGGGTATCGCGCCTTGCTAGGAAAACCGGAATGTTCCAGGGCGAATCACACTGCTTCACCGCGGGAACCGTTGGCCCACTCGTTGGCCAAATTCGGGCAGGCGCCGACAATCACGGCGCCTGGACCCGCGTCCGGTCAGGATTCCTTCTTCGCCTTGAGGACCTGACGGCCCTTGTACATGCCGGTCTTCAGGTCGAGGTGGTGCGGACGGCGGAGTTCGCCTGAATCCTTGTCCTCGGCATAGGTCGGCTTCTTCAGCGCGTCCGCCGAGCGGCGCATGCCACGCCGCGAGGGCGATGTTTTTCTTCTGGGAACGGCCATAACGGTCCTCTAGGGGTGTTGTTGGAGGCATCGTCCAAAGTTCGGACGGCGCGCCACACGCGTTCGCGCACGGGCTGCGATGCCGATAAGGTCGCGCTTATAGAGGATGGCATGGCGTAAAGCTAGGCCAGCCGGCGGTTAAATTGGCCGAAAATTGGCTCAAAAGGCACGATTTTCGTTCCAGCACCGCTGCAGGGCTGCGGCATTGGCCCGCGCCATGTAGGTCCCGGCCAATCGCCGCACGCCGGGGCCGGGATTGCGGGCGCTGCGCCTGACCGGATTGGGCAGGATCGCCGCCAGCAAGGCGGCCTCCCGCGCCGATAACGACGCCGCCGAACGGCCGAACGCGTATTGCGACCCCGCCTCCGCCCCGAACTGCCCGGACGGGCCGAGTTCGGCGATGTTGAGGTAGATTTCCAGGATCCGCTGCTTGGACAGCACGAGATCGATCCACATCGCCAACGGCAGTTCCAGGCCCTTGCGGATCACGCTGCGGCCGGGCCACAGAAACAGGTTCTTGGCGACCTGCTGGGTGATGGTCGAGCCGCCGCGCTGCGGCTCGCCGTCCTCGGCATCCTCGATCGCGTCCTGCAGCGCGTCCCAATCGACCCCGTGATGGCTGCAGAATTTGGCGTCCTCGGACCCCACCACCGACCGCGGCAAATAGGGCGAAATCGCCTTGAAATCGATCCATTGCCGCGACACCGGCTTGCCCGTGAGCCAACGCCAGGCCATCAGCGCCGAGACCGGATGGCCGGCGCTGTAGAACGGCGTCACCAGATAGGGCAGCAACAGCACCGCCAGCAGCAACAGCAGCAAAATTCGGACAATGCGCAAATCGGGTGTTCCGGATGAGCCACAGGGCGGCCAATAAGACCTCCACGCGCGTGACATCTCCATGATATTCCGCGCGTTTTCCAGCACTTTTAGGGCGCTGTGACCGAGGTCATGGAATTGACGAAGCCGTTGTCATCAACGATTGTCCGGCCAACTCGATCTGGAGCTATTCTTGATGACGACCGCCACTGCCGATTTTTCCAAACGACTGGACCAGACCGCGGAAGACACCGAAGCGCTGCTGGCGAAGCTTTTGTCCGACACGCTGCTGCCCGACGAGATCGCCCGGCCGAAGCGGCTGATGGACGCCATGCGCTACTCCAGCCTCAATGGCGGAAAGCGGCTGCGCCCTTTTCTGGTGGTGGAAAGTTCCGCCGTGTTCGGCGTTCCGCGCGACGCGGGCCTTTTGGTCGGCGCCGCGCTGGAATGCATCCATTGCTATTCCCTGATCCATGACGACCTGCCGGCGATGGACAACAGCGACCTGCGCCGCGGCCGGCCCACGCTGCACAAGAAGACCGACGACGCCACCGCGATCCTTGCCGGCGACGCGTTGCTGACGCTGGCATTCGACATCGTCACCCGCGACGAGATCCACAGGGATGCCAATGTCCGCCTGCTGCTGACGCGGGCGCTGGCGCGGGCGTCCGGCATTGGCGGCATGGTCGGCGGCCAGATCCTCGACCTCGCCGGCGAAGGCCGGTTCGGCGACCGCGAGCCGGTCGACGTGGCGCGGCTGCAGCAAATGAAGACCGGCGCGCTGCTGCGCTATGGCTGCATCGCCGGCGCCATCCTCGGCCAGTCCACGGACAAGGAATACCAGGCGCTCGACGATTACGGCCGCGCGCTCGGCGAGGCCTTCCAGATCGCCGACGACCTGCTCGACGTCGAAGGCGACGCCGCCGCCCTCGGCAAGCCGGCCGGCGCCGATGCCGCGCTCGGGAAGACCACCTTCGTCACCCAGCTCGGGATCGACGGCGCCAGACAGCGCGTGAACGACCTGCTGGCGCGGGCGGATTCGGCACTTTCGGTGTTCGGCGCCAAGGGCGATATCCTGCGGGCTGCCGCACGCTTCGTCGCGGAGCGCAAGAACTGACCCCGATCATAGGCGCGGGATGAACAAGGAATTCGAGGATCACCTTGTTCGTTTCCGCAACTGGCCGCTGCCGGTCCGCGTCGTCTACGCGAGACCGCGGACCTTCATTGCGATCGCGGCCGGCATCGCCGTTTTCCTGCTGCTGCCCGATACAAGGCGGCTGGTGACCCGTCTCGTTATCGGCTGGGATGCATTCGCCACCCTGTATATCGTGCTCGCCTACAGCATGATGCTGCGCTCCGGCGTCGCCTATATCCGCCGCAACGCCGTGCTGCAGGACGACGGGCGTTTCGTGCTGCTGCTGCTCACCGCGCTCGGCGCCTTTGCCAGCCTCGCGGCCATCGTGTTCGAGCTCGGCGCCTCGAAGGGCAACCCCGCCGGGCTGATCCTCGCCATCGTCACCATCGCGCTGTCGTGGACGCTGGTTCACACCTCGTTCGCGCTGCACTACGCGCACGAGTTCTATCGCAGCGAAAAGCCCGGCGGCCTGCAGTTTCCGAGCGGCGAGACGCATGTCGAGGCGGATTACTGGGACTTCGTCTACTTCTCGTTCGTGATCGGCATGACCGCGCAGGTTTCCGACGTCGGCATCACCGACAGGATCATCCGTCGCACCGCGACCGTGCACGGCATCATCTCGTTCGTGTTCAACACCGCACTGCTTGCACTGATGGTCAACATCGCCGCCAGTGCGATCTGACCGCCTGCAGACTTTCGCGTCCCGCAAAAATCAGGCCCCGGACACCCCTGCCGTTTGGCGGAGATTCCGGGGCCTGTGGTTATCTGGTGACACGTGGCTGTGGCTTACGGGCACACGCCCGACATGATCGCCCCGTAGGAGTGGCACCCAGTTGCACGCTCCTGGCCCGTCAACGGCCGGCCCTGGGCGGACATCCCCGGCGCATTCGGATTACCGGCAGGATAACCACCCTGCACGCGAGGCGCTCTGATGACGACTCGCTCGCCCGGAACGCGCGCGGCTGCCGGCGCATTTCTTGTTTCCGGCCTGTCGCGCTTGGCGACCGGCTTTTTTTCGCGGCGCTTCTCGCACTCGTTGTCGTCGTTGAGGAACGAACCGGCGGCGCAAGTGATCCTGGTGCAGCGCTCGCCGTCAGCCTTGTAACCGTGCTCGCAGACCAGCGGGCAGACCCGCGCCGACTTCAGCTTGATGGTGTCGAGCGCATCGGTGGAAGCCAGCCTGGTATCGAGCTTGGTGCCGGCATAACGGTTGAACTGCGTCAGCGAACGCTGCGAGGCGGCGCTCCAATTGCCGTCGGTTGAGCCGGTGAGGCAGCCGACGCGGCGCAGTTCGGCCTGCACCGACTTGGTAACGTCCGCCTGCGGCGGTCCGGCATCCAGCGCGGCCACCGTCACGGCCTTGTCGCTCGCAGCCTTGTCTGCAGCAGCCTTCTCGCTGGCTGCCTTGTCCGCCGCAGCATTGTCGGCGACGGCCTTTTCGGCAACGAGGCGCTTCTGCTCAGCCGCGGCGGCCTGCTCCTGCGCTACCACCTTGGCCTTTTCCGCCGCGATCCGTGCCTGCTCGGCCGCCTTCGCTTCGGCTTCGGCCTTTGCCTGCTGCGCCTTCTGGGCGCCCTCGGCGGCGAGCCGGGCCCGCTCCTGCTCGGCCTGCCGCGCCTTTTCGGTCGCGGCGACGCGGGTGTCTTCGGCAGTGAGCTTGTCGAGCTGCAGCTTGGCAAGGCTGGCATAGAAGCCATCAGGATACTGCGCCAGGAACGCGTTGAGCGCGCTCTTGTTGCCGATCTGCAGCGCCAGTTCGTAGTCGCGGCGCGCTTCGGCCTGCGCACTGAGCGCGGGCGCCGCAGGCGCGGCTGCCGCAGGGCGCGCCGGCGCCGGCACCAGCGGCACGTCGTCACCGCCGAGCGAGCCGTACACAAATGGTTCCTGCTTGTTGCCGGTGGTCTTGAGCACCTCGTCGCGGACAAAGCCGAAGGCCCGGCGCACATCCAGCCCCGGCTTGGTCAAATGCTGTGACAAAGCTGCCGTGAACGGGCTGTTCTTGCCGTCGCCGTCGGCGGCCGTCGAACCCGCCTTGGCCGAATAGGCGATCAGGACGTTCGGGCTGGTCGGCTCGACCTTGGCCAGACCCTGCCCGATCGCGCGCGAAGCCACCGTCCGCTTCATGGTCCTGGAAAACGGATTATCGCGGCAGGCGTCGAGGATCACCAGACGCAATTTCTTGGCCGGCTCCATCGCGACCAGGATGCGGTCGAGCGACAGTGCCTCGTCATAGACGTCTGTGTCGCGTTCCAGCTTTGCGTCCACCGGGATCAGGTAGTTTCCGCCGTCTACCTCGATGCCGTGGCCGGCGTAATAGACGACGGCGATATCGGCATCGCGGGCGCGGTCGGCAAAGTCGCGCAGCGCGCGCCGTGTGTCGATGGCGGAGAGATCCCGGCGGGAATCGACGACATCGAAGCCGGCTTCTTTCAGCGTCGCTGCGATCCTGGTGCTATCGTTAACCGGATTGGAGAGCGGTGCGACATTCTGGTAGGCGGAGTTGCCCAGCACCAGCGCCACGCGCTTTTCGGCAAGAGCCGGCCCGCAGACCAACAGGGATGCCGCCGCCGCCAGCATCCATCGAAACAATCCTAAAGATCCAGATTTAACCATGACACTTCCGGAGCCTCGCACTTTCTACCACACCGGACTGCCTATCAGAGGCAGCAGCCGGACTTTGTGAGTTACGTCACGATCCACGCGGACGTGAATCGCACTTTTCTCTTCGTTAGTCGGCCCAGCGCCCCGGCGGTTCGCCCAACGCGGGATCACGTTTTCCGGCCGGGTTCCCGACCGCATATCGCCCCCCGGCGGCGGGCGTCTATTCCCCGCATTTGGTACTCAGCCTGACACGACATGTTCGTGATATTGCGGCAGATCGTCGATGATCGCAAACCAGGGCGCCTTCGAGCCTGTGAAGATGTGAGCCGTCGGGCGGATCGAGGGAACGTCGACCAGCGTGCCCATGGCGACATGGACAAAGGCGCCGTCGCGCACCACGGAGTAGAGTAACGACGCGCAGCGCTCGCAATGCGCGTTGTGGTTCGCCTCGTCGCCATAAGTCTTGAGGTTGGTTTCGCCCCTGGTGACACTGAGCCTGTCGCGCGCGATGCCGGCGAAAGGCTTGAACGCTGCGCCGGTGGTGCGCCGGCAGTTCGAGCAATGGCAGTTCATCGCGTAGGCGAATTCGTCAGCCACGGCATAGCCCACCGCGCGGCAGTAGCATTCTCCGACCAGAATGCGAGCATTCGATTTCAGTGAACCCGTCACGTCCAGTCCCTCGCACCTGTGATGAAGTCACCCATAGCGCAATCAACGCGTTCGTGGCTTAATTCAACCGAACAAATTTCTTTTCGCCGGGAGGAATTGCCGTGAGTCACGACCGATCGACCGTGGAAGCCGTGGTCAAGAACTACTTCGATGGCCTGTATGAAGGCGATGCCGACAAGCTCGGTGCAATGTTCGATTCGTCGGCCGATTTGCGCTGGCTGGAGAAGGGCGAATTGCAGGTGCTGACGGTGCCGAACTGGCTCGACCGCGTGCGCAAGCGGCCGTCGGCAAAGGCGGAAGGAAAACCGCGCGAGGATTTCATCGTCACGATCGATCGCTCCGATGACCAGACCGCCTTCATCAAGGTGCGCTGCCAGCTGCCGCCGCGTTATTTCACCGACTATCTGGTGGCGATGAAGCTGAACGACGGCTGGAAGATCGTTTCGAAATCGTACCGCTACGATCTGCGCGAGTAGAATTACGAGCCGTCGCACCTGCATCCGCAGGCTCTCGGCTGGTACGGGGCAATGATCCGGCGAGTTCTCGGGCGTCGGTTATAAATTTGTCAGAGACGGCCTGAAACCGATGGCGCCGCATCCATGGGCAGCCTCCCTCCGCAATTGACCTCGCGGATTTTCCTTGCGAAGGGGGGCTGTCATGGAAGCCAAATTTCAGATTTTCTTGATCCTGCTGGCGGTGCTGGCCGGCACCACGCTCTTGGCGCGGCGGATCAACGTCGCGCCGGCCATCCTGCTGATGGTCGCCGGCATTGCCCTCGCTTTCGTGCCCGGCATGCCGGTCGTGGAACTGCCGCCCGAAATCGTGCTGCTGATGGTGTTGCCGCCGCTGATCTATTCGGCGAGCGTCGCCATGAGCTGGCGCGAATTCAAATCCAATCTCCGGCCGATCATACTGCTGGCAGTGGGCTGCGTGATCTTCACGGCCTTCATGGTCGCCGCCGCGACGCATTACCTTATCGGACTGCCCTGGAGCGTCGGATTCCTGCTGGGCGCGATCGTCGCCCCGCCGGACGTGGTGGCACCGCTGGCAATTGCCCGGAAACTGGGCATGCCGCGCCGCATCCTCATCGTACTCGAGGGCGAAGGGCTCGCCAACGACGCCACGGCATTGATCCTCTACCGGTTCGCGGTGGCAGCGATTTCGACCGGACTGTTCTCGCTGCCAAAGGCCACCGGCACCTTCGCGGTCATCGTCGTCTGCGAGATCCTGTTCGGGCTCGCGATCGGCTGGCTCTCCCTGCGCGCACGGCACCGCACGCGGGATCCGCAGATCGAGATCACGCTGTCGCTCCTGACGCCCTACCTCGCTTTCTGGATCCCCGAACACCTCGGCGGTTCCGGCGTGATCGCAACCGTCGCCTGCGGGCTCTACATGAGCTGGAACGGACCGCTGCTGATTTCCGCAGCGACCCGCCTGCAAGGCATTTTCTTCTGGGACCTCGTGATCTTTCTGGTCGAGGGCATGCTGTTCCTGCTGACCGGATTCCAGATGCGGCAGGTATTCGAGAAGTCCAAGGCGTTTCCGCTCCAGGAAATCATGTTCACGACGGCACTGGTCGTCGTCATCGTCATCATCGCCCGATTCGCCTGGGTCTACCCTGCAGTCTACCTGCCCCGCGTCCTGAGCAAGCGATTGCGTGAACGGGATCCGGCGCCATCCTGGCGGGTCACGTTCGTGCTGGGCTTCACCGGCGTGCGCGGCGCGGTGTCGCTCGCTGCCGCACTCGCTCTGCCGCTCGCGCTGCCGGGCGGTGAAGGCTTCCCTTATCGCGACATGATCCTGTTCGTCGCCTTCGGCGTCATCTTCATCACGCTCGTCGGGCTTGGCTCGAGCTTGCCGCTGGTGGTGCGATGGCTCGGCCTCGCCGGGGACGGCCGCAAGGAATATATCGCGGAACATGAATCCGAAATCGCGGCGCGGCGCGAGGCGCTTCATGCCGCGCTGAAGTCGCTCGATGCCATCACCGACGACCGCGAACTCTCCGACGAGGTCGTCAAGCTGTTGCGCGCACGGCACGACATCCGCAGCAACCAGCTTCCGGATTCGCTCGACCCCAACGGTCACGACATCTCGGCGGCCGGTACCGCGCTGACCCGCGAACTGATTGCCTCCGAGCGCGTGTTCATCCACGCGCTGCTGCGCGACGGCAAGATCACCGACGAAACCAGGCGGCGGATCGAGCGCGACCTGGATCTGGAGGAGGCCAGCCTGAGCAACCGGGAGTATCGGAAGATTCCGTTGTAGGCGCGTCCGGCTTTCCAGCCGAGCCCGTCATTCCGGGATGGTCCGAAGGACCAGACCCGGAATCTCGAGCTTCCGGGTTCGATGCTGCGCATCGCCCCGGAATGACGAAAGCTAGCTGGCCTCCTAGCTACTCCGCCGCCGCGTTTCGCCCCGGGTGCCCGACATAGCCCGCGGGATCGCCGAAGCGCTCGATCATGACCGCGGTCAGGTCCTTGGCCTTGCTGGTGACGCAGGCGCCCGAGCGCACCGCATAGCGATCCTGATGCTTGAGATGCGGCGGCGCCACGCCCTGCTGCAGCGCGCGGGCGGCGTCCATGACGAGCTTGCGGAAGTGCATGATGCCGAGATCGGTCGGGCCGAGATGTTCGCGGGTGCGGTCGGCGATCGGGCCCTGGCTGTCCTGCACGGCGGCGTCCTGTTCGGAGACGCCCTTGATGCCGGTGTAGCTGGAAGTCTTCTGCAGCTTGCGATCGATCAGGTAATCGTTCGACTTGTTGCGCAGCGGGACATAGTTCTCGTCGACCACGGCCATGACGCCGTTGCCGCGGTCGTAGCCGTCGCGCTCGGCCTGCGTCAGCGGGCGTTCCGGATTCCAGGCGTAGGTGTAGATCCAGCAGTTGGTATCGGTGACCGGCACAAAACTCTGGCCAAAGATGTTCTCGCCCGGCATCGAGCTTGGCGCATAGGCGTGGAACGGCATCAGGAACTGGGCGATGCGCCAGTAGATGTTGTCGGTTCCGGTCAGTCGTCCGCCCGCGACGACGAGACCGGCATCATGCGGGTTGATCTTGATCACCGGGCGCGGGTCCTCGGCGATCCATCGCATGTGGTCGGTCGCGACCCGCGTCAGCGGATTCACAAAATGCTTCTTGATGTCGAGGATCTCGTTCTCTTCCTTCTCGAAGGACAGATGCGCAAAGGTGAAATGCGCGGTGTCGATCGAGCCTTCGACCGCCTGCACCCAGTTGCAGTCCTGCCATTTCTTGGTGACATAGCGATGCGACGGCGGCACCAGCGCCATTTCCAGCGCGGGCAATTCGGGCATCTGCTCGATTGGACCCATATAGGCCCAGATCATGTCGCCCCATTCGCGCACCGGATAGGACTTGATGCGGATCAGGTCCTTGGCGTTGAGGTCGGGATAGGAGGTCGGCATGTCGACGCAGCGGCCGTCGGTATCGAACTTCCAGCCGTGGTAGACGCAGCGGATGCCACATTCCTCGTTGCGCCCGAGCCAGAGATTGGCGCCGCGGTGCGGACAGTATTGATCGATGACGCCGACCACGCCGCGCGTATCGCGGAAGGCGAGCAGTTCCTCGCCCATGACGACGATCTTCTTCGGCGTCCCGTCGGCGTCAGGCAATTCCGCCGACAACAGCACCGGTATCCAGAACCGGCGCAGCAATTCGCCCATCCCCGTCCCCGAACCGCTCTCGGTGAGGAATTTGTTGTCTTCTGCGCGGAGCATGGGGCGAACCTCCGGATTGATTATTGCTTTTGGCCAAGACTGACGCAGTCGCGGCGGGGCGTCAACGCAGCATCTTCGTAGGGCGGATTAGCGAAGCGTAATCCGCCGCCATCGCACGAGATGGCGGATTACGCTTCGCTAATCCGCCCTACGAAATTAAACCGGCCGTTCGCCCTTCACCGTCACCCGCGTCCCCGACCGCGTGTGCGGCCAGTAGTCCCACATCGCGCGGTGCTGGGCGCAGCGGTTGTCCCAGAACGCGATCGCATTTTCGGTCCAGCGGAAGCGGCACTGGAATAATGGATTCTCGGCGTGCTGGTAAAGATAGGCCAGCATGGCGTCGCTCTCGTCGCGGGGGATGCCGACGATATAGCGCGTGAAGCCGCGGTTGACGTAGAGCGCCTTTCTGCCCGTCACCGGATGCGTGCGCACCACCGGGTGTTCGGCGCGCGGATATTCCGGACGGTCGGCGACGCCGTAATTGGCGTAGAGGCCGCGATAGGTCTGCTCGCCGTCGTGCAGCGCGGTGAGCCCGTCGAGATAGGTCTTCATGCGGTCCGACAGCGACTCATAGGCGGCGTACATGTTGGCGAACAGCGTGTCGCCGCCGCGCGGCGGGCATTGCTTGATGTAGAGGATCGAGCCCATCGGCGGCTCGACGTCGCAGGACACGTCGCTGTGCCAGCCCTCACCGTTGGCGCGCGGCGAATCCTTGTCGGCATAGATCCTCATCAGCGCCGGATCGCCCTCGTTGGGCGCCGCCGGATGGACGTGCAGTTCGCCAAACTTGCGGCCGAAGGCGAGGTGCTGGTCGGGACTGATGTGCTGGTCGCGGAAGAAGATCACGAGGTTTTCGGCGAGCGCCCGGTGGACTTCGTCCATCTGCCGGTTGGAGCGCGAATCGTCCGAAACGAGCTTTGCAATGTCGACGCCGGAAATTTCCGCGCCGATGATCGGTGTGAGCTGCTCGACGCCGATAGTCTCGTAGGGTTCGGCTTCGCCGGCGATGTGGCGATAGCGCGGACCCTGCTTGCTGGACAACGAAGACATCGGCGCTCTCCCAATCATTTTTGATTGGGATCATCGTAGCCCGGATGGAGCGAAGCGCAATCCGGGATCAGCTATCAGCGCGCGGGAAGTCCCGGGTTTCGCTTCGCTTCACCCGGGCTACGGACTTATTCCGCCGCGGTGGTCTCCGGCGTCTTGGCGCCCGCGCCGTAGCGCTGGTCGATGTAGTCGATCACCAGTGCCTTGAAGTCGGCGGCAATCGTCGGGCCGCGCAGGGTGCGGAATTTCTTGCCGTCGACGAACACGGGCGCGGCCGGGGCTTCGCCGGTGCCGGGCAGCGAGATACCGATATTGGCGTGCTTGGATTCGCCGGGGCCGTTGACGATGCAGCCCATGACCGCGACGTTGAGTTGCTCGACGCCGGGATACTGCGTCTTCCAGCCCGGCATTTCCGTACGGATGAAATCCTGGATCGAGCGCGCCAGCTCCTGGAACGTGGTCGAGGTGGTGCGGCCGCAGCCGGGGCAGGCCGCGACCAGCGGCACGAAGGTGCGGAAGCCCATGGTCTGCAGCAATTCCTGCGCGACCTGTACCTCAAGGGTGCGATCGCCGCCCGGCTCGGGTGTCAGCGAAATGCGGATGGTGTCGCCGATACCGTCCTGCAGCAGGATGCCGAGTGCGGCAGAGGAAGCAACGATGCCCTTCGAGCCCATGCCGGCTTCGGTGAGGCCGAGATGGATCGCGTAGTCCGAACGCGAGGCGAGCGTCTGGTAAACGGCGATCAGATCCTGCACGGCGGAAACCTTTGCCGAGAGAATCATCTTGTTCTTGGGCATGCCGAGTTCTTGCGCCCGTGCCGCCGACAGAAGCGCGGACTGCACCATGGCCTCGCGCGTCACGGCGCGGGCATCGCGCGGATTCGGCGAAGCGGTGTTCTCGTCCATCAGCTTGGTCAGCAGTTCCTGGTCGAGCGAGCCCCAGTTGGCGCCTATCCGGACCGCCTTGTTGTTCTTGTTGGCGATCTCGATGATGTCGGCGAACTGGGTGTCGCGCTTGTTCTTGAAGCCGACATTGCCGGGATTGATGCGGTACTTGTCGAGCGCCTCGGCACAGGCCGGATATTCGGCGAGCAACTTGTGGCCGATGTAGTGGAAATCGCCGATCAAAGGCGTGGTGATGCCGCGCTTGCGCAGGCCATCGCGGATGTGCGGAACGGCGGCGGCGGCCTCCTCGCGGTCGACCGTGATGCGTACCATCTCGGAGCCGGCGCGCGACAGCGCCGCGACCTGCGCGATGGTGCCTTCGACATCGGCGGTGTCGGTGTTCGTCATCGACTGCACGACGATCGGGGCACCGCCGCCGACGGCGACATTGCCGACCATCACCTGGGTGGTTTTATGCCGGGCCCTGGGGCCGGCGATGTCATCTTGCGGGATCATTTCGGGCTTGTTCATGGGGGTCTCGAATATCAGGTTTTGATGACATTCACCAAGGGGGCGGCAAAGGCGCAGTGCGCCTCGTCACACAATGAAACTTTGTTTGTCTACTCAATGGCTTACATCGGCCACGGCGATCGAAAGCAAGGCCAAAAGCCCGATCTTCCCTTACCCGCTATATTGGACAGGAATCGCGGAATTGAAAGGGCGGGCGTTCCTCCCGCCGCCTTTTCATAGCCCGATCAGGGGCCTAGCATCACCCCAAAATAACGGGAGGCAACCATGTCGGGGCGGAACGAACTCATCTCCACCGCGGAACTCGCTGATATGCTGGGTCAGGCGGACCTGCGCCTGTTCGATTGTACCACTTATCTCGAACCGGCCCCCGAAGGCAGCAGCCAGCCTTATCTCGCCGTGCCCGGGCGACATACCTTCGAGGCCGGGCATATTCCTGGCGCGGACTTTCTCGATTTGCAGGGCGATTTCTCCGATCACGATACTACGCTTCGCTTCATGATGCCGGATGCCGCGCATCTCGAACACGCCTTCGGCCGCCACGGCGTGTCCAACGGCAGCCGGGTGGTGCTGTACAGCATCGGTACGCCGATGTGGGCGACGCGGTTCTGGTGGATGCTGCAATCGCTCGGCTTTGCGAACGCCGCGGTGCTCGACGGCGGGCTCGACAAATGGAAACTCGAGGGCCGGCCGCTCGAGACCGGGCCGGCCAAAGGATATCCGCCGGCGACGTTCACGGCAAAGCCGGAGAGCGGATTTTTCGTCGACAAGCACCAGACGCTGGCTGCCACCTCCGAACGCGGCACCGTCGTCGTCAACGCGCTCGGCCCGCAGTTCCACAAGGGACTGGAGCCCAGCCGCTACGGCCGCCCCGGCCGCGTGCCCGGCAGTTGCAACGTGTCGGCGGCGACCTTGCTGGATCCGCAAACCAAGGCGTTCATCCCGCTGGCGGAGGCCGAAGCGAAGTTCAAGGCGCAGGGCATTACCAAGGACAAGCGCGTGGTCGCCTATTGCGGCGGCGGCATCTCGGCGACGGTTGATCTGTTCCTGCTGCACCGGCTCGGCTACGACAACCTCACCCTCTACGACGGTTCGATGGGCGAATGGGCCAAGGATACCTCGCTGCCGATCGAGACGGGTTAGGCCCAGTCTCTCCCCGTCATTCCGGGATGGTCCGAAGGACCAGACCCGGAATCTCGAGATTCCGGGTTCGCATCTGCGATGCGCCCCGGAATGACGGAGGAAACGCTACGCCGGGACGTTCGGATCGGGCATGACCTTCGGATCTGGCTTGTTGACGAGATAGAGCCCGGCGATCACCAGCACCGCCGCGACACCGAACGCGATCGTCAGCGTGTCGTGCATGATGAAATACGCCGCGATGACGCCGAACAACGGCGTGACGAAAGTGAACGACGACAGCTTGCTCGCCGAGTAAGTTTTTATCAGCGCAAACCAGATCACGAAGGTGCATCCCACCACCCAGAACGCCTGATAGGCCAGCAGCGAGATCGACAGCGCACTCGGCATGTGGTCGATCTTCTCGCCGAACAGCAGCGACGCGCAGCCGAGAATCGGGATCGACACCGCGACCTGATAGCTGAGCGCCTTTTCCGGCGCCGCGTTGCGCAGCTTGGTGCCCTTGGCGATCAGCGTGGTCGCGCCCCACAGCGCGCCGCCGGCGACCACCAGCAGGTCGCCGAGCAATACCGTCGCATCGACATTGGGCTGCGGCACGCCGATCGCGAGCGCGACACCCGCAAAGCTCAGGCCCAGCCCGCTCCATTGCAGAAGACTCAGCCGCTCCCCCAGAAACTGATAGGAGCCGAGCGCGACGAAGAACGGCGCGGTGTAGAGAAACACCGCCGCGCGCGACGCCGTCGTGAACACCAGCCCGGAGAAGATCAGCACGAACTCGATGCCGAACAACGTGCCTGCGAACAGGCCGGGCCACAGCGAGCCGTCCCGTTCGAAGAATTTCACCCCGCGCAGCCAGCCGGCGATCAGCATGACCGGCAGGGCGCCGGCGGAGCGGATCAGCGCCTGCAACATCGGCGGCACGTCGGGCAGCGCCAACTTCACCGCGATCTGGTTGAAGCCCCAGCTCAGGCACAGCATCAGCACCAGGGCGATCGCACCCGGGCCGAGCGCTCGCCCATGGGACGGAGATATCTTTTCGGCGGGCATCGTTCCTCGTGGCGCGGCTTTAACGCCGCGTTGTTGTTATTTTTGACAGTGCGCGCAGGTGCCGGCGATCTCGACAACGGAAAGCTTTGGCGCGAAGCCGGACGCCCGCGCCGCCGCGTTGAGGCTTTGCGCCACTGGAGCAGCGGGAATTTCGCCGACCGAACCGCAATGGTCGCAGATCAGGAACGCCACCATGGAGGTCTCGTCATGGTCGTGCGCGCAGGCGAGGAAGGCGTTGCGGCTCTCGATGCGGTGGACGAGGCCGTTCTCCATCAGGAAATCGAGCGCGCGGTAGACCGTGATGGGCGCCGGCCGCGGCATCGATTTGGCGAGTTCGTCGATCACCTCGTAGGCGCCGAGCGGCCGGTGGCTCGACAATAGCGCCTGCAGCACCTGACGCCTTATCGGGGTGAATTTCTGTGCCCGGCGCGCGCAAACCGCCTCCGCATGCGCGATCGCTTCCGCGGTGCAGCGGCCGTGATCGTGGTCTGGAGCTGGGAAAGTCGGCTTGGTCAGGGTCATCGCGGGGCCTTGGTAGCATTTTGGCAACCAAACCCAAAGCCCCGCGCGTAGCGGGTTCCAGCCATGTTCTACGGGCGGGTCACGTCCTTGTTAACGTCCGATGCGGAATTAATGAGCTAGCTTATTATATGGTAAGCTTATGGAGGCTGGCACGATGCGTGGTCCCGTGGACATGAACTTCCTGTTTACGCTCGGCGAGGTGCAGCGAATGGTGCGCGCCTATGCGGACAAGCAGGCGGCGCGCTACGGCATTACCCGCGCGCAGTGGGCGGTTCTGGCCAAGGTCGAACGCACCGAGGGGCTGAAGCAGTCCGAACTCGCCGAGATGATGGATATGCAGCCGATCACGCTGACGCGGTTGATCGACAAGCTCTGCGACAATGGCTGGATCGAGCGCCGCGGCGACGAGAACGACCGCCGCGTCAACCGGCTCTATCTCCGCAAGGCCGCCCGCCCGCTGCTCGGCAAGCTCTCCGGGCTGCGCTCCGAACTCACCGCGACCGCGCTGGAGGGCATCAACCCCGCCGATGCCCACCGCCTGCTCGCCCAACTCGACCTGATCAAGGAAAACGTCCGCAACGCGATCCAGAATCCGGCGAACGAACCTCCGCGAAAGGAGCAGCGCTATGGCTGATCCCGTGCTGAAATTCCCGCCCGAACAGAAGGGCAATCCCGCTGCGCCGACATCGCCGCCGAAGGCCGCAGCCGAGCCGCGCCGCCGGCTGATGGCCGGCATGCGCCGATACCGCCGCTTCCTGCTGCTGGTGGTGCTGCCGCTGGTCGCAGCGGTCGCCGGCGTGACGTTCTATCTCAACGGCGGCCGCTACGTGACCACCGACGACGCCTATGTCGGCGCGCAGAAGGTGCTGATCACGCCCGATATCTCCGGCAAGATCGAGAAGGTCGTGGTCAAGGAGGGCCAGCAGGTCCGCGAGGGCGACGTGCTGTTCGAATTCGACCCGGTCCCGTTCCGCCTTGCGGTGGCGCAGGCCAAGGCCAATCTCGCGCAGGCCAAGGTCACCTATGACAATCTCACTGCAGACCTCAAGATCTACAGCCAGATGACCGACCTGTCGCAACAGGGCATGGATCTGAAGCGGCGCGACGTCGAGCGGAAGTCTTCACTGGTGAAGAACAATTTCGGCTCGCAGCTCGACCTCGACAATGCGGCGGCGGCGCTGGTGACGGCGAGCGCCCAGTTCCAGTTGCTGCAGCAGAAGATCGCGACTGCGAAAGCGCAATTGCTCGGCAATCCCGACCTCCCGATCGAGGAGTTTCCGGCTTATGCCCAGGCGAAGGCGGCGCTCGACCAGGCGCAGCGCAACCTCGACCACACCACGATGCGCGCCCCGATGGCCGGCACCGCGACGCAGGTTGAGCAGATCCAGCTCGGCCGCTTCGTGACGGCAGGCACGCCGGTGTTCAGCATCATCGACACCTCGAACCCCTGGGTCGACGCCAACCCGAAAGAATCCGATTTCACCTACGTCGCGGTCGGCCAGTCCGTCACGCTCGAGGTCGACGCCTTCCCCAATCACCCGTTCAAGGGAACGGTCGGCTCGCTGTCGCCCGGCACCGGCGCGCAATTTGCGATCCTGCCGCCGCAGAACGCGTCGGGCAATTTCGTCAAGGTGGTGCAGCGCGTGCCGGTGCGGATCTATTTCGACAAGAACGACAAGTACGTCCGCAAGCTCAAGGCCGGCATGAGCGTCTACACCACGATCGACACCAACCACCGCCGCTCGCTGTCGGCGCTGCTCGGCCTGTCGCCGGCGGCGGCGAACCAGGACCACGACTAGCGCCATGACCACGCCGGGCCAGCCATCGGCCTCCGTTCCCGGCCTGCGCCGGAACATGGTGACGATCTGCGCCATGACGGCGACCATCATGCAGGCGCTGGACACCACCATCGCCAACGTCGCGCTGCCCTACATGCAGGGTTCGCTGTCCGCCTCGCAGGACCAGATCAACTGGGTGCTGACGTCCTACATCGTCGCGGCCGCGATCATGACCGCCCCGGTCGGCTGGATCGCCAACCGCTTCGGCCGCAAGCGCATCTTCATCATCTGTTCTGCCGGCTTCACAATTGCTTCGGTGCTGTGCGGGCTGGCGCAGGACATTACCCAGATGGTGGTGTTCCGCCTGCTGCAGGGCGTGTTCGGCGCCGCGCTGGTGCCGCTGTCGCAGGCCGTGATGCTCGACTCCTATGCGCTGCATGAGCGCGCCAAGGCGATGGCGATCTGGGGCATGGGCGTGATGATGGGACCGATCATGGGCCCGTCGCTCGGCGCCTGGCTGACCGAAACCTATTCCTGGCACTGGGTGTTTTTCGTCAACCTGCCGTTCGGCATCATCACCGTGCTCGGCCTCGTCATCTTCATGGACGAGACCAAGCACAATCTCGAACTGCGCTTCGACTGGTTCGGCTTCACCGCGCTCGCCATCGCGATCGGCGCGCTGCAGCTTGCGCTCGACCGCGGCGAGCAGCTCGGCTGGCTGGAATCCAACGAGATCATCGCCGAGTTCATCATCGCCGGTATCGGCTTCTATTATTTCCTGGCGCACTCGCTGACGACCGACCGGCCGTTCATCCAGTTTGCCCTGTTCAAGGACCGGAACTTCGTCAGCGGCTGCGTGTTCATGGCCGTGATGGGTCTGGTGCTGTTCTCGACCATGGCGCTGTCCTCGCCGTTCCTGCAGAACGTGATCGGCTATCCTATCATCACCGCCGGGCTGCTGCTGGCGAGCCGCGGCTGCGGCACGTTCGTGGCGATGATGCTGGTCGGCCGCCTGATGCGCCATATCGAGGCGCGGACGCTGATCATCTCGGGCCTCAGCCTGACCGCCGGCTCGCTGTTCTACATGACCGGCTGGACCGACCAGACCGGCGCGACCGAGATCGTGGTCGTCAGCGTGATCCAGGGATTTGGCTTCGGCCTGGTGTTCGTGCCGCTTTCCACGGTCGCATTCCTGACGCTGCCCAATCATCTGCGCACCGACGGCACCTCGATGCTGACGCTGATGCGCAACGTCGCCAGCTCGATCGGAATCTCGCTCGTGATCGCGCAACTGACGCAGGGCTCGCGCTACACATATGCGGTGATGTCGGAGCACATCAATCCGTTCAATCACGCCCTGCAGATGCCTGTCGTGCGCGACATGATCAATCTCGGCACGGACCAGGGCCGCGCCCTGGCCGACGTGATGGTGAAAGTGCAGTCGCAGATCATCGCGTTCTCGCACGACTATCAGTTGGTGATGATCTTCACCGCCTGCGCGATCCCGCTCACCATCATGATCGGCTCGACCAGGGCCGTTCTTCGCGCGCAGTCGGCCAGGCCGGATCATGCGGTGGTCGAATAACCCCGCGACGAGCTAGGCTATTTCACCCCGCCCTGCTTGGCCTGCAGGCTCAGCCACATGCCGCCGAGCGACAGCGCGCCGCCGATCAGGTGAACCATGGTCGGCGCCTCGCCGAGAAACAGGATCGACAGCACCGCGCTGACGATCGGCCCGAGATAGAGGCTCAGCGAGGTCGACACCGCGCCGAACTTGCCGCCGAGATACGCGTAGGCCGAATAGGCAAACAGGCCGGGGACCACCCCCGCAAACAGATACACCAGTGCCGCACGACCGCTGAACGCGGCAGCCGGCGTATGCCACATTTCATGGATCGCGAAGGGCAGCGAGAACAGCGCGCCTGCTGCGGCGAACAGGCCGATGCGGGCCAGAAAGCTGACCCCGCTCGCGACGCGGTTTTGCATCAGCGTATAGCCAGCCCAGGCCAGCATCGCCATCAGTACCAGCAGGTCGCCGATTGCGACACCGCCTCCAATGGTGGTTTGCCCCTTCATGATGATCAGCGCCGCGCCCGCCAGCGAGACCAGCATGCCGATGATCTGGCTGCGATGGACGGCTTCCTGGCCCGATATGAAGGAAATCAGCAGCACCACCAGCGGCGAGAGCGCCATGATCAGGGAAAGATTGATGGCCGACGTCGTGACGCCCGCGACATAGACCGGACCGCCGCAGATGAACATGCCGAGGAAGCCGGCCACCACGATGCCGGTGCCCTGCCCGCGCAGCACGCCGGGCTTCTCCCGCAACGCCATGACGACCAGCGGCAAGAGGCCGAGCGCCACGATGCTCCAGCGAAAGAACGCTATCGAGAACGGGGGCACGCTGCCGGCGACGCCGCGCGCGAGGATCATGTTGGAAACCTGCGCGGTGGCAATCAGCAGGAAACCGAGCAGGCCCAACACTTCCTGCGTCTTGTTGCCGGCTTCCTTGGGTGGTTCGCTCATGCCGAGTTCAGTGCCTGCACGGTCGTGGCGATATTCGTCACGTGGCAGGGTATCGGCTCGCCATCACGGCGTCGAACGCATTCTGAATGACGTCAACCGGCGGCTTCAGACCGGTAAACAATTCGAAGGCATCGGCGGCCTGATAGACCGCGAGATCGCGCCCGGTCATCACGCTGGCGCCCTTGGCTTTCGCGGCGACGAGCAGCGGCGTCCATAGCGGCGTATAGACCGCATCCGCCACCCACAGGCCGCGATGCAGCAGCGCGTCCGGCACCGCCATGCCGCGATCCGGCAGCATGCCGACCGGCGTTCCATTGACGACGCCGGCGGCGCCCTGCAGCGCGCCAGCGACGTCATCGGCAACACGTGCTTGCAGACAGCCATTCAGTTGCGACGACAACGCCTCGGCCTTGGTGCGATCGGCGTCGAAGATATTGAGTTCGGTGACATCGAGGCTCGCCAGCGCGAAGGCGATCGCCTTGCCGACGCCACCGGCGCCGATCAGCGCGACTGCGCCATGTTTCGAGCCCGCAACGAGATCGGCGACCGCGCGGGCAAAACCGGTGCTGTCGGTGTTGTACCCGACCAGCCGTCCGTCGCGAACGACGACGGTGTTGACCGCGCCGATGGTGCGCGCATCCGGTGACATCCCGTCGAGCAGCGGGATCACGGACTCTTTGTAGGGGAAGGTGACGTTGACGCCGGCGAAGCCCATACGCCTGACGCCATCGAGCAGTTCGCGCAAGGTCGTTGCATCGGCGCCCGCGACCTCGATCAGTTGATAATGGCAGCGAACGCCGACGGCGTCGCCGGCCGCTTCATGCATGGCCGGCGCAGCAGACTGCGCGATCGGCGCACCGATCAGTCCGGTCAGGAATTTTTCGCGGCTTTGGGATTGAGCCATCGACGCCATGTCCCGCGGCTTTTCGAGCACCGGTCAGACGTCGAAGAACACCGTCTCGTTGTCGCCCTGGAGATAGATGTCGAAGCGATAGACCGCGCCACCTGTACCCGGCTGCCGTACGGCAATCAGCGTTGCGCGGCGGTCGGCCGGGACCAGTTCCAGCACCGGATCGGCGGCGTTGGCGGCCTCATCGTCGAAATAGATCCGGGAATAGAGATGCAGCAGCATGCCGCGCGCATACACCGCGAGCACGATATGCGGTGCCTGCAGCTTACCGTCGGGGTCGGGCACAGAGCCCGGCTTGATGGTGTCGAACGCGTAACCGCCGTTACCATCGGTACCGATGCGGCCAAACCCCTTGAACGATGAATTCGGCAACGCCCGCTTGTCCTGCGGGTCGGAGAACCGCCCTTGCGCGTCCGCCTGCCAGATCTCGAGCATGCAATCCGGCACCACCGCGCCGTCGCCATCGAAAACTTGTCCCTCGACGCGAATGCGCTCGCCTGACGTGTCGGGCGTCAGCAGATTGTTGCTGAAGGCGTCATTCCAGTCGTACTTGCCGTTCGAGGTCAGGCCATAGGCGAAGTACGGACCGACGGTCTGCGACGGGGTGATCCCGTCAGGCTTGGTCTGTTGCACTTAACTGTTCTCCATCGGCGTGGCGTTGCGCCCGCGCAGCACAATGTTGAAGCGGTAGCACAGCGCCCAATCCGGCCTGGTGTTCTCCAGATCGAACGACGAGATCATCCGGTTACGGGCTTTCTCGTCGGTCACCGAATTGAAGATCGGATCGAACGGAAACAGCGGGTCGCCGGGGAAATACATCTGCGTCACGAGACGCGACACGAAGGAATGGCCGAACACCGAGAAGTGGATATGGGCCGGCCGCCAGGCGTTGGGATGATTGCCCCAGGGATAGGCGCCGGGCTTGATGGTGACGAAGCGATAGTAACCTTGCGCATCCGACTGCGTACGGCCGGCGCCGGTGAAGTTCGGGTCGAGCGGCGCGGGATGCTGATCGACGACGTGGACGTAACGCCCGCAGGCATTGGCCTGCCACAGTTCGACCAGCGTGTTCGGCACGCCGCGGCCATCTTCGTCGAGCACGTGACCGTGCACGATGATGCGCTCGCCGATCGGCTCGCCCTTGTGCTGCAGCGTCAGATCGTGGTCGTTCTCTCGCACCGTCTCGTGCCCATAGACCGGTCCGGTCAATTCCGACAGCGTGTGCCGCATCGGAATCAGCGGCTTCGAGGGCGAGCGCTTCACCGTGCTCTTGTAGGCGGGCGACAGCCGCGGCGGATGCGCCGCCAGCGATTGCAGCGGATAGAGCAATGTCATGACGAATTCCTCCCTCGCCGTGCGCATTTCAGGCGGCGCCGCCGATCATTATAGGACATAACTAATTTGGGAAACAGCCGTTTTAGCGCCTTCTGCCTCCGTCATTCCGGGGCGCGCGTAGCGCGAACCCGGAATCCATGTTGCGTCTCGTTCTGCGGATCGTTGGATTCCGGGTTCGATGCTGCGCATCGCCCCGGAATGACGCCGTGGGCGTCAGTTCAGCTTTTCGATGGCGACCGCAACGCCCTGGCCGACGCCGACGCACATGGTTGCCAAGGCAAGCTTCCCGCCCCGCTTCTCCATGCCGTGCACCGCCGTCAGCGCCAGCCGCGCGCCGCTCATGCCGAGCGGATGGCCGAGCGCAATCGCGCCGCCATGCGGATTGACGAAGTCGGCGTCTTCCTTGACACCCAGTTGCCGCAGGCAGGCTATGCCCTGCGAGGCGAAGGCTTCATTGAGCTCGATCAAATCGAAATCGCTGATCTTGATGCCGAGGCGCTCCATCAGCTTGCGGGTCGCGGGCACCGGGCCGATGCCCATGATGCGCGGCGGCACTGCAGCCGACGCCAACCCGAGGATGCGCGCCCGGGGCGTCAGGCCGTGCTTCTTCACCGCGGCTTCGGAGGCGAGGATCATCGCGGCCGCGCCGTCGTTGACGCCCGACGCATTGCCTGCCGTCACCGTGCCGGGATTGCGCACGATCGGCTTCAGCTTGGTCAGGCCTTCCAGCGTGGTTTCGGGGCGCGGATGCTCGTCCTTGTCGACGATCACGGGTCCGGCCTTGCCGCCCGGCACCGAAACAGGGGTGATTTCTTCGGCGAAATAGCCGGCGGCGATCGCGGCACCGGCGCGCTGCTGCGAGCGAATGGCCATCGCGTCCTGATCGGCGCGCGACACCTGATATTCCTCGGCGACGTTCTCGCCGGTCTCCGGCATCGCATCGACGCCGTACTGCGCCTTCATCAGCGGATTGATGAAGCGCCAGCCGATGGTGGTGTCGTAGATCTCGGCCGAGCGCGCGAACGCTTCCGGCGCCTTGCCCATCACGAACGGCGCGCGGGTCATGGATTCGACGCCGCCGGCGATCGCGAAATCGATTTCGCCTGCGCGGATCGCTCGGCCCGCAGCGCCGACCGCGTCGAGGCCGGATGCGCAGAGGCGGTTGAGGGTCTGGCCGGGAACCGTGTCCGGCATCCCCGCGAGCAGCAGCGCCATGCGTGCGACGTTGCGGTTGTCCTCGCCGGCCTGGTTGGCGCAGCCGAAAAACACCTCGTCGACCTGCGACCAGTCGAGCCCGGGATGCTTGGCCATCAGCGCCTTGATCGGAACAGCGGCCAGATCGTCGGCGCGCACCTTGGCGAGCGAACCGCCGAAACGGCCGATCGGGGTCCGGACGGCATCGCAAATGAACACATCACGCATTGAATCTCTCCCTGAATGCCGCGCCTTAGGCGTTATTTCCTCTGGAATGGACGGTGAGTTTTAGGAGCGTGCCCGCTGCAGGTCAATTGACACCCGTCGTCCGGCCTTGCGCCGGGACGACGGGGAAAACGTGGATTGCGGTTGTAAACCGATAGGACCCGGGCAACGAAATCTGTAGGTTGCGCCGCAATGACGATCCAGCAATCCATCCCCGCCCCCGCGCCCCCCGAAGCCGCACCGGCCGCCGACGTAAACTCGCGCGTCACGCCGATGATGGAACAGTATCTCGAGATCAAGGCCGGCCATCCCGGGCTGCTGCTGTTCTACCGGATGGGCGATTTCTACGAGCTGTTCTTCGAGGACGCCGAGATCGCCTCCAAGACGCTCGGCATCGTCTTGACCAAGCGCGGCAAGCATCAGGGCATGGATATCCCGATGTGCGGCGTGCCGGTGGAGCGCTCGGAAGATTATCTGCACCGCCTGATCAACGCCGGCCACCGCGTTGCGGTCTGCGAGCAGACCGAGAATCCGGCAGCCGCCCGCGCCCGCGGCAACAAGAGCGTGGTGGCGCGGGGCGTGGTGCGGCTGGTGACGCCGGGCACGCTGACCGAAGACACCCTGCTGGATGCGCGCACCAACAATTACCTGCTGGCGATCGGGCGCGCCCGTGGATCGAGCGGCGGCGACCGCGTCGGCCTTGCCTGGATCGATATTTCGACGTCCGAGTTCATGGTGACGGAATGCTCGACCGCGGAACTCGCCGCAACGCTGGCGCGCATCAACCCCAATGAAGTGATCGTTACCGACGCGCTGTATGGCGATGCCGATCTCGGCCCGCTGCTGCGCGAACTGCCCTCCGTGACGCCCCTGACCCGCGATGTCTTCGACGGCGCCACCGCCGAGCGGCGGCTGTGCGACTATTTCGCGGTCGCGACCATGGATGGCCTCGCCGCGATGTCGCGGCTGGAAGCGACCGCGGCGGCTGCCGCCATCACCTATATCGATCGCACGCAGGTCGGCAAACGTCCGCCGCTGTCGCCGCCGGCGCGCGAAGCCGCCGGCACGACGATGGCGATCGACCCCGCCACCCGCGCCAACCTCGAACTGACGCGCACGCTGGCCGGCGAGCGGCGCGGATCGCTGCTCGACGCGATCGACTGCACCGTCACCGCCGCCGGCTCGCGGCTGCTGGCGCAACGCCTCGCCGCGCCGCTCACCGACAGCGTCGCAATCGCGCGGCGGCTGGATGCGATTGCGACGTTCGTTGCCGACAGCGCCGCGCGTGACGATGTCCGCACCACGCTCAAGGCCGCACCCGACATGTCGCGCGCCCTGGCGCGGCTGTCGGTCGGACGCGGCGGCCCGCGCGACCTTGCAGGCTTGCGCGATGGCATCCTCGCGGCGGATCAGGCATTGGCGCGGCTGGCGCAGATCGAAGCGCCGCCGCCGGAGATCGTCGCCGTGATGGAGGCGCTGCGCCGGCCCTCGCGCGACCTTGCCCGCGAGTTCGAACGCGCGCTGGCCGAACAACTGCCGCTGATCAAGCGCGACGGCGGCTTCATCCGCGAGGGTTATGAGCCCGCGCTCGACGAAAGCCGCAATTTGCGCGACGCTTCCCGCCTCGTCGTCGCCGCGATGCAGGCGCGCTACGCCGAGGATACCGGCGTCAAGGCGCTCAAGATCCGGCACAACAACGTGCTCGGCTATTTCGTCGAGGTCACGGCGCAGCACGGCGACCGGCTGATGGCGCCGCCGCTGAATGCGACCTTCATCCATCGCCAGACCCTGGCGGGCCAGGTTCGCTTCACCACGTCGGAGCTCGGCGAGATCGAGGCCAAGATCGCCAACGCCGGCGACCGCGCGCTCGGGTTAGAGCTGGAAATTTTTGAGCGGCTTTGCGCCATGGCACTCGCCGCCAGCGACGATCTGCGCGCCGCGGCGCATGCCTTCGCGCTGCTCGACGTCGCGACCGCGCTGGCGAAACTCGCCGTCGACGACAATTACGTGCGGCCCGAGGTCGATGCGTCGCTGGGTTTCGCCATCGAGGGCGGCCGGCATCCCGTGGTCGAGCAGGCGCTGAAGCGCGATGGCCAGCCGTTCATCGCCAACGCGTGCGACCTATCGCCCGGCCCAGCGCAGAAATCCGGGCAGATCTGGCTGATCACCGGCCCGAACATGGCCGGTAAATCGACCTTCCTGCGCCAGAATGCGCTGATCGCGCTGATGGCGCAGATCGGCTCCTACGTGCCGGCGTCACGCGCGCGCATCGGCGTCGTCGATCGACTGTTCTCACGCGTCGGCGCCGCCGATGACCTCGCGCGCGGGCGATCGACCTTCATGGTCGAGATGGTCGAGACCGCTGTCATTTTGAATCAAGCCAGCGAACGCTCGCTGGTGATCCTCGACGAGATCGGCCGCGGCACGGCGACTTTCGACGGCCTGTCGATCGCGTGGGCCGCGATCGAGCATCTGCACGAGGCCAACCGCTGCCGCGCGCTGTTCGCCACGCATTATCACGAACTGACCGCGCTTTCCGCCAGGCTGCCGCGGATGTTCAACGCCACCGTGCGCGTCAAGGAGTGGCACGGCGACGTCGTTTTCCTGCACGAGGTGCTGCCCGGCTCGGCCGACCGCTCCTACGGCATCCAGGTCGCGAAACTCGCCGGCCTGCCGTCGGCAGTGATCACCCGCGCCAAATCGGTGCTGGCCAAGCTCGAGGCACAGGACCGCGGCCAGACCGCGCGCGCGCTCGCCGACGACCTGCCGCTGTTCGCCGTCCCCTCCCGCGCCGCGGCCGAGCCCGCGCCACCGAGCGAGGCGGAGCTACTGATGGAAGCTGTCAAGGCGCTGCATCCCGACGAGATGTCGCCGCGCGAGGCGCTGGAAGCGCTGTATGTGTTGAAGGCGAAGCTGCCGAAGTAGTCGAGAGGGCGTAGCGGGGCGAGGCTGGCGCCAATCCCGCATATCGCTGCGCTCATGCGGGCTACGAAGCTCGGCTGCTCTCAACCGGCGAAGGGCTGGATCAATTTCAGCGTCGCCGCAAAGCGGATGCTGCGCTTGCCCGCCAGCGCCGTCGCCTCGATCTCGGCACCCTCGGCATTGCAGCGGCCGGAGAAGCCAATGCCGACCTCATGGCCGCCGAACAGCGGATGCTCGTCCTTTGCCGGCGTGTGCTCCTGGTTGACGAACTCGCCCTTCCAGCGGCCGTTCGCGGAGGTGTAGGCGCCGAGATAGTAGAAGAAAGCGTCGCCGCCGAGGATGCGGCCGTCCTTCAGCAGCATCACGCCGGTCTGTCCGCCTGCGATGCCGTCCAGCATCCGGATGTCGATCGAATAGAGCCCGCTGACGATGCCGCCTTCGCCGACCGCTCCCGGCGGCGGAATGTCGTCATTGCCGAGCGGCGTCATGACTGCACGGAACACCGAGCCGGCGTCTTCCACAACGCAGCCCGCGAAGTGCCAGACCTCGCCCTGCGGCTTGCCGCGTATGCTGATCGTGACAGCGTCGGAACTGACCAGCGATCTCCGGTGCGGCGAGGGACTGTGGCGCCGGGTCCTGAGCCTGGCGATGATTTCACCGTCAACGTTTTCGTAAGTGCCGAAATGGGCGAATGCCGTGTTGCCGCCGAGCATCGTTCCGGCATGGGCGTACAGCACGCTGCGGCCGGTGCCGCCGCTGATGTCGTACTCGACCTTGTACAGTCCCTCCACCGCGCGCCCTCGTTCGGCCCGCTGTCAGTCTAGCGGGTCTCATCGCAGCCGGTAACCAGCAAACTTGCGGCTAGGCGCGTGCAGTCTTCCTCCGCCCGAGCCACCACAGCCCCAGGTTCCAGCCAATGCAGGTCGCGAGTGCGAGGCTGAGCCCCACCGCCGAACCGAACTGCAGTGCCGCCAGATGCAGCACCGCTATCGCGATGCCCAATCCTATCAGTCCCCACGCGCTGTTGGCGAGCACGGCGGCTGTCGGCGGACCGCCGATGCGGGGATGCAGGATCAGCATCATCGAGGTGAACACGATCGGGAACAGCGCGATCATGCCGCTCACCTTGGGGCCGACCCAGCTCGATGTGGTGACGACGGTTGCGACCAGTGTTGCGACCAGCGAGGCCCGCAGCGGAATGTCGTACCAGCGCCGCCGGATCGGCGGCATCTTGGCGTGACGGTAGCGCGCCAGCAGCGGCACGCAGATGCCGAATGCGATGGCGTTCGCGATCAGCCCGCCGGCCAGCGACCATTGCACCGAGCGGACGATCGCGGCGAGCACGAACCACACGCCCACCGCAACGGTGCAGCTCAGCAGCGCGCCATGGCGCTGCGCCAGCACGACATAGGTCAGCCCGAGGAAGATCGTCGCAGCGTTGATCGGCAGGCTCGCGAGTGCGCCTTCGGCGATGAAGGCGGCATCATGATCGAGCGCGAGGAATACGTAGGACGGCCCCGCCGATATCGGCAGCGTCGCGATCAGCGCGCCGATCACCGGCCCCGATCGTTCGGTGACGACGGAAGCCGTCACCACGAACGCCGCCGTGATCGCCATGCGCAGGCCGAGCGTGAGGATGAAGGCGAGTTCGGGGGACATGTTATCCGTCGCCCCTGCGAACGCAGGGGCCCATACGCCGCGGCTTCTCGGTTATGGGAGGTGCGGGTTGATACTTCCCGCACCCATGGCTTCGGTGGTTATGGGCCCCTGCGTTCGCAGGGGCGACGGCGAAGCTAGACCCGCTTCATCGTCACCGAAACCTTCGGGCCGTTCTTGATCGTCTGATAGACCACGCAATAGCGTTCGGTGAGCTTCAGCAAGAGATCGAGCTTGTCCTGCGGCGCGTCGGTTCCGACCTCGAAGCGCAGGCGGATTTCCTCGAAACCGACCGGGGCTTCCTTGGCGACGCCGAGCGTGCCGCGAAAATCGAGGTCGCCCTCGGCGATGACGTTGCCGGACCTCAGCGGCACTTCGACGGCGGTTGCGACCGACTTCAGCGTGACGCCGGCACAGGCGACCAGCGCCTCGAGCAGCATGTCGCCGGAACACAGCTCCAACCCGGAGCCGCCGGTCGCGGGATGCAGGCCGGCCACCGCCAGCGCGCGCCCGGTTTCGACCTTGCAGGTGAGGCCTTCATTGTCGATCGAGCCCTTGGCCTTCAACGTGATGACGGCAGCCGAGGGGTCCGACTTGTAGCGTTCCTTGATCGGGGCCTGCATTGCGCGGAGTTCGGCGGCGTCCATTCTCGTCTCCCGGTTGTTCTTATTACCCCGCCGATTTAGTGCGAAATGGCGCCGCTGTCACCACCACATCGCCTCGCCGGCGGTGGATTTGGCATCGGCGTCGGGCACGTTGCGATCGAGCGAGCGGTCGAGCGCGGTCAGCACGCGGCGCTTGAAATTGTCGAACAGCGGCGAATTGCGGTCGCGCGGGCGGGCCAGATTGATCTTGATCTCCTCGAACAGCCGCCCCGGCCGCGGGCGCATCACCAGCACGCGATCGGCCAGCACGACGGCCTCGTCGACGTCATGCGTGACCAGGATGAGGGTCGGCCTGGTGTCGTTCCAGAGGTCGAGCAGATGGTCCTGCAGGTCGCGCCGCGTGAACGCATCGAGCGCGGAGAACGGCTCGTCGAGCAGCAGCACTTCCGGTTGCGGCACCAGTGCGCGCGCTATCGCCACCCGCTGCGCCTGCCCGCCGGAGAGTTCGCGCGGCCAGGCTTTGGCCTTGTCGGCAAGACCGACCCGCGTCAGCGCGCGCGCAACCTTCTCGCGCCGCGCGTCGGCGGAAAGGTCGGACAGGCCGAAGCCGATATTGTCGGCGACGCTGAGCCAGGGCAGCAGCCGCGGCTCCTGGAAGATGATGCCGATCTTGGCATGCGGCGCGGTGATGGCGGCGCCGTCGAGAACCACCGTGCCTGATGTGGCGCGATCGAGGCCGGCGATGGCGCGCAGCAGCGTCGATTTTCCGCAGCCGGAGCCACCGATGATGGCGACGATTTCGCCCGGTGCGATATCGGCCGAGAAACGCTCCAGCGCGTGAACGCCGTTCGGGTAGGTCTTTCCCACGCGATCCAGCGCCAGCATCAGCGGCCTCCTCCCTGGCGGCCGAACGCATCCTGCCAGCGCAGCAGCGGCGCGGTCGCGACCTCGATCAGCCAGTCGGTGGTCTTGCCGAGGATCGCGAAGATCACGATCGCCGCGACGATCTGCGCCGGCTTGCCGAGCTGCTGGCCGTCGATCAGGAGATAGCCGAGGCCTTCGGATGCGCCCATGAATTCGGCGGCGACGACGAACATCCACCCCAGGCCAAGGCCGACGCGCAGGGCGACGACATAGGCCGGCAACACCGCCGGCAGCAGGATGCGCCGGATCATCGCCGGGCCTGAAAGGCGGAAGGTGCGGCCGACCTCGACGATCTTGCGGTCGACGGAGAGGATCGCCCCCATCACGCCGAGATAGACCGGGAAGAATACGCCGACCGCGATCAGCGCGACCTTCGAGGTTTCGAAAATGCCGAGCCACAGGATGAACAGCGGCACCCATGCGATCGACGGAATCGCACGCAGCGCCTGCACCGTCGGATCGAGCAATTGCCGCGCCACGCCCCAATAGCCTGATATCGCGCCGAGGATGGTGCCGGCCGCGACACCGAGGCCGAAGCCGGCGGCAACGCGCGTCACCGTCGCCGTGATGTGGCGCGAGAGTTCGCCGCTCTGCGCCAGTTCCATGACGGTCGCGAAGATTTTCGTCGGCGGCGGCACCAGCCGGCCGTTGGAATAGCCGAGCCCGACCCAGATCTCCCAGAATGCCGCAAGGCCGACCGGCAGCAGCAGCCCGAGCGCCGGCCGCGCATAGCGCCGCAGCCGCGCAGGCGATGGCGGCGCCACCACCTCGGTTCGTTCCAGTGCGGGAAGCTCAACACTCATGGTCATAGCAAGAACGCTTCTCGCGCGGGATTGCAAGGTGGGCTTCTGTTTCCTTCTCCCCTTGTGGGAGAAGGTGGATCGCTGACGCGAAGCGGCAGCGAGACGGATGAGGGGTTTGTCTCCGCGGATGGAAACCCCTCATCCGGCGCTTCGCGCCACCTTCTCCCACAAGGGGAGAAGGAAGGAAGAGGTCAATTCGTCGGCAGCGGGACCTGGTCGTCGATCAGGGCATCGAGCGTCGCCTTCACGTCGACCTTGGCGTCGACCACGCCGGCCTGTTGCAGGGCGAGGCCCGCGGCGAGAATGGACTCGCGCTGCGGTGCGCCGATCCGGCTGTGGGTCAGTTCGGTGCGCTCCTTGAGCTGCTTGTCGACAACGGCTTCCGGCAATTTGGTGATGCCGATGAAGGTCTTCTTCAGGTCGTCGTAATTGGCCAGCGAATATTTCCGCGCTTCCTCGTAAACGGCGAGCACGCGGCGGACGATTTCGGGATGGTCCTTCAGGAACTGCTCGCGCACATTGAGGATGCCCCAGGTGTTGGCGTCGGCCTTGCGGAAGAACAGCTTGGCGCCGTCCTCGACCTCGGCCTGCGCCATCATCGGGTCGAGACCGGCCCACGCCTGGACGTCGCCGCGGATCAGCGCGGTCTTGCCGTCGGCATGCTGCAGCAGCACCGGCGTAATGTCCTTTTCAGTGAGGCCGGCGCCGAGCAGCGCGCGCACCAGGAAGATGTGCGGATCGGTGCCGCGCGTCACCGCGACGCGCTTGCCCTTGAGATCGGCGACGGAGGCGATCTTGGAATCCTTGACTGTCACCAGCGCGGTCCATTCGGGGCGCGAATAGACATAGATCGACTTGATCGGATTGCCGTTGATCTTGGCGACCAGTGCCGCGGAGCCCGCGGTCGATCCGAAATCGATCGAGCCGGCGTTGAGGAACTCGAGCGCCTTGTTCGAGCCGGCCGACTGCACCCACACGACATTGATGCCGTCCTTGGCGAATTCCTTCTCCAGCAATCCCTTCTGCTTGAGGATCATCGACACCGGGTTGTAGGTCGCCCAGTCGATCCTGATCTCCTTGGGTGCATCCGCGGCAAAGGCCGCGCCCGGCAACAAGGTCGAAACCGCCAGCATCGCAGCCACTGCGCGCCGTGAAATCCCAGTCATGCTCGCCCTCCCTCAGGCATTGAAAAACACACTTGTTTTTCAATATGTTATGTCGCGACGCAATGAGAAAATACGTACCGCCAATGCGGCGCGGCGAGCACAGCATTACCAAAACGGATCGGAATCCAGCATAGATGTACTGTTGCCCTACAATCGTGAGTGACAGCCTCTGCGGCGTCCGTTATCGGGAAGACCATGGACAGCGTCGTGACTGAAGACCGCCCCCAGGCGGATGAGCGTTTCGATACCGCGCGGATCACGGCGGCGGTCGATGCGCTGGCCGAAAAGCATGCCGGCCGCGAGGACGTGTTCCGCCAGACGCTGGCGCAACTGCTCAAGGCCGAGATGATCGCAGCACGCGCCACCGCGCAGGCGATGCTGCTGAAAGACCGCAACGGCCGCCGCTGCGCCGAGCGGCTGTGCTTCATGCAGGACGAGATCATCCGCATTCTCTATTCGGCGGCGACGCGACATCTCTATCGCTCGCATATCCCGTCCGGCGCCGAACGCATGGCCGTGGTCGCAACCGGCGGCTATGGCCGCGGCCTGATGGCGCCGGAATCCGACATCGATCTGTTGTTCATCCTGCCCTACAAGCAGACCGCCTGGGGCGAGCAGGTCGCGGAAGCCATTCTCTATTGCCTGTGGGACATGGGGTTGAAGGTCGGCCACGCCACGCGCTCGGTCGACGAATCGATCCGGCAGGCGCGCGGCGACATGACGATCCGCACCGCGATCCTCGAGATGCGGTTCCTGACCGGCGACCAGCCGCTGTACAACGAACTGGTCGAGCGGTTCGACAGGGAAGTCGTGCAGGGCACCGCGTCCGAATTCGTCACCGCCAAACTCGCCGAGCGCGAGGAGCGGCACCGCCGCGGCGGGCAATCGCGCTATCTGGTGGAGCCGAACGTCAAGGACGGCAAGGGCGGTCTGCGCGACCTGCACACGCTGTTCTGGATCGCGAAGTACGTCTATCGCGTGCGCGAGACCAGCGAACTGGTCGAGCGCGGCGTGTTCGATGCGCAGGAATACCGCATCTTCCGGCGCTGCGCCGACTTCCTGTGGTCGGTGCGCTGCAACCTGCACTTTGTCGCGGGGCGCGCCGAGGAACGGCTGTCGTTCGACATGCAGCGCGAGATCGCGGTCCGGCTCGGCTATACCTCGCATCCCGGCATGCAGGATGTCGAACGCTTCATGAAGCACTACTTCCTGATCGCCAAGGACGTCGGCGATCTCACCGCCATCCTGTGCGCCAAGCTGGAAGACGAGCAGGCCAAGCCGGCGCCGGTGCTGAGCCGGGTGGTAGCGCGGCTGCGGCCGAGCAACAACCGGCGGCGGGTGCCCGAGAGCGACGACTTCATCATCGACAACAACCGCATCAATCTCGCGGCGCCCGACGTCTTCAAGCACGATCCGGTCAACCTGATCCGGATCTTCCGGCTGGCGCAGAAGAACAACCTCGCCTTCCATCCCGACGCGATGCGCACGGTGACGCGCTCGCTGAAGCTGATCAACACGCCGCTGCGGGAGAATCCGGACGCCAACCGGCTGTTCATGGAGATCCTGACCTCCGACAACGCCGAAACCGTGCTGCGACGCATGAACGAGACCGGCGTGCTCGGTCACTTCATCCGCGCCTTCGGCAAGATCGTGTCGATGATGCAGTTCAACATGTATCACCACTACACGGTGGATGAACATCTGATCCGCTGCATCGGCCATCTGCAGGACATCGAGCGCGGCGGCAATGACGAATTCGTCGTCGCCAGCGACCTGTTCCGCAAGATCCAGCCCGAACATCGCGCGGTGATCTACATCACCACGCTACTGCACGACGTCGCCAAGGGCCGACCCGAGGACCACTCGATCGCAGGCGCCCGGGTGGCGCGGCGGCTATGCCCGCGGCTCGGCTTCAATGCCGCCGACACGGAACTCGTGGCATGGCTGATCGAGGAACATCTGACGATGTCCACGGTGGCGCAGTCACGCGACCTCTCCGACCGCAAGACCATCGAGAACTTTGCGGCGGTCGTGCAGTCCGTGGAGCAGATGAAGCTGTTGACCATCCTGACCACCGCGGACATCCGCGGCGTCGGCCCCGGCGTGTGGAACGGCTGGAAGGCGCAGTTGCTGCGCACGCTGTATTACGAAACCGAACCGGTGCTGACCGGCGGCTTCTCGGAAGTGAACCGCGCGCAGCGCATCGCGGTGGCGCAACGCGAATTCCGCGCCGCCTTCACCGAATGGCCGGAGGCCGAACTCAACGCCTATATCGGCCGGCACTATCCGGCCTACTGGCTCAAGGTCGAACTGCCGCGCAAGATCCGCCACGCGCGCTTCCTTCGGGCCAGCGAACAGGCCGGCCACAAGCTTGCGATCAATGTCGGCTTCGATGAGGCACGCGCCGTCACCGAACTGACGATCCTGGCGACTGACCATCCGTGGCTGCTGTCGATCATCGCCGGCGCCTGCGCGTCCGCCGGCGCCAACATCGTCGACGCCCAGATCTACACCACCACCGACGGCCGCGCGCTCGACACCATCGCGATCTCGCGGGAATACGACCGCGACGAGGACGAGGGACGCCGTGCCACCCGCATCGGCGAAATGATCGAACAGGTGCTCGAGGGCAAGCTGCGGCTGCCCGAAGTGGTGGCGCGCAAATCGGCCACCCGCAGCAAGATGCGCGCCTTCGTGGTCGAGCCGGAAGTAGCGATCAACAACCAGTGGTCGGACCGCTACACCGTAATCGAGGTCTCCGGCCTGGACCGCCCCGGCCTCCTGTACCAGCTCACGACCGCGATCTCGAAGCTCAACCTCAACATTGCGTCGGCCCACGTCGCGACCTTCGGCGAACGCGCCCGCGACGTGTTCTACGTTACCGATCTGCTCGGCGCGCAGATCACCGCGCCGACGCGACAGGCGGCGATCAAGAGCTCGCTGATCCATCTGCTCTCCAGCGAAGACAACGTCGCGCAACCGGCGGCGTAAGAGTCCTTCCACTGTCATTCCCCGGTGCGCAATCGCGCACCTGAGGGCGCGCCGTGGCGCGAACCCGGAATCCATTTCACAACATGTTCTGTGGCCCGATGGATTCCGGGCTCGCGCTGCGCGCGCCCCGGAATGACGGTGGAGCAAGCTCGGTTAGATCTCCACGCCCTCGTGCTGCAGCAGCCAGCGCTTCCTTTCCAGGCCGCCGCCGTACTTCACCAACGAGCCGTTGGCGCCGATCAGGCGGTGACAGGGCAACACCACGCTGATCGGATTGGCGCCGTTGGCGTGGCCGACGGCGCGCACGGCGCGGGGCGTTCTGATCCGCGCGGCCATCGCGCCGTAGCTCATCGTTGTCCCCGCCGGAATCCCGGACAATGCGCGCCAGACCTTCTGCTGGAACGGCGTGCCCGCGACACGCCACCGAATTGTTGCGAGGCGATCAAGATCGCCCTTGAAATAGCCGGATAGCGCTGTTCGCAGTTCGCGCGGCGCGCGCGCCGGCTTGAGGCTCACCGCGCCATAATGCAGGCGCAGCAGCTCCTTCATGCGCGCCTCGTAATCCTCCCAGTCGAGCGCGCGCAAGTTTCCATCCGCATCGGTCACCAGCAGCGCGGTGCCGATCGGCGTCGGCAATCGGTCGATTTCGAATTGTTCGGGCGGCGTGGCGGGCATGGGTTGGACTCGCGGTCGGAAATTCTCGCGGAAGGAAAATGTCGGCAGGCGACAGCATTTTTCACGCAAGCCATGCTAGCGTCCACCCGATTTCCGCAGCCGGTTGGGGACCGCAACATGAGCTGGATTGCCAATTTTCTGGTCGCGGTGGTTGCCGCGCTGCACGTCTATTTCCTCATTCTAGAGATGTTTCTCTGGACCAAACCGCTGGGCCTGAAGACCTTCCGCAACTCGATCGAGAAGGCGACGGAATCGGCGGTGCTGGCCGCCAACCAGGGGCTGTATAACGGATTCCTCGCCGCGGGCCTCGTCTGGGGCCTGCTCCACCCCAATCCGGGGTTTGCGTTCCAGATCAAGGTATTCTTCCTGCTCTGCGTGATCGTGGCCGGCGTGTACGGCGCGGCGACGGTGAGCCGGCGGATACTTTATGTACAGGCCGCGCCCGCGGCATTCGCATGGATCCTGCTCTGGCTGGCGTAGGAACGGCCTTCACGCACCGTCTTGCATTGCCAAAACCGTTCCGCCAAACTCCTTGGCAACGATGGCGCTCGACCATCGGTCCACATGGGAGTTAACGATATGAAGGACGGGCTTACCCGGCTGGTCGCTACGACTGCGGCTGTGATCGCGCTGTCGGCTTCCTCGGCTTACGCGCAAAAGAAATACGATACCGGCGCCAGCGACACCGAGATCAAGATCGGCCAGACCGTGCCGTTCTCGGGCGCCTATTCGGTCTATGCCAACATCGGCAAGACCCAGGCCGCCTATATGCGGATGATCAACGATCAGGGCGGCATCAACGGCCGCAAGATCAACCTGATCCAGTATGACGATGCCTACTCGCCGCCGAAGACGGTGGAGCAGATCCGCAAGCTGGTGGAAGGCGACGAAGTGCTGCTGACCTTCCAGGTCATCGGCACCGCGGCGAATGCGGCCGTGCAGAAGTATCTCAACGCCAAGAAGGTCCCGCAGCTTTTCGCCGCCACGGGCGCATCGAAGTTCACCGATCCCAAGAACTTCCCATGGACCATGGGCTACAACCCGAACTATTTCGTCGAGGGTCGCATCTACGGCCAGTACATTCTGAAGGAGCATCCGAACGCCAAGATCGGCGTTCTCTATCAGAACGACGATCTGGGTAAGGACTACGTCAGCGGGTTGAAGGCCGGCCTTGGCGACAAGGCCGCGAAGATGATCGTGGCAGAAGCGTCCTACGAAGTCGCCGATCCCACCATCGATTCGCAGGTGCTGAAGATCAAGGACTCAGGCGCGGATCTTTTCTACAGCGCCTCGACGCCGAAGCAGGCGGCGCAGGCGATCCGCAAGATCCACGAACTCAACTGGAAGCCGGTGCATATCCTCGACATCAATGCGAGCCCGGTGAGCGCCACGCTGCAACCGGCCGGCCTCGAGGCCTCGAAGGGCGTGATCAGCGTCAACTATGGCAAGGATCCGGCCGATCCGACCTGGAAGGACGATGCGGGGCTGAAGAAGTATTTCGACTTCATGGCGAAGTACTTTCCCGAAGGCGACAAGATGAACACGGTCAACACCTACGGGTATTCGACCGCGCAGTTGCTGGTCCAGGTGCTCAAGCAGTGCGGCGACGACCTGACGCGCGAGAACGTGATGCGGCAGGCGGCCTCGCTGAAGGATATCGTCCTCGACCTCAGCCTGCCCGGCATGAAGATCAATACCGGACCCAACGACTACCGCGTCAACAAGCAGTTGCAGATGATGAAGTTCAACGGCGAGCGCTGGGAACTGTTCGGTCCGATCATGGAAGACGCCGGCCCAGCCGGCTAGGGCTTCTTTTTTGACGCGTTTTCTTCACGCGAACCGGTACCCGCTTCGCTTGAAAACGCTATGAAGCTACTCGAATCGATCGGCGGATGCCACCGGCGTCGCAATGTCTGCGACGCCGGCGGTCTCGTTTCGGCACAGCAAGTTCCGTCAACGGCGTCGCACGACAATACCGCTGGATTCTATTTGTGCAGCGTAAGCCGATGCCTGTGTCCTGACCTTGACTAAGGTCGAACATGAAATCGCGCACTGTTCCGGCCCCACGCCTTGCAATGCAACATGCGTTCCGCCAGTATCCGCCGCAGCGATGGCGCCGTTGGGCTCATTAAGTCCCGGCAAGGTTCATCGATTCAATCACACATGAGGAACGCGAGGACATGAGTAAGGGTATTTTCCATTTGGTGACCGGTACGGCGCTTGCGGTTGCGCTGTCGGTCTCGTCGGCCCACGCGCAGAAGAAATACGATACCGGCGCGACCGACACCGAGATCAAGATCGGCCAGACCAATCCATTCTCGGGACCGGCTTCCGCCTATGCCACCATCGGCAAGACCCAGGCCGCCTATATCAAGATGATCAACGATCAGGGCGGCGTGAACGGCCGCAAGATCAACCTGATCCAGTATGACGACGCCTACTCACCGCCGAAGGCGGTCGAGCAGGTGCGCAAGCTGGTCGAGAGCGACGAAGTGCTGCTGACGTTCCAGTTGCTCGGCACGCCCTCGAACGCCGCCGTGCAGAAATATCTCAACGCCAAGAAGGTGCCGCAGCTGTTCGCCGCCACCGGCGCCTCGAAGTTCACCGACCCGAAGAACTTCCCCTGGACCATGGGCTTCAATCCCAACTACTTCGTCGAGGGACGCATCTACGGCCAGTACATCATCAAGGAGCATCCGAACGCCAAGATCGGCGTGCTCTACCAGAACGACGACCTCGGCAAGGACTATCTGAACGGCATCAAGGCCGGCCTTGGCGACAAGGCGGCGAAGATGATCGTCGCGGAAGCTTCCTACGAAGTGTCCGACCCGACCATCGACTCGCAGATCCTCAAGATCAAGGATGCCGGCGCGGACCTGTTCTTCTCGGCGAGCACGCCGAAGCAGGCGGCGCAGGCGATCAAGAAGATCCATGAACTCGGCTGGAAGCCGGTGCACATCCTCGACATCAACGCCACCTCGGTCGGCGCCGTGATGAAGCCCGCGGGGCTCGAAGCCTCCAAGGGCGTGATCAGCGTCAATTACGGCAAGGATCCGCTCGATCCGACCTGGAAGGACGATCCGGGCATGAAGAAGTATTTTGAGTTCATGGCGAAGTACTATCCGGACGGCGACAAGGATTCGAGCTTCAACTCCTATGGCTACTCGACCACGCAGTTGCTGATTCACGTGCTGAAGGCATGCGGCGACAATCTGACCCGCGAGAACGTGATGAAGGTGGCATCGAACTTGAAGAATGTGGAGCTCGATCTGAACCTGCCGGGCATCGTCGCCAACACCACGCCGACCGACTATCGCGTCAACAAGCAGTTGCAGATGATGAAGTTCAACGGCGAGCGCTGGGAACTGTTCGGCCCGATCCTCGAGGACAAGGGCCCGGCGGGCTAGGCCCGGGGCCCTCACCAAAACGATCGGCGGAAGAAGCAATCGGCGGTCCCCCGGGGCCGCCGATTTTTTTTGTAGAATGGGTTTCGCGCAGGGAAGCCCATTAAGGGAAACGCCGGTGTTGCTGACTGCTTCACCCGCCCCTTGAGGGGGCGGGTCGGCTCACATGGAGCGCAGCGCAATGTGAGACGGGGCGGGGTGACAGCCTCTCCACTCGGGCACTGTTGGATGCGGAGAGACCGTCACCCCACCTCGTCGCGCGTTTCACGCGCGCCGATCCTCCCCCTCCAGGGGAGGATAAGAAGAAAGCGCCTGTCGAACATGCGGCTCCGGATCTATTTCGGAATCTCGCCGAACGTCTTGCCGACCGGCAGCACGGCATGGCGGATCAGGCGGGAATCCTCGACCGCGGCCTGGCGGTGCTTTACGGCCTCGCGGTAGACCGGATCGCGGATCATCTCGGCGAACGCCGCGACGCTCGGATATTCGGCGATGAAGCAGTGATCCCAGCGCTCTTCGGAGGGCCCGATCAGCATCAATTCGAACCGCCCCTGCCAGACGATACGCCCGCCGAGCCGCTCGAACACCGGGCCACTCTCCCGGCCATAGGCCGCATAGGCTTCGGCGCCGGTGGCCTTGCGGCCATCGGGATAGGCCGCCTGCGCGCGCAGCCGGACCAGGTTGAGCATGTGGATCGGCCCCGGCCGATCGTTGGCCTTGAACTGCGCGAAAACTTCCTTGGTCGGATCTATGTGGCCCATGTGGCTTCTTCCCTGAAACGTGATCGTTGACGTCGATGCTAGCATGCTCCGCCGCACCTCCTAATCCCGCATTAACCTCTCGGTAACCGACCCTTAAACTGCGCCCGATAGCGTAGGGCGTGACGGGTATGAGCGGCGTTTGTCATGGCGTGGGGACGGAAAAAGAGCGGCGGACGCAAGGAGCCGCTTTTCGGGCTTCCGGCTGCGCTCGCCGACCTTCGGCTCTCTCCCGAAGATCGCATTCCCGCAGCCACCGACGACGAGAAGCCAAAAAAGCCCGTGCCCAAGCGCAAGCCCGTAGAGGATGACGAGGACGAGGCGCCGCGCGAGCGCAAACCGCGCGCAAGCCGGGGCGGCGCCAAGCGGCGTTCGAAAGGGCGAAGGCTGCGCTGGGGACGGCTGGTCTATTGGAGCGCGGTCCTCGGCCTATGGGCCGCGATCGCCGTCGTCGGCGTCGTGGTCTGGGTCGGCGCCCACCTGCCGGCAATTCAGCTCCTCGAAATTCCAAAGCGCCCGCCGACGATCCAGATCACGGGTTTTGACGGCAGCGTGCTGGCCACGCGCGGCGAGATGCCGGGCGCCAATGTCGCGCTGAAGGATTTGCCGCCCTATCTGCCGAAGGCCTTCATCGCCATCGAGGATCGCCGCTTCTATTCGCACTACGGCATCGATCCGGTGGGCATCGCGCGCGCCGCGGTCACCAACGTCCTCAATCGCGGCGTAGCCCAGGGCGGCTCGACACTGACCCAGCAGCTCGCCAAGAACCTGTTCCTGACCCAGGAACGCACGATGACGCGCAAGCTGCAGGAACTGGAGCTCGCGTTCTGGCTAGAGCGAAAGCATTCCAAGAACGAGATTCTGGAGCTCTATCTCAACCGCGTCTATTTCGGCTCCGGCGCCTATGGTGTCGAGGCGGCGGCGCAGCGCTACTTCGGCAAGTCTGCCAAGAACGTCACGATCGCGGAAGCCGCGATGCTGGCGGGCCTTGTCAAGTCACCGTCGCGGCTGGCGCCGAACCGCAACCCCGAAGGTGCCGAGCAGCGCGCGCAGATCGTGCTGTCGGCGATGGCCGACGCCAGGTTCATCACCGAGGCGCAGGCCAAGGCCTCGATCGGCCACCCCTCCTACAAGGTGAAGCCGGCCGGCGCCGGCACCGTCAACTACGTTGCCGACTGGATCGGCGAAGTGCTCGACGATCTCGTCGGACAGATCGACCAGAGCATCGTGGTCGAGACCACGATCGATCCGAAGCTGCAGAGCGTGGCGGAAGCCGCCATCATCGACGAACTCGCGGCCAAGAGCGTCCGGTTCAACGTCACCCAGGGCGCGCTGGTGGCGATGTCGCCGGACGGCGCGGTGCGCGCCATGGTCGGCGGGCGGAACTACGCCGAGAGCCAGTTCAATCGCGCGATCACGGCGAAGCGCCAGCCCGGCTCGGCGTTCAAGCCGTTCGTGTTCCTGACCGCGGTCGAGGCCGGGCTGACGCCGGAAACCATCCGGCTGGATGCGCCGCTGGATATCAAGGGCTGGCGCCCCGAGAACTACACGCATGAATATTTCGGTTCGGTGACACTGACGCAGGCGCTGGCGATGTCGCTCAACACGGTCGCCGTGCGGCTCGGCGTCGAAGTCGGGCCGAAAAACGTGGTGCGGACTGCGCACCGGCTCGGCATTTCCTCCAAGCTCGAGGCCAACGCCTCGATCGCGCTCGGCACCTCGGAAGTCTCGCTCAACGAACTGGTCGGCGCCTATGCGCCGTTCGCCAATGGCGGGCTCGGCATTTCCCCGCATGTCGTGACCAAGATCCGCACAAATGAAGGCAAGCTGCTGTACATGCGCCAGCCCGACCAGCTCGGCCAGGTGATCGAGCCGCGTCACGTTGCGATGATGAACACCATGATGCGGGAAACGCTGCTCTCCGGCACCGCGCGCAAGGCGGAGATCCCGGGCTGGATGGCGGCCGGCAAGACCGGCACCAGCCAGGATTTCCGCGACGCCTGGTTCATCGGCTACACGGCCAACCTCGTCACCGGCGTCTGGCTCGGCAATGACGACAACTCGCCGACCAGGAAGGCGACCGGCGGCGGGCTGCCGGTGGAAGTCTGGACCCGCTTCATGCGCACGGCGCATCAGGGCGTCCCGGTCGCGGTACTGCCAAGTTCGCAGCGCGGCGGCGCTCTGTCGAATTTGTTTCAGACGGCGGCGCAGGACAACGCGCCACCTCCGCCAACACAGTCAGCGCCGGCGCCGGTGCCGCTCACACCTCCCTCCGGCGGTTCGCATCGGCCGGCGCCGACGCGCGCCTCGGTGCCGCCACCCAATCCATCGGCGCGTCCGGAACCTGCCGCGGGACTGGATGGCTGGTTGATCGACAGGGTGTTCGGTCGTTAAAGCCCGGTTAGCTCGTAAACACCACGCGCGTTTCCACCGATACGCGCCGGTACAAATCTTCGACGTCGTCGTTGACAAGGCGGATGCATCCGGACGCGACCAGATGACCGATGGTCTTTGGCGAATTGGTGCCATGGATGAGCAGCCCCGGCTTGTCGAGCAGCAGCGCGCGGGCGCCGAGCGGACTGCCGGGACGGCCCGCCGCCGCGAGCAACGCGTCGGCCTCCTTTGCGCTGGCATTGGCGGACCGCCAGTCGGGCCATTCAAGCTTGTTCATGACCCGCGAGAGACTGCCACCCTTCAGGCATTCCTGCGCCACGCCGATTCCGTAGCGGCGCGCGGAAGTGCTGGAATCGATCAGATAGAGAAAACGGTTCTCGCGATCGACGACGATCGAGCCGGGCACGACGGTGGTGCGGTAGAACACCACCTGCCGCTGCAACGCGAACGGCAGGACCTCGCCCGAAGAGCCGCCGTCGACGCCGGGCTTGAGGTCCGCCACCACGACATCCTGACGCCCGCCCTGCCCTTTTGGCGACGACGACTTCACGTTAGCGGCAACGACGGCGGGGCCTTTGGCGGCGACGAAGACGTACGCCACGGTCGCGAGCCCGATGACGGCGGCGACCGCAAACGCGCCGATGGCGTAAGGCTTCCAGTTCCGACCGGTCGACAGGGTTTCGCTGATGGCGGCGGCCGCGCTGGCTTCCTCGGCGGCTATTTCATCCTCGATCCGCCGGATCGCGTCTTCGAGCGCGGCAGTGTGCGATGCCGCCGCCTCGCGCGGGAGGTGGGAGCGCGTGATCAGGCTGGCGGCGTCCTTGTAAACCTGGTCGCGCGTCGCGGCGTCCTTGCCCACGACGGCTTTCGTCAGCAGCGAATAATAATCCACGGCCATGACCTGACCTCTGAAAACTACCTGACGGGAGGCGCGTACTGAATTCCGCCCTGGGTCCAGAGCGCATTCAATCCGCGCGGGATGCTCAGCCTCGACTGCGTCCCGACGTTCCTTTCATAGATCTCGCCGTAATTGCCGACGGCGCGGACGGCGCGCGCCGCCCAGTCGTTGACGACGCCCAGTTGCTCGCCGAACTCGCCCTCGGTTCCGACCAGCCGCCTGATGTTGGGATTGGGGGATTTCACCGCCTCATCGATCGTCGAGGATTTCACGCCGAGTTCCTCGGCATTGATCAACGAATAGAGCGTCCACTTGACCAGGTTGAACCACTGATCGTCGCCCTGCCGCACCGCCGGCCCGAGCGGCTCCTTCGAGATCACTTCCGGCAGGATGATGTGGCTGTCCGGCGCCTGCAGCTTGAGACGCTCGGCGTAGAGCTGCGAGACGTCGCTGGTCAGCACGTCGCATTTGCGATCGTCGTAGGCTTTCCGGCTTTCTTCGGCAGTACCGAGCGCCAGAACCTTCAGCGGCATCTCGTTGGCCCGGAAATAGTCGGTCAGGTTCAGTTCGCTGGTGGTGCCGCTTTGGGTGCAGACCGTCTTGCCGCCGAGTTGCAACGCCGTGTCGACCCCGGCCTCGCGGCGCAGCAGAAAGCCCTGGCCGTCGTAATAGGCGACGCCTGCAAACATCAGGCCGAGCGAGCTTTCCCGTGACATCGTCCATGTCGAGTTGCGCGACAAGACGTCGATCTGGTTGGACTGCAGCGCCGCGAAACGCGTGACCGCATCGAGCGGCACGAACGTCACCTTGGCGGGATCGCCGAAAATCGCCGCCGCCACTGCGCGGCAAATGTCGACGTCGAAGCCGGTCCACGCGTTCTTGTCGTCCATGCTGGAAAAGCCGAGCAGTCCCTGGCTGACGCCGCAATTCAGCGTGCCGCGCTCCTTGACGGCCTTCAGGGTTTGCGCGCCGGCCGGAATCGCCGTGAGAACGAACGCCAGCAATGCAAGGATCGGGAGGATGACGGGCCGCTTCTCGAAATCAGGCATTTGGATCTCGCGATCGGTGGCGGTTTCGATGTCCTTCAGCGGGAGCAATGTCGGGAAGCTAGCATAACCGGAACGGTTACCAAGCATTCCTGAGTCGACGAGGAGTATCCGGGAACCAGCGCGGCGTTTGGGATGCGGGATCGGGTGCGCCGACGAAACAATGCAAAAATGTATCTACAAAATCGATGTCGTCTCGATCGCGAAGCGATCAGTCGCCCCCGGATCAATTCCGGGGGGCGACTAACTAAACGCGTTCAGTCCTGAATTCCATATCGATGCAGGTCGTTGCCATGGGTATCCAGCCAGGTCTTGGCGCGCTCGACATGGCCGCAAACCCGGCCGCAGACCCGCCAAAATCTCGCCGAATGATTCATCTCGACGAGATGGGCGACTTCATGGGCGGCGAGATAGTCCAGCACATAGGGCGGCGCGAGGATCAGGCGCCAGGAGAACGACAGCGAACCGGCCGAGGTGCACGAACCCCAGCGGCTCGACTGATCGCGGATCGAGACCCGCTTGACCCTGACGCCGAGATCTTCCGCGTAACCCATCGAGGCCTTGTGCAGGTCCTTGCGCGCTTCACGCTTGAGAAAGTCGTGAACACGCCGGTCCATGTGCTCGATGCCACCGGCCACACACAGTATCTTTTCACCGCTGTCGCGGGTTTCAGTCCAAACCGTGCCGCGCTCGCCGGCGCGATGCACGATTTTGTGCGGCACGCCGCGCAGTGGAACCACTGTGCCAGGATGAAACGGCGCGGCCTTCGGCAAACGACCAAGACGCGCGGCGATCCAGCCGCCGTGAAGCCGCGCGAACTCCTTGGCTTCCACCAAAGTACCGCGCGGCGGCATGGTCAGGATCGCTTCACGATCCGTCGGATGAATTCGCAGGGTGTAACGCCGCGCGCGGCGATGCCGACGCAGCCGAATCGCAAAATATTGCGAGCCGTGTTTGACCAAAACGGTCGCGGGTTCGGCGGGCCGCCGATAGAGAAGGGCACGAGTAGCCATGTCTGAAAGTCCGGGGAGCAGGAGTGCGCCCGGATTCTGCCATATCCGCCGCCATTGAAATCGCCCGGCGCAAAAACAAATCATTTGCCCAATATACAGGGGCTCGGGGTCAAAAACCCCCTACCGGCTGGGGCTGGAACCGAAATATTTGGGTAGATTCGTGATTCAAAAGGCGGCCCAAGAAACGAATCTGGGCTCACTTCATTAAGAGAGTCGAAATCCGGATTTTTTCAGTCCCTTCAGGAGCTTACCCGGCGGGACGAATCGAGAGCAAAAATTCGCGTTATTCGGCTGCAGCGGACGTTGGCACCAGTTGCAGCTTGGTATTTGCCGCGGACATCATGAAATCGGAGATTCTCGGCACGATTTCGGAGCGGAATCGCGATCCGTTGAACACGCCGTAGTGACCGACGCCCTTCTGCACGTAATGAACGCGGCGATGATCGGGAATCGCGGGACATAGTGAATGAGTTGCTTCGGTCTGACCGAGACCGGAGATGTCATCCTTCTCGCCTTCCACCGTCATCAACGCCACGCGACGGATTTTCGACGGATCGACCGGCTTGCCGCGATGAGTCATCTCGCCTTTCGGCAGCGCGTGCTTCACGAACACGACATCGACGGTCTGCAGGTAATACTCCGCGGTCAGGTCCATAACAGCGAGATACTCGTCGTAGAACTCGCGGTGCTTGTCGACCATGTCGCCGTCGCCCTTCACCAGATTGTTGAACAGGGCCTTGTGCGCGTCGGTATGGCGGTCGAGGTTCATGGTGATGAAGCCCGAGAGCTGCAGGAATCCCGGGTAAACATCGCGCATCACGCCGGGATGCGGGAACGGCACCTTGGTGATGACGTTGTTGCGGAACCATTCGATGCCGCGCTCGGCCGCCAGATTGTTCACGGAGGTCGGATTGCGGCGGGTGTCGATCGGGCCGCCCATCAGCGTCATCGACAGCGGGACGAAGGGATCGCGCGCCGCTTCCATCACGGAAACCGCCGCCACGACAGGCACCGACGGCTGGCACACCGCGACCACATGCATGTTGCCGCCGAGCACATGCAGCATCTCGATCAGGTAGTCGACATAGTCGTCGAGATCGAAACGTCCCGCGGCGAGCGGAACCATTCGTGCGTCGGACCAGTCGGTGATGTAGACTTCATGGGTCGGCAGGAACGCTTCGACCGTGCCGCGCAACAGCGTCGCGTAGTGGCCGGACATCGGCGCCACGATCAGCACGCGCGGCTGCGGGTGGCGCAGCGGACGGGTCAGCTTGCGATCGAAATGCAGCAGCCGGCAGAACGGCTTTTCCCAGATCGAACGAACCTCGACCGGGGTGCGGATGCCGTTGACCTCGGTGGTGTCGAGGCCCCATTCCGGCTTGCCGTAGCGGCGCGTGGTGCGCTCGAACAATTCGCAGGCCGCGGCGATCGATTTGCCGACCTCGGTGTGGGACCACGGATTGAGGGGGTTCTGAAACAGGATCTTGGTGGCATCGGTCACGGCGCGGGCCGGATTGAGCGATGCGTGGCCCATTTCGTACATCCAGTACATCGGCGTCGTAAGCGCCGGACTGCCTTCAGCCACCAGCGGCGGTGCGCCGCCAAACTCACCAATCGGCATCGAGTTCTTATCCCTGTTTGCGCCGCAGCATACTGCCGAATGCGTAATTAAGCGTCAATGCGCCGAGTGGTAGATCTACGGGGCCAAAACGCCAAAAAACCCCGAAATCCACCGGAAACTAATAACTTATTCACCACCCGACAGGAGAGAACCGTGATCTTTGGCGCTGCGCAAAAGGGCAAGGAAGACCGCAAACGAGGCAACGAACAGCACTGCATTGATGGCCAGCGACCAGGCCATCAGGTCGGCGCGAAACACGTGATCGATCAGCAGCGCCCGCATGCCCTCGAACACGTAGGTCGGCGGCAAGGTCCAGGCGAGCCACTGCAGCCAGCCCGGCAGCACCGCAACCGGATAGTAGACGCAGGCGAGCGGCATCAGGCCGAACATCAGCGTCCAGACGATGCTCTCGGCGCCCAGCCCATTGCGCAGCACCAGGCCTGAGACGAAAATCCCGACCGACCAGCTGGTGAAGATCAGGTTGCAGAAGAACGCGATCAGCGGCAGCCCGATGGCGAAGAAGTTGAAATTGAAGAAGAACAGCGCCAGCAGCGTCATCGGGATCACGCCGATCGCGAGCCGGATCAGGCTCATGATCATCAGCGAGATCAAAAACTCGATCGGCTTCAGCGGGCTCATCATCAGGTTGCCCAAGTTGCGCGCCCACATTTCCTCGAGAAACGAGATCGAAAAGCCGAGTTGGCCGCGGAACAGGATGTCCCACAGGATCACGGCGCCGATCAGCGTGCCGCCGGCGCGCGCGAAGAAGCTGTCGTTCTGCGCAATGTAGGTCTGCAGGAAGCCCCAGGTGATGACCTGCAGCGCCGGCCAGTAGATCAGCTCCAGCAGCCGCGGCCAGGACGACATCAGGAGATACCAGTAACGCAGCACCATCGCGTTGATGCGCTGCATGGAGAGCCCCTGATGCGCCGCGGTCTTGAGGGCAACGTTGTTCATCGCGCCACCTCCCGCGTCCGCCCGCGCGCGACATCGAGGAATACCTCTTCGAGCGTCGCCCGATTATAGCGCACCAGGATCTGCTCGGGGCTGTCGTCGTCCTCGATGCGACCGCGCTTCATGATGATGACGCGGTCGCACAGCCGCTCCACCTCCAGCATGTTGTGCGATGCCAGCAGGATGGTGGCATCATGGGTCTTGCGGTAGTCCGCAAGATGCTGCCGCACCCAGTCGGCCGTATCGGGGTCGAGCGACGCCGTCGGCTCGTCGAGCAGCAACAGCTCCGGCTGGTTGATCAGCGCCTTTGCCAGCGCGACGCGGGTCTTCTGGCCGGCCGAGAGTTTTCCGTTGGCGCGGTCGAGGAAATCCTTCAGGTCGAGATCGGCGGCAAGCTGCTCGATACGCTCGCGCAAATTCTCCACCGCGTAGAGCTTTCCGAAAATGGTCAGGTTCTGCCGCACCGTGAGCCGCATCGGCATGTCGACATAGGGGCTTTCGAAATTCATCCGGCCGAGCACGTCGGCGCTCCGCTCCGGCATCGGATAGCCGAGCACCTGGACGCGGCCGGAGGTCGGCAGCACCAGTCCCATGATCATGGCGATCGTCGTGGTCTTGCCGGCGCCGTTGCCGCCGAGCAGACCGGTAATGCTGCCGCGCCTGATCTGGAACGAGACGTCGTCGACGGCGCGGGTGGTCTTGTAGACCTTGATCAGATGCGCAACGTCGATCGCGGCCTGATCGGCCGCGGGAGACTGGGTGGGCGTTGCCTCGCTGTCGTCCATTTCGGCCGTTCATTGAGCCATTGCGGCGGTGAGCGCAAGAGAGGCCGTCATGCCCGGGCTTGTCCCGGGCATCCACGCTCTTTCGATCCGCCTGCAAGAAAGGCGTGGATGGCCGGGTCAAGCCCGGCCATGACGGAGAGATTGAAACCAAGGCACCAATTTGTGATCGCGCCCTCGCACGGCTAAACTGCAGATATGACCGACGTTGCAGCCTCCGATTTCCGCCATCCTAGTCGCTATGTCCGTCTCGACACGATCCTCCGGCTGCGCTGGCTGGCGGCGCTCGGCCAGCTCACGGCGATCTTCGTCGTCGCTCGGGGGCTGGAGTTCGACGTTGCCGTCATCCCCTGCGTCGCCATCGTCGGCATATCCGCGCTGCTCAATCTCGCGCTGCAGATCGCCTTCAACCCGATGCAGCGGCTGGATCCGGTCTACGCGGCGGGACTGCTCGCGCTCAACATCGTCGAACTCGCCGCACTTCTGTTCCTCACCGGCGGCCTGCAGAACCCGTTCTCGTTCCTGTTTCTGGGCCCGGTCCTGATTTCAGCGACGGTACTGCCGATCCGGATGACGGTGGCGATCGGCCTGCTCGCGGTCGCCTGCGCCTCGGCGCTGGTGTTCTTCCATCTGCCGCTGCCATGGGACAGCGACGATCCGCTGGTTTTGCCGCCGATCTATTTGCTCGGCGTCTGGCTTTCGATCGTGCTCGCGATCGGCGTCACCAGCCTCTATGCGTTCCAGGCCACCGAGGAGGCGCGAAAGCTGTCCGACGCCCTGGCGGCGACCGAACTGGTGCTGACGCGCGAGCAGCACCTGACCCAGATCGACGGACTTGCCGCGGCCGCGGCGCATGAGCTCGGCACGCCGCTGTCGACGATCTTCCTGATTTCGCGTGAGCTGGAGAAATCCGTCAACGGCAACGAACAGCTTGCCGCCGACCTCAAGACCTTGCGCGAACAGGCGCAGCGCTGTCGCGACATCCTGGCCAAGATCACCCAGCTCTCCGCCTCCGGCGCACCATTCGACCTCATGCCGCTGTCGACTCTGATCGAGGAAGCCGTGGCGCCGCATCGCGATTTCGGCGTTGTGATCAAGGTGCGGCTTGCTGTCGCAGCGACACGCGAGCCGGTCGGCGCGCGAAATCCGGCAATCCTCTACGGCGTCGGCAACATCCTGGAAAACGCCGTCGATTTCGCACGCACGACGGTTGAGGTTAACGCGTGGTGGAACGCGGATACGGTCGAAATCGTCATCTCCGACGACGGCCCCGGCATCGCGCCCCACATCCTCAGGCGTATTGGCGAACCCTATTTATCGCGGCGGCGCGGCACGGATGAAGCCCATAGCGAGCGCGCCGGCCTTGGGCTTGGCGTGTTCATCGCCCGCACCCTGCTCGAGCGCACCGGAGCCAAGGTTTCCTTTACCAACCGCACCTTTCCCGATCACGGTGCCGTGGTGCAGATCGTGTGGCCGCGCGCCCGCTTCGAGGGGGAGCAAAGCCCTGCCCTGTCAGCGGATTAACCGGGTTCCCGGACGCCGGGGAAAGCCGGCCGATCGACTTTAGGCGGCTTGGCAGAGCCGTGGTACAACGCCATATCCTATGTATCCGCAAAACAGGGGATACCCGACCTTGAACGCCATCACTGAACTGACCGATCACGCCGACCGCTCGCTCCTCATCGTCGAGGACGACAAGCCGTTTCTCGAGCGCCTGTCGCGCGCGATGGAAACCCGCGGCTTCTCGGTGACGTCGTGCGATACCGTCTCCGACGGCCTTGCCCAGATCGGCAAGTCCGCGCCGGCATTTGCCGTCGTCGACCTGCGGCTCGGCGACGGCAACGGGCTCGATGTGGTGTCGGCGTTGAAGCGCAAGCGCCCCGAGGCGCGCGCGATCGTGCTCACCGGCTACGGCAACATCGCCACCGCCGTGACGGCGGTGAAGATGGGTGCGGTGGATTATCTGTCGAAGCCTGCCGACGCCGACGATGTGGTCGCGGCATTGCTTGCCAGCGGCACCGAGAAGTCCGAATTGCCGTCGAACCCGATGTCGGCGGACCGCGTGCGCTGGGAACACATCCAGCGCATCTACGAGATGTGCAACCGCAACGTCTCCGAAACCGCGCGGCGGCTCAACATGCACCGCCGTACCCTGCAGCGGATTCTGGCCAAGCGCGCGCCGCGGTAATTCCCATCTATCCCTCATGGTGAGGAGCCGCGAAAGCGGCGTCTCGAACCATGTGGCCAACACTGTGGCCACATCCTTCGAGACGCAGGCTTCGCCCGCTCCTCAGGATGAGGATCAGAGGTTCAATTCTCTCAAAACTCCCCGTGCCCCTGCGGATCTACCAGCCGGTTGATCCGTAGCGCGGCGGCCATCGCAAACCGCACCGTCATCGATTTGCGCGTTGCCGCCGGCAGGCGATGCTCGGGCGCCTCGCAGTGCAGATGCGCGCCGTAGGCGTCGGCGATGATCAACCCGGCATCCTCGGGGAATATCTCGCAGGGCAGATCCTGCGTGAAGGCAAAGAACAGCCGGTCGCAATGCAGCCGGTAGTCCTGCCATTTCTGGTCGGCGCGCAAATCTTCCACCGACGACTTGATCTCGACGATCCAGATGTCGCCGCGCTCGTTGAGCGCGACGAGATCGGCACGCCGTCCCGACGGCAGCGGCAATTCGCTGAGGCAGGAAAAGCCGAGCGAGCGCAGCAACCGCGCGGTGCCGCGCGCGATCGCGAGCGCCGTCTCCGACTGGCGGCGATCCAATGGCGGCACGAGACCGATCTGGCGGGCGAGTGATTCCATTGTCGTGAACCCTATCCGATTTCGCAGCGACCACCCAGCCAGCGATGCCAAGTCCGGCGTTAAGCCGGCCACAATTTTGTCCGTAACCCGCCGATTTTTGGACCTCTGCGCACCGCGAAGTCAAAGGGACCCTGAAAGGGAACCTTGCTTCTGAGGGACAAAACGCTGGAGGAGATCCACGATGCTACGCATCTCACCATCCGCCGTTGCGCCCGCCCTCATCGCCCTCGCGCTGTCCACCAGCCTGTCGTCCGCCATCGCGAAACCCGCGGTCGACGTCGCGTTCGTGCTCGACACCACGGGCTCGATGGGCGGACTCCTCGAGGGCGCCAAGCGCAAGATCTGGTCGATTGCGACCGCCATCGTCGATTCCAATCCCGACGCCGACATCCGCATGGGCCTCGTCGCCTATCGCGACATCGGCGACGACTACGTGACCAGGAAGGTCGAGCTCACCGCCGACATCCAGGACCTCTACGCCAGACTGCTGGAACTGAAGGCGCGCGGCGGCGGCGACTGGCCGGAGAGCGTCAACGAGGCGCTCGACGTCGCCGTCAACAAGCTGCAATGGAACGCGGGCGTCGATACCAGGCGGATCGTGTTTTTGGTGGGCGATGCGCCGCCGCACATGGATTACGCGCAAGACGCCAAATATCCCGTGACGCTTTCGGTGGCGAAGCAGAAGGACATCATCGTCAACGCGGTGCTGGCCGGCAACGCCCGCGATACCGAGCGGGTGTGGCGCGACATCGCCCAGAACGGCAACGGCCGCTTCATTCCGATCCCGCAGGACGGCGGCCAGGTCGTCATCATCGAAACGCCCTACGACGAAGAGATCATCATCCTGCAGCGGGAGATCAACGGCACCGTGATCCCCTACGGACCGAAACACCTGCAGAAGAAGACCGAGGACAAGACCAGGCAATTGGCGGAGGTTGCCGCCGCCGCGCCGGCACAGGCCTCCGAGATGGCGAGCTATCTCAACAAGCGTTCGAAGGCGACGTCGGAGGCTATCACCGGCGGCGGCGATCTGGTCGCCGACGTCTCCGCCCGCCGCAGCAGCGTTTCCGCCATCAAGGAAGAGGAACTGCCCGACAATCTGCGCGCGATGAAGCCCGAACAGCGCGCCGAGGAAGTCGACAGGCAGATGACCCAGCGCAAGGCGCTCAACGAGAAGCTCGCAGCGCTGGTGGCGAAGCGCGACAAGTATGTCGCCGAACAGCGCAGCAAGGCGCCGCCGAAGGCGTCATCGTTCGACCGGGTGGTCGAGGATACGCTGAAGGCGCAGATCAAGCGGTGAACGGTTGACGCGTCATTCCGGGGCGATGCGTAGCATCGAATCCGGAATCTCGAGATTCCGGGTCTGGTGCTTGCGCACCATCCCGGAATGACAGCCTAGCCGACTGCCCGATTCCCACTCAGGGATGCCGGCCCACGGCCATCTGGTAGATCGTCATGATCACCTCGAACAGGATCAGCAGCACGATGATCACTTCGAGCCGCAGCGAGCGGCGGGTGTCGATGATGTCCGTCAGCACCTGCGCAGTCTCGGCGATCACGGCGAGCTTGCGGTTCAGCGACTCCGCGCGCTCGCTGAGCTCGTATTCGTCCTCCAGACGCGCATACAGCCGTTCCAGATGCGGCTTGTCCCAGAGGATGTCGGGCTTTTCCGACACCGCGACCGGGCCCGTCACCCGGTGACGCACCGACAATGCGTTGCCGATGTGCTTGAGGATCGAAGCGCGGCCGCCGCTGATCTGTCCGCGCTGCGCCAGTTCGCGCGCCAGCGGCTCGGTGGTGTCGAATACGGTCGCGACTTCCCGTTCGTGCCTGGCAAGGACGACGCTCTTGGCCAGCACCTCGGCGACGAGGATCAGCCGTTCCGGCGAGAAGCTTTGCAGGCAGATCGGACCGCCCGGCGCGATCGGCTCGTCCTTCTCGCCGGACAATTCGATGATCGCGATTTCCTCGTCGCGCCGTTCAAACGGCCCCGTCATGCGCGATTGCAGGCCGCGAAGGAATTCGTCTTCTTCCAGCGCGTTGAGGCCGATGAGGACGACAACGCCGTAGCGAAACAGCACGGCCACGCCTTCTTCATTGACGCGGAACGTCAGCGGCGTCGTTGCCAGTACATCGCCACGCTCGAGACCCGACGTATTGAGCCGGTCGCTGACGGAAAATGCCCGCACGGTCGTCCGGGTGCCGCCGAGCGGCGGTTTCGAGGCCTGGTTCATCAACTGCGCATCCCGGCCGAAATCGCCATCTGACCGATGCATTTCCGGCGTTCCCCACTAGATATCCGTCTGCGCAACCCTATCACGGACCGGAACCGGGCACATATCGGTTCACTGCCGTGTTGACCCCTTTTCAATGTGCAATATGGTGCCAGCCCATGGATGACAGAACCGAGACCCAGGCCGAGACTCAGGCGAAGGCCGGCGCGATGATCGTGCCGGTGACGCTGTTCGAGCAGAACTGCACCATTATCTGGCACGAACCTTCCAAGAAGGCCGTGGTGATCGACCCCGGCGGGGACGTTCCCAAGATTCTGGAAGCGATCAAGCAGACCGGCGTCACGGTCGAAAAGATCTGGCTGACGCACGGCCATATCGACCATGTCGGCGGCGCGGCCGATCTGCGCGACGCGCTGCAGGTCAAGATCGAGGGTCCGCACATCGCCGACAAATACCTGCTCGAGAACGTCGTGAGCAGCGGCGAGCGCTTCGGCATGACAGGGGTGCGCAACTTTGGCCCCGACCGCTGGCTCGACGAGGGCGATCAGGTCACGATCGGCGACCTGACCTTCGACATTCTGCACTGTCCCGGCCATTCGCCGGGCAGCGTGGTGTTCTTCAACAAGGAATTGCGCTTCGCCCATGTCGGCGACGTGCTGTTCAACGGCTCGGTCGGCCGCACCGACCTGCCCGGCGGCAGCCACACCACGCTGATCAATTCGATCAAGGAAAAGCTGCTGCCGCTCGGCGACGATGTCGGCTTCATCTGCGGCCACGGCCCCGGCTCCAGCATCGGCCAGGAGCGGATGACCAATCCGTTCATCACCGGAGAGATGTGATCCAATTCCGCCAGGCTGAGAGCTGGCGATTATTTCATCAGGCCCGCGGCCGTCAGCGCCCGGGTGATGACGGCGCCGACATCGATGCCGCGGCGCTTGGGTTCATGCGGCACCGGCTTGGTCTGTCGAACCGGCTTGTTGGTCCGCGACCATAGCCGGGCGGCGACATCCAGCGACTGCAGCGATGCCGTGGCATGCGATGGCGTGACGGTCGACGCTATCGTCGGACTCGGCGCAGGCGCTTCAGCGACCTGGCTGATGCGCTGCGTCAGGCCGAAGAAATTTGCGATGTGGTAGGACGACGAGATCCCGGCCTCGATCAGGAAGGCGCCTTCCGCGCCATAGGGCTCGTCATTGCCGGCCAAGCCTAGCGGCGTGCCGTGGGCCATGTCGGTGATGGTGTAGGACTCGACGACGGTCTCGCCGGCGGCGTTCCACCAGACCTCGCGCGGATGACCGTCGACATCCACCGCCGACATCGGCGCCATCGGCAGGCCGTGAACGTCGAGCCACTGCTTGACAATTTCGTTGGCGTTGCCGGGGTTCACCGTGCGATCGGCGCTGCCGTGCCACACCGACACTTTCGGCCAGGGGCCCTTGTGTTTCGTGGCCTTGCGTACGAGGTCGCCCAATTGATCGGCCGGGCGCGATGTCGACTGCATCATGCCGCCGAGCGCTTCGCGAACATTGCTCGCGATGCCGAACGGGAGACCGGCGATGATGGCGCCAGCCGCGAATACTTCGGGATAGACCGCCAACATCACCGATGTCATGGCGCCGCCCGCGGAAAGCCCGGTGATGTAGATGCGGCGCGCATCGATTTTGTGGTCGGCAGCCATCCGCGCAATCATCTGGCGGATCGAGGCGGCTTCGCCGCGGCCGCGCGCGACGTCGCCCGGATTGAACCAGTTGAAGCAGGTGTTGGCGTTGTTGGCGCCCTGCTGCTCCGGCATCAACAGCGCAAAGCCATAGCGCTTTGCGAGCGTGGACCAGCCGGTGCCGAAATCGTAGCCGGCGGCGTTCTGGCCGCAGCCGTGCAGCACGACGACCAGGGCCGACGCGCGCGGTAGCGCTTCAGGGGTGTACGCGAACATCCTGAGCGCGCCGGGATTGGTGCCAAACCCGTCGATTTCAGTGAGCGGCGTGCGTATTCCCGGCGACGAATTCAGGCCATAGATTCCCAAGCCATTGAACCCGCTCAATCGCGGGAAATGGCGCAGGAATTCCACGTTCTTGGCAAGAGACAAATGCTGCTCCGGGGGCGTCTGTTCTTAACGCACACCTGAACAAATAGTTGCTGCACTGCAAAATAGAAAGACCGTGCACTGTCATTCCCCACAATCAAATTTTGCGGGTTGACGTGAATTTGTCATGCTGTGATTCGGCGCCTCAGCGTCAAGAATGTGGCGCGGGCGATTTGCGGCGAGGCGGCGATGGCAAAACTGGACGACACCGACCGGCAAATCCTGATGCTGCTGCAAGAGGACGACCGTCAGCCGCTGGCCGCGCTGAGCGAGAAGATCGGCGTTGCCGTTTCCACCATCAACGACCGCATCAAGCGGCTGGTTCGATCCGGGATGATTTCCGGCTTCCATGCCCGCGTTGCGCCGGAAGCGGTGGGGCTGGACTTGCTCGCCTTCATCATGGTGAGCTGGAGCAACCCGAAGGTGGAGGCGAGTTTTCTTGAACGGGTGAAGGCTTCGCCCGACGTGCTGGAATGCCACCACATCACCGGCGCCTGGAATTACCTGCTGAAGGTCCGTGTCGGCACCACGCGCGACCTCGAGCGGTTTCTTACCGACACCATCAAGGCCGTGGACGGCGTGGAGCGAACCGAGACGCTGATTACGTTGTCATCGGCGAAAGAGACCTGGAACGTGAAGCTCTAGGAATTGGGCTCCAGCGATCCCGTCAGCGACACGCGCTGCCGCAGCGCGATCCAGTCACCGCCAGGGTCGCGCGCCATCGAGATCCTCGCCGTGGCGCCGAGCGTACCCATCTTTGCGCGACAACCATGCGCGTACGGCCCGGCTCGAAGCATTGCCTTGCCTTTGCCCACCCCGTAATTTGCGAGCCGAGCAATCCCAAAGAACAATAATTCTGGAGCGAAAACCCAATGTCACGCCTGAAGTTCGGAGCCTTCCTCGCCCCGCATCACCCGATCGGCGAGAACCCGTTGCTGCAATTCCGCCGCGACCTCGACTTCGTCGAGCAGATCGACGCGCTCGGCTATGACGAGTTCTGGTGCGGAGAGCATCATTCTTCGGGCTGGGAAATGATCGCCTCGCCGGAAATGTTCCTGGCCGCCGCCGGCGAACGCACCAAGCGCATCAAGCTCGGCACCGGCGTGGTCTCGCTGCCCTATCACCATCCCTACAACGTCGCACAGCGCATGGTGCAGCTCGACTGGATGACCGGCGGCCGCGCCATCTTCGGTTCCGGACCCGGCGCGCTGGCCTCCGACGCACATACGCTCGGCATCGACCCGATGACGCAACGCGACCGCCAGGACGAGGCGATCGCGATCATCCGCCGCCTGTTCAAGGGCGAGCGCGTCACCGCCAGGAGCGACTGGTTCAACATGCAGGACGCTGCGCTGCAGCTGTTGCCGCTGCAGGAAGACATGCCGTTCGTGGTGGCGTCGCAGATTTCGCCCTCGGGCATGACGCTCGCCGGCAAATACGGCATCGGCATCATCTCGCTCGGCTCGATGTCGACGCAGGGCCTGATGTCGCTGGGGACACAGTGGGGCTTTGCCGAGGATGCCGCGAAGAAGGCGGGCACCACCGTGAGCCGCTCCGACTGGCGCGTGCTGCTCTCCTGGCACATCGCCGAGACCCGCGAACAGGCGGCGCGCGAGGCCGGCCCCGGCCTGATGCGCTGGCACAACGAGTATACGGTCCGTACGCTGCAGCGGCCGGGCGTCGAGCCGTTCAAATCGCCCGAAGACGCGGTGGAGAAGACCGCCGGCGGCGAGAACGCCGCCTCGACCATCGGCACGCCGGACGATCTGGTGAAGACCATCAAGAACCTGCTGAAGGTCTCGGGCGGCGTCGGCACCATTGTCGGCTTCGTGCACGACTGGGCCAACCCGGAAAACACCCGCCGGAGCTGGGACATGGTGGCGCGCTACGTGATCCCGGAGATCAACGGCTACATGACCAAGCTGCGCGAGTCGCAGAAATACCTGATCGAGAACCGCGCGGTGTTCGAGCGGGCGGGCCAGGCCGTGATGGCCAAGATCATGGAAAACGACAAGGCCGCCGCCGCGCTCGCCCATACCGGTCCGGGCCGGGTCGCGATCCCGACCGTCAACGCGCCGGACCTGCAGAAGGAAGCCGCCAAGCGCAAGGCGTGACGAAGACGCCAGAACAACAACTTTTGAACGGCGCGGATTGCTTCCGCGCCGTTTTTCATGGGCAAGACTTTTTCATGGGCAAGACAAAGAGTTGTTTACCGGCCCGGGCTATGTCCGAACCCGCTGCCCGGCCATATTCAGACCGCGACAAAGCCGCCGGTACAGTGGATAATATCTGCGACTTCGAGGCTCAACCGGAGCAATGGCCATGTCGATGCAGGGTATCGCTGCCCCCGCCTACAGCTTCACGCCGCCAAAGCGCAATTCGCTGACGCATATTCCCGGCGACGAGGGCTGGCCGCTGATCGGCAAGACGCTGGAAGTGCTTGCCGACCCCAAGGGCCAGGTCGAGCGGCAGTCGAAGAAATACGGCCTGGTCTATCGCAGCCATCTTTTCGGCGAGACCAGCCTCGTACTGCTCGGGCCCGACGCCAACGAGCTGGTGCTGTTCGATTCCGCAAAGCAGTTTTCCTCGACGCTCGGCTGGGGGCGGATCCTCGGATTGCTGTTTCCGCGCGGCCTGATGCTGCTCGACTTCGAGGAGCATCGCCTGCACCGGCGCGCGCTGTCGGTGGCGTTCAAATCCGGCCCGATGAAGTCATATCTGGGCGAGCTCGATACCGGCATTGCGTCGCGGGTGGCGCAGTGGAAGGCGCAGCCGGGACCGATGCTGTTCTATCCCGCGATGAAGCAACTGACGCTCGACCTGGCGGCGACCTCGTTCCTCGGCGCCGACATCGGGCCTGAAGTGGATGAAATCACCAACGCCTTTGTCGACATGGTCGCGGCCTCCGTCGCGGTGATCCGAAAGCCGCTGCCCGGCACGGCGATGGCCCGCGGCGTCAGGGGCCGCAAGCGCATCGTCGCCTACTTCTCCGAGCAGATCCCGCTGCGCCGCGCCAAGGGCGGCGGCGATGATCTGTTCTCACAGCTTTGCCACGCCACCCACGAGAACGGCGTGCTGCTGTCGACGCAGGACATCGTCGACCACATGAGTTTTCTGATGATGGCGGCGCACGACACGCTGACGTCGTCGCTGACGTCGTTCGTGGGCGAACTTGCCGCTCATCCGGAATGGCAGCAGAAGCTGCGCGACGAGGTCAATGGCATCGGCATCGCCGCCGGCGCCCCAACCAGCTTCGACAATCTCGAAGCGATGAAGCTCACCGAGATGGCGTTCAAGGAAGCGCTGCGGCTGAAGCCGCCGGTGCCGTCGATGCCGCGGCGCGCGGTTCGCGACTTCACTTTCAAGGGCTACGCGGTGCCTGCCGGCACCATGGTCGGCATCAATCCGCTGTTCACCCATCACATGCCGGACATCTGGCCCGAGCCCGAGAAATTCGATCCCCTGCGCTTTACCGACGAGGCGCAACGCAACCGCCACCGCTTCGCCTGGGTGCCATATGGCGGCGGCGCGCATATGTGCCTCGGCCTGCACTTCGCCTACATGCAGGCGAAATGCTTCGCGCGGCATTTCCTGCAAAACCTCGAAGTGTCGCTGGAGCCCGGCTACAAGCCGGACTGGCAGATATGGCCGATTCCGAAGCCGCGCGACGGACTGCGCGTGGTGTTGAAGGCGGTCTAGTCGTCATTGCCGGGCTTGACCCGGCAATCCACCTTTCTTCGATTGACCACTTGTCGATGGATGCGCGGGTCAAGCCCGCGCATGACGAAGTGAGCGCTCAATCCACGAACGTCGTCAACTGTGCGCCCTCATCGGCGACGAAAACTGCGATCAGTTCGGCAGGCTCGCTGTTGCTGGCGTTGGCCGAGACGAGATGCACGGCGCCGGGCGGCTCGAAGAACGACTGGCCTACCTTGAAGGTTT
>JAESGP010000056.1_pt1 | contig 126606 bp, 110 predicted proteins | sample 9269741 | NCBI WGS metagenome assembly JAESGP01 (sample SAMN15720684, study PRJNA650882) | algae metagenome | isolation source: Desmonostoc vinosum HA7617-LM4 and co-occurring heterotrophs from cave wall | place: USA: Waikapalae cave, Hawaii | collected 2011-05-27 | reverse complement strand
TAGGTCAATCGGGCATGCTTGTGGCTGTTCATCCGGTTGGCTTCCTTGAGGATTGGGTGTTTGGCGACTTCCAGTCTCTCAAACCCAATCCGGATGAACACCGGATACAACCTATTGAAGCTTCACACCTAGCGCTGACCTTCGGTGAGCGTGTCGATCTGGAACAGGCCCGACTTGTCGACCAGCCAGATGTCGAAGTAGCGCACCGTGGCCGTGCCCACCTTGGCCGGCGCAGGGAAGGGGCCGGCGCGGCGGATCATCGCCACCACCCAGGGCGCCACTTCGTCGGCCGCCGGCTTGCGCACGACGTTGACGTTGACCACCGCGCCGGTGGCGTCGATCTCGGTCTCGACCGCCATCACCGAATACAGCATCGGCGGCAGCTTGCCGCGGTACACGCGCATCGGATAGGCGGCGTAGAGGTGGCGCGCCGCGTCGATGCGGTATTCCTTTTCGATCTCGGCGGCGCTGGGTGCGGGGCTGGCCGCCAGCGGCGCCGGCACCATGCTGAACTGCGCCTGCGCCGTGCCGGCGCCGAGCGTCGCTGCGGCGAAGAACGCCGCGGTCGCCATCGCCCGCCACGTGCCCTGTTGTCCCCAGGTCTTGACCATGTTCGCCGCCCCGCTCGCCTGTGCCCGTGTGTGTTCTGCAGGTCGCCGAACCCCTCCGGCGCCCAGGGCGCGAAGGTTACAGCAGGGTTTCGCGCGCCTGCATCATCCGCGCTGCGGACTTCGCGCAGGAACTAACGCGATCGTGCGCGCGGCTTCAGCGCAGCCAGCCCTTGCGCCGGAAGAAGATGAACGGCGCCGCCACCGAGGCCAGCATCAGGCCCAGGGCGAAGGGATAGCCGAGCGTCCAGTCCAGCTCCGGCATGTGCTTGAAGTTCATGCCGTAGATGCTGGCGATCAGCGTCGGCGGCAGCAGCGCCACGCTGGCCACCGAGAAGATCTTGATGATCTTGTTCTGGTTGATGTTGATGAAGCCCACCGTGGCGTCCATCAGGAAGTTGATCTTGTCGAACAGGAAGGCGGTGTGGCTGTCGAGCGAATCGATGTCGCGCAGGATCTGGCGTGATTCCTCGAACTGCTCGGCGTTGAGCAGCCGGCTGCGCATCATGAAGCTGAGCGCCCGGCGCGTGTCCATCACGTTGCGCCGGATGCGGCCGTTCAGGTCCTCCTCGCGCGCGATCGCGGTCAGTACCGCCGCGGCCACCTCGTCGTTGACGTCCTGGCGCAGCACCCGGGCGCTGACGCGCTCCAGGCTGTCGTAGATGCCTTCGAGCGTGTCGGCCGAATACTCGGCGTCGGCGTCGTACAGCTTGAGCAGCACGTCCATCGGGCCTTCGATCAGCGCCGGGATGCGGCGCGCGCGCAGGCGCAGCAGGCGGAACACCGGCAGGTCCTCGGCGTGGATCGAGAACAGCACGCCGCGGAACAGGATGAATGCCACGCGCACGTTGCGCGCCGGCGGGGCCTCGGGGTCGCGCGTGGCGTCGCCCACGTCGACGAGGAAGTCCGAGCGGATGTGGAGTTCGCCGTTGTCCTCTTCGTAGAAGCGCGCCGATTCCTCGAGGTCGTCGTCGACCGCGTCGCTGGGGATCGCCAGGCCGAAGCGCTGCTGGATCCAGGCCTTCTCCTCGGCGCCGGGGCTCTCCAGGTCCACCCACACCGGCTGCACGTCGGCCAGCCCTTCGAGGCTGTCGATCTCCTGCTGGACGAGCCGGCCGTTGACCAGCGTGAAGACGTTGAGCATGCGGACTCTCGGCGGGTGGCGCGCGGGCGGTGTCGTGGGCCGCGGCGGGCAGGAGGGATGGCGGCGGCGGGTTTCCGTCTCATCCCGGTGGCGGCGGCCGGTGGCGGGCCGTGTGCCGGAGTCCGGGACGGACGGTCACCGAGAGTGGGTGGCGTCCACGCGTTGCTCCAAGGTCGAGCGAAAGCGCGGCGATTATGCCGCGCACCCCGGGCGCGCCGCGCGGCATGTGCACGCATGGCAGACTGGCGTGTGATGACCCCTCCGCCACCGCGCCGGCCGCGCCGCCGGCGCTTCCTTGCAGGGGCGCTGCTCGTGCTGCTGGTGCTGCCGATCCTGGCCGCCGCGGTGCTGCTGGCAGCCGCCCTGCAGACCGAACCCAGCGTCGCCCTCGAGACCGAGCCCGACACCGCCGACGTGGCGCGCGCGCTCGCCCTGCTGCGCAGCCACGATCCGCGCCGCGCCCAGCCGGGACAGGCGCGCGCCATCCACCTGGGCGAGCGCGACCTCGACGTGCTGCTGGGCCACGCCGCCGCGCGCCGCCTGCCGGCCGCGGCGCGGGTGCAGATCGAACGCGGCGCCGCCGTCGTGCACGCCAGCGTGCACCTGGGGCCGGGCCTGCATCCGCTGCCGGCGCTGGCGTGGTTCGGCCGCTGGGTCAACGTCGAACTGCGCCTGGTGGAGACGGGCGCGCTGCCCGCGGTGCAGTCCTGGCGCGTCGGCGGGCTGCCGCTGCCGGCGGCGTGGTTCCCGCCGGCGCTGCGCCAGGCCATCGCCCGCGCCGGCCTGCAGGCCGAAGCGGCGCTGGCCGCCGAGGTGGTGCAGCGCGTGCGCTTCACGCCCGACCGGCTGGAGATCGTCTACGCCTGGGGCGACGACGGCCCGGCGCGCGCCATCTCGTCGCTGCTGGCGCACGGCGAGCTGGAGCGCCTGCGCACCTACCACGCGCGCCTGGCCGAGCTGTCGCGCCAGGCCGGTCCGTCCTGGCAGGCGCCGATGGTGACGCTGCTGGCGCCGATGTTCGAGCTGGCGCGCCAGCGCAGCCGCGCCCCCGGCGCCGACGCCGCCGCCGAGAACCGCGCCGCGCTCGTGGTGCTGACGCTGTTCGCCACCGGGCGCTCGGTGCCGGCGCTGATGCGCGCCCGCGAGACCTGGCCGCCGATGCGCCACCTGCAGCTGACGCTGGCCGGCCGTGACGACTTTCCGCTGCACTTCCTCGTGAGCGCGGCGCTCGCCGCCGAGAGCAGCGGACCGCTGTCGCGCGCCATCGGCCTGCACAAGGAGGTGCTCGATTCGCGCCAGGGCAGCGGTTTCAGCTTCAACGACATGGCCGCCAACCGCGCCGGCACGCGCTTCGGCGAGCTGGCGGTGCAGCAGCCGGCGCAGCTGCAGGCGGCACTGGCGCGCGGCGTGCAGGAATCCGACCTGCTGCCCGCCACCGCCGACCTGCCCGAATTCATGCCCGAGGCCGAGTTCAAGCGCCGCTACGGCGGCGTCGGCGCGCCGGCTTACGAGGCGCTCATGGCGGAGATCGACCGCCGGGTGGGCGCGCTGCCGCTCTTGAGATGAAGACGCGCGAATGCCGCCATCGTGTCCGGCAGCGTGTCGGCCTGGTACTACGCCGCCGGAAACCCGGCCAGCGCCGTCTTCGCCGACATCATGGCCTTCACGCCGTTTGTGTCGGACGAGGTGGTTGCAGGCAGCGGCAACCCGAACCGCGTCTGGGACGCGCTGTACGCGGTGCACTCGAGCACCGTCGTCTTCCAGTCCAACCTGACGGGCGGCAGGGCCACGATGAGCGTCGGCGGGCAACGCCTTCCGGGCAACCCGTTCGTCACCAACGCCGTGCCGCTTCCTGGCACGCTGGCTCTGGCTGGCCTGGCGCTCGGCATCGCCGGCGTGACGATGCGCCGCCGCGCCAACTGAGGGGCCCTGCGGCCGCCTCGGCGACGCTGAGGCGGCCTTGCCCTCCTGGCCATCACTGCGTCGGCGCAGCCACGGGCCGGCAATCAGTCTGCAACCGAACCGCCGCGGTTGTGTCCTTGCACGAGATCGAAGCGGAACAGCCGGCATTCGATCGCGCCGTTCCACATCGGCACCCGACGGCTTTCCTTCAGCCGCATCAGCGACGGCAGCTTCATGTCGGGGCTGAGCAGCCAGGCGGTCCAGCCGGCGTAGTGGCGCTTCCAGTGCGTGGCCAGCTCGCCGAAGAAGTGCGCCGAGCTGCCGCCGCCCTCGAAGCCTTCGCGCGTGGCGACGCGCCCGCCGGCATCGCCGGCGCCGGGGGCGCCGCGTCCCTTGGGCGCGATGCGCTCGCCGTAAGGCGGGTTGAGCATCAGCGTGCCGTGCGCGGCGGGCGGTGGGCGCTGCAGCGCATCGGCGGTCTTGAAGTCGATGGCGTGACGCACGCCGGCGCGCTCGGCATTGCGCGCAGCGAAGTCGGTCATGCGGAAGCTCACGTCGCCGGCGAAGACCGGCACCGCCGGCGCGTGCACCCGCGCCTTGGCGGCACGCTGCAGGTCGCGCCAGGCAGCGGCGTGCGGCCGGAAGGGCAGCAGGCGCTCGAAGGCGAAGTGGCGCTGGGCGCCGGGCGCGATGCCGCAGGCGATCTGCGCCGCCTCGATGGCGATGGTGCCGGCGCCGCAGCACGGGTCGAGCAGCGGCCCGTCCTCGGCGCGGCCCTGCCAGCCGGCGGCGGCCAGCATCGCCGCGGCCAGCGTCTCTTTCAGCGGCGCCTCGCCCTTGACGCCGCCGGCCTTCTCGTCGCGCCAGCCGCGCTTGAACAACGCTTCGCCCGAGGTGTCGACGTAGAGCGTCGCGTGCTCCGGCCCGACGAAGAGCGCCAGCGCCAGGTCGGGCCTACGGGTGTCGACGCTGGGGCGTGCACCGGCGGCCTCGCGCAGCTCGTCGCAGACCGCGTCCTTGATGCGCAGCGCGGCGAAGTTCAGGCTCTTCAGCGGCGAGCGCATGGCGTTGACGTCGACGCGCAGCGTCTGCTCGGGCGTGATCCATTGCTCCCAGCCGATGCGCCGGGCCATCGCGTACAGGTCGTGCTCGTCGCGGTACGGCGCCTGGGTCACCGGCCACAGCACGCGCTGAGCGAGCCGGCTTTCGAGGTTGAGCTGCATGGCGGTGGCTTCGTCCCCGCGCACCCACACCCCGCCACGGGTCGCCTCGCCGGCACGGCCGGTGATGGCGGCCACCTCCGCCGCCAGCAACGGCTCGACGCCGCCGGCGCAGGGCAGGAAGAGCTCGACGATCACGCGCCGATCCCCCCGGAACCGGGCATGTCGCCCGGCACGGCCGCGCCGTAGATTCGTCCGCTCGACCGCCGCGCCTGCTGCAGATGCACGCTGCCATTCATGAAAGGAAGCATCGCATGAATCCCACGCTGCGCCGCCTTGCCGCCGCACTGGCCGTCTTTGCCGCCACCGGCACCGCGCAGGCCCAGACACTCGGCGCCGACTTCAGCGGCCAGTACACGGTCAACGACCTCGGTTCGGTGACGGGCCTGCCGCAAAACTACGGTGGCCTGACGTTCCTCGACACGAACACGCTGCTGATCGGCGGCGCGGCCAACGGCGCCAGCGGCCGGCTCTACACCGTCAGTGTCGTGCGCGATGCGCAGCAGCACATCACCGGGTTCTCCGGCACCGCGCAGCTGTGGGCCAGCGACGTGGGCGAGTACAACGACGGCGGCGTCACGTTCGGGCCGGGCGGGGTGCTGTTCACCTCGCGCTGGCCGGTCAACGGCCTGGGCCAGACGAAGCCCGGGAGCAGCGACGAGGACAAGATCATCGACCTGGGCGCTCTGGGCGTGGCGAGCTCGAACTCGGCGGTGGGATTCGTGCCGGCGGGCTTTGGCGGCGCCGGCCAGATCAAGCTGGTGTCGTACAGCGGCGGGCAGTGGTACAGCGGCACGCTGGCGTCCGACGGCAACGGCACCTTCGACATCGTCGGGTTGCAGCAGATGGACCTCAACCCGGCCGCAGGCGGTATCCAGAACGTGCCCGGCGGCCCCGAAGGCTTCGTGTACATCGCCAGCGCCAATGCCGGCTTCGGGGTGAACAGCATGCTGGTGTCGGAGTACGCCGCCGGCCAGGTGGGCGCCTACGAAGTGGACGCCAACGGCGATCCCCTGGTGGCGACCCGGCGCACCTTCCTCAGCGGCCTGAGTGGCGCCGAGGGTGCGACGATCGACCCGCTCACTGGCGATTTCCTGTTTTCCACCTTCGGCGGCGGCAGCCGCGTGGTGGTGGTCTCGGGCTTCATCGCGCCGCCGCCCATCCCCGAGCCCGGGACGTGGGCGCTGATGCTGCTGGGCCTGGGCGCCGTGGCGCAACGCGCGGCGCGCCTGCAGCGCCGTTGACGCGGCCCTCTGCGTGGCGCGCCCCACGCGCGGCCGTGCGCTGACCTCAGATCGCCCGCCGCTGCGACGCCGGCGCGATCTTCAGCGCCTCGCGGTACTTCGCGACCGTGCGGCGCGCGACCTGGATGCCCTGCTCTTCGAGCATGTCGCTGATCTGGCTGTCCGACAGCGGCTTCTTCGCATCCTCGGCGCCGACGAACTGCTGGATGAGTGCGCGCACCGCGGTGCTGCTGGCGTTGCCGCCGGTCTCGGTGTTGAGGCTCGAGCCGAAGAAGTACTTCAGCTCGAACGTGCCCTGCGGCGTGGCCATGTACTTGGCGGTGGTGACGCGCGAGATGGTGCTCTCGTGCAGGCCCAGCTCGTCGGCAATCTCGCGCAGCACCAGCGGCTTCATGGCAATGGCGCCGTGGCTGAAGAACGCCTTCTGCCGCTCGACGATCGCCTTGCTGACGCGCAGGATGGTGTCGAAGCGCTGCTGGATGTTCTTGACGAACCAGCGCGCCTCCTGCAGCCGCGACGACAGCCCCGCGGCCGAGCCGTTGCTGCCGCGCTGCCCGCGCACCGCCGCGGCGTAGAGGTCGTTGATGCGCAGCTTGGGCATCACGTCCGGGTTGAGCGTCACCGACAGGCCGCGCCCGGTCTTGCGCACGATGACGTCGGGCACGATGACGTTGCCTTCGGCCGGCGCGAACGGCCGGCCCGGCTTGGGCTCGCAGCCGCGGATCAACTCCTGCGCCTGGCGCACCAGCGCCTCGTCGGCGCCGGTCAGTGCGACGAGGCGCTTCATGTCGCGCCGCGCCAGCAGCTCCAGGTACTGCTCGCAGATGCGCAGCGCCACGGCGCGCGCCGGGCAGCGCGGCGTGGCGCGCAGCTGCAGCTTCAGGCACTCGGCGAGGCTGCGGGCGCCCACGCCAGCCGGCTCCAGGTTGTGCAGCCACGCGAGCGCGCAGCGCAGCCGCTCGAGCAGCTCGGCGCGCGCCTCGTCGTCGGCCGCGCCGGACATCTCGGCCAGCCGCTCGGCGATCTCCTCCAGCGTGTCGGCGAGGTAGCCGTCGCCGTCGAGCGATTCGATCAGCACATGCAGCGCGGCCCGGTCCTCGTCCGACAGCCGCATGCCCAGCACCTGGGCGCGCAGGTGGTCCTGCAGGCTGCCGGCGGCGGCGCGCTGGTCCTGCGCTTCCATCTCGTCGCCGTCGGCACCGGCGCCGGTGCCGCTGGCGCTGCCGGGGGTCTCGCGGATGCCGTCGAAGTCGTCGCCTTCGGTGCCGTTCTCCCAGTCGTCGCGCTCGGTGGTGCCGAACTGCTCGGCGCCGAGTTCTGCCGCGGCCTCGGCGCCGTCGCCGCCGGCGTCGGCCGCCGTCTCGCCGTCGCGCTCGGCCACGCGGTCGCTGGCCTGGCGCTCGGGCGGCGTGTCGAAGGGGCTGGCCGGCGCGTCGTCGTCGGCTTCCAGGAAGGGGTTGCTGTCCAGCATCTGCCCCACCTCCTGGTGCAGCTCCAGCGTCGACAGCTGCAGCAGCCGGATCGACTGCTGCAGCTGCGGCGTCAGCGCCAGGTGCTGGGAAAGGCGGACCTGCAGCGACGGCTTCACGACTTCATCCGAGCCACGGCGGCGTGGGAGCACGCGATCCGGCAAGAGCCGCGGACCCGGCTCTGCCGGGCCGCAGGCGAGCGGCCCCCTCGGGGGGAGGCGAAGGAGCGGAGCGACAAGCCTGGGGGCCCCATGTCACATCCGGAAGTGTTCGCCGAGGTACACCTTGCGGACTTCGGCGTTGGCGACGATGGCTTGAGGCGTGCCTTCGGCGAGCACGCGGCCGTCGCTGATGATGTAGGCGCGGTCGCAGATGCCCAGCGTCTCGCGCACGTTGTGGTCGGTGATGAGCACCCCGATGCCGCGCGCGCGCAGGAACTGGATGATGCGCTGGATCTCGATGACGGCGATGGGGTCGACGCCGGCGAAGGGCTCGTCCAGCAGGATGAAGCGCGGCTGCGTCGCCAGGGCGCGCGCGATCTCCACCCGCCGCCGCTCGCCGCCCGACAGCGCCGGCGCCGGCGAATCGCGCAGCTTCTCGATCGACAGGTCGTGCAGCAGCTGCTGCAGCAGGGCGTCGATGCGCGACTTGGCGAGCGGCCGGCCGTCGGCGCCCACCTGCAGCTCGAGCACCGCGCGGATGTTCTCCTGCACGGTGAGCTTGCGGAAGATCGACGCCTCCTGCGGCAGGTACGACAACCCCAGGCGCGAGCGGCGGTGGATGGGCAGCGACTGCACCGGCGCGCCGTCGATGCGGATCACGCCGGCATCGGCGCGCACCAGGCCCACGACCATGTAGAACGTCGTCGTCTTGCCGGCGCCGTTGGGGCCCAGCAGGCCGACGACCTCGCCGGCGCCCACCGCCAGGTGCACCTCCTTGACGACGAGGCGCTGGCCGTAGCTCTTCTGCAGGCCTTCGGCCTCGAGGCGGCTGATGCTGGCGGGCACGTCGCCCGGTTCGGGCGCGGCGCTGCCGGCGGCCTGCGGTGCCAGCATCAGCGCCGGCCTCCGTCGCTGCCGGCCGGCGGCAGGCTGCGGCTGGGGGCCAGCGGCGCCTGCGGCTGGCGCGGCGGCGGCGCCTCGCCTTCGACGCGCGGGCTCAGCACCGCGCGCACGCGGCCGCTGGGGTTGGCGGCCGTCGCGGCGCCGCCTTCGACGCGGAAGACCTCCTGCGTGTTGTCCCAGAGCACCGCGCGGCCGGTGATCTCGTCGACGACGTTGCCGTCGCGCAGGCGGCGCACCGCGGCGTTGCCGATGAAGCGCAGCGTGTCGGCGCGGCCGTCGAATTCGATGCGGTCGGCCGAACCTTCGACGAACTCGTCGACGCCGTCGCGCTTCTGGCGCCAGCTGGCCGGACGGCCGGGCGCGCCGATGGCGGTGGCGGCGCGGTAGCCGTCGGCCGTCTCGCGCATCTCGATGCGCTCGGCGCGCAGCACCATCGTGCCTTGGGTGACGACGGCGTTGCCGGCGTAGGTGACGACCCGGCGCTGCAGGTCGATCACGCCTTCGCGGTCGGCCTCGACGACGATGGGCTTGGTGCGGTCGGCACGCTCGGCCAGCGCCGGCGCAGCGGCCAACAGCAGCACGGCGCTGCCGACGGCGGCTGCAGTGGCGAGGCGGAGGTGGGGACGGCGCGTCATCGATCGGCACGAAACTTGCGAGGCATTCTAGCCACGCTGTGTGACGAGCCAACGCCGATCGCGCCTGCGCCAGCGTGCAGATTGACGCACCGGGCGCGACGCGCGGCGCCGCGCCCGATCGACGACCGCGCGCGGCCGAGCGCGCGCGGTCAGCCCTGGCGGGCGCGGGCGATGAGCTGGTCGGTCACCTGCAGCGCGCGCTCGTGGCTGCCGGCCAGCGACGCCGAGGTGTAGAAGCGGCCCTGGATGCCCATCGCCGGCACGCCGTCGATCTTGTAGGCGTTCGACAGGTTCTTGCCGCGGTTGAGCTTGGTGTTCACGCCGAAGGACTTGTAGGCCTCGGTGAACTTGGCCTTGTCGACGCCGTTGGCGGCGACGAACTCGGTGATCTCGGATTCCGACGCCAGCTTCTTGCGCTCAACGTGGTAGGCGTTGAACACCTTGCGCTGCAGCGCCTCGCGCTGGCCGATCTCCTCCAGCGCGTAGAACAGCTTCTGGTGCTCGACCGGGCCGATGAAGGCGAACGGCACCTGGCGGAACTGCACGTCAGCTGGCAGCTTCTTGGCCCAGGCCTCGATGAAGGGCTCGAAGGCGTAGCAGTGCGGGCAGCCGTACCAGAAGAACTCGATCACCTCGACCTTCTTGCCGGGCGCCAGCGACACCGGCGCCGGCGTCTGCAGCTTGACGAAGTCCTTGCCTTCGACGGGCGCGCCCTGCGCCAGCGCGAGCGTGGGCAGCGTGCTGCCCATGCCCAGTGCGCCGAGGCCGAGCGCCGTGCGGGTGAATTCGCGCCGCTTCATGGCAGGAGATCCTTTCGTGGTGATGCGTGTGGAGGTGTCGATCGGAGCGCGGCGCAGCAGGCGAGTTCCGGCGCGCGGCTCAAGGCTTTTCCACGCGCACGATCTGCGCTTCGATGCCCTGCTCCTGCAGGCGCAGCTGCATCGAGTCGGCGTCGTCGCGCGTGGGGAACGGGCCCATGCGCACCCGGTAGACGGTGCGGCCGGCCTGTTCGCGCTCGGTGATCCGGGCCGAGTGGCCGACCATCGCGAGGCGGGCGCGCTGCTGCTCGGCGTCTTCCGGCCGGGTGAAGGCGCCGGCCTGGACGAAGAAGATGAACGGCTCTGCCGCCGGCGCGGCGGGCGCGGCGGGTGCCCGGGGCGCGGGTGCCGCAGGCCCGGCTGCGCCGCCCGCCAGGATGGCGGCGGGGTCGCGCGCCGAGCCGCCGGCCGGCGCCGGCGCGATGCCGGGCGGCGGCCCCGAGGCGACACCGGCCACCGGCACCGGCGGCTCGATGCCGGCGGCGGCCGAGGCCGGCGCGCCGGCCTGCTGCGCCGGGCGCTCGCGCGGCTTGCCGCCGAGCGGCGCGTTCGGATCCCAGGCCTTGTTGCGCTCGGCCTCGGCGCTGTCGTGCTCGGCGGTGCGCAGCGGCACCTTGTTGACGAACGGCACCGGCGCCTTGGTGATGTAGAGCGCGACGCCCAACGCCAGCGCCAGGCCGATGAGCAGCCCGGCGACCAGACCCATGACGAAGCCGCCGCGCTGGCGGCGTGCCGTGGCGCTGGCGCCGGCCGGGGCGGGGGACCGCACGTCGGCGCTCAAGCCGCCACCTCGGCCGGCACGGACTCGCGCGCCATCTGCGTCGGTGCCGAGACGCCCAGCAGCGCCAGCCCGTTGCGCAGCACCTGGGCGGTGGCGGCCAGCAAGGCCATGCGGGCGCGCGCCAGCGCCGCGTCGTCGACCAGGAAGCGCTCGGCGGCGTAGTAGCTGTGGAAGGCCGCGGCCAGCTCGCGCAGGTAGAAGGCCACGTCGTGCGGGGCGAAGTCGGCGGCGGCGCGGGCCAGCATCTCGGGGTAGTCGGCCAGTTTGAGCATCAGCGCCTGTTCAGACGGTGCAACGAGCAGCGCGCTGTCGACGTTGACCTCGGCGCCGCCGTCGCCCGAGCCGGGTGCCACCGCGCCGTGCTGCGCGCGGTACTGCGCCAGCACCGAGCAAATCCGGGCGTGCGCGTACTGCACGTAGAACACCGGGTTCTCGTCGTTCTGCTGGAGCGCCAGGTCGATGTCGAAGGTGAACTCCGTGTCCGACTTGCGGCTGGCCAGGAAGAATCGCACCGCGTCGCGGCTGGTCCACTCGATCAGGTCGCGCAGGGTGACGTAGTCGCCGGCGCGCTTGGAGATCTTCACCTCCTGGCCGCCCTTCATCACCGTGATCATCTTGTAGAGCACGTAGTCGGGGTAGCCGGCCGGGATGCCCGCGCCGACCGCCTGCAGGCCGGCGCGCACGCGCGCCACGGTGCCGTGGTGGTCGGTGCCCTGCACGTTGATGACCTTCGACCAGCCGCGCTCGAACTTGGCCACGTGGTAGGCGACGTCGGGCACGAAATACGTGTACGTGCCGTCCGACTTGCGCATCACGCGGTCCTTGTCGTCGCCGTAGTCGGTGGTGCGCAGCCACAGCGCGCCGCCTTCCTCGTAGGTCTTGCCGCTGGCGACGAGCCGGCGCACCACGTCGTCGACGCGGCCGTCGGCGTACAGGCTCGACTCGAGGAAGTAGTGGTCGAAGCGCACGCCGAAGGCGCGCAGGTCCAGGTCCTGCTCGTGGCGCAGGTAGGCCACGGCGAACTGGCGGATGCCGTCGCGGTCGCCTGGGTCGCCGCTCGCGGTGAAGCTGCGATCATCGGCCTGCACCGTCTTGCCGGCGGCGAAGTCGGCTGCGATGTCGGCGATGTACTCGCCGTTGTAGGCCCGTTCGGGCCAGCCTTCCGAGCCCGGCTTCAGGCCCTGCAGCCGCGCCTGCACCGACAGCGCGAGCGTCTCGATCTGCACGCCGGCGTCGTTGTAATAGAACTCGCGCAGCACCTCGGCGCCCTGGCTTTCGAGCAGGTTGCAGATGCAGTCGCCAAGGGCGGCATTGCGGCCGTGGCCCACGTGCAGCGGGCCCGTGGGGTTGGCCGAGACGAATTCGACCATCACGCGCTCGCCGCTCGTGTCGCGGCAGCCGAAACGTTCACCCGCGGCCAGCACCTCGCCGACGACCGCCTGGCGCGCCGCCGGCTTCAGGCGCAGGTTGATGAAGCCGGGCCCCGCGATCTCGACGGCCTGCACCCATTGCTCGAACGCCGGCTGCGCCTGCAGCAGTGCCACCAGCTGCTGCGCCAGCTCGCGCGGGTTGCGCTTGAGCGCGCGCGACAGCGCCATGGCGGCAGTGATCGCCAGGTCGCCGTGCGCGGCCTGCTTGGGGGATTCGAAGGCGGCCGGCGGCGGCTGCTCGCCCGCCAGCTGCGACAGGGCGTGGGCCAGCGCGTCGCGCAGCGCCTGCTTGGCTTGGATCATGCGCCGGGATTCTAGGTCGCACCCCTGTGGCGACCGGCGCGGCGTGGCCGATTTGGCCGCGGTTCGCGCCGCTGATCGGCGCATCGCCCGACGCGTGCTGCGGCCACCATGCGCGCCAGCGTGGGCACCCCACGCGCCAGCCCATGTCGCAAGCCCGCACCCTCCAGCCCGCCAGCACCGCCGCCGCGCTGCCTTCGCACGTCGGCAAGTACCGCGTCAAGGCGCGGCTGGGCGAAGGTGCGACGAGCGAGGTCTTCCTCGCCACCGACCCGTTCCGCGGCCACAACGTCGCCATCAAGCGGGTGCGGCCCGGGTTGCTGCCCGATTCGCGCGAGTCGCACTTCCAGCAGCGCTTCTTCGAGGCCGAGGCGGCGCTGGTCGGCCGGCTGCAGCACCCGAACGTGGTGCAGATCCTGGACGCCGTGGCCGACGGCGACGCGCCCTATCTGGTGATGGAGTACGTCCCCGGCACCACGCTGCGCAAGTACTGCCGCGCCGACGCCCTGCTGCCGCTGGACCAGATCGTCGAGATCGGCTTCAAGTGCGCCATGGCGCTGGGCTACTGCTGGCGCCAGGGCCTGATCCACCGCGACGTGAAGCCGGCCAACCTGCTGGTCAACCTGGACGGCGACCGCATCGCCGACGTCAAGGTGACCGACTTCGGCTCGGTCTTCAACACCGGCGCCGAGCACACCCAGATCTACCGCGTGGGCAGCCTGGCCTACATGTCGCCCGAGCAGCTCGACGGCGATGCGCTCGACTGCCGCGCCGACATCTACTCGCTCGCGGCCGTGCTCTACCACCTGATCGCCGGCCGGCCGCCGTTCGACGCGACGCAGCAGCAGGCGATCATGAACCAGATCTACCACGGCACGCCGCCGCCGCTGGCCAGCCTGCGCGACGGCGTCTCGCCGGCGCTGCAGTCGCTCATCGATAGCGGCCTGGCCAAGGAGCGCGAGCTGCGCCCAGCGACGTGGGACGAGTTCGCCGGCGCGCTGTCCAAGCTCACCAGCGCCGGCGAGGTGCCGCGCGGGCCGCTGCAGGAGGTGCTCGACTCCGAGCGCTTCACCGCGCTGCGCTCGCTCGAGTTCTTCGCCGGCTTCGGCGACGTCGAGCTGTGGGAGGTGGTGCACCGCGCGCGCTGGCAGCGCCATGGTTACGGCGACGCGCTGTTCCGCAAGGGCGAGACGGGCAACGCCTTCCACATCGTCACCCAGGGCCAGGTGCAGGTGCTGCGCGACGGCAAGACCGTCGCGACGCTGAACGCCGGCGCGTCGGTGGGCGAGATGGCCTACCTGGCGCCGAACGACGAGCTGCGCGTGCATTCGGTCGACATCCTCGTCGCCCAGCCGGGGATGACGGTGTCGTTCACGCCCGAGACGATGCAGCAGCTGTCGCTGGCCACGCGCCACCTGTTCGACAAGGCGTTCATCGGCGTGCTCGTGCGCCGGCTGCACGCCGCGCACGAAGCGCTGGCGCACCCGCGGCGCATCCTCTGAAGCGCTGCGGCGGCACGCCTTCGGCGCATGCCGCGCGTGCGCCGCCCCGCGCGGCGCGCGTTTGCACCCTGGCTGCGGGCCGGCGGCTCTGCTGCAATGCCATCGCGGCAACCCGCCGCCCACCCACACGAGAGCCACCATGACGACCAAGACCCTGTTCGCCGCCGCCTTCACCGCGCTCACCCTGCTGGCCGCGCCCGCATGGGCGGCCAACGCCGCCTGCGACAAGCAGGCCGACGAGAAGAAGCTCGCCGGCGCCGCGCGCACGAGCTTCGTCAAGAAGTGCGAGAAGGACGCCGCCGGCGGTGGCGGCGCCCCGATGGCCAGCGCGGCATGCGAGAAGTCGGCCGCCGACAAGAAGCTGGCCGGCGCGGCCAAGACCAGCCACTTGAAGAAGTGCATGGCCGACGAGGCGGCGGCGAAGAAGTAACGGCTTCTGCAGGCGCGCACCGGCGTTCCGCCGGCAGCATCGCGCCGGGCGCCGCCGGTTCAGCCCGGTGCCGCGCCCGCCCAATGCGCCGGGTCGGCGTAGCGTTCCCGGACGAAGTCGATCCACAGCCGCACGCGCAGCGGCAGGTGCTTGCGCTGCGCGAACACCGCGTAGATGCCGTTGGGCGGCGCGGCGTGGTCCTCCAGCACGGCGACGAGCCGGCCGGCCTCGAGGTCGGCGCGCACTTCCCAGATGCTGCGCCAGGCGATGCCCAGGCCCTGCAGGCACCAGGCGTGCAGCACCTGGCCGTCGCTGCAGTCGAGCCGGCCGCTGGGGCGCAGGTGGATCACCTCGCCGCTGCCGGGTGCGGCGAACGCCCAGCCGCGCGTCTGGCTGGCGTCGGAGCTGAGCGTCAGGCAGTCGTGCTGCGCCAGCTCGGCCGGCGTGGCGGGCGTGCCGCGGCGCTGCAGGTAGTCGGGCGACGCGACGCACAGCCGGCGGTTGTCGGCCAGGCGCACGCTCACCAGGCTGGAATCGGGCAGGTCGCCGACGCGGATGGCGCAGTCGAAGCCTTCGTTGACGATGTCCACCACGCGGTCGGCGAGGTTCAGGCTCAGGCTCACCTCGGGGTGTGCGGCGACGAACGCCGGCACCAGCGGCGCCACGTGGCGCCGGCCGAAGCCGGCCGGTGCCGTCACGCGCAGGTGGCCGCTGGCCTTGACGCCGCCGGCGCTGACGCTGGCCTCGGCGCTGGCCAGGTCGGCCAGCAGGCGCTGGCAGTCCTCGAGAAAGGCGCTGCCTTCGTGGGTGAGCGTGATGCGGCGCGTGGTGCGCAGCAGCAGCTTGACGCCCAGGCGCTCTTCCAGCGCGTCGATGCGGCGGCCGATGACCGCCGGCGCCACGCCTTCGGCCTGCGCCGTCGCCGTGAGGCTGCCCTTGGCCGCCACGGCGACGAAGGATTCGATCTGCTTGAGGCGGTCCATGGTGAGACTCGGCGCATTATGCATCTCGCGCGCACAAATCAATCACTGTCTCGGTACTTAATGCCGAGCGGCGTATTGAATACAGTGTGAACCCATGACGCTGCAGGCCGTGCTCTTCGACGCTTACGGCACGTTGTTCGACGTGCACAGCGTCGCCGCGTGCGCCGAGCAGTGTTTTCCGGGCCAAGGCGCGGCGTTGTCGCAGCGCTGGCGCGAGCGCCAGATCGACTACACGCGGCTGGTGTCGATGGGCGGGCGCTACCGGCCGTTCTGGACGCTGACGCTCGCCGCCTTGCGCCACGCCGCGCAAGGCCTGGGGCTGGCGCTGGACGCCGCTGTCGAGGCGTCGCTGATGGACACCTACCGCGAACTCGGCGCCCACGCCGACAGCCTGGCGGTTCTGCAGGCGCTGCAGCAGCGTGGCATGCCCGCCGGCATCCTGAGCAACGGCGACCCCGAGATGCTGGCCGCCGCGGTGCGCAGCGCGGGCTTCGGGCCGTTGCTGCAGCACGTCATCAGCGTCGACGCCGTGCAGCGCTACAAGCCCGACCCGGCGACCTACGCGCTGGGCACCGCGGCGCTGGGCCTGCCGGCGCAGGCGGTGCTGTTCGTCAGCAGCAACAGCTGGGACGCCATCGGCGCCACGTGGTACGGCTACACGGCGCTGTGGGTGGACCGCGGCGCCGGTCCGCTGGAACAACTCGACACCGAACCCGCGCACCGCGGCCGCAGCCTGCTCGACGTGCTGGCGCTGCTGCCGCCGGCGCCCGCTTCCCGTTCCTCCTGAACACCCAACGCCCACATCGCCCCATGCGCACGACCCACCACGGCCTGCAGGTCGACACCGCCCTCGCCCGCTTCATCGACGACGAGGTGCTGCCCGGCACCGGCGTCGAGCCGGCGCGCTTCTGGGCCGGCTTCGACGCCATCGTTCGCGAGCTGGCGCCGAAGAACGCCGCGCTGCTGGCCGAGCGCGACCGGCTGCAGGCCGAGCTCGACCGCTGGCACGCCGCGCACCCCGGGCCGATCGCCGACATGGCGGCCTACCGCCGCTTCCTCGACGGCATCGGCTATCTGCAGCCCGAGCCGGCGCCGTTCACGGCGACGACGGCCAACGTCGATGCCGAACTCGCGACGCAGGCCGGCCCGCAGCTGGTGGTGCCGATCCTGAACGCGCGCTACGCCCTCAACGCCGCCAACGCACGCTGGGGCTCGCTGTACGACGCGCTCTACGGCACCGACGCCATCGCCGAGGACGGCGGCGCCGAACGCGGTGGCGGCGGCTACAACCCGGTGCGCGGGCAACGCGTCATCGCCTACGCCCGCCGCTTCCTCGACGACGCGGCGCCGCTGGCCGGCGGCAGCCACGCGCATGCCACCGGCTACCGCATCGAAGGCGGCGCGCTCGTCGTGGCGCTGGCCGGCGGCGCGCGGGCTGCGCTGCAGGACCCGGCGCAGTTCATCGGCTACCAGGGCACGGCGGACGCGCCGGAGGCCGTGCTGCTGCGCCACCACGGCCTGCACGTCGAGATCCGCATCGACCGTTCGACGCCGATCGGCACCACCGACCCGGCCGGCGTGTCCGACGTGGCGCTGGAAGCCGCGCTGTCGACCATCCTCGACCTGGAGGACTCGGTGGCCGCGGTCGACGCGGCCGACAAGCTGCTGGGCTACCGCAACTGGCTGGGCATCGTGAAGGGCACGCTCACCGAGTCGGTGACCAAGGGCGGCCGCACGTTCACCCGCGGCCTCAACCCCGACCGGCGCTACACCACGCCCGACAGCCGGGGCGCGCTGACGCTGCACGGCCGCAGCCTGCTGTTCCTGCGCAACGTCGGCCACCTGATGACCAACCCCGCGGTGCTGTGGGAGGAGGGCCGGCGCGAGATTCCCGAAGGCATCCTCGACGCGGTGGTCACCACCGCCATCGCCCTGCACGACCTGCAGCGCCACGGCCGGCTGCCCACCGGCGAGGCCATCGTCAACAGCCGCGCCGGCAGCGTCTACATCGTCAAGCCGAAGATGCACGGGCCGGCCGAAGTGGCCTTCGCCAGCGAGCTGTTCGGCCGCGTCGAGCAGCTGCTGGGGCTGCCCGACAGCACGGTCAAGCTCGGCATCATGGACGAGGAGCGGCGCACCAGCGTCAACCTCGCGGCGTGCATCGCCGCGGCGAAGAGCCGCGTGGCCTTCATCAACACCGGCTTTCTCGACCGCACCGGCGACGAGATGCACAGCGCCATGCGCGCCGGCCCGATGCGGCGCAAGGGCGACATGAAGACGAGCGCGTGGATCGCCGCCTACGAGCGCAACAACGTGCTCGTCGGCCTGGCCTGCGGGCTGCGTGGCCGGGCGCAGATCGGCAAGGGCATGTGGGCCATGCCCGACCTGATGGCGGCGATGCTCGAGCAGAAGATCGCCCACCCCAAGGCCGGCGCCAACACCGCCTGGGTGCCGAGCCCCACGGCCGCGACGCTGCACGCGCTGCACTACCACCAGGTGGACGTGGCGGCGGTGCAGGCCGAGCTGGAGAAGACCGACGTGGCCGCCGAGCGCGAGGCGCTGCTCGCCGGCCTGCTGACCGTGCCGGTGGTGCCGCGCGCCGACTGGAGCGAGGCCGAGCGCCAGCAGGAGCTGGACAACAACGTGCAGGGCATCCTGGGCTACGTCGTGCGCTGGATCGACCAGGGCGTGGGCTGTTCCAAGGTGCCCGACATCCACGACGTGGGCCTGATGGAAGACCGGGCCACGCTGCGCATCAGCAGCCAGCACATCGCCAACTGGCTGCGCCACGGCGTGGTGACGGCCGAGCAGGTGCACGCCACCTTCCGCCGCATGGCCGCGGTGGTCGACCAGCAGAACGCGGCCGATCCGCTGTACGAGCCGATGGCCGGGCGCTGGGAGGAGAGCTTCGCCTACCGCGCGGCGCTCGACCTCGTGTTCCAGGGCGAGGCCCAGCCGGCCGGCTACACCGAGCCGCTGCTGCACGCCTGGCGGCTGAAGAAGAAGGCGGCGGCGCAGGCCTGAAGGCGGCCGGCCCACGCGCGGCGCGCGGCCCTGAGCAGCGTGCTCTGGCGCTACGCGGCCGGCGCCGGCCCGTCGGCGTTGTCCATCACCCATGCCGCGTAGGCGGCGTGGGCGTGCGTGGTGGCGATGGCGTGGATGGCTGGCAGCTCGTACGGATGGCGCGCACGGATCGCCGCTTCGACCATGGGCCAGCGGCCGGCACGCGTCTTGAGCAGCAGGCGCCATTCGGGCTCGTCGTGCACGGCGCCTTGCCAGCGGTAGACGCTGTGGATCGCCTCCACCTGCGCGCAGGCGGCCAGCCGCGCTTCCACCAGCGCCCGGCCGAGCGCCAGCGCCTCGTCGCGGCTGCCGAGCGTGGTCACCACCAGCAGCGGCGCCACCGCGCCGGCGTGGTCCGGGTCGGTGGCAGCGGGGGGCGGGGCGTCGGGCGCGCCGGGGGCGTCGGTCACCGCGCCATTGTGCGTCGCCTACCATGCCCGGCATGACCGCCGCCGCGCCCGCCGCCGCCGAACGCTGGCGCCCCAGCGTCACCGTCGCCGCCATCGTCGAGCACAAGGGCCGCTACCTGCTGGTGGAAGAGCACACGCCCGAAGGCCTGATGCTCAACAACCCGGCCGGCCACCTGGACCCGGGCGAGTCGCCGCAGCAAGGCGTGGTGCGCGAGGTGCTGGAGGAGACGATGCGCGCCTTCGAACCCGAGGCGCTGGTCGGCGTGTACCTCTCGCGCTTCGTGCGCCCGGCGCGCGGCGAGGACGTGACCTACCTGCGGCTGGCCTACTGCGGCCGCGTGGGCGACGAGCTGCCCGGGCGCCGCTTCGACACCGGCATCGTGCGCACGCTGTGGCTCACGTTGGCCGAGGTGCGCGCCAGCGCCGCGCGGCACCGCAGCCCGCTGGTGCTGAGGTGCATCGAGGACCATGCCGCCGGCGTGCGCCATCCGCTGTCCGCCGTGGTCACGGACCCGAGCGTGCTGTCACCGCAGGTCAAGGGTTAGGTGGCGGGCGCGCCGGCTGGTCGGCGGAAGCGGCGCGCCAGCCAGTCGAGCAGCAGCGCGTTCACCTGCGCCGGCTGCTCCCACGTCAGCATGTGGCCGGCCGCGTCCAGCACGTGCAGTTCGGCATCGGGCACGGCGGCGGCGATCTCCTCGGCCTGGCCGGGCGGCGTCAGCTGGTCGGCCACGCCCGCGATCACCAGCACCGGGCAGGCGACGTGCGGCAGCAACGGGCGGCTGTCGGGCCGTGCCATCACGGCACGGTTCTGGGCGATCAGCTGGGCCGCGCCGGCGCGCTGGACCATGGCGAGATAACGCTGCACCAGCGCCGGGTCGGCGGCGTTGTCCGGATGAAACGCGAGCGGCACGTTGGGCAGCAGCACCTCGTCGAGCCGCCCCTGTTCGAACTGCGCGCAGGCCGCGCTGCGCAGCGCGACCAGCTCGGGCGTGTCGGGACGGGCGCTGCTGCCGAGGATGGCGAAGCCGCGCACACGCTCGGGCGCCTGGCGCAGCAGCTCGAAGCCGAGCATGGCGCCCATCGAGCAACCGACCAGCACGTGCGTGCCGGGGCACTCGGCCAGCAGCGTGGCGGCCATGTCGGGCAGCGTGGGGCAGCGCGCGTGCACGTCGCCGACGTGGGCGGCGCAGCCGGCCGCGCGCAGGGCCGGCATCTGGTCGGCGAACAGCTCGGCATCGCAGGCCAGGCCGGGCAGCAGAAGCAGCGAAGGCGCCATGCCGCAGTCTGGCATGGCGCCCTCGGGATGGGGCGCGCCGCTGTCCGGCAGCGGCGCGGCGCGGCATCGGCCGCGTTGCTGCGGCGTGCCGCGGGCCTCAGCCGCGCCGCTGGCGGCCGCGGCGCGCGACGAAGCCGGTGACGCCGATGCCGGCCAGCATCAGCGCCAGGCTGCCGGGCTCGGGCACGGGCGTGATGGTCAGCGTCAGCCCGGTCTCGGCGTTGAGCCCGCCGATCACCCAGTCGGTCGCGCCCGGCGTGGTGCCCAGCGCGTTGCCGAGCTCGACGTCGAGGTACTCGTCGGAGTCGAAGCTGATGGTCGCCATCTGGCCCGCGGCCGCGACGCTGGCGCTGCCCGACCACTGACGGGTGACGCTGCCCACGGTGCTGAACGTGCCCTGGCTCAGCGTGAGCGTGTAGCCGGTGAACGGCGCGCCGGCGGTCACGTTGAACAGCAGCGCGTTCAGGTCGAGCGAGGGCAGGTCCATCGCATCGAGGGCGTACGACAGGGTCACGGGCGCGAAGCCCTTGAACTCGACGTCGAACGAGATGAGGCCGTCCTGCGAGTAGTCGGCGACGCTGCTGCCCTGGCTGGTGCTGGCGCCCTGGAACGTGAGGGCGTGCGCGCCGCCGGCGATCACGAGGGCCGCGGCGGCGGCCAGGAGGCGGAAGGTGTGCTTCATGGTGGTGTGGTCGTGCGTGCGGTTCGAAGGCTTCACAGGTGGCCCTTGGTCCACGGGCCGGTGATGGCCATGGTGATGCCGGGGCCCTGCAGGTTGACGAACAGCCAGCGGCCGTCGGCACTGAAGGTGGCGCCGCACCATTCGGTGTTGCGCAGGTTGCCGGCCGGCGCGGCGAACTTGCCGGCGGCGTCGAGCTCGGTGCGCGTGAAGCTGTAGTTGTTGCGTGCGAAGACGTAGCTGTTGCCGCTGGGGTGCACCACCACCAGGCGCTGCTGCGTCACCGCCGGGCCGCTGTTCGGGCCCGAGTTGCCGCCGTCCTCGCAGAACAGCACGCCGCCACGCGGCGAGATGACGATGTTGTCGGGCGAGTTGCCCACCTGGATGTCGTTGCTGACGAAGATGGCCTTGAGCGTCATCGACGCCAGGTCCAGCGCCCAGATGCGGCCGGCGCGCGGGCCGGGGGCCGAGGTCGAGACCTGCTTGTCGGTGAAGTACACGATGCCGCCGGCGACCCAGCAGCCTTCGTTGGCGCCGAACACCGCCGCACCGTTGGCGAAGGCCTGGCGGTACGGGCCGCTGGCGGTGCGGTTGGCGCCCACCGCGAACACGCTGCCGGCGTCCAGGTCGGGGTCGGCGATGTCGACCCATTCGCACTCGAACGTCTGGCACAGGGTGGGGTAGCGCAGGTCGGCGTTGGCCACGCCCTTGACCTTCAGCCCCTGCAGCGTGCCGCCGGCGTGCAGGCTGTTCAGGCCGCCGCTCAGGTTCGCCGGGCGGAAGCGATACAGCGTGTTGGCGTTGCCCTGGTCCTCGGTCAGGTACCAGTAGCCCGTGGCCGGGTCGATGGCGCTGGCCTCGTGGTTCATGCGGCCCATCGCCACGATGGGGTCCGGGTTCGCGGCCGTGAGGCTGGTGTCGGCCGGCACCTCGAAGATGTAGCCGTGCTTCTTGCCGGTGCTGCTGACGGCGTTGGTCAGCGTCTCCTCGTTGCTGAGCCACGAGCCCCAGGTGCTGATGCCGCCGGCGCAGTTGCGGTTGGTGCCGCCGAAGCTGGCGTAGCTCTGCGCCCAGTTGCCGTCGCGGAACACGAGGTTCGTGTTGCCGCCGGTCTGGTAGGCGGTGCCGGTGAGGCCGGTGTCGTACTTGGCGACGCTGTCGCGGCCCGCGCCGATGATGTTGGCGGGGTTGGTGCTGGTGCTCTGCTCGTGGTTGCGCACCAGGATGATCTCGGTGCTGCGGCCCACACGGCGCTGCAGCACGACGCCCATGCCGTCGTGCGCACCGGGGGTGATGGCGCCGTCGGTCATGACGTCGCCGCGCCAGCCGTAGGTCTTGTAGCTGAAGCCGGGCGGCAGTTCGATGATCGGCAGGCCGGTGGTGAGGTCGTTCACCGGCGTCAGGTCGCCGTAGGGGCTGATCGTCAGGCCCGAGGCGGTGGCCGCGCTGCAGCTGTCCAGGCGCGCGGCCATGGCGTTGAGCGGGCCGCCGAAGGCGGCGGTGATGGCGGCGGCGGCGCCGCCCTTGAGCAGGGCGCGGCGCGAAGCGACGGCGTCGTCGGCCAGGTGGTCGGGGGTGTGCATCGGGGTCGGGCTCCTCGTCGTGGCGATGGCTGCGGGGTCGGGATCGGGAAACCCGCAGGCTGATCGCCGCCGATGAAGCCAACGTGACGCATCGGGTTCCCCCGGCCCCGCGTCTGCATGGGGTGCGTGTCATCACGCCGTCATGCACGGCGCGCGGGCCGGCCGCGGTGCCGTGCCGCAGGGGCCGGCGCGACAATGGCGCCATCGCGCCCATCGCCCCCCGCCCCGCCATGTCCCAGACGCTTGCCCCCTTCCACCTCGCCTTCCCGGTGCACGACCTCGCCGCCAGCCGTGACTTCTACGGCCGCGTGCTGGGCTGTCCGGAGGGCCGCAGTTCCGACGAGTGGATCGACTTCGACCTCTTCGGCCACCAGATCGTGTGCCACCTGGCGCCCGCGCGCGCCGGCGTCGAGGCGCACAACCCCGTCGACGGCCACGACGTGCCGGTGCCGCACTTCGGCGTGGTGCTCGACTGGGACCACTTCCACGCCTTCGCCGAACGGCTGAAGGCCCAGGGCGTGCGCTTCGTCATCGAGCCCTACATCCGCTTCGCCGGCCAGGTGGGCGAGCAGGCGACGATGTTCTTCCTGGACCCGTCGGGCAACGCGCTCGAATTCAAGTCGTTCCGCGATCGGTCGATGTTGTTCGCCAAGTAGGCGAGCGCTGCCCGTGACCGAACTCATCTTCATCCGCCACGGCGAGACCGACTGGAACCGCCGCGCCTGCTTCCAGGGGCAGCTCGACGTGCCGCTCAACGCCACCGGCCTGGCCCAGGCCCGTGCGCTGGGCGCACGCCTGGCCGGCGAGCGGCCCGACGTGTTCTGCTGCAGCGATCTGCTGCGCACGCGGCAGACGGCCGAGCCGCTGGCGCAGGCCTGGGACCTGGCGCCCACGCTCGACGCCGGCTTCCGCGAGCAGGCCTTCGGGCTCTTCGAAGGGCTGGACTTCGACACCATTCGGGCGCGCCATCCGGCGCTGTGGCAAGGCTGGATCGGCCAGTCAGCCGACTTCGCCGTGCCCGAAGGCGGCGAGAGCATGCGCACCTTCGCCGCGCGCATCGAGTCGGCGCTGGACAACCTGCTCGTGCGCCACGCCGGCGCTCGCCGCATCGCCGTGGTGACACACGGCGGCGTGCTGGACACGCTCTGGCGCCGCGCGCACGGCCTGCCGCTGGACGGCGGCCGCGCCTGCGAGATCCCCAACACCGGCATCAACCGGCTGGCGTGGACCGAAGGCCGGCTCGCGGTGCAGCGCTGGGCCGATGCCGAGCACCTGGCGGACGTGGTGGTGGTCGAGCCGGCCTGAAGCCGGCCCGCCGGGGCACTTCAGGCGGTGCGGTTCCGTGCCGAGCGGCGGCGCAGCAACGCGAGCGTGACCAACCCTGCGGCCAGCAGCGCCGCAGGCGGCGCTTCGGGCACCGCGGCCACGTAGGGCAGCCGGTAGTCGACGATGCCGTCGAAGCTCAGCGCCGAGAGCACCGGCACCGCCTGGCCGTTGCCGTCGACCAGCGACACGATGCCGCCCCAGGCGATGGTGTTGCCCAGGTTGGCCGAGGCCGCCGACGTCAGGGCGATCGGCTCTTGCAGGCCCATGGCGGCGCCGGCGAAGGCGCGCAACTCGCCTTGCAGGATGAAGCCCACCGGGTCGCCCAGGATCACCGGCATGCTGACGATGAAGCGACCGGGCCCGTCGCCCTCGGCCACGCTGCCCTGGCTGCGGTCGCTGGCCGCGGTGCGGCCGCGCTCGATCTTGGCGCTGGATGGGCCGCTGTAGAGCGTGAGCGCCGCATCCCACGTCGAGAAGGCGTTCCAACCATAGCCGTCGGCGGCACCGCTGGTGCGGCCCCCCGTGGCCACCAGGCTGCCGCTCACGTCCAAGGCCACCGTCAGCACGCCGGGCAAGCCCGCCCAGGCCTGCGGCACCACGGGCGTGAAGGCGTCGTTGAAGCTCGCGATGACCGACGACTCCATGCTGAGCGAGCCCTGCCCCGTGGAGAGGGCCGTCTGCGCGGTGGACCAGACGTGCAGGCCGCCGGCCTCGACCTGGCCCCAGGCCTGGGCGCTGGTGACGCCAATGGCGTTGGCGAAGCTGTTGGAGACCTGCCGCACCACCGGGGCGTTGAAGTCGCCGCCGTCGAAGTGGCTGCCCGCCCAGACCCGCAAGCCGTAGTTGGCCGCGGCGGCCGGTGCGGCCTGCAGGGCCAGGACGAGCAGCGTGGCGCAGCCGAGGGGCGGCGCGCGCCGCGGGCCGTTGGCGGCGTTCAAGGTGGCAGGGAAATCGAACATCGGGGCTGCTCCTCGGGTGGCGGGTTCGCGCGCGCGACCATGCGCGCCGCGCTGCCGCATTCTCTGCACCGCCCCTCGGCCCGGTACCCCTCGAACGGGCGACCGCTGCCGCGCCTAACGCCAACCGAACGCCGGCCTAGCGCCAGCTCAGCGCTGCCAGATCGTTGATGAAGATCGGCATGTCCTTCCACAGCCCCTGCAGCCGGGCGTTGGCCACCGTGATCCAGGTCGGCTGGTACAGGTACGCCGCCACCGCGTCGTCGGCCACGAGCTTCTGTGCCTGGGCCATGAGCGCGTTGCGTTCCTCGGGCTTGATGGTCGCCTGGATCTTCGCCCACAGGGCGTTGAAGGCCGGGCTCTCGTAGCCCCAGTAGTAGTTCGGCCGGGCGAAGTTGCCGAAGTCGAGCGGCTCGACGTGGCTGATGATCGTCAGGTCGTAGGCCTTCTGGCCGTACACGCCGCTGAGCCACTGCGCCCACTCGACGTTCTCGATCTTCGCCACGATGCCCACCTTGGCCAGCATCGCCGCCACCACCTCGCCGCCCTGGCGGGCGTAGGGCGTCGGCGGCAGCTTCATCGTCAGCTCCAGCGGCGGCGTGATGCCGGCCTGGTGCAGCAGCGCCCGCGCCTTCGCCGGATCGTGGGCGTTGATGGCGGTGAGGTCGACGTAGCCGGGCGCACCCGGCACGTAGTAGCTGCCGATGGGCACGCCGAAACCGTCGGCCGCACCTTCGATCACCGCCTTGCGGTCGATCGCCGCGGCGATGGCGCGGCGCACGCGCACGTCGTCGAGCGGCTTGCGCTTGTGGTTGATGGCGACGATCGTCTTCGCCCGGCCGCCGCCGATCAGCACCTGGTACTTCTTCGGCTGCGACTGGAACTGCTGCAGGCTGCGCGCCGCCGAGACGCGCGGGAAGGCGTCGACGTCGCCCGACAGCAGCGCCGCCACCTGCGCTGCCGGGTCGGCGATGAAGCGCATCTGCACGCGGCGCAGCTTCACGTCCTTCGCCGCGCGCCAGCCGTCCCAGCGCACCAGCGTGACCGAGGCGCCCCTGGCCCAGTTCTCGAGCCGATAGGGGCCGGTGCCGACGGGCTGCGTGGCGTTGTTCGCCACGCTCTTGGGCTCGACGATGACCGCGGTGGCCTGGCCCAGCTTGAACAACAGGTCGGGGTCGCCGTTCCGGAGCGTCAGCACGACGGTGCGCGGATCGGGCGTGTCGATGCGCTCGATGTTGGCGAAGGTGGCGCGGTCCTTGTTGGTGCTGGCCTTGTCGGCGGCGCGTTCGAAGCTGAACTTCACCGCCTGGGCGTCGAACGGCTCGCCGTTGTGGAAGCGCGCATCGCCGCGCAGCGTGAAGGTCCAGGTCCTGAGGTCGGCGCTCGTCGTCCAGCGCTCGGCGAGGAGCGGCGTGGTGCGGCCGTCGGCGTTGATCTTGGTCAGCGTCTCGAAGATGTTGTAGAGCGTGACCTCGGCGATCGCGCTGGCGGCGCCGGCCGTCGGGTCCAGGCCGGTCGGCTCGAGCGTCATGGCGAGCACCGCGCTGTCCTTCTTCGGCTGGGCCGCCGCCGGCGCGAAGGCCGTGGTGGCGGCCAGCAGCAGCGTGAACCCGGCGAGGTGAAGGGCGTGGCGACGCGACATGGGGCGCTCCGTCGATGCGACGGGCGCGATGGTAGACGCGGCGCCCCTTCAGCGCCGCGGCGGCGGGCGCATCGTCGGCGGGATGTGCGCGTGGGTTCGCTCGTCGGCTTCGAACACCCAGTGCGCGAACAGCGCCTGCCAGCGTCGGCGCTGCGCCGGTGGCAGCGACGCGAACGACACGATCGCGGCCTGCAGCGCGTCGAGCCCCGACGGCGGGTCGCCGGGCGACCACCAGAAGTTGAGCAGCAGGTTCAGCGGCGCCAGCGACGCCACGTGGTGCCACACCAACGGCGGGATGTAGATCGCGTCGCCGGGTTCCAGCTCGGCGCTGCGCGCCGCAGCCAGGGCGTCGGCGAAGCGCGGGTAGGCCGCGAGGTCGGGCGCCTCGGGGTCCGGCAGGCTGATGGGCGTGCCGGTCGGCGCATGGCCCAGCGGACCGACGGAGAGGTTGCCGACCTGGTCGGTGGGGAACAGCGTGAAGCGGCGCCGGCCGGCCACCACGCAGGCCACGTTGTGCGACTCGTCGAAGTGCGTCGGCGTCGAGATGGCGTTGCCGAGCCACAGCCGCGGCGCCACCGCCGCATCGAGCAGCGGCGCAAGCGTGTGCGCCTGCAGCAGGGCCGGCGCGCAGGTCGCCACCGGCGCACTCTGCACCGCCACGCGCGGCGGGTCGGCGAAGCGGCTGTAGCGCAGCAGCTGTTCGCACACCGCGGCCAGCGGCAGCCGGCGCCGCAGGTAGTTGAACCCGCTGCCGTCGGCGTCGTAGAAGAGCCGCCGGCCACGCCCCGGCGGCAGCATCACGGCGTCGACGTCCGCACCGCCGTCGGCAGCGACGAGCTCGCGCAGCAGCGCCAGCCCCGGGTCGGCCGCGGCGCTGGCGCGCTCGACCAGCGGCCAGCGCGCCACCAGGCCGCGCAGCACCAGGGGCTCGGCCGGTGCGACCACCTCGGCCTCGAAGCGCAGGCGGTCGAGGCCGGTGGCGTCGATCTCGGGCAGCGGCTGCATGCGGGGCGATGGTAGGGCGTCGGGACGCGGGCCACGGGGCCTTGGGGCTGACCCGACCGGGCCGGTGACGGGCCGTCAGCGCGTGGCGGCAGCCTCGATCGCGGCGCGGAACGCGCCGGCGGCGACGCCGGGCAGCGCGTGGCAGTGTGGGGAGACCCGTGCACCGCCAGGCGGGCACGGCTGGTCGCGGTCGAGCGACCACCAGTACACCCCGGCCATGCCCAGCTCGCGCGCGCGGCGTGCCACGGTCGAGGCGTCGGCCAGCGTCGTCGTGTTCGCCGCGACGTCGTTCTCGCCCAGCATCAACGTCAGTGCGATCTGCCGGTAAGGCACGCCGTGCTGCTCGTGCAGGTTTCGCGCTGCCTGCAGCGCCGAGGCCGCCATGTCGCAGGCGCTGGCGTCGGCCTTCGGCACGCACCAGCGCGCATCGGGGGGGCCGTAGTTCATCACCATCAGGTTGATCACCGCCGCGCCGTCGGCGCCGTGGCGGCGCAGCGCCGCCAGCACCGACTGGCCCAGCGCGTTGAGGTTGCGGCCGCTGCCGTCGCTGGCGCCGTGCGTGGCGAGCGTGAAGCTCAGGCGCAGCCCCGGTCGCTCGCGCTGCAGGGCGCGGGCGCGCGCCGCCAGTGCATCCACCTGCTCGGGCGTCTGCTGGCCTTCGATGTCGAAATCGATGCCCGTGAGCCGCGGCGAGTCGTAGCGGGCGACGAAGCGGCGCATGCCCTCGTCGCTGGCGCAGGTGAAGACGCCGGCCTCGCCGCCGGTGGACAGCGCGTAGTCGACGCCCGCGGCCACGAACGCCGGCACGTTGGCCGCGGCGAAGCGGTCGGCGTCGAGGCCGCCCCAGTGCTCGGCGCCGCATTCGCCGCTGGCGAAGGCCCAGACCAGCGTGCCGCCGTGCAGGCCGCGGTCGGGCAGCGCCCGCAGCGGGCCGCCGGCGCCGATGCGCGCCGTCATGCGCGGCCGGTCCTTCGCCGCGTGCTGCACCACGTCCTTGTACGGCGCGACGACGAAGCGTGCTGCTGCCGGCTGCGGCCCGGTCGCCGCGACGGCGGGCGCGGTCCCCGATGCCGCCGGCGCCGGCGGCACGGGGGCGCAGGCCGAGGCGAGCAGGCCGGCCGCCAGCGCGGCCGCCAGCACGGCCGGCCGTCGTGCGTGCACCATCAGAGCTTGGCCCGGAACGTCAGGTAGTACTGGCGGCCGTTCTGGTAGATGGCGCGCGGCTGGTCCTCGTTCAGCGCGTAGTACTTCAGCTTCGGGTTGTTGAGGTTGCGGCCTTCGACGCTGATGCTGAAGCGGTCGCTCAGCGTCACGCCGAACGAGGCGTTGAGGTTCTCGGTGTCGTCCTGGTTGAACGCGGTGGCGCGGTCCAGGCCGCTGTAGAACTTCGAGCGGTAGTTGTAGGCGACGCGGGCGTTGAAGCGCGCATCCTCGTAGAACGCCACCAGGTTGCCGGTGTGGCGGCTGGCGCCCACCAGCGGCCGGCCGCCCGTCTCCTCGGCATCGGTGTAGGTGTAGTTGGCCGAGATGCCGAAGTTGCCGAACAGCGGCTGCTCGATCGCCAGCTCCACGCCCTTGACCTTGCCCTTGGTGTTGACCGGCACGGTCAGGTCGTAGGTGCCCTGGAAGGTGACCGGCGGGTTGCCGTTCGTCACCGGGTACTGGCGGCGCGAGTTGCCCAGGCCGACATAGCTCTTCAGGTCCATGTGGAACACGCCGGCCGAGAGCAGGCCGCGCGGCTGGTGGTACCACTCGATCGTGGCGTCGAAGTTGGTCGAGCGGATCGGCTGCAGGTCGGGGTTGCTGCCGCTGCCGCTGCCCACGGTGTTGGCGTTCGGCGGCGGGCTCAGGTTCAGGCCCCCGGCGAGCGCCGAGTAGTCAGGCCGCTGCAGCGTCTTGCTGGCGCCGAGGCGGCCGACGAGGTCGCGGCTGAACTCGTAGCGCAGGTTGAAGCTGGGCAGCGTGTCGGTGTAGGTGTGCTCGGTGACGACGGGGATGAAGCTGCCGAAGGCCGAGGTGATCGACCCCGCCGTGGCCGCCGGACCCTCGATGTACTTGAGCACCTTCTCCTTGGTCTGCACGAAGCGCACGCCGACGTTGCCGCGCCACTTGGCGCCCTGCAGGTTGGCCTGCACGTAGCCGGCGTTGAAGGTCTCCTCGAGCTCGAACTCGTAGTACGGGTAGCGCCGCTGCACCGGGTCGCGGTTGCTCAGGCCCGGCGCGGTGGCGCTCATCTGCTCCTGGGTGAAGTACCAAACGTTGCGCGGGAAGTTGCCGCCCAGCCCGGAGCCGAAGTTCCCCGGGTACTGGCTCGCCGTCGACGGCCAGTTGGCGTTGTTGAACGCATCCTGCGCGCCGGTGCCGAAGCGCGGTCCCTGGGCCAGCACGTTCTTGCTCTCGCGGTCATGGCCGGCGGCGCGCAGGCCGAACTTCAGGCTGTCGAGCACGCCGACGTCGAGCGCGTACTCGGCGTCGATCTGGGCCCAGGTGTCCTTGTCCTTGATGATCAGGTTCTGCAGGCCGAAGATCCAGTCGAGCCGGCGCGCGCTGGGGTCGGCGGCCGAGGTGTTGAGGCTGAAGTCGGGCGCGCTGTCGATGCCGTTGATGCGCCACGAGTGCCCGGTGTTCAGGCCCACGGCCCACTCGGCCACGTCCTGCGTGGGCGTCTTGCCTTCGCCGCGGCTGGTGCCGGCCTTGAACTTGATGCTGAGCGCATCGTTCACGCGCCAGTCGGCGTCGAAGGCGACGAAGTCGGTGGTCGCGGCCTCGTCGGGGCGCGAGATCTGGTCGTACAGGCCGAAGGCGCGCGGCGGGTTGCCGGGCACCGCGTCGCCGCTGAAGCTGGCCGACACCAGCGTGTTGTTGCGGATGGTGTAGCCCGCGTTGGGCGCCCGGCCGGCACCCAGCGAGAACGGCGTGTACAGCAGGTAGTTGCGGTTGTAGTTCTTGGCGTCGAGCTTGCTGTAGAAGGCCGACACGCCGAGCGTCAGTTCCTTCACCGGCCGCACCTGGAATTCGACCAGCGCGCCCTGGCGCTCGCGCTCCTGCTCGAACAGCGCCGCGCCGATGGCGCGCGGGTACCACACGCCCAGCAGGTCGGGGTTGGTGGCGAGCGCGGCGTTGCCGGCCTGCACCTGGTCGTAGCCCAGCACCTCGACGCCGTCGCGCCGCAGGTGGCGCTTCTCGCTGAACACCTGCAGCAGCACGCCGACGGTGCGGCTGTCGTTGCGCCAGTTCATCAGCGCGTTGAGCGTGGGCGAGGTCTTGTCGGGCAGCGTCGCGTGCACCGCGCCGATGGCCGCCTCGAAGGTGAAGGGCTTGGTGAAGTCGAGCGGCTTGCGGGTGATGATGTCCACGGTGCCGACGACGCCGCCTTCGATCAGGCTGGCCTCCGAGGTCTTGCGCACCTCCACGCGGCTCACCAGTTCCGAGGGCAGCAGCGTGTAGCTCACGCTGCGGCCGGCGTTGTCGCTCTGGTTCAGCACGAACCAGTCGCCGCTGGCCACCGGGTGGCCGTTGATGATGGTGTAGGTGAGGCTCGGGTTGGTGCCGCGCATCGAGACGCGGTCGTTCTCGTCGAAGCCGCCTTCCGTGGCGCCGGCCGAGCTGATCGTCACGCCCGGCACGCGCTGCAGCGAATCGGCGACGTTCTTGTCGGGCATCTTGCCGATGTCCTCGGCGGTGATCACGTCCACCCGCGTGTCGGCGGCCTTCTTGCGGTTCAGCGACGACTGGATCGAGCCGCGGATGCCGGTGATCTCGATGGTCTGCGCGGCGCCGCCCGACGCCGATTGCTGCGGGGTGGTCTGAGCCAGGCTGCTGCCGGCGCCGCCGGCGAGCGCGAAGGCGACGGCCGATGCCACGGGTGTGAGACGGATGTTCATGCGGTCCTCGGTGGTGGTTCGTTCGTTCGGATGCGGCCACCCCATCGGCCATCGAAGCGGCGCTGGGGTTATGGATCGATGTGCAACGCTGTGAGTGCCACTCTACTACCAGTTGATACTGGTCTGCTACCAGTTTTTGCGGGCCCGAGACACCGATCAGGCTAGTGTTTTCCCGAGCAGGCCAGGCGACCAAGCGGTCGCGATCGCCGTTCAGCCGCCACGATCGTGGTATGCGGCATGGTACGAAATTGGTACTATCTGCGCCGACCACCGCCTGCGCCCATGCCCGAACTCGCCGAATTCCTCAAGTCGCTCGACCCCGACAGCAGCCAGCCGCTGTACCAGCAGCTGCAGCGCGCCCTGCGCGAGGCCATCGAGCGCGGCGTGCTCGGGCCGGAAGACGCCCTGCCGTCGGAGCGCCAGCTGGCCGCCGAACTGGGCATCTCGCGCATCACCGTGCGCAAGGCCATCGACGGCCTGGCCGACGAGGGGCTGCTGGTGCGGCGCCAGGGCAGCGGCAACTTCGTCGGCGCGCGCATCGAGAAGAACTTCGCCAAGCTGACGTCGTTCAGCGAGGACATGCGCGCCCGCGGCCGCGTGCCCAGCAGCCAGTGGCTGAAGAAGCAGGAAGGCCAGGTCACGCCCGACGAGGCGATGCGCCTGGGCCTGAGCCCGGGCTCGGCGGTGTACCGCTTCCACCGCCTGCGCTTCGCCGACGACGAGCCGATGGCGCTGGAGATCTGCACCATCGCCGGCAGCGCGTTGCCCTCGGTGGACGCGGTGGACGCGTCGCTCTACGACGCGCTCGAGAAGGCGGGCAACCGGCCGGTGCGCGCCCTGCAGCGCCTGCGCGCGCTGCTGCTCGACGACGAGCAGGCGCGCCTGCTCGAAGCCAAGCCCGGCGACGCCGGCCTGCTGGTGGAACGCGTGGGCTATCTGCGCGACGGCCGGGCGATCGAGCTGTCGCAGTCGTTCTACCGCGGCGACACCTACGACTTCGTCGCCGAGCTGGCCGCCGGCTGAGTGCTTCGCGGGTCGGCGGCAGCCGACCGGGTCGATCGGCGCGGCCGCTGTCGCCAAACCGTCATCGGCGCGCGCGAGCATGCCGCCCCAACACACCACGAGGGGCTTGCATGTCGTCGATCCGCACCGCCGTTCCCGCAGCGCTGTTCCTGGCCGGCGCCCTGGCCGCCGGCAGCGCCCAGGCGCTCAGCGCCAGCTTCCAGCAAGGCGTGGGCGGCTACGCCGGCGCCGCCGACACGCAGTTGCGCGGCTCGGAGCCCGACACGGCGCACGGCAGCGTCGACGAGATCGGCGTCGATGCATCCGACGGCGGCTCGCCCACGCAGGCGCTGCTGCGCTTCGACGGCGTCTTCGGCAACGGCATGGGCCAGGTGCCGCTGAACGCGCTCATCACCTCGGCGACGCTCACGCTGCAGGTCACCAGCGCCGGCAGCGGCTTCACGCTGCACGAGCTGCTGCAGCCGCTCGACTTCGCCACCATCACCTGGAACAGCACGCTCGACGGCATCGCCGCCGACGGCGTCGAGGCGGCGTCGACGCCGCTGCTGACCATCGGCGCCTGCGACAGCGGCGCCAACGTCGGCGAAGGCGCGCTGGTGATCGACTTCACCACCGCGCTGCGCCGCGTGCAGGACGGCAGCGCGCCGGGCCACGGCTGGGTGATGCTGCCGCTGATGCCGGGTGGCACCAACGGCATCGACTTCATCAGCGCCGAAGGCGGCGTGCTCGCCGACCGGCCGCTGCTGCAGGTGCAGGCGCTGCCCGTGCCCGAGCCGGCCTCGGCCCTGCTGCTGGCCGGCGGCCTGGCCGCCGTGGCCGCCGCGCGCCGGCGTCGGCAGCGCCGCTGAGCTAGAAGCTGCAGAGGCTGGCCAGCGGCGGATTCGCCGCCGGCACGCCGTCGTGCTGCACCACGCCGCGGCGGCGCAGCGCCGCGACGGCGTCGTCCACCTGCGCCGGCGAGAGAACGCGGCCGGCGGCGTGCAGCACCCAGTCCACGTCCTGCACCCAGACGCGCGGCGTGGCGCTGGGCGGCAGCAGGCCGCCGGGCGAGAACCAGAGGTTGAAGCTGATCGCCATCGGCACCACCGGGTGGTTGCGGCCGCCGTGGTGCGCGACCTCGTGGCCGTCGACGAACCAGCGGCTCTTCCCGTCGTGCACCTGCATCAGCAGCGTGCGCCAGCCGGCCTGGCTGCCCGGCACCTCGCGCGCGGCGTTGTGCGCGTCCCAGGGTTCCACCTGCACCGTCTGCCAGGCGATGGCGTAGAGCCGCGTGTCGGGCGCACCCCAGCCGCCGTTGGCGAGGTATTCCCAGTCGAGCTCGCTGAACTGCGGGTCGTAGGCGAAGCGCAGCGGCGCCACGGCGTAGAAGGTCTGGATCACCGGGTCGCCGTCGGCACCGGACGCCGGCTCGTCGGCGAAGCGCACCCGCGCGGCGTAGGTGCCTTCGAGCACCTTGCGCTGGTGGCACAGCTGCGCCTGCTGCGTGCCGGCCGGCGTGCCGTCGGTGCGCGCGGTCAGGCGCAGCAGGCGGTTGCCGGGGCGGTCCGGGTCGTCGACCAGCGACACGCCGTCGGCCGACCAGGTCGCGCCCGGCACGCCGGGGTGGCCGGGCGCGTCGCGCAGCGTCCAGCCGAAGGCGCGCAGCGCGGCCCTGTCGCGATGGCCGAAGTCGTCGAAGAACAGCGCCGATGCGAACAGCGCCTCGATCATCACGCGGCGGCCCCCGCGGCCATCACGCGGCGCCCGCCGGGCCGGGCCGTGCGGCGTCGTCCTCGCGGATGGGCAGCCAGCGCAGCATCGCCAGCACCGGCAGCGCGCACAGCAGCACCCACAGGAAGAAGTGCTGGTAGCCGATGGCCTGCTGGATGTCGCCGCTGATCGACTTGAAGAGCACGTAGCCCAGCTGCATGAAGCCCGTCGCCAGCGCGTAGTGCGCCGTCGGGTAGCGGCTCGAGGCGACGAACTGCATCATGAACAGGATGACCGCGACGAAGCCGAAGCCGTAGCCGAAGGTCTCCAGGCTGACGGCGGCGGCGATGACCCACACGTCCTGCGGCTGCACCAGCGCCAGCAGCCAGAACGCGAGGTTGGGCAGGTTCATCGCCAGCACCAGCGTGAGCAGCGCGCGCTTGAGGCCCAGCCAGGCGCTGAAGTAGCCCGAGAGCACGCTGCCCGCCAGGAAGGCCAGCGTGCCCGCGGTGCCGTAGCTCCAGCCCACCTCGGTGGTGGCCAGACCCAGGCCGCCGGCCTCGCGCGCTTCCTTCAGGAACAGCGGGCCGATCGTCTGCACCTGGGCCTCACCGGCGCGGAACAGCACGATGAAGGCGATGGCCCACCACACCCCCGGCAGCGCGAAGAACGAGCGCACCACGTCGGCCAGCGTGCCGCTCAGTTTGGCCGTTGGGCCGCCGGCCGCGGCAGCCTCGGCGTCGACCGGGCGGCGCGTGTCGGGCAGCGCCCAGGCGTGGTAGGCGGCCAGCGCCGCCATCAGCAGCGCCGCCAGGCCGAACACGCTGGCCCAGGCCAGCGGCGCGCCCAGGCGCGGCTCGAGCGTGCCGGCCAGGATGACCAGCCCGCCCATCGCGAACAGCCGCGCACCGTTGAAGCACGCGCCCAGCCAGCCGGCGTAGATGGCGCGCGAGCGCGCCGAGAGCGACGCGATGTAGAGCCCGTCGCAGGCGATGTCGTGCGACGCCGAGACGATGGCCGCCAACGCCAGCACCGCGATGCAGGCCGCGAAAAACACCGGCAGCTGCAGCACCAGCGCGATCGCGCCCAGGCAGGCCGCGCCGGCGAACTGGAAGCCCACCACCAGCCACTTGCGGCTGGGCGCCGCTTCGAGCAGCGGGCTCCACAGAGGCTTGAACACCCACGCCAGGCCGAGCAGCCCGGTCCAGCGCGCGATGTCGTCGTTGGCCACGCCCAGGCTCTTCAACATCAACCCGGCGACCAGGTTGACCATGAAGAACGGCAGGCCCTGCATGAAGTACAGGCTCAGCACCCAGGTGGCCGGCGAGCGCTGCCCGGGCGTGGCGGCGGGCACGGCGGGCGGGGCCGTCTGCGGGACTGCGCTCATGAGGCGTTCCTCCGCGCCGATGGCGGCGCAACCACGGTTCGACGGCAGCGCAGGCGTGCGCGCATGGCGCAGCGGACGCGCGTGCGCATGCGGCAGGGCAGGCGTGTGCTCATGCCAGCGCCACCGGCGGCGTGCCGGGCGCGCCGGCCCTGGCTTCGAGCCAGGCGCGCACCGCTTCGAGCGCGCCCTCGGCGTGGCCCCAGGGCACGATCGCGGGGGCGCGCACGTCGAGCACCTGGTACGGGTTCCACAGCACCAGGTGCAGGTCGGCCTGCAGCGCGCCGCCGTGGGCGTAGCGCGCGCGGTGGTTGCCGGCAAGCACCACGCGCCGGCGGCCGTCGCCGCGCAGCGCCTCGGGGGTGACCGCCGCCAGGTCCGCGACCTCGTCGAACACCACGTCGCCGAAGCCGGCGAACAGCGCCCGCACCGCGGCCGCGGGGATGCCGGCCTCGCTGACGCCGTCGCTCGCGACCTGGCCTTGCGTGACCACGCGCAGCGGTTCGTCGCGCGCCGGCGGCCGCGCCGCGCCGACCGCGGCCAGCGCGCGCGCCCAGCCGTCGCGCATCAGCGCCTCGTCGGCGGCGCGCTGTTCGGCGGTCAGTTCACGTGCAGCGGCAGGAAAGCGCGCCGCGAGCGCATCGAGCCGCGCCTCGGCGCGCCGCATCGCGGCCGCGTCCAGCGTGCCGTCGGCCAGCGCGGCGGCCACGGCGTCGAGCGCCGCCTGCTGCTCGGCGCGCGAGCCCTGCGCCAGCGGCATGTCGCAGCCGGCCTGCAGCGCCAGCACCGCGGCGCGGGCGTGGCCCCAGCGGTCGTGCACGGCGCGCATCATCAGCGCGTCGGTGATGACGACGCCGTCGTAGCCGATGCCGCGCTCCGCGTCGCGCAGCAGGCCGTGCAGCACGCGCCGGCTCAGCGTGGCCGGCAGCTCGGCATCGAGCCGCGGGTAGACGATGTGCGCCGTCATCATCGAGGGCGCCACGCCGGCCAGCCGGCGGAACGGCAGCAGCTCGACGGCCTCCAGCGCGGCCAGGTCCTTGTCGACGACGGGCAGCGCGTGATGCGAGTCGGTGTGCGTGTCGCCGTGGCCGGGAAAGTGCTTCAGGCAACCCGCGACGCCCGCGGCGTGCAGCCCGCGCAGCCAGGCGCCGGCCAGGCGCGCCACGGCCTGCGGCTCGGCGCCGAAGCTGCGCTCGGCGATCACCGGGTTGGCGGGGTTGTGGTTCACGTCGACCACGGGCGCGAAGTTCCAGTTGATGCCCAGGTGGCGCAGGCCCCGGCCGATGCCCGCGCCCACGGCCTCGCACAAGGCCTCGTCGCCCACCGCGCCCAGCGCCATCGCGCCCGGTGCCTGCGGCAGGCTGAGCGCACGCGCCACCGAGCCGCCTTCCTGGTCCATGGCGATGAGCGCGCCGGCGCCCATCACCTCGCGCAGGTCGGCGGTCAGGCGGCGGATCTCGGCTTCGCCGCCGAGGTTCTTGCGGAACAGGCACACGGCGCGGATGTGGTGCCGGCGCAGGAAGTCCGCGGTGTCGGCGTCGAGCTGCTGGCCGGGGATGTCGACCATCAGCAGGCGGCCGGGGTGCAGGGTGGGCATGGCGGCGGTCATCGTGTCTTGGTCACCTTGTTCAGGTGGCGCGGCGTGTCGGGGTCGAGCCCGCGCGCGCGGGCCAGCGCCTCCACCATGCGGTAGAAGCTCTGCACCGCGGCGATGGGGTCCAGGTCGACGTGCGCCGTGGGCGCGAGCGGCAGCTCGGCGCCCGGCGTGCCCGGCGGCGCGGCCAGCAGCACGCGTGCGCCGCGCGCGCGCATCTGCTCGGCCAGCTGCAGCAGCCCGGCCTGCGCCGGCCCGGCGGGCGCGAACACCAGCATCGGGAAGCCCGGCTCCACCAGCGCCATCGGGCCGTGCTGCACCTCGGCACCGGAATAGGCCTCGGCGTGGATGCCGCAGACCTCCTTGAACTTGAGCGCCGCCTCGGCGGCGATCGGCAGCCCCGTGCCGCGGCCGATGACGTAGAGCCGCTCTGCCGGCGCCAGCACGTCGATGGCGGCCTGCCAGTCCTGCTGCCAGGCGTCGTCCAGCGCCTGCGGCAGCGTGGTCAGCGCGGCGCCGAAGTCGGCGTCCTGCTGCCAGGCGGCGGTGAACGCGGCGCCGGCCACGAGCTGGGCGATGTAGCTCTTGGTGGCGGCCACGCTGGTCTCGGGCCCGGCCTCGAGCGCGATGGTGCGGCGCGCGGCACGCGCCAGCGGCGAGCTTGCGTCGTTGACGAAGGCCACCGTGCGCCCGCCCTGCTCGCCGATCAGCTGCAGCGGCGCGACGAGATCGGGGCTCTGGCCCGACTGCGAGAACGCCAGCGCCACCAGCCCGTCGCACACCAGGCGGCTGTGGTACAGCGTCACCAGCGACATCGGCAGCGAGGTGACGAGCCGGCCCAGCCGCGCCATCACGAGGTAGGCCATGTAGTGCGCGGCGTGGTCGCTCGAGCCGCGGGCCACCGTCAGCAGCGACAACGGCGGGCGGTGGCGCAGCTCGGCACCGAGCTCGTCGAACGCGGCGGCCGCCGCGCCCTGCGGGTCGAGCAGGCGCGCGGCGGCGGCGGGGGCTTCGCCGGCTTCAGCCAGCATGCGCGAGGTCAAGGCGCTCTCCTTCGATGAACACGTGGTGCAGGTCGAGGCTCGGCGCGTCGAGCACGGCGATGTCGGCCCAGGCGCCGGGCGCGAGCACGCCACGGTCGGCCAGGCCCAGGTAGCGCGCGGCGTGGGTGCTCACGCGCGCCGCGGCGTCGGCCAGCGGCAGGCCGATCTGCACCAGGTTGCGCAGCGCCTGGTCCATGGTGAGCGTGCTGCCCGCCAGCGTGCCGTCGGCCAGGCGCACGCCGCCCAGGCACTTGGTGACGGTCTGCCGGCCGAGGCGGTAGTCGCCGTCGGGCATGCCGGCGGCCGCGGTGGCGTCGGTGACGGCGTAGAGCCCGGGGATGGCGCGCAGCGCGACGCGGATCGCGCCCGGGTGCACGTGCAGCAGGTCGGGGATGATCTCGGCCGCCTCGGCGTGCGCCAGCGCCGCGCCTGCCATGCCCGGCGCGCGGTGCTGCAGCGGGCTCATGGCGTTGAACAGGTGGGTGAAGCTGCTGGCGCCCTGGCGCAGCGCGGCGCAGGCCTCGTCGTAGCCGGCGCCGCTGTGGCCCAGCTGCACGCGCATGCCGGCCTCCACCAGCTGCGGGATCAGCGTGGCGTCGATGCCGGCATCGACGGCCAGCGTGATGACGCGGATCGGGGCGATGGCGTGCAGCGCCAGGATCTCGGCCAGCGCCGGCGCGCGCGCGAACGGCGGTTGCGCGCCCAGCTTGTCGGGGCTGATGTAGGGCCCTTCGAGGTGCACGCCCAGCAACCGCGCCGTGCCCGGCTCGCGCCGGACGATGCGCGGCGCCAGCGCGGCGAGCGCCGCCTCGATGTCGGCCAGCGGCGCGGTCATCGTCGTGGCCAGCAACGCGGTGGTGCCGTGGCGCGCGTGCAGGCGCGCGATGGTGAGCGCGGCGTCGCCGGCGTCCATGGTGTCGGCGCCGCCGCCGCCGTGAATGTGCAGGTCGATGAAGCCGGGCAGCAGCACCGGCGTGGCGCCGTCGGCGCGCACCGCGTCCTCGGCCACCGGCGTGCCGTGCACGGCGGCGATGCGGCCGTCGTCGCGAACAGCCAGCGTGCCGCGCACGAAGCCGGCATCGGTGAGCACGTGTCCGTGCAGTTCGGTCGTCATGGGGGTGGTCAGCGTTTCATCTCGGAGACGAAGCCGTAGTAGTCGCTGCGGCAGTAGCTCAGGGTCAGCTCGACGGGCGCGCCGCTGTCGAGGTAGCCGACGCGGGTGATGAACAGCAGCGCGTGGCCCGTGGGCACGCCCAGCAGCTCGGCGCGGCGCGCATCGGCGTTCATGGCGCGGATGTGCTGCAGCGCGCGCGCCGGCGCCTTGCCGATCTGGCCCAGGTGCTCGTACAGCGATGACTGCACCTGTGCGGGGTCGGGCAGTGCCGACTCGGGCAGCACGCTGATCTCGTAGGCCATCACCGTGCCGTCGGCCAGGCGCAGCCGCTCCAGCCGGGCGACGCGCGCGCCGGGGCTCAGGCCCAGGCTGAGCTGCTCGTCCGGCGCGGCCGCGGTGCAGCTGCGCTTGAGCCAGCGCGAGCCAGGTTCGAAGCCGCGCTGGCGCAGCTCTTCGGAGAAGCTCGTCAGGCGCGACAGCGGCTGCTCGAGCTGCGGCGCGATGTAGTTGCCCGAGCCGCGCCGGCGCACGATGAGGCCTTGTTCGACGAGCCGGTCGATGGCCTTGCGCGCGGTGACGCGCGAGAGGTTCAGCGCCTCGGACAGCACCCGCTCCGACGGCAGCGCCTCGTGCGCCTGGAAGCGGCCGTCGCGCACGCACGCGGCCAGGCGCTGCGCCAGCTGCAGGTACAGCGGCGTGGTCGAGCGCAGGTCGGGCTTGAAGCTGAACGGCAGGCGCTTCATGGCGGTCGCGACAGCGTGGCGAGGCGGCTTGGCGCGGGGTGGCAGGAAGCGGCGTGCCGCGTGTGTCCGCGGGCTTACCGCGCCGCCGGCGTCGACGCCGCGTGGCGCGCCAGCGACGCACGCAGCAGGGTCAGCGCACCGTCGGCGCTGTCGCCGCGCGGCTCGATCAGCCGTTCGCGCAGCGCGGCCGGCCAGCGCGGCACCAGCCGCTCGCCGATGCTGCCGCGCATCACCACCGGCAGCGGGGCGCCGCCAGCCGGCGCAGTGGCCTGCAGCGCCGGCACCAGCCGCGCCAGCTCGTCCGCGGCCCGGGCCAGCAGCTGCTCGGCATGGGCGTCGCCTTGCGCCGAGGCGTCGAACACCAGCGGCGCGAGCTGGGCGTAGGCGTGCTGGCCGGCGCGCGCACACCAGGCCTTGACCGCGGCGCTGTCGGCGGGCGGCCCGTCCCAGGCGGCGGGCGTCGGCGGCGACGTGCCTTCGGTCGCTCGATCGCCTGTGCGCTGGACCGACGACGCGGCGGCGACCGCCGCGAGCACCGCGTCCGACAGCGCCGTGCGCCCGGCGCGGCCGTCGAGCACCGCCTGGGCGTGGCGCATGGCGCGCAGCCCCAGCCAGGCGCCGCTGCCCTCGTCGCCCACCGGGAAGCCCCAGCCCCCGGCCAGGTGCACGGCGCCGTCGGCATGGCGCACCGCGCCGACGCTGCCCGTGCCCGCAGCGACGACGATGCCCGGCTGCCCGGCGTGCGCGCCCACCAGTTGGGTGACGGCGTCGGTGTCCAGCACCAGCCAGCCGTAGCCCGGGTCGGCGGCGATGAAAGCCTGGCGGTGCGCCGCGACGCTGGCCCCTGCCAGGCCGAGGCCGAGTCCCACCCGCGCCGCCGCCGGGCGCGCGACGCCGGCGCTGGCGAACGCGGCGGCCAGCGCCTCGTCGATGTGGCGCCAGGCCTGCTCGACCCCCTGCCCCAGGCCGGACGGCCCCGCGGTGCCTTCGCCCATCGGCGTGCCGTCGATGGCGACGACGCGCACCCGCGTGCCGCTGCCGCCACCGTCGACGCCGGCGAGGAAGTCGAGGCGCGGCGCGACCGCGTGTGCCGGGGCGGTGGGATGACGGGCGGGCTGCAACACAAAGCCGAACTGGTTTAGTACCAGTATAGGACCATGCAGACCGCCCGATCCAGCCCCGGGCTCGGGATCTACCCTAGCTAAGCAGCCTCAGGCCGAAGAAAGAAGCATGCGCCGACCAAGTGTCGCCAGAAGGGCGCCCGCAAGCCACTAGATGACCAGTTGCCGACCACATGTGGAGCCCGGTGCCAGCCTTGCGGCCCTCTCTTCGAGCACCACGCGGCGCCGACGGCTCGCCGACCGCCGCCGTCAGACCGCGCCCGTCAGCTCCCGCCGCAGGAACGCCAGGCTGCGCTGCCACGCCAGCTGCGCCGCCGCGGGGTCGTAGCGCGGCGTGGTGTCGTTGTGGAAGCCGTGCTGGGTGTTCGGGTAGACGAACGCCTCGTGACGCACCCCGGCAGCCTTCAAGGCCGCCTCGAAGGCGGGCCAGCCGGCGTTGATGCGCTCGTCGTTGCTGGCGTAGTGGATGAGCAGCGGCGCCTTGATGCGCGGCACGTCGGCCAGCGGCGGCGCCGGGCCGTAGAACGGCACGCCGGCGTCGAGCTCGGGCATCTGCGTCGCCAGCCAGTTGACCATGCCGCCGCCGAAGCAGAAGCCGATGGCGCCGACCTTGCCGTTGCCTTCCGGCAGCGCCTTCAGCGCCCGGGCCGCGGCCAGGAAATCGGCGCGGGTCTTGGGCATGTCCAGCCTGGCGAAGGCCTCGCGCGCCTTGTCCTCGTCGCCGGGGTAGCCGCCCAGCGGCGCCAGTGCATCGGGCGCGTAGGCGACGAAGCCTTCCACGGCCAGGCGGCGCGTGACGTCCTCGATGTGCGGGTTCAGGCCGCGGTTCTCGTGGATGACCAGCACCGCCGGCAGGCGCGCGGCGGCGGGCTGCGCCGGGCGCGCGAGCAGGCCTTTGGCCTGGCCGTGCCCCTGCGGCGACTCCACCGTGAGCAGCCGCGTGGTGATGCGGGCGTCCTGCGGCGGCACCTGCTGCGCGCCGGCGAAATCGGGCTGCAGGGCGAGCAGCAGCGCGGCCGCGCCAGCGGCGCCGCCGGCGTGGCGCGCGGCCTGTTCGATGAAGCCACGGCGCGACAGGTCGCCGTGCACGTAGCGGTCGAAAAGCCGCAGCACTTCGGGCTGGAAGTGGGCGGCGCTGAGTCGGGTCATGCGGGCGGCCTCGTCGGGCGCGTGGTGGGCAGACAACGATGGTGCTGCACGAAGGCGGGGAAGTTCCCGCACGGACGCGGGATACCGCAACCCGGCGCGTTGTGCGCACGCCGCCGTGCGCGAGGGAGATCTAGAACGGGATGTCGTCGTCCATGTCGTCGAAGCCGGTGCTGGGCTTCGATGCCGGCTTGCCGGCCGGGGCCTGGCGCGCCGGCGGGGCGCTGCGCGGTGCCGGGGCGCCGCCGCCCATGTCGTCGCCGCCGCCGAAGCCGCCGCCACCACCGCCGCCGCCTTCACGGCCGCCGAGCATCGTCATCTCCTGCGCGATGATCTCGGTGGTGTACTTCTCGACGCCGTCCTTGTCGGTCCACTTGCGCGTCTTGAGCCGGCCTTCGACGTAGATCGACTTGCCCTTCTTCAGGTACTCGCCGGCGATCTCGGCCAGCCGGTCGTAGAAGACCACGCGGTGCCACTCGGTCTCCTCCTGGCGCTCGCCGCTGTCCTTGTTCTTCCACTGCCGGCTGGTGGCCAGCGTGACGTTGCAGATGGCCGAGCCGCTGGGCGCGTAGCGCACCTCGGGGTCGCGCCCCAGGTTGCCGATGAGGATGACTTTGTTCACTGAGGCCATGGCTGCTGCTCCGGGGCTGGATTCGACGAGGTGCGGCGGATTATCGCCAGCGGGTGCCGGTCACCGCATCGCCCGCCCCGGTGCCCCTGTTGCGGTGCACCCCGCCGGGCCACCCGTCGGCGGGGTCGGCGCACACGGACGGTGCCGCCGGCCCGCGTAGCATCGGCGCCGAGTTCCGCCCGCTGCATGTCCGCCGTCCTGTCCCCGCCCAGCACCAGCGCCCTCGAGGTGCTGAACGACGTCTTCGGCTACCCCGCGTTCCGCGGCGAACAGGCGCAGATCGTGGAGCACGTCGCCGCCGGCGGCGACGCCCTGGTGCTGATGCCCACCGGCGGCGGCAAGAGCCTGTGCTACCAGGTGCCCGCGCTGCTGCGGCACCGCGCCGGGCGCGGCGTCACCGTGGTGGTGAGCCCGCTGATCGCGCTGATGCACGACCAGGTCGGCGCGCTGGAGGAACTCGGCGTGCATGCCGCCTTCCTCAACAGCACGCTCGACGGCGACGCAGCGCGGCGCATCGAGCGCGAGATGCTCTCGGGCCGCCTGGTGCTGCTGTACGCCGCGCCCGAGCGCATCCTCACGCCGCGCTTCCTGGCCATGCTGCAGAGCCTGGACGAACGCGGGCTGCTGGCGCTGTTCGCCATCGACGAGGCGCACTGCGTCAGCCAGTGGGGCCACGATTTCCGCGAGGAATACCTCGGCCTCTCGGCACTGCACGAGCAGTTCCCCAACGTGCCGCGGCTCGCGCTCACCGCCACCGCCGACGCCCACACCCGCGCCGACATCGTCGAGCGGCTGCAGCTCACCGAGGCGCGGCTCTTCGTCTCGAGCTTCGACCGGCCGAATATCCGCTACACCATTGTCGAGAAGGACGACCCGCGGCGCCAGCTGCTGCGCTTCATCCGCGACGAGCACGACGGCGACGCCGGCATCGTCTACTGCCAGAGCCGGCGCAAGGTGGAGGAGACGGCGGCCTGGCTCGAAGCCGAAGGCATCCGCGCCCTGCCCTACCACGCCGGGCTCGACGCCGACGTGCGCCGCCGCCACCAGGACCGCTTCCTGCGCCAGGACTTCGCTGACGGCGGCCTGGTGATGGTGGCCACCATCGCCTTCGGCATGGGCATCGACAAGCCCGACGTGCGCTTCGTCGCCCACCTCGACCTGCCCAAGAACATCGAGGCCTACTACCAGGAGACCGGCCGCGCCGGCCGCGACGGCGAGCCGGCCGACGCCTGGATGACCTACGGCCTGGCCGACGTCGTCAACCAGCGCCGCATGATCGACGAAGGCGAGGCCGGCGAGGACTTCAAGCGCCTGCAACGCGGCAAGCTGGACGCGCTGCTGGCGCTGTGCGAGGCGCACGACTGCCGGCGCGTGCGCCTGCTGGCCTACTTCGGCCAGGCCAGCGGCCCGTGCGGCAACTGCGACAACTGCCTCACCGCGCCGGCCACCTGGGACGCGACCGAAGCCGCGCGCAAGGCGCTGTCGTGCATCTACCGCTTCCGCCAGCAGGGCGGCCAGCGGTACGGCGCGGTGCACCTGATCGACGTGCTGCGCGGCAAGCGCACCGACAAGGTCACGCAGCACGGCCACGAGCGCCTGTCCACCTTCGGCATCGGCGCCGACGTGAGCGAGGCGCAGTGGCGCCTGGTGCTGCGCCAGCTGATCGCGCTGGGCCACGTGATGGCCGAGGGCGAGTACAACACGCTGGCCCTGACCGACAGCGCGCGCGAGGTGCTGCGCGGCGAGGTGCCGATCCTGCTGCGCGTGCCCACCGAAGCGCGACCCAAAGTCAAAGGCACGCGCAGCCGCGGCGGCGGAGGCGCGGGCAAACCGCCGCCGCTGCCGCTGGACGACGACGCCACCGTGCGCTTCACGGCGCTGAAGGCGTGGCGCGCCGAGGTGGCCAAGGCGCACAACCTGCCGGCCTACGTCGTGTTCCACGACGCCACGCTGGCCGAGATGGCGCGCGCGTGCCCGGCCACGCTCGACGCGCTGTCGGGCATCAGCGGCGTGGGCAGCAAGAAGCTCGAGGCCTACGGCGCCGAGATCCTGCGCGTGCTGAACGCGGGTTGACGCCGCCTCGGCAGCCAGCGCGCGCGTGCGGCCGCGGCCGCGCGCATGAACGCCGGGCGGCGCTTCACTCGCGTGCCGCGCCGGGCTTGAGCAGGTTGCGCCCGGCCGAGGCGGCCACCTCCTGCGCCACCTGTTCGTCGACGAGCTGCTCGACCGACGGGGTTGCGTGCGGCGCCGTGGCGCGGGCCGGGCCACGGGCGGGGGCGGGCGTCGGCCCGAGCCCGGGCGTCGCCGGCGCGGACCTGGGCGCGCGTGGCGCGGCGACCTCCTCCGCATCGTCCGCCGCCAGCAGCTGCACCCGATACCCGGGCTCGGGCATCACGACGCCGGCGTGGTCGAAGGCTTCCTTCACCGCGCGCATCGACGCGCTGCGCACCTGGTGGAAGCCGCCGCGGCGCTGGTCGAACCAGCCGCTGAACTCGATGACCACCGCCGAATCGCCCAGTTCGAGCACCAGCGCCAGCGGCGCCGGCTGCGCCAGCACGCCGGGCACGTGGGCGAGGGTGTCGAGCCCCAGGCGGTGGGCGTGGCCGATGTCGACGCCGTTGCCGATGCCCACGCGGAAGGTGAAGCGGCGCAGCGGGTTGCGCGTGTAGTTGAGGATCACGCCCTTGAACACCAGCGAGTTGGGCAGCCGCAGGTGGTTGCCGTCCAGCGTGATGAGCGTGGTCGAGCGCGTGGTCAGCGCGACGACCTTGCCTTCGTTGTCGTCGACGACCACGTGGTCGCCGGGCGCGAACGGCTGGCGCACGCTGAGCAGCACGCCGGCGACGTAGTTCTCCACCAGGTCGCGCAGGGCGAAGCCCAGCGCCAGGCCGACGACGCCGGCCGCGCCGACCACGGCGCCGACCAGCGCCGTGGCTTCCATCAGATCGAGCGCGATGACCAGGCCGACGAGCACCGCCACCACGCGCACCGTCTGGCGCAGCATCTCGGCCAGGAACGGCTGCCCGCCCACGCGCGCAGCAGGAAGGCGCGGCCGCCGAGCCAGCGGCCGAAGGCGCTCATGCCCCACACCACCAGCGCCGACAGCACCAGCAGCGGCAACGCCGAGGCCAGCCGCTGCAGCAGCTGCTGGCTGCGCTGCAGGGCGGGCCGCAGGCGCACGGCCAGCGCGGTGTCGAGCGCCAGCTGGTTGTCGACGTCGATCACGCCCGGCACCTCGCGCGCCAGCTTGACCGCGCGCTCGCGGTCGTCGTCCGTCGCGACCTCGCCGCTGAGGATGACCACGCCGGCGGCCACCTGCACGCGCACGTCGCGCAGGCCGTCGACGCGGGCATAACGCGCCAGCACGGCACGCAACAGCCGCTCGTCCTGGACCGTGACGTCCTGCGTCTCGCGCGCGGCGCGGCCCGGTGCTTCGGCGGCGGTGGCGCCGGATGCGGCGGCGTCCGGCGCCGAGGCCGCGGGCAACGGCTGCGCCGCCAGCGGGGTGGCCGCCAGCGCGGTGCACAGCGCCGCGGCCGCGGCCAGCACGGCGGCCGCGATGTGGTGGGCGGCTGCGCGGCGCGAACGCCGGGCGTGGGCGGCTGGCGGCGTCAAGCCCGGGCTCCGCTCGCGCCGCGGTCGACGCGGTCGTCATGGTCGCGGCCCTGGTGACCTTCGCGATTCTCGCGACTCTCGCGTCTTTCGCTGCCTTCGCGGCGCCCGAGGCCTTCGTGGCCATCACGGGCGTCGCAACCGAGCACGCCTTCGAGCGCCGCGCCGGCGGCGCCGCCCTGGTCGTCGCCTTGCCCGCCGGCGATCACGCTCAGGCTCCCGTCGGTCTCCAGCACCACGGCCTGCAGCGTCTCCAGTCGCGCCTGGCCCTGGCTGCGCACTGCGGCGCGCAGCTCGTCGCGCGTCACCCGCTCGGCCTTCAGCGCTGCGTCGATGAAGCGGCCCTGCCACAGCAGCAGCCGCGGCTCGGACTTGACCAGCGACGCGATGCGCGTGCTGCGCACCGACAGCCACGTGATCACCCACTGCAGCAGCACCAGCAGCGAGAAGGCGGTGACGCCTTCGGCGAGCGCCACGTCCTCGCTCAGCAGGATGGTGGCCAGCGTCGAGCCCAAGGCCACGGTGACGATGAGGTCGAAGGCGTTGAGCTTGGACAGCGTGCGCTTGCCCGAGACGCGCAGCACGAGCACCAGCGCCAGATAGGCCAGCGTGCCCACCAGCAGCGTGCGGCCGATGCCTTCCCATCCGTCGAAGAACATGGCGCGGCCTCCAGTGGTTGGCGGGCCGCCACCGTGGCGGCCCTCGGCGGCGCCGAGGCAGGCGATGTGCCAGCGTCGGCCGGCTCCGGGGGCACCCGGGCCGCGTGTCCACGCGGTGGCATGCTCGCGCGGTGACGCGCGCCGAGCCCGACCCCCCACCCGCGCCCGGCCGCTGGTTGCGCGTGCTGGCCGCCGCGCTGCGCGGTCTGCGCGCGCTGCTGAGCGGTGGTGCCGCACGGCTGCATGCCATCGAACCGGCGTTCTGGCACAACCTGGGGCGCGAGTTCCGCGAGGGGCAGCGCTGGCTCGACCGCGCGGTGGTGCTGGCCTTCGCCGTCGCCACGGGGCTGGTCGTGGTGGGCTTCACGCTGCTGGCCGAATCGGCCAGCGCCGCCTTCGCAGCCCTGATCCAGTCCGGTCCCGCGACGCCCTGGGGACCGGCAGGCCGCTTTGCGCCGCTGCTGCTGACCCCGGCGCTGACCGTGGCGGTGCTGTGGTGGACGCGCCGCTTCGTGCCCGGCGCCGCCGGCTCGGGCATCCCGCAGGTGATGCGTGCGCTCGACGAGACGCTGCCGCCCGACGCGGTGCCGCGCCTGGTGTCGTGGCGCCTGGCGCTGCACAAGGTGGGGCTGGTCTCGGCCGGCATGCTGGCCGGGCTGTCAATCGGCCGCGAAGGGCCCACGGTGCAGGTGGGCGCCGGGGTGATGGTGCAGGCGCGGCGCTGGCTCTCGCCCGGCGCGGCCATCGACGCCCACGGGCTGATGGTGGCAGGTGCGGCGGCCGGCATCGCCGCGGCCTTCAACACGCCACTCGGCGGCATCGTCTTCGCGCTCGAGCAGCTGTCGCGCCGGCGCGGGCCTGGGCACGGCACGCTGGTCATCGCGGCCATCGTGGTCGCCGGCCTGGTGGCGGTGTCGGTGTTCGGCAACCAGACCTACTTCGGCCGCCTGCCGGTGCAGCAGCTCGACGTCGCGCTGTGGTGGCCCGGCGTGGTGGTGGCGGTCGTCGCCGGGCTTGCCGGCGGCTTGTTCTCGCGCCTGCTGGTGGTGTCGGTGCGCGGCCTGCCCGACCGCTTCAGCCGCTGGCGCCGCGCGCATCCGCTGCGCTTCGCCGCCGGCTGCGCACTGGCGGTGGCGATCATCGGCATCGTCACCGGCGGCGCCACGGCCGGCGCGGGTTATGCCCCGACGCGCGCTTTGCTCGAGGGCCAGGCCGAGCTGCCGGGGGTCTACACGCTGCTGAAGTTCTGCGCCTCGTGGCTCTCGGCCTGGACCGGCGTGCCGGCAGGCATGTTCGCGCCGTCGCTGGCCATCGGCGCGGGCATCGGCAACGACGTGGCGCTGCTGTTCGGCATCCCCACCGCGGCGGCCATCCCGCTCATCGCGCTGGGCATGGTCGGCTTCCTGGCGGCGACGACGCAAGGCCCGATCACCGCCTTCATCATCGTCATGGAGATGGTGTCGGGCCAGCCCATGGTGCTGAGCCTGATGGCCTGCTCGCTGCTGGCCGGCGGCATCGGCCGCGTGATGGCGCCGCCGCTGTACGACGAGCTGGCGGCGCTGGTGCTGCCGACGCTGGCGCCAGCCGCACCACCGGCACCGCCCGCACCGCCCGCATCGCCCGCATCGCCCGAGCCGCCCGAACCGCCCGCGCCGACCGATGCACCGCCGGCGCGCTGATCGGGCGCCCGCCGTCGATCAACCGATCCGCGCGGAACCTTCGGCGTCGCGATCGACCGCACCGCGGTGAACGCCACGCCACCGCCACCCGAGCGCCTGCGCCAGGCGGCCTGGCGCGCACTCGGCCTGGCCGTGGTGCTGGCCGCGCTGGTGGCGCTGCTGACGCACGGCCGCTGGTGGCACTGGCCCGACCGCCACAACCCCTTCGCGCCGCTGGTCGTGGCCGACGAGCCGAACTGGCTGACGCGCTTCAAGCTTGACCGCCTGTCGGACGAGCCGGCCGCGTGCCGCGCCGTGCTGCACGCGGCCGGCGTCGCGGCCACGCCGGTCGCCGACCACGATGCCGGCGCCGGCTGCGGCTGGGCCGGCGCGGTGCGGCTGCGCGGCGGTGCACACATCGGCGTCGGCCCGCCCTTGGTGCTGACCTGCCGCGCCGCGGTGTCGTTCGCCCTGTGGGAACGGCACGTGGTGCAACCCGCGGCGTCGCGCCACTTCGGCCGGCCGGTGCAGCGCATCGAGCACTTCGGCAGTTATGCCTGCCGCAACGTCGGCCACGCCGCCAGCGGCCGGCGCAGCCGCCACGCCAGTGCCGACGCACTCGACATCGCCGGCTTCGTGCTCGACGGCGGCGCGCGCGTCAGCGTGGCGCGCGATTGGGGCGGCGACGCCGCCGCGGCGGCCTTCCTGGCCGACGTGCACGCCGGCGCGTGCCGCCACTTCGACGGCGTGCTCGGCCCGGCCGACGACCGCGCCCACGCCGACCACTTCCACCTGGAGCGTGGTGGCTGGCGGACGTGCCGCTGAGCGGCCCGCGCTACAGCACCGAGACGCCGACCACCGCGCTGTCGCGCGCCTGGCCGGCGCTGTCCCAGGCGCGGGCGTAAAAGCCGACGCTGCTGCCGCGCGTCGCCGACGCCGGTAGGAGCGCCACGCAGTCGTAGCTGGGCGTGCGGTCGATGCACAGCCGGACGCTGGTGCCGTCGGCGTCGAGCCGGTAGAAGACCACCTCGACGACGACATCGTCGTCGCTGGCCTGGGCGCTGAGGACCACGCTGCCGCCGGCCGGCGCGCCCGTGGCACTGGCCGCGAGGCTGACGGAGGGCGGGTCGTCGTCGGGCCCGATGCCGATGTAGAGGCCGCCGCCGCAGCCGGCCAGCACGGCCGCCAGCATCGCCGCGGCCATGGCGCGCAAGGTTCGCATGCGGCCATCGTACGTCCATGGCGGCGATGGGGTCGCTCGCTATGATGGTCGATTCACCTTCGCCCGCCCGATGCCCCGCAAGACCTCCGGCCGCGCCGCCGCAGCCGACCCCGCACCGACGGCCACGGCCGAGCCGCGCACCTCGCCCGAGGGCGAGACGAGGACCTCGCGCGATGGCGAGACGCGGACGCCGCGCGAAGGCGAGACGCGGACCCTGCGCGTCCGGGGCGCGCGCACGCACAACCTGAAGAACGTCGACCTCGACATCCCCAAGCACGCGCTGGTCGTCATCACCGGCCTGTCGGGATCGGGCAAGTCGAGCCTGGCCTTCGACACGCTGTATGCCGAAGGCCAGCGGCGCTACGTCGAGAGCCTGTCGGCGTACGCGCGCCAGTTCCTGCAGCTGATGGACAAGCCCGACGTCGACGTGATCGAGGGCCTGTCGCCGGCGATCAGCATCGAGCAGAAGGCGACCAGCCACAACCCGCGCTCGACCGTCGGCACCATCACCGAGATCCACGACTACCTGCGCCTGCTGTACGCGCGCGCCGGCACGCCCTACTGCCCGAACCACGACCTGCCGCTGCAGGCGCAGAGCGTGGGCCAGATGGTCGACGCCGTGCTGGCGCTGCCGCCCGACACGCGGCTGCTGGTGCTGGCGCCGGTGGTGCGCGACCGCAAGGGCGAGTTCACCGAGCTGTTCGACGACATGCGCGCGCGCGGCTACGTGCGCTTTCGCATCGGCAGCGACGGCAAGCCGGGCGAGGTGGTCGAGGCCGAGGCGCTGCCCAAGCTGAAGAAGACCGAGAAGCACGACATCGACGTCGTCGTGGACCGGCTCAAGACCCGCGCCGAGCCCGAGGCCGGCGGCGCGGCGCCCGGTGGCCTCAAGCAGCGGCTGGCCGAGAGCTTCGAGGCCAGCCTGCGCATCGCCGCCGGCCGCGCCATCGCGCTGGAGCTCGACAGCGGGCGCGAGCACCTGTTCTCCAGCACCTTCGCCTGCCCGGTGTGCAGCTATTCGCTGCCCGAGCTGGAGCCGCGGCTCTTCAGCTTCAACTCGCCGGTGGGCGCCTGCCCGGCCTGCGACGGCATCGGACAGGTGACGGCCTTCGACCCCGATCGCGTGGTCGCCTTCCCCAGCCTGAGCCTGGCCGCCGGCGCGGTGAAGGGCTGGGACCGGCGCAACGCCTACACCTTCTCGCTGCTGGAAAGCGTGGCGCGGCACTACGGCTTCGACATCGATGCGCCGTTCGAGCAGCTGCCGCCCGCGGCGCGCCAGGTGCTGCTGCATGGCTCGGGCAGCGACGAGATCGAGTTCGTCTACCAGAGCGACGGCGACGGCCGCACCAAGCGGCCGCGCAGCGTGAAGCGCCGCCATCCCTTCGAAGGCATCATCCCCACCTTCGAGCGCCGCTTCCGCGAGACCGACTCGGCCGCGGTGCGCGAGGAGCTGGCGCGCTACCAGGCGGCGCGGCCCTGCCCCGAGTGCGGCGGCGCGCGGCTGCGGCGCGAGGCGCGCCACGTGTTCCTGCAGCACGCCGACGGCCAGGGCGGCACGTTCAAGGGCGAGCCCATCTTCGCGGTCGAGCACGCGACGCTGGCGCAGGCGCTGGGCTACTTCGACGGCCTGCAGCTCGTCGGCAACAAGGCCGAGATCGCGGCCAAGATCGTGCGCGAGATCGCCAGCCGGCTGCGCTTCCTCAACGACGTGGGGCTCACCTACCTGAGCCTGGACCGCGGCGCCGACACGCTCTCCGGCGGCGAAGCCCAGCGCATCCGCCTGGCCAGCCAGATCGGCAGCGGCCTCTCGGGCGTGATGTACGTGCTGGACGAACCGTCGATCGGCCTGCACCAGCGCGACAACGAGCGCCTGATCGGCACCTTGAAGCACCTGCGCGACCTGGGCAACAGCGTGCTCGTGGTCGAGCACGACGAGGACATGATCCGCGCCGCCGACCACGTGGTGGACATGGGCCCCGGCGCCGGCGTGCACGGCGGCCGCGTCATGGCCCAGGGCACCCCGGCCGACGTGGCGGCCAACGCCGATTCGCTCACCGGTCGCTACCTCGCGCACACGCTGCGCATCCACGTGCCCAGGCAGCGCCGGCCCGGCCCGGGTGCCTTCGGCGGCGCGCCGCTGGTGCTGTCGATCGTCGGCGCGCGCGGCAACAACCTGCGCGGCGTGAACGTCGACATTCCGGTGGGCCTGCTCACCTGCGTCACCGGCGTGTCGGGTTCGGGCAAGAGCACGCTGATCAACGACACGCTGTACGCCGCGGTCGCCAAGAAGCTCTACGGCAGCCACGCCGAGCCGGCGCCGCACGACCGGCTCGACGGCATCGACCACTTCGACAAGGTCATCAACGTCGACCAGAGCCCGATCGGCCGCACGCCGCGCTCGAACCCGGCGACGTACACCGGGCTGTTCACGCCCATCCGCGAGCTGTTCGCCGAAGTGCCGGCGGCGCGCGAGCGCGGCTACGGCGCGGGGCGCTTCAGCTTCAACGTCAGCGCCAGCAACGGCGGCGGGCGCTGCGAGGCCTGCGAGGGCGACGGCGTCATCAAGGTGGAGATGCACTTCCTGCCCGACGTGTACGTGCCCTGCGACGTGTGCCACGGCGCGCGCTACAACCGCGAGACGCTCGAGATCCAGTACAAGGGCAAGAACATCACCGAGGTGCTGGAGCTGACGGTAGAGGACGCGCACGCCTTCTTCGGCGCCGTGCCCAACATCGCGCGCAAGCTGCAGACGCTGCTGGACGTGGGCCTGGGCTACATCCGCCTGGGCCAGGCGGCGACGACGCTGTCCGGCGGCGAGGCGCAGCGCGTGAAGCTGGCGCTGGAGCTCAGCAAGCGCGACACCGGGCGCACGCTGTACATCCTGGACGAGCCCACCACCGGCCTGCACTTCCACGACGTGGGCCTGCTGCTCAAGGTGCTGCACCAGCTGCGCGACGCCGGCAACACCATCGTCGTCATCGAGCACAACCTCGACGTGATCAAGACCGCCGACTGGGTGATCGACATGGGCCCCGAAGGCGGCGCCGGCGGCGGCCAGGTCGTCGTGGCCGGCACGCCCGAGACGGTGGCCGCGCACGCCGGCAGCCACACCGGGCGCTTCCTCGCGCCGATGCTCGACGCCTGACACGACGCCGAGCGCCGGCAGTCCGGAGCGGCGCCACGACCAACCGCCACACAGGAGCGCGCCATGCCCATCACCGTCGACTACTACCTCGCGCCGGTCTCGCCGTGGACCTACCTCGGCCACGCGCGCTTCGTGCGCATCGCCGCCGAAGCCGGTGCCGACGTGCGCCTGCGGCCCATCGACCTGGGGCAGGTGTTCCCGGTCTCCGGCGGCCTGCCGCTGGGTCAGCGCGCACCGCAGCGCCGCGCCTACCGGCTGGTGGAGCTGGCGCGCTTTCGCGACCACCTCGGGCTGCCGCTGAACCTCGAGCCGCGCCACTTCCCGGTGCCAGGCGACGACGCCGCGCGGCTGATCATCGCCGTCGACCGCGCCGACGGCACGGCCGCGGCGCTGAAGCTCGCCGGCGCGGCGCTGGCCGCCGTGTGGGCCGAGGAACGCGACCTCGCCAGCCGCGCCACGCTCGCCGAACTGCTGGCCGAATGCGGGCTGAGCGACGAGCGCCTGGTGCAGTCGCAGGCGCCGGAGATCCAGGCGGCCTACGCCGGCCACACGCAGGCCGCCATCGCCGCCGGCGTGTTCGGCTCGCCGACCTGGGTGGTGGACGGCGAGCTCTTCTGGGGCCAGGACCGGCTCGACTTCCTGCAGCGCCGGCTGCAGCGCGGCTGAGCCGCCAGGCCGACCAAGCCGCCAAGAAGAAGGGGCCCCGCGGGGCCCCTTTCCATGCAAGCAGTGTCAGCGCTTCACTTGAGGTGGGCGCTGATCTCCTTGGTCATCGCGAACATGCTGATGGGGCTGTTGCCGACCACGCCCTTGAGCTTGTCGTCGGGGTTGATCATCGTCTTCTTGGCCTTGTCCTGCAGCCCGTTCTTCTTGATGTACTCCCAGACCTTCTTGGTGACCTCGGTGCGCGGCAGCGGCTTGTCGCCGATGACGGCGGCCAGCTGCGGGCTCGGGGTCATGGCCTTCATGAAGGCGGCGCTGGGGGTGCGCTTCTTGGCCGGGGCCTTCTTCGCGGCGGCCTTCTTGGCCGGCGCCGCCTTCTTGGCGGGCGCGGCCTTCTTCGCCGGTGCCGCCTTCTTCGCGGGGGCCTTCTTCGCCGCCGTCGCTTTCTTGGCCGGTGCGGCCTTCTTCGCAGGAGCTTTCTTCGCAGTTGCCATGTGGATCTTTCTCCGTCAATTGATGAAGGAAGCCGACTGCCACGCGGGCCCTGCATCGAAGAAGAACAGGTGCTGCTCGTTCCACCTCGATGCGGGCCCGTCTTTCCCAGCAGACGGGCAGGCGCGATCGTACCCCCAGCACACAGCACTGAGAAGGCGCTTTCCCAGGTATTTGTGGCTCGTGGCCCACGTGTTTGCCCTCGTGAATCGACCCTCGCGCATCACTTGCGCCGCAGCTCGAGCCACAGCAGGTACAGCCCGCTGATGACGACGACCACCGCGCCGGCCACCACCGCGGCATCGGGCACCTGCCCGAAGACCAGCCAGCCGAGCAGCGCCATGTAGACGATCTGCTGGTACATGAACGGCCCGAGCACCGCCGCCGAGGCGTGGCGATGCGCCATCGCCAGGAAGAGGTGGCCCACGCCGCCCATCAGCCCGCACAGCAGCAGCAGCGCCCACTGCAGCGCCACCTGCGGCCCCGCGGGCCAGCGCCACGCCACCAGCGCGAACGGCGCCAGGAGCAATGCCGCCACGGCGGCCGACACGAGCTGCATCGACTCGGGCGTCTCGGTCGCGGCCATGCGCCGCGTGAGCATGTTGAAGGTGGCGTACAGCAGCACGTTGACCACGCTCAGCAGGATCGCCGGGTGGAAGGCCTGCGAGCCCGGCCGGATGACCAGCAGCACGCCACCGAAGCCCAAGGCGATGGCGATCCAGCGCCGCGCGTCGAGCCGCTCGCCCAGCCACCAGGCCGACAGCAGCGCGATGAGCAGCGGCACCGAGAACTGGATCGCCCCGGTCTCGGCCAGCTGCAGGTACTGCAGCGCGACGAAGTTCAGCGCCGTCATGCTGGCCAGCATGGCGCCGCGCAGCAGCTGCAGCCGCGGGCTCTTCATGCGGACCAGCGCCGCCCCGTGCCGCGGCGCGAGGATGGCGCTCATCAACAGCACGTGGCCGACGAAGCGCAGCCACACCACCTGCGGCACCGGCAGGCTTTGCACCAGGTGCTTGGCGGTGGCGTCGAGCACCGCGAAGCACATCGTGGCGCCGGCGATGAGCCCGATGCCGATGCGGCGGGAACGGGCGCTGTCGGCGTGGAGCATGAGGGGTGGATCGTAGGTGCGTCACCCGCTGCGGGTCTGGTGGAGGAGGCTGCAGAAATGCGGCTGTGGGATGGGCGGCGGCGCGGAGCCAGCGAGCGGAGACTCGCGCACGGCGCACGGCGAAGGGCGCGGGCGCGGCGCGGGTCGCCGCAGGCGGTACCCGGTGCGCTCGCCGTTGTCGGCGGTGGGCGCCTGGGGGCGCCCACTCCGCTCCGGTGCTCGGGCCAAGGGCGCGCGGATAACTCGCTTCGCTCACTTCGTTCGCTACGCTCAAACAATATCCGCGAGTCAGATGTGGAAGCGCGCGAGTACGCGCGCCGCCCTTGGCCCTGCGCTCCTCGCCGCCTCCTACGGCGATCGCACCGGGCACCGCCTGCCGCTCGACCACCGCTCGCTGTGCCCCCTGGTGGCGCACCACCGTCCGTTCAGCAAAGGTGCGTGGGGGTGGCCGGCGGCGGCCGTGATGAGGCGCCGAGCAGCGCAGGAAGCCCGGCCGCGCGCGTACTCGCGCGCTTCAAAGACTGACTCGCGGATACTGTTTGAGCGGAGTGAGCGCAGCGAACGAAGCGAGTTATCCGCGGGCCGGGCTTTCGAGCAGCGCAGGGGAGTCGGCGCCCAGCGCCGACCGCCGAACGTCGGCCGCCGCCGGCTGCGCCCACGCGCCTTTGCCGCCACCATGGAGCCGGACCGCCGCAGCCCCACGTGCCTCGGCCGCTACGGTCGATGGACCACGAGCGAGACGAGGCGAAGCGCTATCGTCACTGCCATGAGCACCCGCGACGCCGCCCTCACCCGCGCCCAGGCCCACTTCGACAGCGGCGCGTTCCTGCGCGACCTGGCGCGGCGCGTCGCGATCCGCACCGAGAGCCAGGACCCGGCCTCGGGCCCGGCGCTGCAGGCCTACCTCGCCGACGAGATCGGGCCGTCGCTCGAGGCGCTCGGGTTCGCGGTCACGATCCATCCGAACCCGGAGGCCGGCTTCGGCCCCTTCCTCATCGGCCACCGCCACGAGGCCGACCACCTGCCCACGGTGCTGGTCTACGGCCACGGCGACGTCATCCGCGGCCAGGACAAGAGCTGGACGAAAGGCGCCGGCCCTTGGACGCTGCAGGCCGACGGCGAGCGCCTCTACGGCCGCGGCACGGCCGACAACAAGGGCCAGCACAGCATCGCCATCGCCGCGCTGGCGCAGGTCATCGCCGAGCGCGGCGGGCGGCTCGGCTTCAACGTCAAGTTCCTGGTGGAGACCGGCGAGGAGACCGGCTCGCCAGGCCTCGAAGCCTTCTGCCGCGCGCAGGCCCAGGCGCTGAAAAGCGACGTGCTCATCGCCAGCGACGGCCCGCGGCTCAACCGCGAGCGGCCCACCGTCTTCCTCGGCACGCGCGGCACGCTCAACTTCGACCTGGTGCTGAACCTGCGCGAAGGCGGCCACCACTCGGGCAACTGGGGCGGGCTGCTGCGCAACCCGGGCACGGTGCTGGCCAACGCCATCGCCTGCCTGGTCGACGCGCGTGGCCGCATCCGCGTGCCGGCGCTGCGCCCGCCGCCCATCCCGGCCAACGTGCGCGCGGCGCTGGCCGACATCCACTTCGGCGGCGACGCCGGCGACCCGGCGATCGACCCCAACTGGGGCGAGCCCGACCTCACGCCGACCGAGCGCGTGATCGCCTGGAACACGCTCGAGGTGCTCGCCATGCGCACCGGCAACCCCGACCACCCGGTCAACGCCATCCCGCCCCAGGCCAAGGCGACGATGCACATGCGCTTCGTCGTCGGCACCGACGTGCGCGACGTGCCCGCCCGGGTGCGCGAGCACCTGGCGGCGCACAGCTTCGAGGGCCTCGAGGTCGTGCCCGGCCCGGTGATGCACGCCACCCGGCTGGACCCCGACAACGCCTGGGTGCGCTTCACGCTGGCGTCGATCGAGGCCTCCACCGGCAAGAAGCCGGCGCTGCTGCCCAACCTGGGCGGCAGCCTGCCCAACGACGTCTTCGCCGACGTGCTGGGCCTGCCCACGGTGTGGATCCCGCACAGCTACCCGGCGTGCAGCCAGCACGCGCCGAACGAACACCTGCTGGCCCCGGTGGTGCGCGAGGCGCTGGTGCTGATGACCGGCCTGTACTGGGACCTGGGCGAGCAGGCGACCGCCTTGCCGCGCCGCGCCACCTGAACCCCGACGAGCCCACCGCCATGCTGCGCGCCCTGAAAGACCTGTTCGACCGCCTGGCCCCGCCCACCGGCGCGGCCGGCCCTGCGGCTGCCGATGCCCACGGCGTGCAGCTCGCCACCGCCGTGCTGCTGGTGGAGGTGATGCGCGCCGACCGCAGCATCGGCGACGCCGAGCGCGATGCGGTGGTGGCCGCGCTGCAGCGCAAGTTCAGCCTGCCGGCCGACGAGCTCGAGCGCTTGATCGAGCTGGCGCACGAGCACCAGCGCAGCGCCACCGATTTCCACGCCTTCACGTCGGCGCTCAACGAGCGCTTCACCGATGCGCAGAAGCTGCAGGTGGTGGAGGCGATGTGGGAGGTGGCCTATGCCGACGGCCACCTCGAGGCGCACGAGCAGCACGTGCTGTGGCGTGTGGCCGACCTGCTGCACGTGCCGCACGGCGCCTACATCGGCGCGAAGATGCGCGCCAAGGCCGCCGCCGCGGCCGCGTCGTCGTCGCCAGGGGAACACGCCGCGCCATCATGAACACGGCCGAGCTGATCGCCATCGACATGCACACCCACCTCGAGGTGTCGTGCCGCAACCCGTTCGACAACTACGGCGAGGAATACGACCGCGCCGCCGACAAGTACTTCCGTTCGTCGAAGCGGCCGACGATGGACGAGACGGTGGCACTACCGGGCGCAGAAGATCGGCTTCGTCAACTTCACCGTCGACGCCGAGACGCAGCTCGGCCGGCGCCGCATCCCCAACGAGGAGATCGCCGACGCGGCCCGCGCCAACCCCGACATCATGATCGCCTTCGGCAGCGTCGACCCGCACAAGGGCAGGTTCGGCGCGCGCGAGGTGCGGCGCCTGATCGAGGAGCACGGCGTTCGCGGCTTCAAGTTCCACCCCACGGTGCAGGGCTTCGAGCCGGCCGACCGCATGGCCTGGCCGCTCTACGAGGTGATCGCCGAGCACCGGCTGCCGGCGATCTTCCACAGCGGCCACTCGGGCATCGGCTCGGGCATGCGCTGCGGCGGGGGGCTGCGGCTGCAGAACAGCAACCCGATGCTGCTGGAGGACGTGGCCATCGCCTTCCCCGACATGCAGATCGTGGTGGCGCACCCCAGCTGGCCGTGGCAGGACGAGGCGCTGTCGCTGGCCATGCACAAGCCCAACATTTGGATCGACCTGTCGGGCTGGAGCCCGAAGTACTTCCCGCCGCAGCTGGTGCAGTACGCCAACACGCTGCTCAAGGACCGGGTGCTGTTCGGCAGCGACTTCCCGCTCATCCATCCCGACCGCTGGCTGCGCGATTTCGAAGAGGCGGGCTTCCGCGACGAGGTCAAGCCGCTGATCTTGAAGCAAAACGCGATGCGGCTGCTCGGGTTGGACTGAGCGGCGCTGCCACCGCGCGAGCGAGCCGAGCGCGCCTTGCGCCGGTGTCGAGCCCGCCGCTGGCGGCTGTCAGGCCATAAAGCCGAGGTCGCGCCGTGCGGCGTCGAAGTGGGCGAGGTTGGGGAAGATCGCCGCCAGATCGCCGTCGCTCACGCCGAGCCAGCGTCCGAGCGTGTTGCCCAGCTGGTCGACCGACGTCTCGGGCAGCAGCGAGCCGTTGCCGATCTGATCCGGGCTGCCGTCGAAGTTGCTGTTGTTCGGGTTCTTCGCGGCCAGGGTCGGGAAGCGGCCGTAGAAGTCGCCGCCCTGCACCGCGCCGCCCAGCACCAGGTGGTGGCCGCCCCAGCCGTGGTCGGTGCCGTCGCCGTTGCTCGTGAAGGTGCGGCCGAAGTCGCTGGCGGTGAAGGTGGTGACGGCGTTGCGCGCGCTCAAGCTGCCGAGCACGCCGTCGAAGTAGGCCAGCGCATGCGCCAGCCGCGCCAGCAGGTCGGCCTGCTGGCGGTTCTGGTTGTCGTGCGTGTCGAAGCCGCCCAGGCCGACGAAGAACACCTGGCGCTGCACGCCCGTGACGCCGCGCAGCGCGCCGTCGATCAGCCGCGCCACGATCTGCAGTTGCTGCGCCAGCGGGTTGGCGGTGACGTTGCCGGTGCTGGGGCTGGTGTAGCGCAGCAGCGGGTCATTGGCCGCGCTGTAGGCCGCGGTGCCGGCCGGCGGCGTGCCGAAGGGCGCCACGCCCGCGGCCTGCAGGCCGGTGCCGAGCACCTGCTCGGCGTCGATCGAGCGCCGCGCCACGGCGGCGGTGTCGATCTCGAAGGGATGGCTGCCGCGCGCGCCCGACGCCAGGCGCTGCAGCGCCGCGCCGACCGCGGTGGAGCCGTAGGTGCGGCCCTGGCTGTCGATGCCGAGCCGGATCGCGCCGGTGTTCGACACCTGGTACTGCCGCACGCTGTTGCCGCTGAGCCAGACGGCGCTGCCGTTGGCCGAGATGGCGGTGAACACCGGGCGCGCGTTCTGGCTGGCCAGCACGTCGGCCATGCGCCCGGCCCAGCCGCGCGTGGCGCCTTCGGGGCCCAGCGCCTGCCAGGTGTTCTGCTGGTCGTTGTGCGAGAACAGCCGGCTCGGCTTGGGGTGCGCCGCGTTGGCGTACTGCGCCTTGGTGGTGGGCATCACCAGCGGGCCGATGTTGGGCAGGATGGCCAGGCGCCGGTCGGTGTCGAACAGCGTCTTCAACGGCCCCAGCACCGGGTGCAGCGCGTAGCTGCGGCCCTGGTTCCGCAGCGGCGCGATCGGCAGCACGCCGCCCAGCCGCGCCGGCGAGCCCAGCGCCGCCGCCAGGTCGGGCACGGTGCCGGCCGGCAGCAGCGCGATGGGGTCGGGCGCCTGGTTGCGCGTGGCGGTGTAGGCCGCCCACGACGCGGCGTCGGTCGGCAGCACGGTGTTGAAGCCGTCGTTGCCGCCGAAGAGGAACACGCAGACCAGCGCCTTGTAGCCGCCGGCGGTCTGCGCCGACGCCGACGACAGCGCGGCCAGGTTCAGCGCCAGCGGCGCGGCGCTGCTGCCGACCAGCGCCGACATCGCGCTGGCCTGGCGCAGGAACAGCCGCCGCGACGGGTCTTGGGGATGGAACGGCATTCGCTTCAGCCTTCAGTTCTGCAGCGCGTATTCGGGCGTGGCCACGAGCAGCAGCAGCGCGGCGTTGACGCGGTTGCGCCGCGCGGCGTCGATGGCCGCCTGGTTCGTGCCCTGGGCATTGAGCGCGGGGATGGCGATGCTGGCCAGCGCCTCGGCAATCTCGCTTTGCAGCGTCGACGAGAAACGCCCCGGCGCAAGTTGCCCGGCCAGCTGCGCCACCAGCTCGGCCGGCTGGTGCGCCAGCGCCGTCTCGGCCGACCAGTTGCGCTGCAGGTCGCGCCGGCCGTTGGCCGAGAGGCCGAAGCCCGAGGCCAGGCCGTCGCGCATGAAGTTGATCCAGCCCGCGGCGCTGGTCTCGCCGTGCAGCTGCATCTCGGGCGCCACCAGCCCCGCGGCCGCGGTCTGCGTGCCGGGCGCGACGAAGCCGGGGCGGAAGAAGTTGAACACCGACGGCGCGCGCAGCACCGTCTGGCCGAGCGAGGTGCCGGGGTTGTCGGTGTTGCCGATGCGGAAGGCGCCGCTGGCCGAGTCGTGCGGGAAGGCGCGCAGCAGCGCGGCCAGCTTGTGGACGGGCTCGCGCAGCTTGCCGCTCGAACCGTCGTCGCCGGCGCGGCGCGCCTCGGGGTGCAGCAGCACGGCCTTGATCACCGCCTTGAGGTCGCCGCGCACGCCGCTGCCGTTGTCGTCGAAGGCCGTGGCCACGGCGCGCACGTAGGCCGGGCTCGGGTTGCTCGTCACCAGCCGCTGGATGAGCTGGCGGCCGATGAACGGGCCGACGTTGGGGTGCGCCGCCAGCGTGTCGAGCGCGATGCGCAGGCTCGCCGCCGGGTCGGCGGTGGTCTGCGCCGGGATCGTCGTGCCGAGGAACGTCTTGGCTTCGGTGCTGTGGAACGCCGGGTAGCCGACCATGGACTTGATCCAGCGGTCGGGGTCGGTGGCACCGCCCGCGCCGGCGCCGTTGTTGAAGCAGCCGGTGTGCGTCGGCGCGCCCGGGCAGGCCCAGCTGAAGCCGGTGAAGACGTGGCTCAAGCCCGCCACGTCGGCCGGGCCGTAGGTCTCGACCGGTTGGCCGTCGGGTCCCAGCTGCGGCGTGCCGTCGCGGTTGAGCCGCACCAGGCCGATGGAGAACAGCTGCATCACCTCGCGCGCGTAGTTCTGGTCGGGCACGCGGCCGGTCGCGGCGTCGGCCTTGCGGTTCCTGATGTGCGAGAGGTAGCTGCCCATCAGCGGGTGCAGCGTCACGCGCTCGAGCAGCGTGCGGTACGAGCCGAAGGCGTGCTCGCCCAGCAGGTCGAGCCACGCCGCCATGGCGCGCGGCTGGCCGCCGACCGTGCCGTCCTGGCCCGAGATCACGAAGATCTGCGACAGCGCGAAGGCCACGCGCAGGCGCAGCTGGTCGGGGCCGGTGAGCGCCTGCTTCCAGAACGACTCGAACACCGCGTCCTGACCGGCGCGCGCGTCGGGGTTGTCGATGCGCAGTGCGGCGTCGGCGCCTTCCCAGTGGGCACGGTGCGACGTGGCGCCGAGCGTGAACTGGCGGTCGATCCAGGCCGCGGTGCCGATGCGCATCAGCTCGTCGATCTCGGCCGGCGTGGCGCCGAAGGTGGCCTGGTCGAGGAAGCGTGCGGCGGCGGCACGGGTGGCGGGCTTGTCGTCCGGTGCGGCGGCCTGGCCGGCGTTGCCCAGCGACCCCTGCGTCGCGCCGGCCTCGCCACCGCTGCCGCCACCACCGCCGCAGGCGGCGATGGCCAGCAGCAGGGCGGCGGCGATGCTCATGCGGAAGGGCCGGGCGGTCGAACTGCTGCGCATCCTGCCAGCATCGGCGGCGCGGGCGCCGGCTTCAGCGCGCCTTACACCTGGCAACGCCTCCAACGCCTGGGCAACCATCGCGCGCGACGCCGATGCACGCGGCGTGATGTCCGTCGCTGGCGTTGCGGCCGCGTCCGGTGCAGGCGCGTCGGGCCGCCGCTGCGGCTCAGCGCCCGCCGAGCAGGAACTCGATCGGCAGGTGCACGCGCTCGGCCCAGGCGCGCTCGGTGTGGCCCGTGCCTTCGAAGACGCGCAGGGCACTGTCGCGCCGGCTCCAGCCACGTTCGCGCACGATCTCGTTGACGAACGCCTGGTACGGTGCGTACAGCGCGTCCAGCTCCGTGGTGCCGTGGTCCATGTAGAGGCGGCGGCGGCCGTCGGGCGCAGGCAGGTGGTCGCGCAGGTATTGGAACGCCGCCAGCGGCAGCGTGGCGTTGGGCTGGCCCGACGTGACCCAGTGCGTGGACAGCCCCGCGGCGCCGCCGAACACGCCCGGGTGTTCGCAGAAGGCGTAGACCGAGATCAGCCCGCCCATGCTGGAGCCGAGGATGGCGGTGGCGTCGCGCTCGGGGCGCGTGGCGTAGCGCGCGTCGATGGCGGGCTTGAGTTCCTCCACCACGAAGCGCAGGTAGGCGTCGGCGCGCGGCTGGCCGGCGAGGGCCTGTGCGATCAACTGGGCGCGGGCCGCCTCGGGCATGTGGGCCAGCGCCTTCTGCGGGTAGTACTCGCTGTGCCGCCGCTCGCCGGCGTTCCAGATGGCGACGACGATCGTCGGCGGGATGCGGCCCTCGCGCATCAGCCGGTCCACGGCGAGGTGGATGTCCCAGGCCTGCCGGTTCCAGGTGGTGCGCGCGTCGAACTGCATCTGGCCGTCGTGCACGTAGAGCACGGCGTGGCGGCGCTGCGGCGTGTACGTCGCCGGCAGCCAGACGTCGACCGGCCGAGGCTCGACGTGGCGCGAGGCCAGCATGGGCAGGCGCTCGAGGCGGCCCACGCTCACCTGCGCCTGCGGGCTGTCGGACGCCCGTGCCCACCAGGCCGGCGCCAGCAGCGCGCCGGCCAGCGAGGTGGCCGCCCGGCGACGCGTGGTGCGCGACATGGCGTGCACCGCTAGCCCAGCGCCGGCGCCAGCAGCCGCCGCGCCTGCGCGTCGTCGTGGCCGGTGCGGCGCGCCCAGTCGGCGAGCTGGTCGTCGCCGATGCGGCCGACGTTGAAATAGCGCGCCTCGGGGTGCGCGAGGTAGAAGCCGCTGACGCTGGCCGCCGGCGTCATCGCCAGGCTGTCGGTCAGGCCCATGCCGACGTCCCCGGCGGCCAGCACCTCGAACATCGCGCGCTTGACGCTGTGGTCGGGGCAGGCGGGGTAGCCGGGCGCCGGGCGGATGCCCTGGTAGGCCTCCGCGATCAGCTGCTCGTTGGACAGCGCCTCGTCGGGCGCGTAACCCCACAGCTCGGTGCGCACGCGCTGGTGCAGCCGCTCGGCGAAGGCTTCGGCCAGGCGGTCGGCCAGCGCCTTGAGCATGATGGCCGAGTAGTCGTCGTGGTCGGCCAGGAACTGCCGCTCCTTCTTCTCCACGCCGAGCCCGGCGGTGACGGCGAACAGGCCGACGTGGTCGTCGGCCACGCCGCGCGGCGCCACGAAGTCGGCCAGCGAGCGGTTCGGTCGCTTCACGCCGTCGACCACCGGGCGCTCGGTCTGCAGGCGCAGCGGCGTCCAGCGCAGCGCCACGTCGGTGCGCGATTCGTCGGTGTAGAGCTCGATGGTGTCGTCGTCCACCGTGTTGGCCGGCAGCAGCGCGATCACGCCCGAGGCCTGCAGCCACCGGCCTTCGATCAGGCGCTGCAGCAGCCGCTTGCCGTCGCTGAAGAGCCGCTGGGCCTCGTGGCCGACGACGTCGTCGCGCAGGATGTCGGGAAACCTGCCGGCCAGGTCCCAGGTCTGGAAGAACGGACCCCAGTCGATGCAGGCGGCGAGCTCGCGCAGATCGTAGTTCTTGAACACGCGCCGGCCGATGAACTTGGGCTTCGGCGGCACGTGCGCCGACCAGTCGATGCGGTGCTTGTTGGCCCGCGCCTCGCCGATCGTCACCAGCGGCGTCTGCTTCTTGTTGGCGTGCAGCGTGCGCACCTGCGCGTAGTCACTCTTCAGCTCGGCGATGAAGCGCGCCGCGCGCTCGTCGCTGATGAGGTCGCTGCACACGCCCACCGATCGCGACGCGTCGGGCACGTACACCACCGGCCCTTCGTAGTGCGGCGCGATCTTCACCGCGGTGTGCACGCGGCTCGTGGTGGCGCCGCCGATCAGCAGCGGGATCTTCTTCAGCCGGAAGTAGTCGTCGCGCTGCATCTCGGCGGCGACGTGCTGCATCTCCTCGAGGCTGGGCGTGATCAGGCCGCTCAAGCCGATGAGGTCGGCACCTTCCACCTTGGCCTTGGCGAGGATGTCCTGGCACGGGACCATCACGCCCATGTTGACCACCTCGAAGTTGTTGCACTGGAGCACGACGGTGACGATGTTCTTGCCGATGTCGTGCACGTCGCCCTTGACCGTGGCGATGACGATCTTGCCCTTGGGCTTCACGTCGCCGCCGGCCTGCTGCAGGGCCTGCTTCTCGGCCTCGATGTAGGGCAGCAGGTGCGCCACCGCCTGCTTCATCACACGCGCGCTCTTCACCACCTGGGGCAGGAACATCTTGCCCTGGCCGAACAGGTCGCCCACCACGTTCATGCCGGCCATCAGCGGCCCTTCGATGACGTGCAGCGGCCGGCCGCCGCCGGCGCGGATGGCTGTCCAGGCTTCCTCGGTGTCGGCGGTGATGAAGTCGGTGATGCCGTGCACCAGCGCGTGCGAGAGCCGTTCGGCCACCGGCAGCGCGCGCCAGGCCAGGCGGGCGCTGTCGTCGCGCGCCGCACCCTTGGCGCTCTCGGCGATCTCGACCAGGCGCTCGCCGGCATCGGGCCGCCGGTTCAGCACCACGTCCTCCACGCGCTCGCGCAGCGTCGGCTCGAGGTCGTCGTACACGCCGATCATCCCGGCGTTGACGATGCCCATGTCCAGCCCTGCGCGGATGGCGTGGTACAGGAACACGGTGTGGATCGCCTCGCGCACCGGGTCGTTGCCGCGGAAGCTGAAGCTCACGTTGCTGATGCCGCCCGACACCTTCGCGCCCGGCAGGTTGGCCTTGATCCAGCGCGTGGCCTCGATGAAGTCGACGGCGTAGTTGTCGTGTTCCTCGATGCCGGTTGCGATGGCGAAGACGTTGGGGTCGAAGATGATGTCCTCGGGCGGGAACCCGAGCTCGTCCACCAGGATGCGGTAGGCGCGCGCGCAGATCTCGGTCTTGCGCGCGAAGGTGTCGGCCTGGCCCTGCTCGTCGAAGGCCATCACCACGGTGGCCGCGCCATAACGCCGCACCAGCGTGGCCTGGCGCCTGAACTCGGCCTCGCCTTCCTTGAGCGAGATCGAGTTGACGATGCCCTTGCCCTGGATGCATTTGAGGCCGGCCTCGATGACGCTCCACTTGGACGAGTCGATCATGATCGGCACGCGCGCGATCTCGGGCTCGCCGGCGATCAGGTTGAGGAAGCGCACCATGGCCGCCTGCGAATCCAGCATCGCCTCGTCCATGTTGACGTCGATGACCTGGGCGCCGTTCTCCACCTGCTGGCGCGCGACGGACAGCGCATCCTCGAAGCGGCCTTCGAGGATCATGCGCGCGAAGGCCTTGCTGCCGGTGACGTTGGTGCGCTCGCCGATGTTGACGAACAGGGTGCCGGCGCCGATGGTCACGGGCTCCAGGCCCGACAGGCGCATGGGTGGAACGGCGGCGGCGGGGGTATGCATGGCGATCTCATCCTGGCTCGAGGATGAGCGCCGTTGGGGCCGCCACGGCGGGGGCCGCGGCGCCTTCCGAGCCTGGCGCCGGCAGTGGCCGGCGTCGCAACGCTCCTCGGAAGAAGCTGCGGATTCTACGAGCGTGGTGCCGGGCGCGGGCGCGGCGCGCCGTGCGGAATCAGCGGCTGTGTGAGGTCAGCCGCGCCAGCGCGCCGGCAGTGCTGACGCCCGGCGCGACGCGGTGCGCGGCCTCGGGCTGCGCCGGCGGGGCGCCCGGCGGCGCCTCGTCGAAGGTGGCGGCGGTGTCGGGCGGCAGCGCGGCGCTGCGCTCGTCGCCCAGCCGCATCGCCACGCCCACGGCCAGGATGTCGATCACCAGCAGGTGCAGGATGCGGCTGACCATGGGCACGTGCGTGGACAGATCCTCGACGTGGTCGACGATCAGCGCCACGTCGGCCTTCTTGGCCAGCGGCGAATGGCTGGCGGTGATGGCCACCACCGCCGCGCCGCGCGCGCGCGCCGTGTCGCACACCGCCAGCAGCTCGTCGATGCGGCCACTGCTGCTGATGACGACGATGACGTCGCTGGGCTTGAGCACGTTGGCCGCGAGCGTCTGCAGCCGCGGATCGGTGAAGCTGGCGCTCGGCAGGCCGAAGCGCAGGAACTTGAACTGCGCGTCGTCGGCCACCACGCGGTAGTGGCCGACGGCGAAGAAGTCGATGCGCTCGGCGCCGGCCAGCAGCTCGATGGCGCGCGCCAGCGTCTCGCGGTTGAGCTGCTCGCGCACCTGCAGGATGGCGCTGGCGGTGTTGCCCAGCACCTTCACGCCCAGCTCGAGCGTCGAGTCGCTTTCGGTCACCTGGGTGTGGTTGAGCGGGATCGTGGCCGACAGCCCCGAGGCTAGGCGCAGCTTGAAATCCGACAGGCCTTCGCAGCCCAGGCTGCGGCAGAAGCGGATGACCGTCGGCTGGCTCACCTGGGCGGCGCGCGCGATCTCGGCGATGGGGTCGGAGAGCACGGCGCGCGCGTGCGCCAGCACGTGGTCGGCGACACGCTTCTCGGCCGGCGACAGGCTGTCTCGCGTGCGCTGGATCTGCCCCAGGATGGCCGAGCCGCCGCCTTCGCCACCGCCCGTGCCGTGGTCGCCACCACGCAGCGTGCGCAGCTGCGCCGCCAGGATGGCCGAGGCCCCCAGGAAGGTGGCGTGCTCGGCCGTGACGACGAAGGTGGCGATGCCGCGCGTGTAGTCGGAGAAGCGCCCCTTGTCCTCGAAGCGCGCGCGGAACGGCGAGCGGTCGAAGGAGCGCCCGAGCCGCGGCACGATGCCGCCGCCGATGTACAGGCCGCCGAAGGCGCCCAGCGTCACCGCCAGGTTGGCCGCCGCGGTGCCCAGGATGGCGCAGAAGGCGTCCAGCGTTTCGGTGCAGATGCCGTCCGGGTCCTCGGCGCCGCCGGCCAGCGCGCGGCGCGTGATCTCGGGGGCCGGCAGCGCCTCGCCCGCCAGCCCGGCGCGGGCGCGCAGCGCGCGGTGGATGAGCTCGATGCCCGGCCCCGACAGCAGGCGCTCGAACGAGACGTGGCTGTATTCGGTGAGCCCGTGGCGCAGGATGGCGATCTCGCGCTCGTCGCGCGGCGAGAAGCTGGCGTGGCCGCCCTCGGTGCCCAGCGCGACGAAGCCGGTGCTGGTGGCGCCCGCCAGCGGAATCAGGCCGCTGACGCCGAGGCCCGAGCCGGCACCGATCACGCCCACCACGCTGTTCGGCCGGGCCGTGCCGCCGCCGACCTGGCGCCGCTGGCCGGGCGCCAGCCGCGGCAGCGCCATGGCGAGCGCGGTGAAGTCGTTGACGACGACCAGCGTCTCCAGCCCCAGCCGCTGACGCATCTGCTCGCTGGAGAAGCGCCAGTGGTAGTTGGTCATGCGCACCTCGTCGCCTTCGACGGGGTTGGCGATGGCCACGGCGGCGTGCTGCAGGCCGGCGCGCAGTTCGGCCGGCAGGCGCGCCAGGTAGGCGCTGACGGCGGCGTGGAAGTCGGCGTATTCGGCGCTGCGCAGCGAGGCGGTGTGGCCGAAGACACCCGACGCCGTCTCGACCGTGAACCGGGCATAGGTGCCGCCGATGTCGGCCAGCAGGCGCGGGCTGTCGAATGCGCTCATCTTGCGCACGATTGTGCACAGCGCCGGTCGCGCACCGAGCTGTAGCTTCACTACAGGGTTTCCCGCAGCTTCAGGGTGCACGCCAAAGGTGATGCGCCATCGCGGTGCGCGGTGCTGCCCTTGTCCGCAAGCTGTAGTTTTGCTACCGTGCGGCGCCTTTCCGTCCTGCCGCGGCCAGCCAACGCCGCAGAACACCGTTTGCCCCGGGGGCTGCAGCGGCGCGCGGCGCGCCGCAGCCGCAGCCGACACCACCCAGCACCCCGCACCCCGCCTGCGCCGCGCCAGCCATCCCACCGCCCACGTGATCCTGCCCTGCCCATGACGCCATCGCCGGCCCGCCGCCCCTGGCTCGTCGCCGACATCGGCGGCACCAACGCCCGCTTCGGCTGGGTGGACGACGACGGCGACGGCGTGCGCCACGTCGCCACCCTGCCCGCCGCCGAGCACGCCGGCCCGGCCGCCGCGGCCCGCGCCTACCTCGCCGACGTGCAGCGCCAGCTGGGTGCGCGCTACCGGCCGCCGCGCGCCGGCGCCTTCGCCGTGGCCACCGCCGTGGTGGGCGACCGCATCGCCTTCACCAACAGCGGTTGGGCGTTCTCGCGCGCCGACGTGCAGCGCGAGCTCGACCTGGCCGAGCTGCTGGTGCTGAACGACTTCGAGGCGCTCGCGCTGTCGCTGCCGCGCCTGGCCGGCCACCAGCTGCGGCCGTGGCTGCCGGCGCCGACGTCACCCGCGCCCGCGGGTGCGGCGCTCGCGGTCATCGGCCCCGGCACCGGGCTGGGCGTGGCCGGGCTGATGCCGACGGCCCACGGCTGGGTCGCCATCCCCGGCGAAGGCGGCCACGCCACGCTGGCGCCGATGGACGACTTCGAAAGTGCGTTGCTGCAGGCCGTGCGGCGCGAACACCCCCACGTGTCGGCCGAACGGCTGCTCTCGGGCATCGGCCTGCCGGCGCTGCACCGCGGCGTGGCCGTGGTGCTCGGCGACCGGCAGGCGCCGGTGCTCTCGGCCGAAGACGTGGTGGAGCGCGCCCTGGCCGGCGGCGACGCCACCTGCACGCGCACGGTGGACGCCTTCTGCGCGCTGCTCGGCAGCTTCGCCGGCAACGTGGCGCTGATCCTCGGCGCACGCGGCGGCGTCTACATCGGCGGCGGCATCGTGCCCCGCCTGGGCGACACCTTCTTCGCCTCGCGCTTCCGCGAACGCTTCGAGGCGAAGGGGCGCTTCCAGGCCTACCTGCAGGCCATTCCCACCGCGCTCATCACCGACACGCTGGCGGCGCTGGCCGGGGCCACGCAGGCGCTGGAGCAGCACGGGCGCTGATCGAACGCGGTGACGGCGCCGACCGGCGGTGACGGGCGCCGCCGGCCCCGGAGCGGCGCCGCCGGCGTTGCCGGATCGCGCAGCACTGCACGCTGCAGCGCACGCCCTGTCAACGCCGCGCATGCGACCCCGTTGTGGCAGGGCCGGCGTGCAGCCGGCCGGCCGGGCCCGCCCGGGCGACGCCTCCCGCAACGACCTTCACCCACCGAGAGACCCGACATGCGCCACATCCTCAGCGCCCTGACCCTGGCCGCCTTCGCCATCGGCGCCCACGCCGCCACGAACACCGGCGCCGCGCCGGCCAAGGCCGACGCCAACAAGCCGGCCGCCAGCGCCGCGGCCAAGAAGGACGCCAAGGCCGATGCCAAGGCCGACAAGAAGGCCGAGAAGAAGGACGAGAAGAAGTAAGCCGGCGGCGGCCATCAGCCGCTGGTCCGACGACGCGTGAAGGCCGGGTCGCGACCCGGCCTTCTGCATTGGCGCGCCGCGCCGTGCAGTCGCCGCTCAGGGCAGCACGACCACCGGGCTCAGGTCCATCCACTTCGGCCCGTCGGGCCGGCCGCCGCCCAGGGCGAAGGGCGCCGCCTGCTCGGCCAGGGCGCGGAAGCCGCCGTCGTAGTCCCAGGTGGCCACCACCAGCCGCGCGCCCGACAACCCGCGCGGCCCGGGCGGCGCGCCGGCATCGGCCAGCGCCGCCGGCGGGAGCGTCAGGGTGATGGTGCCGGCGCGTTCGTCGACCGCGATGTCGGCAGCCGGACCGGTGGCCGTGCCGTCGCTGTCGGCTGAAGCGCCGTCGCTCGTGAAGATGGCGTTCGTCCAGCCGTTGACGCGCAGCCGGCGGTGCCAGCGCATGCCGTCGGGCAGCGGCGCACCCTGCTGCGGCATCACGTCGCTGCCGCCGCCGCGGCCGGGGAGCTCGATGAACACGCTGAAGGCGACGTGGTCGAAGCCGTTGGGCGGCTTCCAGCGCGTGCTGATGCCCGGCACCGTGATCTCCAGGCGCAGCGCGCCGCCGGCCTCGAACACGCGCACCCGGCGCAGGTCCATGGGGCGCAGTTCGCGCCAGACGCTGGCCGTGGGGTACTCGGTGCGGCCCTCGGGGCCGTGGTCGTCGCCCGCCGGGTCGATGACGTCGGCGCGCAGCTGCCAAGCGCGGTCGACGGCGAAGTGGCGGCTGGCCGAGACGACGCGGCCGGCGGCGACCACACCGCCGTCCACGCCAGCCCCAACGCCACCCCCGCCGCCGCCCGCTGCGCCGGGCGCGTCGCTGCCTGCCGCGGCCAGCGCCACCACCTCGTGGCGCACGGCCGGGTCGACCATGGCCGAGGTGTCGATGCGCAGCTGCCAGCGGCCCTGCGCATCGGGCTGCACGCGGCGCGCCCGGGTGACGTCGCCGTCGACCACGACGTCGATGGCGTCGACGCCGCGGGCGCGGCCGTGCAGCGTGAAGTCGCCGCGGGAGCGTGCCGGCGGCGTGGCGATGGTGATGGCCGGCACCACAGAGCCCGCACCCGAGCCCGCACCCGAGCCGCCACGCGCGCCCGAGCGCCCGCCCACGCCCGCGGCCGCCGCCGCGTGCGCCGGTGCCGGCGGCGCTGCCGTGCGCGCCGCGGCGCCCCGGGCCACGCCGAAGACCCAGCCGCAGCGCGGCGGCAGCACCAGGCTGACGCGCCCGCCGGCGCCGACGGTGACGTCGGCCGGCGTGCCATCCAGCCCGTAGACGCCGACGAGCCGGCTGCCGGCGGGCAGGCCCGTGGCCAGGTTGGCCAGCAGCGTGGGCGCATCGGCGGTGTTGAACACCACCAGCGCCTGCTCGGCACCGTGCGCGGTGCGCCAGGCGATGGCACCGGGCGCGGCCGCGTTGGCGGCCAGCACCTGCGGCCGGCCGCGCGAGAACACGCGCTGGCCGTGGGTGCGCCGCAGCGCCGCCATGGCGGCGATGTCGCGGTACAGCGGCGCGCCGGTGTCGTAGCGGTCGCGCCCGCCAGAGCCGGCGCCGGCGGCAAACATCGCCGCGCGCTGCTCGGTCAGTCCCTGCTCGGTGCCGTAGTAGACGACCGGGATGCCGGGCAGCGTCATCAACGCCAGCAGCGCCTGGCGCAACCCGGCGACGCTGCCCCCGGCGAGGAAGCGGTCGACGTCGTGGTTGTCGACGAAGCTCGGCATGCGGTGCACCTCGGGGTGCAGCGCCAGCAGGCGCGTGATGCGGTCGCCGAGGTCGGCCGCCGGGCGGCCGCGCGCGAACACGTCGCCCAGCGCACCGTAGAGCGGGAAGTTGAGCATCGACGACAGCCGCTGCTCGCCGGCCGAGCCACGCACGTAACGCGCCATCTTCGCTGACAGTGCCGACTGCCCGGGCTTGTCCATGCCGAAGCCTTCGCCGAACGCCAGGAAGTCCCGACGGCCGGTGCGGCGCGCCACCTCGGCCATGCCGGGCGCCAGCGGATCGCGGCCGTGCAGGAAGTCGGTGAAGAACGCCGGCTCGACGTAGAACGCGGTGTCGACGCGGAAGGCGTCGACGCCCACCTCGCGGATCCAGTGGCCGTAGCTCGCACGCAGCGCGCGCCGCACCGCTGGGTTGGCGGTGGCGAGGTCGTCGAGGCCGCCCATCTGGAAGCTGCGTTCCTGGCGCTTGTCGCGGTAGTCGGTGACGTCGGGCGTCCAGTGGTAGATGCCGGCGGCGCGCTGGCGCCGATCGCGCGGGTCGTTCAGGTCGAACGGCGGCTGCGACGGCCGGGGCACCGGCGGCGTGTCGGCATGGGCGCGCCAGCCGGCGGCCGGATCGCCGTCGCGCCAGCCGTCGTAGCCGAAGAAGTTGCCCATGTGGTTCACGACGATGTCCTGCACCAGGAACATGCCGCGCCGGTGCAGGCCGTCGGACAGCGCCTGGTAGTCGGCCAGCGTGCCCAGGTGGCGGTCGACCTGCAGCAGGTTCTCGGCCCAGTAGCCGTGGTAGCCGCTGGCGCTGCCGTCGGGCGCCAGCCACTGGTTGGCCACCGGCGGCGTGATCCACAGCGCCGTGGCGCCCAGGCCCTGCACGTAATCCAGCCGCTCGAGCAGCCCGCGCAGGTCGCCGCCCTGGTGGCGCGTGCCGTCGCCCGGCTTGTAGACGCCCGCGCCGAGGTCGTTGTTGGCCGGGTCGCCGTCGGCGAAGCGGTCGGTCATCACGAAGTAGATGACCTGGTCGCGCCAGTCGGGCGAGGGCACGTGCAGCAGCCGCGGCCGCGGCTCGCCGGCGGCGAGCGCGCAGGCCGTGGCCGCGGCGATCAGGCCGCCGGCGGCGAGCGCCCGAAGGAGGCGGTTGTTGCTTTTTCGCAATGTAGTTTGGCTACAGCAAGCGAGGTGGACGGAACGGGGTCGAACCGGAGCGATGGGCAGTCTAGCGAGGGTTGTCCCTGGGAAACACCGGGATTCCGCGGGTCCTGGTGTGTTGCGCAGCCGCCAACCGCGCCGCGACCTAGGGTTTACGCAAGTATCCGCTCGATCTAGTTTTGATACACAGTGCCGCCAAGAACAAGCTGCCTTCCTTCCCGCCGACGTGTCCGACGGCCGCCCACACAAGGCGCCGCGGCGCGCCGGTTCGTTCGGTTCCACGCGTGTGAGAGTCCTCAGGAGACAACCATGAAGAGAACGACCTTGCGGTCGACCCCCGCGCGCGCGCTGCTGCGCGCCACCCCCGTCGCGGCCGCGGTCGCGGCTGCGTTGTGCGGCAGTGCCGCATGGGCCCAGGGGCAGCCGGCGCAAGGCGCGTCCGGCGGCACCGAAACCATCACCATCACCGGCATCCGCCGCGCGATCGAAACCGCGATCACGCAGAAGAAGGAAGCCGACACGATCGTCGAGTCGATCTCGGCCGAAGACCTCGGCAAGCTGCCCGACCCGTCGGTTGCCGACTCGATCGCCCGCCTGCCCGGCATCGCCGCCCAGCGCAACAAGAACAGCGGCAAGGCGCAGTCGATCAGCGTGCGCGGCATGTCGCCCGATTTCAACGGCGGCCTGCTGAACGGGCGCGAAGTGGCCTCCTCCGGCGACAGCCGCGGCGTCGACTTCGACCTGTACCCCGCCGAGCTGCTCAACGGCGTGCTGGTCTACAAGACGCCGCACGCCGGGCTCATGGGCCAGGGCCTGTCCTCGACCATCGACCTGCGGACGATCCGTCCGCTGGCGTCGTCCGGCCGGCAGGTCGCGCTCAATTACCGCGACATGCGGACCGGCGTCGACAACGGCGTGCCCAACGGCGAAGGCAGCGGCGACCGCATGTCCTTCGGCTACGTGGATCAGTTCTTCGATCGCAAGCTGGGCATCGCGCTCGGCGCGGTGAAGTACGAGGAAAAGGGCGCGGCGCAGCTGCGCGTCAACACGTGGGGCGGTTGGACGCCGAACATCAACACGGCGACCGGTCAGTATTGCGGTGACCCGCCGCTGCCCGCCACCTGTGTCGGCGTGCCGGGCGGCTTCGGTCGCGACGTCGAGTACAGCGACCAGGAACGCGAGGGCCTGATGGCGGTGCTGCAGTGGCGCCCCAGCAAGGACTTCGAGGCAGTCGTCGACGTCTTCCAATCCAAGGGTCGCTCGGCCAACTTCAAGAAGGGCATCGAAGGCTTCGTCGGCGGGAACTCGGGCCGCGAGAACTACCGCACGGCGGTCAACGACGGCCCCATCAACATCGCTCCGACGCTGACCAACGCGACGATCGTCAACGGCATCGCCACGAGTGGCACGCTCGACAACTTCAAGGGCGTGGTGCGCAACCACAACGAAGGCACCGACGACGAGCTCAAGGCCTGGGGCGTGAACGCCAACTGGAAGCTCGGCGGCTGGTCGCTCATCGGCGACGTGGCGCAGTCCAAGGTCACCAAGGAAGGCGCTCGCTTCGAGACCACGGCTGGCCTGCCGGGCAACGGCAACACGGTGCAGCGCGACGGCGCTCCCGTCACGCCCGGCTCGACCGGCACGGTGAGCTGGACCAACTTCAACGGCAGCAACCACGCCGACCTCGTGTTCACGTCGAGCACGAACTTCGCCGACCGCAACAGCGTGCGCCTGACGGACGTCATGGGCTGGGGCGGTGGCCCCAACACGCCGCAGGCCGGCTACGTCGCGTCCCCGCGCGTCAGCGACGAGATCAAGAACCTGCGCCTGAGCGCGCGCCGCGACCTCGAGTGGGGCCCCATGGTGGGATTCGAGGTCGGCGTCAACGTGGTGGAGCGCGAGAAGCGCTCGACCACCCAAGAGGGCTTCCTGGTCATCGCCGGCAACCCCGGTCCGTTCGCCAGCGTCGCCGTCCCCGGGGGCGACACGCTCAACGTGGCTGGCTTCAACATCCCGGTGTGGGACCCGCGCGGCTCGCTGGGTGGCGTCTACACGCTGCGGCCCAACACCTATGGCGCGGTCATCAACCGCAACTGGGCGGTGAAGGAAGACGTCACGACGGGCTTCTTCAAGGCCGACCTCAACGGCACGATCTTCGGCCTCGAGTACGCCGGCAATGCGGGCGTCCAGGTGGTGCGGACGGAGCAGCGGTCCAGCGGCTTCGTCAACGACTCCGGTCGATGCACGGGCTCGACGCCCGACTCGTGCACCAGCCTGACCGGCGGCAAGAACTACACCGACGTGCTGCCCAGCCTGAACCTGTCGCTCGACCTGGGCAACGATTGGGTCACGCGACTGGGCATCGGCAAGACGATGTCCCGCCCGACCATGGGCCAGATGCGCGCCAGCATCGACCAGCCGAGCCTGCCCAACCCGCCGCTGAACCCGCAGCGCATCGTCTCCAGCGGTGGCAACCCCGAAGTCGAGCCGTTCCGCGCGACGGCCTACGACCTGTCGGTGGAGAAGTACTTCGGCCGCAAGGGCTACGTCAGCGTGGCCGGCTTCTACAAGGACATCGACACCTACGTGCTGACCCTGCCCACGCAATACGACTTCGCGTCGGTGTTGCCGGCCGGCTTCGCGGTGCCGCCGGCGGGCACGGTGGGCTTGCTGAACCGCCCGACCAACGGAAAGGGCGGCAGCATCAAGGGCGTGGAGATCACCGTTGACGTGCCGCTGAACCTGGTCACGTCGTGGCTCGACGGCTTCGGGATGGCGCTCAACCACAGCGACACCAAGAGCTCGATCACCATCGGGCCGGGCCAGCTGCCAGGGCTGATCAACACGCCGCTGAGCATCCCCCTGCCCGGCTTGTCGCGGCGGGTGACCAACCTGCGCTTCTACTACGAGAAGCACGGCGTGCAGGTGGCGGTGTCCAAGCGCATGCGCTCCGACTTCCTGGGCGAGATCAAGGACTACAAGGACGACTCCGAGATCACCTTCATCCGCGGCGAATCGGTGGTCGACCTTCAGATCGGGTACACGTTCCCGGACACCACGTTCCTGCGCGGCCTCTCCGTGCTGCTGCAGGCCAACAACGTGACCGACGAGCGCTTCCAGCAGTACCAGACCGACCGCAACGCGCCGACGGACGTCAAGCGTTATGGCAAGACCTACCTGTTCGGCGTGAACTACAAGTTCTGACCTGCACCCTGCGGCGGCGCATGCGCCGCTGCCGGCCCGCGACCCCGCCGCACCCGCGCCGGGGTCGCGGCGTTTGAGGCGGCAGCCTCCTGGCTCCGAAAGACCGAAACGTCATGGACCCGTTGAACAACACCCTGTCGCGCGTCGTGATCGTCGGCGGCGGCACCGCCGGCTGGATGGCCGCCGCGGCGCTGGCCAAGACGCTGCGCGGCGGCATCGCCATCACGCTCGTCGAAAGCGAGGAGATCGGCATCGTCGGCGTCGGCGAGGCGACGATCCCGATGATCCAGCTGTTCAACCGCACGCTGGAGATCGACGAGGACGAGTTCGTGCGCGCCACCCAGGGCACGTTCAAGCTGGGCATCGAGTTCGTCAACTGGGGCCGCGCGGGCGACCGCTACATGCACGGCTTCGGCCGCATCGGGCAGGAGCTGTGGACGGTGCCCTTCGACCAGTACTGGCGCCGCCTGCGCCGCGCCGGCCGCGCCGCCGACCTGGCCGACTACAGCATCACGCGGATGGCAGCCAAGGCCAACCGCTTCATGAGGCCGGATCCGAGCCGCGGCAATTCGCCGCTGGCCGAGATCGCCTACGCCTTCCACTTCGACGCGTCACTCTACGCGCGCTACCTGCGCAAGCTGGCCGAAGCGCGCGGTGTCCAGCGCATCGAAGGCAAGGTCGTGGCCGTGCACCCTTCGACCCAGGCCGGGCGCGACGGGCATGTGGCCGCCATCCAGCTCGACCGCGGCGAGCGCGTCGAAGGCGACCTCTTCATCGACTGCTCCGGCTTTCGCGGCCTGCTCATCGAGCAGCACCTGAAGACCGGCTACGAGGACTGGACGCACTGGCTGCCGTGCGACCGCGCGCTGGCCGTGCCCTGCGAATCGGTGAGCCCGCTCACGCCCTACACCCGCGCCACGGCGCACCGCGCCGGCTGGCAATGGCGGATTCCGCTGCAGCACCGCATCGGCAACGGTCATGTCTACTGCAGCCGACACATCAGCGATGACGAGGCCGCGGCGGTGCTGATGGGCAACCTCGATGGCCCGGCACTCGCCGAGCCACGGCCGCTGCGCTTCACCACCGGCATGCGCAAGAAGGCCTGGAACGGCAACGTGGTGGCCATGGGCCTGGCCAGCGGTTTCATGGAGCCGCTGGAGTCGACCTCGATCCACCTCATCCAGACCGCGATCGCGCGCCTGATCAGCTTCTTCCCCGACCGCGGCTTCAGCGCCGTCGACGTGGACGAATACAACCGCCAGAGCCGCTTCGAGTTCGAGTCGATCCGCGACTTCCTCATCCTGCACTACCACCTGAACCAGCGCGACGACTCGGCGTTCTGGCGCGAATGCGCGACCATGCCGGTGCCCGAGTCGCTGCAACGCAAGATGGCGCTGTACGCCAGCCACGGCCGCATCGTGCGCGAGAACAACGAGCTGTTCGCCGAGGCGGCCTGGCTGCAGGTGATGGAAGGGCAGAACCTGCAAGCCGGCCGTCACCATCCCCTGGCCGACCTGATCGGCGAGGACGAAACCGCCGAGTACCTCGAAGGTGTCCGCGACGTCATCGCGCGCTGCGTCGAGGTGATGCCGTCGCACGAAGCCTTCATCGAGCGCCATTGCAAGGCCGGCGCATGACCACTGCCGGCAGCGCCGCCTGAAGTCTCACCGCACCGCCGCCACCCGCCGCCGCGCCGCGCGCGCGTGTGGCACCCACTGCAGCCGTGCCCAGCGGCGCCACATCAGCAGGCCGCGCAGCCATTCGTCGGCGATGTAGGCCAGCCACACGCCGGGCAGCCCCAGGCCGAGCACGCTGCCCAGCAGCCAGCTGCCACCGGCCAGCACCAGGGCCATCGACACCGCGCCCACCAGCACCGGGTAGCGGGCGTCGCCGGCGGCGCGCAGGGCGTTGATGACGACCAGGTTGAAGGTGCGGCCCGGCTCCAGCAGCACCGTCAGCCACAGCAGCACGCCGGCGGCGGCGATGATGGCCGGGTCGTCGGTGAACAGGCGCATCGCCCAGGGCGACAGCAGCGCGGCCGTCGTGGCCACGCCGATGCTCACCATCAAGCCGCGCGACAGCGCGCGCCGCACCAGGGCGTGGGCCTCGTGCAGCCGGCCGGCGCCGATGAGGTGGCCGACGACGATCTCGGCCGACAGCCCCGTGGCAAGGCCGAACAGCAGCACCAGGTGCATGACCTGCATGGTGTACGCATGCGTCGCCAGCGGCACCGCACCCAGGCTGCCGGCCACCGCCACGCTGACCATGAAGGCCAGTCGCCAGGCGGCGTTCTCGCCCGCGCCCGGCAGGCCGATGTGCGCCACCGCCGCCAGCTCGCGCCGCGGCATGCGCCACCAGTCGTGCGCACGCGGCACCAGGCCCAGCCGCAGGCGCCACAACCCCAGGTGCAGCGCCAGGCCGATGGCGCGCGCCAGCACCAGCGCGGCGGCGAAGCCGCCCAGCCCCATGCCGGGCCAGCCGCCCAGGCCCAGCATCAGCGGCCCGGCCAGCGCCAGGTGCACCGCATGCATCACCACCATCACCACCAGCGTGTCGCGGGCGTGCAGGTGGGCGCGCACCACGCTCGCCATGCTGGCGTTCCAGGCATCGAACAGCAGTGCCGGCGCCAGCGCCTGCAGCAGCAGCACCGCCAGCGGCAACACCTCGGGCGGGGCGTTCATCAGCTGCAGCATGGGCCGCGCCAGTAGCAGCGCCACGGCACCGGTGACCAGCCCGATCCAGGTGCTGGCGCCGAGCACCGCACGCGCGACGGCGTCGGCCTGGTCGCGCCGGCCGGCACCCAGGCCCTGCGTGATGACGACGCCGACGCCGGCGCCGACGATGCGGAACAGCATGAACAGCATCGCCGTGACGTGGTTGGCCAAGGCGAAGGCGCCGCCCGCCTCGTCCGACAGCCGCGCAGCGAGCGCCGTGCCGACCACGCCGACGCCGATGCCCAGCAGCAGCTCCAGGAACAGCGGCCACGCCAGCGTGAACAGGCGCGGCCGGGGCGGCACGGGTTTCATGTGGGCGCCGAGCGTAGCAAGGGAACCGCGTGAAACCGCGGGCTCGGCGCGCCACGCGGTGCGCCGGCAACGCGACGCACGCGGCGTCAGGGGGTTGTCGTGCAGACGCCGCCACGGCCATCATCGCCGCGGCGGGGAAGGTGGTGCACCGCTGCAGGCACTGCAGTCGTTGCAGATGCGGCACTCATTGCAGACGCGGCACGCGCAGCAGACGCGGCACGGCCCCTCGCTCGCCATCGAGCGCACGGACGACATCGGAGGAGGATCCACATGCCCACGACCACACGCCGAACGACAGCGACCCCGCGCAAGGCCGCGCCGGCGCGCCCTGCCGCGGCCGCGCCGGGCAAGGCCAACGCACGCTCGCTGCACATCGGCCTGAACCTCGTCGACCCACGCGCCTACGGCGGCTGGGACGGCCCGCTCGCCGCCTGCGAGAACGACGCCCGCGACATGGCGACGCTGGCGCGCAGCCAGGGCGTGCGCACGCCTGCCGTGCTGCTGACCCGGCAGGCCACGCGCAAGGCCGTGCTGGCGCGGCTGCGTGCCGCGGCGAATGCGCTCAAGGCCGGCGGCTTCTTCTTCCTCAGCTTCAGCGGCCACGGCGGCCAGGTGCCCGACACCAACCGCGACGAGCGCGACCGCCAGGACGAGACCTGGTGCCTGTGGGATGGCCAGCTGATCGACGACGAGCTCTACCTCGAGCTGGCGCGCTTCGCCGAAGGCGTGCGCATCGTCGTGCTCAGCGACTCGTGCCACAGCGGCAGCGTCACGCGCGACCGCCTGCCGCCCGCGCCGCCGCCCGGCATGCGCAGCAAGCTGATGCCGCCGGCGGTGCAGCAGCGCGTCGCCACCGAGCACCGCGCCTTCTACGAAGCGCTGCAGGCCGACGTGGCCCGGCAGGCGCGCGCGCTCAAGGCGCCGGTGGACCCGGATGCCGCGCTCGCGGCGCTGGGCCACACCGGCGCGTCGGCGCAGGCGGCCACGCTGGTCGGCGCCTTCAAGCCGGCGGTGCTGCTGATCTCGGGCTGCCAGGACAACCAGACCGCGCTCGACGGCGAGCACAACGGCGCCTTCACCGAGGCGCTGCTGAAGGTGTGGAACCGCGGTGCCTTCGAGGGCCCGTACGGCAGCTTCCACGCCCGCATCCGCGCGCGCCTGCCGGCCACGCAGAGCCCCAACCTGTACACCCTCGGCCCTGCGAAGGCCGTGGGGGCGCTGCTGGCGCAGCGGCCGTTCACGGTGTGACGGCGCGCGAGCGTCGTCGGAGCTAGCGGCCCAGCGCGGCCCTGCGCTCGGCGTAGAGGCGCGCCTTCTCCGGCACGCCGGCGTCGCGGTAGAGCTGCTCGAGTTCGGCGAAGACATGCGGGTCGGGCTGGCCGGCGGCGTCGGCCTCGCGCTCCAGCGCCAGCTGCAGCGCCAGCGCCTCGTCGTTCCGCCCCAGGTGGCGCAGCGTGCGCGCCACCATCCAGCGTGCCACGCGCGTGGCGCCGGCGTTGCTGCCGCGCGCGCGGATCGCCAGCGCCTGCTCGAACTGCGTCAAGGCCTCGTCGTGGCGGCCGAGCTGGTTCAGCGCGTGGCCCAGGTTGTGGCGGATCGACGCTTCCCATCGCCGCGCGTCGGGCTGCGCCGAGCCCAATGCGACGGCCAGCGCGGCCTGGGCCCACTTCAGCTGGTCGGCCGGCGCGGTGTCGACGAAGGCGAGCATGTGGATGGCGTCGATGGCGAGCGCGTCCAGCCCGGCCGCGCGCGCCTCGGCTTCGGCGCGCTCGAAGGCCCGGCGCGCCTCGGCCCGGGCCTCGGCCGTCGCCGCATCCGGCGGGTGGGTGGCCGATGCCAGGCTGCGTCCGGTCTCCAGCGCGTGCCGGACGCGCGCTTCCGGGCCGGCGCCCGCCAGTGCCGGCTCCATGGCGCGCAGGATGGCGCGCGCCTGGGCGAAGTCGCGCCGCAGGCCATGGGTGCGCGCGATCTGGGTCTGGAGCACGAGCGCGTCGTCGCCACGCGCCGTCTGCAGTGCGTCGCGGAAGCGCTGCTCGCTGACATCGGGACGCGCGAAGTCCCACATCGACGCCAGGTCGAGCGCCGCCGTCGCTGGCCGCGCGAGCAGCAGCCCGAGGACGAGCGGCAGGATCTGCACGCGAGGCATGGATGCTGGGCGGGGCGGTTGCGGCTAAGGGCGCGGCAGTCTGCCGCGGTCAATGGCCAGCTGCAAGCCCGATCGCGTGGCGCACGCACCCACGCGTCGCCTCGGCCTGCTGCATCGGAAACAGGTGGCCGGCGCCGGGCAGCACCGTGTGCCGACCGGCGGTCGACAGTGCCGCGGCTTCGGCACCGAGGGCTGGTGGGCACAGGGCATCGTGCTCGCCGGACACCACCAGCAGCGGCAGCGACAGCCGTGCGACGCCGACCAGCGACGGCCGCTCGGCCGCGTAGGTCAGCTGATGGCGAAAGCGATCGAGGCCGATCGCCTCAGCCTGCGCCGCCAGCGCGCCGAGCAGCGGGTCGCCTTCGACCAGCCCGTAGTGCGGCCCGAGCTTGCCGCTCGCCAGCGCGCGCAGGCCGGCCTGCTGCGCGCGCTGCCACTGCAGCGCCCGGCGCTGCGTGCCGGCGCTGTCGTCACGCGCGCCGACGTCCACGGGCCAGGCGCTCGCCTACCATCGCCCTCGAAGGGAGCCACACCATGAAGCCCGCTGACCGCACCGCGCTGCTGCAGCTCCTGCAGCGCCGCTTCGAGGCCCACGGCGGCCGCCACCCCGGCCTGCCGTGGGACGCCGTCGCCGCGCGCCTGCAGGGCCGGCCCGCCGCGCTGGCGTCGCTGCAGGCCATGGAGGACAGCGGCGGCGAGCCCGACGTGATCGGCCACGATCCGGCCAGCGGCGCCGTGGTGTTCTGCGACTGCTCGGCCGAGACGCCGGCCGGCCGGCGCAGCCTGTGCTTCGACCGCGCCGCGCTCGACGCGCGCAAGGAGGCCAAGCCCGCCGGCAGCGCGATGGACGCCGCCGCGGCGATGGGCATCACGCTGCTCGACGAGCGGCAGTACCACGCGCTGCAGCAGCTGGGCGAGTTCGACACCAAGACCTCGAGCTGGCTCGCCACGCCCACCGACGTGCGCCGCCTGGGCGGTGCGCTGTTCGGTGACCGGCGCTACGGCCGCGTCTTCGTCTATCACAACGGCGCGCAGTCGTACTACGCGGTGCGCGGCTTCCGCGGCAGCCTCACGGTGTGAACGCCATGACGACCACCCTCTCCATCCGCTGCCGCTGCGGCACGCTGCAGGGCACGCTCGATCCGAAGGCGGCGATGTCGCGTGCCGTGTGCTACTGCCGCGACTGCCAGGCCTTCGCGCGCTTCGTCGAGCGCGGCGCCGGCCAGGGCAGCGCGGCGGCCAAGGCCGCGCCCGGCCCCGCCGTCATGGACGCGCACGGCGGCACGCCCGTCGTCGCCTCGCTGCCGCGCGGCCTGCGCTTCACCGCCGGCACCGAGCGGCTGGCCTGCATGTCGCTCAGCCCGAAAGGGCTGCTGCGCTGGTACGCCGCGTGCTGCCACACGCCCATCGGCAACACCGCGCGCGACCCGAAGATGGCGTACGTCGGCGTGATCGAGGCGTGCATCGCCGATGGCGCCGCGGCGCTCGACACGACGCTCGGACGATCGCAGATCCGCGTCAACACCGGCTCGGCGCTGGAGCCCGTGCCGGGCACGCCGCTGGGCACGGCGCTGGCGGTGGCCACGATCATGCGCCGCGTGCTCGGCGCGCGGCTCGGCGGCAGCTGGCGCCAGACGCCGTTCTTCGCACCCGGCACCGACCGGCCGGTGGCCGCCCCGCGCGTGCTGGCGATCGACGAGCGCCGCGCGCTGGCCGAACCCGGGCAGCGGGCCGACGCCGGGCACTGAGCGCCGGGCCGCCGCGGCGCAGTGCGGCGGTCGCGAGGGCCTGGCCTTCCCGCAGCCTAACGCCGCGACAGCAGCGCGCGCACGGCGGCCAGCAGGTCGGCCTTGGCGAACGGCTTGTCGAGGCTCGCGCAGCCGCTCTCGTCCAGCAGGTTGCGCGCCTGCGCGCTGAGCGTGTCGCCGGTGACGAACAGCACGCGCGGCGCCAGCGCCGGCCAGCGCCTGGACAGCTCGCGCCACAGCAGCGCGCCGTCCATGTCGGGCATGCGCACGTCGCTGACGACGGCGTCGAAGCGCGCCTCGGCCAGCATCTCCAGCGCCACCGCGCCCGACTCGGCGGTGACCACCTCGAAGCCGGCGCCTTCGAGCACGGCGCGCACGAGGTCGGCGATCTCGGGCTCGTCGTCGACGACGAGGATGCGCGCCGGCGTGTCGGCACCCGCCGCGGCCGACGGCAGCGCCACGTCCGCGCCGGGCACGCCCGCCGGCGCGCCGCCGATCGGCAGGCTGAGCCTGAACGACGCACCGCCCGTCGGCGCGACGCCCCGCGGCACTTCCAGCACCAGGTCGCCGCCGTGCTCGCGCACGATGCTGCGCGACACCGACAGCCCGAGCCCGGTGCCCAGCCCGGCGGCCTTGGTGGTGAAGAACGGCTCGAAGATGCGCTCGCGCTCGGCCTCGGGCACACCGGGCCCGGTGTCGGCCACGCGCAGCCAGATGCGGCTGTCGCGGTCGGGCCGCGGCGGCTCCACGCCGGTCGTCACCACGATGCGGCGCACGCCGGTCGCCGCCGCCAGCGCCTGCTGGGCGTTGACGACGAGGTTCAGCACCACCTGGCCGATCTGGTCGCCGTCGGCCAGTGCCTCGGGCAGCGCCGGGGCCAGCTGCAGCTCGAGCGCGATGTCGTGGCTGCGCAGGGTGTAGCCCAGCATGTCGGCGGCGGCGCGCACGATGTCGTTCAGCTGCACCGGCGAGCGCTCGGCCGGCTTGTGCCGCGCCATGTTGAGGAAGGTGCGCACGATGCGGCCGCAGCGTTCGGCGGCCTCGCGGATGCGGCGCGCGTCGGCGCCGATCTGGCCGGCGACGACACCGGCGGCGCCGGGCGCGTTGGTCAGCGCCGGGTCGGCCGTCTTCTCCTCGAGCAGGCTGGCGCGCCCCATCACGATGGCCAGCGGGTTGTTCAGCTCGTGCGCCACGCCCGCCAGCAGCGTGCCCATGGCGCTGAGCTTCTCGGTCTGGCGCAGCGCGTCGCGCTGGCGCTCGATCTGCAGCGCGGCCTCGCGCCGCTGCACGAACACCTGCGTCACCGCGTCGACCCAGCCGCGCCAGCGCGGGCCCAGCTGCGGCGGCGCCGCGTCGGGCCGCGTCGACAGCTCGCGCAGGTAGGCCAGCACGCGCAGCGCCGGCGAGACGAACCAGCGGTCCACGAGCCACTGGCCGGCGACGAAGATCGCCAGCAGCGCCAGCGCCAGCAGCAGGTTGGGCAGCAGCGTGGGAATGACCTGGGCGCGCAGCGCCGCCTCGGGCGTGGCCTGCACGTAGACCCAGGGCGAGCCGATGCGCACGGCCGCGGCCACGACCCAGCCGTCGTTCCACCAGCCGCCGCGTCCGGCCACGCGCTGCACGCGCTCGGCGGAGAACAGCGTGGCATCCAGCGCCGCCGGGTCCATGCCCTCCGGAAGGCGCGTGGCCAGCGGCACCAGCACGCGCGTGTCGGCCAGGCCCTGGCCCTCCGGCGCTACCAGCGGCTGGCTGGCATCGGCCAGCACGTGCAGCTGGCGGTCGACCACCCAGACGCGCACGCCGTGCGTGCCGGTGCTGGCCTCCTGCCAGCGGCGCGCGGCGCGCTGCAGGTCGTCGAGGCGGAAGTCGACGCTGACTTCGCCGCGGTAGCGCCCGCCCACCAGCACCACGGCGCCGTGCGACATCACCAGTTCGCCGTCGAGCTGGCTCACCGCCGGGCTGCCCCAGAAGGTGGTGTCGTTGGGGTCGGCGGCCAGCTCGCGCACGGTGCGTTCGGCGGCCGAGCGGCGCCGCGCATCCAGCGCCTGCAGGCTCGGCACGCCCATGGCGCGCAGCATCGGCTCGGTGCTCACCCACGGGTAGCCGAAGCTGGTGTTGTCCTCGGCCGCGGCGAACCAGGTCGCGACGAACCCCGGCGCGCGCTGGTGCACGATGCGCGCGGCCTCGACGAAGTGGCGCGCGCGGCGCAGCCACGCGGCATCGGGCTCGCGGCCGTCGGCCGGCGCCCACCACACCTGGCCGAAGCGCTGGCGCGCCGCCTCGGGCGCGGCGTCCATCGTCCAGCCGTCGACCGCACCTTGCGCGCCGCCCGGTCGGCGCGGCGCCATCGCCTCGCGCAGCGCGGGGCCGCTGTCGGGCGGGTCGTCCCAGCGCGCCTCCAGCAGGCGGCGCAGGTCGTGCACGTGGGCGATGGCCGGGCGCGCCAGCGCCTCGAGCTCCTGCGCGCGCTCGTCGGCACGGCGCAGCAGCTCGCGCTCCGCGTCGGTGATGCGTGCCTGGTACTGCAGCGTGCTCAGCACCGCCAGCAGCACCAGCACCGGCACCACCAGCACCCACATCAGCCGCCGCGCGGCGGCCAGCGTGCCGGCGGCCGGATCGGTGCCGGGCCCGGCGGCCGTCGCGGCGCCCGCAGGCGCCTCGGCGCCGGTCATGCAGCCGTCGGCACGAACACGTAGCCGACGTTGCGCACGGTCTTGATGACCTCCGGCTTGTCGGGGTTGCGCTCGATCTTGCGCCGCAGGCGCATCACGCGCAGGTCGATGCTGCGGTCGAACACGTCCCAGCCGCGGTTGTGCGCCTGTTCCATGATCTGGTCGCGGTTGAGCGGCCGGTTGGGATGGCGCGCGAACAGCGCCAGCAGGTCGTACTCGGCGGCGGTGATCTCGATCTCGCTGCCGTCGGCGGCGAAGAGCTTGCGCTGGTCCAGGTCGAGCCGGCGGTCGCCGAAGCGCACCTGGCGCGTCGCCGACGCCGCAACAGCCGGCGCCGCGGCCGTGGTCGCCCCGCCGGCCGGCGCCTGCGAGCGGCGCAGCACGGCGCGCACGCGCGCCAGCAGCTCGCGCAGCTCGAAGGGTTTGCCGATGTAGTCGTCGGCGCCCAGCTCCAGGCCGACGATGCGGTCGATGGCCTCGCCGGCGGTCGTGAGCATGACGATGGCCACGCCGGGGTGGGCTTCGCGCAGCCAGCGCGCGAGCGACAGCCCCGTCTCGCCAGGCATGTTGATGTCCAGGATGGCCAGCTCGGGCAGCTGCTGCTGCACCAGCGCGCGGGCCTCGGCTGCGTCCTGCGCGGCGCGCACCACGAAGCCGTGGCGGCCGAAGTATTCCCCGAGCAGGCCGCGCAGCTCGGGTTCGTCGTCGACAACCAGCAGGTGTGCGCCGGCCATGGTGTGCACGTCGGTGGCAGCGCCCGCGGCGCGCGGGGCGGCGCCGGCGGGCACGGGTGGTGGGGCTTCCGCGCCACCCGGGGCGGCGCGGCGCGGATCATATCGGGGGCTTCCCAGGTCGCTCACGCGGGCGATCGTCCGGGGGCCATGTATCAGCGCGGTATCAGCCGGCGCGGCCAGGCGCGCGGCCCGGGTTTCAATTGTTGCGGCCCGGCGGGCCGGGCGTCGTCGGATGCGGCGCGAGCGCGCCGCGGCCGTCAGGTCGGCAGCGTGGCGATGACCACGGCGCCGGCCAGCAGCGCCACCGTGCCGGGCACGGCCAGCAGCCAGGCGGCCACGCGCTGCAGCGAACGGCCGCGGGCGTGCGGCTCGTCCACCTCGAACGGCTGGGGCAGCAGGTCCAGGTCTTCCACGAACGCCTCGCTCCGGTAGGGCGGCAGCGTGCTCGGGGCGAAGGCGGCGGCGATGGTCATGGCGGTTCCTCCTGGCTGGCACAGGACTGTGCCGGCCGCACGTTTCAACGCCGTGTCGTGCCCGTGACCGTGCCGTTTCGTTTGTAGCGTGGCTTGACGCGGCAAGGCGTCGTCCGACGCCGCCGCCGGCGGCAGGAAGGAGATGACCGCCGGCGGCCGGTGCCCGCGCCGCGCCTGCGCTAGCGTCCCGGGCGTGCGACCACCACCATCGAGGAGCCACGCATGACCCACCCCACCCGCGCCGACAAGGTGCGCCGCCTGCGCGCCCTGCACGCCGGCCCCGGCGCCTTCGTCATCGGCAATGCCTGGGACGCCGGCTCGGCGCGCCTGCTCGGCCGCCTGGGCTTCGTCGCCCTGGCCACGTCGAGCGCCGCATCCGCCGGCACGCTGGGGCTGAAGGACGGCGAGCCGAGCCGCGCGCAGGTGCTGGCGCACGTGGCCGCCCTGGCCGCGGCGACCGAGCTGCCGCTGTCGGCCGACCTGGAGAACGGCTTCGGCGACGCGCCGGCAACCGCGGCCGAGACCATCCGCCTGGCGGCCGACGCCGGCGCTGCCGGTGGCTCGATCGAAGACGCACCGCGCGACGCCGCTGCGCCGGTGGACGACCTCGCGCTCGCCGTCGAACGCGTGCACGCCGCCGCCGAGGCCGCCCGCGCCCTGCCCGGCGGCTTCGTCCTCACCGCGCGCTGCGAGCACTTCCTGCGCGGCCGGCCCGACCTGGACGACACCATCCGCCGCCTGCAGGCCTACGCCGAGGCCGGCGCCGACGTGCTGTTCGCGCCCGGCCTGCACACGCTGGAGCAGGTGGCCGCGGTGTGCGCCGCGCTCGGCGACAAGCCGGTGAACTTCATGGCCGGCATCCCCGGGCGGTCGTTCAGCGTGGCCGAGCTGGAAGCCGCCGGGGTGCGCCGCATCAGCCTGGCGACGTCGCTGTACCGCGCAGCGATGCGCGCCGCCGAGCGTGCGGCGACCGAGGTGCTGCGCGACGGGACGTTCGGCTATTTGAACGGGTAACGCGCGGCCGGCCGGGCGGTGGCCACGCTCGGCGGCGGCCTCGGCAGCCGTCAGGTCGCGCCGCGGGCCGCAGCGGCGACACGTCGTCGCAGCCGGGGCGCCAGCAGCATCAGGCCGCCCAGCGCGAGCCAGGCCGCGGGCGGCTCGGGCACCGGTGCGATGGCGTCGAAGCGAAGGGCGAACGTGGCGCCGCCGTCGCGCTCGAGCGTGAGCACGGTGCGCCGCAGCGCCGGCGCAAGCGCCGACTCGACGCTCAGTTCGACGGTGTCCCCGACCGCCACCTCGGCTTGCAGGCCCGCCACGCCGACGTCCACCGCCAGCGGCACGGGGCCGTCGTTGCGCAGCCCGTACACGTACAGCCAGCGCCCACCCAGGTCCACCGCGTGGCTGGTGGCCTGCAGCCATGGCACGGCGTCCGCGCTCCCCGCGGCGTGGCCCGACAACGTGGCGCTGGTGGACGCCAGGCCCTCGGGCAGCGCCGCCGGGGCCGGCGAGGTCAGCCCGGCCGGCTGGCGCTGACCTGGATTGCCCGGGCCTGGCGGGCCGCCACCGCCGGCGTTGGCCGCCCAGTCGTGGTACTTGGCAAGGCAGCGCCGGCCGCTCAGGCAGGGCAGGTTCTGCAGGCCGATGGTCTGGCTGAAGTCTGCCTGGCCATCGAGCAGCACATGGGTGAACACCGGCGCGAGGAACCCCACGAACTCGACGTCGAGCGACCAGGCGACGTTGGTGAAGCCGAAGCCGTTGCCGCCGTGCAGCAGCGTGCTGCCCTGCTGGTCGAGCCACTTCACGTCGAGCAGCATGTCGACAAGGTCGTAACGCAGCTCGTAGCGCAGCAGGGCGAACCCGGCCTGCCACTCCACCGAGGACGTGAGCCACACGTCGGGAGCACTGTCGCGGCGGGCGATGTCGAAGGCGGTGGTGTGGCTGGCGACCGTGGTCGCGGGGGCGGAGAGCGGCGCCACACTGGACAGGGCCACGCCAAGCGTGGCGAACCAGCGGCACCAGCGGGAGACGGCGCGCATCCGGACTCCTTTCGTGTGGGCCGCGGGCGGGCCCGACGACACTCACACTAGGCCAGCGCGACGCGCGCCGCGAGCCCTAGATCGTGCAGCTCAGCGCAGCAGCACGCGCCCGAACAGCGCCGGCACCTCGAACGTCAGCCCCTCGGCCGTCGCCCGCACCGGGGCGCCGCCCAGCGCGTCGGCCAGTTCGCCGGGCGCCAGGCCTTCCGGCAGCGCCACGGTGACACGCCGCGGCGCATCGCTGTTGTTGGTGGCCGTGATGGCCCAGCGCTCGCCCATCCGGCGCGCCAGCACCACGACGTGCTCGTCGGTGTGCAGCGGCGCCAGCAGGCTGCCGCGGCGCAGCACCGGGTGGGCGTGGCGCAGCGCGATCAGGCGCTGGAAGTCGGCCATCAGCGCCAGGTCGGGCTGGCCGCCTTCGTCCGGCCAGGGGAAGGTGGCTCGGTTGTACGGGTCGTCGCCGCCGGTGACGCCGACCTCGTCGCCGTAGTACACGCTGGGCGCGCCGGGGAAGGTCATCTGGAAGAAGACCGCCAGACGCAGCCGGCGCTTGGCCAGCGCCTCGGCGGCGCCGTCGGCACGGTTGCCGTGTTCGTCGCTCCAGCCGAAGTGGTGCAGCGCGCGCGCCTGGTCGTGCGTGGACAGCAGGTTCATCAGCGCGTGGAAGGCCGGCGGCGGCGTCATCTCGCGCAGCAGTTCGATGGCCTTGTAGGTCTCCGCGCCCGACTTGCCCGCCGCGTAGTCGAGCACGGCGTTGCGGAAGATGTAGTTCATCGTCGAGTCGAACGTGTCGCCGAGGAAGTACTTGGCGGCGTCGAACCACGTTTCGGCGACGAGCAGCGCGTCGGGCTTGTGCGCCTTGATCGCCGTGCGCCACTCGCGCCAGAAGTCGTCGGGCACCCACGGCGCCACGTCCATGCGCCAGCCGCTGGCGCCGCGGTCGAGCCACTGCTTCATCACCGAATCGGGCTTGCGGAAGGCGAAGTCGCGGAAGCTCTGCGACGACTTGTCGATCTCGGGCAGCGTCGCGATGCCCACCCAGCCGGCCACCTGCTTGTCGGGATCTTTCTGCGTGGTGTCGAACCTGAACCAGCCGGCGTAGGGCGAGCGCGGGTTGAGCTTGCCGTTGGGGAAGGCACCGCCCCGGCCGAAGTTGCCATAACGGTTGAAGTAGATGGAATCGCTGCCGACGTGGTTGAGGCTGGTGTCGGGCACGACGCGGATGCCGCGCCTGGCGGCCTCGCGGCACAGGCGCTCGAAGTCGGCGTTGCTGCCGAAGGCCGGGTCGATGCGCGTGTAGTCGGCGGTGTCGTACTTGTGGTTGCTGGCGGCCTGGAACACCGGCGTCATGTAGATCGCGTTGGCGCCGAGCGCCTTGATGTGGTCCAGCTTGTCGATCAGGCCCTGCAGGTCGCCGCCGAAGAAGTCGTTGTTGTAGACGGCGTCGCTGCCGTCGCCGCTGCCGGGGCGGAAGGGCTTGTCGGTCCAGTTCTTGTGCAGCTCCACCGTGTGCTGGTGGTAGCGCGCCTTGCCCGGCTGCGGGTCGTTGCGCTTGTCGCCGTTGCGGAAGCGTTCGGGAAAGACGTAGTACCAGACGACGTCCGGCGCCCACTCGGGCACGGTGAAGGCCGGGTCGTAGACGGTCTGGCGGAAGCGGCGGATGGCGCGCAGGTCGGGCTTGTCGCCCACCAGCTCCGTCACGGCGCCGAGGCCGCCCGAGCCTTTCTCGCGCGTCCAGTAGACGGGGTCGGCGTTGTTCTGCAGCGCGTAGCGGCGGCCGCCGATGGTGGCCTCGAACCAGTAGCCGTGGATGGCGATGCGGTCGAAGAGGTGGCTCGCGGTCCAGCGCTCGCGGCCGGCGGCGTCGGCCGTCTTCTGCATCGGGATGCGCGCGCGCTCGGTGTACTCGAGCACTTCCTGGTTGCCTTCGAGCCGGCGCTGTTCCACCACCAGCGTCAGCGCCTGCACGCCAGGCAGCGCGCCCACGTCGAAGCGGATGCGCGTGCCCGCCGTCACCGCGCCGAAGGGCTGCTTGTGCGCGGCGGCGCGCGAGTCGAAGCGCAGGCCGAGCGCGACTGGATCGTTGACCTGCGCCGTGCGCGGATCGGCGAACGTCTTCGGCCCCACGCTCAGCTTGGGCGGGCCGCCGTCGAGCAGGAGCTTGAGCGTGTGCTCGCCGTCGAACACCACCTCGAAGTTGCCCGTGCCCTGGCCGAAGCTGGTGGCGGGCTTCCACGCCGCATCGGCGATCTTGAACTCGTGCCGGCCGGTGGCCTTGAGGTTGAGGTAGTAGGCGTCGCACGAATACTGGAACGCGTACTCGTCGAGCGCGGCCCAGTTGTTGAGGCTGCCGCGCAGGAACAGCACCGTGTCGCCCAGCGGCGCGGCGACGGGGCAGTGTTCGATGCGCAGGTCGGGGCTGATGCCTTGGGTAGAGGGGCGGTCGGCCATGGCGAGCGTGATGCGGTGGGTGCCGGCGGTGAAGCGGCGCTTGAGTTCGGAGCCCTTGAGCGCGAGCGGTCCGCCGGCGGCGCCAGGCGTGGCGGCGCCGAGATCGGCATCGGCGCTCCAGCCTTCGTCGCCGGCCTTGAAGGCGTGCTCGCCGGCGGGCAGGCGCGTCACCAGCTCCCAGCGGTTGCAGGCCCAGGTGAAGCGCTGGGCGTCGACCGCGTTCCATTGGTTGAAGCTGCCGCGCAGGTAGAGCGCGCGGCCGTTCAGCGGGTCGGCGAAGCAGGCCGGGGCGGCGCCCGATGCGGCCGCCGCCGGCGCGGCTGCGGTGGGCTGCTGAGCTTTCACCTGCGCAGGCAGCAGCGCGGCAGCCGCGAGCAGAAGCGGCGGCAATGCCGCCGCGGCGATGGAACGACACGTCATCGGATGCGCTTGTAGTTGGTGTAGCCGTTCACCGGCGCGGTGTCGGGCTTGAGCACGTACACCGTGTGCGGCGGCACGGTCACGTCGAGCAGCGCCGAGTGCACGCGCAGCGGCTGGTCGGGCGCGGTCTGGCCCAGCAGGTCGTGCAGCCGGGTGCCGTCCATGATGGTGGCGTTGGAGATCATCACGGTCTCGCTCACCGGCCTGTCCGACGGGTTGGCGAGCACGATCACGGTGTCGGCCGCGCGGTCGGTGTGGCGCTCGAAGGCCAGCAGCCCGCGCGTCACCAGCGGCCGGTGGTCCCCGATGCGCAAGGCGCGGTGCTGGGCGCGCAGCGCGATGAGCCGCTTGGTCCACGCCAGCTGCGGGTGGCCCTGCTCGACGAGGTCCCAGCGCATGGGGCCGCGCATCTCCGGATCCTCGCCGCCGGTCATGCCGACTTCGCTGCCGTAGTAGAGGTTGGGGCTGCCGGGCAAGGTGAACTGCAGCACCTGGGCGACGCGGCGCTGGCGTTCGTCGGGCAGCACGGTCGCCAGGCGCGGGGTGTCGTGGTTGTCCAGGTACAGCCAGCTCTTGAGCAGGGGCCCGATGCCGGCGTCGCGCGAGCCATCGGCGATCGTGCGGTCGATCATGCGCTGCGCCGTGTGCGCGTCGATGCGCCCGGCCGCGGTGCGCAGCAGCACGTGGCGCAACATGAAGTGCATCATCCCGTCCACCGCCGGGAACCAGGGCGGCGCAGGGTAGTTGGCGATCTCGCCGATGACCAGCGAGCCGGGCTTCTCGGCGTGCGCGGCCTGCGTCAGTTCACTCAGGAAGGCAGGGCCGATGTCGAAGGCGACGTCGAGCCGCCACCCGTCGACCCCATCGCGCAGGTAGCTGCGCACGACCGAATCGCGCGCGCCCCAGACGTGGCGGCGCACCGCCGGGTTCTCGAGGTTCAGCTCGGGCAGGTTCTCGGCCTGCGCCCAGGCGCGTGCGCCGCCGGGGATCCGGGGGTCGAAGAAGAACCAGCTGCGGTACGGGCTGTTCGGGCTGGCCTCGGCGCTTTTGAACGCCGGCGCGTTGCGGCCCATGTGGTTGAACACGCCGTCCAGCACCAGCTTCATGCCGCGCCGGTGCAGCTCTGCGGCCAGCGCCTTGACGTCCGCGCGGGTGCCGAACTCGGGCGAGACGGCCGGGTAGTCGAGCGCGTCGTACTTGTGGTTGGTGTAGGCCAGGTGGATGGGGTTGAGGTAGAGCACGCCGGCGCCGAGCTGCTGCACGTGGTCGAGCCGCGCGCGCAGGCTGGCCAGGTCGCCGCCCCAGAACTCGATCTCGTGGCTCCAGAGCTTGTGCGCCTCGAGGTACTGGCCCTTCTTCGGCGTCTCGTCCCAGCGGCGCAGCACCTTGGGCGCGGGGTACAGCGCGCGCTTGGCGTCGAGGTCGGCGGCCGGCGCATAACGGTCCACCAGCACCTGGTAGACGACGGCGCCGTTGCGCCAGTCGCGCTCGCGTTCGTCGTAGACGCTGCTGGCTGCGCCGCGCGGCTGCGCGCTGGCCGTGCTGGCCGCAACAGCCGCCGAGGCGAGCAGCACGGCGATCGCGATGGCGCCGGCGGCCCGTCCCGAGGTGCTGCGCGTGATCATCCCTTCACCCCACCGGCGGTCAACCCCGAGACGATCCAGCGCTGCGCCAGCAGGAACACCAGCGTGATCGGCAGGCCGCTCAGCACCGCGGCAGCGGCGAAGTCGCCCCACAGGTAGCGCTGCTCGAGCAGGTAGTACTTGCTGCCGACGGCCAGCGTCAGGTTGTCCACCTCGCGCAGCAGCACGCTGGCGACGGGGTACTCGATGATCGTGCCGATGAAGGCCAGCACGAACACCACCGTCAAGATGGGCACGGCCATCGGCAGGAGCACGTGGCGGAAGGCCTGCCAGTGGGTGGCGCCGTCGACCTTGGCGTTCTCCTCGATCTCGACCGGGATGGTCTCGAAGTAGCCCTTGATCGTCCAGATGTGCATGGCCACGCCGCCCAGGTAGGCGACGATGAGGCCGGCGTGCGTCTCGATGCCGAGGAACGGCACGCGCGTGCCCAGCCCTTCGAAGATGGCGTAGATGGCCACGAGCGCCACCGCAACCGGGAACATCTGCAGCAGCAGCATGGCGTTGAGCACCGTCGTCTTCCTCGCGAAGCGCATGCGTGCGAAGGCGTAGGCCGCGGTGGTGCTGATGGCGACGATGAGGAAGGCCGAGATCGTCGCCACCTTGATGCTGTTCCACAGCCACAGCAGCACCGGGAACGGCGGCTTGGTGACGCTGCCGTCGGGCTGCGTGACGGGAATGCCGAGCGCGAGTTGCCAATGCTCGAAGCTGATGCGGCTGGGGATCAGCTCGCCGGTCGCGAAGTTGCCCGGCCGCAGCGAGATCGACACCACCGCCAGCAGCGGAAACAGCGTCAGCGCCAGCAGCACCCACAACACCGCGTGCGCGGCCCAGACGCGCCAGCGCTGGCTCTTTCCGGTGACGATCATGCGTGTGCTCCTGCCGGCTTGCGCGCCGCGCCGATCTCCGCCGGCCGTGTCAGGCGCAGCTGCACGAGCGCCATCACCGCCACCATCATGAAGATCAGCGTCGAGATGGCCGCGGCCAGGCCGAAGTTCTGGCCGGCGTCGGTGAAGGCGATGCGGTAGGTGTAGCTCACCAGGATGTCGGTGGTGCCCGCCGGCAGCTTGGTGTTGAGGTAGTCGGGCCGCCCGTCGGTGAGCAGCGCGATCAGCACGAAGTTGTTGAAGTTGAACGCGAACGCGCTGATGAGCAGCGGCGTGAGCGGCCGCACGATCAGCGGCGCGGTGATCCTGAAGAAGTTCGTCAGCGGGCCGGCACCGGCGATCGCGCTGGCCTCGTACAGGTCGCTCGGGATGGCCTTGAGCAGCCCCGAGCACAGGATCATGATGTAGGGGTAGCCCAGCCAGGTGTTGACGATGAGGATCATCACCTTGGCCAGCAGCGGATCGGCGAACCACGCCGGGCGGATGCCGAAGACGGCGTCGAGGATGGCGTTGATCTCGCCGAAGTTCTGGTTGAACAAGCCCTTGAACACCAGGATGCTGATGAAACCCGGCACGGCGTAGGGCAGGAACAGCAGCGTGCGGTACAGCGTTCGGTGCTTGAGCTGCTGCCACTCCAGCAGCACCGCCAGCGACATGCCGATGGCGGTGGTGAACACCACGGTGAGCCCGGCGAACACCACGGTCCACACGAAGATGCCGACGAAGGGGCCGCGGAAGTCGGCGTCGAACAGCATGCGGCTGTAGTTGGCGAAGCCGATGCCCACCTTGAACCCCGGCGGCATGCGCTCGCCGGCCGCGTTCTCGAAGAAGCCGGTGTCGTGGTTGGGCTTGTAGGTCTGGCCGCTCGCCAGCTGCGTGATCGACCCGTCGGCGTGGCCCTGCCACAGCGGCTGCACGACGCCGAACTCGCGCAGGCCGGCGTACTGGATGACCTGGCCGTCGGGCAGCTTGAGCTTCAGCGGCATCAGGCCGGCACGCTGCTGGATCAGCTCGCGCAGGTCGAGCGGCTCGCCCAGGGTGGTGCTGCCCAGCGGCTGCATCGTCACCACGTCGCTGGCGGGCAGTTGCAGCGGCGGCGACACCAGCGGCTCGCCGGCGCTGCCTTCCGGCGCCACCAGCTTCAGGCGCAGCGCGTTGCCATCGGCGCGGTGCAGCGTGAAGGGCCAGGTCTTGGCTTCATCGACCGTCGTCTGGTCGAGCAGGTAGGCCCGGGCGCGGTCGAAGTCGAGCAGGTTGTTCGACGAGTAGTTGGTGAACCCGATCTGCACGGTGTACAGCAGCGGGAACGCCACGAACAGCAGCATGCCGGCGACGCCGGGGAAGAGGTACTTCCACGCCAGGCTCTTCGTCGTGCCGTAGATGTAGATGGCAGTCGCGCCGACGGTGAGGACGCCGAGGGCAACGAGGGGCTGGCTGGCGGTGTAGAGGGTGAAGGTGAGCCAGAGCAGCGCGATCGTGGCGGCTGCGGTGATGGCGATGGAGAGGGCGGAGCGCTTCATCGGTGCGCTCCGGGTTGTGTCGTGGCTTCCTTGTTCGTCACCGCCCAGGCGGCAAAGGCGCATGGGGGTGGCCGGCGGCGGCCGACATTCGGCGGTCGGCGCTGGGCGCCGACTTCCCTGGCCTTGCAGGCCGCGCCCAGCCTTGCGGCTGGGCCGCTCGCCAGGCACGAACAGTCCACTGGACTGTTCGTGTCCGGGCTCGCCTGCTCGAAAGCCCGGCCCGCGGATAACTCGCTTCGTTCGCTTCGCTCACTCCGCTCAAACAACATCCGCGAGTCAGATGTTGAAGCGCGCGGGTACGCGCGCGGCCGGGCTTCCTGCGCTGCTCGGCGCCGAATCACGGCCGCCGACGGCCACCCCCACGCGCCTTTGCTGCACTGACCGTGGTGCGCCACCAAGGACCACAGCGAGCGGTGGTCGAGCGGCAGGCGGTGCCCGGTGCGATCGCCGTAAGAGGCGGCAGCGAGCCCGGACACAAACAGTCCAGTGGACTGTTTGTGCCTGGCGAGCGGCCGGGCCACTGGCCCGGCCTTGAGCGGTGGGCCAAGGGCGGCGCGTGCACTCACGCGCTTCAAAAACTGACTCGCGGATACTGTCTGAGCGTAACGAGCGAAGCGAGTGAAGCGAGCTATCCGCGCGCCCTTGGCCCGAGCACCGCAGCGGAGTGGGCGCCCCAGGCGCCCACCGCCGAGAGCGGCGAGCGCACCGGGCACCGCCTGCCGCGATCGCACGCACTGTTGGACCCCGAGCACCGCCTTCCGGAGCCGCGCGAGGCCAAACGCCTCCACGGCAACGAAGCCGGATGCTGAGAAGGCAAAACGCGGCATCACCGCACCCCCATCCGCGCCGCCGCCCCGTCCAGCGCATCCTTCGGCGCCTGCCGCCCGTTGGTGATGGCCTCGAGCGCCGCGTCCACCGCAGGAAAGAAGCGCTGCATCTCCGGAATGTTGGGAATGGGCTCACCGGCGCGGGCGATGGCCATGGTGGCGACGATGTGCGGATCGCCGCTCATCTCGCGGAAGTAGGCCTTGTTGGCCGGGGTGCCCAGCGGCACGTCGGCGCTGATCGTCTTGAGCGATTCGACCTTTAGCAGGTGGTGCTCGATGAACTCGCGCGCGATGTCCTTGACCTTGCTGGGGGCGGCGATCATGCAGCCGAGGACGCCGACGAAGCTCTTGCTCGGCTGGCCGGGCACCACGGCCGGCACGGGGGCCACGCCGAAATCGATGCCGCTCCTGCGCACGTTCTCCCAGGCCCACGGGCCGCTGATCATGGTGGCGATCTGGCCGCGGTTGAAGGCGGCTTCCATCTCGGCGTAGCGCGCGCCCTTGGGCATGTGGCCGTCGCGGATCAAGCGGTCGAGCATCTGCGCGGCCTTCACCGCGCCGGGGTGGTTGACGCCCACGTCGCGCGGGTCCAGGTCGCCGGCGGCGTTGCGGCCGAAGACGTAGCCGCCCGGGCCGGCGAGCATCGGCCAGGTGAAGAAGCTCTTGTTGTAGTCCCACAGGATCGCGCGCTTGCCCTGCGCCTGCAGCTGGCGGTCGAGCGCGATCACCTCGTCGAACGTGGCGGGCGGCGTCTTGACGAGGGCCTTGTTGTAGATCAGGCCGACGGCCTCGATCGACAGCGGGTAGGCCCAGACCTGGCCGCGGTAGGTGAAGGCCTTCCAGGCGGCGTCGTCGATCTCGTCGCGCACGCGGCGGCTGGGATGCACGGGCACGATGAGGCCGGCCTTGGCCCATTCGCCGGCGCGGTCGTGCGGCCAGCAGAAGATGTCCGGGCCCTTGCCCGCGGCGGCGGCGGCGGCGAACTTGTCGGGCGCGCCCTCGGGGTGCTGCACCACCACCGGCACGCCCGACACCTTGGTGAAGGCGTCGCCCACCTTCTGCAGGCCGTTGTAGCCCTTGTCGCCGTTGATCCACACCAGCAGGCGCGGCGTCGCCGCGGACTGCGCCGGCGCCAGCAGCGGTGCGGTGGCCAGCAGCGCGGCAAGGCCCAGCAGGCGCAGCGGGCGCAGGGCGGCCGGCCGCGCTTCCGGCGCCCCGGGCGTCGCGGGGACGATCGGGGTCGCGCGGCTCATGCACGTCGCGCGGGTCATCGGCGCCGCGTTGCGCGCGCCGCGGCGCTCAGGCCGCATGGCGCTGCTGCTGCGGCGGTTGCGTCTGCGCGGGTACCAGGCGGCGGAAGGCGCGGCCCTGGGCGTCGAACAGGTGCGCCTTGGCGGACGGCACGCCCAGGGGCAGCGGCTCGCCGCCGTGCACGGGGCGGTCGCCGTCCACCGCCACGGTGATCACGCCGTCTTCGCCGGCACCGGGCGGGCTGCAGTAGGCATACGTCATGCTGCCCAGCGATTCGGCGAAGGTCACCGTCGTGCCGATGGCGTTGTGCGGGTCGCCGGCGCGCAGGTGCTCGGGGCGGATGCCGAGCTTGACCGTGTCGCCCACGCGCGCGGCGCTGCAGTCGACCTCGACGCGGATGATCTCGCCGCCCGCGGCCAGCCGCACCGCGCCGCCTGTGGCGCCGACTTCCACCAGCGTGCCATCGACGATGTTCATCGCCGGGCTGCCGATGAAGCCGGCGACGAACAGGTTCACCGGGTGCTCGTACAGCTCGCGCGGCGGGCCCACCTGCTCGATGCGGCCGGCATTCAGCACGACGATGCGGTCGGCCAGCGTCATGGCCTCGGTCTGGTCGTGCGTGACGTAGACCATCGTCGCCTTGAAGCGCTCGTGCAGGCGCGCGAACTCGTAGCGCATCTTCACGCGCAGCGCCGTGTCCAGGTTGGACAGCGGCTCGTCGAACAGGAACACCTCGGGCTTGCGCACGATGGCGCGGCCGATGGCCACGCGCTGGCGCTGGCCGCCCGACAGGTCCTTGGGCTTGCGCTCGAGCAGGTGCTCGATGTGCAGGATGCGCGCCGCGTCCTTCACCGCACTGTCGATCTGGGCCTTGGGCAGCTTGGCGAGCTTCAACCCGAACGCCATGTTGTCGTACAGGTTCATGTGCGGGTAGAGCGCGTAGCTCTGGAACACCATGGCGATGCCGCGCTCGGCCGGCGGCACGTCGTTGACGACGCGCTCGCCGATGCGCAGCTCGCCGCTGGTGATGTCCTCCAGCCCGGCGATGGTGCGCAGCAGCGTGCTCTTGCCGCAGCCGCTGGGGCCGACGAAGACCATGAACTCGCCGTCGCGGATGTGCAGGTCGATGCCGTGCAGAATCTGGACGTCGCCGTAGGCCTTGCCCACGCCCGACAGCTTCACTTCGGCCACGTTGTCGCGCTCTCCACCCGGATGTATTGAATATACAAATCGCGACGGCCCGATCCATCGGGCCTAACCCAGGAGCGCGGCTGTGGCGTCCTAGGAAAATCAAGGACTTGCCCGATGGCAGTCGACGCCGGATGTAGCAAGACTACAGGCCATGGACCTTTCCAGACGCTGCAGCGGCGTGGTGCTGCACCTGACCTCGCTGCCCGGCCCGCACGGCAGCGGCGACCTGGGCGACGCCGCCTGCGCCTTTGCCGACTGGCTGGCCGACGCCGGCCAGACGCTGTGGCAGACGCTGCCGCTCACGCCCGTCGGCCCGGGCGATTCACCCTACCAGAGCCCGAGCGCCTTCGCCGGCAACCCGCTGCTGGTGGCGCTGGAGCCGCTGGTGCGGCGCGGCTGGCTGGCGCCGGCCGACGACGACGTGCCCGCCTTCGACGCCACGCGCGTCGACTACCGCCGCGTCATCCCCTGGCGCCTGGCGCGGCTGCGAGAAGCCGCGGCGGGCTTCAGTGCCCGCGCCACGCGCGCCGAGCGCGAGGCGTTCGCCGCCTGGCGCGACGAGCAGGCTGCATGGCTGGAGGACCACGCGCTCTACGCCGCCATCAAGGCTGCACACGGCCATGGGCCCTGGTGGGACTGGCCAGCCCCGCTGCGCCACCGCGAACCTGCTGCGCTGCGGGATGCCGCGCGCACCTGGGCCGCCGCCATCGAGGCCGAAGCCTTCGCCCAGTGGTGCTTCGACGAGCAGCTGGCCGCGCTCAAGGCCCACGCCAACGCGCGCGGCGTGCACCTGATGGGCGACATGCCGATCTTCGTCGCCCACGACAGCGCCGACGTCTGGGCGCGGCCCGGGCACTTCAAGCTCGATCCGGCCACGTCGCAGCCGACCGCCGTGGCCGGCGTGCCGCCCGATGCCTACACCGCCGACGGCCAGCGCTGGGGCAACCCGCTGTACCGCTGGGACCGCATGGCCGACGACGGCTACGCCTGGTGGACGGCGCGCATCGAGCGCCTGCTGCAGCAGTGCGACGTGTTCCGCCTGGACCACTTCCGCGGCTTCGCCGGCTGCTGGGAGATCCCGGCCGAATGCCCCACGGCGCGCGACGGCCGCTGGGTGCCCGGCCCGGGCGGGGCGCTGTTCGACGCCATCGAAGCCAGGCTCGGCCGCCTGCCCATCGTCGCCGAGGACCTGGGCACCATCACGCCCGACGTGGTGGCGCTGCGCGACCGCCATGCCTTCCCGGGCATGCGCATCGTCTACGAAGGCTTCCTGCACGGGCCTCGGCACCCCTTCCTGCCGCATCATCACACGCCCCGGGGCCTGGCCTACACCAGCACCCACGACAGCGACACCGTGCGCGGCTGGTGGGACGCCGCGCCGCCCGACCAACGCGACTTCGCGCGCACGCTGCTCGGCGCCGACGTAGACGCCGACCCCGCCTGGGCCGTGCTGCGCGCCACCTGGGCCAGCGTCTCGAACCTGGCGCTGGCGCCGGTGCAGGACCTGCTGGGCCTGGGGACGGCGCAGCGCATGAACCGCCCGGGCACGGGCGACGGCAACTGGGCCTGGCGCCTCGATGGCGATGCACTCACACCGGCGCTGGCGCAGCGCCTGGCGGCGCTGACCCGGGCGGCCGACCGCGCGCCGGCGGTGGTTCAGGGCGAGGGACGGGCGGCGCTGGTGTAGACGCGCAGGCTCTGCGCCGGAACCTCGACACTGGCGCTGCCGTCACCACCGGCCTCGAGCGCGGCCGCGGCCGCAGGCCAGGCGGACACGAGGCGCGCGCCGCCCGGCAGGCCCTGCACACGCGCCCGCGCCGGCTCGGTGCCGAAGTTGATGAGCACCAACGTCGTCTCGCGCCCGGCGCCGTCGCCGAAGCGCCGCTGCCACCCGGCGAGCAGTCCGTCGGCGAAGCCGTGCGCGAAGTCGCCGCGGGCGATCGACGGCAGCCGGTTGCGCAGCGCGAGCATCGCCTTGTAGAAGTTCAGGATCGAGTCCGGGTCGGCCTGCTGCACCTGCACGTTGTGCGTCGCCACGTTGGGCGCCACCGGGCGGAACGGGGTGCCGGTGGTGAAGCCGGCGCGCACCGGGTCGGGCGTCCAGCTCATGGGGCTGCGCAGCGGCAGGTCGCCCGGCAGGCCGGGCACGCCGGCCATGCCGACCTCTTCGCCGTAGTAGACGAAGGGCGTGCCCGGCTGCAGCAGGTAGGCCGCGGCGGCCAGCTTGTAGCGCCGTGCATCGCCGCCCACCTGGTCCCACAGCCGGCGGCCGGCGAAGATGTCGTGGTTGGAGACGAAGCTGGCCATCGTCGGCTTCGCGCTGGCGTAGTAGCGCGCCAGCTCGGCCACCGATTCGGCCTTGCCCATCGCCGCGCCGGCGTAGTGGTGCACGTAGCCGAAGGCGAAGGCGCCGCCGCACACCGCCGGGTCGCCCCACTCCTGCGGCCTGGCAGTGGCCTCGCACACGACATAACGCCGCGGGTAGGCGGTGATCAGGTCCTGCAGCCGCTTGGTCAGCGCGCGGCTCTCGGGCTGGTCGTTCCAGCGCACGGCGTCGTTCTCGACGAGGTGCGGCACGGCGTCGAGCCGGTAGCCGTCGAGCCCGCGGTTGAGCCAGAAGCGCAGGCTGCTGGCGTGGTAGTCCCACACCGCGGGGTTGCGGAAGTCGAAGTCGGGCATGTGCGGCCCGAAGGTGCCGAAGTAGAACTCGCGCGCGCCGGGTGGTGGTGGCGGCAGGTCCTTGGCCTCGCCTTTCCACTCCCACGGCCGGCCGGCGGTGGCGTACCAGGGGTTCTTGCCCCAGATGTCCCAGCCCGTGGGCATGGTGGTGCTCCACACGAACCAGTCGCGGAACGGCGCGCCCGGGCCGCGCAGCGCGTGCTGGAACATCGGGTGCTGCGCCGCGGCGTGGTTGATCACGTAGTCCATGATCACGCCGATGCCATGGCGGTGCGCCGCGGCGATGAAGGCGTCGAAGTCGGCCAGCGTGCCGTACTCGGGCGCGATGGCGCGGTAGTCGGTGGTGGCGTAGCCGTGGTCGCCGTCGGCATTGGCGGTCACCGGCATGAGCCAGATGCCGCGGATGCCCAGGTCGCGCAGGTAAGGCAACGTCTGCGTCAGGCCGCGCAGGTCGCCGATGCCGTCGCCGTCGCTGTCCTTCCAGGCGCGGACGAAGATCTCCATGAAGGCGCCGTGCTGCCAGCCTTCGGGCAGGCCCGTTGGGCGCGGATCGGCGGCAACGGAGCTGATGTCGACGCCGGCCGGCGGCGGCGAGAGGCCGGCACAGCCCCCCAGCAGCAGGCCCGCGGCCACCGTCATGGCGCTCAGGCGGCGTGTAGTTGCGCTACAGATCGACATGGCGGCGCGATGATCGCAGCGGTGCGCATGCCCTCGATTCGGCGTTAACCCGCAGCGGTCGGGCGTGTAGTCTGGATACATTGCCCGCCGATGAGCCCTGCCCTTCCTGCGCTGACCCTGGCGCTGCTCGTGGCCACGACCGGCCACGCCGCGGCCACCCCCGCGCCGACGCTCGCCGATTGCGACGGCCCCGACTTCGCCCGCACCCTGCGCGCCAACACGACGCCCGTCGCCGCGCAGGCGCAATGGATGACGCGCGACCGCATCCGCTGGCCGGCGCAGCGCGATGCTGCGGCCATGGCCGGTGGCGCTGCATCGGCGGCGGCTGGCGGTTCGGGTGCAGCGCCCGGCGCTGCACCGGCCGGCGCCTCCGGCGCGCCATCCACCGCCGGCCTCCAGCACGTGCTGCTGCACACGCCCGCAGCCGGCGGCGCGGTCGAGCGCCTCGTCCTCCTGCCGGCCCGCGCACCGCTGCCGCCGGCGGTCGAACAGCGCTTCGGCTGGGCCGGCCCCGGCATCGAACTGCAACTGCCGCGAGCCGCCGCCGCGCGTGCCGCCACTCTGCTGCAAGGCGAGCTGGTGCTGGCCGAACTGGACGGCCAGGGCCACGAGCGCCGGCGCACGGCGCTGCAGCACCCCGGCGTGCTCGACGAGCTGTACGCCGCCGCCGAGCGCATCGACGACCTGGGCGCCACGGTCGGCCCGCGCGACACCCGCTTCAAGCTCTGGGCACCGACGGCCAGCGCCGTGGCGCTGTGCCTGCACCCCGGGCCCGAGGCGCCGGCTGCACGCCTGGTGCCGCTGGCGCGCGACGCGAAGACCGGCGCCTGGGCAGCCAGGCTGCCCGGCAACCTGAGTGGACAGTACTTCACCTACCTCGTCGACGTCGTCGTGCGCGGCACCGGCTTCGTGCGCAACCGCGTCACCGACCCGTACGCCCTGAGCCTCAACGCCGATTCGCGCCGCACCTGGATCGGCAGCCTCGACGACCCGTCGACGATGCCGCCCGGCTGGAAGACGACGCCGCGGCCCGGCGGCGCGGTCGAGCGGCGCGCTGCACGAGACGGCCGCCAGGGCCGCAAGGCCGGAGGCGACGCACCGAAACGCGGCCTGCCCAGCACCGACCTCGTCATCTACGAGCTGCACGTGCGCGACTTCTCGGTCGGCGACGCCAGCGTGCCGCCGGCGCAGCGCGGCAAGTACGGCGCGTTCACGGTGGCCGGCTCGCGTGGCATGCAGCACCTGCAGCTGCTCGAGCGCGCCGGGCTCACCGACGTGCACCTGCTGCCCGTCTTCGACCTGGCGACCGTGCCCGAGCGCGGCTGCAGCGTGGTCAACCCGGCGCGGCTGGCCGCACTGCCCACCGACAGCCCGGAGCAGCAGGCGATCGTCATGGCCGACGCCGCCGGCGACTGCTTCAACTGGGGCTACGACCCGTTCCATTTCACCGCGCCCGAAGGCAGCTACGCCACCGATGCCAACGACGGCGCGGTGCGCCTGCGCGAGTTCCGCGCCATGGTGCAGGCGCTGCACCGTGCCGGCCTGCGCGTGGGCATGGACGTGGTCTACAACCACACCACCGCCTCGGGCCAGAGCCCGCGCTCGGTGCTCGACCGCATCGTGCCCGGCTACTACCAGCGGCTGAACGGCCAAGGCCAGGTCGAGACCAGCACCTGCTGCGACAACACGGCCACCGAGCACCGCATGATGGCCAAGCTGATGATCGATTCGGCCGTCGTCTGGGCGCGCGACCACCGCATCGACAGCTTCCGCTTCGACCTGATGGGCCACCAGCCGCGCGCGGCGATGGAGCGGCTGCAGCGCTCGGTGAACCGCGCCACCGGGCGCCACATCCACCTCATCGGCGAAGGCTGGAACTTCGGCGAGGTTGCCGACGGCAAGCGCTTCGTGCAGGCCTCGCAGCTGAGCCTGAACGGCAGCGGGATCGGCTCGTTCAGCGACCGCGGCCGCGACGCCGCGCGCGGCGGCGGCTGCTGCGACAACGCCGAGCAGACGCTGCAGCGCCAGGGCTGGCTCAACGGCCTGCACGTCGACCCCAACCCGCACGCGCCGCCCACCACTGCGGCCGACCTGCAGCGCACGGCCGACCTGATCCGCGTGGGCCTGGCCGGCACCCTGCGCGACTACGTGCTGCACACGCACGAGGGCGTGCGGCGGCCGCTGGCGCAGATCGACTATGCCGGCGGCCCCGCCGGCTTCGCCAGCCAGCCGGGCGAGGTGGTGAACTACGTCGAGAACCACGACAACCCGACGCTGTTCGACGTGAACGTGCTCAAGCTGCCGCCCGGCACCACCGCCGAGGACCGGGCGCGGGTGCAGGTGCTGGGCCTGGCGCTCACCGCGTTCAGCCAGGGCACGGCGTATTTCCACGCCGGCGTGGAGCTGCTGCGCAGCAAGAGCGGCGACCGCAACAGCTTCGACAGCGGCGACTGGTTCAACCGGCTCGACTGGACGCTCACGGACAACGGCTTCGGCGCCGGCCTGCCGCCCAAGGGCGACAACGCCGCGTTCTGGCCGGCGTGGCAGCCGCTGCTGGCCAACGCTTCGGCCATCAAGCCGACGCCCGAGCACATCGCCTTCACGCGCAACGCCTTCGTCGACCTGCTGAAGATCCGCAGCTCGAGCCGGCTGTTCCGGCTCACCAGCGCCGACGAGGTGCAGGCCCGCCTGCACTTCCACGACACCGGCCCGCTGCAGAGCGGCAGCCTGGTGATCGGCCGGCTCGACGGCCGGGGGCTTGCCGGCGCCGGCTACACCGAGGTGCTGTACGCCATCAACGTCGACAAGGCCGAGCGCAGCGTGGCGCTGCCCGAGCTGCAGGGCCGCGCGTACGTGCTGCACCCGGTGCACACCGCGCCGGGTGCAGCCGATGCGCGGGTGCGCCAGTCGCGCTGGGACGCGGCCACCGGCACGCTGGTGGTGCCACCGCGCACCGCGGTCGTCCACGTGCTGCGCTGAAGGCAAAGGCGCGCCGGCGCGCGCCTGCGCCGCGCGCTGGTCAGCGCAACGTCGGCGTCAGCCCGCAGCGGCGTCAGGTGGACGGCGCGACCGTCGGCGCCGTGGGCAGCAGCAGGCTGAAGACGGAGCCTTCGCCGACGACGCTGCTGGCGTGCACGTTGCCGCCCATCAGGTGCACCAGCGCTCGCGTCACCGCCAGGCCGATGCCCGCGCCTTCGATGGCGCCCTGGGCGTGGCGGCCGCGCTGGAACGGTTCGAACACCTGCGGAAGGTCGGCCTCGGCGATGCCCAGGCCCGTGTCGGCGATGTCGATGCGCAGCCGCCTGCCGTCGTCGCCCGCGCCCGTCACCAGCACCACCTCGACGCGACCGCCCGGGCGGTTGTACTTGATGGCGTTGGACAGCAGGTTGAGCAGCACCTGGCGCAGCCGCGTGCGGTCGACGACGATGGTGATCTCCGGCCCCGGTCGCAGGCTCAGGGAGACCTGCGCCTTGTCGGCCAGCTCGCGCACCAGCTCGAGCGTCTGCGCCGCCAGCTCGCGCACGGCGACGCTCTCGGGTGCCAGCGCCATGCCGCCGGACTCGATGCGCGTCAGGTCGAGCAGGTCGCCGATCATGTGCAGCAGGTGCTCGCCGGCCTCGCGGATGAGCTTCAGGCGGCGCTTCTGGTTGTCGCCCGGCGGCTCTGCCGGGTCGATCTCCATCAGCTGGGCGAAGCCGAGCACGGCGTTGAGCGGCGTGCGCAGCTCGTGGCTCATGCGCGAGAGGAACTCGGTCTTGGCGCGGTTGGCGGCCTCGGCCACGGCGGCGTCGTGGCGCGCCCGGTCGAGCTGGCGCCGCTCGGTGACGTCGTCGACGTAGCCGTGCCACACGGTGCGGCCGTTGGCCAGGCGTTCGGGCATCGCCGTGCCGAGCATCCAGCGCTCTTCGCCTGGATCGCCGTCGCGCCGGCCGCGGTGGATGCGGAAGTCGCAGCGCCACTCGCTCATCGTCGCCGCCGACAGGCGCAGCGCCTGGAACATGCGCCGGCGGTCGTCCTGCTCGATGCCGTCCCACAGCACCTGTGGGTCGGACATCACGTCGGCCACGGCCCAGCCGAACATGTCGGGGCCGCGTTCGCTCAGGTAGAGGAAGCGGCCGACGCCCTCGGGCGTCAGCTCGTACTGGAACAGCAGCCCGGGCAGCTGGCGCGCGATGCGCTGCAGCGACAGCGCCGCCGGCGCTGCCGGGTCGGCGCCGGTGGCAGGATCAGTGGGCAGCCGAGGCTTTCTCGCCGGCCTTTAGCCGGTAGGCGGTGCCGCAGTAGGGGCAGCGGGCCTCGCCCGTGGTGCGCACGTCGATGAACACCTTGGGATGGCCGCTCCACAGCGGCATGCGCGGGTTGGGGCAGTGGATGACGCCCTGGCCGACGAGGTCGGCGGCCGTCAGTTCCACCACCGAAGCGGGCTTGTTGGTCGGTGCAGGGCTCATGGGTGCGACCTTCGGGCTCAGACCGGCGTCAGCCACTCGGCGTACTTGGCATTGCGGCCGTACACGATGTCGAAGAAGGCCGACTGGATCTTCTCGGTGATGGGCCCGCGGCTGCCGGCGCCGATCTCGATGCGGTCCAGCTCGCGGATCGGCGTCACCTCGGCCGCGGTGCCGGTGAAGAAGGCCTCGTCGGCGATGTAGACCTCGTCGCGCGTGATGCGCTTTTCCACGAGCTTCAGGCCCAGGTCCTCGCAGATGCGGAACACCGTGTTGCGCGTGATGCCGTTCAGCGCCCCGGCGGAAAGGTCGGGCGTGTAGACCACGCCGTTCTTGATGACGAACAGGTTCTCGCCCGCGCCTTCGCTGACGAAGCCCGAGGCGTCGAGCAGCATGGCCTCGTCGTAGCCCTCGTCGGTGGCCTCCATGTTGGCCAGGATCGAGTTGGTGTAGTTGCTCACCGCCTTGGCCTGCGTCATGGTGATGTTGACGTGGTGGCGGGTGTAGCTGCTGGTCTTGACGCGGATGCCGCGCTTCAGGCCTTCTTCGCCGAGGTAGGCACCCCAGGCCCAGGCCGCCACCATCAGGTGAATGGTGTTGCCCTTGGGGCTCACGCCGAGCTTCTGGTCGCCGATCCAGGTCAGCGGGCGCAGGTAGCAGCTCTCGAGCTTGTTGGCCTTGACCACCTCGCGCTGGGCGTCCATCACCTGCTGCAGCGTGAAGGGGATCTTCATGCGCAGGATCTTGGCACTGTTGAACAGGCGCTCGGTATGCTCCTGCAGACGGAAGATGGCGGTGCCGCGATCGGTCTTGTACGCACGCACGCCCTCGAAGGCGCCGCAGCCGTAGTGCAGCGTGTGGCTGAGCACGTGGATGCGGGCGTCGCGCCACTCGACGAGCTTGCCGTCCATCCAGATCTTGCCGTCGCGGTCGGACATCGACATGGCGGGGTCCTCGGTGCTGAAGGAAAAGGAAAGCGGCGATTTTAGGCGCCGGCATCCGGCGCGCCCGATGGCGCGGCCGGCGGCGCGACCGGCCGCGCCTCGTCGCGCGGCGCACGCTGCAGGGCCCAGGCGGTGGTGCGGCCCTTCACCAGCGTCACGTGCACCGCGTCGCCCGCCGCGTCGGCCCAGGCATAGCGCTCAGTGTCGCCCGGCGTGGCGGCAGCTGACGCGTCGCCGTCCAGCCGGCGGCCCAGGCTGCGCGTCATGCGCAGCAGGTCGGGCAGGCGCAGCCCGGGCCGCAGCCGGGCGTTGAACATCACCGCGTTGGCCACGTGGCCCACGGGGTTCGAACCTGCGTCGCGCAGCGCGCGCAGGGCGCGGCTGAACTGCAGCAGCAGCCAGAAGACGATGGCCGTGACGGCCAGCACCACGCCCTTCCAGCCATAGCCGACATAGCCGGCGGCCACGGCGGCCACCGCCAGCGCCCAGCCGAGCCATGGGTTGTGCAGCAAGGCGCGTCTCCTCGAATGGAACAATGCGGCGCGATGGACCGCCTGCAGACCTGGGTGATCAACCTCGACCGGGCGCCCGAGCGCCTGGCGCGCATCGCGGCGCAGCTGCAGCGCCTGGCGCTGCCCTTCGAGCGCCTGGCCGCGATCGACGCCCGCCACCTCACGCCCGAGCAGGCCGCCGCGCTGGACGACGACGCCTACCGCCGCAAGCACGGCATGCGCCCCGTCGCCGGCGAGCTGGGATGTTACCTGTCGCACGTCGAGGCGATCCGCCGCTTCGCCGCCGGCAGCGCCGAGTTCGCCCTGGTGCTGGAAGACGACGTGTTGCTGCACGACAGCCTGCCCGCGGTGCTGCGCGGCCTGATGGACCACGCCGACCGCTGGGACATGGTCAAGCTCTCGGCGGTGCACTCGGGCACGCCGGTGCCGGTGCTGGCGGTGGCGCCGGGGCACGCGCTGGCCGTGATGCTGAGCCGCTGCACCGGCAGCAGCGCCTACGTGATCAACCGGCGCGCCGCCGCGGCCTACCTGCGCGCGCTGCTGCCGATGACGCTGCCCTACGACCACGTGTTCGACCAGGGCTGGCGGCTCGGCCTGAAGGTGCGCCTGGTGACGCCCACGCCGTGCGGCCACGACGACCGCATCGCCTCGACCATCGCCGCGCCGCCCGGCGGCAGCCGCAAGTTCCACTGGACGCGGCGCCTCGGCGCCTTCGCCTACCGCCTCGGCAACGAAAGCCGGCGCGTGCTGTACGGCCTGCGCAGCGTGGCCGCCGAGCGGCTGCAGGGCGGGCGCTGAAGCGCCGGGCGCTCGATCAGCCCGGCAGCATCCGCCCGACGCGGCCGGTGGAAAGCGCATCGGCCCAGTCGCCGCGCCCGTTGGCTTCGGCCTGCGCGGCGGCGGCCTGCCAGTCGTACGCGACCTGGCGCAGTTCGACCGCCCAGCCCTGGCCATCGAGTTGCCGGATGCAGGCGTAGCGGGCGTGCGGCGATCCGGCCTCGGCCACGTGGAAGTGCGGATGCGCGTCGTCGTAGGCCTGCAGGCCGACGCTGCCGGGGTTGACCACGCGCGTGGTGCCGGCCACCACGTCGCGCGCCAGGTGCGAGTGGCCGCACAGCAGCAGCGCCGGTGGCGGCGCGGCCGACGGCGCTTCGGCCAGCCGTGCCAGCACCTCGGCCGGCGTCGCCTGGCGCAGGCCCTGCGGCGTGACGGTCTCGAGCAGGTAGACGAGGTCGCTGCCGGGCGAGCCGTGCACGGCGCGCGCGCCGGCGGCGAAGTCCAGCGTCGGCGGCAGGCCGGCGAGCCAGGCGTGGTGCCGCGGCTGCAGGCGCTCTGCCGCATGGCGGTCGGAGGCCGCCATGCGCTCGGGCGCGTGCGTCAGCACCTGGCGCTCGTGGTTGCCGGCGATGGTGGGCCAGTCGCGCGCCATCAGCCAGTCGGCCGTCTCGGCCGGCCACAGCGGGCCCGAGAGGATGTCGCCCAGGTTGAGCCAGCCGTCGACGCCGCCGCGCGCCTCGGCGTCGGCCACCACCGCCAGCAGCGCCGGCAGGTTGCCGTGGATGTCGGAGACGACGCCCCAGCGCATCGGCCCGTGCGCGGCCTGGTGGAAGCGGTTCAGGCGGCGATGTCCGCGCGCACGCCGGGCGGCAGGCGGTCGAGCAGGAAGCGGATCGCCAGCGGCACGAGCACCGCGTCGTCGACCAGGCCCAGCACCGGGATCACGTCGGGCAGCAGGTCCAGCGGCCACAGCACGTAGAGGCCGATGCCCAGCACCGCGGGCTTGAGCCAGCGCGGCGAACCCGGGTGGCGCCAGGCGCGGCCCAGCCGGCGGGCATCGCCGCGGATCACGCTCCACAGCAGCGACAGGCGCTTGATCGATGGCATGGTGGCAGGCCCTCCGGGGCAGACAGCAGGTGCAAGCCTACACAGTGGGGCCGATCGCGCCGTGCACAAGGCCTTGCGGCGCGCGCGGCATCAGGCCAGCCCGCGCACCGCCTCGATGGCCTGCTCGATGCGCTCCACCGCGTGCACCGTGAGCCCTTCGATGGGCTTCTTCGGCGCGTTGGCCTTGGGCACGACGGCGATGGAGAAACCGAGCTTGGCCGCCTCGCGCAGCCGTTCCTGGCCGCGTGGCGCGGGACGCACTTCGCCGGCCAGCCCCACCTCGCCGAAGGCGACGAAGCCGCGCGGCAACGCCCGGCCGCGCAGGCTGCCCTGGATGGCCAGCAGCACGGCGAGGTCGGCCGCGGGTTCGGCGATGCGCACGCCGCCCACCGCGTTGACGAACACGTCCTGGTCCATGCACGACACGCCGGCGTGGCGGTGCAGCACCGCCAGCAGCATCGCCAGCCGGTCGCGGTCCAGGCCCACCGACAGCCGCCGCGGGCTCGGCCCGCCGCTGTCCACCAGCGCCTGCACCTCCACCAGCAAAGGCCGCGTGCCTTCCAGCGTGACGAGCACGCACGAGCCCGGCACCGGCTCGCCGTGCGTCGAGAGGAAGATGGCGCTCGGGTTGCTGACGCCCTTCAAGCCGCGCTCGGTCATCGCGAACACGCCGATCTCGTTGACCGCGCCGAAGCGGTTCTTGATGGCGCGCACCAGGCGGAAGCTCGAATGCGTGTCGCCCTCGAAGTACAGCACCGTGTCGACGATGTGCTCCAGCACGCGCGGCCCGGCGAGCGCGCCTTCCTTGGTGACGTGGCCCACCAGCACGATGGCGCAGCCACGCGTCTTGGCCACGCGGGTCAGCTGCGCCGCGCACTCGCGCACCTGCGCCACCGAGCCGGGGGCCGACGTGAGCTGGTCGCTCCACACCGTCTGGATCGAGTCGATGACGACGAAGCTCGGGCTGCCCTGCGGCGTCTCGGCCTCGATCGCGGCAACGATCTTCTCGAGGTGGATCTCGGCCAGCACGCGCACCCGCGCGCCGGAGAGGCCGAGCCGGCGCGCGCGCAGCGCCACCTGCGCGCCGCTTTCTTCGCCGGTCACGTACAGCACCGGCATCTGCGTCGACAACGCGTCCAGCGCCTGCAGCAGCAGCGTGCTCTTGCCGACGCCGGGGTCGCCGCCGATCAGCACCACTGCGCCTTCGACGATGCCGCCGCCGAGCACGCGGTCCAGTTCCTCCTGCCCCGTCGGCGTGCGCGCCACCTCGGCGGCGTCGATCTCGGAGAGCGTCGCCACCGGCTGCGGCTTGCTCAGCGCCTGGAAGCGGTTGGCCCTGGCGCCGGCGGCGGCCGGCTCGGCCACCGTCTCCTCGAGCGTGTTCCAGGCCCGGCAGTGCGGGCACTGGCCCAGCCACTTGGGGCTGGTGCCACCGCAGTCGCGGCAGGTGTAGAGGGTCTTGGGCGCGGGCATCGCGGCCGCATTCTCACCCCGCCTCGAAGTGCCCGTGCAGCCCCAGCGGCAGCACGTACGGCAGCACCGCCTGCGCGATCGGGCCGTCGTCGATGCGCGCCGCGTCCAGCAGGTTGAGCACGGTCGCGCCGCGGCGGGCGTCGAGCGTGGTGCCGAGCAGCCAGGCGTCGCGCTCGCCGCCGCGGCCGCCGGGCTTGGGCACGAGCACGTGCTCTTCGGCGATGGCCTGGCTGCCGTAGTCGTGGCGCTGCACGCGGCCGGTGCGCAGGTCCACCACCTGCACGGCGTGCAGCAGCGGCGTGGCGGCGTGCCAGCCGGCGCCGGTCGCGACGTAGCGCGCCTCGCGGCCCACGCGCTGCGGGTGCACGCGCGGGAACTCCACCGCGCCCGGCGCCGGCGTCTCGAGTCGGGTGCGGCCGCTGGTCATGTCGAGCGTCAGCAGGCGCAGCTCTGCGCGGCTGCGCATCGGCTCCAGGTGGCCGGCCATCAGGCGCACCGCGGCCTGGTCGAGGAACGCGGTGTCGGGTGCGGTCACCAGGCTCAGCACGATGCGGCCGTCGCGCGCCTCGTGGGCGTTGCCGACGTGGAACACCATCTGCGGCGGCAGTTCGAAGACGCGCCGGCGCGCGATGTCGGCCTTGTCCATCACCAGCACGCGCAGCGGCTCGCCGGGTTCGAGCGCGAAGCGGCGCGGGCCATCGCTGGGCGTGCCGAAGCCGATCTTCACCGGCGGCAGCGGCACGACCAGCCAGCGCGCGGTGACCGCCATGTCGTGCACCATGGTGCCGGCCAGCGGCAGGCGGCCGGCCTGCACGCCCGCCAGCGCGCCGGCGGCGTCGAGGTGCCACACCACGATGCGGTCGCCGAAGGTGCCGATGTTCCACAGGTGGCCCGCGGTGTCCACCTTGGGGTGGGCCGAGAACGGCAGCTGCGCCAGGTCGGCGCGCCAGGTGACGGGGCCGATCGTCGACAGGTCGCGCGGGTCCAGTTCGTGCGCGCTGCCGCCTTCCCACAGCGCGAGCAGGCGCCCGCCGTGCTGGACGATGCTGGTGTTGGCCGGGTTCACCGCGTCGGGGCCGCTCACCGGCGCGGCGTCGTCGACGAAGGTGCCGAAGGCCTGGGTGGTGAAGCGGCCGGCGCGGCGGTCGGCCTCGAGCTTGGCGGTGCGCACGAGGCGGCCGCGGTGCATGACGCGGCCGTCGGCGATGGTGAACTGCTGCACCATGCCGTCGCCGTCGAACCAGTGGTGGTAGCGCTGGCCGCCACGCTCGTGCAGCGCCGGGCCGTTGCGGTAGAAGTGGCCGCGCAGCGCGGCCGGCCAGCGGCCGCGCAGCAACGGCGCGGGGGCATCGAACGTGGCGTCGTCGCGCACGCCCTTGAAGCCGGCCAGCAGCGGCTGGCCCTGCGCTGCGGCGTCGAACGCGGCGGCATCGGCCGGGCGGGCACGGGCCAGGCGCGGCGTGCCCAGGCCCGCGAACGTGGGCGCGGCGACGGCGGCGGCCGTGCCGGTGATGAAGCGGCGGCGCTGCATGGCGTGCACCCCGCTCAGCGCGACAGCACCAGCCCGATCGGCGTGCCGTCGAGCGCCACGCGCGCGTTGTCCCAGCTCGGGCCCATCGCGCCGGGCTTGCCCGAGGCGCCCCAGGGTTCGGTGGGCAGGCCGAACAGGTTCTTCGCCAGCTTGCCGTCGCCGTCCAGGTCCTGGAAGGCGGTGATCGCCACGGCCTCGCCGCTCAGGCCGCACAGCGCCACGCGCATCGTGGCGTCGCCCGCCGGCACACGCAGCTGGGCCAGCGGCGTCTTGCCGAAGGCATCGGCGCTGCCGTAGGCGGCCAGCATCAGGAAGCCCTGGTTCGGCCGCACCTGCGTCACGTCGATGTGCGCGCAGCCGGCCTGCGCGTGCGCCGGTGCCGTGGCGGCCAGCGCAGCGGCGGTGATGGCCAGCGTGGCGGCGATGCGGGAGAAGGGGATGGCGTTGGACGTCATGGTGGTGCGCTCGGTGGTGGAGGTGGTGTCGGTGATGGAGGTGACGGCGCCATTCTTCGAAGCACCCCGCGCAGGCGCTGCAGGCGTGCGACGAACGGGTCGGCCGTGGCGCGAAGCGCTTGCAGGCGGCGCGAGCGGCGCACGCGCGTGGCGCGCCGTGCACGCGCACGCTCGGCACCCGGCGCCCCTTCGCGCCATCCCATGCCCGCCTGCGCCAGCGCCACACCGCCCGTCGCACGCCGAAGCCCGCCGCGCAGGCCCACGGCTAGAGTGCGCCCGTGTCCACCGCGCCCGCCCCACGCCACACCCTGCAAGGCCCCACGCTGCGCCACGTGCTGCTGATCACGCTGGCGGCGTGCACGCTGGTCGGCGCCTTGCTCGGTCTGATCGAAGGGCCGGGTACGTTGCGCACGATGCTCGTGTTCTCGTACGCCATCGGCTTCAGCGTGCTGGGCTGGTCGATGCTGCTGGCGCGCCTGCCGCTGCTGTCGCGCCTGCCGGGGCTGGTGCTGATCGTGCCGGCGGCGCCGCTGGGCGCGATCACCGGCCACACGCTGGCGGCGCTGGTGCTGGGATTCCCGATGTTCGCGCTGTTCACCGGCCGGGGGCAGGTGACGACGGTGGTGGCGACGATCGTCGGCTCGGGCATCACCGCCTACCTCGTCGCCATGCGCGTGCGGCTGTCGCGCGAGGCCGCGGAGCGCGCGCAGGCCCAGCAGCTGGCCACCGAAGCCGAGCTGCGCCTGCTGCGCGCGCAGATCGAGCCGCACATGCTGTTCAACACGCTGGCCAACCTGCGCAGCCTGGTGGAGGACGACCCGCCCGCGGCCACCGCGATGCTCGACCAGCTCATCACCTACCTGCGCGGCACGCTCGACGCCTCGCGCAGCGAGAGCACGACGCTGCAGCACGAGTTCGACCAGCTGCGGGCGTACCTCGCGCTGATGCAGGTGCGGCTGGGCGCACGCCTGGCCTACACGCTGCAGCTGCCGCCGGCGCTGGCCGCATCGCGCGTGCCGCCGATGCTGCTGCAGCCGCTGGTGGAGAACGCCATCCGCCACGGCATCGAGCCCAAGCTCGGCGGCGGCCGGGTCGAGGTCAGCGCCGAGCCGCGCGACGACGGCGGCTTCGAGGTGATCGTCGCCGACACCGGCGTGGGCCTGGCGACGAACGACACGGCCGGGCCCACCGCCACGCCCGGCGCCGGCCACTACGGCCTGCAGCACGTGCGCGACCGGCTGCGCAGCCTCTACGGCGGCGCGGCCACCTTCGTGCTGCAGCCGCGGCCCGCCGGCGAGGGCGGCGGCGCCTGCGCACGGGTGCGCTTTCCGCCGCCGGCGCCATCGCCGGAGCGTTCCACCACCGGCCTTGCCCCATGCCCGACGACACCGCCCGCCCCACCACCGCGCTGATCGCCGAAGACGAGCCGCTGCTCGCGCGCACGCTGCAACGCCAGCTGGCCGCCGCCTGGCCGGCGCTGCGCGTGCTGGCGGTGGCCGAGGACGGCGTGGCCGCCACCACCCAGGCGCTCGAGCTGCTGCCCGAGGTGCTGTTCCTCGACATCCGCATGCCCGGGCGCAGCGGTCTGGCGGTGGCCGAGGCCGTCGCCGACGAGTGGCCCGATGACCGGCCGCAGCCGCTGTTCGTCTTTGCCACCGCGTACGACGCCCACGCCGTCGATGCCTTCGAGCGCGCCGCGGTCGACTACCTGCTCAAGCCGGTGACGCCCGAGCGGCTGGCGCTGGCGGTGCGGCGCCTGCAGCAGCGCCTGGCCGAGCGCGATGCCGCGTCGTCCGCGGCGGACGCGGGCGACGGCGAGGCCCGCGCCGCGCTCGTGCGCCGCGTGCAGGCGCTCGACCCGCCGCCCGCGCCGTCGGCCGACGCCGACGCCATGCCGGCGCGCATCCGCGTGATCCGCGCCGCATCAGGTGCGACGGTGCGCATGATCCCGCTGGCCGAGGTGATCCTGCTCGAGGCGGCCGACAAGTATGTCAATGTCGTCACCGAAGCCGGTGACTTCCTCGTGCGCATCAGCCTGCGCGAACTGGCCACGCGGCTCGATGGCGTGGAGTTCGTGCAGGTGCACCGCGCCGTGCTCGTCAATGCCGAGCGCATCCGCTGCGCGACGCGCGACGAGGCGGGCCACTACTGGCTGCAGCTGCAGGGTCTGGCGCGCCCGGTGAAGGCCAGCCGCGCCTTCGGCCACCTGTTCAAGCCGATGTGAAGCGGCGCGGCCGTTCGGGCTGCAAGGCGGTGTAAGACGGGTGCGGGCTCCGACGACTGTCGCACGCCGCGGGCGCTGCCGGCGGCCGACGGCCCGATCGACTCGGGCGCCACACCAGGACACGCCCCATGCAGCACTCCCTCCGCCGCGGCCGCATCGCCGCCTTCGCCATCCTCGCCATGGCCGCCGCCTTCTCCACCACCGCCGCCCGCGCCGAGACCGCCGACGACATGTCGTTCTCGGGCATGGTCGAGATGAAGCGCATCGACAAGAACAAGGACGGCATGGTCTCGCGTGCCGAGTTCCTCGAGTCGATGGGCAAGGTCTGGGACATGAAGATGCGCCAGATGAAGCTCTCCGGCGAACGCATGACCGAGAAGGATTTCCAGCAGATCCTGATGTACCTCAGGGCCGGCGGCTGAACCCCGCCCGCGGCGGCTCGGCGCCCTGCCCGAGCCGCCGCACCGCGCTGCGCAGCACGCCGAACTGCGCCTCGACGTGGCGGCAGGTGCGGCACGTGGCGAGGTGCAGCTGCATCGGCACGCGCGACGCGGCCGGCAGCTCGGCATCGAGCGCGTCGCTCAGCAGGCGCGAGGCGGCGCGGCAGTCCGGCAGGCGCATCATCGTGGCGACGCGGCAGCGTCGGTGAACCAGCTGCGCTGCAGGCACTCGCGCAACGCCATGCGCGCGCGGTAGAGCATCACGCTGCAGTTGTTGGCGGTGATGCCGAGCTCGCCGCAGATCTGGTCGATGTCGTGCTCGAGCCACTCGCGCAGCATGAACACGCGGGCGATGCGCGCCGGCAGCCGCTCCAGGCACAACTGCAGCACGTGGAAGAACTGCGCCTGCTCGAGCGCCCGCTCGGGCTGCGGCCACGCGGCCTGCGGCTCGGCCCAGTGGCCGTCGGCGGCGAACAGCGCGTCGAGGGCGTCGTCCACGCTCTGTTCGTCCAGCGTCTCGAGCGGCAGCTCGCGCCCGCGCCGGCGCAGCAGGTCGGCGATCTTGAACTTGAGGATGCCGGTGGCGTAGGTGCGCAGCGAGCTGCGGCCCTCGAAGGCCGCGGGCCGCTCCAACAGGGCGAGCAGCGTCTCGGACACGACGTCCTGCGCCATGGCCTCGTTGCGCAGCTGCAGCATCGCGTAGCGCAGCAAGGGCTTGTGCAGGCCGGCCAGTTCCTCGGCTGTGGGCGCGTGGCACGCGGCGCCGGGCAGGGGCGGCGGTCGCTGTGGCGCAGGGTCGGCGATCGAAGCGGGCGGCGGTTGCAGGGTGGCGTGCATGCGGCCTTGGTCGGCGCCATGGTGTGACGATTACGCGGACCTGCGTGACCGGGATCACGGGGCCGTGCTTCCGAGTGGCGCGCGGCGGCGGTGCGGACTGTGACGGCGAAGCGCTGCGTGGTCCACGCCGAGCGTCATCCGCACCGGCCTGCGGCGACCCATGCTGCCGGCAACGTCGCCGGTACCACCGGAAAACCACCGCATGCATCTCGTCGCCATCGTCATCACCCGCGACCTGCAGGGCAGCGGCACCTCGGCCGTGTACCGCGCGCTGATGTTCACCCAGGAGCTGCAGCGCGCCGGCGACGACGTCGCCCTGGTGTTCGAAGGCGCGGCCAGCACCGCCGTGGCCGAGCTGCTCGAGCCCGGGCACCGCATGCACGCCCTGCTGCTCGACGTGCGCCGCAGCCTGCGCGGGGTGTGCCGCCACTGCGCCAAGGCCTATGGCGTGCTCGACACGCTGGCGGCGGCCGACGTGCCGCTGCTGGCCGACGACCGCGGCCATGCCAGCCTGCGCGTCCTGCTGGCCGAAGGACGTCAGTTCATCACGTTCTGAGCGCGGCAGCGGCCGGCCGGCTACGCCTCGTGCACCGCCCGCCGCCCCGCCTTGATCGCACCGCGCTGGGCCTTGCTCTGCAGCCGCCGGCGCTTCGACGCCGCGGTCGGCCTGGTCGGCACGCGCGGCACGTCGGGCGTGGCCGCGGCATCGACCAGCGCCTGCAGCCGGGCCAGCGCATCGGCCTGGTTGCGCGGCAGGCTGCGGTGCGTCTGCGACTTGATGACGACCACGCCTTCGGCGGTGATGCGCTGGTCGGGCGTGGCCAGCAGGCGCTGCTTCACCGCGTCGGGCAGCGAGGCGGCGTGCACGTCGTAGCGCAGCTGCGCCGCGCTCGACACCTTGTTGACGTTCTGCCCGCCGGCGCCCTGCGAGCGCACGGCGGTGAAGACCACCTCGTCGCGCCGGATGGGCACCAGCGGGTGGCGCAGCTGCTTCATCCCGGCGCGGCCGGCGAACGCGTGCCGCTCACGTCGGGCGTCAGTCGACGGCGCGCATCGCCACGCGCGGCGCCACGGCGCACATCAGCTCGTAGCCGATGGTGCCGGCGGCGCGCGCCACGTCGTCGATGGCGAGCACGCTGCCGCCGGGCCCATGGCCCCACAGCGTGACGTCGCTGCCGAAGCCGGCGCCGGGCACCGGCGTCAGGTCCACGGCCAGCATGTCCATCGACACCCGGCCCACGGTGCCGGTGCGCACGCCGTCCACCAGCACCGGCGTGTCGCTGCCGGCGTGGCGCGGATAGCCGTCGGCGTAGCCGCAGGCGACGATGCCGATGCGCTGCGTGCCGTTCGCCGTGTAGGTGCTGCCGTAGCCGACGCAATCGCCGGCCTTGAGCTGCTGCACGGCGATGACCTTGGAGCGCAGCGTCATCGCCGGCTGCAGGTGCCAGTGGCGGATGTCGTGCTCGGGGAAGTCGGGCGCGCTGCCGTAGCTCATGATGCCGGCGCGCACCCAGTCGGCCTTCACACCCGGGTGGCGCAGGATGGCCGCGCTGTTGGCCAGCGACCGTTCGCCGGCCAGCCCTTCGCTGGCCCACCCGAACACCTCGAGCTGGTGTGCGATGCCGCGCGCACCGTCGGCGTCGGAGAAGTGCGTCAGCAGCGACACCTCGTCCACCTGCGGCAGCGCGGCCAGCCGGGCGAAGGCGGCACGGTAGGCCTCGGGCGCGAAGCCCAGCCGGTTCATGCCGCTGTTGAGCTTGAGGAAGACTCGGTGCGGCTGCTGGGTCTTGTGCGCCGCCAGCCAGTCGATCTGCTCGCGCGTGTGCACCACGTGCCACAGGCCCAGCCGCGAGCACAGCTCCAGGTCGCGCGGTTCGAACACGCCTTCGAGCAGCAGCACCGGCCCGCGCCAGCCGAGTGCGCGGATGCGCTCGGCCTCGGCCAGGTCGAGCAGGGCAAAGCCGTCGGCGCCGCGCAGGCCTTCGAAGGCGCGCTCGATGCCATGGCCGTAGGCGTTGGCCTTGACCACGGCCCACACGCGCGCGCCCTGCGCCAGCTCGCGCGCGCGGCCGATGTTGTGCGCCAGCGCACGGGTGTGGACCAGGGCTTCGATCGGGCGTGGCATGGCGCGTGAACAAAGGCTTTTCGGCCCATTCTGCCAGCGGCGTCGTGCTGTAACCGCGTGCTATAAACCGCGCGCCCTGCAAGGCCCCGAGACGAGACCTGCAGGCGACATCACCGCTGCGCGAGACGGATGAAAAAAGGTTTTTCGACCATCATGTCGGCGCAGTTCTTCAGCTCGCTGGCCGACAACGCGCTGCTGGTCGCTGCGATCGAACTGCTGCGCATGAGCAAGGCGCCGGCGTGGCAGACGCCGGCGCTGGCGCCGATGTTCGCGCTGTTCTACGTGGTGCTGGCGCCCTTCGTCGGTGCCTTCGCCGACGCGCTGCCCAAGGGCCGCGTCATGTTCATCAGCAACAGCGTCAAGATCGTCGGCTGTCTGATGATGCTGTTCGGCGGCCATCCGCTGCTGGCCTACGCCGTCGTCGGCCTGGGCGCCGCGGCCTACTCGCCGGCCAAGTACGGCATCCTCACCGAGCTGCTGCCGCCGTCGCAGCTGGTCAAGGGCAATGGCTGGATCGAAGGCCTGACGGTGGGCTCGATCATCCTGGGCATCCTGCTCGGCGGCCAGCTCGTCGGGCCGCGCATGGCGCCGTTCTTCCTGCGGTTCGACGTGCCGGGCTTCAACACCGGCATCGACACGCCGCCCGAGGCGGCCATCTCGGTGATCGTGCTGCTGTATGTGGTGGCCGCGCTGTTCAACCTGTTCATCCCGCGCACCAGCGCGCCGCTGCAGCCGCTGTCGGGCGGCCTGGTGCACATGGTGCGCGACTTTTCGCAGTGCAACGCGCGGCTGTGGGCCGACAAGCTGGGCCAGATCACGCTGGCCACGACCACGCTGCTGTGGGGCATCTTCGGCAACCTGCGCGTCATCGTCTTCGCCTGGGCCGCGGCGGCGCTGGGCTACGGCACCACGCAGGCGTCCAACCTCGCCGGCGTGGTCGTCATCGGCTCGATCATCGGCGCGGTCACGGCATCGGCCACGTGCAAGCTCGACCGCGCCACGAACGTCATCCCGCTGGGCATCACGGTCGGCTTCCTGATGATCGGCCTGGTGGTGATGACCAACGTGTGGGTCGCCGCGCCGTTCCTCGTCGTGCTGGGCGCGCTGTGCGGCTACCTCATCGTGCCGATGAACGCGCTGCTGCAGCACCGCGGCCACAACCTGATGGGCGCGGGCCGGTCGATCGCGGTGCAGAACTTCAACGAGCAGGCCTGCATCCTGGGCCTGGGCGCGTTCTACGCCGGCATGACGCGGTTCGGCCTGTCGGCCTTCACCGCCATCACGGTGTTCGGGCTGATGGTGGCCGGCACCATGGAACTGATCCGGCGCTGGCACCGGCGCAACGTCGAGCGCCACCACGAGGAAGTCGAGCGGCTGCTCGTCATCGCACGCACCGATGGCGGCCACTGAGCGCCGCGGCGCAGCCGGCCGCCGCGTGCGCCGACCGAGGCCGTGAGCACGGCGCGGCCGCTGCTGCCGGCGCTGGCGCTCACGTTCAACGCCTTCACCTGGGGCGTGTCGTGGTGGCCGTTCCGGCGCCTGCAGGACGCCGGGCTGCACCCGCTGTGGGCCACGGTGTTCATCTACGCGCTGGCGGTGCTGGCGATCACGCTGTGGCGGCCCGCGGCGTGGCGCGACCTGCTGCAGCGCCGCGCGCTGTGGCTGCTGGTGCTGGCGTCGGGCACCACCAATGCCGCCTTCAACTGGGGCGTGACGGTGGGCGACGTGGTGCGCGTCGTGCTGCTCTTCTACCTGATGCCGCTGTGGGCGGTGCTGCTGGCGCGGCTGCTGCTGCACGAGGCGCTCACCGCGCGCGCACTGCTGCGGGTGCTGCTGGCGCTGGCCGGCGCGGCCATCGTGCTGTGGCCCGAAGACGGCCTCGCGGGCGGCGACTGGCCGTTGCCGCGCACGTTGCCGGAGTGGCTGGGCGTGCTCGGCGGCTTCAGCTTCGCGCTCAACAACGTGATGCTGCGGCGCGAGGCCGACGCGCCGGAGTCGGCCCGCGCCCTGGCGATGTTCACCGGCGGCGTGGCCGTGGCCGCCGGGCTGGCGCTGGGCCTGGGCAGCGGCGTCGCGCCGCTGCCGGCAGCGGGCGGGGTCTGGATCGCCGGCGCGGCGGCACTCGGCGTCGCCTTCCTGGCGAGCAACCTGGCGCTGCAGTACGGCGCGGCTCGCCTGCCGGCCAACGTGACCGCGGTGGTGATGATCACCGAGGTGCTGTTCGCCTCGGCCTCGGCGGTGGCCCTGGGCGCCGGCCACGTGACGCCGGGTCTGGCGATCGGCGGTGCGCTGATCGTCGCGGCCTCGCTGCTGGCGGCACTGCGCCGCTGATCGTCGGCGCTGGCGCTTTCGGGCCGGACCGCGCTGCGGATCGCCGCGGCCCTGGCCGGCGGTGCTGCGCTCAGCCGCGCGGCGCGCCGCCGCCTGGCGTGGCGCCGGCGGCGCGCCTCTTGCGCTTCCTGTCGCCCGCGCCCGGCGCGCTGAAGCCCAGCCGCAGCAGCAGCCGTTCGAGCTCGGCGGCGTCGAGCGGCTTGCCGAGATAGGCGTCGCAGCCGGCGAGCGCGCCGCGCACGCGGTCGAGCTCGGTGTGGTGTGCCGACACGATGACCACCGTGGCGTTGACCGCGGCGGTGGACTGCTTGATCTGCTGGCACAGGGCCAGGCCGTCGATCTCGCTGTCGGGCCCCAGCTCCACGTCCAGGAAGATGAGGTCGTAGCTGTGGCGCCGCATCAGGTCACGCGCCCGGGCACTGCTGCCGGCCCGGTCGACGATCAGGTTCCAGGGCAGCAGCCGCGTCTGCAGGAAGCGCTGGGCGATCTCGCTGTCGTCGACGATCAGGGCGCGCGGCTGGTGCGCCGCGGACACGGGCGGGCCCGTCGGCGTCACGGGCGCGGTGGGCGGCTCGGCCGTGTCGTGCGCCGATCCTGCCGGAGATGCCGCGGTTGCTGACGCCGGCGATGCCGTGCGTGACGGCGCCAGCGGCGCCGACGCGCCGAGTCCCTGTGCCAGCGCTTCATCGGGCGGCGCAGGCGACAGGTCGTCGCGCAGCCGCAGTTCGTCGATGCTCTCGGCCACCTCGCGCGTCGCGCCGGCGCCGGGCGGTGGCTCGAGCGTCGGCCGGTAGGCCGCGGCCGCTTCCTCGCGGCGCGCGTCCTGCAGCGCGGCCATGGCGTCGAGCTCGCGCATGGCGTGCAACGCGTCGATGGGGCGCGACATCCAGGCCACCGCACCGGCGGGTGCCTGGCTGCCGATGAACACCGTCTCGGCGAGACGGTCCGTGGCCACGACGAGCTGCACCGATGGCGCATGGTCGGCGTCGGCCACCAGGAAATCGGCGTCGGTGAGCATGTGCACTTGCTCGTAGCGCGGCTCGCGGTTGGTGGCCAGCCGGAAGTACGAGCCGAGCGCGCCGCGCTCGAACTCGGTGAACCCCACGAACGCGACACGGTACAGCCTGCTCATCGTGCGCGGATGCTCGCCGCCGCGGGCGCGTGCTGTCAACGGCGCAGCCGAGCCTCGTCCTTGGGATGGCGGATAACATGGCTGCTCCGCCCATTCGAGCCCGCACGCCATGGCCAACGCCACGCCCCAGAGCCTGTTCGACTTCGAATCCGTGTCCATCGCCGGTGAGCCGGCGCACTTCGCGGCCCAGCGCGGCAAGGTGTTCCTCATCGTCAACACCGCCAGCGCCTGCGGCTTCACGCCCCAGTTCGCGGGCCTCGAGAAGCTCTGGAAGGACTACCAGGACCGCGGCCTCGTCGTCGTGGGCTTCCCCAGCAACGAATTCGGCGGCCAGGACCCGGGCAGCAACGAGGAGATCGCCTCCTTCTGCCAGGCCAACTACGGCGTGAGCTTTCCGATGATGGCCAAGGTGAAGGTCAACGGCAGCGACGCCCACCCGCTGTGGAAATGGCTCAAGGGCGAGAAGCCCGGCTTCCTTGGCACCGAGGCGATCAAGTGGAACTTCACCAAGTTCCTCGTCGGCCGCGATGGCCAGGTGATCAAGCGCTACGCCCCCACCGAGGACCCCGAGCGCATGCGTGGCGACATCGAGCAGGCGCTCGCCCCCGCCTGACCTGCCCGCCGACTTCTCCGATCCAGCACCCCCGATGCCACGCAGCGTCTTCGCCCACCTCGAGCCCTACGCGGGCGACCCGATCCTGAGCCTGAACGAAGCCTTCCAGGCCGACCCGCGGCCGGACAAGGTGAACCTCTCGATCGGCATCTACTTCGACGACCAGGGCCGCATCCCGGTGCTGGACTGCGTGCGCCGGGCCGAGGCGCAGATGCTCGACGCCGCGGGCCCGAAGCCCTACCTGCCGATCGAAGGCTCGGCGGCGATGCGCACGCAGGTGCAGAAGCTGCTGTTCGGCGCCGGCCACGCGGCGCTGGCGAGCGGCCGCGTCGCGACGCTGCAGACCGTGGGCTCGAGCGGCGGGCTGCGCGTCGGCGCCGACTTCATCCGCCGCTGGCTGCCCGGCCGCGAGATGTGGGTGAGCGACCCCACGTGGGACAACCACCGCGCCATGTTCGAAGGCGCCGGGCTCACGGTGCAGACCTACCCGTACTACGACGCCGCCACCGGCGGGGTGCGCTTCGACGCCCTGTGCGAGGCGCTCGACGCGGCGCCGCCGGGCAGCGTGGTGCTGCTGCACGCCTGCTGCCACAACCCCACGGGCGTCGACCTGTCGCGCGCGCAGTGGGGCGAGCTGGTGCCGCTGCTGCAGCGGCGCGAACTGCTGCCCTACCTGGACCTGGCCTACCAGGGCTACGGCGACGGCATCGACGACGACGCCCACGCCGTGCGCCTGCTGGCCGACAGCGGCCTGACGTTCTTCGTCGCCAACTCGTTCTCCAAGAGCATGAGCCTGTACGGCGAGCGCGCCGGCGCGCTCAGCGTGGTCTGCGCCGACGCCGCCGAGGCCGACCTGGTGCTGGGCCAGCTCAAGGCGACGGTGCGGCGCAACTACTCCAGCCCGGCGATCCACGCCGCCGGCATCGTCAGCCACGTGCTGGGCGAGCCGGCGCTGCGCAGCGCCTGGGAAGCCGACGTGGCGGCGATGCGCGAGCGCATCCTGGCCATGCGGCGCAGCCTGCACGACGTGCTGTCCGCCCGATTGCCCGGACGCGACTTCGGCTACTTCCTCAGCCAGCGCGGCATGTTCAGCTACACCGGCCTGAGCGCGGCACAGGTCGACCGGTTGCGCGAAGCGTTCGGCGTCTACCTCGTGCGTTCGGGCCGGATCTGCGTGGCCGGGCTCAACACCGGTAACGTCGAGCGCACGGCAGCGGCCATCGCGGCCGTGCTGTAGCGCGCCGGGCCGCGCGACCGGCGCCCGCGGCGCCGGCTACGCGGGCGCGGCCGGCCCGGCCGTCGCCAGCGCCGTCGCCGCCAGCAGCTGCTGGCGCAGCCAGCGGTGCGCCGGCGCGGCGTCGTGGCGCAGGTGCCACACCATCTCGACGTGCACCGGCCCCAGCGCCAGCGGCACGTCGCGCGCGACCAGCGCCTGTCGATCGAGCAGCCCGCTGCTCTGCAGGAAGCCCTCGGGCAGCACGGTCAGCAGGTCGGACGACGCCACCACCCGCGCCGCGGTGTAGAACTGGTTCACCGTCAACAGGATGCGGCGCTGCCGGCCCAGCGCGGCCAGGGCCTCGTCGATGGCGCCGTGCGGGCGGCCCGAGAAGCTGACCAGCAGGTGGTGGGCCGCGCAGTACGCGTCCAGCGTCAGCGGCGCCTCGGCCAGCGGATGGCCGCGCCGCATCACGCAGCGGTAGCGCGTGTCGTAGAGCCGGGCATGGCGCAGGTGGCCGTCGCGCCCCTGGGCGGTGATCGCGGCCAGCACCTCGGGAAAGAAGCCGATCGCCAGGTCGGCCGCGTTGTCGTCGAGCAGGCGGCGCGGGTCGCGCGTCGTCAACGGCAGCAGGCGCAGGTTCACCTGCGCGGCTTCGCGCTCGATGGCCTGCACGAGCGCCGGCGCCAGCATCGCCGCGGTGGAGTCGGCCAGCGCGATGCGCAGCTGCACCGCGTCGCGCCGGGGGTCGAAGTCGCCCGGGGCCAGCGCCTGGCGCAGCTCGAACAGCGCCTGGCGCACCGTGGGCCAGATCGATTCGGCCAGTGGCGTGGGCTTCATGCCGTAAGCGCTGCGCACGAAGAGCTCCTCACCCACGGCCTCGCGCAGGCGCTTGAGCGCATGGCTCACCGCCGGCTGGGTCATCGACAGGGCCCCGGCCGCGCGCGTCAGGCTGCCTTCGGCCATGACGGCGTCGAAGACGCGCAGGAGGTTCAGGTCGAGGGTGCGGAAGTTCAGCGGCATGGGCAGCGGCGTGCAGCGTGCTCCCGGTCCCGTGGCTCCGGGGCCATTGCAGCCCCAGACATTCTCCGCGCGAATATCTGCCATGCGGAACATTCAATTGCGCAGCATTGGTACTAACCCCAATATGCGCACCATGCCGCAGAACAAGCGGCGCCTCGCGGAACAACATCCATGACCACGATCACCGTCATCCGTCCCCAGGCCGTCGCCGCACCGCGCGCCGCAGCCTGGGCCGCCCGCCTCTTCCTGCGCCTGTGGAACGCCGTCGAGGCGATGGCCGAAACGCGCACCGCGCGCCGCCAGGCCCGCTCGCGCGCCGAAGAGGCGGCCAGCGTGCGCGCCTACGCGCTGGAGATGGAAGCCATCGACCCCCGCTACGCCGCCGACCTGCGCGCCGCGGCCGACCGCCACGACCTCGGTCAGTGAGCACTGACGGTCGCCGCATGCCGCGCAGCATGCGGCGCCGTTCATCGCGCCGTCAGGCGGCGCGCAGCGTCGGCGCCTCGGCCGCCGCCAGCTGACCGAACAGGTCCTTCGGATCGGGCAGCTCGGGAATGAGCGCAATGCGCTGCCCCAGACCGGCCTCCGCTGCCAGCCGCGCCACCAGGCGCAGCGCCGAGTAGTCCTCGAGCGCAAACCCGACCGAATCGAACACCGTCACCTCCTCGGCATCGCGCCGCCCCGGCGCCTGGCCGCTGAGCACGCGCCACAGCTCGGTGACGGCGAAGTCGGCCGGCATCTGCTGCAGGTCGCCTTCGATGCGCGTCTGCGGCTCGTACTCGACGAACACGCTGGCGCGGCGCAGCACGTCGGCATGCAG
>JAESGP010000055.1_pt1 | contig 127561 bp, 126 predicted proteins | sample 9269741 | NCBI WGS metagenome assembly JAESGP01 (sample SAMN15720684, study PRJNA650882) | algae metagenome | isolation source: Desmonostoc vinosum HA7617-LM4 and co-occurring heterotrophs from cave wall | place: USA: Waikapalae cave, Hawaii | collected 2011-05-27 | reverse complement strand
CAGCGACGGCCAGAAAGTGATGCCGACCGACGAGGCGATCGCCGCACTGGTGGATGAAGCGACGCCACCGGACGTAAAACGGGCGCGGGCGGAGACTTAGGCAGCTTTGTTCTGCCCGATCTTAATGAGGGACTCGGCAGGGATTCCGAGTCCCTCGTGTAATCGCCGAATCATGTTCAGCGTCAGCTCGCGCCGACGATTGAGCACTTCGTGAACGCGATTACGGCTGCCAATAAATGGGATGAGATCACGCGGCTCCAGTCCACTCTGCTCCATGTGATATCTGATCGCCTCTACTGGGTCCGGTAAATCGAGCCGATAATGCCTGCGTTCCCAGGCTTCAACCAGCGTCACTAACACGTCGAGCCGGTCTCCCTCGGGCGAATTGCGACGGGCACTCATCAATCCCTCAATCTCCTTGAGAACCCGGCGATAGTCACGGTTGGATTTGATAGGTGCGATATCCATGGCTCAACTCTCAAATGCTCTGTGCGTCGATGGCATCGTACTGCCGATGCGTGCCGATAAACCTGATGTAGACGACGCGGTAGGGATAATTAATCCAAACCACGATACGATATTTGTTTCCCGCGATATTGAAGACAGCTCGGCCATCCTTGAGAATACTGGCGCTGCGAATATCGCGCTTGAGGTCGGCCGGCTTTGACAAGTCCGCCTGCCTCACCTGCCGAAACCAAGCCATCACGGGCTCACGAGCATCGGCGACACTCTCGCCACGGCCGAGAAAGACCTTGATCGTGTTCAGCGCGATCACTCTCACCGGGATAGCGTACCATAGTCCCACAGTGGGACCAAGAACCAATTTGATCAGCAAGAGCGTCTGACGGGCTGGTGGGGTTGGTACGTCAGGAGCCGCCAGCCAACTCAAAATCGATCTAAAGAGGGTTTCGCCGGCTTCGGCGCGGCCCTATCTCCGTGGTAGGTAATCCATCTCCAGCCCGAAGAAAGCGACCGCTGTGCCCGACGCCCTTGAACTCCTGAAACTCCGCCGTTCCATAAAGCCGCGCGAGATGAGCGGCCCCGGCCCCTCTGCGAGCGAACTCGAAACCATCCTGACCATCGGGTCACGGGTGCCTGACCATGGCAAGCTGACGCCGTGGCGCTTCATCGTGTTCGAGGGCGAGGCGCGCGCGCGCGCCGGCGACATCATCGCGCAGGTCTTTGCGAAGAAGAACCCATCCGCGCCTGCCGCAGATATCGAGGTCGAAAAGCGCCGGCTTATGGACGCGCCGCTGGTGATTGCCGTCGTCAGTTTCACCAGGCCGCACCCCAAGGTGCCGGCGTGGGAACAGGAACTGTCCGCCGGCGCCAGCGCGATGAACATCGTCACTGCGGCCACCGCGCTCGGCTATGGCGCCAACTGGCTGACCGGCTGGTTCGCGTTCGACCGCGACGTGCTGGATGGATTCGGGTTGAAGGCGGACGAAAAGCTTGCCGGATTCATTCATATCGGCACGCCGGCCAAGCCCGCCGAGGACCGCCCGCGCCCGGCGCTGTCCGATATCGTGACGCGGTTTTAGACCCGGGTTGGCATTCGCTGTTTGCGAATTCAGACAGCTCTCTCCATCGCCATTCAACGACGCTGCCCGGTACAGAACTCTCGTTCTGCGCCGGGCATTGTCGCGTCGTCACGACATGACGACCATCGCGCGCACGATCAACCCCACAGATGTTGGTCGAAATACTGGTGCACTACCTCGCTCAGTTCGGCGAACTGCGCGCTTTGCAAATCAGCGCCCGATGCGGGGGCTGCATCGCTGTGGTCACCCTGGATCGAATTCAGCAGGGATGCGAGATCGGCGAAGCGGCCGCCAAGATCGCCGCCGAAGCCAAGGAGCGCGCCGATATCGCCGATGCCTGCATCTGCACCGGCGCCCGTGGCGCCGTCGCCCGCAGCGGTCTGAGTTCCGCCACAGCCGCCAGCACCGCCATTGCCCGCACCGGCGCCGTCATCGGGCGTGACGGTGTCCGGCGGCGTCGTCTCCGTGCCCGCATCCGCCATATCAGTGGTGTTGGCGCCATAAAGCGCCACGATGCCGTCGATGTCGGATTGCGACAAACCGGTGAGATCGAAATTGGCGGTCGAGTTCATCACCGCGGGATCGTCGTCGAAGTGACCCAGTCCAATCGCATGCCCGATTTCGTGGGTCGCGACGAGGGTCAACTCCGAGCCGCTCAGATTGTCGGCGCTATCGAACTCGATGTCGGCATTCAGAAGCTGGCCCCCTGAAAAACTGTAGCTCGCGACCCCCAGTACGTTGCTGGCGCCATCGATCGCCCCCTCTGAGAAATCGATGTCAGAAACGGCCGTGGACGAGACTTGCTCGAATTGAATATTGGCGACCTCCGACCATTCAGCGAATGCAGCATTGATGGATTGCAGGTCCGCCTGCGAGATACTGTCATCGACGGCCCAGGTGACCGTCCCACCCGCAGTGCCCAGTTCGGGTGACCCCCATTTCGCGCCCACGAGGCTGAAATCGTCCGCCATGCTGTCTCCTTCGCTGTTGATGTAGTTCAAGATCGCAGTGTCGGAGACCTAAGCTGTCTGGTTGACGAGAGTGAGGCTCCCGTTGGCAAGAGTGGGGCGATACGAAGCTCATTGAATGATAGGCAATACGCGACGAGCCGACGCAGCTTTGCAAGATCGAGCAACGATGGCCCATGCGGAATCGCGACCAACGAGGCCGAAGCCGCGCTTCGATTCATTGCGACCTGATCAGCCGAACAGCAAGAGCTGTGCTGTTCTACGCGCAGGTAAACCCGGCCTCGTCTGAACTCGCGACGACTTACGCCGCCTGCGAGACCCACGCACCAAAACGAGCCAGCAATTCCGCGATCTCCGATGCAGGCTTGGCCGCGCTGAACGGAAAGCCCTGCACTTCGTTGCAGCCTTCGGCGCGCAGCCAGTCGAGTTGGTCGGCGGTCTCGACGCCTTCAGCCGTGGTCGTGATGTTGAGGCTTCGGCCAAGCCCGGAGATCGCCCGCACGATCGCCACGCAGTCCGAGCGCTCCACCAGATCCTTCACGAACGAACGGTCGATCTTGATCTTGTCGAACGGGAAGCTGCGGAGATAGCTGAGGCTGGAGTAGCCGGTGCCGAAATCGTCCATCGAGATGCTGACGCCGAGCTCGCACAACTGATGCAGGATCGCCAGTTGGTCGCCGTCTCCGCCAGGAACACTGGCTCGGTGATTTCGAGTTCCAGTCGGCGCGGCGACAAGCCGGAATGCGCCAGCGCCGAGATGACCACCTGCACCAGGTTGCGGCTGCGAAACTGTACCGGCGGCAATTATGACAGTAATAAGCGGCGCGATGGTTAGTGCGCGTTAGAGACCATGACAGCCGAAACAATCATTCCGAGAAATTGGGAACTCACGAGAGAGAGAGAGAGAGAGAGACGCTGCTCGACGGAGATGTCGTATCAGCGCGCGATCACCTCGACCTCGCCGTCGACGCCGTTGACGACGTTGAACGGACGCTCGAACACCTTGCCTTCGTTCTTGGCGATGGCGCGGTATTCGCCTTCCGACAGCACCACGCGCGGAAACGCGCCGATCGATTCCTTGATGACGTCGCCGCCCGGCGTGATGACGGACCACGCGGTGTTGGCGAGCGCCTCGCCACCCCTGTCGCTGACGAGCTTGAGCGTGATTACCGCGGCACGATGGCTGACGGTGACGTCGGTCAGCTTGCCGGCCTGCACGCGGATATCGGAGCGCACCACGGAATTGGCGTCGCCATAGTTGGAGATGATGTAGTAGGTCCCTTCCGGCAGCATCGCAACGTCGCCGGCGGCAAGGCTCGGCAACATCGGGGAGCGCTCGGTGCCGCCCTCGAACTGGCTGCCCTTGTAGAGCGCGAATGAAATCTGGTTCGGCGGAATCTTGCTGGTGCCGACCCGGCCCTCGATGCGCAGGCCACCCGCCGGGAGCACGAATGCTTCGCGATCGGTGTCGGATTTCAGACTGACCGCCCGCACCGCACTGACGAGGCCAAGCGCGACGTGGACGACGTAATTGCCGGGCGGCAGCACGATGTTCGGGGTCGCGCCGCGCTCCTCGCGGACCAGCTTGAAAGTGCCGGTATCGTCGGGCTTGTCGGTGAACACCCGCCACACCAACCCGCCATTGATGACAGGCAGGTCCTTGCCGTAGCGCGCCGTCAGCGCCAGCACCGCCTGGTTCGAACCTGGCGTGCCCGGTGCAGGTGCCGCGGCCGGCGGAACCGTAGCGACCGAAGGCGGCACGATGGTCGGCTGGTTCAACGGCGCGGGAAAGGCTGGATTTGCGGCAGGCCCGGAGGGCGGCGCCAGATTAAGCGCGGGACCGCTTGGAGCATCCGGCACCAGGCCGGGCGGCACCGGCGGCGGCCGGTCCTGGAACATCTGCGCGAAGGCCGGGACAGGCTGCAGCGAGAGCGCCACGGCAAGCGCCAGCGCCGGGAAAGACCTGCCGGCCCGCCCGTGTTCCCCGAAACCATTGCCCCTTGGAGTCATGGCCATGCTTTTCACCGAAAACGCGGCAAATTCAAGCCTCGGATGGCAGGTTCGGGGCGGGCACGAAGGGAACCTGTGGGAACACCACAGTTGATCCTGCGGTCTCAGCCCCGTCATAATCCCCTGCCTGGCTCGCATGCGCCGAGCATAAACCATGCATGCGAAATGGCAGGAACAATTCTGGCGCGGCCGCGCCGCGCCGATTATCCTTAGTGCGGCAGGAGAGTTTGCGTGTTGGATAGCTGGATGGGCCGTGGCCAAAAGGGCTCCGACGCCCCCGACAAAGTAGGGCTCGGTAGCATCCGCCGGCCGGTCATCGGGCTTGCACTCGGCGGCGGCGCGGCACGCGGCTTTGCCCATATCGGCATCATCCGGACGCTTGTCGCCCACGGCATCGTTCCCAACGTCGTGGTCGGAACGTCGATCGGCGCCGTGGTCGGCGGCGCCTACGCCTCCGGACATCTCGACGCGGTCGAGGAATGGGCGCGCAGCCTGCAGCCGCGAAATATCCTCTCCTATCTCGATATAAGGCTGAACGGCTCCGGGCTGATCGGCGGCACCAAGCTGGCGGCCGAAATCGAGGCGTCGATGGGTCAGACCCTGATCGAAGACCTGCCGATCAAATACGCCACCGTTGCGACCGAAGTCCGCACCGGCCACGAGATCTGGCTGACGCATGGCCCGATGGTGGATGCGATGCGCGCCTCCTACGCCCTGCCCGGGATATTCTCGCCGGTGCTTATCGGCGACCGCTGGCTGGTCGATGGCGCCCTGGTCAATCCGGTGCCGGTGTCGGCGGCGCGCGCCATGGGCGCCGAGATCGTGATCGCCGCCAACCTCTCCAGCGACGTCTTTACGCATTCCACCACGGTCTACGCCCATGGCCCATCCGCCAATGCGGCGGCGCCGGTCGTGCCGGAAACAGTGCCCGAACCCGAGCCGCGGAAACGGGGCATCGGCAAGTTCTTCTCCGCCGAGCGCACGGTGAAACGGGAGTTCTTCGGCAGTGGCGGCCGTCCGGGCATTTCGTCGGTGATGGTCGACGCCTTCAACATCATGCAGGACCGCATCACCCGCGCGCGGCTGGCCGGCGATCCGCCAGACCTGTTGATCTCGCCCCGCGTCGGGAAAATCGGCTGGTTCGATTTTCATCGCGCCGACGAACTCATCGCGCACGGCACGCGCGCCGCCGAGCGCGCGATCGAATCGATCCAGGAGGCGATTCACATCCTGGCGCCAGGCCCGAGCGAAACCGGCAAGCTTGCGGAAAAGACCGAGAAGGAATGATCAGGCGGTCTTGATATAATCGCGCAGCGCTTCCTGTTCGTTCTCGAATTCCCTCACCCGCCACTTGACGACGTCGCCGATCGAAATCAGGCCGACGACCATGCCCTCCTCGATCACGGGCAGATGCCGGAATTTTCCGAGCGTCATCATCTCCATGATACCGGCCACCGTATCGGACTGCCGGCAGCTCACGACCTTGCGCGTCATGACAGCGCTCACCGGTTCCTCGAGCACCCGCGCGCCGCGCTCGCCCAGCACGCGCACGATGTCGCGCTCGGAAAGGATGCCTTCGACCCGGCCGTGGTTCATCACAAGCACGGCGCCGATCTTGCGTTCCGCCAGCAGCCTGATCGCAGCCGACATTTTGGCATCGGGCTCGACGCTTAAAATGTTGTGGCCCTTGGTATCGAGAATCGCACGTACCGTCATTGTCGTCTCCCTGAATCCGCTCGCGCCCCCCCAAAGAGCCCGGCCCATCCACGAGTCTTCAATCAACAGTTTCCCAACCGGCCTTGTTGCAGGCACGGGCGGCAGCGCGACTTGTCATGCACCGCCAGCAAGCTTCCGCTTGCGCTACAACTGCATGGATGATGAATGAAATCGACCTTCGCCGCAAGCGGCGATCAGACGCGGCCTGCGTCGTCAGGCGATGAAGCATCCGCTGCATGCTGCAATGCCCGCGGTACCGGATCGAAGAGTGCAAACAATATCAAGCCGGCAAGAAATCCGCCGATATGCGCCTGCCAGGCGACGCTGGCGCCGTCCGAACCGATCGCAATCGATCCGAGGCCGAAGATAATGTTGACGCCGAACCAGACGGCAAGAAATCCCAGCACGCGCGTGTTGCGCAAGGCGTGGCCAAGCGACAGCGCGGGAACCTTGGCCGCGGCATCCGCATCGCCCCGATTGAACGAAAGGAAGCTTCCTCTCACGAATGCGAAGCGAATCGCCGCCGCCATCGTGCCCGACACCGACGCCGAGGCGCCGATCATCGGCGCGATCGCGTGTTCATGGGTGACGAGATGCGCCAGCGCGCCGGCCGCGGCCGTCACTGCCATGAAGACGTAGAATCTGACCGGGCCAAACCGGCGCGCCAGCGCGCTGCCGAACGGCAACAGCCACAGCACGTTGAAACCGATATGGCTGAGATTGGCGTGCAGCAGCGAATAGGTGACGAAAGTCCAGACCTTGGCGCCCGCCCCGCCGGGAAAGGTAATGTCGAGCAGCGTGGAATCGTAGCGCTTCGGAATGAAACCGAACACGTCGATGGTCCAGTTCTCCAGCTCCGGCGACAGCAGCACGCGCAAATGGATCACTGAGATCAGCGCGATATAGGCCGTCAACGCGCCAGGCAGCGTCAGGATCGGCTCGCGCGAGGTTTCGCCGGGGTATTGAGGATAGGATTCCAAGGGGACCGGACCTTGCAAGGCAGCGTTGGGACAGCTTGGCCCAGATAGGCGGCTTTGCCCGCCCCGTGCAAGTGCACAATCGCCAAAGAAAAAGGGAGGACGCTGAGAACGTCCTCCCTTGTCTCGCCGGTCTTTTCGCGCCGGAGCCGGGATCACATCCCCACCCCTCCCGCGCGATGACCAAACTGTTCGACACCACCCGTGTACCAACCTCGCCGGACAAGCCGGCGCTGCCTGATGGATCTCACTCTACACCCCGCGCCGCCATCGCCAATCCCATAGTTAATTTAACCTTAACGACGCAAAGCCGTGCCCGCCGTGGCCAAAACGCGTCGTCGGGCATGGACGCTGCAAGGACCCTCCTGCACAACGAACATGGGGCGGCGTGTGCACGAAAGCGGGACAGATGTGTCCTGCGAAGGCCCGCCGGAGACGAGGACCGAGATGAAACACCCATCCTGTCGCGAGTTCTTCGCCTATTGGGATGCCAAGCGCGGCGATGCGCGGGCGCCCGACCGCAGCGAGATCCAGCCCGATGCCGTGCGTGACCTGCTCGGCGACATCTTCGTACTGTCCTACGACAACCAGGCCGGCTACCCGTTTCGCGTTGCCGGTACCCGGGTCAGCGCCCTGCTCGGCCGCGACCTGAAGGACGCCAGCTTCTCGGCCTTGTTTGCGCCGGACAGCCGCCGCGAGATCGAGGAACTCATAAGCTACGTCGCCGAGGAAATGCTGGCGGCGATCGCCGGCCTCACCGCGACCGCCGAAGACGGCACCACAGCGCATCTCGAATTGCTGCTGCTGCCGTTCAACAACCGCGCACATGCCCCAATCAGCCTGACCGGCGTGCTGGCGCCGTTCGAAAGCGATCTCGGCGCCATCAGGGATTTCCAGGTGACGTCCTGGCGTTATTTGCACCGGCCGCAAAAGCTGGTTCCGCGCGCCCTGCGCAAGCTTGCGATCGCGCGCGGCTTCATGGTGTATGAGGGCTTGCGGTAGTCACCGGAGACCGGCTGCACTATCGCGACAGCAAGTTCGTCTTCGCCACGTCGAGCACCTCGTCGCCGCGTCCGCTCATCACGGCGCGGAGCACCCAGAGGCTGAAGCCCTTGATCTGCTCTGCCGTGATCGTCGGCGGCATCGACAGTTCCTGGGTTGCTGTGACGACATCGAGCACGGCCGGGCCGTCATGGGCCAGCACGTCGCGGATCGCGCCTTCCAGTTCGCCGGGGTCCTCCACCCGCACCGCATGAATGCCCATGGCGCGGGCCATCGCCGCGAAATCCGGATTTTTCAGGTCGACGCCGGTCTCGATGAAGCCGGACGCCTTCATCTCCATTGCGACAAACCCGAGCACGCCGTTGTTGAAGATCACGACCTTCACCGGCAGCTTCATCTGCGTCAGCGTGATCAGGTCGCCCATCAGCATGGCAAACCCTCCGTCGCCGGACATCGAGACCACCTGTCGCCCCTGCTGCGACGCCTGCGCGCCGATCGCCTGCGCCATGGCGTTGGCCATCGAGCCGTGGACGAACGAGCCGATCAGGCGGCGGCGGCCGTTCATCGCCAGATAACGCGCGGCCCAGATGGTCGGCGTGCCGACATCGGCGGTGAACACCGCATCCTCCGACGCCTGTTCGCTGAGGAGCCGCGCCAGATATTGCGGGTGGATCGGCTTCTGTCCGGGCGTCCCCTTGGCGAGATCGTCCAACCCGGCGCGGGCCTTCTTATAATGAGCGATGCTGTCGTCGAGATGCTTGCGATCGGACTTCGCCTTCAGTTTGGGCAGCAGCGCACCGATCGTGGCGCCGACATCGCCGACGATGCCGAGGTCGAGCTTGCAGCGCCGGCCGAGATTCTCGGGTCGGATGTCGACCTGCGCGATCTTCGCGTCCGTCGGCAAAAACTGCTTGTAGGGAAAGTCCGTGCCCAGCATCAGCAACACGTCGCACGCATGCATCGCCGCATAGCCGGACGAGAAACCGATGAAGCCGGTCATGCCGACATCGTAGGGATTATCGAACTCGACATGGTCCTTGCCGCCGAGCGCGTGAACGATCGGGCTCTTGAGCGTCTCGGCCAGCCGCATCAACCCGTCATGCGCGCCGGCGCAGCCGCGGCCGCAGAACAGCGTGACGCGCTTGGCGCCGTTCAGGAGTTCGGCCAGGGCTGAGAGTTCCGCATCCGCCGGCAGCACAATCGGCGCGGGCGGCAGCAACCCGCCGCTCGGCGCGACATTGCGCGTTGGCGATGGACGCAATGCGACATCGCCCGGCAACACGATGACGGCAACGCCACGCTTGCCTACCGCCGCGCGAATCGCGTTTTCCAGCACATAAGGAAGCTGCGCCGGATCGGAAATGAGTTCGCAGAAATGGCTGCATTCCCGGAACAGATCCTGCGGATGCGTCTCCTGAAAATAACCGCCGCCGATTTCGGCGGACGGAATCTGCGCGGCAATCGCCAGCACCGGCGTGCGGCTGCGATGCGCGTCGAACAGCCCGTTGATGAGATGCAGGTTGCCGGGGCCGCACGATCCCGCACACACTGCCAGTTCGCCCGTGACCTGCGCTTCGCCGGAGGCGGCGAAAGCTGCGACCTCCTCATGGCGAACGTGAACCCAGTCGATGGCCTTTCGTTTGCGCAGCGCGTCGGTGAGGCCGTTGAGGCTATCGCCTACGACGCCGAAGATGCGCTTGACGCCGGCCTGGGCCAGCGTTTCCGCGACGAGGTCTGCGACATTATCGATTTTCATGTTGCGTGATCCCTCTCAGCGGCCGCTGAATTTCGCTGCGCGCTTCTCCAGAAACGCGTTGCGCCCTTCGACGGCATCGGCGCTGAGGCGGATCTCCGCCTGCGTCTCGATCTCGCGGCGGAACTGTTCGGCATAGGTGGCGTGTTCGCTCTCGTCGATCAGGCGGCGGGTTGCGACCAGCGCCCGCGTCGGTCCGCTGGCGAGCTTGCGTGCCAGCGCCAGCGCGCCGTCACGAAGAGCTGCTTCGTCGAACACCTCGCGGACCAGGCCCCATCCCTTGGCCTGATCGGCCGTGAGCGGCTCGTTGGTCATCATCAGTTCGAGCGCGCGCTGCCGGCCGACGAGGCGCGGCAGCAACCAGGTCGACCCCAGATCAGGGACCAGCGCGATGCGGCTGAACACCTGGATGAAACTCGCCGAGCGCGCCGCGACGATCACGTCGCCCGCCATGGCGAGGCTGAACCCGCCGCCCGCCGCCACGCCATTGACGGCGACCACGACCGGCACGCGGCATTCGCGCAACGCCTTGAACGTCGGCCAGTAGTATTTCATGACGCCCGCCACGATGTCGTCGCCCAGGATCTGCGCAGCCTTGAGGTTCTGCCCCGAACAGAAGCCGCGGCCGGCGCCCGTCAGCACCAGCGCCCTCACCTCCGGATCATCGGTCATCTCGCCAATGGCGATCGCGAGATCGCCCAACAGATCCGGCGTCATGGCGTTCAGGGTCGCCGGCTCATCCAAAGTCAGCACGCCGACGCTCCCGTCACGCTCTCGCTTCACTCCCGGCATATCGAAACCTCCGTTCACAGGCATTTTTTGGCCGGCCCGGCCGGGCGCGGCAGTGTCCCTGATGGTACCGAAACAATGCGACAAAGGACAATCGCCCTGAAACGCGCAGGCTGTGACGCCGCCCCGCGGCGGGCTCGCAATCGCTTTGATCTTGCGCAAAGTGCCCTGGCGCGGGAAACTGTACTCAGATGGCATCTGAGGATTTGCAGATGCGAAAAGCGCCGGACCTATCGATCTCGCCCGAAAAGGTATTCTTCATCGCCACAAAGTCGCGCCAGTCCGACGGCACGGCGGCGGACTTGAATGCAAACTCGGGCTCCGCCGACGACGATGCCGTCCACGGCTCCAGAGACCGGAGCAGGACGGCCGATCGCTCGGAGCTTTCCGGCTTCATTCAAGACCTGAATGTGGACGAGCAGATCGACCTCGTCGCCATGATGTGGCTCGGCCGCGGCGACGGCGATCTCGACAACTGGAACGACCTGCGCTCGGAGGCTTCGCGCGCCCACAACAACCGCACGGCATCCTACCTGATCGAAACACCGATGCTTGCGGATTACCTGGAAGAAGCCCTGTCGCAGTTTGGCATGTCGCCTGAGGATTTCGAGGAACCCCTCTGATCCACCCGAGACCAAGTATTCCGGAGCATTGCAATGAACAAGATGAAAATCGGTACGGGTGACTGGATCGTCGTGTGCGACGGCCGCAAGGCGCTGATCCTCGAAAATCTCGGCGACCGCATGTTTCCCAACCTGCGCACGAAGGAAGTGCGCGAGCAATCCGACCTGCCGACACAGGATCAAGGCAGCGCGGCGCCAGGACGCGTGTACCAATCGACCGGCGCGGCGCGCAGCTCGATCGAGCAGACGGACTGGCACGATGAATCCGAGCGATCGTTCCTGAAGGAGCTCGCAGAGCGGCTGGATGCCGCGGTCACGTCAGGCGAAACCTCCGCGCTGACCATTGTCGCCTCGCCGCGGGCGCTGGGCATGATCAGGGCGGACTATTCGGATGCCTTGCGAAAGGCCATCAGCGCCGAGGTGGCCAAGGACCTCGTCAAGATGCCGGTCTACGAGATCGAAAAGCAGCTGTTGTCATGATGGCGCGACGTCATTTTACCACACCCGGTGAATGCCAACGCCTCATGCAGGTTCCGATAAGACATCGTTAACCCTGTCGGCCTTAGGGTCTGTCTGACGCCGAAGGATCGGCCGTCGGGTGCCGAAGATGTCGTTTGCGCAAAAGAAACCGTCCACTGTCCCGTCCGCCGAGGAGCGACGGCGCTTTCAGCGCGTCAAGGTTCATCTGCTCGGCCGCTACATGCTGCCCGACCGCCGCGAGTTTCCTTGCCAGATCATTAATATGTCGCCGGGCGGATTGGCCCTGCTGGCGCCCGGCATCGGCAATGTCGGCGACCGTGTGATCGCCTATCTCGACCATATCGGCCGCGTCGAGGGCAGAATTACCCGTATCATCGACAATGGCTTCGCCATGACGGTCGGCGCGACCGCGCGCAAGCGCGACAAGCTCGCCGCCCAGCTCACCTGGCTCGCCAACCGCGATATTCTCAACCTGCCGGAAGATCGCCGCCACGACCGCATCATTCCGCGCAACCCGATCGCGCTGCTCACCCTCGAGGACGGCAGCAAGATGACCTGCCGCATCATCGACCTGTCGCTGTCCGGCGCCGCCATCGCTGCGGAGAACCGCCCGCCCGTTAAATCTCTGGTAATGCTGGGCAAGGTCCAGTCGCGCGTGGTGCGAAACCTCGAAGAAGGCTTCGCGCTGGAGTTCGTCCACGAGCAGATTGCCGAGACGCTCGAAGACGCGGTTACTGCGCGGTAAAGCGCAAGCCCACCAAGATACCTCTCATCCTGACTTAAAAGCGGTATCCGGTTCTCCGGACGCCGCCCCTGTGCGTCCGCCACCCTCCGCCCGTTGGTTAACGCAGCGCCCCTTGCGCGCAGATTTCCCTGCTGCGTCAGCATGGCGGTCCCTAATGCATAAAATTTGAATCAATTGCAGTTGTTTCAAATTTTAGTCGAATTCGATTCAAGTATAGATCGAATTAGCTCCAGCTTTTACTCGAATGTACTTGCCTGACTTAGCGGCGGTGCAAAGCCTTTGTGTGAAACGTGGTCCCAACAAGAAACGGGGGCCACAATGTTTTTCAGGGGACAGGGAAAGGGACTGGCGGTCATCGCCATCCTTTTGGGAATGAGCGCCTCGGCGAAAGCCGGTGAAGCTGTCTATGCGAGCCTTGGCGATGCCGCACGGTCGCCGATAGGCTGGGTCGAATTCTGCGCCGAGAACGCCAGCGAGTGCCGCGGTGGCACCACGCAGCCGCGCGACATCGTGATGTCGCAGACGGCGTGGCGGGATCTGGTGCGGGTCAACAAGTGGGTGAACGAAACCATCAAGCCGATCACCGACATGGATCACTGGGGAGTGGTCGAGAAATGGTCGTTGCCGACGGACGGTTACGGCGACTGCGAAGACTATGTGCTTCTGAAGCGCAAGATGCTGATCGACGCCGGATGGCCGCGCGAGGCGCTGCTGATCACGGTGGTGCGCGACAAGAAGGGCGACGGCCACGCGGTGCTGACCGTCAAGAGCGACAAGGGCGAGTTCATTCTGGACAACCAGAATGAGAGCGTTCTGGCCTGGACCGATACCGGCTACCGCTTCGTCAAGCGTCAGTCGCAGAGCGATCCCAATGTGTGGGTATCGCTCGGTGACAGCCGCCCTGCGGTCGCCACCGCGTCTTCACGCGATCGATAACAAGGATTTACGAACCCGCGACCCGGTCACATCCCCACCCCTCCCCGTCCCAGACCGGTTCGCGCGCGGCCAGGCTTCCCCCAAAGCCTGGCCGCAACTTTTTCGGATACAAGCGCGGACTTGCGCGGGGATTTTCCATTCTGCGACGCCCCGATCGCTGATGGGCGCGCCACACCGTCCGCGCCGTTCGGGCAAGTTATCCTTTTCAATTGTTGGTAGAGGCGTATAATTGGACACCTCTATCGACGGCGCAGGTTCTCTCGCCCGGAAGAGCGCGGCCGATATTGCCCGACCGGTTGCTTATGCCACCGCCGGAAATGTTGATATTTGTTGCCAGGATGAAGACTTCGACGCGCATTAATCTCGAATATTGTCGAACCTGAACGTGCGCATGTTTCACGTGGTGGAGACTGGTGCTCGTAAAGTTCCGAACGCTCTTGCCTTTTAGGGTCGGGGAACGCTCGAATATCCGACCATCGTGCTTTGATCTACTGGCTGCCGAGAACGACAGATCAGACGCTACGCGACCGAGAATTTTTTGAAGGAGACGATCACGCGCGGGAGCGTCGGCTGCTTCGTTTAACCCCTCGATCAGTGTGCTCTGCCATGACCTTGTGTCCCGTTTGCTCAACCCGAGTTGCTCGCAAGCACCGTTACTGCCCGCAGTGCGGCATCAGCCTCGACGGTGCCGCTGGCAAGCCTTCTCCACTCCCCCCCGCCAGTGGATCGGCTCGCGATGAGGCAAATCTTCGACGACAGCACCATTCCAAATTGCGCCCGGCGCAGATGTCGACGGAGAACAAGCAGGTGAGCGCCCTGTTCGTCGACGTTTGCGATTCGACTTTCCTGCTGCAGCATGTCGACCCAGAAGAGGCCCGGGAATACCTCGGCAAGGCGCTGGATCAGCTGGTCGACGCGGTCGAAATCTTTGGAGGCACGATCAGCCAACTGCTCGGAGACGGTCTCGTTGCCCTGTTCGGCGCCCCATTGGCGCAGGAGGATCACGCCTTGCGGGCTTGCATGGCGGCCTTGAAGATGCAGAGGGCAACCATTCCCGGCTACGAAGCCCGCGGCGTCGCCAGTCCGAAACTGCGCATTGGCATCAACTCCGGTGAGGTGCTGGTCGGAATCGTCGGGCAGTATCAGTGGTCGCACTACGGGGCGGACGGCAAAACCATCCATATCGCGTCGCGACTGGAGAAGTTGGCGTCCCCGGGCGGCATATTGATCAGCGCAGCGACACAGCGGCTGGTCGCTCGGCAGATTGACACACGGCCGATCGGCGAGCGCACCGTACGCGGACTGGCTGCCCGGATCGAACTCCACGAGATCGTGGTCGGGACGGAAAGCTCGGCGGCCGCGCCTTTGACCAGAAAGCAGCGGTGGGCGCCTCTCTTCGGACGCGAAGACTCGTTGCAGGTGCTGGAGGATGCCGTCGGGGCCGCGCAAAACGGAACGATGTGCATGATCGGGCTGCGAGGTGATGCCGGGATCGGGAAATCCCGATTGATCGCCGATTGGACTGGCGGGCTCCTGAATCACGGCGTCGACGTCTGCATTACCCAGGCTTGGGGATATGCGAGCACGCGAGCCTACAGCACCGCAGCCGATCTCCTCGCGAGCATGGTGGGCCTGCCTCGCACCGGCGCGATCGAAGCAAAGCAAATGGCCATGCAGGCCCTGATCGCGAAATGGCCTGCCGAAGGCGCAGACCATCTGGAGGCGGTGAGCGACCTGCTCGGACTGGCGGCGCCGACGAAAGAATGGCTGGCGTTGAATCCTGCACAACGGCGACGTCGGATCGGCGAGGCCCTGCTCTGGCTCGTACGCCGGCGCCTGCAGGCAGGCCTCTTCGTGCTGGTGCTCGAGGACGTCTTCCTGGCCGATCGCGAAAGCCAGCGGCTGTTCGAGGCGCTGGTCCCCAAGCTCAAGGGGCTCCGGGTCCTGATCTGCGTCAGCTATCGGCCGGACTTCGAACACCAATGGGGACAGGCCGCCTGGTTCGCCGAGCACCTGGTGGGACCCTTGAGGGGCGCCGAGATGCTCGATCTCGCCCGCGCCCTGCTTGGCGATGATCCTTCCGTGCGTGACGTTACGAGCGAACTGGTCCGTCGCGCCGACGGCAATCCCTTCTTCCTGGAGCAACTGGTCATCACGCTGATCGATGACGGATCGCTTGAGGGAACGCCGGGCGCCTACCGTTTGCAGAAGCCTCTCGGAGAGTTGCGAGTCCCGGGCTCCATCGCTGCGGTGATCAGCGCGCGGGTTGACAGGCTGCCCGACGCCGCGAAGTCCGCACTGGAGGCCGCCAGCGTTCTCGGTGACCCCATCACGCGAGAACTGATCGTCGCCATGCAGGGGGTGGATCCTGCGCGTGCGGAAGAATTGCTGGGTCTCTGCGTCTCGTCCGGCTTGCTGACGACACCCGATCAGGAGCGCAGCTTACCCGACTCCCGCACATTCTTGTTCCGTCACGCGCTGGTGCGGGATGTCGTGCTTGGAACCCTCACCCGCGGCCGCCTCAAGGCGCTGCACCGACTGGCCTTCCTTGCCTTACACGCGCAGCCGGGGGCTGGCGATGCGGATGCTGCACCGGCACTCGCTCATCACGCGTTCAAGGGCGAAGAGTGGGAGCATGCGGCAAGATTCGCGGTCAAGTCGATGGTGCGGGCCATCTCGCGCACAGCCAATCAGGAGGCCCTGCAACTGTTCGAGATGGGCGTTGAAGCGTCCCGGCGGACCGATGGAGAGTCCACGGCACTCGCCCTTGAACTGGCGCTTCGACTGGAGGCCATCGGTGCCATGATGGCTCTCGGGCACATCGACGAAATCTTCAAGAACATGGAACGCGCCGAGACCATCGCCGCTCAGCTGAACGACCAGCCCGCACGCGCATCGGTCTCGAACCAGACGGCGGTATTTCTCTGGATGCGCGGGCGATTTGAGCAAGGCTTGTGGCACGCCTCGCGGGGCCTGGATGCGGCCCGGCTTGCGCAGCGGCGCCACATGATGATGGCAGCGCATCAGACACGCCTGATGAACCTTCACGCGCTCGGACGCTATGTCGAGGCCGCCGCGGAAGGTCGCGTATTGCTCGCCGATTACGGGCCCGAGTTGGCTGAGCACTATGTCCAACCCGGATGGGCAGCCATCCCGATCATCAACCTGTGCTCGTTCCATGCCAGCACGCTGTGGCGCCTTGGTGATTGCAGCGCCGGGGAAGAGGTCTGCGCCCGGGCCTACGAGATTCTGTCCACGGTCGATCACCCCTACTCATCTTTGTTGATCGACCTCGTCCAGGGGCAGATCTGGATCGAAAGGGAGGAACTCGACAAGGCCGAAGCGTTGATGCGCAAGGCCACGCAGCAATGCGTGACTCGCAACGTGCCGACCATGCTGGCCGTCTGCACCGGGACGCTGGGTAGTGCGCTTGCGCGCAACGGCAAGGCGTCTGAGGCTGCTTGCCTGCTCGAAAAGGGGTTCGCCGACCGCATCTGCGACGCAGCCGGCCCCTACGCCCGGATCTTCATGCGTGTCGGCCTCGGTGTTGCCTATCGCAACCTTGGCAGGCTGGAAGATGCAATCCGGGCCGGACGCCGGGCCGTCGACCAGGCCGGCGAGGAGTACGGGCACAGGACCGAAGCCCTTTTCGAGTTGGCCGAGACGCTTCGCTGTGCCGGCGATGCATCGGATGCGGAGGACTGCTTCATCGAGACCTATGAGTCGGCGCGTCGTCTGAGAATGCCCTACTACGAGAAGCGCGCGGCAGCAGCTCTTGCGCATCGCCGCGACGACCGGCACCGAGCATGAAGGTCTACACGCCCAAACCCGATACTTTGCCGCCGGGCGCACGCCGTCTCCTCTATGGTCTGTTTTGCCGGCTGAATCGTAACATCAAAGTCCTGCGCCGGCTTGCTGCATTGTTTCTCTGGTTTCCTTTCGTGGGCGGATGGTTCGGCGTAGCGGCGCGCGCCAGTGCCGTCAGGGACGTGATGACGCGGCCGCGAAGCTTTTCGAACAGCGCACACGCGGCCAACCTGGCTTCCGGCGAATATCTGATCGGCATGGATCCCGGCCCCACCTACGCTACCGACAAGCTTGTGCTCGACGCGCGGCTCGACGCACTGAAGCCGACGCTGCCGGCCAGTGCCGATCGGGAGGTCCAGCGGCTTGTCGAGTGTCTGAAGGGAGCCGACAAGCCGTTCGATCTCATCGAGGATTACTTGATGTGGATCGTGTTTCGCGCCATGCATCCGCTATTCGACACGGCCAGCGCCAGGGTGGCGGCGGGCGCACAGGGCGACGTCGGCGATCCCGGACTGCAACGGCAATATCTGATGGAGATCCGATACGTCGCCGGGCAATTGCTGGCCGGCAGTACGGCAACATTGAGGGTGCAGCGAAGGGCGGAGCTTTGTGCGGATGCGCTGCGTGCCCGTATCGCCGGCGTGAGCGATGACATTCGGCAAGCGTGGAACGTTTCGGCCTCCCGCCATTTCATCGAGCGAAACGCGGTGGGACTGGCCTGGATTTCGCATCCGGTGACGGTGCAGTCGGGAGCCCTGATCGTACAGGAGCTGCTGGAACGCCCCGAAGTCCACAAGGACTTGCGAAAGAGAGCCGCACAACTCGGACCAGAGGTCTGGCAGGATGGCAATTTTCGCGACCTGGTGCGCGACCACGTGCTGGAGCTGATGCGCTTCCGGCCCATCTTTCCGCTGCTGTCCCGCGACGTGCCCCGCGATACGGAGTTCGAAACGGGAGCGCGGCGGAACGCGCCGTGCGCCGCCGGCGGCAAGGTGACGGTGCTGTCGATTGCCGCCATGTTCGATTCGCGCGCAGTCCCCGACATCGGGCGGTTCTGTCCCGCGCGCGATTGGGGCGACCAGCAGGATCTGCGGTGGCTGATGTTCGGTTTCGGCACCCGGCAATGTCCCGCCAAGGATTACGCGGTCGACATTCTGACCAGCGCGCTGATCGGTTTGCTGATCCTGCCTGAACTGCAACTGGCGGATGGTGGCGGCAAGGCCATCACATACGACGGCGCGCTGATGTCTGGCATGCGCGTGGGCTTCACCTCGCCGGTGGGAAAAGAGAGCCATGCTTAAGATGGTCCGGCAGCAGATGATCTGCATCATTGCGCCGAGCTGGTGCGGCGGAATCGACCCGCTGCAGATGGCCAGCCTCAAGACCGCGCTCGATGACCTGTTCCGGGATGTCGAGGTGGTGCAGTTCGCCTCGATCGCACTGTTGCCGCCGATGACCGACAGCAAGGACAGGCTGCCGTCGCTGATGCTCGAGCTTGCCATCGAGGAAGGCATCGATCCGCGCGACATGCTGTACAGGCTCGTCAATCATCCGAGCCGCACCATGTGGACGCTGTACAGCCCGTACTGGCCCGACGGCGGTCCGCCCCGGGAGAGCGACCGCAACCAGCAACTCTTCGACACGCTGATGGGATGGCTCAGCATCGCCGACGGCGGCTTCGTCGGTGCCCGCGACCGAACCGTCCGGCAGATCATGAAAGAGCGGAACCTCCTCGAATGGACACGAAGCGAGGGGCGCAAGCTGAAGGGGCTGTACGGCAAGGACCGCGCATCGTTCGCGCTCGCCCTTGCGCAACGGGCGTTCCAGGAGCCGCGCTTCGAGTGGGCGACCGAACCTGCGCCGCGGTCCTACTGGCGCGACAAAGGCGCCGGCTTCGGCGCCAAGCTAGCCTATCCGCTGGCGATCTTCGTCCTGTGGCTCGTCGTCGTCTGGCTGCTGGGCGCGGCGCCGAGGTGGTTGGCGGAGGCTTGCGCCTGGTTCTTCGGACTATCGCAGCCGCCCTTTCAGTCCTTCACGAACGCCATGGGCAATGCGAGCAGCTGGGTGCTGGGCGTGAGCCGCCGTGGCGTGGGATCTCTGATCGCGATCGTGCTCCTGGCGTGGTTCTTCCTGGTCGCGCTGCCGGCGCTGGTCGCGCCCTGGAGGCGCTGGCTGGAGAGCGTCCGTCGCGAGCTCGAACGACCGACGGAGACGTGGTCTTCATGGTCCACCTATAGGGTCGGCCTGCTCGCCAGCGTGCTGCTCGTACCGGCCATCGTCGACTGCGCGCTGATCTACACGTTTTGCCCCGATTATCTCGCAGCCAGGATCAGGGAATGGACACCGGATGTCCCGGGATGGCAGCTCATCCTCATCGCGGCGCTCGTGATCGGCGTGTTGCTGTTCGTCGGCGCGCTGGTTTCCCGGATATTCCGCGCGCTGTCTTCCTGGATCAACCGCCGGTTCCCCTGGCTGGGCGAGGCATTCATTCACCCGCTCGAGGACGATGTACCTCGCGCTCAGCAGGTCCATCGGTCGATCGAGGCATGCGAGGCCCGATTGGTCGGCGAAACCGCGCACATGGTCAGCCTGACTGATGTTCGCACGCCACACGGGTGGAGTGCCTGGTGGATTCGCGCGGCGCTTGGCGTCGTGACGCTGTTTGGACGGCTGTTTTTCACCGGAGGGCGGCTCGGCGATGCGCCCGGCATCCATTTCGGCCACTGGCACATCATCGATGGCGGTCGCCGCTATCTGTTCTGCTCCAACTACGACGGCAATTTTGGCGGATATCTCGACGACTTCATCAACGGTGCGACAATCGGAACGACGTTGGCGTGGCGTTGGACCACGCTGATGCCTCGTCCGGCGGCGGCGCCCGGGCATCCCGACGTCAAGGAGCCACGCAGTTTCCCACCGACGCGATTTATCATCTTCCGGGGCGTGAAGTGCGAACTGAAATTCAAATCCTATGCGCGCGACAGCATGCTTCCGCATTTGTACCGCTTCGACCCATGCAACGCGACGCTCGACGAGATCGAACTCGCCACCGGACTGCGGAACGCCCTGTTCGGCGAACGCAATGATGCTAGCGACGATCTGATCATGAGGGTCATCGAAACATGAAGAGCGCGGCGGTTCTCTCGAAGCAGTTGAAGGACATTCAGGGAATACTCCGGAGCGGTTATGGCTGGCTCCACAGCAGCACGTTCTGGTTGCTGACGATCAAGGACGGGCGCGAGAATGAAGCTCGCGCGTGGCTCGCGACACTCGCCCACGACGAAGGACTTCTCGTCAGTGCCGCGCGCGTCGGACAGTCGCGGACGGAGCATATCGACGGAGCCATCGCGGTCGCATTCAGCTACCTGGGACTTCAGAAGCTCGGCTGCGCGGAAACCGACGTCCATCCCTTTCCGACTCCCTTTCGCAGCGGTATGGGCAGCGAGTTGCGCGCGTCTCTCCTGAAGGAGGGTCCCGGGAAATGGCGGTGGTCGGATGCCGAAGGGCCGGCCGGTGGCGAGGTCGTGCATGTCCTCATTGCCGAATTGACCGACGGAAAGTCCCAGTTGGTGGACGGAAAGCCCAGAATACCGGATATTGATCCCGACGTGTTCGGCGTCATCAAGGTCGATAACGACCCCTGCTCATTCCAGCCCGTTAAAGACGATCCGGTCCCGAAACTCTTCGAGGTGTTCGGATTTCGTGACGGTCTCGCGCAGCCCACGATCCGGGGTTTCAGGGAAGAACAAGGAGCCCGGAAGGTCAGGCAGGACGCCGGTCCGATGTATGATGACCGCGTCGTCGCGCCCGGAGAATTCATCCTGGGCTATCGCAACGAGTATGACGAACTCACCTACTGTCCCAACGTGAAGGGGTGGCCCGGCGACGCCACGTATACAGCCGGCCGCTTCGCCCTGAATGGCAGCTATCTGGCCGTCCGTCAGATCAAACAGAACGTAAAGGCGTTTCAGGAATTTGAAGCTCTGAACGGCAGGGACATCTGCGAAAAACTGATGGGGCGCCGCAAGACTGGCCTGCCGCTGTCGTGGGAAGGCGACCCGAACGCTTCGGTGTCGGATTCGAAGGCCGATGCATTTCGTTTTCGTGTCGATGACACGAATGGCTTCGCTTGTCCCAAGGGGTCCCATATCCGGCGGGTGAACCCGAGGGACTCGCTCGGCGTCGATGTGAAATCGAGCATCAAGTCGACCAAGCTGCACAGACTGCTGCGCCGTGGCCGGCCCTATCTCGAAAAGGACAAGAACTATGATCCGCACAACGGCATCTTCTTCATCGCCTGCAATGCGGATCTCGAGCGGCAATTCGAGTTCATTCAGCAGCGCTGGGTTCGCAATCCTCGTTTCGGCTGTCTCCACGACCAGGATGATCCGGTCGTAGGAGCGACGCACTCTCCGAAGAAGTTCTCCATGCCGGGACTGGCGAGCGGCGAGGAAGTTTCCCTGAGCGCCTTTACAGAAACGCTGGGAGGCGGCTACTTCTTCCTTCCGGGGATCAAAGCGCTCAAATTCATCGTGAATCACGTCCCGTCTCCGTAAGCGGTCGTGGCACAGGCCCCGCTTGGGAGAACGCACCTTGGCCGACTGTGAAATCGACGCCATCCGCGCATTGCTGGGTTCGAAACCTCGGCCCGTCGGATGGTCCGAGCGGCGGCAACGGCTCGACGAAGTCGGATCGACCTGGCCGGTCGCGTCCGACGTCACATGTGATGCGGTCGATTGCGATGGCGTCCCCGGCGAATGGTCGCTCGTTCCCGGCAGCGAAACCTCGCGTGCGCTGCTGTACTTTCACGGCGGCGGCTATTGCTCCGGCTCGATCGTCAGCCATAGACGCATGGTGACGGAGGCTGGACGTGCGGCACGGATGCGCACGCTCGCGCTCGACTACCGCCGCGCGCCTGAGCACCCCTATCCGGCCGCGCATGAGGATGCTCTTGCGGCATGGCGCTTCCTGCGCAGGCAGGGTTTTCCGGCGTCGGCCATCGCCGTCGGAGGCGACAGCGCCGGCGGCAACCTGACGCTGGGACTGATCAACCGGCTGCGCGCGGCGGGCGAGGAATTGCCGGCCTGCGCCTGGCTGGTCTCGCCGTGGAGCGACCTCACGATGTCGGGCGCGACGCTGGAAACCAAGGATGCGGTCGATCCCTTGATCCACACCGCCTATCTCACCGAACTCGCAGATGCCTATGCGCCGCCGCCGATCGAGCGCACCGATCCCCTGATTTCGCCGCTGTTCGCCGATCTGGCGGGCTTTCCGCCCATACTCATCCAGGTCGGATCGGCCGAGGCGCTGCTGGCGGATGCTACCCGGCTGGCGGCAACTGCCGGGGCCGCCGATGTCGATGTGACGCTTCAGATCTGGCCACATATGATCCACGCCTGGCCGGTCTGGAATGCCAAACTCGAAGACGGCCGCCGCGCGCTGGCGTCCGCCGGCCGGTTCATGCGGGCGCATATCGCTTAGCCGCGCCGGCGCGAGATCTGCCGCCGCACGTCTCGCGGGCTCAAACCGCCCCCAAAAGGCGTTTTTTGGCTATTTTCTCCGAAATCCGCCGATTGCATGGCAAATCGCGGGTTTTAGGGCAGCAAGGCCTGTGGTATTCGGGAACATTGGAATCACGTCGGAATTTGGATTGGCATGATCGAAACGGCTCCCCGGAGTAGCAGCCCCATGGCGTGGATCGGCGGACAGCCGATCGCGATCGCTGCTGTCGCTCTGGCCGTCGTGCTGCTGGGAATAGGCTCGATCGCCATATGGCGCGCCTATACCGGTACCGCGCCCGAGACCGATCGCGCAGTGGTCGTCCGGCAGCTGCAGGCCCGTACCGCGCAGGCCTCCGAACAGCTCGTTGAAAAGACCAAGGGCCTCGAAGCCACCCAGATGGAATCGATCGACCAGTTGCAGATGGTGCAGGATCAGTTGCAGACCGTGCGTCGCCTTCTGGCTTCCCAGCAGACCGATACCAAGAAGCTTTCCGAGCAGGTGGCATCACTGACCGAGGCCATCGACGGGCTCAGGCAATCCTATGCCAGCACGCGGTCCTCCGAAGCCGCGGCCGATTCCCCGCCGCGCAAACGGTCGGCCAAGGCAAAATACCGGCCGTCCAGAACCGCCAACCGCAACCGCGCCAAGCGCGGCTGATCAAATCCCTGAATTTTTCCGCGGGTTTTCAGCGTCCCGAACCGACCCCGCACCCCCCGGGAGGGTCCGCCCCGCCACCGGCGTGGTTTCGCCAATTTTCCTCGCCGAATGTGAACTGGTTCACACATGCCCGTGAGAATCCCGGGCATCTTGAAATTCACCGGATGGCGTGAGCCGATTTCAATATCCGGGGCTGGCAAGGTCGTTGACGGTATACTGCGTCGACGGCCTTGTTTTTTAGGCCGGACTTCCCGGCGTGGGACTGAGAACGTCCGCCCGCAAAGGCTTCAATGAGTTACAGAAGCCTGCGTGGCCGAGTGGCCGATCCGGTGCGATCGCCCCTGCGATACGGCCTGGACATCTTCTGCTCCATTTCCCAGAACATCCAGACGAAGGCCGCACCCAGACCAATCACGACGATCAGAAACAGCAAGGTCAATGCCGGGGCTGAGAGCATGTTCAACACCCTCGATCAGATGCAAACGGCATTTCATCGAACGGAATCAGGATTAGCACCACGGCACCGAAGTGGCGCCGGTCAATTCCGCCGTGATTTGCCCTGAAGTGCTCGACGCTTTCTTCAGCGTCGGATCCTCGCAGATCCCGCGCCAACCATAGACCAGTGGAGACCGCAGGGCAATCTTGCTCGCCTCGGCACACGCCGCCGCAGTCGGAAGATCAGCAACCTCGGCAGATGCTCTTCAGCTTGCGATCGATCGTCTTGTTCTCTTCGGTGATCGCAGCATCGCCGCTCGCCCGGTTCGATGCCGCCGATCCGGTCGTGACGCCGCCACCGGACGACTGTGCCGTCCCGGCGCTGTTGGTGCCGGGCGTCGGCGGGGAGGCAAGCCTGGATGCATTGCCGGCCCCGGATGCATTGCCGGCGCCGCTCGGATCTTCGCCGGCATTGTTCGCCCCGCCCGGACTGGCGGGGCCGCGCGGAACGCCGCTGATGCCGGACGTCCCTGCACCAGCAGAGCCGGCACTCGGAGAACCGGCCGCGCTGCCGCTGCTACCCGACGAAGATCCGCCGCCGCTCTGTGCAAACGCGGCGGCCGGCGACACCAAGAGCGCCAATGCGAGGATCGCAGAACTTATCTTCATGAAAATCTCCTTTGTGAAATCAACGACAGCGCCCTGCCCTTGTTCCTGAGCGGAACAATTTCCACCGCAAATCATTGCATCACCATCCGCGCGATAGCTGGAGTTGACCGCGCTTGCGCAAATTGATCGCCTTCGACGACGACACAATCGACAAGCTCACCCGGCTTGCGCGCGACCGGATGGGGACCCTTCAGGAATTGGCGGACGAAGCTTTTGCCGACCTGCTCAGGAAGCACGGCGTTCCCGTCGATCTCAAGGATGCGCTGCGAAAGAGCGCGGGAGTCGCCAAAGTATCGACGTCTAAAAGGGCAAGATCGAAAACCGGAAAGACGACATCATGACGCCAGATCCCGATCCATTCGAGCAAGGTGAGCAGGCCGCGCGCGACGGCATTCCGGCGGAAGCCAATCCGTATCAGGATGGCAGCGAACAACACGCGCTGTGGGCCGCCGGCCACGAAAAAGTCGCCGGCGCGATCGAGGCAAACGAGAGCGAAGGAAGCTGAGCGCAATTCTCAACGCCGCCGGCGGGCGCGAGAGGCCGCTCAGCCGATCTTCTTTAGTCCATTCTTGAAACGCGGCCCGTTGCGCTGGTAGGACTTTGCGGCACGCCCCATCGCCGCCGACTGCTCGGGCGTCAGCGTCCGGACTACGCGTGCGGGCGCGCCGATGATTAGGGAATATTCGGGATACTCCTTGCCCTCGGTAATGATCGAGCCCGCGCCAACGACGCTGCCGCGTCGGATGCGTGCGCCGTTCATGACGATCGAGCCCATTCCGACCAGCGAGTCGTCTTCGAGCGTGCAACCGTGGAGGATCACGTTGTGGCCAACCGTGCAGTTGGTGCCGATCACGAGCGGAAAGCCGGGGTCGGTGTGGCAAGCGCAATTGTCCTGCACGTTGGAGCCTTCGCCGATCTCGATCCACTCATTGTCGCCGCGGAGCACCGCGCCGAACCAGACGCTGGCCGAATTCAGCAGGCGCACCTTGCCGATCACGACGGCGGTATCCGCGATGAAGTAGTTGCCATCAGCGGGAAGTTCAGGTCCCTGCCCGTCGAGTTCGTAGATCGCCATAGCAAAAAGGTCTCCATTCATGGAGACCTTGGCATAGCCTTCGGGGCGTGATCAAGCGAAGCGAGAACCTCTCTCAGGCGAGGACGCCCGCGGCACGCAATGTCATCAGGAAGAACGTTCCGGACATCAGGCTCCAGAAGCCTGCGAGCACGGTCGCCATCATCACGAACTCGAAGCGGCGGCGCTCGATCTTCGCGCCTCGCATCGTGTTGCGCATGATGATGAAGGGAGCCGCGAAAACCAGAAACGGAACCGCGGCAAACGTCTTCGGCGCGACACCCTCGCCGAGCAGCCCAAATCCTGCGGGTCGCGCCGCCATGACCTGGTAGCCGCTGGCCAGGGCACCGGCGATCGCAAAGCCAATGCACAGGGCAAACAGGGAATTCAACGCATCTGGCGACATCAAACCATCCGCTACTCAACGAACCGCGCACCCTGCTTTGGCAAAAATGCCGGCCAGCCGCCACCGTATCCTTAAGGAAAGGTTAACGGCCGATCGCGCCAATTCAGTTTGCGCATGGCTGGCGGCGCGCGGCGCCTGCGAAATCATGCAGAAATCTGGTCGGCCATGGCATATTCGCAGGGTGATTCGGCGTCAGGCTGATCCAGCGGCGCTGCAACCAATGCTATTTTCATGACCTTGCTTTCCACGGCCCAGCATATCGCTCGCGACACGCGCAAGGACCCGCGCGCGCACATCGTCCTGATCCTGGTCGCGGCCACCCTTGCCGCCGGAGCCATTGCGCTGGTCGCCTATCTGCTGTGGCCGACCTGGGGCGCGCGGTCGCTGGATGCACCGTCACGCCTGCCGGTCAGCGTCGGCGGGACGTTGTTCAACGTTCCGACATCGGCGGTCCGCCGCAAGATCCAGCGCCATACCGGTCCGCAGGAGCGGGTCGATCTCAGTTTCCTTTTCCCGTCGCTCGCGCCGCCCGAGGCGCCGAAGCACGTCAGCGCCGATACGGTCGAGGAGAAGGTTCAGCCGATCGACCGGATCTTCGTATCGATATCGGCCCATCGCGACGCGCTGGCGCCCGACATGCGGGTGCGCACGATCTATCCACGCTATCTCGAGCAGACCTCGACGCCGATCGACGACGGGTTGACGATGCGCGCGTTTCGCGACGGCTCGCCCTATGCCAATGAGGATCTGTTCTCCGCCGCCGCGCCGGGCTTCAACGCGCGCTGCAGCCGCGATGGGCTGACGCCCGGCATGTGCCTGAGCGAGACGCGCGTCGACGGCGCCGACCTGACGTTTCGCTTTCCGCGGAGTTGGCTCGCGCAATGGCGCGACGTTGCGAATGCAATGAACCGCCTGACGGCGCAGATGCGCGGACCGAAGGGCTAGGCTTCGCTCCGCGAGAATGGGAATGTGCCTGGCTTTTACGGCTGCGCGCCTTACCCGACGTCAGCCAGATCTTCCTCGAGAATCGCCATCTGGAACTGGAAGGAACGATCGTCGTCCTCGTCATCGACGAACAACACGCCGATGAACTCCTCGCCGATATAGACCTCGGCGGAGTCGTCCTTCTTCGGGCGCGGCACGACGCGGAGCTTGGGATTGCCGAATACGCGCTTGAGATAAGCGTCGAGCTTCCTGACTTCCTGAACGTCCACGGCGGTCTCCAATCGGATCAATGTTTTCCGGGAGGTTTTTAGGACGAGATGATGCTGACCGCCAGCCGTAAGTTCACAAAGTTAGCGGCAGAAAACAGTGGAAAATCAAAGCCCGATCGCGTTGAGCATCTGATCCATGGTGCGTGACGGCTCCGCGCAGCCGGCTTCGCCGACGATCTTGGCCGGAACGCCTGCAACCGTCACATTGTGCGGCACCGGCTTGACCACCACCGAGCCCGCGGCGATGCGCGCGCAATGGCCGATCTCGATATTGCCGAGAATTTTTGCCCCCGCCCCGATCAGCACGCCGTGGCGAATCTTCGGATGACGGTCCTCGTTCTCCTTGCCGGTGCCGCCCAGCGTGACGCCGTGCAGGATCGAAACATCGTCCTCGATCACAGCGGTCTCGCCGCAGACGAAGCCGGTCGCATGATCGAGGAAAATGCCACGGCCGATCACGGCAGCGGGATTGATGTCGGTCTGAAACACCGCCGAAGAGCGGCTCTGCAGATAATAGGCAAAATCCTTGCGACCCTTCTTGTACAGCCAATTCGCCAGCCGATGGGTCTGCAGGGCATGGAAGCCCTTGAAGTAGAGCAGCGGATCGATGAAGCGCGAGGTCGCGGGATCGCGGTCGTAGACTGCGACCAGATCGGCGCGAAACGCATTGCCAAGATCTGGATCGTCGCGCAGCGCCTCGTCATAGGTCTGGCGGATCAGGTCGCCCGACAGCGCCGAATGGTCGAGCCGCTCGGCGATCCGATGGATCACCGAATCTTCCAGACGATCGTGATGCAGCACAGTCGAATAGATGAAGGAGGCCAGTTCGGGCTCGCGGCGGACGATGTCCTCAGCCTCGCTTCGCACGCGATCCCAGATCGGATCGAGCGCGGCCAGTTTCGAACCCTGCGGATTGACCTGATGCACTGCCATCGGCTTTTCTCTCGGTTTGCGCCCGCGATTTGGCTTGTTTATAGCACGGCGGACAGACTTCTGTCCCGGGCAGGCGCCCGGCATAATACCCCCGGCGGCCCCTCGGGTCCGTTCAAGGTGGTCAGCGAAATCGGGAAATCAAGCCGTTCGAGGTCCGACTATTGGTGAATTTCGGCCGGCCTTCCGTTCCCGGATGCTGGCCTGGCGGGGGGAAGTCACATCAGCACGCAAACCTTAAGCGCGCGCGTCGCGGACGTGCGGCTGGCCTGGGCGGTCGCCATCGCCATCCCGGTGATGTTGCTCGCGCCTGCCCTGTGGAATGGCTACCCCCTGCTCCAATGGGATACCGGCGGCTATCTGGCGCGGTGGTATGAAGGCTACCTGGTACCGAGCCGCTCCACGGCGTTCGGCGTTTATCTACATTTCGGCGAAGATTCGAGCTTCTGGATCAATCTCGGGATCCAGGCGCTGGCGACGCTTTGGATCCTGCAACTGACGTTGCGCGTGCTGGGCATGAGCCAGCCGCTGCGGCTGCTGGGTATCGGCCTCGCGCTGAGCATCACCACCTCGCTACCCTGGCTTGCGAGCATGCTGCTGACCGACATTTTCGCAGGGCTGTCCGTTCTGGCGCTCTTCATCCTCGCCACATGTGACGACAAAACCTCGACGCCGGAGAAATGCCTGTTGTTCGCGTTGACGGCGTTCGCCGCATCTTCTCACAGCGCGACGCTAGCCGTGCTGCTCGGTCTGTGCTGCGTCGGCTGGGTCGCCCTCCCCTTTCTGGGTGGACGGATTTCCGTGGCCGGGCTGGCGCAGGCCAGCCTGACAATCGTCGCCGGCGCCGCGCTACTGCTGTCCACGAATTTTGCGTTGTCGGGACAGTTGGCATGGACGCCCGGGGGATACGGCGTCGCGTTCGGACGCATGCTGCAGGATGGCATCGTCGCGCAATACCTGCGAGATCATTGTTCGCACCAGAATCTGAAATTGTGCCCCTATCGCGATCGGCTGCCCGCCACGGCCGATCAGTTCCTGTGGGGCAACAGCATGTTCAACACGCTCGGCCGCTTCAAGGGAATGAACGACGAGATGAGTTTCATCGTGCTGCGCTCGCTTGCCGAATACCCGGCCTGGCAGGCGCGGGCGGCGGCTGTCGGCACCGCGCAGCAACTGGTCCACGTCGCGACCGGCGAAGGGACCGATGGCTGGCTCGGCCACACCTATGGCATCATCGAGCGATTTATTCCGGCCCAGGTGAAGCCGATGCGCGCGGCACAGCAGCAACGCTGGCATTTCGACTTCACCACGATCAACTATATCCACGTGCCGGTCGCGCTCGGCTCGATTCTGCTCACAGTCATGCTGTTCGGTCACGGCCTGCTCCGCCGGCGGCTCGATCACATCACGATGCTCGCAGGATCGGTCTCGCTCGCCGTGCTCGGCAACGCTTTCATCTGCGCCGTCATCTCCGGCCCGCACGATCGCTACGGCGCACGGATGGCGTGGCTTGCGACCACGGTGGTACTGATCGCGGCGATCAGACATTTCTCTGGCGAGAACGCAGCGCGAGAGCGCTCACTGCCGCCGTGACAGGAAGTCGGTGACGCCGGCCTTGTAGACCTTGTCGCCGACCGCGCGCATGTGATCGCGGTTCGGGATATCGAGCACCTCGGCGCCCGGGATGATCTTTCCGAGCGCCTGCGCCGAGCCGGCGATCTCGTCTTTGGTTCCGACCGCAATCAGCACCGGCACGCCGATCCCGGCAGCCTCCTCTCGCGTCATCAAGCGACGCGATCCGCGCAGGCAGGCGGCGAGCGCGCCGCGGTCGGAGCGGGTCTGGTCAGCAAAGGCGCGAAACGTCCGCCCGACCGGGTCGGTGACGTCCTCCAGCGACGGCGCCTCCAGCGCCGTGGCGACATTCTCGCCGGGCCCGCCGCCCTCGATCAGGCCGATGCCGATGCCGCCGAGGATCGCCGAGCGCAGCCGCTGCGGCTGCTCGCGCGCCAGCACCGCTGTCATCCGCGAGCCCAGCGAATAACCCATGATATCGGCGCGATCGATGGAAAGATGGTCCAGCAGCGCGATGACGTCACTCGCCATGATGGCGATCTCGTACTGAGCGGAATCGTAGAGCTTGCTTGAATCGCCGTGACCGCGATTGTCGAGCGCGATGACCCGGCGGCCGTCCTTCTTCAGATCGGAGACCCAGGTCGGATAGACCCAGTTGACGTTCTTGCTCGAGGCAAAGCCGTGCACGAGGATGATCGGATCGCCCTCGCCTTCGTCGAGATAGGCAATTTCGACATCGCCGTTGTGAAAACTCGGCATCGACGGTTCCATTTTTTGCGGATTAGAATTGGCGACCTGCAACCGCAAGCCTGGTTGTTAGAGTCCAGCCTTGAAGTCTAGCCTTGCGCGCCGACACCTGCCAGAGCGACGCCCTGCGGCAGAGGTGATGCCGCTGCCTGCATTCGCAGACGTTTTGCCTTCTTGCGGCGAAGCCACGCCATGGTCGCCCGTTCCGTGGTTGCCTTGATCGACGACAGGAAACCGAACAGCGCCAGCAAAGCCCCGAACACCCACATCGTCAGATTGAAGGCGCCGGTCGCCAGCAACAGTGCACCGCGGCCGAGCGTTTTCAGGATGGCGCGGGTCTGGCCGCCCTTGGATTCCGCCAGCCGCGCGGCGCGCGCGACATCCTTCGGTCCTTGCGCGATGCGCAGCGTATCGAGCGCGCCGCGCGTGCCGGCTTTTTCGCCGACGCGTCCGACGTCTTTCGCCAGCCGCACCAGCGCACCGGCCTTCTCGGCACGGAACGCCGCCTTGATCGCGCTGACGGTTTCGCCCGGACGCAGCACCGAACTCCTGGCGACCGCCTGCTGCAGCACAGGCGCATCGACGACCTCGCGGGCCGAACGCCCGGCCCATTGCGTCAGGCCCTCGCCAAGCCGGCCGACCTTGCGCGCGCCCTTGACCATGCTCAGCCCGGCGCGGACCGGCCCGACGCCGCCGACCGTCACATAGGTCGCAGCGGTCACCGCCAAGCCAACGGTCGCAAGGCCAAGCACCAGACGGTCCACTTCCTCCCCCGTTGCCAGATGCTTGCCCTCGCGCACGACGTCCCTGATATCGCCGTAGACGAACAGATCGCCGGCAACGGTGCCCGAGAGGCTTGCAAGATCGTCGGCATTGCCGGTGACGAGACCAGTGGCAAAGCGCCTGGCCACATCCGAGGTCGAGTTCGATTCCGCGACCGCGTCGCTGACGCGCTTCGACAGGTCCTCGCTGACGGCAATGCCCCTGTCGCGCGCGAGTTCAACGAAGCTTGCGGCGAGGTCGGAATCGTTTGCCGCCAGCGCCGCCTCGATATTCTCGGCGACCAGAGCGGGGTTGTTCCGCAGGGCAGAATTGAGCTGGAGATCAGCGAGCTTGGCAGGCTCGTCCTGCGCCGCCAGGATGGCTCCGGCGTCACGGGCGTGCGGCCACAGCGCCGCGCCCACGGTCGCGCTGAGCGCCATGCAAGCAAAAGCCACCGCCAGCGCCGAGCCGACCCGCAACCGCCTCATCCCCGAAAATCCAATGTTTTACGTCCCTCAACATGGTGTGCCGTTTTTAAGACACAACGGCCCCGACGAAAGAAGGGCTTCTCTCCGACGACAAGATTGTGTCGAATTTGCATGAGCGAATGAGGGTGGAGACTTCCGGGAATCCGGGCTTTGGGAATTTGGGCTTCGGGAATCCGGGGCACTAGGAATCATCTGTACCCGCCAGTATGGTGCGCGGCGTTTCGGGCGCCCGCATCGTGTTGATTGCGTCCGCCCGCCATTGCCATCCAAGGTGTAGCTATGTCCGACCATGTCGTCCCGCATTTCCACAACGACGCCGGGGTCTCGGTTATCGAGATCGGCTCGCAGGAGTTCATGTGCGTGGGCGCCAATCCTCCGTTCGATCATCCGCATGTGTTTCTCGATCTCGGCAACGACAACGAGATCATCTGCCCGTATTGCTCGACACTCTATCGTTTCGCCGCCGACCTTGCCGCGGGCGAAGCCCGGCCGCCGGAATGCGTGCTGAAGGACAAGGTCGCCTGACCGGTCGGTGGCGGTCGCGCGCACCATCATCGTTGCTGGTGCCGGGATCGGGGGACTGACCGCGGCGCTTGCACTCGCGGCCCGCGGCTTTCGCGTCGTCGTTCTGGAAAAGGCCGAGCGGCTGGAGGAAGCCGGCGCCGGCCTGCAGCTTTCGCCCAACGCCAGCCGCATCCTGGTCGAGCTCGGCCTGCAGCCGCGGCTCGCTTCTCGTGCCGTGACGCCCGACGCCATCAACATCGTGAGCGCGCGCGCCGGCGGTGAAATCGCCCGCCTGCCGCTCGGCGAAGCCGCCAGCCGGCGCGCTGGCGCACCCTATTGGGTGGTGCATCGTGCCGATCTGCAAGCCGCCCTGCTGGCCGGGGTTAGCGACCATCCGGACATCGACCTGCGGCTCGGCTGCCAGTTCGAGGACGTGACGTCGCATGCCAAGGGGCTCACCGTGATCCAGCGCCGCGGCAATGCCCGGCAGTCGGAACTGGCGATGGCGCTGATCGGCGCCGACGGCATCTGGTCGGCGGTCCGCAATCATCTGTTCCCGCAGGTGCAGCCGCAATTCTCCGGCCTGATCGCCTGGCGCGGAACCCTCGAAGCGACCGCGCTCCCGCGCGAATATACCGCGCCGCGCGTGCAGCTCTGGATGGGACCGGACGCGCATCTCGTCGCCTATCCGATATCGGGCGCCAAGCAGATCAACGTCGTCGCCATCGTGCCGGGAACCTGGAACAGGCCGGGCTGGAGCGCGCAAGGCGACGCCAACGAACTGAAGGGCGCATTCGCCTCAAGGCGCTGGCCCGCAACCGCGCGAATGCTGATCGGGGCCGTCGACGAGTGGCGGCGCTGGGCGCTGTTTACGCTGCCCGATCTCGCCGACTGGAGCAGCGGCGCCACAGCCCTGCTCGGCGACGCCGCGCATGCGATGCTGCCGTTCGCCGCGCAGGGCGCCGGCATGGCGATCGAGGACGCCGCCGTGCTCGCCGGATGCCTGAGCCAGAGCACCGGCGACAACATCGTGGGCGTTCCGGCCGCCCTGAAGCGCTACAGCGGCCTGCGGCGCGGCCGCGTGCGGCGGGTACAGCGCACCGCCCGGCTACAGGGCCGCATCTATCATCTGACCGGACCGCTGGCGCTGGCGCGCGACCTCGCCATCAGGGCGATGGGCCCGCAGCGCATGCTGGCGCGGCAGGACTGGATCTACGACTGGCGGGCGTGAGGAAGAGGCCGCTTAGTTCGCCCCAGCGGCCTTCGGCCGGCTACCCCTGACCGCGGGCTTGATCGTTGGCGGCGTTGGCGCCGCCGCATTGGCATCGGGCTTGTAATCCTGGCAGCGATTTTTCCGCCAGGCTTCCTCGAGCAGTTTCGACTGTCCACGCATCGCGATGTAGTCATTGCGGTAGGCAACCTCCGCCACCACCGAGCCCCCGACGCCGGTTTCAGCCTTCGACATCAGGCCCTGCAGTTCCGCGGTGCGGCTCGCGACCGCCTTGCGTTCGGTCTCGAGCTGCATGCAATCGTAGAGGTCGTATTTGGCGGGATCGACGAACGCCGGGGAGATCGTCTCGCCCATCTGGGCACAACCTGACATGCCCGCCCCGAGCGCGATCAGCGCCAGCGCGGCGAGGCTGTGCGAAAACGAACGGCGATCGGGCAGAAACAGGGGCATCGGACCTTCGTAGGCGGATAACGTTGCGATTGCCTAAAGCAACCGCAAGTGTCGGCATTGAGGCTTTGCTTTAACGCGCTCCCTCGCTAAAGGAAGGGGCGCGTTCCGGCCGGACAATACCCCAATCAAGGCCCTCCGGTAAACGTGCTAAGTAATTGATTTCCTGAGTGTAAGCGGACGTGGCGGAACTGGTAGACGCAAGGGACTTAAAATCCCTCGATGGCAACGTCGTGTGGGTTCGAGTCCCACCGCCCGCACCAGCCTTCGCTCGCGAAGCGACGAAGGCCGCCGCGCCGAAGCCTGTAGGCGAAGGCGGGCTTGTTTCCGCGAGCTACGGCTTGGCAGGCCACGCGTAGACCGTAAGGTCGGAGCGTGTCCGGCGTAGCTTGAGCGCGCAGCGAAAGCGAAGACGGACTGATGAGGCTGGGAGATAAATTTTGCCGCAACCCCATCTTTTCGAAATGCGCCGGCTCGAGATGCTGAGCAACACTATCTTCGGCGTTGCCATGACGCTGCTCGCCTACGATCTGCCGAAGGCCAGCAGCTTTGCCGCCGCGCCACGCTGGATCGACCTGCTTCGCGTCTATGCGCAGCCGGTCATTGCACTCGCAATCAGCTTCGTCGTCGCCGGGCTGTTCTGGTTCAGCCATCACCGGCGGCTGGCGGTGGCGCCGGAAGCCGGGCGCGGCGTGGTGTTTCTGAATCTGATCTTCTTGCTCTCGATCGTCATCCTGCCGGTAACCAACGGTCTCTACGGCAACTATCGGATGGATAGCGTGGTCGCGGTGATCTACGGCTTTCACCTGACCCTGATCGCTTCGCTCAACGCGTTGCTTTGGATCCTCGCGCTGCGCGGCCGCGGCGATCCGCAATTGCTGGCGACCGCGTTGCTTCCGGTTTTCGTGTTCGTGCTGGGAACGGCGATCGCCCCGATCTCGCCGCACGCTGCGCAGTTCGCGTGGTGTCTGGCGTTTCTCGCGCCCTTTGCGGGCTGGGTCGCCGCGCGAGCTAGCGCGAAACCTTCGCCTCGCTCACCGTGAGCAGGCGGCTGGCCTCATCGAAAATCATCCGCTCCATCTTTTCCTGAAACTCCTTGCGCGGCAGGCCCGGCGCAATCGGCGGAAGAAACGAGAGCGTGATAGTGCCCGAGTGCATCATCAGCGTCTTCTTGCCCCAGAACAATCCGGAGTTACACGCCGCCGGCACCACGGGAACGGCGAGATTGGTGTAGAGGGCTGAGATGCCGGCCGACTGGAACGTCATGGGGTCGTCGATCGCCTGACGCGTGCCTTGCGGAAACAGCAGCACCTTGCGCCCCTCGCCGACCGCGCGCCTGGCTTCATCGACCATCTGCCGCAACGCCTGCCGGCCCGCCGAGCGGTCGACCAGGATCATCGGATATCGTTCGAGGAACCAGCCGACGAACGGCAGCTTCCGCAACTCCTTCTTGGCGACGATGCTGGCGTCCGGGAACATCGCGCAGAGCGCGGCGGTCTCCCATAGCGACTGATGATTGCAGGCGATGATGCAGGGTCCGTCGGGAACGTGCTCGCGGCCCGACACCCTGTAATCGAGACCCACCACGTATTTCATCAGCAGCATGATGCCGTTGGCCCAGACCTGCGATACCGCGCGCACGGTCGCGCTGCTGGCATTGAACAGCCACAGAAACGGAACGCTCATCGCAACGACCAGCGTCAGGATCACGACGGCCGCATCGAACAGGACCGATCTCACGTAATGCAACTGCCGTCCTCTTGTATTGCCCCTCGGGCGCCCGCATCGACGCTCCCAATACAGCACTTTTTGGGAGTTGCACAATTCCGGCTTGGATTGCCTTCTCCACGCGAAACCGGTGTCTTCTTCGCTCGAAAACGCTCTATGATCAGGGCATGCCGGCTTTCGAACAGATCACCATCGCGCCGCATCTCACTTTTGATGCCATCACCGCCGGCGAGCACGGTGCGCCGCTGGTGCTGCTGCTGCACGGCTTTGCGGAATCGTTGCATTGCTGGCACGCCCAGGTCGCAGCGCTCGGCGACATGGGCTATCGCGCCATCGCACCAAGCCAGCGCGGCTATTCGCCGAGCGCGCGGCCGGATCCGCGCGAATTCTCGCACTACCTGATCGACCGCTTGATGGACGATGCGATGGCGATCGTGGCGACGTCCGGCTATGGCGACGCGCGGTTTCATCTGGTCGGCCACGACTGGGGCGCCAGCATCGCGTGGGGCCTGGCCGACCGCCATCCCGAACGACTGGCGTCACTCACGATACTCTCCCGCCCGCACCCCAACGCCTTCAACCGCGCGCTGCAGATGACGGACGCCGAACAGGCGCAGCGTTCAAGACACCACAAGGCGTTCCTGGAGCCGGATGCCGCCGACGTCGTGCTGGCCGACGACGCCAAATGGCTGCGCGACCGCCTCGCCGCCAACGGCGTTCCGGCCGATGCGATCGAGGCGCATCTTGCCGTGCTCGGCAACAAGAACGCGATGGAGGCGGCACTCGCCTGGTATCGCGCGCGCGGCGCGGTCCGCGGGCCGCTTGCTCCGATCCGCGTGCCGACGCTCTACATCTGGGGCGACGCCGACGATACGGTCGGCCGCATCGCGGCTGAAGGCACGGTGGACTTCGTCGCCGCTCCCTATCGTTTCGAAATACTGCCCGGCGTCGGACATTTTTCAGCCGATCAGGCGCCGGATCGCGTATGCGAGCTTTTGCTGGAACATTTGCGTGACCATCCGTTGTGACGGAACGGGACGGCTACATAAATGTTGTCATGCAGCAAATTGGAGCATGACGACATGGCCAGCGATCAATATCAGGACAAGTCCACAGCGACCGGGCAAAAGCCGCCGCGTGATCGCAGGCCACCTGCTCCGCAGCAGCCGCAGATCCCCTCGCCGCTGTGCAACTATGGCCCCGAATTGGTTCGGGACAGCCACTGCTGATTGGCCGGCCAGAGACAAAAACGCGACGGAGGAACAATCCTCCGTCGCGTTTTCTTGAGTTCCGACCCGAGTCGGGCGCAGCGCTCTACTCTTTCTTGTCGATATTCCAGAACACCGGGGTAGCCGGACCGTCGAGGACGCCGGTCAGCGACGTGCGCCACGCGCTCGGTGCAAGGTACTGGCCGAGCGGAACGTAGATCACCTGATCAAACGCTTCCTTCTGGATGTCGCCGGCGATCTTCTTCTGATCCTCAGGCGAGGAGGCACGTGCGAACTTGTCCTTCAACTCCTCGATCTTCGGGCTTTCGGCCCAGCCAAACCAGCCGCCCTTGGTGCCGCGGCCGCCGATCGAGGCGTTGGCGATCGGGTTCATCACGTCGGCGCCCACCCAGTTGGTGAAGAACATGTTCCAGCCACCCTCCTTCGGCGGCTTCTGGCTGGCGCGGCGCGTCACGACGGTCTGCCAGTCGGTGGCCTGCAGGTCGACCTTGAAGCCGGCCTCGCGCAGCAGCTGCGCTGCCACGATCGGCTGCGCCTTCAGCGTCACGACGTCGCCGGGCGCCATGATCACGACCGGGGTGCCGTCGTAGCCGGATTCGGCGAGCGCTTTTTTCGCCTCTGCCATGGCACCGCCCTTGATCAAGGCACCTGCGCCCTCCTCTGTCGCCAGCGGCGTACCGCAGACGAAGAACGCGCCGCAGATCTTGTAGTATTCGGGATTGCCGATCAGCGCGTCCAGCACGTCCTTCTGGTTCATCGCGAGCAGCGCCGCGCGGCGGACCTTGACGTTATCGAAGGGCGGATGGAGGAAGTTCATCCGGCCAAGCGTCTGGAAGCCGAGCTTGTTCAAGATTTCGATCTTGATCTCCTTGTTGGCCTTCACCACCGGCAACAGATCGAACGACGGATTTTCCATGAAGTCGATGTCGCCCGACCCCAGCGCGTTCACCGCGGTCTGTGCGTCCGGCATCGTGATCCATTCGACGCGGTCGACCTTCACTACCTTGCCGCCGGCGGTCCAGCTCGGCGGCTCCTTGCGCGGCACATAGTCCGGATTCTTTTCATAGACCGCCTTCACGCCTGGCTGGAATTCGGCCTGCACGAACTTGAACGGACCTGAGCCGATCTGCTCCTTGATCTGCTGGCCAGCGGGCGTTTCGGCGAGGCGCTTCGGCATCATGAACGGCGTGTAGGATGACGGCTTGCCGATCGATTCCAGCACCAGCCCGTAGGGCTCCTTCAGTTTCAGCGCGAAGCTCTTGGCATCGATGGGTTCGATGCTGGCGGTAAAATCCATCAGCTTCTGGCCCATATTGTCGTTCCGGCCCCAGCGTTTCAGCGAGGCGACGCAGTCTTCCGCCGTCACTGGCGCCCCGTCGTGCCACTTCAATCCGTCGCGCAGGGTGAAGGTGTAGGTGAGCTTGTCGTCGCTGACCTTCACGTCGGCCATCTGCGGCTGGATCTTGAAATTGGAATCAGTCGCCAGCAGCGTATCGAAGACCATGTAGCCATGATCGCGGGTGATGTAGGCGGTGGTGAAACCGGGGTCGATGACGCGAAGGTCGGAATGCATCACCGCGGTGATGGTCTTGCCTTTGGCCATGGCCTGCGAAGTCATGGCTTGCGACGTCAGCGCCACCGACAGCGCAAACACCGACAGAGCGGACGCTATCGTTGGACGTTTCCAACGCACGATGTGGAACATTCGATCTCTCCTGGCGTGAAACTGGTCAAATCCGGATGATTCATTATGCATGCGGTTCGTTATTTAGGCGAACCTAACACGCTGTAAATCTTGGACATTTGAGACTTGCATCAAGCAAGCGGCTCGTCAATCCGGTTTGTCGGCCGCTTTGCTGCACATCGGTCCAGCCCGCATTCATGTTTCGCTTTACAAATCCGCAGCAGATCATTCTCGTACGCGCGGGACACCAGACCAAAGTCGCCTGTTCGAAACAACCAGATCAGAAACCCAACGAAAAAACCGAGAGAAGTCCATGAACCCAGCCAATCTTCCCTTTGATTCCGAGACCATGCTGCAGGGGCTGCGTGGCTGGGTGGAGTGCGAAAGCCCGACCTGGGACGCGAGTGCCGTCGAGCGCATGCTCGACCTTGCGGCGCGCGAGATGGCGATCATGGGTGCGACCATCGAACGCATCGCCGGCCGGCAGGGTTTTGCCGGCTGCGTCCGCGCTCGCTTTCCCCACCCCAAACAGGGCGAGCCCGGTATCCTGATTGCCGGCCACCTCGATACCGTCCACCCCGTGGGCACGATCGAGAAACTGAAATGGCGGCGCGAAGGCAACAAATGTTTCGGCCCCGGCATCTTCGACATGAAGGGCGGCAACTACCTTTCTTTGGAAGCGATCCGGCAGCTGGCCCGCGCCTCGTTCACGACACCGCTGCCGATTACGGTGCTGTTCACGCCGGACGAGGAAGTCGGCACGCCCTCGACCCGCGACATCATCGAAGCCGAAGCCGCGCGCAACAAATACGTGCTGGTGCCTGAACCGGGGCGTCTCAACAACGGCGTCGTCACCGGGCGCTACGCGATTGCGCGCTTCAATCTCGAGGCGGTCGGCAAGCCGAGCCATGCCGGCGCCACGCTGTCCTCGGGCCGCTCCGCGATCCGCGAGATGGCGCGCCAGATCCTCGCCATCGACGGCATGACGACGGAGGATTGCACCTTCTCGGTCGGCATCGTGCACGGCGGCCAATGGGTCAATTGCGTTGCCACGACCTGCACCGGCGAGGCACTCAGCATGGCCAAGCGCCAGGCCGATCTCGACCGCGGCGTCGAGCGCATGCTGGCGCTGTCAGGCAGCGCCAACGACGTGACGTTCACGGTAACCCGCGGCGTGACCCGCCCGGTATGGGAGCCGGACGCCGGTACCATGGCGCTGTACGAAAAGGCGCGAGGCCTTGCCAAGCAGATGGGCCAGGAGCTACCGCACGGCAGCGCCGGCGGCGGTTCCGACGGCAATTTCACCGGCGCGATGGGCATCCCGACACTCGACGGCCTCGGCGTCCGCGGCGCCGATGCCCATACGCTCAACGAACATATCGAGATCGACAGCCTCGCCGAGCGCGGCCGGCTGATGGCAGGACTTCTGGCGACGCTGGACTGAGGATGTGTTTTACCCGTCATTGCGAAGAGCGGAGCCACGAAGCAATGCTTCCATCATCGCATGGAAGCACGCTTCGCTTCGCTCGCAATGACGGCATGCGGCCATCGGGTCGCCTAGCTGCATCGCAAAATACGCAGGTATGATGGCACGGGACTTGCTGAAGTGTTACGCTGGCAGCGCGGAAACCGGTACAAGGGCCGACGCTGCCCAATTCACCTACAACTAACGGATCAAGATGCTCGGATATCTGCTACGCCGCATTCTCGCCGCCATCCCGGTCATGGGCGTGGTCGCGCTGTTTGTTTTTCTGCTGCTGCGGCTGACGCCCGGCGACCCCGCCGCAATCCTTGCCGGCGACAATGCGACGCCCGAGCAGCTCGAGCGCATCCGCACCTCGCTCGGCCTCAATGAACCGCTGTACACCCAGTTCTTCACCTGGATCGGCAAGCTGCTGCAGGGCGATCTCGGCGTTTCCCTGATTTCGAACGTGCCGGTGCTGAAGATGATCAGCACCCGCATCGAGCCATCGATCTCGATTGCGCTATCCACCATCATTCTCGCCATTCTTGTCGCGGTCCCGCTCGGCGTGATCGCGGCATGGAAGCACGGCACCTGGATCGACCGCTTCGTGATGGGATTGTCGGTGGTGGGCTTCTCCGTTCCGGTGTTCGTGATCGGCTACGTCCTGATCCAGATTTTTGCGATCGATCTGCGCTGGGTGCCGGTGCAGGGCTTCCGCAGCATCACCGCGGGCTTCGGCCCGTTCTTCGAACGCATCATCCTGCCGACCTGCACGCTGTCCTTTATCTACGTCGCCCTGATCGCGCGCATGACGCGGGCGGCGATGCTGGACGTGCTGGGCGAGGATTACGTCCGCACCGCACGCGCCAAGGGCATCAGCGAAACCGGCGTGCTGCTGCGCCACGCGCTGCGCAACGCCGCCGTGCCTGTCATCACCGTGATCGGAACCGGTTTTGCGCTCCTGATCTCCGGCGTCGTCGTCACCGAGAGCGTGTTCAACCTGCCCGGCATCGGCCGCCTCACCGTCGATGCGGTGCTGGCGCGCGACTATCCGGTAATCCAGGCGATGATCCTCTTGACGTCGGGCATCTATGTCACCGTCAATCTCCTGATCGACGTTGCCTACACCCTCCTTGATCCTAGAATTCGTTACTGAGGTTCGGCACGATGGCGATCGAAACCCTTCCCGAACCATCAATCCCCGTCACCACGCCGTTCCGGCCGCGACTGGGATTTCTCACGGCAACGCCGATCATTGCGGTGGCCACGACCTGCCTTGCGCTGATCATTGCGATGGCGATCCTGGCACCTTGGCTCGCGCCGCACGACCCGCAATTGCTGGCGCCGGCGCAGCGGCTGAAGCCTTCCAGCGCACAATTCCTGCTCGGGACCGACGCCTACGGCCGCGACGTGCTGTCGCGCATCATCTATGGCGCGCGGATTTCGCTCCTGATCGGACTTGGCGCTGCGGTCTTCTCGATCAGCATCGGCCTCTTGATCGGCCTCGTCTCCGGCTTCTTCAAATGGGTCGATGCCGTCATGATGCGGATCATGGACGGACTGATGGCTATCCCGAGCATCCTGCTCGCCATCGCCGTTGTCTCGCTGTCCGGCGCCAGCCTGATGACGGTGCTGATCGCGATCACCATTCCCGAAATCCCGCGGGTGGCGCGGCTGGTGCGCTCGGTCGTACTGTCGGCGCGGGAGGAGCCCTATGTCGAGGCCGCCATTTCGGTCGGCACCAGCCTGCCCAAGATCATGTGGCGGCACCTGATGCCGAACACGATCGCGCCGCTGATCGTGCAAGGCACCTATGTCTGCGCGTCCGCGGTTCTCACCGAGGCGATCCTGTCGTTCCTCGGCGCCGGCATCAGCCCGGAAACGCCGACCTGGGGCAACATCATGGCCGAGGGCCGCGCCTACTTCCAGGTCAAGCCTTCGCTGATCTTCTGGCCGGGCCTGCTGCTGTCGATCGCGATCCTCAGCGTCAATTTGATCGGCGACGCCGCCCGCGACGCGCTCGATCCGCGCATGAAACAGCGGGAGGCTGGAAAGTGAGCGCATCCGAACCGAACAACCTCGTTCTCGACATCAACGACCTCGTCGTAAGCCTCGGCAAGAAGCCCGGCGGCCAGCGCATCATTGACGGTGTCTCCCTGCAGGTACGCGACGGCGAAACCCTGTGCGTTGTCGGCGAAAGCGGCTCTGGCAAGTCCGTGACCTCGCTGACCGTGATGGGCCTGCTGCAAAAGGGCGCGCTGACGCCGACCGGCGGCAGCGTCAAGCTGGTCGGCGAGGAGTTGCTCACCGCCTCCGACCGCCGATTGCGCGAACTTCGCGCCACCCGGATGGCGATGATCTTTCAGGAGCCGATGACCGCGCTCAACCCGGTCGTGCCGGTCGGCCGCCAGATCGACGAGGTCTTGCGCGTCCATACCAGTCTCGACGCCCGCACGCGGCGCCAGAAGATCCTGGCGATGATGGAGCACGTCCGACTGCCCGACGTGGAGCGCATCTTCGCCTCCTATCCGCACCGGCTGTCGGGCGGTCAGCGTCAGCGCATCATGATCGCGATGGCGCTTGTGCTCGAGCCCAAGCTCTTGATCGCGGACGAGCCGACCACGGCGCTCGACGTCACCACGCAGAAGCAGATCCTGACCCTGATCCGCGACCTGCAGCGCGATCACGGCACCGCCGTGCTGTTCATCACCCATGACATGGGGGTGGTCGCGGAGATCGCCGATCGCGTCGCCGTCATGCGTTACGGCCGTCTGGTCGAGACCGGCACGCTCGACAGCATCCTGCGCACGCCTGCGATGGAATATACCCGCACCCTGCTCTCTTCGGTTCCGAGCCTGGTGCCGCGGGCGCCGCGCGCGGAAACCAATGAGCCCGTCGTGCTGGAAACCAGCGACCTCGGTAAGGTCTATCGCGAGCGCTCGTTCCTCGGCAAAGCCCGCGAAGTCGCCGCCGCCAAGGACGTCACGCTTACCCTGCGCAAGGGCCGCACGCTCGGCATCGTCGGCGAAAGCGGTTCCGGCAAGTCGACGGTGGCACGCTGCATCGTCCGACTGATCGATCCGACCTCCGGCGGCGTGCGCCTCGCCGGCCGCGAGATCTCCGAACTGTCGCGCCGGCTGCTGCAACCCCACCGCAAGAAGATCCAGATCATCTTCCAGGACCCCTACCGCTCGCTCAACCCGCGCATCACGGTCGGCGAGTCCATCGCCGAGGGGCCGATCAATTACGGCATGCCGCGCACGGAGGCGCTGGCCAAGGCGCGCGACCTGCTCGAACTGGTCGATCTGCCGCCCGATGCGATCTCGCGCTATCCGCACCAGTTTTCCGGCGGCCAGCGCCAGCGTATAGCTATCGCACGCGCGCTCGCGCTTGACCCCGACGTTCTGGTTGCAGACGAAGCGGTATCGGCGCTCGACGTGTCGGTGCAGGCGCAGGTGCTCGAACTGCTCGATGAAATCCAGCAGCGGCTCGGCATCGCACTGCTGTTCATCACCCACGACCTCCGCGTCGCCGCGCAGATCTGCGACGACGTCGTCGTGATGCAGCATGGCCGGGTCGTGGAACAGGGACCGGCCGCGCAGGTACTGACCCATCCGCAGCAGGCCTACACCAAGGCGCTGCTCGACGCCGCCCCCGGACGCGGCTGGGATTTCGCCAATTTCCGGCCCGTGGCGGAAGCGGCGGAGTAGACAGGGCTCCGTCGTTCCGCGGCACGCGGAGCGTGAACCCGGAACGACGAGGACAGCCTTGGTGGCGGCACAGTAGACGTCTCTTCCGTCATACGAGCGAAGCGAAGCAGTCCATTCTTTCCCATGCTGTTGCATGTACCGCTCGCTTCGCTCGCAATGACGGTGGGGCGTCATGCAAAACGGAATTGCTTCCCAGCTTGCGCTTGCCACAATGACCCGCTTAACGTCCCTGCCAACGAAACACTGGCCGAGCCACCATGACCCGTATCGCCGTCGGCGGTTTCCTGCACGAGACCAATACCTTCGCGCCGACCAAGGCGACCTATGCCGATTTCGTCCATGGCGGCGGCTGGCCGTCGATGGCGCATGGTGACGACGTTCTCAAGGTCATGCGCAAGATCAATGTCGGATTGGCCGGCTTTGTCGAAGAAGCCGAAGCCAACGGCTGGGACATGGTGCCGACGATATCCTGCGGCGCCAGCCCCTCGGCGCATGTGACCAAAGATGCCTTCGAGCGCATCGTGACGGAGATGATCGAGGGCATCGCGAATGCTGGCCCGCTCGATGCGGTCTATCTCGACCTGCACGGCGCGATGGTGACCGAACACTACGACGACGGCGAAGGCGAAATTCTGGCGCGCGTGCGCAAGGTAGTGGGTCCGGATCTGCCGCTGGTCGTCAGCCTCGATCTGCATGCCAACGTGACGCCTGAAATGGTCGAGCATGCGGACGCGCTGATTGCCTACCGCACCTACCCTCACGTCGACATGGCCGACACCGGCCGCGCCTCGGCAAGACATCTCGCGCTGATGCTGAAGACGAAGGCGCGATTTGCAAAAGCGTTCCGGCAATTGCCGTTCCTGATTCCGATCAGCTGGCAGTGCACCAACGACCAGCCGACCATGGGCATCTATCAAAAGCTGGCGGCGCTGGAGAGCGACGCGGTGCCAACGCTGTCGTTCGCTCCGGGCTTTCCGGCTGCAGACTTTGCGCATTGCGGACCGAGCGTCTTCGCCTATGGCCGGACACAGGCGGACGCGGATGCCGCCGCCGAAAAAATAGTCGCGCTGATCGAAGGCCACGAGGACGATTTCGACGGCCGGATATTCTCGCCCGACGAAGGCATTCGCCACGCCATGGAACTGGCGAAGACCGCGCAGAAACCGATCATTATCGCCGACACCCAGGATAATCCCGGGGCCGGCGGCGATTCCGACACCACCGGCATGCTGCGCGCGCTGGTGCGCAACAACGCGACCCGCGCCGCCACCGGCGTGATCTACGATCCGCAATCCGCCAGGGCCGCGCATCAGGCCGGCGTCGGGGCTACCGTAACGCTGACGCTCGGCGGCAAGTCCGGCATTCCCGGTGATGCGCCGTATCAGGAAACCTTCGTCGTCGAGAAACTGTCCGACGGGAAGTTCGTTGCCCCCGGCCCCTATTACGGCGGCCGCGACATGGATATGGGCCCCTCGGCCTGCCTGCGCATCGGCGACGTCAGGGTGGTCGTGAGTTCGCACAAGGCGCAACTCGCGGATCAGTCGATGTACCGCTATGTCGGCATCGAGCCGACCGAACAGGCGATCCTGGTCAACAAGAGCTCTGTACACTTCCGCGCCGATTTCGAACCGATCGCCGAAAAACTCCTGATCTGCGCCGCTCCCGGCGCGATGCCGGCAGACACCGCGTCATTGCCGTGGACGCGGCTGCGTCCGGGCATCCGCATCAAGCCGAACGGCCCTGCCTTTGCGCCCGCAGCCCATTCACGCCCATAAACTTCAGTAACGGGACAACAGACATGCCCAACATCGAACGCATCGACGGCTTTGCCGAAGAGCTTACCGCCATCCGCCGCGACCTGCATGCCCACCCCGAGATCGGCTTCGAGGAAGTGCGCACCTCGGGCATCGTCGCCGACAAGCTGAAGGGATGGGGCATCGAGGTGCATCGCGGCCTCGGCGGCACCGGCGTGATCGGCGTGCTCAAGGGCAAAGGCAGCGGCACCAGGCGCATCGGACTGCGCGCCGACATGGATGCGCTGCCGATGGAGGAGAACACCAACCTGAAATGGCGCTCCACCATTCCCGGCCGCTTCCACGGCTGCGGCCATGACGGCCACACCACCATGCTGCTCGGCACCGCGCGCTACCTGGCCGAGACGAAAAATTTCGACGGCACCGTGCACTTCATCTTCCAGCCGGCCGAGGAAGGCCTCGGCGGCGCCCGCGCCATGATCAAGGACGGCCTGTTCGAGAAGTTCCCGTGCGACGAGGTCTACGGGCTGCACAATGCGCCCGACATGAACCACGGCGAGATCGCGATCCTCCCCGGCCCCGCAATGGCCGGCGCCGACTTCTTCGACATCACCATCAACGGCTACGGCGCGCACGGCGCGATGCCCGAACGGTCAAAGGATGCGGTCGTGATCGCCACCACGCTGGCGCAAGCGCTGCAGACCATCGTCAGCCGCAACGTCGATCCGCTGAAAGCGGCGGTGCTGTCGATCACCCAGATCCATGCCGGCTCCGCCTATAACGTGATCCCCGGCGATGCAAAACTCTGCGGCACGGTGCGCGCGTTCGACGACGGCGTCCGCGCGCTGATCCGCGAGCGCATGCGCGCGATCTCCGCCGGCATTGCCGCGACCTTCCAGTGCGAGATAACGGTCGACATCCGCGACATCTTCAGCGTGCTGGTCAACAAGGAAGAGCAGTCGAAGGTGGTCGAGGAAGTGGCGAAGACCGTGGTCGATCCTGCCAAGGTATTCACGCGCGCCACGCCGAAGATGGGCAGCGAAGATTTCGCCGACATGATGCAGGCGGTGCCCGGCGCCTATTTCTGGATCGGCCATGACGGTTCGGTGCCGGTGCACAATCCAGGCTACGTCCTCGACGACAAGATCCTGCCGATCGGCGCCAGCATGTTCGCCCGCATCATCGAAACCCGTCTCCCGGTAGGTTCGCATGCATAAGCAGGTCCCCGAAGAAGAAGTCACCTCGCTGCATGACCTTTCCGCCGTCGATCTGATCGCGGGCTATCGCGCCAAGCAGTTCTCGCCATCGGAAGTGATGGAGGAAGTGCTCGATCACGTCGCGGCATGGGAGCCGCACATCAAAGCGCTCTATCTGTTCGATCCCGATGGCGCGCGCGCTGCCGCCCGGGCGTCGACTGACCGCTGGCAAAAGGGCGAACCCGTAGGCACGCTCGACGGCTTACCCGCCACGATCAAGGACAATATCGCCACCAGGGGCCAGCCGATTCCGCTTGGCGCAGCCAGCGTCAAGCAGATCCCCGCCGAGAAGGATGCGCCGCCGGCCGCGCGCCTGCGCGAGGCAGGTGCCATCATATTTTCCAAGACCACGATGCCTGATTACGGCATGCTGTCGTCGGGGCTTTCCAGTTTTCATCCCCTCACCCGCAACCCGTGGGACCTCAGCAGGAATCCGGGCGGGTCGTCTGCCGGCGCCGGCGCTGCCGCCGCGGCCGGTTACGGACCGCTGCATCTCGGGACTGACATCGGCGGTTCGGTACGGCTGCCGGCCGCATGGTGCGGGCTGGTCGCGCTGAAGCCGAGCCTCGGGCGCGTTCCGATCGATCCGCCCTATGTCGGCCGCGTGGCCGGACCGATGACCCGCATCGTCGACGATGCCGCGCTGATGATGTGCGTGCTGTCGAAACCGGACCGCCGCGACGGCATGAGCCTGCCGGCCGACAACATCAACTGGAAGGCGCACGAGAAATCGCCGCGCAAGCTGCGCATCGGCCTGATGCTCGATGCCGGCACCGGCCAGCCGCTGGAGAAGGCGGTACGCGGGGTCGTCGTCAAGGCCGCCAAGGCGTTTGAATCCGCCGGCGCCGTGGTGACCGAAGTCGACGGTATCCTGACCCGCGAGATGCTCGATGGCCTCGACAATTTCTGGCGTGCGCGGATGTGGGACGATCTTTCGAAGCTGTCATCGTTGGAGCGCGGCAAGGCGCTGCCTTACATCCTCAACTGGGCGGAAGCCGGCGCCAAACTCTCGGGTGTCGATGTCGTCAGGGGCTTCAACGCCACCATGGCGATCCGCGCCGCCGCCGCAAAGCTGTTCCACGAGTTGGATTACGTGATTTCGCCGGTATCGCCGGTCGTGAATTTCCCCGCCGAGTTCGCCTCGCCGCTCAACGACCCCGCCAAGCCGTTCGAGCACATCGCCTTTACCGTGCCGTGGAATATGGCGGAGAACCCCGCCGTCTCCATCAATGGCGGCTATGACGAAAAGGGCTTTCCGATCGGCGTGCAGATCATCGGCCGCCGCTTCGACGATCTCGGCGTGCTCGGCATGGCCAAGGCCTTCGAGGGCCTGCGCGGTCCGCAACGGCCGTGGCCGCTGCCGCCGGCAAAATAATATCTCCATACCTTCGTCATGGCCGGGCTTGTCCCGGCCATCCACGTCTTTACGGTGTCTACGGACAGAACGACGTGGATGCCCGGCACGTCTTGCGCGAAGACGCGCTTCGCGCTTTAGACCGGGAATGACGATGGATTAGCCGTCAAACAAGAACACAAAGGAAGGAAACGCACCCCATGGCGTATGAGACCATCAAGTACGAGGTCGAGGACCAGATCCTCACCATCACCCTGAACCGGCCCGACAAGCTCAACGCCTTCAACGGCACGATGCAGCAGGAAATGATCGACGCGTTCGACGCGGCCGACAAGGACGACAACATCCGCGCCATCATCGTCACCGGCGCGGGCCGCGGCTTCTGCGCCGGCGCCGACCTCTCCTCCGGCGCCAACACATTCGACCGCGACGCCCGGCGCGGCCCGGTGAAGCGGCTGGCCGACGGCAAGGTCGACTACAGCGATCCGCAGGTGCGCGACGGCGGCGGCCAGGTGACGCTGCGTATCTTCAAGTGCCTGAAGCCCGTCATCGCGGCGGTGAACGGGCCGGCCGTCGGCATCGGCGTCACCATGCAGCTGGCGATGGACATCCGCATCGCATCCGAAGCGGCACGGTTCGGCTTCGTGTTTTCCCAGCGCGGCATCGTGCCCGAGGCCGCTTCCAGTTGGTTCCTGCCGCGCATCGTCGGCATCTCGCAGGCGCTGGAATGGTGCTATTCGGGCCGCGTCTTCCCGGCACAGGAGGCCCTCGCCGGCCGCCTCGTCAGCAAGGTGGTGCCGCCGGACCAGTTGCTGCCGACCGCGCGCGCTCTCGCCAAGGAGTTTGCCGCCAAGACCGCGCCGGTTTCGGTGGCCCTGATCCGGCAGATGATGTGGCGCATGACGGGTGCCGACGACCCGATGGAAGCCCACAAGGTCGACAGCCGCGGCATCTATGCCCGCGGCCGCTCTGACGACGTCAAGGAAGGCGTGGTGTCGTTCTTGGAAAAGCGCCCGGCGCAATTCAGGGACAAGGTGTCGACCGACATGCCGGATTATTTCCCGTGGTGGCAAGAGCGCGAATATAAGTGAGCGCGCGGCCCGCACCGGCCCATGCGACGCAAGACGGCGTCGTCCTGCTGCACGGCATCAGCAGGACGGCGCTGTCGTTTCGAAAGATGCAGGTGGCGCTGGAACGCGCCGGATTCGCTACCCTCAACCTGGACTATGAAAGCCGCCGCAAGGCGCTGGAGGCGCTGGCAGAGGACATTCATCCCGCCATCCAGCGCTTTGCCGATCGCATCGACGGCTCCATTCATTTCGTCTGCCATTCCATGGGCGGACTGCTGGCCCGCGTCTACATTGCAAGGCACCGGCCGAAACACCTCGGCCGCGTCGTGATGCTGGGCACGCCCAACAGCGGCAGCGAAATCGCCGACCGGCTGAAGAACTTCGGCGCCTACCGCGCCTTCTTCGGACCCGCCGGACAGCAGCTCGGCACCAAGCGAGACGATGCGATCAATGCGCTGTTTCCACCGCTGGATTACCCGGTCGGCATCGTCGCGGGAAATCGCTCGATCGATCCGCTGGTCGGCAAGATGCTGCCGAAACCGCATGATGGCCGCGTATCGGTGAAAAACACCGCGATCGATGGTATGGCGGACCATGTCGTCGTCGACACATCGCACCCGTGGCTGGTGCGAAACAGCGTCGCGGTCGCGCAGACCATCGCGTTCCTTCAGGATGGGACGTTCGTGAAACCGTAGGGGTGAAATCGCGACGTCGTAGGGTGGGCAAAGCGTAGCGTGCCCACCATCGAGCGCGAGGTTGTCATGGTGGGCACGCTTCGCTTTGCCCACCCTACACATACCCGTCTCACCCCATCGTCAGCGCCACCCTTCCGATCGCCTTGCGCTCGATCAACAGCCGCATCGCCTTGGCATAGTCTTCCAGCGGCAGCTGGTGCGATATGTTGGGGCGGACCTTGCCCGCTTCAGCCCACTCCGTCAGCGCCTTGATCCTGACTTCGCCGAGCGCCGGGTTTTTCCGCACCGCCTCGCCGGCACGCACGCCGAGCACGCTGGCGCCCTTGATCATCAGCAAATTGGTCTTGGCGAGACCGATCCCGCCGGTAAAGCCGATGATCAGGAGCCGCGCACCCCAGTTGATGCAGCGCATCGAGTTCTCGAACACCTCGCCGCCGACGGGATCGAACACCACGTCCGCGCCCCGCCCGTCGGTGATGCGCTTGACGGCGTCGCGGAACGGCTCGCGGTCGTAGCGGATGAGATGATCGGCGCCCCTCGCCTGCGCGATCGCGAGCTTCTCGTCGCTGGAAGCCGTGGCAATCACCGTCGCGCCCAGCATCTTGCCGATCTCAACGGCGGCGAGCCCGACGCCGCCGGCAGCGCCATGCACCAGCAGCACCTCGCCCGGCTGCAGTTGGCCGCGGTCGATCAGCGCGTGATACGCCGTGCCGTGGCCGGCGAGAAACGTCGCGCCCTCCGCATAGTCGAACGTCGATGGCAATTTCACCAGCTGCGCAGGCGTGGCGACGGCCTCATCGGAGTAGGCGCCGTGCCGCATCTTGACGATGACCCTGTCGCCGAGCGCGACGCCCCTGGCATCGTTGATCTCGACGACATCGCCGGCGGCTTCCATGCCCGGCGTAAACGGCAACGGCGGCTTGAGCTGATACTGGCCCGCGGCCATCAGGACGTCGGGGAAATTCAACCCGGCGGCACGGATGGCGACGCGCACCTGCCCCGGCGCCAGCGGCGCGGCGGCAAAGGTTTCGAGGTGCAGGCTTTCGGGCGGGCCGAGCTCGCGGCAGACGACGGCGCGCGGCATCAGGCAGCCCGCGCCTTGACGCGCTCGAGCGCCTCGCGGATCAGCGGCATGCGGTCGTTGCCGAAATACATGTCGGTCTTGTCAACGAAGATCGTCGGCGAGCCGAAGCCGCCGCGCGCCATCACCTCATCCGTATTGGCCTTGAGCTGGTCCTTGATCGCCTGCTGGCCGATCGCCTCGAAGAACTTGACGTGGTCGACGCCGGCCTTCTTGCAGACTTCGGTCAGCACCGAGTCCTGCGAGATATCCTTGTCGGCGCCCCAATAGGCCTCGAACACCGCGGTCGCGAACGGCACCATGCGTGCGCCAGATTCTTGGCCCAGCCAGATGCAGCCGCGCATCGCCTTGACGCTGTTCACCGGAAAGACCGTGGGCGGCATCTTGATGGCGAGCCCCGCGGACCGCGCCCAGTCGGCGAGATCCTTTTTCATGTAACGCGCCTTCAGCGGCACCGGCGTCTCGCGCGAGGCATAGACGCTCGGGTTCACGGTATTGAAGATGCCGCCGACCAGGATCGGCCGCCACGTGATCTCGACGCCGAGCTCTTTGGCGAGCGGCTGGATGTTGTGAAAGGCGAGATAAGTCCAGGGACTGGAACAATCGAAGAAGAATTCGAGCATGGCGTTTTCCTTTTGTTTGATTTTTTTCGATCCTCATCCCTGCGCAACGGCTTCGCCCTTGTCGCTGGAGGAGCGCGGAACGCGCGTCTCGAAGGATGAGTTGTTTGACACGTTACGGGCCACATGGTTCGAGACGGCGCTGACGCGCCTCCTCACCATGAGGAACGACTACTGCTTCCTCCCCGCCATCTCCTTGGCCCGCGCGCCGAACATATTTCGTCGCGCCTCCTCGTCGAACGGCTCCTTCACGAACTTGCCGATCGCCAATCCCGCCTGCACCTGCGGCCGCGCGCGCACCTCGGCGTACCAGCGCTTGATGTTCGGGTAATCGTCGAGCGTAAAGCCCTGCGCCTTGTGCGTCATGGTCCATGGAAAGCAGGCGATGTCGGCAATCGAGTAGTCGCCTGCGACGTATGCACCGGTCTTGCCCAGTTGGGTATCGAGCACCTTGTAGAGCCGGGCTGTCTCGTCGCGGTAGCGCTCGATCGCATACGGGATCTTCTCCGCCGCATAGAGCGCAAAATGGCCGTGCTGGCCGAGCATGGGACCAAGCCCGCTCATCTGCCACATCAGCCATTGCATGACGCGCGACCGCGCCCGCATTTCCTTCGGCAAAAAGCGTCCGGTCTTGTCGGCGAGGTAGATCAGGATCGCCCCGGTCTCGAACACCGAAAACGGCGCCCCGCCGTCGGCGGGCTCGTGGTCCACGATGGCCGGAATCCGGTTATTCGGGCTGATCGCCAGGAATTCCGGCCTGAACTGCTCGCCGGCGCGGATGTTGACGGGAACGACCCGATAGGGCAGCCCGAGTTCCTCCAGCATGATCGAGATCTTCCAGCCGTTCGGCGTCGGCGCGTAGTGAAGGTCGATCATCGTCTTGATCATGTTTTCCCCGGGCTGTCGCCATCGGCCCGGCAGGCCAGTCGGCGACGTTTGTTGTTCTGTACCTGCAGCATAAGACATGGCAGACAGGCGCTCAATCAGGACCAACCGGGAGGCTCCCATGCTGTTTCCAACCACGATCGCAGGCTCCCTGCCCAAGCCGGAATGGCTGGCCGAGCCAGACATGCTGTGGGCGCCGTGGAAATCGAAAGGCGACCAACTCGCCCGCGCCAAGCGCGACGCCACCATGCTGGCGATCAAGCTGCAGGAGGATGCGGGCGTCGATATCGTGACCGAGGGCGAGCAGGCCCGCCAGCATTTCGTCCACGGTTTTCTGGAGAAGGTGGACGGCATCGACTTCGCCCACAAGGTCGAGATGGGAATCCGCAAGGACCGCTACAAGGCGATGGTGCCGCAGGTGGTGGCGCCGCTGAAGCTGAAAGGCCGCGTTCATGCCGACGAGGCCCGCGTGGCGCGCGCCCACACCACACGCAAGCTGAAATTCACCCTGCCCGGCCCGATGACCATCATCGATACACTCGCCGACAGCCATTATGGCGACCGCGTCAAGATGGCGTTCGCCTTCGCCGAACTCTTGAACGAAGAAGCCAGGGCGCTCGAGGCCGACGGCATCAACATGATCCAGTTCGACGAGCCGGCCTTCAACGTGTTCATGGACGAAGTGCCGGTCTGGGGCATCAAGGCCCTGGAGCGCGCGGCGCAGGGGCTGAAATGCGAGACCGCCGTGCACATCTGCTACGGCTACGGCATCAAGGCCAATGTCGACTGGAAGGGAACGCTGGGCAGCGAGTGGCGGCAATACGAGGAGATTTTCCCGGCGATCGCTGAAAGCTCGATCCAGCAGGTCGCGATCGAATGCCGCAACTCAAAGGTGCCGCTCGACCTGCTCGCGCTGCTGAAGAGCAAGAAGATCCAGGCCGGCGTGATCGATGTCGCCAGCGACACGGTGGAGACCGCCGAGGATGTCGTGAAGGTGATCGAGGCCGTGTCGAAGTTCGTGCCCCTCAGTGACATCGTCGCGACGACGAATTGCGGCATGGCGCCGATGCGGCGGGATATCGCGGAAGCGAAGCTGATGGCGCTCGGCGCGGGGGCGAAGCTGGCGCGGCAGAAGCTGGGCTGAGGCAAGCGGTCATTCCGGGGCGATGCGCAGCATCGAACTATGGTGCGCAATTGCGCACCTGAGAATCTCGAGATTCCGGGTCTGGTGCTTGCGCACCATCCCGGAATGACGGCACCTAGCTCATCGCACTCGGATGCAGCACCGGGCGATATCCCGCACGCAGCGCGCGCAGGGTTGACGGCGGCGTCAGCAGCATCGCGTCGCTGACCTCGCTATCCGCCTTCTGATAGCCCGCCATCGACCACCGCAGCGCCCTGCCCTGCACGATCAGAAAACTCTCCTCGCCCCGCTGCACCATCGCGCCATCAGGCAAATCCGTCACCGGCGTCGGCAGCGGATGCAGCCGTTTCCTGCCGCGTTCGAGACGTTCGCCATGCAGCACGGCGTCGATCTCGCGCGCGCGAATGTTCTTCACGCCGTTGCCTTCTTCCCATGCGGCACGAAACCGGTTGGCGTCGTTGCGGCGGCAGAAGAAGCACGGGCGATGGCCGGCCGCGAACGCGGTCGCCTCGTCGAGAAAGAACAGTTCGGTCCAGCTCCGCCGGCCCATCACCGGCCGCCGCCAGCCGCGGAACTCGCAGAGGCAGGTGATCCAGGCGGGAGAGGACCAGCGCTTCTTCAGGAGCGTCCTGGTCGCGGGGTCGTGGATGATGCCGCGGTTGCCGGTGAAAAGGCCTCGGTGTTCGGTGGAAACGATTTCGCCGGTGGGCGTGACGCGGTTTTGCAGGGGCATGGGTTGGCGGGCCCGATTGTCTTCGTCATTCCGGGATGGTCCGAAGGACCAGACCCGGAATCTCGAGATTCTCAGGTGCGCAATTGCGCACCATAGTTCGATGCTGCGCATCGCCCCGGAATGACGAACATTTCACGGCCGGATCGGCGGCTGGAACGACAGCGCGGTATCCCATGGAAAATGAATCCACGTATCCTGCGACACCTCCGTGATGAACGTATCGACCAGCGGCTTGCCCTTGGGCTTGGCGTAGACAGTGGCGAAATGCGCATCGGGCAGCATCTTTCGCACCATCCGCCCGGTGGCGCCGGTGTCGACGAGGTCGTCGACGATCAGCAGTCCCTTGCCCGTGCCGCCGCCGAGCCTGGCGACGTCGGCCGACACACCCTTGAGCGCCTGCAGGTCGCCCTGGGTGGTGTGGTCGTAGCTGGCAATGCAGACCGTATCGATAATCCGAATGCCGAGTTCGCGAGCGACGATCGCCGCCGGCACCAGCCCGCCCCGCGTGATCGCGATGATCGCGTGAAACGGCCCGACTTCGTTGAGCCGCCAGGTCAACGCCCGGCAATCCCGGTGAAACTGATCCCAGGAGACCGGAAACGGCCGGCCTGCCCGCGCCTCGGCACTCGGCTCTGAATTATTGTCTGCCACCTGTGTTGCCCTGTCTTGCCGGCCTGCTACCGCAGGACATTCAATCCCGCCAGCATCGCCTTCACCGCCGTCATTGCGGCGGCGAGCTTTTCCGGATCGCGCGAGCGGACGACGAGGTTGGTGTTCGGCTTCTTGTCGTCGTCCATGAACGGATAGCTGCCGATGATGGTGTCGGGATGGGCGTTGGCGATCTCGCGCAGCGGCCCGCCGATGTCGCCTTCGCGGGCGTTGGCGCGGACCGAATCCGACAGCATCCGCACACCGGATTTCAAAGTGGGCGCGACGATGTCCATCATCGCCTGCATGATCGAGGGGATGCCGGCCATCACGATAACATTGCCGAGCTTGAAACCGGGCGCGAGGATGGTGGCGCTCTGGATCAGCTCGGCGCCATCGGGGACGCGGGCCATGCGCAGCCGCGCCTCGTTCAGATCCTGCTCGCTCCAGCGTTCGCGGAAGCGCGCCACCACCTCCGGGTGATGGTCGATGCCGACGCCGAACGCCTTCGCCACGCTGTCGGCGGTGATGTCGTCATGGGTCGGGCCGATGCCGCCGGTGGTAAAGACGTAGGTGTAGCGATTGCGCAGCGCGTTCAGCGCCGCGACGATGTCGGCCTCGTCGTCGGCGACGACGCGGACCTCCTTGAGGTCGATACCTATATTGGTCAGGTACTCGGCGATGAAGCCGATGTTCTTGTCCTTGGTCCGGCCGGACAGGATCTCGTCACCTATGACCAGAATCCCTGCCGTGACGATCTCGCTCATGACTTCTCCTCACCCCTGTCCCCGCTTGCAGTGTGCGTTACGCAACGCATTGAAGTCACGGGGGTTTGCTGCCGAAATAAGCACCCGGCAGCCTTTTTTTATGGCAGCGCGGCCGGCTACCCATACCAAATGCCGCAAGCCAATGCATATCGCGCTGGCCCGACCCTTGCTACCATCCCGTCAGGTCATGCACTGTGAGACTTTGGGGATAGTCGGGATTTTAATGGCAGTTGCGTTCGACGAAATGAACGGCCCCGGCGGGGAGCTCCGCCCGGCCTATCAGGAGCTCTCCCGCTGGCTCAAGGAGACGCCGCCGGACGCCCTCGAATATCGCCGCCAGGAGGCGGAACTGCTGTTCCGCCGGATCGGAATCACCTTCGCGGTCTATGGCGACGCCGAGGCCCAGGAGCGGCTGATCCCCTTCGACGTGATCCCCCGGATCATATCGGCCAAGGAGTGGACGCTGCTGGAGAAGGGCCTGAAGCAGCGGGTCCGCGCGCTCAACATGTTCCTGCGCGACATCTACCACGGCCGCGACATCCTGCGCGCCGACATCATCCCCGACGACCTGATCTTCCAGAACCCGGTATTCCGGCCGGAAATGAACGGCCAGGACGTCCCGCACGACGTCTATGTGCATATCGCCGGGATCGACATCGTCCGGGTCGACGCCGACAATTTCATCGTGCTGGAGGACAATGCGCGCACGCCCTCGGGCGTGTCCTACATGCTGGAAAACCGCGAGATCATGATGCGGTTGTTTCCGGACCTGTTCGCCCGCCACCGCGTGGCGCCCGTGGAACGCTATCCCGACGAACTGCTCTCGGCGCTGCGCTCGGTCGCGCCGCTCTCGGCCTCGTCCGAGCCGACCGTCGCGCTGATGACGCCCGGCGTCTACAACTCCGCCTATTACGAACACTCGTTCCTGGCCGACAAATTGGGGATCGAGCTGGTCGAGGGCCGCGACCTCATCGTCAAGAACGACGAGGTGTTCATGCGCACCACCGAGGGCTTGAAGCGCGTCGACGTGATCTACCGCCGCGTCGACGACGTTTTCCTCGATCCCCTCACCTTCCGCCCGGATTCCGCGCTCGGCGTGCCCGGGCTGATGTCGGCGTACGCGGCCGGCAACATCACGCTGGCGAACGCGGTCGGCACCGGCATTGCCGATGACAAGGCGATTTATTCCTACATGCCGGAGATCGTGAAATTCTATCTCGGCGAGGAGCCGATCCTGAAGAACGTGCAGACCTGGCGCTGCCGCGAGCCGAAGGATCTGTCCTACGTGCTCGACAATCTCGCCGACCTCGTGGTCAAGGAAGTGCACGGTTCCGGCGGCTACGGCATGCTGATCGGTCCCGCCGCGACAAAAGCGACGATCGAGGCGTTCCGCGACAAGCTCAAGCGCGAGCCCGAAGGCTTTATCGCCCAGCCGACGCTGGCGCTGTCGACCTGCCCGACCTGCACCGCGTCCGGCCTCGCGCCGCGCCATGTCGATCTCAGGCCCTTCGTGCTGACGGGGAGCAAGCATGTCACCATCGTGCCGGGCGGGCTGACGCGGGTGGCGCTGAAGGAAGGCTCGCTGGTGGTCAATTCGAGCCAGGGTGGCGGCACCAAGGACACCTGGATACTGGACGAATAGAGAGCGAAATTATCGCATGCTGTCGCGCACTGCCGAAAACCTGTACTGGCTGGCCCGCTACGTCGAGCGTGCCGAATATATCGCGCGCACCATCGATGCCACGCTGCGCGTCACCGCGCTTCCCGCCGCCTATATCGGCAAGACCAATGAGTGGGAATCGGCGCTGTTGACTGCTGGCGTCAGCGCCAGCTTCTTCGACGCCTATCAGGAAGCCAACGAGCAGAACGTGGTCGAGTATCTCGCGTTCTCGCCGTCCAATCCTTCCTCCATCAAGAACTGCATCGAGGCCGCGCGGCTCAATTCGCGCTCGGTGCGAACCGCGCTGACATCCGAGATGTGGGACACCATCAACTCGGCCTGGATCGAGTTGCAGGAAGTCTGGGGCAAGGGCACCTCGAGCCGCGAGGAACTCGCGCGGTTCCTGCGCTTCGTGCAGGAGACGTCATTGCGGTTCGACGGCTCGGCCTACCGCACGATGCTGCGCAACGACGCGTACTGGTTCTCGCGGCTCGGACTGCATCTGGAGCGCGCCGACAACACCGCACGTATTCTCGACGTGAAGTACCACGTGCTGCTGCCGGAGGAGGAACACGTCGGCGGCCCGCTGGATTACTACCAGTGGACCTCGATCCTGCGCTCGGTATCGGCGCTGACGGCCTATCACTGGGTCTACCGCGAGACGCTGAAACCCTGGCTGATCGCCGACCTCCTGATCCTGAACGACACGCTGCCGCGCTCGCTGGCAAGCTGCTACAGCAATCTGGTACGCAATCTCGACCAGATCGGCGTCGCCTATGGCCGCCAGGGCGCCTCCCAGCGCCACGCTCGCGGCGTCCGCAACCGGCTTGAACACAGCCACATGGACGATATCTTCCAGCATGGCGTCCATGAATTCATCCAGGAATTCATCGCGGACAACGCACGGCTGGGTGAGATCATCACCAAGCAGTATTTGATTTGACGTCGTCATTCCGGGATGGTCCGCAGGACCAGACCCGGAATCTCGAGATTCCGGGTTCGCTTCGCGCCCCGGAATGACAGCAGAAATAACGGTACACCATGCGCCTGCGAATTGCCCATTCCACCAGCTATCGCTACGAACCGCCGGCCACCGGCGTGATCCAGATCCTGCGCATGACGCCCGGCAGTCATGACGGGCAGTACGTCGCTGAGTGGCAGATCGACGTCTCCACCGATTCCCGACTCGACATGCACCAGGACGCGTTCGGCAACGTCACCCATGTGCTGACGCACGGGCCGATCGCAGATCTCACCATCAACGTCGAGGGCCTGATCGAGACCCACGACACCGGCGGCGTGCTGCGCGGCACCGACGAGCGCTTTCCGCCTAGCCTGTTCCTGCGCACGACCCCACTCACCGAAGTCAATCCGGCGATGGCGACGTTCGCGCGCGAGATGCGCGCGGAGTCCGACGGCGACGTACTCGGCTTCCTGCACGCGCTGATGGTGCAGATCAACGAGCACATGACGTTCGACGAGGACCCCACAAACTCAGGGACCTCGGCGGCCGAAGCCTTCGCGCTCAAGCGCGGGGTGTGCCAGGACTACGCCCACATCTTCATTGCCTGCGCCCGCACCGGCGGCGTGCCGGCGCGCTTCGTCTCCGGGCATTTCCTGCGCTCCGACGGCACCGTCAACCAGCAGGCCGGTCATGCCTGGGCGGAAGCGTACGTGCCTGACCTCGGCTGGGTCGGCTTCGATGCCGCCAACGGCATCTGCACCACCGACGCCCACGCCCGCGTCGCCATCGGCCTCGACTATCTCGGCGCCGCCCCCGTGCGCGGCACCCGCTATGGCGGGGGCACGGAGACGCTGACGGTTTCAGTCAGGGTCGACCGGGCCGGACGATCGGGACAGTGGCAAAGCCAGCAGTAACAGCCACGGGCACCGCCTCATCCTGAGGAGCCGCAACGCAGCGTCTCGAAGGATGGGCTATGGGCGCGATCCGGGCAACATGGTTCGAGACGCGCGAAGACGCGCTCCTCACCATGAGGGGCGAGATCTATTTGTCCAGCCACACGTCCTCGAAGCGCAGATTGTTGTACTGGCTGTTGTCGTGCGGCTTGAAGTTCTTCACGTAGGGCTGCCAGCAATTGCCGGCGGTACCGTGCATGATGACAGGGCGCGCGGCATCCTCCACCAGGATCCGCTCGATATCCCACACCAGTTTGCGCCGCTTCTCCTTGTCGAGTTCGCGCGACTGCGCCGCCAGCAGCTTGTCGACGTCGGCGTTGCAGTACTGGGTATAGTTGCGTTCGGAGTTGCACGAATAGTTCTCGACGATGTTGCCGTCGGGGTCGTCGACGCTCACGCCGGTGATGTTGAGGCCGATGGTGTAGTCCTTGCGCTGCAGCTTGGCGTACCAGCGCGGCGTATCGAGAATATCGAGTTCGCTGACGATGTAGATCTTCTTGAGCTGGTCGGACAGGATCACCGCCGGATCGCGATAGGTTGGCAGGTTGCGCGTCTGGATCTTGATCTGCAGCGGCTTGGCATCGCTGTAGCCGAGCTTCTGCATGATGGCTTGCGCCTCGGCGAGGTTCTTCTCGGCCTCCGAGCCATAGCCGGTCAGAGCGGACTGCATCTCGGCGGGCATGCCCCACTCACCCTCCGGCTTCGGCAGCATCGCGCCGCCCAACCGCCCGGTTCCCTCCATCAGGATGCTGTTGAACGGCTTGCGGTCCAGTGCGAGCGACATCGCGCGGCGGATGTCGGGATTATCGAACGGCGGGTTGACGCGATTTACCATCAGGTTGATCAGCGTGCCCGTGGTGATGACCTCGCAGATCGCATTCGGCGCCCGTGCCTTCACGTCCTTCATCAGCGGAATGCTGACATCGGACGGAAAGGTGATGTCGTAATCGCCGGTCGAGAACGCCAGCATGCGCGTGGCGCGGCTGTCGATGGTGCGCACCGTGATCTCGTCGAGATAGGGCCGGTCTTTCCTGAAGTAATCGGGATTGCGCACGAGGCGGATCGAATCGCCGCGCTTGAACTCGACGAATTTGAACGGGCCGGTGCCCACCGGCTTGGTGCGCATCACCTGCTGCGGCACGTGGCAGGGATAGACCGCCGAGAAGGCGCTGGCGAGCAGCACCGGCAGGCTCGGCTGTGGCTCGCTCAGTTCGAAGGTCGCCTCGAAGTCGCCGTTGACGCTGACATCCTTCAGCTTAGTGTACCAGACCTTGCGCGGATTGCGCTTGAAGTCCTGCGTCTCGGCCTTGCCGATCAGCATCCGCCAGGTGCATTGCACGTCCTTCGCGGTGAACGGCTGGCCGTCGTGCCATTTGACGCCCTGTCGCAGCTTGAACGTCAGCCTGGTGTTGGTATCGTCCCACGCCCAGCTTTCGGCGAGATCGGGAATGACGGTCTCGATGCTCTCGTGGACCTTGGCAGGATCGAACGTGACGAGATTGTTGAAGACGGCCGCAAACGGCATCACCGAGGCGATGGTCGATTCTTCCAGCAGCGAGGTCGAGGGAGGATTGTCGTTGTGGTAGAGCCTGAGCGTGCCGCCTTTCTTCTGCGCGGCGGCAGGACTTGCGGCAAGCAGTGCGATGCAACAGAGCATCATGAGCGCAGCGCGTGACCTGCCCAAATTGCTGGTGCGCATGCAGCCTCCCCTGTATTTTCTTTTTCTGTGGGACGAACGAGGGATCGAAAGCTAGCGCAGAGGACAGCCGATGTCAGCAGGCGACAAGGTTTTTGCAGGCTCGATTCCGGAAAACTACGACCGCTACATGGTTCCGCTGATCTTCGCCGGCTATGCGCGGGATCTTGCGCAAAGGGCCGCCGCACTTTCGCCCAAAGCCGTGCTGGAAACGGCGGCCGGCAGCGGCGCGGTGACTCGCGCGCTGGCGCCCAACCTCGCTTCCGATGCCCGCTATGTAGTGACCGACTTCAATCAGCCGATGCTCGATTATGCCGCCACACGGCAAAATCCGGACAACCGCATCAGCTGGCGCCAGGCGGACGCCCAGGCTTTGCCGTTCGAAGACGCCACCTTCGATCTCGTATGCTGCCAGTTCGGCGTCATGTTCTTCCCCGACCGCCCCTCTGCCTACCGCGAGGCGCGTCGCGTGCTCAAGCCGGATGGATGTTTCCTGTTCAACGCATGGGACCGCATCGAGGAGAACGTGTTTGCTGATGATGTGACGAAGTCACTCGCGGAATTTTTCCCGAAGGACCCTCCGCGCTTTATGGCGCGCACGCCGCACGGCTATCACGACACTGCGCTGATCCGGGGCGATCTGGCGAAGGCAGGCTTTTCGAACGTCACGATCGAGACCAGGGCGGAAGAGAGCCGCGCGCCCTCAGCCCGTCTCGTCGCGGTCGCCTACTGCCAGGGCACGCCGCTGCGCAACGAGATCGAAGCCCGCGGCGCCGACAAGCTCGAGGCCGCCACCGAACACGCCGCATCCGCGCTTGCACGCAAGCATGGCACTGGCGAGGTCGCCGCCAGGATTCAGGCGCACATCGTTCTGGCGCGTGCATGATCGCGGTTCGTGCTCCGGGATGGGTCCAGGCGCCGGTTAGCCCCCGGCTATGATCCGCCCACACCACCCGGCACGACCAATTCGGACCAACCTGCGCATGCCGCGCCGCGGGAATTGGGGTTGGATGCCTCCCTGAAATTGGCTACTAGTTTCGCCGAAGAAATCGGGCGCGTCCGGGGAGTTGGAATGACCTATTGCTGCGGAATTCTGGTGCGGGACGGCCTCGTCATGATCGCGGATACGCGCACCAATGCCGGGCTCGACAACGTATCGACTTTCCGCAAGCTCCACATCTTCTCCAAGCCGGGCGAGCGCATCATGGCGATCGCCAGCGCCGGCAACCTGGCGATCAGCCAGTCGGTCCTCTCCACCCTCACCGAAGGGCTGGAAGACCCCAACACCGGCGAACTCGAAACCCTGATGAACGCGCCGACCATGTTCCAGGCCGCGCAGCGCATCGGCCGCGCCATCCGCAGCGTGCACGCCACCGAGGGCGAGGCGCTGAAGTCGGAAGACGTCAGTTTCGACGTGTCGTTCCTGTTCGGCGGCCAGATCAAGGGTTCCAAGATGCGGCTGTTCATGGTCTACACGGCCGGCAATTTCATCGAATGCACCACCGACACGCCTTACTTGCAGATCGGCGAACACAAATACGGCAAGCCGGTGCTCGACCGCGCCATGCACTACGATGTCGAACTCTATGAGGCGCTGAAGACCGGACTGATCTCGATGGATTCGACGATGCGCTCCAATCTCGGCGTCGGCCTGCCGATCGACGTGCTGGTGGTGCGCGCGGATGCCTGCGAGGCCGACCTCAACCACCGCATCGAGGCTGGCGAGCCCTATTTCCACGACCTGCGCTCGCGCTGGTCGGCGGCACTGCGGGCGGCGCACCAGAATATTCCGAGACCACCCTACAAAACCCAGACAGAAGCAAAAAACTGAAGGCGAGGAAACCATGGCCGAAGCAACAAACAAGATCGCGGTAGTCACCGGTGCGGGCACCGGCGTCGGACGCGCGGCGTCGCTGGCGCTGATGAATGCCGGCTTCACCGTGGTGCTCGCCGGGCGCAGGATGGAGATGCTGGCGGAGACCAAAAAGCTCGGCGACAATGTCGGCAAGAGCCTGTGCGTTTCCGCCGACATGACCAAGCCGGATTCGATCGCGGCGCTATTCGCCAAGGTGAAGGACACCTATGGCCGGCTCGACGTCCTCTTCAACAACGCCGGCATGGGCGCCCCGCCGGTCAATTTCGAGGACCTCAGCCTCGAGCAGTGGCAGGCGGTAGTGAACACCAACCTCACCGGGCCGTTCCTGTGCACCCAGCACGCCTTCCGCATCATGAAGGACCAGACCCCGCGCGGCGGCCGCATCATCAACAACGGCTCGATCTCGGCGCATGCGCCGCGGCCGTTCTCGTCGGCCTATACCTCGACCAAGCACGCGATCACGGGCCTCACCAAGGCCTCCAACCTCGACGGCCGCATGTACGACATCGCGGTCGGCCAGGTCGACATCGGCAACGCCGCGACCCCGATGACCGACCGCATGGTCGCCGGCCCCGGCGTGATGCAGCCCGACGGCACGATGAAGCACGAGCCGCGCATGGACGCGAAGGCGGTCGGCGATGCCGTGGCCTACATGGCCGGCCTGCCGCTGGACGCCAACGTGCTGTTCATGACGGTCATGGCCACCAAGATGCCGTTCGTCGGACGGGGGTAAAACCGTCCTTGCGGGCGAGCCCTGCTTGATCAAAAGCCGCAAAACAACCCCATGCACAGTAGGCGTCAAGGGGATTGCGACGGTTGCCCGACAGGCCAGGCCACGGATGTAAGCTCCCGGGTGTCCACGGTCGGCAATGGAGCGCCGCCCCTACTCCAGCCGCTCCACCTTCCGCAGCGCCGGAAACAGCTTCATCCATAGCAGCGCGATCGCGATGGTGCCGACGCCGCCGAGCACGGCGGCCGGCACGGTGCCGAGCAGCGCGGCAGTGACGCCGCTTTCGAACTGGCCGAGCTGGTTCGAGGCATTGATGAAGAGAAAATTGACCGCGCCGACCCGGCCGCGCATCTCGTCGGGTGTGGCAAGCTGCACCAGCGAGAACCGGATCACCACGCTGATCGTATCCGCCGCGCCGAGCACCGCCAGCGCCAGCACCGACAGCCACATCCATTGCGACAGCGCGAATACCACCGTCGCCGCGCCGAACACGATTACGGCCTGAAACATCCGCAACCCGACATGGCGATTGATGCTGTGGCGGGCCAGCACGATCGTCATCAGCAGCGCGCCAACGGCGGGCGCGGCGCGCAGGATGCCGAGGCCGAGCGGCCCAGCTTCCAGAATGTCGCGCGCATAGATCGGCAGCAGCGCGACGACGCCGCCGAACAGCACTGCAAACAGGTCGAGCGAGATGGTGCCGAGGATCGCCGGGTTGTTGCGGATGAAGCGGACGCCGGCAAAGACATCGTCCGCGAGCGAATCCGCCTTCGCAGGCTCCTGCCTCTCAGCGTGGATGAAGCCGGTGAGAATTGCGCCGACGAGCCAGAAGGCGACAATGACGAAATAGGGCAGGCTCGGTGCGAACACATAGGCCAGCCCACCGAGCGCGGGACCGGTGATGGTCGCGACCTGGGCTGCGCCGGAGGAGATCGCGGTCGCGCGCTGCACCGAGCCTTTGGGGACGATCAGCGGCAGCAGCGCGGCCGTCGCGGGACTCTCGAAGGCGCCAGCGATGCCGATCACGAAAGTGGCGATGAATATCTGCGGAACGGTGAGCCAGCCGGCAAAGGTACTGACGGCGAGAAACAGCGCGGTCGCGGCCTCCGCGATCTGGCAGAGCTGCACCACGCGCTTGCGCTCGAAGCGGTCAGCGGCGTGGCCGGCGACGAACACCAGCAGCGCTGTGGGCAGGAACTGCACCAGCCCCACCATGCCGAGTTGGAAGGCGCTGCCGGTGATGTCGTAGATCTGCCAGCCGATCGCCACCGCTGCGATCTGGCTGGCGAAGCGCGACAGGCTGCGGGACAGCAGGAAGAACAGGAACGGCCCGTGCCTGAGCAGATCGCGGGCGCCCAGCGGCATCGTCGAGGACATGGGGCGACGGGTGGCTGAGCAGGAGGCAGATGTCAACGGCCCGGCCCGCAACACGGCATTGCGCGGCGGCTCCCCGCTGGCATAATCGAGCGCCGGGGCTTCGGGGGATTCATGCTGCAACTGCAATCGGCGTTCGGCGTGCTGGCGCTGCTGGCGATCGCCTGGGCGCTCAGCGAGAACCGCCGCGCGGTTTCGGTGCGGCAGGCCGCGGTCGGGCTTGCCGTCACCGTTGCCACCGCGCTGGTGCTGCTGAAGCTGCCACCGGTGGCAAAGGCATTCGGCGCCATCAACGACGCCGTCAACACGATCTCTGCGGCGTCCCGCGCGGGCACATCTTTCGTGTTCGGCTACGTCGGCGGCGGTGCCCTGCCCTTCGACCTCAAGACGCCGGACGCGGATTTCATCCTGGCGTTCCAGGCGCTGCCGATCATCCTGGTCATGAGCGTGCTCACGACGCTCCTGTTCTACTGGCGCGTGCTGCCGCCGATCGTGCGCGGCATGGCGTGGCTGCTGGAGCGCACCCTCGACGTCGGCGGTGCGGTGGGCCTGTCCGCGGCGGCCAACATCTTTCTCGGCATGGTCGAGGCGCCGCTATTCATCCGCCCCTATCTGGCACAGCTCACCCGCAGCGAATTGTTCATGGTGATGACCGGCGGCATGGCCGGCATCGCCGGCACCGTGCTGGTGCTCTACGCGACGTTCCTCGCGCCGCTGATCCCGGATGCCGCGGCGCATTTCGTCATCGCGTCCGTCCTCGGCGCGCCGGCCGCCATTCTCGTCAGCCTGATCATGGTGCCGGAGACTTCCGAGAAGCGCACCGGCGGCGCGCTGGCAGATCCCGATACGCAGACGTCGAGCACCATGGACGCGATCGTCAAGGCACCACCGCCGGGCTCGAGCTGTTGCTCAACATCATCGCCATGCTGCTGGTGCTGGTGGCGCTGGTCTATCTCGCCAACGCCATACTCGGGCTACTGCCCGAGATCGGCGGCGCAAAAATTTCGCTGCAGCGCCTGCTGGGAATTCTGATGGCGCCGGTGTGCTGGCTGCTGGGCCTGCCGTGGCCGCAGGCGATCACGGCCGGCAGCCTGATGGGCACGAAGACCGTGCTCAACGAACTGATCGCCTATGTCGAACTGTCAAAACTCGGCACTGATGCGCTCGATCCGCGCTCGCGGCTGATCATGCTCTACGCGCTTTGTGGTTTCGCCAACTTCGCCAGCCTCGGCATCATGATCGGCGGCCTCGGCACCATGGCGCCCGAGCGGCGCGAGGAGATCAACGCGCTCGGGATGAAGTCGATCGTGTCGGGCACGCTGGCGACGTGCTTGATGGGGGCGGTCGTGGGGGTCTTGACGTGACGGTCATTCCGTCATCCCGGGATGGTCCGAAGGACCAGACCCGGAATCTCGAGATTCCGGGTTCGATGCAGCGCATCGCCCCGGAATGACGGCGAGAGCTACCCCGCCAGTTCCACCGTCTTGAACTCCGCCGGCAGGATCACCTCCAGCAGTTCGACGTCGTCGGAATAGTCCAGGATCATGTGCTTGACGCGCGGCGGCTGGGTCCAGGCGCTGCCTACCTGCATCAGCGTCTCGCCTTCGCCTTCCATATAGGTCTTCACCCAACCCTTGAGCACGTAGACCATCTGGAATTCGATGTCATGGTAATGCAGCTTCGAGACTTCAGCCGGATTGCAAGGTCCCTGCAGACGGATCACCTGCGCATGCGCCAGACCGTGGGAGGCTTCGGCGATGCCGAGGTCGCGGTATTTTGCGTAAGTGCGCAGGCCGTCGGCCTTGAAGTCCTCTTCGCGGTGATGGCTGATAGCGATACGCTGCTTCGGCCGCGCCTTCTTGGCCGGCTTGGCTTTGGCGACCGACACGCGTCCCTTGGATTTAAGCGCCTTGCGCGCGGAGGGTTTGGCGGCGCCCTTGTGCCCGGTCCACTTCTTCCGGACAGCGGTTTTGGCTGCGGGTCTGGATGTCGCTTTCTTCTTGGCCATCGATGCCTCCCCGATTTTGTTTGATGCGAGGAGAGTAACACAGATTTAGTTTGTAGGGTGGGTTAGCCGAAGGCGTAACCCACCGCTTGACCAACGGAGCATCGTTGGTGGGTTACGCTGCGCTAACCCACCCTACCTGCGTAGCTCAATGCAGCCTGAACACGCCGTCGACGGCGCGCAGTTCGGCCGGCTTGATCAGCTTGGAATGCGCCACCGTCACCGAGTACAGCGGGCCATCGAGCTTCTCCTGCCAGAAGGCGAGGAAATCCTTCAGCGCCGGAAATTTCGGAAACAGATCGTAGTTCTGCCAGACATAGGTCTGCAGCAATGAGGGATGATCCGGCATCCGATACAGAATTTGCGCCGTCGTCAGCCCGTAACCCAGCACCTGCTTCCGGAAATCATCGGAAACAACACCAACCCGCGAGACCATGCCTAACCTCCGTTGCCGGAGCGCATTTGTCGTGGTGGCTGTACACACCGAGCCACCCCGGCGGAGATGCGCTCACATGAGAGAAATGTGACGCACGAGACCAACACATCACAAGCCTAAATGTTTAACGATCTGTTGAAAAAGGTCGCCTTAGCAGCAGCTTACCGCACGTGCTAATACGGGGTTCCGACCGTCCGTGACGGCCGGTTAATCATGATTAATGAAATTGGCAGGCGTCATATTTGAGTGCCAATTTTTCTGCTAGAAGCCCTTGTCCCCCGCGCAAGTCTGGCCTATGTCCTGCGAGCCGAGCTGGCACTCGCCGGCCCGGACTGCCAAATTTCCAGAATCTGATAACATCTTCAGAAACTTAGGAGGACTGCATGAAATTCCGTCCGCTTCACGACCGCGTCGTGGTCAAGCGCATCGACGCCGAAGAGAAGACCGCTGGCGGCATCATCATTCCGGACAGTGCCAAGGAAAAGCCCTCGCAGGGCGAAGTCATAGCCGTTGGCCCCGGTGGCCGCGACGAAGCCGGCAAGCTGATCCCGATCGACCTGAAGGTCGGCGACCGCGTCCTGTTCGGCAAGTGGTCGGGCACCGAGGTCAAGATCGACGGTGAAGATCTCCTGATCATGAAGGAGTCCGACGTCATGGGCGTGCTCGACGTCCCCGCCGGCAGCAAGAAGAAGGCTGCCTAAGCCAACCGCCCGTTCCCTCATCCTGAGGAGCCGGCGCAGCCGGCGTCTCGAAGGATGGGCCACATGCTCAATCATCTCATCCTTCGAGACGCCCGCAAGGGCGGCTCCTCAGGATGAGGACCCAGTCTCAAACGGAGATCCCTCTATGTCAGCTAAAGAAGTCAAATTCGGCGTAGACGCCCGCGACCGCATGCTGCGCGGCGTCGACATTCTCGCCAATGCCGTCAAGGTCACGCTCGGTCCGAAGGGCCGCAACGTCGTGCTCGACAAGTCGTTCGGCGCTCCCCGCATCACCAAGGACGGCGTCACCGTCGCCAAGGAGATCGAGCTCGACGACAAGTTCGAGAACATGGGCGCGCAGATGGTGCGCGAAGTCGCCTCCAAGTCGGCGGACGCTGCCGGCGACGGCACCACCACCGCGACCGTTCTGGCGGCTGCGATCGTCCGTGAAGGCGCCAAGTCGGTTGCCGCCGGCATGAACCCGATGGACCTGAAGCGCGGTATTGACCTCGCGGTGGAAGCCGTCGTTGCGGACCTCCAGAAGAATTCCAAGAAGGTCACCTCGAACGACGAGATCGCCCAGGTCGGCACCATCTCGGCGAACGGCGACTCGGAGATCGGCAAGTTCCTGGCTGACGCCATGAAGAAGGTCGGCAACGAGGGCGTCATCACCGTCGAGGAAGCCAAGTCGCTCGAGACCGAACTCGACGTCGTCGAGGGCATGCAGTTCGACCGCGGCTACATCTCGCCCTACTTCGTCACCAACGCCGACAAGATGCGCGTTGAAATGGACGACGCCTACATCCTGATCAACGAGAAGAAGCTGTCCTCGCTGAACGAGCTGCTGCCGCTGCTCGAAGCCGTGGTGCAGACCGGCAAGCCGCTGGTCATCGTCGCGGAAGACGTCGAAGGCGAAGCCCTCGCCACCCTCGTCGTCAACCGTCTGCGTGGCGGCCTCAAGGTCGCGGCCGTCAAGGCTCCGGGCTTCGGCGATCGCCGCAAGGCCATGCTGCAGGACATCGCCGTTCTGACCGGCGGTCAGGCGATCTCGGAAGATCTCGGCATCAAGCTCGAGAACGTCACCCTGCAGATGCTCGGCCGCGCCAAGAAGGTGATGATCGACAAGGAAAACACCACGATCGTCAACGGCGCCGGCAAGAAGGCCGACATCGAGGCGCGCGTTCAGCAGATCAAGGCGCAGATCGAGGAAACCACCTCGGACTACGACCGCGAGAAGCTGCAGGAGCGTCTGGCCAAGCTCGCGGGCGGCGTAGCCGTGATCCGCGTCGGCGGCGCGACCGAAGTCGAGGTGAAGGAGCGCAAGGATCGCGTGGATGACGCGATGCATGCGACCCGTGCGGCGGTTGAGGAAGGCATCGTTCCGGGCGGCGGCGTCGCCCTGCTCCGTGCTTCCGAGCAGCTGAAGGGTATCCGCACCAAGAACGACGACCAGAAGACCGGCGTCGAGATCGTGCGCAAGGCGCTCTCCGCGCCGGCCCGCCAGATCGCGATCAACGCCGGTGAAGACGGCTCCGTCATCGTCGGCAAGATCCTCGAGAAGGACCAGTACAATTATGGTTTCGACTCGCAGACCGGCGAGTACGGCAACCTGGTCTCCAAGGGCATCATCGACCCGACCAAGGTCGTTCGTGCGGCGATCCAGAACGCGGCGTCCGTCGCGGCTCTCCTGATCACCACCGAAGCCATGATCGCCGAACTGCCGAAGAAGAACGCCGGCGGCCCCGCCATGCCTCCGGGCGGCGGCATGGGCGGCATGGACTTCTAAGGTCCGGCCACTCAAGCGATCCACGAAATGCAAAACCCCGGCAGCGATGCCGGGGTTTTTGTTTGGACTGGCGACACGATGGCTGCCCGCACGCCTATCCCTGTTATGCACAAGCCAACGCATCGAGACTTCGGTCGATATTGACATTCCAGAAAATAATTTGATGCGAGAGTCGCAAACCGAACCGACAGTTCCACTTTTCATAGCGCAAAGTTGTATTCGGGTCGGGGCTAAATCAAAGCTCATCCAAAAAATCGATCGGACGCGGAGCGCTCAAGCTCTCGGGACGCAGTCGTGCGTCGCGGGGAAGGCTTTCGCTCGAAGGCAGTGATGTGGCGGTGAGTGAAAGCGAAATGAAAGTCACGTTGAAAAGAAAAAATGGGATGCCGTTGTCGGACATCCCGGAGTTGGATGTCCCGGATATCGCCTTGCGAGGCGCAGGCGGCGAGCTGGCCGAGCTTTTCACCGCTGCTCCCCGCCCGTCCGGTTAAAGAACCCGTTCAACCCAGACCGAGGACTCCCTGAGGAGGGATCCGGCCGGTTGGAATAAGCCCGCAGGCGCGCACGCAGCCCCCACTGGCCGATGCTCGCTCAAGCAAGGTGCGCAACGCCCCCCCAGTAAGCCGCACCGACAAGAGGCGCACTCCAACCGGCCGGTACTTCTCCGCAAAGCATCATCAAGACCAGGAGTGAGTGAGGGCAGCATGGGAATGGTCATGGTCAGATGTCCGCAAACCGGACACGCAATTCCTACCGGGATCAAAACGGATCGCGAGAGTTTCGGGCGCCGCACGGTATTCTTCTCGCGCACGCATTGTCCGCTCTGCCGCAGCGATCACCCATGGTTCGCGCGCGAGGCCTGGGTCGACGAGCCGGGCATCCGACTGCGCGCCGGCTCACAGGCATAATGGATACAGATCAGGCGATGAGCGCGATGAGGGACACCATGGGGCACCTGCAAATCCCGACTGAACCACCGACCCTGCTGCACCAGGCCAGGGACTTTCTCGTCGAAGCCCGACGGCTGAAGCCGGGTCCCGAGCGCAATGAGCTGCGCGAGACGGCAAAGGTGTTGCGCGAGCTTGCGAAGCTCGAGACATCCGATGGCATCGGAGAATCTTTCCGGGTGGATGATCGCTGGTGATCGGCCTTCAGCGCCGCACCTGATGGAGCAGTCCTGACGCGGTCGCGCGGAAACGCGCTCAGTTCGTCCCGCCCGATCCCGTTCTCGGCACGCGCCCCTCATGGGGCAGAGCCGCCCGCGATCGGGCCGGGCTCGACGAGAATATCTCCTCGACTTCAGAACGCATGAAGCTGTGGCACTCGCACGCCGCCGCCGCAAGCCGCGCCCGGTCGATCTCGATAAAGCCGCGTCGGTCTGCCCTGATCGCGCCGCTGGCGCGGAGATTGCGCATCAAGAGCGTTACCGTCGTTCGCCGCACACCGAGAATCTGCGCCAGCGCATGCTGGGTGAGCGGAAGCTCATCGTGGTCGACGCTGTCGCGAAGCTGCAGCATCCAGCGCGCCATGCGGGCCTCGACCGGATGCAACGCGTTGCAGGCCGCGCCGACCTGAAACTGTATCAGCATCGACTTGACGTGATTCTGGACCGCATGCCGGATCGCGGGACTGCGGCTGAAGGCGGCATGAAACCGCGATGCAGGAATTCGCGCAGCCGGGCCCGGCGCGCGAACGACTGCGGTAATCGCCGAAGGCGACGGCCCGAGTACCGAAAGCAGACCCACCGCCCCTTCCCGCCCGATGATCGCGGTCGCGACCGTCTGTCCGTCCGCCATATCGATCATCAGCGTGATGGCGCCCTTGTGCGGGAACACGACGTAATCGATATCGTCACCCGTGCGCGAAAGGACAGCGTCCTGTTCGAGTTCGATCAACTCGAGCTCGGGCCCCAGCAGATCGAAATCCGATGCCGGCAGGGATGCCAGAAGACGATTGCCCTTCCCGCCGCGCGGCGTCACTGCGCGGCATCCGCGGCGAGCCGGCGGCCTTCAGGCAGGGAAACGTGAATCAAAGGCGCGACCATAGGGATGAATCTGCTTTCACTGCACAAAGCCGCTCGCACATGTACGCCCTCGTCGCGGCGTAAAAGTTCCAAACAACCACGGGGACTTTTATTGCTCTGCAGCATGAAAGCTTAGACGCAAATAAGCTGCTGAATGCAACCGCAAATTATGCATGGGTCGTACACCCGTAAGGGCGCGAGCACGGCGGTTCCATTCTTGTGAATGCAGCGCCGATCGACAAACCCTGGTCGAACCGATGCGGGATGGTGTGCAGTCAGCGCACAGTCAAACCTACGCGCTCGGAGCGAATGGTCGCGGCGGCTCCGTTGTGGCCGGGAGTCTTCGAAAGATAGACCATCTCGACACGGCCGATGAGGTTCTCGAACGGAATATAGCCTATCGCCGACAGCGCGCGGCTGTCGGTAGAGTTGTCGCGGTTGTCGCCCAGCATGAAGAAGTGACCTGACGGCACCGTGTAGACATTGGTGTCGTCGTAGAATCCCCGCTCGATGCAATCGAGTGTTTCGTAGGTCGCGCCGTTGGGAAGCGTCTCTCGCCAGCGCCGCACCTTGGCGGCGACATCGGTGCCGCAGGCATCGCCGACGAAATCCTCCACGCGTTCGCGTTTCACGGCGACGTCGTTGAGGTAGAGCCGGCCCTGCTTCATTTGAATGCGATCGCCCGGCAGTCCCACCACGCGCTTGACGTAGTCCGTCATGCCGTCCTTTGGCGATCGAAACGCGACCACTTCGCCACGCGCCGGATCGGCACCGAAGATACGCCCCGAGAACAGCGGCGGCGCGGCCGGGAGCGAATGACGGCTATAGCCATAGGCATATTTCGAAACGAAGATGCTGTCTCCGACGAACATGGTCGGATACATCGAGCCGCTGGGCAGGCTATAGGGGTGGAACAGCAACGCGCGAATGGCGAGCGCAATCAGAAACGGAAATATCAAGACCATGGTGTAGGTCGCGATCGTCCGAAAGAAGCCGAAGCGTTCGACGCGCGAAAGCATCAGCAGCACCGCGACGAACGACCAGAGGCCGGCCACCAGAACGATGATCAGCGGCAGTGGCGAAAATCCCGCCGGCGATATCGCGCTCGTCGCAAAAAACTTCACGCCAGCGCTGAACAGCACGGCGATCACGAGCCCGAGAATTGCCGGCACGGCACTCCAGGCCAGCACCGCTCGCAGTTCCAGCGTGGACGCCCGACCGCCGATCAGCCCCCCTACCCCGCGCAGAATCAGGGCATTCAGATAAAGCAGGAGAATGCCCATTGCAGCGCTGCCTGCAAGAAAGCCGAGCCAGGCGCGCCAGCCGGCCAGGCCCTCCAGGAAACCGAATCCGAGTGCCTGGGAATAGATACTGGCGATTGCACCGAGCGCCGCGAGCAACCAGACGAAACGCCGTGGCCTCGTTGCCAGAATGTAGTCGATGGTTTGCCGCGGACTTAGCCAAATGCTGATCCATGGCGATCGAGAGCCGGTATCGTGCGTCGTCGTCATGGAACTTTCGAATCTCACTGCGCCGGCTAACTTAACCAACCCCGGGTTAAGTGCAACGTCGTGCAGAGAGCGAAAGCGCCGGCTCGCCAGCATACCGGCCAGACGTCAGGTGACGCCGCATTCGACCTTCAGAAAATGCGACGTCACCCTTCGAGTGGCAGAGGTACGCGGGTGACCTCAACCTGCTGCCACTTATCCCGTCTGATCTCCTCTCATGCTCGCCCGTAATGTGCGGGTGCGAGCAAAGGAGACCACAAACGGCGCAGGCGGAATGTGATGTTTGCAACAGTGGTGAGAGACGCTGTGCTTTTCGCGAGCTCGGACGTAGTATCTTCCGTCATTCCGGGGCGGCGCGCAGCGCCGAGCCCGGAATCCATCTGTCCACTTGTTCATGCCCTATTACGTCTATCTCCTCGCAAGCGACAGGAACGGAACGCTCTATCTCGGCGTCACGAACGACATCGTTCGTCGCGTGTATGAGCACAAGAGCAAGGCGGTTGCCGGCTTCACGAAACGATATGCTGTAGACAAGCTGGTCTGGTTCGAACTCTACGACGATCCGACGAACGCGATCACGCGCGAGAAGGAATTGAAGAAGTGGCGACGAGCGTGGAAGATTCGGCTGATCGAAGAGCTAAATCCACATTGGATCGATCTATATCCGCAAGTATCGACCTGACACTTGGATAGATGGATTCCGGGCTCGATGCTTCGCATCGCCCCGGAATGACGGACCCGGTTTGGTTTACATTCCAGTCATTCCGGGGCGCGCATGGCGCGAACCCGAAGCCATCTCACGGCATAAAACTTCGCCGGCATTGGCCGTCTACTGGATCTTCGCCAGCACCGCTAGGCGGCGGATGCCCTTGTTGCGGTAGGCGTCGAGGAATGCGTAGTAGTCCTTGAACGAGACGCAGCCGTTGGACTGGCCGCTCGGCCCGAGCATGTAGGTGTGCGCGAGCAACCCGTCGCGGCCGTAGATCTTGTCCTGGCCGCCGATCGGCGTCATCCGCAGCGCCGGCACGCCGTGAAACAGCGCTTCGCGCGGCTTCAGCTCGTAGATGTGCGGCGGTGTCACGCCCTGCATCCGGACGTGCGAATAGCGGATGTCGTCCATCTTGGAGCCGAGCCCCGAATGGGCCTCGAGCCGGGTGCCATCGGGCAGATACACCATCTTGGCGGAGATATCGTAGACCGCGGTCTGGCGATCATAGGGCGGCGAGCCGCCGAGCATCGGGTTCTGGCTTCGCGTATCGATGATGCTTCCGGTCACGCTCGCATCGGCCGATGCGTAAGCGAGAAGCGCGTTCTGCGAAGGTTGCGGCTTGCCCCACAGTTTCTCGACCATGCTCTGACGATCGCCGGAGGCAATCGACATCACGGCGGCCTTGGCGCGCTGCGCCATGTCGGCGAGGGAAGATCCGGACGACTTTGCTTCGGCAGACTTGATATCGGCCGATCTGGCGTCAGCGGATTTGACATCCGCCTGCTTCGGCGCCGGCACGATCATCGCGACCTGGGCTGGCGTCGAAGACCTGGTCTTCGGGCCCTCTGCGAGCTTGGGCGTTGCAGCGGCCTTCGGCGCAACGGCTGGAGCTTCAGCTACGCTGGTCGCCTCGACGGGCCTCGGCGGTTCGCCCCGCGGCGAGGCCGCGGCGAACCTCTCGCTGAACATGAGCGAGGCCGAGACGTTCTCCGGCGCGGAGATCAGCGGCGAGCGGTCCGGCAGCGAGGCAAAGATCTCATTGAAGTTGGGTCGCGCTGGCCGCGCGGCAACGACGGTGGAACTGGCGACGGGAGGCGCTTCGAACGCGACGCTGCCCACCGTGGGATAGATGCTGGCGCCGATTACATTGCTGTAGACGGTCCAGGCGCAGCCCAGCACCAGGCCCGCAACCGCGACGCTGCCAAGGGAATAGTGAGGAAGGACGCTTCGGGAAGATTTCCCGCGGCTTCGACCCGCAGGACCACACGCACGCTTACTCGTACTCATACACACGCCGCCCAGAACAATTCCACCAAGTCCCTCTTTGATGCCGCCCCCAAAAAGTTCCAGGGAGCCGTTTCGCAGAGGCATGGAGCGTCATTAAGGCGACTTTTAGTTAAATCAGCCTTAAACCCTAACGGCTGCGAGGCAGTTCCAAGTATATGGAACTATTGCAGAAATTTCTCTCCGCCAATCGGGATTTTTGCCACGATCGCGCCACATTTCGAAGGCCGCGCGGTGGCTTTGCCGATCTGCCGTATCACTATGCCGAGCTACCGGCTTGGACCAATCCGCCGAACCTTACCGTCGCCTCACAGACATATTAATGCGCACCCGGATATTGCCGACCCTTGTCGTTGCACCTGTTGGGGCGCGGCCGTCGATACGGTATCGTATCGCCTCAATCACGATGTTCGTTTTCTCGCACCCCGAAGGGGAAGCTGCCATGACAATGCTGGCGCGCGCCGGATCTATCGCCCTTGCAGGCTTATGCCTCCTCGCCGGAGACGCGACGGCGCAACCGGCGAAACCCGCTTGTACGTCCTCGCAGAGTCCGCTGGGAACGCAGACGCTGCGCTGCGAGACGGCGATCACGATCGTGGCGGAGAACGGCGCGAAGTTCGAACTGAGAGATCGCAACCGTGACGGCCAGATCGATTCCGTCGAACTCAGCAACAAGGCGCTGCTGCTCGAGGTGCCGAAGAAATCGGGCCGCACCCGGTTCGATGTGGTAACGCCGCAGGCGATTGCCGCGGTGCGCGGAACCAGATGGGCGGTGGACGCCGAGGGCGGAAAGACATCCGTGTTCGTCGTCAACGGCCGCGTCAACGTCACGCGCGCCGGCGGCCGCGGCAGGGTCGATCTCGGACCCGGCGATGGCGTCGACGTCGAGCCGTCGGGCCAGTTGATCGTCAAGCGCTGGCCCGCACCGCGCGTCGCGGCGCTGATGGCGCGGCTCGGACAATGAGGCTCGGATAACAGAAGCGGGCGAATGAGCAATCGACGGCTTTACATTCTGGTTGCGCTGCTGTGCACGGGACTGTGGGCCACAGCGATTACCCTTGGCCATTCGAACGGCCGGCTGCGGCTGCTCGACCGGATCGAGTCGGCATTCACAGACCTGCGAACCCTCGCCCGCGGCGTGAGGGCGCCGCCCGACCTCGTCACGATCGTCGCGATCGACGACGACATCGTGAAGCAAGGCGGCACCTATCCCTTGCCGCGCACCGAAATAGCCAGGATTGTCGATGCGATCGCGCAGTTCGAGCCGAAGGTCATCGCGGTCGATCTGCTGCTGGTCGACAAGGGGCCCGCGGAGGGCGACGCGGCGCTGGCGAAAACGCTCGCGACGCACCCGACCGTGCTGGCTGCCGCTGCGGTGTTTCCCGAAACCATGCAGCCGTCCGAGGATCGCGACGGGCCGCTCGCCGGCTTGCCGACGGCGGACCGGTTCCTGCACCCGCTGCCGGCCTTCGCCGAGCGCGCGGAAGTGGGGATCGTCAACGTGACGACGGGCCAGACCGGTACGCCGCTCTCGGTCCCGATGCTGTTCCGGACCCGCGACAAGATCGAACTGTCGTTCCCGCTTCGCGTAGCCTCGGTCGCGGTCGGCAAGCCGCTGACGATCGAGCCCGACCGCCTGCTGTTCGGTGATCATCCGATCGCGACCGGTTCCAACTACGCGCTTCCGATTTCCTATTACGGTCCCCGCCGCACCATTCGCACGATCAGCGCAGCGGACCTGGTCGACGGCACGGTCGACCGGAAAGACATTCGGGACCGCATTGTCGTGCTCGGCGCCACCGCAACCGGCGCCGGCGATTTCTTCCCGACGCCGTTCGACTCGCTGATGCCCGGCGTGGAAATCATCGCCACCGCCATCACGCATCTGGTTGCGGGCGACGGCATCATGCGCAATCAGCAGGTTCGCATCTTCGATACCGCGATGGCGATCGGGCTGCCGCTGCTGCTGGTCGGCCTGCTGGTCTGGCGGCGCAATGCGATCGGCCTGCTGGCGGTCACCGCAGCGGCCCTGATCTGGGCGGTGGCGAATGCGGTCGCTTTCGCAAACGGGATATGGCTCGATGCGGCGACGACGATCGCGGCCGCCGCGCCGCCGGTCATCCTGTTCGGCGCCCTGCAGCTATGGTCGGGCCGGCGAAGCGCGCAGCGCCTTGCTGCGCAGAACGAGTTGCTCGAACAATTCCAGACGCCGGCGCTTCGCGGTTGGCTGACCCGCAACCCCGACTTCCTGCTGGCGCCGGTCCGGCAGAATGCCGCCGTCGTCTTCATCGACCTGTCCGGATTTACGGCGCTCAGCGAGACGCTCGACCCGGAAGCGACAAGAGGACTGCTGAAGGAGTTTCACGCGCTGGTCGACAGGGAGGTCACGAGAAGCGGCGGCATCGTCACGAGCTTCCTGGGCGATGGCGCCATGATCCTGTTCGGACTGCCGGCGGAAACTGCCGACGATGCGACGCGCGCGGCCGAGTGCTCGATCGCGCTCTGCATCAAGACCGAACGGTGGATCGAGACCCTGCCGCCTTCGATTGCCACGAGGATCGGTTTCAAGATCGGCGCGCATTTCGGGCCGATCGTCGCCTCCCGGTTAGGCGGCCGAAACCATCAGCACATCACGGCGACCGGAGACACCGTGAACGTGTCGAGCCGCCTGATGGAAGTGGCTGCGCAGCACGATGTCAGGCTGGCGGTGAGCGATACGTTGCGCGTCGAGGCCGAACGCACCGGCGCTCGGCTGAAAACCGGCAGCCTCGAGGGTCCTGTCGAAGCGCAGATTCGCGGCAGGTCCGGCGCGCTCACCGTGTGGCTGTGGCGAAGCGAGTATCGGTCGATGGAGAACGGTGCGCATCCGCACGCTGCGGAATAACCGGCTCGAAGGGCGTCCTACCGCAGTTCCGGCGGCGGGTTGCGGTCCAACACCTCGCCCTGCGGTCCCTGCAGGACATCCAGCGCATAGGTCTCGATCACCAGCGGACCACGCTTGCGCTGAACCTCGCCTGCCCGTTCGACGCGCGCGAACCGTTCCTTCGCGAACGGTGTCTGGCCGCGCCTCGGCTCGTACACATACAGAATCTTGCCGGCGAGTTGCGCGGCATCGGGTTCAGGCATGTTGACCCAGCGGATACGCTGGCCCTGCTGCGCGACGCAAGTGCCCTTCGGAAGATAGAACGCGAGCCAGGCCGTGGTACCGTAGTCCGGCGCGAGCACGCATGTTGCGCCGGCGCGCACCCTCGCCGCCTCGATGGCGTCGGCGGTTTCGCGCCAGCCGACGCCGACGCTGCGCACGGTGGCATCCCGGCGGTAGCCGGAGAGCACACCAGTATTGGCCTGCACGAGCAGCAGAACGAACATCACGACGCCCGACGGCACGGCCCAGCGACGGCAGAAGTCAACCGCGCGCTGCGGACGCGGTTGCCACTGCACAAGATGGGCGGCGACCGCAGCAGCGATGGCAAACGCCGGGTACACCGGTGCAAACCAGTTGGCCTCGACGCGGGCATGCAGCGAATGCCAGACGAAATACGCGACGATGGTCCAGAACATCGTGCTGACGAGCACGCGCGCCGGCAGCGTCCCGGCGCGACGGCGCAACAGCGCGTAAAGCCCCATCGCGCCGAGGATCCATACCAGCGGCGTCGCGAACGCAATCTGCGTCGGGATCAGTTCGGCAATGAAGACCGGGCGGAAGTCCTCGATCCGGGCCCGGCCCATCTGTTTGATGAAGGAAACCCAGCCGTGATCGGCATTCCACCAGATGACCGGCGCAAACAGCAGGAACGCGACGAGGCCGCCGAAATAGAGCCACGGCGAAACCAGCCAGTGCCTCAATCTGGGAACGACCGCCACCCAGATCAGGATCGCCGGTCCAAAGAACAGCGCGGTGTATTTCGACAGCACCGCGCAACCGGCCGCCGCGCCGACCGCCAGCCACCACGCGCCGTGTCCGGTCTGCATGACCTTGGCGAGCGCGAACAGCAGCAAGCTCGAAGCCACCAGGAGCGGCGCGTCCGGCGTCACGATCATGGTGCCCACGGCCGCCATCAGCGTGACGTTCAGCAGAAGCGTCGCCGCCGAGGCGACCCGCTTGTCGCCGAACAGGATCAGCGTCGCCTGGTAAACTGCCCAGCTCATCGGCAGCCCCAGCAGGATCGAAACCAGCCGCACGCCCAACTCGGTATCGCCCGCAAGCAATGTCCCGAGCCAGATCACCACGGCGACCATCGGCGGATGATCGTAATAGCCGCCGGCGAGATGCTTCGACCACATCCAGTAATAGGCTTCGTCGAAGGTGATCGGCGTCCAGGCGGCAGCGATCAGGCGCAGCGCGACCAGCGCCAGGATCGCCAGCGCCGTCATGAGGCCAAGCCGCGCCTCGTCAGGTCGCGCCTCGTCAGGTTTCATTGGTCGGTCACCGCTTGCGCCAGACGAACATTCCCGACATCGCGTAGTTCCAGACCACGCCCATCAGCGCGCCGGCAAGCCCCGCCAGCCACCAGATCGGCTCCTGCTCGAACACCGAGAACGCCACACCGACATTGGCAAGAACGCCGACGCCACAGACCAGATAGAACAGCAACAATCCTCGCAGGATCGCAAACCCCTTCAGGCGCTGGTCGCGATAGGTGAGAAAATTGTTGAGGATGAAGTTGCTGGTCATGGCGACCAGCGCGCCGGCAGCTTGTGCTTCCGCAAATGGCTCGTTGAAGATTTCGTGCGCGATGAACAGCGTCGCCAGATGCACCACAAGGCCGGTGCCTCCGACCATGGCGAACATCAGGAACCGCAGCGACACCACGTCGTGCGTCAGCTTCGCCAGCACCAGGCCGAGGAAGTCCAGCGCCACCATGGAATCGAGCTTGCTCTCGCCATGCTGGCGCGAGCCGAAAGTGAAGGGAATTTCGATCGTCCGCAGCTTGCCCTCCGCGGTGGCCACGATGTCGAGCAGGATCTTGAAGCCCTGCGTGGAGAGCTGCGGCGCCAGTTGCTCGAAGCGGTCGCGCCGGATCATGAAGAAGCCGCTCATGGGGTCGGCAATCCCGACCTTCAGCACGCGCCTGGCAACTTCCGTTGCCAGCGCGCTGATGCCGGCGCGTTGCTTGTTGAAGCTGTCGGCGCTGCCGCCTTCGATATAGCGGCTGCCGACCACGAGTTCCGCCTCGCCGCCTTGCAGAAGACCGACCATCTTCGGAAGTTGCGTTTCGTCGTGCTGCAGGTCGGCGTCCATGACCGCCGCATAGGGCGCGCTCGACGCCAGGATGCCTTCGATGCAAGCCCCGGAGAGCCCGCGCCGCCCGATCCGGCGGATGCAGCGAACCCGCGGGTCCTTCCGCGCCAGAGCCCGCACCACGTCCCAGGTCCCGTCAGGGGAATTGTCATCGACGAAGATCACTTCCCAGGGGATGCCAGCCAGCGTCGCATCCAGCCTTCGGTAAAGCACCGTCACATTGTCGCGTTCGTTGAAGGTCGGGACGACGACAGAAAGCTGCGGCAAACCGGCGGCCTGCGACAGGGCTTCGGTCCCCGGTTGGCTGGTGTCATTCATGGTGGGCAGCGGTATATCCGCCGGCGCCGGACATGCCAACCGGACATGCCAAGGCGAGCCCTGGAGCTGACAGTTAGTGGGGATAACGCACCAAAACGGCCCTCAAAATGCCAACGACCACGAACAGCGGGCGCGCGTACATCCGGCGCAGCCAAACCATTCATGGTCGTCCCAGCGCCGGAGCCTTGAAGCATCAACGTCGCCGTTAAAAGCTAGATAGGAACGCCAGACGTATTCCGCAAGAGGAGCACGGATCGGCCGGACGACTAGTTTGGCACTTCCCGAATCACCGGTCCCCGGGGAGCGGGCGCGGCGGGGGCCTGCTGCACCGCTTGCGCCGGCTGAACGCTGGCCGGCTTGGCGGGCTTTCCGAACTGGCCGATCGGCCCGAAAACGATCGCAGCCACCAGCACAATCGACGCGACGATCGCTCCCAAAATACCGGCTATCGACTGAGAATTCATACCAGATTGTCCCCTCGCCTGATCGGGAACTAATATCATGGAAAAGAGTCCAGACGGAATAGCAGCCAGGGCTGCGATCGCTACAACCGGGTACCGGCGTGGCGCTTCAAAATGTCACCACGCCAGTGCCACGCAACCGACAAGCAAGAACCGCTATTGCATCGTAAACGTGGCAGAGTCTTGCCATATGGTTTGACATTGGAACAGGGGACGAGAATGTCGAATACAGACGAGGGCAAACCGGCCGGGAAATCCGGACGGCGCAGCCGGAAGGGGGAAAGCAAGAAGACGGAAAGCAAGAAGGGCGAGAGCAAAAAGACGGCTGCCAGGAAGGCGCCGGCCCCGCAAGGGATCCCCGCCCCGGTCCAGGTGCAAAGCCCGGAACAGGATCAGCCGCTGCAGCCCCAGCCGGTTCGCGCCGAGGGTCCGAAGGTGGACGAGCCGCCGCCGGCCATTGAAGAGCCGGTTGTTGCCGAACCAGTTGTTGAAGTCGCCGCGGAGCCCGAGCCCCCGCCTGCAGCCGCACCCTCGCCCGCCAAACCGGCAACGATCGAACCTGCGAAAGTCGAACCTGCGAAAGTCGAAGCTGCGAAAGTCGAAGCCGCAACAATCGAACCTGCAACGGTCGAACCTGCGGTGATCGAACCTGCGCGCGCGGAAACTGCAATCGCCGAACCGGCAAAGTCGGAGCCTGCGACGTCTGAGCTCTCGCCCGTAAGCCTGCAGACCATCGCGAACGCCTATCGCGACTACACCAGAAAGTCGTTCGAGGATTTCGGATCGTTCTTCGAGCAGCTGAGCAGCGCCCGGTCGCTGGAAAAGGCGATGTCCGTTCACAGCGAATTCGTCAAACGCGCCTACGAGACCTCCGTTGCAGAGTCACAGAAGATCTGCGAGCTCCACAACAAGCTTGCCCGGCAGACCTTCCAGCCCCTGCAGGGCCTGGTCGGCAAGACGCGGCAGACGCGCGACAAGTCCTGAGGCTTCGCGCGACCTGGCTCGATCAAGCCCCCGGAGCCTGGCTCCGGCTTCGCTTCGAGGCCGGACCGGCCCCACGCATGTAGTACCGTTCCGGCCGGTATCGGCCGGCCCAGGCCCGCATGATCCTGGCGGTGATGTTCGATATCCAATGGAGAAGGCCCATCGAACGATCCTTTCGTCCTGCAATCCACAATCAGGCGCCGAGTTGGCCTGTCAGCCGCTGGTGAAACGAGGAGCTGCGCTGGTCGAGCCCGGTGAATGTGATGGTGGCGCCGTGTTCGCGGTATTTGGTCTCGATCGAATCCAGCGCCGCGACGCTTGACGCATCCCATATCTGCGAATGGGTGAGATCGATCAGGACGCGCTTGGGATCCGCGCCGTAGGCGAAACGCTCCACCAGATCGTTGCTGCTGCCGAAGAACAATGGACCGTGGACGTCATAGCGAACCGACGTTCCGTCCGGGCTCAGCGTACGTTCCGCGCGGATCACATGCGCCACCCGGCGCGCGAACAATACCATCGCCAGCATCACGCCGATGGCAATCCCGATCGCGAGATTGCTGGTGACGACCGTTACCGCGACGGTCGTGACCATCACCAAGGTTTCCGGGATCGGCATGCGCTTGAGCGTCGCCGGGTTGACGCTGTGCCAATCGATCGTCTTGAGCGCGGCAATCATCATGACGGCGGCGAGCGCCACCATCGGAATCTGCGCCATCAGGTCGCTGAGCGCGGTCACCAGCACCAGCAGGACGATGGCGGCCACCGCCGTCGAAATGCGTGTACGGCCCTGCCCGATCTTCACGTTGACGATGGTCTGGGCGATCATCGCGCAACCGCCGATGCCGCCATAGAAGCCGGCGGCGATGTTGGCGACACCAAGCGCCCAGGATTCCTTGCCCTTGTGCGACCGCGTGTCGGTCAGGTCGTCAACCAGCTTTGCCGTCAGCAGCGTCTCCAGCAGGCCGACAAAGGCGACGCTGATCGCGGTCGGCCAGATGATACGCAGCGTGTCGAGGTCAAGCGGGACGGCAAACGCGGTGATGCCGGGGAGACCTGGCGCCATCGCCCCCTCGCCGCCGACGTTGGGTACCGTCAGGTGGCCCAGGATCACGATCGACGTCACCACGATGATGGCGACCAGCGGCGCCGGCACAGCCGTTGTGAGGCGCGGCATCAGGAGCACGATACCAATCGTCAGGGCAAACAGCGGATAGACCAGCCACGGCACGTTGAAGATGTGCGGAACCTGCGCAGCGAAAATAAGAATGCCAAGCGCATTGACGAAGCCGATCATCACCGATCGCGGAATGAAGCGCGTCAGCCGCGCCAGTCCGGCAAGGCCGAACACGATCTGAATGATACCGGCCAGGATGATCGTGGGCAGGATGTAGCCGACCCCATGCACCTTCACCATCGGCCCGATCACCAGCGCAATCGAACCGGCGGCGGCGGTGACCATCGCCGGCCTGCCGCCGAGAACGGACATCACCAGGCACAGCACGATCGAGGCGACCAGCGCCACCTTGGGATCGACACCCGAGACGAACGAAAACGAGATCACCTCGGGGATCAGCGCCAGCGCCGTGATGACGCCGGCCAGGGATTCGCGGACAAAGAGGTTCGGCGCGCGCAGCACGGCGAAAATGGATGGAGTGTCTTCGAACTGCGATTGGGTGACGGCGGAGCTGGACATTTGCATTGGATCTATCCGGAAAGTGTGACGGCTCGTTCAGGTCTGGAGGCTGGCTTGCGTCAGCTGCCCGGTGGTGGACGCACGACGCAGCGAAAGCCGATGTGACAGGTGGATGAATCGACCGTTTCGCCCTGACGGGCCGACGGCCGGTAGCGCAGGCAGTAGTTCGGAGCGCACAGATGCGAGCCGCCCTTCACCACGCGGCGCTTCGTTCGGTCGCCGCCGGCATTCGGATGGCAGCAGGACTGCACGGGTTGGTCCGGCACCGCGTCATAGGGGCTCGACGTCCATTCCCAGACGTTGCCGACCATGTCGAACAGGCCGTAGCCATTGGCCGGAAACGCATCGACCGGTGACGTGCCCTCATATCCGTCCTCGGCGAGGTTCTCGTGCGGAAACTGACCTTGCCATGTATTGGCGAGAAAGCGCCCTTCGGGATTGGCGGCATCGCCCCATGGATAGGCCTTGCCTTCGAGCCCGCCGCGGGCGGCGAACTCCCATTCAGCCTCGGTCGGCAATTCCTTGCCGCACCACGCGGCGTAGGCGAGCGCGTCCTCATGCGCGATGTGCACGACCGGATGATCGTCACGGCCGGCGATCGAACTCCCGGGTCCTTGCGGATGCCGCCAGTTCGCGCCCGGGCGATATTCCCACCACGCGAGATTGTTGCGCAGGCTGACGGGGCGATCGGGTTTGACGAACACCAGCGACCCCGGCACCAGCAGTGCGGGGTCTGCATCCGGGTACATCGCCGGATTCGGCGGACGCTCCGAGTAGGTGATGTAGCCGGTCGCCTCGACGAATTTGCGAAACTCGGCATTGGTGACGGGATAGACGTCGATCCAGAAGCCCTCGACGAACTCCGGGCGAACCGGACGTTCCTCCCGATAGAAGCTGTTGGAGCCCATCAGGAAGGCGCCGCCCGGAATCCAGTTCATCGACTCCAGCTTGACCGCATCGGGCGCAGGCCCCGCATTGGCATGGCGGGAGGCAGGGCAACAGCCCTGCCCCCGGCGGTTGCCGGCTGCACCATGCGCGATCGTCGCCGCTCTCGTCGGTGCAGTCATCGCGTTCAGGCCTTTTCGTATCGCTTGGGAACGAAGTCGAGCGCGGCTCCGGGCGGAATCAACTGCTCTTTCTTCGCACTCTCCTCGAACTCCCTGACGATGCGCTGGGCGTGCTGCATCACCCACCAGCGCACATAGCGCTGGTTGACGGCTTCACGCTCCTTCGGATCCTCCTGCAGGTGCGTGATGCGGGCGAAGCCGAGCGCCAGTTCCGGATCATGGAAATGCTGCTGCCGCTTGAAGTTGATCTTGAAGTCCTTCCACTTCACGGCGTGCAGTTCGTCCTTCAGCCAGACGATGCAGGACTCGCGGTTGGACGTCGGCTGCTTGCCGAGGAAGAACGGGGTCTGGTCGACGCCGTCGATCAGCCGGTCCGCGGGCGCCTTGCATCCGGTCATCGCCAGCAGCGTGGTGAACATGTCGGTGACATGGACCATCTCGTTGCTCTCGACGCCTGCCGGAATGCGGTTCGGCCAGCGGATCAAGAGCGGCGTGCGGATGCCGCCTTCCGCCGAACTGAAATAGGAGCCGTCGAAGAAACCGCCGGTGCCGCGGCCGGCCAGGTGGTCCTCGGCGCCGTTGTCGCCGCACATCACGACGATGGTGTTGTCGGCAACGCCGAGTTCGTCGAGCTTGTCGAGCAGCACGCCGAAATCATGGTCCAGCATCAGGAGACAGTCGCCCCAGTCGCCGTTGGTGCTCTTGCCGACGAATTCGTCGCGCGGGCTCATCGGGAAGTGCATCAGCGAGTGGTTGAAGTAGCAGTAGAACGGCTTGTCCGCCTTGACCGACTTCTCCATGAACTTGATGGCGCGCTTCTGATACTCGAGGTCGCAGGTCTTCTTGGTCTCCATGGTGAGCTGCTCGTCCTTGAGCGGCCACGCGCCCTTGCCCTTGACGCCCTCATGCATGTGCGAATAGCCGTCGCGCTCGGCCACGTAATGCGGGTCGGTCAGCCACATGCATTCGTCATAGGTGCGCAACGGGCCGTACCATTCGTCGAAACCGTGGTCGGTCGGGAAGCGGCCGTCTTCGGCACCGATGTGCCACTTGCCGTAGATCGAGGTCGCGTAGCCGGCGTCCGACAGGATCGAACCGATGGTGCGCTCCCACTTGACGATGCCGCCGCCATTGCCGCCGAGCGCGATGGTGTGGTTGCCAGAGCGGATCGGGAAACGTCCGGTCATCAGCGCCGAGCGGGTCGGCGTGCATTGCGGCTCGACCACATAATGCGTCAGCTTGACGCCTTGCTTGGCGAATGCGTCCATGCGCTTGGTGTCAGCGCCGCGCAGAATGCCGCCGCCGTAGCAGCCGAGTTCGCCCATGCCGAGGTTGTCGACGTGAAAAAACAGGATGTTTGGTTTCCTTGCCATTGAATTCTCCGATCTTTGATGCAGGCGCAGGCCGTCGTTGACGCGCGCGCCTGGTCGCGTCTCACATTGAGAGCTGTGGTTGATTGCTGTGTGTTCTCGCGCCTGTACGGCGGCGACGTTCAGAAACTGAATTAGAAGATTTCGCCTACTCCTTTCGGTCCCACTTTCATTCCGAAGCCCGAGAGGCCTCGATCCTTGATTTCCGGCGCCATGGCCGCGAGCGACTCTTCGCGAATGAGGCCCTTGAGCTCTTGCACCAGGTTCATGAACTCCGGCGTGTCCGTCATCTCGGCGCGGCGCGGACGCGGCAGCGGCACCTTGATCTCCGCCTTGATGCGCCCCGGCCGCGCGGTCATGACGTAGATGCGGTCGGACAGGAAAATCGATTCCTCGATGTCATGCGTAATGAACAGCACCGAGATCTTGAACTGCTGCCAGATGTTGGTCAGAATTTCCTGCATCACGACCCGTGTCTGGGTGTCGAGCGCACCAAACGGCTCGTCCATCAGCAGCACCTGCGGGCTGGTCGCCAGCGCACGAACGATACCGATGCGCTGCTTCATGCCGCCGGAGAGCTGGTCCGGATAGTGATTTTCGAACGAGAGAAGCCCTGCGAGATCGAGCAGCGCGCGGGCCGTGGTGTTGCGCTTGCCGATATCGACGCCGGCCATCTTCAGGCCGAACTCGACGTTCTTGCGGACCGACAGCCAGGGAAACAGCGAGTATTGCTGGAACACGACGCCGCGATCCGAGCCGGGCTTGGTGATGGCCTTGCCGTCGAGCGTCGCCTTGCCGCTGGTGGGTTTGACGAAGCCGGCCACGATGCTGAGCAGAGTCGACTTGCCACAGCCGGAGGGACCGATCAGGGAGACGAACTCGCCGGGCTGGACATTGAGCGAGACACCATCGACGGCCACGACCTTGTTGTCGTTGGCGCCGAATACCACGCCCATGTCGCGTACGTCGATGAAGCCTTTCTGGGTTTCAGCCATTGCCATTGTCATCGCTTTCCTCCGGGTGCAAATGCCAGCCAGGGCATCAGGAGACTGCCGACCATTCGGATGATGCCGCTGCAGGTCAGTCCAAGAAAGCCGATCGTGATCATGCCGAGCACGATCGCGGGATAGTCCACCAGCGAGTAGGCTTCCCAGGTGAAGTAGCCGACGCCGAACTGGCCCGAGATCATCTCGGCTGCAATCAACGATACCCACGCCACGCCCATGCCGACGGCGAGGCCGGTGAAGATGTGCGGCAGCGAGCCGGGCAGGATTACGTTCAGGAACAGCCGGAGTTCACTGGCGCCCAGGCATCGCGCGGCCCGGAGCAACACCCCGTCGAGCGAATGCACGCCGTGAATGGTGTTGAGCAGGATCGGAAAGAAGGCGCCGATGAAGGTGATGAAGACGATGCTGGCCTCGTTGTTCGGCCACAGCATGATCGACATCGGAACCCAGGCAATCGCCGGGATCGGCCGCAGCACCTCCACCACGGGCATGAACAGGTCGCGCACGCGCTGATACTTTCCGATCGCCAGTCCCATCGGCACGCCGATGGCGATCGCGATGAAGAAACCGAGCAGGATGCGCCGGACGCTGATGGCGATGTTGACGAGGTACTTGTTGGAGAGCCCGACCTGCGTCAGCTGGTTGAACACCTCATAGGGCGTCGGAACGTTCTTGAAGCGAATGTAGAACTCGAGACGGTACTTGGTCCCGAGATACCAGAACAGGAACAGGGCGCCGAGCGAGACGCAGGCAAGGGCTGCGGTGATGATCCGCTCGCGGGTGATTTTCGCGAGCAGAGCCCGGGCAACCTTGGTGAGCGAAACCGTGGGGATCGAAATCGGCTCCTGCACCGCGGGCTTTGGCGGCGAAGCAGGCGCCTCCGTCGCGGGAGAGCGCAGGGCCGCCGGCGCAGGCTCTGATTGCTTGTCGGCCATCGGGAGCGTCACGATCTTCGCACTTGCCAGGCTGCCCATTGCTGCCCCCTATTGTCCGACGTTGACCGCGCCGAGCACCTCGGCGTAGGTCGCCAGCTTGCCGCCGTTCTTCGCCGCGTACTCCTCGGCGTCCTTCTTGAGCAGGAACGGAACCACGTCGGGCTTCTTCGGATCGCTTCCGCCGACCGAGTAGAAGGCCGCGTCGGCGAAGACCTTGATGCCAAGCTGGTGGTCGACCAGATAGACGGCGTTGAATTTCTTGCCTTCGGCGCCGTACTTCTTGACGCCGAGCAGCGTGCAGACCGGCGAGCTGAACGTCAGGATGTCGCCGCCCTGGATCCAGATCTCGCCGCTCTTGCCGGGGTCCTTGACTGGCGCGTTGCAGACCGGATCGGTACCTGACACGTTGTACGTATCGAACGAGGCTAGCTGCTTGTCGTAATCCAGCCCCTTGTCCTTGTAGGCCTGCCGAACGTACTTGTCGTTGACCCATGCGCCGATGTTCAGCTCCTTGATCATGTTCAGCTTCTGCAGGATGGCGTAATTGCTTCCGATCGATTCGACCCATTTCGGCTTGATCGTCGGATCCAGCGTGTGCACGCCGCCCGGCCCCAGGAAGATGTAGACCACTTCCTTGTTGATCTTGGTCCACTCCTCGATCTTCTCGGCTGCGAGCTTGGGATTCTTGCGCATCCAGTCGTTGGCTTCCATCAACGCGTTGATGTAGGCCAGCACGATCTCCGGGTACTTCTCGCCGAAATCCTTGCGCACGACGACGCCGTGGAAGGTCGGAGTCTTGGTCTCGGCGCCGTCATAGATCTTGCGCGCGAACCCCTTGAATGGCAGCAGTTCGGCGAACGGCACGAAATCGCCGTGCGCGTCGATGCGCTTTTCCTGCAGGTTGGTGGTGCCGACTTCCGGCGACTGGGAAACCAGATTCCAGAAATCCGGCGGCAGTCCCTTCTTCTGCAGCGACGTCAGCATCATGCCGTGCGCGGCGGAGCCGAACGGCACCGACACGTTCTTGCCCTTGAGGTCGGCGAGTTCGTAGAACGGCGATTCCTTGTGGACGACGATGCCGTTGCCGCCGCCGACCGCGTTGTAGGCGATGATGGCGATGAGCTGGGTTTCGTTCTTGGTGGCCTGGCCGGTGGCGCCGTTCACCATCAGCGGATAGTCGCCCATCATGCCGATCTGGATGTTGTTGGCCATCATGCCGTTGGTGATCGGCGGGCCTGACGTGGCGTTCTGCCAGCTCAGCTTGTACTGGATGTCCTTGTACTTGCCGGTCTTCGGCAGGTGCTTTTCGAGCAGGCCAAGCTCCTTGAGAACGACGCCACCCGTCACCGTGTTGGTGGTCGTATTCTGGGTGCCGATACCGATTTCGAGGGTCTCCGCGCTTGCGGTTGCAGGCACGAAACCGATGGTCGCCGCAACGAGCAGGGGGAGGAAGCCAGGGAGTTTTGACGCAGGGCCGACGCTCATCGAACAAATCCTTTCGAACCGAACTATGGTGTTTGCTTCCATCGGGGGACGTCGAAACGTCCGGTGAGCAAACTCTGAACGGCGCCCCCGGAATCCGAAACGACGAACGCGTCGAACCAGCAACCTGTTGCGAAGAAACATTCGATGCCCAAATAATGGACAGGCTGAGTGGTCGATTTGGCTACTGAGTAGGCGCTGCGGCTACGAATTGGACGTTCACCCCCTACCCGGACGCTCACGCATCGTCTGACGCCGCGGCCTTCGCCAGCTTGCCGTCGCGGATCTCGCCCAGGAGCCCGGCGTTGCTGATCACGAGGTTGGCCCCGTGCGCATGGAGGATGCCAAGCTCGGTGAACCGCTTGAGGCTGACGGTGACCGATTGGCGCGTCACGCCGGTCATGTGCGCGAGGTCGGCATGGGTGAACGACGCGGCGATCAGCGTGCCGTCACGCTCCTCGACGCCGTACAGGTTCATCAGGTGCAGCAGCAATTGCGCGAGGCGCTCGGTCGGCGAGCGTGTCCCGAGCATCTGGGCGAGCGCCGAGTAGCACTGCCCCTTGAAGGTCAGGCCTTCGATGATGCCGATGGCGAGCGCGGGGATCGTCATGACCATGCGGCGCAGCACATCGCCCGGCAAATGCAGAACGGTGCTGTTGACGGCGGCCATTCCGGACCAGACGTGCAGCCCCTGCTTGAAGACTTCGGGACCGCCGACGAAATTTCCGGAGTGCCAATAGGCCAGCGTGATCTCGCGGCCCGAAGGCGCGGTGTAGAACACCTTGATCCGCCCGCTCTCGATCAGGAAGATGCCGTCCTGCGGACTGCCCTGGCTGAACAGCTGAGCGCCACGGTAGAGCACCTTGCGTTTCCCGGAACCCAGCACCTGCGCGATCTCGGACTGGCTCAATCCCTGGAACAGGTATGGCGGCCCGCTCCGCTGCGTCCCCGTATCGGTCAGCAGCAGCGCACCGACCTGCGCCGGCGCGACAGCCCTGCTCGCGCCCGACGCCGGTTGCGGTGAGTGGTGCTTGCTGATCATCCCGGACCACCTGAGTTACACCGCACCGGCCGGGGCATGTGTTCCCGGCCGATATCGGCAGCACCGGAAACTCTGCAATTGGCGCGCCAGATCGACGTTCGCTGTCAGCCCCCTGGGATATGTGTGCCCATATATCGCGGCATCGGCCCCCGCCGCTTCCCGCATCTCGTATGGCGTGCCGCTGCGACAAACTGGCCAATCCGGGCCGACTTGGTTAACATCCGCGAAGACCCCCACCCCTCTCGCCGACGAGCCTTCCCGTGAGCAAGCCTGCAAAATTAGCCGCCAGGAGTGGCGGCCATATCTATATCGGCATTGGCGGCTGGACCTTCGAGCCGTGGCGCGGGGTGTTCTATCCGGAGAAACTCGCGCAGGCGAAGGAGCTGTCCTACGCCGCCTCGAAGCTGACCTCGATCGAGATCAACGGAACCTATTACGGCTCGCAGAAGCCGGAGAGTTTTCGCAAATGGGCGCGCGAGGTGCCCGATGGTTTCGTGTTCTCGTTGAAGGGGCCGCGCTTCGCCACCAACCGCCGGGTGCTGGCGGAAGCCGGCGATTCCGTGAAGCGATTTTATGATTCCGGCGTGCTCGAACTCGGCGACCGGCTCGGCCCGGTGCTGTGGCAATTCGCGCCGACCAAGAAGTTCGACGAGGCCGATTTCGGAAAATTCCTCGAACTGCTGCCGCGCAAGCTCGAAGGACGCGCGCTGCGTCACGTGGTCGAGGTGCGGCACGACAGTTTTTGCGTGCCCGATTTCATCGCCCTGCTGCGGAAGTTCGAAACGCCTGTGGTGTTTGCCGAGCACGGCAAATATCCGGCGATTGCCGACGTCGTCAGCGACTTCGTCTATGCGCGGCTGCAGAAGGGCAATGACGAGCTCAAGACCTGCTATCCGCCGAAGCAGCTCGACGCCTGGGCAAAGCGGTTTCAGGCCTGGGCCGCGGGCGGCGAACCCGACGACCTGCCGCGCATCGATGCGACGAAGCCGACGAAGATGCCGCGCGACGTCTTCGCCTACGTGATCCACGAGGGCAAGGTGCGCGCGCCGGCCGGCGCGATGGAGCTGATCGAGCGGGTGAAGTAACCTCGTCAGTCCAGCTTGATGCCGGCTTCGCGGATCAGCTTGGTCCAGCTCTCGTACTCGGAGGCGACGAACGCATTGAGCTTGTCGTCCGGCAGGTCCCACACCTCGCCGCCGCTTTTCTCGAAGCGCTCCTTGAGCTCGGGCAGCGAGGCGCGGATATCCCGGCGCAGCCGCGCGATAACTTCTGGCGGTGTCTTTGCAGGTGCAAAAATTCCGAGCCAGGAATCGACATCGAGACCTGGCACGCCCGCTTCCGACATCGTCGGCACGTCAGGCGCCAGCGGGCTTCGTTTCGACGACAGCACCGCGATGCCCCTTGCCTGCCCCGACTGCACGTAAGGCAATCCCGCCGCCATCGAATCGAAGAACAGGTCGATGCGGCCCGCGAGCAGGTCGGTGAAGGCCGGCGGCGAACCCTTGTAGGGTATCTCTTGAAACTTCACACCCGCCGCCTTCATGAACGCCGCCGCCACCAGTTGCTGACCGGTGCCGACGCCTGCAGTGGCAACCGAGATCGAACCGGGATTGGCCTTCGCGGCCGCGACGATATCCTGCAACTTCCCATGCGGCAGATCCTTGCGGCCGACCATCACGTAACCGAACTTGTAGATCAGGGCGACCGGCACAAAGTCCTTCAGAGGATCGTAGCCGAGTTTCGAATACAGCGCCGAATTGAAAGCCATGTTGGAGAGCCCGCCGACGACCAGCGTATAGCCGTCCGGCTCGCTCTGGCTTGCAGCTTGCGTGCCGACGACAGTGCCGGCGCCCGGCTTGTTCTCGACGACAAAGGCCTGCCCCATCCGCTTCGACAAGGCGTCCGCCAATTGCCGGCCGACCAGATCGTAACTGCCTCCGGGACCGATCGGGACGATGATCTTCACCGGCCGGTCCGGGTAGCCGGTCTGTGCCTGCGCATCGCCGAGGCCACAAAAGCAAAGCGCGAGCAGCCATGCGAACGAGCGACCAAATTGGATCATTGCTGTTTCCCCCTGAGGCTGTATTAGCCACTGAAGCCATTGGCTGGCTCTTTTCCGCGACTATGCGGCATGCGGCCCGCGGCGGCAACGGCGGTGTGGCAATCAGTACGGCGCTGACGTAGCCTTTCCGCTCGGCAAAAGGTCTGGACTCCGGATGGCCCGCAAGAAACGCCTCTTCACCATCGGTTACGAGCAGACGCCCTCCAAAGCGGTGCTCGACGAACTGGAAAGCGCCGGCGTCAAGCTGCTGGTGGACGTGCGTGCGGTCGCCTCCTCGCGGCGGCCCGGCTTTTCCAAGAACCAGCTTGCGGCCGGCCTCGACGAGCGCGGCATCGCCTATCTGCACCTCAAGGGACTGGGCACGCCGAAGAGCGGCCGCGAGGCCGCGCGCAGCGGCAAATTTGGCCTGCTGCACAGGATCTATTCGGCGCACCTGAAGACCGCGCAGGCTCGAGAAGAACTCGACGAGCTATCGGCACTGGTAAAGAAATCCGGCCCGGTGTGCATTCTCTGCTACGAGCGCGACCACGCTCATTGCCACCGGCAATGGATCGCCGAGATCATCGAGGAGCGCGATGGCGTGAAGGTGGAGAATTTGGTGGCACCGCAGGTGTAGCCGTCATTCCTGGGCGCGCAAAGCGCGAGCCCGGAATCCATCTGACCACCGCGCAAATGGCAACATGGATTCCGGTTTCGCGCCAAGTGGCGCGCCCCGGAATGACGCAAGGTTCACCCCTCCAAGGTTCACCCCTCGCTTGCCAGCCGGAACGTCCCCTCCATTATCTTCACCGAGCCACCGCCGACATGGATGGACTCGATCGCGCCGTTCTTCTTGCGCACCCGCGTCAGCAGCAGGCTCGGCCGGCCCATGTCGACGCCCTGCCCGATCTTCAGTGTCAGTTCGCCATCCCTGGTGGCGTCGAGATCGGCGAGCAGCGCTGCTGCCGCCGCCGTTGCGCTGCCGGTTGCGGGATCCTCGGACAGGCCGCTGGCGCCCGGGTGGAACATTCGCGCCTGCAGATCGCACGGCTTTTCGATCGCCGGAACGTCCCTCGTGTAGAGAAAGACTGCATCGCTGCCGTCGCACGGAAAAGTTCGTTCGAATGCCGCCGCGTCCGGCTTCGCCCGTCGCAGCGCGTCGCGCGAGGCGAGTTCGACCGCGATGAACGACAGCCCTACCGAGATCACCTGCGGCGGGTGCCGCTCGGTTCGTACATCGCTCGCGGGGAGCGAAAGCAGCGCCGCCGCCTGTTCGGTACTCACTTGCGACATTCTCTTCAGAGGTTGCGGCGCGGTGAATTCGGTGCTGACGACCCTGCCCTGCCCGGTCACGATCTCGACCGGCACGAGCCCCGCCTGTTCTTCAAACAACAGCCGCACCGGTGGTTTTGCCGCGAGCGTCGCCAGCACGAAGGCGGTCCCGACATTGGGATGGCCCGCAAACGGTATCTCCCGGTTCACGGTGAAGATGCGCACCTGCGCATCGTTCGCCTTGTCGGCCGGCGGCAATACGAAGGTCGTCTCCGAATAATTGAACTCTCGGGCGATGGCCTGCATCTGTGCCGTCGAGAGCCCGCCGGCATCGAGCACCACGCCGAGCGGATTGCCGCCAAAGGCACGGTCGGTGAAAACGTCCACGGTGACATAGCGACGCTGCATTTCGATACTCCTCTATCCCAACCGCCAAACCGCCATCGGATGCTCATAGCCCCTGATCTCGACCTCGCCGAGCGAAACGGCATCGCCGCCTGCCTCGCCCAGCGCATCGCGAACCGCCGCCGAAATCAGGAACTGCGAATTGAAGTCCTTGTTGAGCGCCTCGAGCCGCGAGGCGAAGTTCACGGTGTCGCCGATCACGGTGTATTCCTTGCGCCGCGGCGAACCGATGCTGCCGGCCACCACCTCGCCGAGGTGAATGCCGATACCGATACGCAGCGGCCAGCTCGTCGCCTCGTTGATCCGTGCATTCGCTTCCAGCATTTCGCGCGCCGCGGCGACCGCCCGGTGCGCCGGATCGGGTGCTTCGAGCGGCGCGCCGAACAATGCCAGAAATCCGTCGCCGAGAAACTTGTTCACGATGCCGCCGTGACGATCGAGGATGTCGACCAGGATGGCAAAGGCACCGTCGAGCCGGTCCACCACTTCTTGCGGCGAACGGTTGCGCGCGCCGGCGGTGAAGCTGCGGAAGTCGACGAACATGACGGCGACGCGGCGGATGTCGCTGTCGGTCCGGGTGCCCTCGGCCATCAGGCGCTCGACCACCTGCGGCGAGACGTGCTGGCCGAACAAATTGGTGATGCGGTCACGCGCGGTCGCCGCCATGATGCTCGCCTCGAATTGCCGCCGGAGCTGATGACCGACCGCGCCCGCGAGCACACCGCAGACCAGCACGATCAGGCTGCGTGCGGCGTGGTAGAACACGACGGGCTCGGCGTCGGCGCCCGTGTCCGAATGATAGAACATCGCCATGCAGAACAGCTGCACGGCGGCAACCGCCCCGGTGAAGGTGGAGAGCCAGAAGTCCAGCCGCAGCGTCGACAGGATGATGAAGATGAAATAGATCATCGGCGCCACGAAGCCGAGCGCGGCCACCGATCCCATGCTGTCGATGTGCACGGCCAGCGCCACCGTCGGCATCGAGGTTTCGATCAGCGCGCCGATGTAGCGCCGGTACCACGGCAGGTCGAGCCCCCGCCGCATATGGCGCTGGATGGCGCCGTGCACCCACCATTCGAACAGGACCAGCGGCACGATGATCGAATAGAGATAAAGCGGCGTGAAGTCGCGACGCCAGACCCTGTTCACCACGTCCGGTGCGAAGAAGTAGACGATCCCCACGGCGGCCCCCAGCAAAACAGCCGTGGCTATCAGCACCTTGATACGCAGCAGGTCGGTCGCCATCACCTGCTGCGTCAGCGCGCGCTGGAAGTCGTCCGGCACCGGCGGCTCTTGCTCGCTTTTTATCTTGCGCCAGAATCCGAGCATTGCTTCCTCTTGTCATTCCGGGGCACGCGTAAGCGTGAACCCGGAATCTCGAGATTCCGGGTTCGACGCTAGCGCGTCGCCCCGGAATGACGCTGATAGAATGGTGAACTATATGCCTCAATCCAGCGTACGACGGAAGCGCGTCACGGCGATCGTCATTGCAAATAACATCAGTGCAATGAGAGCAATCGTGTCGTACTGCAGGTTCTGGATGGTCGCGCCCTTCAGCATGATGGCGCGAACGATGCGGATGTAATGCGTCAGCGGCAGGACTTCGCCGAGATACTGTGCCCAGACCGGCATGCCCGCGAACGGAAACATGAAGCCGGACAACAGAATGCTCGGCAGGAAGAACATCATCGACAGCTGCATCGCCTGCAGCTGGTTCTGCACGATGGTCGAGAACGTGTAGCCGATCGAAAGATTGGTGGTGATGAACAGCGTCGTCAGCAGCGCCAGCATCACCATGCTGCCGAGGATCGGCACCCCGAACAGGCCCACACCGATGCCGATGATGAGCGAGGCCTGGATGAATCCGACCAGCACGTAGGGAATGATCTTGCCGAACATGACCTCAACCGGCCGGATCGGCATCGAAAGCAGGCTCTCCATGGTGCCACGCTCGATCTCGCGGGTCACCGAAAGCGCAGTGAAGATCAGCATGGTCATGGTCAGGATGGTGCCGACCAGGCCCGGCACGATGTTGAGCCGCGACTCGGCGGCCGGGTTGTAGCGCGCATGCGCCCTGATCTCGAATGGCAACTGCGGCGGATCGCCGATATGGAGGTCGTGCGCCAGCGCGGTCTGCACCACTATGCCGAGCGACCCGAGCGCGGACCCTGCAGCGACCGGGTCGGTCGCATCTGCCGCGACCAGCAGCGCCGGCTTGTCGCCGCGCCGCACCGCGCGCTCGAAGCCGCGCGGGATCTCGACGCCGAACAGCACCTTGCCGGACTGCAGGAGGTCGTCGAACTCGGCGACGCTGTGCACCTCGCGCGTGAAGCGGAAGTAGCTGGTATTCTCCAGCGCCTTCAGCACCGAGCGCGCCAGATCGCTGTCCTCCTGGACCAGCACCGCCGTCGGCAGATGGCGTGGCGTGGTGTTGATGGCATAGCCGAACAGCAGCAACTGCATGACCGGGATCATCACGATCATCGCGAACGAAACGCGGTCGCGGCGGAGCTGGATGAATTCCTTGACCAGCATGGCATAGCTGCGCCGCCAGAAGCCGAAGCGCGGCTCCGGGGCGCCGCGATCCTGGTCGGTCGCTTCGACGGCGCTCATTGGAAGTTGTCCTTTGAGCGGGTCATGAGATCGATGAACACGTCCTCCAGCGAGGGCTCGCTATCCTGCCATTGCCATCCACCCTTGTTGCGATAAGGCGTGATGGTCGCCTCGAGCGCAGATTTGTCCCGCCCGGAAACGTGCAGGCTGGTGCCGAACGGCGCCACCATGTCGACGCCGGGCTGGCCGGCAAGCTCCGCCGCCAGCCCATTGAGATCGCCGCCCGTCACGGTCCAGGTCGAGAGCGCCGATTTTTCGATCACCTCGTCGACGGTGCCGTGCGCGAGCAAATGGCCGTAGGCGATGTACGCAATCTCATGACAGCGCTCGGCTTCGTCCATGTAGTGGGTCGAAACCAGCACGGTCAGCCCTTCGGCGGCGAGCGCGTGAATCTCGTTCCAGAAATCGCGCCGCGCCTTGGGATCGACGCCAGCGGTCGGCTCGTCCAGCAGCAGCAGTTTGGGATTGGGCAGCGTGCAGGCGCCGAGCGCCAGCCGCTGCTTCCAGCCGCCGGAAAGCTCGCCGGCCAGTTGCTCCTCGCGGCCGTTGAGGCCGATGCGCTGGATCATGTCGCGCGCCGCGCCGCGTGCGTCGCGCATGCCGTAGAGCCGCGCGACGAACTCGAGATTCTCCCGCACCGAAAGATCCTGATACAGGCTGAAGCGCTGCGTCATGTAGCCGACCTGGCGCTTGATCTTGTCGGCGTCGCGACGGATGTCATAGCCGAGGCAGGTGCCCTCGCCGGCATCCGGCGTCAGCAGACCGCACAGCATGCGGATGGTGGTGGTCTTGCCGGAGCCGTTCGGGCCGAGGAAGCCGTAGATCGAGCCGCGCTTCACCTGCATCGATAGGTCACTGACGACCTTGTGGCTGCCAAATGACTTCGAGAGGCCCTCGACATTGATTGCGATGTCGGGCGCGGATGTTGAAGCCGAACTCATTTCTTTTCCGCCATCGGTGTCCGGGCATTGGTGAACACACTGATCGGTTGGCCGACGCGCAAGGCGTCGGGCCGGCTGGGCCGCGCCTGGATCAGGTAAACCAGCTTGTTGCGTTCATCGAGGCTGTAGATGACCGGCGGGGTATATTCCGCTGTTGTCGCGATGAAATAGATCTTCGCCGTGAGATCGCCTGCGCAATTATCGCAGGTCACCTTCACTTCGTCGCCGATCGAAAGCTTCGGCAGCTCCGCCTCCGGCACGAAGAAGCGCAGCTTCATGTTGCCAGGCGGCATGATCGACAATACCGGCCGCTGCGCCTGCACCATCTCGCCTTCGCGGAAATAGATCTGCTGGATGGTGCCGGCGATCGGCGCAAACCCCTTGCGCCGCGCCAGCCGCGTCTGCGAGGTGTTGACGCGAGCTTCGGCGACGCGCAGTGCGGAAAGCGCGGAATCATAGTTGGCCTGCGTGCCGGAGCCGGTCTTGCTCAGCGACGCCGCGCGATCGTAGGACTGTTGTGCATTGGCGAGCGTGGCGTTGTTCTGGTAAAGTTCGGCCTGCTGCAAATCGTCGTCGACGGAATAGAGCGGATCGCCAGGCTTGACTTCATCGCCCTCGCGTACATTGAGCTTGATGACACGGCCGCTTTCGTCAGGGCTGACGAAGATCATGTCGGCCTCGACCCAGCCCTGAAAACCGGGGTCCCTGCGTTCCTTGCAACCGACCAGCGTTACGGCCAGCGCCAACGCCGCCAGCAGCGCTATCGTCCGCGACGAGGTCATGTCGTGCTCCGTTCGCCGAAAATCAGATCGAGATGCACCCGAAACATTTCGAGCGCATCGAGCGGCGCGTGTTTGCTGAACAGGCTCTGCCAGATCACGGCGATCATCGCGGGCGCCACCAGGATCTGCGGAAAGCGCGCCAGGCTCTTCTGCTTGATCTCGCCGCGCGCGATGCCGAGTTCGATCAGCGCACGCATGCCGGCGAGTCCTCTCGATACCACTTCGCGATAATAGAAGTCGGCGACCGCCGGAAATCGCGGCCCCTCGGCCACGATCAGGCGCACGATGTCGCCACGCCGCGTCGTCGCCACTTCCCTGATGAAGTTTTCCGCAAAGCCCTCGACCATGTCGCGGACCGATGCGCCCGGCGGTGGCGGCGAAGCGCTGAGGCGCACGACCAGCGGCACGATCGCAGTCCGGATCAGTTCCTCGAACATCGATTCCTTGTCCTTGAAGTGCAGGTAGATCGTGCCCTTGGCGACACCGGCGCGTTTGGCGACGTCGTCGAGCCGTGTCGCCGCGAACCCGCGGGCGATGAATTCGTCCATCGCCGCCTCGATGATGGCCCCTCGCCGCTCGGCCGCACGCTCGGCGCGGTTGGTGGCGGGCCTGGGCAGCGGCGCCGGGCCAGCCGGCGGCGTGGCCGAAGGACGGCGACTGGCCGGCTTCGCGGCGGATTTCCTGGGACTTTTGGTAGCTTCATTTGTCATTGGTCGATAATGACTGACTGGTCAGTCATCGTCAATGGAATGGTTGCGGACGGGGTTTCACAACGGCGTGACACCAAAGCGGCCGAAGCCGGTTGCGAGGACTTTGCGTGAGCTTTCGGAATCCATGCACCCCATGAACGCGGGGTATCCCAGGCGCCGCGGCCTCTCCCCGTCATTGCGATCCAACGGCGCGCGCAATCGCGACCCGTTGGATCGCAATGACATCAGATGCGATTTCGCGATTTGCCCGGCAACGAATTCGCTTCTGCCTCGTTGGCAGGCTGCCTCTCCGCCGCCATGCATCTCAACGCGGGCTGGACTTGGCACACGATCGGATCGAAGCTTTGCCGCGGAGGAAGAGCAGGATCGCGCCCACTGACATCAGCAACGGAGGTTCATCATGCCGAACACCATCGAGATGAAAGACCACGTCTACAAGATCCTGGAGCTCGTCGGATCCTCGGAGAAAAGCATCGAAGATGCGATCCAGAACGCCATCACCCGCGCGTCAAAGACCATCCGCGACATGAAGTGGTTCGAGGTCGTGCAAACCAGAGGTCACATCGAAGGCGGCTCTGTCCGTCACTACCAGGTCACGCTGCGGGTTGGATTTACGCTGGAGAGCTAGTTCTCGGCAGAGCGCGGACGAGATGGAGTGCGCGGCCTGGAACCTTGCAAGCCGCATGGCGTTTCCACTCTCTGCAGTGGAGGCTCCCTCATGAGCAACGAGCCGAATGGCCACCGTACCGCCGTCATCCTTTTCGGTGTCGCGGTGATCGTCGCGATATTTGCGGCGCTGATCACGACGGTTGAGCGGATCGACACGAGAACGGCCAGCAACGCGAGCCCGCCCGGTACGACGGGCCTCGCCCGGCCTCACCCGCCGCTCGATCGCGCACCAGGCCAGCCGATACTAAACAACCGGGATTAGCGCGCAGCCGGCCAACGGGAGCGACGCCCAAGCAACGACGCCCGACCTCGCTATCGCCGGGTTGTTTCCATCGTTGCCATTATTTCTGCACTATTTGAGCAGCAGATGACCCAATCTAGCGCTTTGGGGAGGACTCGCTGTGCCGAAGTCCGGAATGGCGTTACTTGTCGTAGGCCTGCTCGCTTCTGCCCTCGGCGGCTGCATGCAAGCTACGCTCTCACCGACGTCCAATGCCAATTTGTCATCGAGGGATCGCCAGTTGCTGGCCCGCGCACCTTACGCGCAGGCGAGCATCCCGGAGACCTATCGCCGGCATATCGTCGACTACACGCGCAAGGAGCAGCCGGGGACGATCCTGGTCGATACCAATGCACGTTTTCTGTATTACGTCATGCCGGGTGGCAAGGCGGTGCGCTACGGCGTGACCGTCGGCGAGGAAGCGCTGGCCTGGTCCGGTGTCGCCACGATCGGCAAAACGGCTGAATGGCCGGACTGGATTCCGACGGAGGAGATCCAGGAGCGGCTTGGCCCCTACCCGAAACGCGTCGCCGGAGGCCCTGCAAACCCGCTCGGCGCGCGGGCGATATATCTCTATCAGGGCAACAAGGACACGCTGTATCGCATCCACGGCACCAATCAGCCGGAATATATCGGTCATGCCATCTCGTCCGGCTGCATCCGCATGACCAATGAGGATGTTATCGATCTCGTCAATCGGGTGAAGCCAGGCGGGATCGTCGTCGTGCTGCCGCCGGGCCGCAGCGCCTAGACAAAGCCTGCCGCAGCTCTCAACCGCTTGGATGACCCATCATCGAGGATGAACGATTCTTGTCTCGACCCGCTTCCTTTAACCATCGATTCCCGAGTTCCAATCCGTTGCAATCCGGCGACAGTTCCTGAAAAAGTAGACCCCCCATCACTTTGCGCCATTGCGCGATTCCGTATTGATCCGAAAGATCAGCCTCGTCGCATGCTGGGCTGTGCAGTGTGACTCCGGTTGAGTCTTTGGAGGCAACAGGATGAAGAACCCGCAGCGAATTGCGCTGGTGACGTCGTTACTGTGCGGAACCGCCCTGCTCTCGGGCTGGGTCATCGCCGGGCTTGCGGGCGTCGGTTCGGCCCGCATCGAGAACGCAGCCGGCGCCCTGCCGGTCGAGGTTCGCCAATCTCCATCTCTCGTCGCTGAAAAGCGCGCGGACAAACCGCAGGCGATGAGCAACGCTGCCGTTGTCACGGCCGATGTGGCCCCGATCGCTGAACCGGTAACAAAGCCGGCTACAGAAAAGACGGTGGTGGCTTCGGCTGATCCGGCAGCGATTGTCGAACTTGTGTCGCCCAATCCGTCGCCGGTACTGCCGCCTGAAATGCCGGCCCTGCAGGTGGCGACAGTGAACCCGTCCGAACTGTTGCCGGACGAGGGCGAGGACGCGGCGGTGATTCCACCAACGATTAGTTCGCTCGAAATCGTCGACGAGTGCCTGGTGGTGGAGCCCTGCATCGACCGATACCTGTGGGCGCTCTACGAGCGGACGCTCAAGCAGGACACCATGAAGGTGCAGGAACGGCGGAAAGTCACCGTCCAAGTCAAGGTCAAGAAGAAGAAAAAGACGGTTACCGTCACCAAGGTCGTCACCAGGACCTTCACCAAGCTCGTGCCGCAGGACTTCACCTGGAAGGATCCGCATGCCGCAGCGAAGATCGGCATGCCTATGAAGGACTACGTAATCGGAGGCATGGACCGGAGCTTCAAGCTGAAACTCTTCCATACGCTCTATGCTGCCGAGCAGGCCGGGCTGTCGCCCGGCATCACCAGCGCGTTCCGCGATGACTACCGTCAATCGATTGCGAGCGGCCTGAAGGCGGCGAGCGACAGGTCGTATCATGGCGGCAGCTTCCGCGGCGGCTATGGCCACGGGGTTGCGGCTGACGTCGTGAGCGTCAAGGGCAGGACAAAGGCGGAGCGATGGGTTTCCACCGAAGCCCTGTGGAAATGGATCGATGCCAACGGCAAGCAGTACGGCATCGGGCGACCGTATCTCGACAGGGATCCGCCGCACGTGGCGCCGACCGACGGCAAGGAATACGCCTCACGCCGCGGTGGTGCGAAAGCTCAGCACGCGGAAGCACATGCGAAGAAGAACAAGCGGGAGGCTGCGCGGGCCGATCACAAGACCAGGAAGACCGCTTCAACGCAGCGCCGCAAGGGAGGCGTGCAGGTTGCGCGCGCCCAGGTCCGGTAACCGCATCGAGCTGGGTGCGCCGGTTGTGCCGGCGCCGCACGCATTCACTTGATAGCCATTCACTTCACAGAAAGTCACTTGCACTTCACGGAAAGTCACTTGCACTTCATAGCAAGTCACTTGGCAAACGGATTCACCCAGCCTCCGCGGGCCGCCGGCGCGCGCGGCGGATAGGCCGCCTCGAGATAGTTCAGCACTGTGTCGCGGTCCTTGTCGTCGAGCGGCGGCATGTTGTGGCGGCGAACCATCAGGTTGATCGAATCCTCCCATTGCACGCGCGTCATGCCCTGCTGCGCCACCAGCTTGAACCCGTGGCAGGCCGTGCACGCATAGAAGGTTTCATCGCGGCCGGCACCGGCGGTAAACTCCTCGGGGCTTTCGTCGCGCGGCGTGAAGGTCGTCTGCGCAATGGCCGGCGCGACCCACAGCAGTCCGGCCATTGCGATCCACGCGAGACGCTGCATCATCCCACCAGCACCGCGACGCGATGCATGGCGTTGCCGCCATAGCCTTGCGGATTCCAGAAACCCGCCTGATGCGGCTGCATCGCGCCTTTTGAATCGGTGGCGCGCGCCCAGATTTCAAAATAGCCATCGGAAGGCAGCTTCACGGTCGCGGTCCAGCGCTGCCAGTCATATTTGTTTTTCGGCTTCTCCAGCTTGGCCCGCTGCCAGCTTGCGCCGAAATCGGTCGAGACGTCGACCTGCCTGACCGTGAGATCGCCGGCCCAGGATGCGCCGCGCAGTTTCAGCTCCTTGGTGCCGGCCGCGAACTTGGCGCCGTTGGCGGGGTTGCTGATGATCGAACGCACCGGCATCGATTCCAGAATCCTGAAGTTCGCCGGATCGCCCTTGCCGCCGGGCACCATCGGCTTGATGGCGGTGCGATAGGAAAATTCCGTCATGCCCGGGCCATCATGCTCCTTGTCGCGGATGGTGATGCGCGTCAGCCATTTCTGCGATGCCGAGCCGGCCCAGCCCGGCACCACCAGGCGCACCGGTCCGCCATGGATATTCGGCAGCGGCTGGCCGTTCATGCCCCACACGATCAGCGTGTTCGGGTCCATCGCCTTCTCGATGCGCACGCCGCGCGAGATGCTCGGCTTGCTGGCATCGCCCGAAAGGTGCAGATCGGCAGCATAATGGGCGGTGTATTTTGCGCTTGGCTTCAGGCCGGCCTTCTTGAGCACGTCGGCGAGCGGCACGCCGGTCCATTCCGCGCAACCCGCGCCGCCATTGGTCCACTGGTTGCCTCGCGCCGGCGGCGAGAAGCCCGCACGGCCGTTGCCGCCGCATTCAAGCACCATGCGCCGCGTCACCGCCTTGTACTTCGATTTCAGTTCACCGAGCGTGATCTCGATCTTGTTGTTGACCTCGCCGTCGATGGTGATCTTCCACGCATCGGGATTCTTCGTCTCCTCGGGGATCTGCCCGTTGTTGCGGATGTAGAATTTCTCGATCGGCGTGGTGTCGTCATCGAGCAGGCTTTCAGGCGTCTCGGCCACCAGCGGCTTCTCGCCGAGCACGACGAGGCCTTCGTTCTTGCCGGGGAATTTCAGGAGTTGTGGCCCCTTTGCCGCAGCAGGCGCGGCGGCCGGAGCAGCCTGCGCATGGGCCTGAGGAATTCCGCCGTCTCCAGAGAACGGGAGCGCACCGCCGATGATGGCGCCCGTCGCAACCAGGCCCGAGCTACCCAGAAATCTGCGCCGGCTGAAATCCAAAGTCTTGCCGTTGGTCGAACTCCCCTCGTCCCGCACCATTTTATTCCTCCCTGTTGCCCGCTCCCGGGCTTTCGTGGCCGAATTTCCCTCCGGAAACCGACAGGCAGGAGTATTCGCTGTTTGCGTCTTGGCTGCAAGATCAGCCGCGGGCTACGGCCGTGCGACCGAGAATCGTGATGCCTCAGCGGACACCTGACGCTCCGCCAATCAGAAGCAGGCGCCAAGGATCTTGATGCGGCAGGATTGAACGGTCGCTTTTTGCTTTGCCCCGGTGGCAGGCTTCTTCGCCGTGGCACTCGCCGGCTTTTCATAGTCGCCCGCGATCACCATGGCCCAATAGGTACGGGAACTGGAACTCCTGGCGCTGGCAACGCCGACGCGCGAAGCCTTGGGGAGCAGCAGGTTCTTTCGATGGCCCGATGAGTCAATCCACTGGCCGAGCGTTTTCTGAAAATTATCGTAGCCGTAGGCGATATTCTCCGCGGCCCGCCCCGCGCGCGCGGGCGCGACCCGCGAGTTGAAGGACCCGAGGACTTCGTGGTCGAGCTTTTCCCTGGCGGCCATCGCCTTGGCCTGATCGAGCGCAATGCGGTTCAGCGTCGAATCCATGGTGACGCGTCCCTCGCCATGCTTGAGACGGAAATCGGAAATGAGTTCTGCGGGAGAGGCTGCCGAGGCTGCCAAGCTGGAAAAAGTCAGAGGCAAAGATAGCAAAATGGCCAAAAGTCTTGTCATCAATCGGATCAGGCTCCCCGGACTTTCTGGAACCGCCACCCGATGATGGTCAGCGGCCCGACGCAGAATATCCTTTCTGCGCCGACTATCCAATATCGCAGAGGACGAAGTCAGGCGCGTTTCGGTGCTCGAAGCGCATACAGCCTCTGGTAAATCATCGACTCCGGCAACCAATCAAGCAGGATGTGCCCAAGCGGCAGCTTGATCAGGCTTGCGATGATCTTGGACGACGGCGGATGCCAGTAAACCGAAAGGTTATAAAATCCAAGGCATGTAAATCCGAGCGTCTTGAACTCGTGCATCAATCGCCTGTGCCCGAAGTGTCTGGTGTAGTCCACAATCGGACCTGAAAGCAGCAGCATCTTGCCAGCGTGTTCCCGCGCAACTTTCTCGAGGAACGCTCCCCGCTCCGGCAGGGACAGATAGTTGACGCATTCGATGGCGGCGATCACGTCATAGCCCTCGAACGACGCCTGCAGGAAATCGCCGCTTTCAAACCTCGCGTTTGGCAGGTTCAGCGATTTCGCGCGAGCAATCGCCACATCACTTATGTCGATGCCAACCACGGATCGGGCTTTCCTGAAAACGGTCTGGGTCAAGTGGCCTTCACCACAACCGAGTTCAAGAACGGATTTGCCCCGGATGAACGACCTCAGGCACCGGCGCAGTACCTTGTCCCTGAATCGCGCGTGGGAGATATGCCAGGGGTCAGGAGCAGCGTAGTAGAGATTAAATTCTGCAGCTGTACGCATTACTAATATCCGCTGGTTGTTAAACAGAATCTATTCACGGGTCTCCAAAACGAACTACTTGTCGCGCTCGACCTGCCTTCGGGCAACGCCTATTGCAGGTCCGCTCTTTCGCGCCACAGCGCTTCGAAAGAATTCGAATCCCTCAATGCCCGGGTACCTGCGTCCATCAGTGCCTGCGCGTCCAACGGATTGCCTGGCTTCTCCGTGACAGTGTCTGAAACTTTTTCTACGGTAACGGGTCGTCGCGCAGATGCGACTTTGGGCCATTCCAGCAGCGCCTTCGAAAGCCCGGGCTTGCCCTGGTACCAGCACTTCCGTCCGTCGATCAGACGGTAGGACCACCACTCACCTTGCTTGTTGGAGGGCGCCCCGTCGCGGCATCGCTGCTTGGCCTGCGCATCCGGTATCCCGACGGACAGGAGCGTGGCGGCCAAAGCGATCGACGGGAGCTTGCTCATTGTCGCACAGCGAGGCCCTGTCGTTGCAAGCGGCTTACGGCGACCACCAGATCGGGGCGTTCGAGAACTTCGACCAATCGGTCGAGGATCCGCTCGTTGTTCTGCGGCTGCGGCCGCAGGTATTCTTCGAGTATGAGCTGGGCTTCGTTGATCGCCTGAAGTGCCAATTGTTGATCAGTCATCCCCTGCACCCCACAAGACACAAACGAACAAATGCGTCGCGGGCAAAGGGAGCGAGAAATCAAGCCGCTTTTGAGAAATATCCCCGTCTTTTTGACACAATTGATCAACTTTTTGTTACAAGAAGGGAGCCGGAAAGGCGCAATGGTGGCGACTTCCTGGTTCTACGGCGCATGGCATTCCAGGTGGTCGCGCCGCTCGAGCCGCTAGCTGTGGAATTTCAGCCCGTCGACGACCTTGTCGATCACCTTGCGTTCGGCCCGCATCGCCAGCCCGACAAGATTGAGTTCGGCGCGGATTACCGCGCTCACCACTTCGCGGTTGGCGGCGTCATGCGTGGTCTTGAACATGTCTTCGGTATAGACCGCGGGCGTGACACCCCTCGTCAACGCGCGTTCGAGCGCGCGGGAAAGCGCCGGGCGGTCGGCGCCGTAGATCAGGATCGGCTGGCCGATCAACGAGAGGTATCTCGTGCCCGATCCGTCGCCATAGGGTTCGCCGATACATTCGGGAAACGCGGCGGCGATGCCACCGGCGAGAAACGAAGCGACATTGAGCTTCTGCCAGGCTTCGAGGTCGGTGCGGATGATGACCGCGATCTTGGTATCGAACTGCATGATGGCTCCCGAGTGGCGATGTCATTCCGGGGCGCGTCGAAACGGACACCGAATCCAACCGGCCGCACACTCCGCGGTGAAATGGATTCCGGATTCGCGCTGACGCGTGCCCCGGAATGACGATAACAAAATTGTCGCTTTGAAATTACCCCCTGGCGTCGCAGGCCCAGGCGCGGATCACGCATTCCTTGCCGCCGAATTCGTAGCACTTCTTCGTCGCGGCGTTGAGCGAGCTCGATATCCTCGGCTTGACCGCGTAGCCGTGGGCGCCGCAGGGGTTCGCCATATCGACCGCGAGCGCCGCACAGGCGCGCTTCATGGTCAGGGCCTTGCAGCTGCCCTTGCATTGCCTCAGCGCCGCGGCGCGCGCTGCTGACTCGGCGGGATAGTCATAGGCCTGGCCGTAGGCGCCGCATTTGCCGACCGCGAATGCGCCCGCCGCCCTTGCCTTGGTGATGAAGCCCGAGACGCCCAGCAGCAAGGTCAGCACAACAATGATCAACGCGCGGCGTTGTGCCGCGACGGTCGAAACGATCAAAAGCCCCTCCCCCGAGCTAACGGTGAGGAATCTAATCAGAGGGGGTTTCAAACTGGTGAATGGAGGCTGCTCGATCCTCATGGTGAGGAGGCGCGGAAGCGCCGTCTCGAACCATGTAGCCCGGCTGGTGCCATTCATCCTTCGAGACGCATCGCTTACGCGATGCTCCTCAGGATGAAGTCTAACGTCTCGGAACGAGGCGATCTGCCCACCTATCCCCGCCGCGCCGCTTCCAGCGCCTGCGGCGTGTCGATGTCGAGGAAGGCGCTGTTGCCCTCGACCGGGACTTCCGCCACGGCCTCGGTGTGTTTGGCGATCAAATGACGTGCGCCGACATCGCCGTCCAGCGTCATCAGTTCCTTGAAGAAGCGCCGCGACCACAGCACGGGATTGCCGCGGCGGCCTTCGCTCACGGGCACCGCGATCAGATGGCCGCGGTCCGGCGCGAAAGTCTCGATAAGCTGATCGATCAACTTCGCGTCAATCAGCGGCATGTCCCCGAGACAGACGATCGCGCCGTCGGCATTTTCCGGCACCGCGCCGATGCCGGCCTTGACCGACGACGCCAGCCCGCCGGCAAAATCGGGGTTGCGGACGAATTTTACCTTGAGGCCCGCCAGGGCCTGCTCGACCAGATCGGCCTGGTGACCGGTGACGACAATCACGTCGGTCGCCTTCGAGGCCAGCGCCTGTTCGGCAACGATCCGAACCAGCTTCTTGCCGTCGAGTTCGGCCAGCAGCTTGTTGGGACCACCCATTCGCGTCGAGCGGCCAGCGGCGAGCACGATGGCCGTGACGTTGCGGTTGGCCTCAGTATCGATGTTGGTACGCGGTTGCGGCCTTGTGACAATCTCCATCAGGAGACCGCCGACGCCCATGCCGGTAAGCTCGGCACGCGTGACTTTCAGCCCGGCGAGAAGCCGCATCAGCACCCAGTCAAAGCCGTTTTCCACCGGCGAGCGCGCACATCCCGGCGCGCCCAGCACCGGTACGCCGCCGGCGCTTCCGATCAGGAGCAAATTGCCGGGATCGACCGGCATACCGAAATGCTCGATCGCGCCGCCGATCTCGGTGATCGCCGCCGGGATCACGTCGCGGCGGTCGGCGATCGCCGATGCCCCGAACACGATCACGAGTTCGGCGCCAAGAGCGAGCAATTCCCTGATCGACGCTGCAAGCGCCGCCTCGTCGTGCGGCACCCTACGCTCGGCAATGATGGTCGCGCCTGCCGGCGCCAGCCGTTCCGCCGTCACGCGCAGGGTCTTGTCGATCACCTTCGCCGCGAGCCCGGGCAGCAAGGTGGAAACCACGCCGACGCGCTTGATGACGTAGGGCGCGATCCGCAGCACGCCCTCGCCGGCAACAGCCACCGCCGCATCGCGCAGCTTCGCCTCGACGCCGAACGGAATGAGTTTGACGGTCGCGACCATCTCGCCTTCGACGACCGGCTTGAATGCTGCGAGCGTCGCGAAGGTGATGGCCTCATCGACGCCGTTGATGCGGTCGACCGCGGCGCGATCCACCACCAGCACGCCGGCCTGCGCCGCGAACAGGTTGGAGCGGCCGGTAAAGGCGCGCTCGACATTGACGCCCTCGCCCGCGACGGCCTCCGCGATGCTGGCGGCAGCAACGTCTTCGGAGACGTCGCCCGGCTCCAGCCGCACCACGACGATTTCCGCAACACCTGCCTTGTTGAGCGCCTCGACCTCGGCCGGTCCGATCGTGGTGCCTTTCTTGAGCACCAGCGAACCCTGCCGCAGCGTGTGGACGGTGACGCCGCCAATCGCGTCGGCCGGACTGGCGGGACCGAACTTCATGCCGCCTGTACCTTCGCTGTTTCTTTCGGCAACCGCAGTTCGGCGGTGATCTCGGCCATGATCGAGACCGCGATCTCCGACGGCGACACCGCGCCGATGTTGAGCCCGATCGGCGCACGGATGCGCGCGATGTCGGCATCGGATGCACCTTGCGCCTTCAGCCGCTCGGCCCGCTTGGCATGGGTTTTCCGCGAGCCCAGCGCGCCGATATAGAAGCAGTCGCGCGCAAAGGCGTGCAGCAGCGCCGGATCGTCGATCTTGGGATCATGCGTTACGGCAACGAATGCCGTGTAATGGTCGATATTGAGCGGCGGCAGCGCCACGTCGGGCCATTCCGCGATGAGCGGCACATCGGGAAAGCGCTCGGGGCTTGCGAAGGCCGTGCGCGGATCCACCACCGTCACGTCGTAATCGAGCGAGCGCGCCAGCGGCGCCAGCGCCTGGCTGATATGGACCGCGCCGATGATCACGAGGCGTGCGGTCGGCGCGTAGACGTTGAGAAACAGCTTCTTGCCGCCACTCTCGATCATGCCGCTCTTGCCCATGCGAAGCTGCTTTGAAAGCTCGGCGCTCAGCGGATCGGTGGCGATATCCTTCGCTTTCACCAGCCGCTGCTCACCATTGGCGGTGTCGGTCACCACGATCACCGGACGGCGCGCGGCGCGCTCGGCGTTTACCTGCGTGAGGGTTTCGAGTTTCACGACTGGCCCACCTTCTCGACGAAGACGCGGATGGTGCCGCCGCAGGACAGGCCGACATTCCAGGCGGTCTCGTCGGCAACGCCGAATTCCAGCATCTTGGGCTTGCCGCTGGCGATCACGTCCAGCGCCTCGGTGACCACGGCGCCCTCGACGCAGCCGCCGGAGACGGACCCTAAGAACGTGCCGTCGTCGTTGATGACGAGGCTCGATCCGGCCGGCCGCGGGGCCGAGCCCCAGGTCTCGACCACCGTCGCCAGCGCTACGCCGTGGCCGGCCTTCTGCCAATCCTCGGCAGCCTGCAGAATATCTTCGTCGCGATTGAGCATATCGTGCCCTTTCAAGCTGCGGAGCGGATGCGGCTCATGTGGTGCGGCGGAGGCGGCGCGGAAAGCGCCTCGATCAGCCCTTCCATCGAACTCAAATTATGCACCGGGCGGAATTCGTCAACGTGCGGCAGCATCATTTTGATGCCCTGCGCCTTGGCCTCGAAGCCGCCATAGCGCAGCAGAGGGTTGAGCCAGATCAGGCGGCGGCAGGACCGGTGCAGCCGGTCCATCTCGAACGCCAGCGTGGCGTCGGCCTCCCGCTCCAGCCCGTCGGAAATCAACAGCACGATCGCGCCCTGCCCGAGCATCCGCCGGCCCCACAGCTTGTTGAAGGTGTGCAGCGAGGTGGCGATGCGGGTGCCGCCGGCCCAATCCTCCACCGACGACGAGCAGCTCGCCAGCGCCTCGTCGGGGTCGCGCGCCCGCAGCGAGCGCGTCACGTTGGTCAGCCGTGTACCGAACAGGAACACCGAGACGCGCTTGCGGGCGTCGGTGATGGCATGGAGGAAATGCAGGAACAGGCGGGTATATTCGCTCATCGACCCGGAGATATCGAGCAGCGCGACGATCGGCGCCGGCTTGTCGATCCGACCGAGCTTGCGGATGTCGATGATCTCGCCGCCGGTGCGGAGGCTGCTGCGCAATGTGCGGCGCATGTCGAGCCGCAGGCCCTTGGCGTCGGGCTGGTAACGGCGGGTGCGCAATTCCGCCTGCGGCAGTTTCATATTGGCAATGGCGCGGGTGACCTCGGCGATCTCGGCCGCGCTCATCTGCGCAAAATCCTTCTTCTGCAGGATCTCCTTGTCGGAGACCGACAGCCGCAACTCCTGCTCCTGGGCTTGCGGGGCCTCTTCGCGCGTCGAAGGCTGGGCCAGCGCCTCCTGCACGCGGCGCGACGCCGGCGGCGGCTTCTTCTTGGCATGATCCGGCAGCGGCACCGAATCCAGCATGTGCTTCCAGTCTTCGGCGGCGCGGAAGAACAGGTCGAACGCCTGCGCGAAGATCAGCATGTGCTCGTGGCGCTTGACGAAGATCGCTTCCAGCGTGGCGTAGACATCGGCGCGATTGCCGATCTCGATCACCTGCAGCGCGTTCAGCGCGTCGATCACGCCGCCGGGACCGACCGGGATGCCGGCCGCGCGCAGTGCGCGGGCGAAGCCGATGACATTGTCGGCCATGTGGCCGGTCGGCGGGTTGAGGTGATCGATGGTTGTCATGGCGCTAACCTCTCCGTCATTCCGGGATGGTGCGCAGCACCAGACCCGGAATCTCGAGATTCCGGGTTCGATGCTGCGCATCGCCCCGGAATGACGGCAATTATCACGACGCGCGAAAACTAATTCTCGCTCGTCGCTTCCTTCAAAACCTTCTGCAGGGTGTCGCCCTGCATCCGCGCGATGTCGTCCTGGTATTTCAAGAGCGCACCGAGCGTGTCGCCGACCATTTGCGGTGTCAGCGAACGGGCGTCGAGTTCGGTCAGCGCGGTGGCCCAGTCGATGGTCTCGGCGACGCCCGGCGACTTGTAGAAATCCTGGTCGCGCAGCGCCTGCACGAAGCGCACCACCTGTTGCGACAGCTTTGCGGAGATACCCGGCACGCGCGACTTGACGATGGCGAGTTCGCGCTCGGCGTCGGGATAATCCACCCAATGATAGAGGCAGCGGCGCTTCAGCGCGTCGTGGATCTCGCGGGTGCGGTTCGAGGTGATGATGACGATCGGCGGCTGCGGCGCCTTGATGGTGCCGAATTCGGGGATCGTGACCTGGAAGTCGCTGAGGATTTCCAGAAGATACGCCTCGAACGCCTCGTCGGCGCGGTCGAGTTCGTCGATCAGCAACACCGGCGCGCCGGCGACGTCGGGCTCCAGCGCCTGCAGCAGCGGCCGCTTGATGAGAAAGCGCTCGGCGAAAATGTCCGACGACAATTGCTCGCGGTCGGTATCGCCGGCGGCTTCCGCCAGCCGGATCGCGATCATCTGCGCCGCGCTGTTCCACTCGTAGACGGCGGAGGCGACGTCCAACCCCTCGTAGCACTGCAGCCGGATCAGCTTGCGCCCAAGCGCCGCCGACAGAACCTTGGCGATTTCCGTCTTGCCGACGCCGGCTTCGCCTTCGAGAAACAGCGGCCGGCCCATGCGCAGCGACAGGTAGGCCACCGTCGCCAGCGAGCGCTCCGCCAGATAGCCGCGCGACGTCAGCAGTTCGATCATGCCATCGACGGAATTGGGAAACGCCGACGCACTCATGGGAGAACCAGTCTGGAGGAGCTAGGAATTGGCAACTACTTCGCCGTCGCGGCTTCGACGGCGCGGCGTGTCAGCACGCCGATCAGGTGCGCGCGATATTCGGCGCTGCCGTGCAGATCGCTGTTCAGCCCCTCAGCCGACACGTGGATGCCGTCCAGCACCTTGTGCGAGAAGCGCTTCTTCAAGGCCTCCTCGAACGCGGTGGCACGGAACACGCCGTCCGAGCCCGCGCCGGTCACGGCGACGCGCACGTCCGACGGACGCTTGGCGACGAACACGCCGACCAGCGCGTAGCGCGAGGCCTGGTTGCGGAACTTGATATAGGCCGCCTTCTTCGCCAGCGGGAACATCACCTTGGTGATGATCTCGTCGCTCTCGAGCGCGGTCGAGAACAGGCCCTGGAAAAACTCTTCCGCCTTGAGGCGTCGCTTGTTGGTGACGATGGTGGCGCCGAGCGCCAGAACCGCGGCGGGGTAATCGGCCGTCGGATCGTTGTTGGCGAGCGAACCGCCGATGGTGCCCTTGTGGCGCACTGCGGGATCGCCGATCTGGCTTGCGAGTTCAGCGAGCGCCGGAATGGCTTCGCGAACGGTGGCGGAATTCGCCACGTCGGCGTGCTTGGCAGTCGCGCCGATCACCAGCGCACGGCCCTTGATCTCGATGGCATCGAGCCCCTCGATATGGGAGAGATCGACCAGATGCGGCGGGCTGGCGAGCCGCTGCTTCATGACCGGCACCAGCGTGTGGCCGCCGGCGATCAGCTTGGCGTCTTCGTTCTTCACCAGGAGATTGGCGGCTTGCCGCACGGTCGCCGGACGATGATATTTGAATTCGTACATGAGAACTTCCTGATCGCGAGGCGCGATGAAATCGATTAAGCGAGGCCGGACTTAAGCAGCATCTGACTCAGGCGAGGTCGGATTTGGCCATCGCCTTGGCGCCGGCCGCGATGGAGGCGACGATGTTCTGGTAGCCGGTGCAGCGGCACAGATTGCCTTCGAGCTCTTCGCGAATGACGTGGTCGGAGAGGTCATGCCCCTTGCGATGCACCAGATCGACCGCGGTCATGATCATGCCGGGGGTGCAGAAGCCGCACTGCAGGCCGTGATGTTCGCGGAAGGCTTCCTGCATCGGATGCAGCGGCGCGCCGTCGGGCGCCAGGCCTTCGATGGTCTTGACCTCGTGGCCGTCGGCCATGACCGCGAGCGTGGTGCACGACTTCACCGCCTTGCCGTCGAGATGCACGACGCAGGCGCCGCATTGCGAGGTGTCGCAGCCGACATGGGTGCCCGTCAGCCGGAGATTCTCCCGCAGCAACTGAACCAGCAGGGTACGGGGATCGACATTGGCGTTGACGGGGGTACCGTTCACGATCAGGGAAATCTTGGCCATCAGCACTCTCTTGGGCTGCACTGCCGGATATGGCGGCATTGCAGGCGATTTAAAGTCATTCCAAAGCCCATAATATGGGCCCTATCGGCAATGAGCAACCTCGGGAGCCCCGCATCCGGGGCATGGCCTGACAGACTTGACGAGCCCCGCTCGCCCGAGCTCAGCCCATAGAATCAGCCATGTCCAGATCAGCCCTGCACGGCCTTGCCGAAATTGGCAAAGAACTCGTCGGCCAGCTTCTTCGCGGCGCCGTTGATCAGCCGCTGCCCAAGCTGGGCGAGCTTGCCCCCGATCTGCGCCTCGACGTTGTAGCTGAGCAGCGTGCCGCCATCCTTCTCGGAGAGGGCCACCGTGGCGCCCCCCTTGGCGAAGCCGGCCACGCCGCCCTCGCCTTCGCCCGAGATCTTGTAACCGTTGGGCGGGTCGAGATCGCTCAGCATGACCTTGCCCTTGAAGCGGGCGGACACCGGCCCGACCTTCATTTTGGCGGTGGCGCGGAAGCCGTTGTCCTCGGTCCTTTCCAGCTCCTCGCAGCCGGGGATGCAGGCCTTGAGCACTTCGGGATCGTTCAATTTGGCCCACACGGCCTCGCGCGATGCCGCAAGCTGGACTTCGCCGTTCATTGTCATGGCCATGGGGGTGCCTCCTGGATCGCCTCAACCTGATGTCCCCAAGTAAAGCACGCCCCGGCCAAAAGGAAGGCCGCTCACGACGATAAGAGATGCTTATTCGCACATGCAGCAAAGGCAAACCCGGAAGCGCCCATTGGCAGCAGCAGGCGGTAATGGTTAGGTCGCGCGCAGATGAGCACGTCCCTGTCCCCCCTGCTTGCCCCGATGCTGTCGAGCGCTGCGATGCGCGCGGTATGCGACGATGCTGCATGCCTGCAGAACATGCTGGATTTCGAGGCCGCGCTGGCGCGATCCGAAGCCGCGCTAGCGGTGATTCCGGCCGATGCGGCGGGCCCGATCGCGAGGGCTTGCCGGGCCGAATCGTTCGACCTCGCCGCACTGGCGGACGCCGCAACCAGATCAGGCAACCTCGCGATCCCCCTCGTCAAGGCGCTGACATCGAACGTCGCGAAAGTTAACGCCGGGGCGGCGCGCTACGTGCATTGGGGCGCGACCAGTCAGGACGTCATCGATACCGCGACCATGCTCGGCCTTCGCGCCGGCATCGATGCGCTGCTCGCTGACACGGACCGCGCCATCACGGGCTTCACCCGGCTGGCGCGTCAACACCGCGATACCGCGGTGGTCGCCCGCACTTGGCTGCAGCACGCCTTGCCGATGCCATTCGGACTGAAGCTTGCCGAATATGCCGCGGCCCTGCACCGGTCGCGGGCGCGGCTGCAGCGGCTGCGCCGCGAGACGCTGGCGCTGCAGTTCGGCGGCGCCGCCGGCACGCTCGCTGCGCTGGGCGACAAGGGGATGCAGGTGTCGGAGCGACTGGCGACGGAGCTCAAGCTGCCGTTGCCCGATGCGCCCTGGCACACCCATCGCGACCGCATTGCGGAAGCGGCTTCCGTGCTCGCGATCCTGGCCGGCACCTGCGGTAAGATCGCCCGCGACGTTTCGTTGATGATGCAGACCGACGTTGCCGAAGCGTTCGAGCCGTCCGGCGAAGGCCGCGGCGGCTCCTCCACCATGCCGCACAAGCGCAATCCGGTGGCCGCGGCCAGCGCGCTCGCGGCAGCCACCATGGCGCCCAATCTCGCGGCGACGATATTTGCGGCGCAGGTGCAGGACCACGAGCGCAGCGCCGGTCCCTGGCACGCCGAATGGCCGACGCTGCCGACGCTGCTGCTGGTCACGTCGGGCGCGCTGGCCGCGATCGTCGATATCGCGGAAGGGCTGGAAGTCGACGCCGCACGCATGCGCGCCAATCTCGACGCGACGGGTGGCCTCATCATGGCCGAAGCGGTGGCGATGGCGCTCGCCGAAAAGATCGGCAAGAGCGACGCGCATCACCTGGTCGAAGCGGCGAGCAAGCAGGCGGTTGCGGACAGGAGGCACCTGCGCGATGTGCTGATGGCGGATACGAAAATCACTGCGCAGCTTGATGCCGAAAAAATCACTGCACTGTTCGAGCCGATGGCCTATCAGGGCGCTTCGCAGGCCCTGATCGATCGCCTGCTCGCTTCGCTGAACGAGGGTTGATGTCGTTGCCGGGCTTGACCCGGCAACCCATCATCCTGAAGAAGAGTCTTATTGTTTTGGATGGATGCGCGGGGCGAGCCCGCGCATGACGAAGGAAAAAGCCATGCCGATGATCGACGCCGACGGGTGCCTGCTCAACGTATCCGTCGAAGGCCGCGACGGCGGACCGACGCTGATGCTGTCGAATTCGCTGGGCGCGACCATGCAGATGTGGGAGCCGCAGATGAAGGCGCTCACGCAGGTGTTTCGCGTCATCCGCTACGACCGGCGCGGCCACGGCAAGTCGAACGTGCCGCCCGGCCCCTATTCGATGGAGCGTTTTGGCCGCGACGTGCTGGCGATCCTCGACGATCTCAATATTGCGAAGACGCATTGGTGCGGCCTGTCGATGGGCGGCATGGTCGGGCAATGGCTCGGCGCCAACGCGCCTGAGCGGTTCGGCAAGCTGGTCCTCGCCAATACCGCCTGTCACTATCCGGACCCGACCAACTGGCTCAACCGCATCAAGGCGGTCAAGGAAGGCGGCCTTGCAGCGGTTGCGGATACCGTGATCGCCGGCTGGCTGACGGCGGACTTTCGCGAGCGCGAGCCGCAGATCACCGCCAGGATGAAGGCGATGTTGCTGGCATCGCCGGTGGAGGGCTACCTTGCCTGCTGCGAGGCGCTCTCCACGCTCGACCAGCGCGACCTGCTGCCGAAGATCAAGAGCCCGACGCTGGTGATCGCCGGACGCCACGACATGTCGACGCCGATTGCAGCCGGAGAACTCATTCGCAGCCGCATCCCCGGCGCCAGCATGACGATCCTGGACGCCGCGCACATTTCCAATGTCGAGCAGCCGCACGCCTTCACCGACGCGGTGGTCGGCTTCCTGACGCAACGCTGAATGTACGCCGTCATTCCGGGACGCCTCGAAGAGGCGAACCCGGAATCTCGAGATTCCGGATTCGATGCTTCGCATCGCTCCGGAATGACTATCCGGAGGAGGCACCCAATGAACGACGACAAGCGCCGCGACGACGGCATGGCCCAGCGCCGCAAAGTGCTCGGCAATGAATGGGTCGACAAGTCGATCAAGAGCCGCAACGCGTTCAACACCGACTTCCAGGACCTGATCACGCGCTATGCCTGGGGCGACATCTGGACCCGGCAGCATTTCGACCACCGCACCCGCCGCGTACTCGTCATCGGCACCATGGTGGCGCTTGGCCAGTGGGACGAATTCCGCCTGCATGTACGCGCAGCGCTCTCCGAAGGCGCCTTCACCCCCGACGACGTCAAGGAAATCCTGCTGCAGCAGGCGATCTATTGCGGCGTCCCGGCAGCCAACCACGCGGTGAAGGAAGCCAACGCAATCATTGCCGAACTGGGTTTGCTGAAGGGATAGCATCCGGCGTCTCGCTGCGCCGTTCTCTTGGTCGCTCGGCCTGAAGCTCAAAAGAAAAGCCCCGCCTTTCGGCGAGGCCTTCCTTAGCTATCAGTCCAAACTAACGGTCCTGACCGGGATTGGGTCTTTGCCCCTGACGGCCCGGATCCTGCTGCTGCTGGCCGGGCTTCTGACCGCCGCCCTGCTGCTGACCGGGCTTCTGGCCCGGGTTCTGGTTCTGCTGGCCCGGGTTCTGGTTCTGATTGGTCATTGAGCAATCTCCGTTGTTGAGACGTCGCCGGGGTCAACGGAGTGCCGGGAGGTTGGTTGCGGGGAAACGGCGGTTCCTCCGCGATCATTCCGCGGCAAAGGCGTGGCCGGACTATGAAGCCGGAACCGCCCCGCGCGAACTAGCTCTGTACAAGCCGTTTTAGCCGCACCGAGCGCTGTTGCCGCCCCCGGTTCCCACCTGTTAGAAAAACGCTACGACGCGTCGACATGGGCTGCCGGAGCTCTCGCCGCGTCAGGGGACACAACGGCAGCGCATGGATTATTTCGCCCAGCAACTGATAAACGGCCTCGTGCTCGGCTCGATCTACGGCCTGATCGCCATCGGCTACACCATGGTCTACGGCATCGTCGGCATGATCAATTTCGCCCACGGCGACATCTTCATGATCGGCGGCTTCATCGCGCTGATCACGTTCCTGATCCTGGTCTCGTTCGGCCTGTCCGCCGTTCCCCTCATCCTCCTGATCGTTCTGCTGGTCTCGATGGCGATCACCGCGCTCTATGGCTGGACCGTGGAACGCATCGCCTACCGGCCGCTGCGGCACTCGTTCCGTCTCGCCCCGATGCTGTCGGCGATCGGCATGTCGTTCGTGCTGACAAACTTTTCGCAGGTCGCACAAGGCGCGCGCGTCAAGCCGGTGCCGCCGATCATCACCGGCGGCTACACCCTGCATGAGGGCGCCGAAGGCTTCAACGTGCAGCTTTCCAACATCCAGATCATCGTCGTCCTCACCACCGTCGTGCTGCTCGCGCTGTTCACCTGGCTGGTCTCGCGCACACGGCTGGGGCGCGACATGCGCGCCTGCGAGCAGGACCAGACCATGGCCTCGCTGCTCGGCGTCGACGTCGACCGCACCATCTCCATGACCTTCGTGATCGGCGCGGCGCTCGCCGCTGTCGCCGGCATGATGTACCTGCTCTATTACGGCCTGGTCGATTTCTTCATGGGCTTCGTTGCCGGCATCAAGGCGTTCACCGCCGCCGTCCTCGGCGGCATCGGCTCGCTGCCCGGCGCGATGCTGGGCGGCCTGTTGATCGGCCTGATCGAAACGCTGTGGTCGGCCTACTTCTCGGTCGAATACAAGGACGTCGCCGCGTTCTCGATCCTGATCGTCGTCCTGATCTTCCTTCCGACCGGCCTGCTCGGCCGGCCCGAAGTCGAAAAAGTCTGACGGGCGGCCGCGTGAGCGCACCCCTCGCCGCCCAAACCTCGCGCGCACCGGGCGCCGCCTTTATCCTGAAGAAAGCGCTGATCAGCGCGCTGGTCGCGCTGGTGCTGTTTTCGCTGATGATCGGCGTGCGCACCGACGCCGGACCGGACGGACAACTGACCTACTGGACGCGGTTCGGCGACCTCGCCGCTGTCGTTGCGACCGTGTTCGGCGGCAGCATCGTCATCGAACTGCTGCGGCAATGGTGGGGTCCGGTCGGCACGGTCCGTGTGGTGCCGCCCGCGGTGCAGAGCACGCTTTCGCTCGCCGGGCGGCTGATCGCGCCGGTGCTGCTGGTGTTCACCTTTCTGGTACCGGTCATCTTCTACAACGAGCGCTACATTCTCGACCTCGGCATCCTTGTCCTCACTTACGTGATGCTCGGCTGGGGTCTGAACGTGGTGGTTGGCCTCGCCGGCCTGCTCGACCTCGGCTATGTCGCCTTTTATGCTGTGGGCGCCTATTCCTACGCGCTGCTGGCGACCAACTTCGGACTGTCGTTCTGGATCTGCCTGCCGCTCGCCGGCATCCTCGCCGCGTTCTGGGGCGTGCTGCTCGGCTTTCCCGTACTGCGGCTGCGCGGCGACTATCTCGCCATCGTCACGCTGGCCTTCGGCGAGATCATCCGCCTCGTCCTGCTCAACTGGCAGAGCGTGACGGGCGGACCGAACGGCGTCACCGGCATTCCGCGGCCAACCCTGTTCGGCATTCCGCTGTCGGCGGGCGACGACGGGCTTGCGGCCATGCTCGGCATCGAATACTCGCCGACCCACCGCATCGTCTTCCTGTTCTATTTGATCCTGGCGCTGGCGCTGCTCACCAACTGGGTCACGATCCGCCTGCGCCGCCTGCCGATCGGCCGCGCCTGGGAAGCATTGCGCGAAGACGAAGTCGCCTGCCGCGCGCTCGGCATCAACACCACCACCACCAAGCTCACGGCGTTTGCGACCGGCGCAATGTTTGGCGGCTTTGCCGGCGCCTTCTTCGCGACGCGGCAGGGATTCATCAGCCCGGAATCCTTCACCTTCCACGAATCCGCGCTGGTGCTGGCGATCGTGGTACTTGGCGGCATGGGCTCGCAGCTCGGCGTCGCGCTCGCCGCACTCGCCATGATCGGCGGTTTCGAACTGTTCCGCGGGCTCGACCAGTATCGCATGCTGGTGTTCGGCATGGCGATGGTGCTGTTGATGATCTGGCGGCCGCGCGGCCTGATCGGCCATCGCGCGCCGACCGTGTTCCTGAAGAAGAACCAGGCGATCTCGTCCGATCTCGTCAAGGAGGGACACGGATGAGCGGCGATCACATCCTGTCCGTCGATCGCCTGACGATGCGCTTCGGCGGCATCGTCGCCGTCAACGAGCTTTCCTTCGACGCCAAGCGGCGCAATATCACTGCGCTGATCGGCCCGAACGGCGCAGGCAAGACCACCGTATTCAACTGCATTACCGGCTTCTACAAGCCGACCTCCGGCGCCATCCGGCTCGTCCATGATGACGGCCAAGCCATCCAGCTCGAACGGCTGAACGATTTCCGGATCTCCAAACTCGCCCGGGTCGCGCGCACGTTCCAGAACATCCGGCTGTTTCCCGGCATGACGGCGCTGGAGAACCTGATGGTGGCGCAGCACAACGCGCTGATGCGCGCCTCCGGGCTGACGTTCCTGGGCCTGATCGGCGCGCCGTCCTGGCGCGACGCCGAGCAGGCCGCGATCGATCTGGCACGGACATGGCTCGATCGCATCGGGCTTCTGGACCGCGCCGACGATGCCGCCGGCAACCTGCCCTATGGCGACCAGCGGCGTCTGGAAATCGCGCGCGCGATGTGCACCCATCCTGCGCTGCTCTGCCTCGATGAGCCGGCGGCCGGGCTGAACGCGCGGGAAAGCGCGGCCTTGAGCGAGCTCCTGCTTTCGATCCGCGCCGATCAAGGCACTTCAATTCTCCTCATCGAGCACGACATGTCGGTGGTGATGGAAATCTCCGACCACGTCGTCGTGATGGATTACGGCGTCAAGATCGCCGAAGGCTCGCCGCAACACGTCCGCGACGATCCCAAGGTCATCGCCGCCTATCTCGGCGCCGACGAGGAGGAAGCCATCGCGGTGATGGAGAGCGGAACGTGACCGCGCCATCGAAAGCTCCCCTGCTCGCGATCCGCGGCCTGCGCGCGGCCTACGGCAAGATCGAGGCGCTGAAGGGAATCGATATCGACATCAGCGCCGGCGAGATCGTCGCGCTGATCGGCGCCAATGGCGCCGGCAAGTCGACGCTGATGATGACGATTTTCGGCCGGCCCCGCGCCCGCGCCGGTCACATCGAGTTCGATGGCCAGGATATCACCGGCGTGCCGACGCACGAGATCGCCAGGTTGCGCATCGCGCAATCCCCCGAGGGCCGCCGGATTTTCCCGCGCATGAGCGTGGCGGAAAACCTGCAGATGGGGGCTGATGCGACCGACTGCAGCGAGAGCGAACGGGCCAGCGGCCTGGAGCGCGTCTTCGCGCTGTTCCCGCGACTGAAGGAGCGTCTGACCCAGCGCGGCGGCACGCTCTCCGGCGGCGAACAGCAGATGCTGGCGATCGGCCGCGCCTTGATGAGTCGCCCGCGCCTCTTGATGCTGGACGAGCCGTCGCTCGGCCTTGCACCGCTGATCGCGCGGCAGATCTTCGACGCGATCAGGACCCTGAACCGGCAGGACGGACTGACCGTTCTGATCGTCGAGCAGAACGCCAATCACGCCTTGAAGCTCGCCCATCGCGGCTATGTCATGGTCAATGGCCTGATCACGCTGTCCGGTACCGGCAAAGAGTTGCTGCAGCGCCCGGAAATCCGGGCTGCCTATCTGGAAGGCGGCCGGCGGGGGTAACCTTCCGCCAACCATGGCACCTGTATTTGACGCACACTGCGGCAAGATGCTGCGATCAGACCGTGGATTTGCCGGAAAATTGCCGATGACTTCGCGGTAAAATCAGCCGACAATGGCCATGATTTTCGTACCCGGCCTGCCGGGCGTTTCCCGAAATCGACCTACCCCACGAGGACACCTCATGAAATCAATGAAACTCATCGGCTTGGCATTGGGCGCATCGCTGGCGCTTTCGACCACAGCATTGGCGCAGGACATCTCCATCGCCGTGGCGGGCCCGATGACGGGTGGCGAATCCGCGTTCGGCCGGCAGATGAAGAACGGCGCCGAACAGGCCATAGCCGACATCAACGCCGCCGGCGGCGTGCTCGGCAAGAAGCTGGCGCTGCAGGTCGGTGACGACGCCTGCGACCCCAAGCAGGCGCGATCGGTGGCTGAAAAATTCGCCAGCGCGAAGATCCCGTTCGTCGCCGGACATTTCTGTTCGTCGTCCTCGATCCCGGCATCGGAAGCCTATGCCGACGGCAACGTCCTGCAGATCACGCCGGCCTCGACCAATCCGCTGTTCACCGAGCGCAAACTCTGGAACGTGGCGCGCGTCTGCGGCCGCGACGACCAGCAGGGCCTGGTTGCTGCCGGCTACATCGCCAAGAACTTCAAGGGCAAGAACGTCGCCATTCTCAACGACAAGACGACCTATGGCAAAGGCCTCGCCGACGAAACCAAGAAGGCGCTGAACAAGGCCGGCATGACCGAGAAGATGTTCGAGTCCTACAACAAGGGCGACAAGGACTTCAACTCGATCGTGTCGCGGCTGAAGCGCGACAATATCGATCTGGTGTTCGTCGGCGGCTATCATCAGGAAGCCGGCCTGATCCTGCGCCAGATGCGCGACCAGGGCCTCAAGACCGTGCTGATGGCGGGCGACGCCATGAACGACAAGGAGTTTGCCTCGATCACGGGTCCTGCCGCCGAAGGCACGCTGTTCACCTTCGGTCCCGATCCGCGCAACAAGCCGACCGCGAAGGCGATCGTCGAGAAGTTCAAGGCCAAGAACATCGATCCCGAAGGCTACACCCTCTACACCTACGCCGCGATGCAGGTCTGGACGCAGGCCGTGGCGAAGGCCAAGTCGACCGATCCGAAGAAGGTCATGGAGACCATCAAGGCCGGCGAATGGGACACCGTGCTCGGCAAGCTCGGCTTCGACGCCAAGGGCGACATCAAGGCGATCGACTATGTCGTCTACAAGTGGGACGCCAAGGGCAACTACGCCGAGATCAATACGAAGGGTTCCTGACGTCAGGACAACCCGCGATTGCAAACGCCCCGGCTCGCCGGGGCGTTTTTGTTTTGGGTTCCAGATAATTCGTCGCACTCGGGAACAATCGGGTTCCCTGCGCATTAGTGAGCTTGGGCTGAGTTCCATGTCATTGATTTCACGACCTTTACCGCTGTTCCAACTTGATCTGGAATTGGGCAGCCGGTTCTATTCCGTGAAGTCGCATCTCGGCCACGAGATTCGCGCGCACCGAGGAACCGCATGAGTGATCTTTCCCCCGGACCGTCACAGGTTCGTCGCGCCGCCAAACGCAAGCCAGTCCCGAACGGAAAATCCGACCCGATGCAGGATCTGCTGCACGCCCTCCAGGCGATGCGGGCGGGCGATTTTTCGGTGCGGATGACCGGCGATCACCTCGGCATCGAAGGCAAGATCGCCGACACCTTCAACGAAATCGTCGCCGCCAACCAGCGCATGGCGCAGCAGCTCGAGCGCGTCGGCCAGGTCGTCGGCCGCGAGGGCAAGACGCGGCAGCGCGTCAAGTTCGACCTCGCGGGCGGCTCATGGGCGGACATGGAAGGCTCGGTCAACACGCTGATCGACGATCTGCTGTGGCCGACCCGCGAAGTCACGCGCGCAGTCGCGGCCGTGGCGCAGGGCGACCTCCTGCAGACCGTGCAGCTCGACGTCGACGGCCGTCCGCTGGGCGGCGAGTTCCTGCAGTCGGCCAACATCGTCAACACGATGATCAAGCAGCTCAGCGTGTTCACCTCCGAAGTGACGCGCGTGGCGCGCGAGGTCGGCACCGAGGGCAAGCTCGGCGGCCAGGCCCAGGTGCCCGAGGTGACCGGCGTCTGGAAGGACCTCACCGAGAGCGTCAACTCGATGGCCAACAACCTCACCGGCCAGGTCCGCAACATCGCCGAAGTCACCATCGCGGTCGCCAATGGCGACTTGTCGAAGAAGATCACGGTCGACGTTCGCGGCGAGATCCTGCAGCTCAAGGAAGCCATCAACACGATGGTGGACCAGCTTCGATCCTTTGCCTCGGAAGTGACGCGCGTCGCCCGCGAGGTCGGCACCGACGGCAAGCTCGGCGGCCAGGCGATCGTGCCCGGCGTCGCCGGCACCTGGAAGGATTTGACGGACTCTGTGAACGCGATGTGCGGCAACCTCACCGCCCAGGTCCGCAACATCGCCAACGTTACCACCGCGGTCGCGCGCGGCGACCTGTCGCGCAAGATCACGGTCGACGTCCGCGGCGAAATCCTGGAGCTGAAGGACACCATCAACACGATGGTGGACCAGCTCAACTCGTTCGCCTCGGAAGTGACGCGCGTGGCGCGCGAGGTCGGCACCGAGGGCAAGCTCGGCGGTCAGGCCCAGGTCCCTGGTGTTGCCGGCACCTGGAAGGACCTCACCGACAACGTCAACTTCATGGCCTCGAACCTGACCGCGCAGGTGCGCAACATCGCCGACGTCGCGACCGCCATCGCCGGCGGCGACCTGTCGAAGAAGATCACGGTGAACGTGTCGGGCGAAATCCTTCAGCTGAAGGAAACGCTGAACACGATGGTCGACCAGCTCAACGCCTTTGCCGGCGAAGTCACACGCGTGGCGCGCGAAGTCGGCACCGAGGGACGGCTCGGCGGTCAGGCCAACGTGCTCGGCGTGGCCGGCACCTGGAAGGACCTGACCGAGAGCGTCAACTCGATGGCGAGTAACCTCACCGCGCAGGTCCGCAACATCGCCGAGGTGACGACCGCGGTCGCCAATGGCGACTTGTCCAAGAAGATCACCGTGGACGTCCGTGGCGAAATTCTCGAACTGAAAGACACCGTCAACACGATGGTGGACCAGCTCAATGCGTTTGCCGGCGAAGTGACGCGCGTGGCGCGCGAAGTCGGCACTGAAGGCAAGCTCGGCGGCCAGGCGCTGGTGCGCGGCGTCGCCGGCACCTGGAAGGATTTGACCGACAGCGTCAACTCGATGGCGTCGAACCTGACCGGCCAGGTCCGCAACATCGCCGAAGTCGCGACCGCCGTGGCGAAGGGCGACCTGTCGAAGAAGATCACGGTCAACGTGTCGGGCGAAATCCTTCAGCTGAAGGAAACGCTGAACACGATGGTCGACCAGCTCAATGCCTTCGCCGGCGAAGTCACGCGCGTGGCGCGCGAGGTCGGCACCGACGGCAAGCTCGGCGGCCAGGCCCAGGTCACCGGCGTCGCCGGCACCTGGAAGGACTTGACCGACTCCGTGAACTCGATGGCCGGCAACCTCACCGCACAGGTTCGCAACATCGCCGAAGTGGCGACCGCCATCGCCGGCGGCGACCTGTCGCGCAAGATCACGGTCGACGTGCGCGGCGAGATCCTGCAGCTCAAGGAAACGCTCAACACGATGGTCGACCAGCTCAACCGCTTCGCCGGCGAAGTGACGCGCGTGGCGCGCGAGGTCGGCACCGAAGGTCGACTGGGCGGTCAGGCCAACGTGCCCGGCGTCGCCGGCACCTGGAAGGACCTCACCGACAACGTTAACTCGATGGCCGGCAATCTGACCGGCCAGGTCCGCAACATCGCCGAGGTGACCACCGCAGTCGCCAAGGGCGACCTCTCCAAGAAAATCACCGTCGACGTCAAGGGCGAGATCCTCGAGCTGAAGAACACCGTCAACACCATGGTGGACCAGCTCAACGCCTTCGCCTCCGAAGTGACGCGCGTGGCGCGCGAAGTCGGCACCGAAGGCAAGCTCGGCGGCCAGGCCGAAGTGCCTGAAGTGGCCGGCACCTGGAAGGACCTCACCGACAACGTCAATTTCATGGCCTCGAACCTGACCGCGCAGGTCCGCAACATCGCCGAGGTCGCCACCGCGATCGCCGGCGGCGACCTGTCGAAGAAGATCACGGTCGACGTCCGCGGCGAAATCCTGCTGCTGAAGGATACCTTGAACACGATGGTGGAGCAGCTTCGCTCCTTTGCCGCCGAAGTGACGCGCGTGGCGCGCGAGGTCGGTACCGAGGGACGGCTCGGCGGCCAGGCCGTCGTGCCCGGCGTCGGCGGCACGTTCAAGGACCTCACCGACAACGTCAACCTGCTGGCGGCCAACCTCACCACGCAGGTCCGCAACATCGCCGAAGTCACGACCGCGGTGGCCCGCGGCGACCTTTCGCGCAAGATCACGGTCGACGTGAAGGGCGAAATCCTCGAGCTGAAGAACACCATCAACACGATGGTCGACCAGCTCAACGCCTTTGCCGGCGAAGTGACGCGCGTGGCGCGCGAGGTCGGCACCGAGGGCAAGCTGGGTGGCCAGGCGGAGGTTCCGGGCGTCGCCGGCACCTGGAAGGACCTCACCGATACCGTGAACTTCATGGCCGCCAATTTGACCGAGCAGGTGCGCGGCATCGTCAAGGTGGTGACCGCGGTCGCCGACGGCGACCTGAAGCAGAACCTGACGGTGAAATCGAAGGGCGAAGTCGCGGCCCTTGCCGACACCATCAACAACATGACCGAGACGCTCGCGACCTTCGCCGACCAGGTCACCAGCGTGGCGCGCGAAGTCGGCGTCGAGGGACGACTCGGCGGTCAGGCCAACGTGCCAGGAGCTGCCGGCACCTGGAAGGACCTCACCGGCAACGTCAACCTGCTCGCGGCCAACCTGACCTCGCAGGTGCGCGCGATCGCGGAAGTGGCGACCGCCGTGACCAAGGGCGACCTGACCCGCTCGATCCAGGTCGATGCCCGCGGCGAAGTGGCTGAACTCAAGGACAACATCAACACCATGATCGGCAACCTGCGTCTCACCACGCAGGTCAACACCGAGCAGGACTGGCTGAAGACCAACCTCGCCCGCTTCA